>Ga0213866_10000002_pt1 | contig 414019 bp, 389 predicted proteins | sample PICome_11_FD_160079 | JGI IMG/M metagenome (GOLD analysis project Ga0213866, IMG submission 160079) | Coastal seawater microbial communities near Pivers Island, North Carolina, United States - PICO284 | ecosystem: Environmental > Aquatic > Marine > Coastal | place: USA: North Carolina... | reverse complement strand
GATCCAAAAACGCTTCTATATTTTTTTCGACCGAGACGCGGCCGACATAGACCATGACCGGTTTGTCCAATTCCAAAGCTGGACATCCTTGTCGTTTATATAAATTTGTATCGACCCCGCGCGTCCATGTGACGGCATTGGAAAAGCCGCGTGCTTTCAAATCATCTTCCAAAGATTGAGTGGCGACCATCATGGCGGCGGATTTACCGTGAAAACGTTTAACGATTTTATAACCGAGTTTCAGGGGAATGCGCGCGCTCTCATAAGCGTATTCAGGAAATTTTGTGTGATAGCTGGTCGAAAACCGCCAGCCCCGTTTCAAACAAATGGCGCGCGCTGCCCAGCCCAGTGGCCCCTCTGTGGCGATATGGACTCTCTCGGGTGCAAACATATCAATCAGCCGAGCCATTTTTCGTTTGGGTAGGACGGCGAGTTTGATTTCCGGATAGACCGGCAAGGGCACGGTGTTGAACATATCCGGGGAAATGATTTTGACCTCATTTCCCGCCTCGCGCAAATGGCCGATAACGGTCTGCAATGTTGTAACCACACCATTGACCTGCGGTGCCCACGCATCGCTGACAATCAATATTTTCGTCATTCGGCGGCCTCGGCCAGCGGCTTGTCTTCCGCACTTTCTAAAACCCCAGCCGATTTCGATGTCGCGCCCCGTTGCGCCACAATATCGGCCCAGAAAATAATTTCCCATGTGCCGTCAAAATGTTCGACCAGAGCCGTGCAACTTTCCACCCAATCGCCGTCATTCATGTAAATAATGTCGCCATATTGCTTCATTTCGGCAAGGTGGATGTGGCCGCAAATCACGCCCTGGACGCCCGCTTTTTGTGCCTCGTTCGCCAAAACGCGCTCAAATTCACTGATGAATTGAACAGCGTTTTTGACCTTGATTTTAAGATAAGATGACAGTGACCAGTACCGCAGCCCCATCAACCGGCGCAGCCCGTTGAACACCGTGTTCAAGCGCAACACCAAATCATAAGCGTGGTCACCGACATAGGCCAACCAACGCGCATAAAGCATGACATTGTCGAAACTGTCGCCGTGCAGCACCAGATATTTATCGCCATTAACCGCTTCATAAATATCTGTCGGTCTGACTTCAATGCCGCCGAAATGTGTGCCGATATAACGGCGCAATCCCTCATCATGATTGCCGGGAACATAGATAATTTCCGTGCCTTTGCGCGCTTTGCGAAGGATTTTCTGAACAACATCATTATGGCTTTGCGGCCAATACCATTTGCGCTTCAAGCGCCAGCCATCAACAATATCGCCGACCAGATACAGCTTCTCACTGTCATTATGTTTCAGAAAATCCAGCAAAAGCTCTGCCTGACAGGCTTTTGATCCGAGGTGAATATCGGAAATAAAAATGGTTTTATAGTTTTTGACGTCGCTTTTTGTGTTGTTCAAGGAGCTGCCGTTCATTTGTCATCTCACCTAAAATGGTAACACTTCGGTGAGCAAAGACTGCGTCGTATTGCCTTTTTGTTACGCAGCTATGACGCTTTTATGACGGCCCATCATCCCCCAAAACTGCGCGCATTGCGATGAGGGCTAGGACAGCACCAATAAATTGAGCCAACCAAAAAAGCGGCATATCGGTCGGCCGAATGCCGGAGAAGCTGTCGGTAAAGCCACGTGCCAAAGTAACGGCGGGATTGGCAAAACTGGTCGATGCGGTGAACCAATAACCGGCAGTGATGTAAAGCCCGACCAGCATGGGAACAGCCTCGGCCCGGTATTTCAAGCCGCCTAAAATAGTCATCACCAAGCCGAAAGTTGCAACCGTTTCAGCAAGGAACTGACCGTGGCCGGTACGAATATTGCCCGATGGGGTAAACAAGGCCAATTCAAACATAGCGTTTGCCAGGGCCGTGCCGAGCAAGCCGCCAATAAGCTGCGCCCCAACATAGGCCAAAAAATCATTATTACCCAGCTCACCCCTCAAGCGGAAAACCAAGGAAACAGCCGGGTTGAAATGCGCGCCCGATAGCGGCCCGAACACGGTGATCAAAACATAAAGAATTGCGCCCGTGGCAATCGTATTGCCGAGCAGGGCGACGGCGTCATTTCCTTGCGCCAAATTGACCGCCATAATGCCCGAGCCGACCACCGTGCAAACCAGAAGAAGTGTTCCCAGCGCTTCTGCCGCCAATTTACGCACCATCATCAACCCTCACAGGCTAAAAAATTATCAATGCGTTTTTTTATCATGGCAAACACTTCGCGGAAATGGGTGCGTGTGTCTTCTTCCGAGCCCGAATATTTTGCCGGATCGGGAAACGGCCAGTGATAAGTAGTCGGATGACCCGGCCAGACCGGACAAGTCTCGCCGGCGGCACTGTCGCAAACCGTCGCAATTACATCCATTATGGGCGCACCGGCGCCGGCGAATTCATCCCAGTTTTTTGACCGCGCATAGCTGGCGTTAATGCCCAGTGACGTCAATGTTTCCAACGCCATCGGATGCACCTCGCCGGTCGGATGCGAACCTGCTGAATAAGCTAGCCATTCGTCGCTTACATGATTGATGTAGGCTTGAGCCAAAATTGAACGGCAGCTATTGCCCGTGCACAAAATAAGAATATTTTTCATCAGAGATGATTAAAATACGCTTATTGCATTTTTGTGTAAAAATTCTTTAGCTCAAGGCCAAATGCATAATAGCTGAAATTTCTAAAATATTAGAACTGCCGCTTCGGTAACCCCCAAGCACCCTGTTTCACGAACCGTGCGACCCGGAACTCGGATCTTTTCTTGGTAGACCATATGGATGACCACAAATAGGATTTGCACGACCCCCCAAAAGTGCTAACCTATTGATATTATTGAAGGTCAGGGCTTGCTAGGAGCCTAGGATAGGCATCGAACCCATCTCCTGGGCACCATTTTCAATCATAAAGCTCAGCCAGTGGTGGCTTGCGTTCTGCGCCGCCAAACTCATCAGGATCGCGCGCCACTTTCCACAGCGGCACGGCCAGATTTTCGCCCTTAGGCATGGCAGCCAAACGCTTTTCCAAGCGCGCCACAATCGCCGGTTGCACCGCCGCCAAATTGGTCGTCTCAAGCGGGTCAGCTTCAATATCATATAAAGATTTAGTGCCGTCATTACGCATTAGTAATTTCCACTGTTCATGAAAAATTGCCTGATCACCGTTGAAGGCCTCAGTCACAAAGGGCGATGGTTGCATGGCTTTCTCACCGATAAGGGCGGGCAAGAAGCTGCGCCCGTCATGGGGCTCGACAGAAAGCGATGGCCCGCCCGCCGCATCCAACAGGGTCGGCAAAATATCCAGCACGGAAAGCCGTGTTTCAAATGGGCCGCGCGGCAGCTTATCGGGCCAGCGAATAATGCCGGGCACACGTATGCCCCCCTCTTGCACCGAGCCCTTGGCGCCGGTCAGCGGTGTGTTGTCAGCCCCGCCATCTTCGGTATTGGTGCGCATAAATTCGATAAAACGAATGGGGATATCATCTCCCCAAATCCATTTTGCCGTGTCCAAAATTCGATAAAAAACCTGCGGCATACCCCGATAATCGGTCAGACCGCCATTATCGCTCATAAACCAAATCAGCGTGTTTTCGCGTATGCCCTCAGCGTCTAGCGTCGCCAATAAACGGCCAATAGCCGTATCAAGTTCGCTAACCATGGCGGCATGAATGCGTCTTTTTTCATCCGCAATATGGGCATAGGCATTTATCGCCTTTTGCGGCGCTTCATTGGGCAAATGCGGTGCACCCAGCGAGAAGAACAAGAAAAGCGGACGGGTTTTATCGCGTTGGCGTAACACGCGCACCGCTTCGGCGGCTTGCAAATGAGTGACATAGCCATCCTCGCGAAAGGTTTTGCCATTGCGCTGCCAGTCATAATGACCGCCATGAACATGGTCCCAATAGCCGACCGCACCGCTGAGATTGCCGTAAAAACTGTCAAAACCGCGTTGATTGGGGTGATAGGGTTTTTGAACACCGAGATGCCATTTGCCGACCAGCGCGGTTGCATAACCTAATCGGCGCAAATAATCCGGCAATGTATTGAGGTCCAGCGGCAGACCCTTGGGCGTGATTTTCGGCATGGGCGATGTAATGCCGAGACGAATGGCACTTTGTCCTGTCATTAAAGAGGCGCGCGTCGGACTGCATACTGAATTGACATAAAACCGCGTTAGCTCGCGCCCGTCTCTCGCCAGCCTATCAATATGCGGCGTGCGAATCTCACTGCCATGATAGCTGACATCATTCCAGCCCAGATCATCGGCCATAATGATGATGATATTCGGCTTATCTGAGGCTTGGGCTTGGCTGACGCACAGGCTCACAAACAAATTTATGACCAATGCCGTCAACATGAGCCGCCCATAATCGCGCTTGCGCATTTTTTGTGCCATCTCCATATGCCTTTTTACAAAACCGCATCATGCGCGCCCCATAAGAAATGAGATAAAAATATAATTGACAGTATGTCAATTATATTTTTAGGTTGGTGTCAGCTTTAAGGGGGCATATTGATGCACACACAATCCGACAAAATATTCACAGTCAAAAATGGGGCTTCCGTTAAAACCAAACAGACCGGCAGCGCCGGCGGAAAAGGCGCGCGCGCCCAGGAGGCTCTGCTGGATGCCGGACTTGAGCTTCTGGGCGAGATGAGCCCGCGCGAATTAACCGCCGGAACCATTTGCATTGCGGCGCAAATGAAAAGGCCCAGCTTTTACACTTATTTTGACTCGGTCGATGATTTGCTCGACGCCATGATACACCGCGAGATTGACCGCCTTGAGGCGCTTTATGACGCGCAAGAGACGAAGAATAAAACGGCGCTTCACCGCCTTGCGCGCATACCGCTAAATCTGGCGGATATTGCGCGGCGCGATACGTCGCGCCTTAAATCGGTGGTAACACTAATGACCTATGATCCGAGCTTTACCCATTCGCGCATGGGGAATTTGCGCCGCGATTTGGAAGCTTCGATTACCGAGGGCAGTCTGGCGCTTGAAAAAGACCAAGTCGACGTGTTTGCGCGGGTCTATTTGGCCGGAATTTTAAGCCTTTTGACGCATGACGGAAAAAAACCACCATCGCGCAATGATGTGAAAAACGGCCTGCGAATATTATTACTGGGCGGCGGCGCGGATGCTGCGGCCCTGGCGCATATTCTAAAAAACTAAGGGAAAATAACCGTCAAAGGAGCGTGTCAGTGGAAGTTGATTATGATGTCGTGATTGCCGGCTTCGGGCCCACCGGTGCTATGGCAAGCAATTTGCTGGGACGCGAAAAAATAAAGATACTGGTGGTCGACCCACAAAGCGAGATTTATGACATTCCGCGCGGCGTTCATTTTGACGGCGAGACCATGCGGATTTTTCAATCAATCGGCATTGCTGATGCAGTGATGGCGCAAAGCAGCGGCAATCAGTCGCTTAATTTCGTCAATGGGCGCGGCGCGTCGCTTATGCAGGTTGACCTTTCGGCTTTGCCTCAAACAGCCGGTTGGCCCGCAGATATTTTCTTTCGCCAACCCCTGGTTGAAAAGCATTTGCGCGACAATCTCGAAAACTTTGACACGCTCTCCTATGAGTTGGGCTGGGCCGTCAGCGAGATGACACAGCATGACACGCATATTGAAGTGACCCTGCACAACGGCGCGACGGGCGAGTCCAAGAGCTGCACCACCGCATATCTCATCGGGGCCGATGGCGCCGACAGCATGGTACGCCGCTTGGCCGATATTGAGCTGATTGATTTTCAATGTGACGAGCCCTGGCTGGTTATCGATTGGGAACTGGATGCGGATATTGAATTTGCCCGCAATGTCTATCAATTCTGCGACCCTAAACGGCCCGGCACGTTAGTGCCTTGCGCCGGACAACATATTCGCTGGGAATTTATGATAGGCCCCGATGATGATGTGGCCGCGATGGAAACGCCCGACGCCGTGCGCAAAATGATGCAGCCATATCTGCATTATTTGGGTTCTGATATCAGCCCCAATCAGGGACGGATTTTACGTTCCAAAGTCTATCAATTTCACGCCCTTTTGGCGGCGAAGATGCGCCGAGGGCGCGTCTTCTTAATGGGCGATGCGGCCCACCAAATGCCACCCTTTTTAGGTCAAGGCATGTGTGCGGGTTTGCGCGATGCCGAAAATCTGGCTTGGAAACTGGCCGGTGTCTTGCATCGGCGCTACTCCCCGTCTTTGCTCGACAGCTATCACAGCGAGCGTTATCCCCATGTGCGCGGGGTTATCAAACAAGCGGTGCAAATCGGTGAGATTATTCAGACCCGCAATCCGCTAAAAGCCCTTGCGCGCGATACATATTTGCGTGCCGGCAAGTTGATGCCCAAATTATTGAGCGGCATTGAGTTTGGTCAAACTTGGCAGCTTGGCGACGGGCTTTTGGCTGATGACCAAGCCGCCGGTCGCCAGATTCCGCAGCCCCGGGTTCGCCAGGGTACGCGGCACGATAGGCTTGATGCTTTTCTGCCATCGGGGTTTTGTGTTCTAGCTCTGCATGAGCAGGCGCGCGCTGATTTGCAGCGTGTCAGCGATGCCTATCCGGCCCTGGCCTGCCAAATTATATGCGCGGGCGATGATTTCGCCGCCGATGAGGCCAGTCTTACCGCCTTGCGCGGGACGTCTGATATTGCCGGGTTTATATTGCGTCCGGATCGGCAAATATATGCCACGCTCAATAATGGCGCGACCCCGCTGGCAGCGCAATTGGACGCGCATATGACAAAACTGACGGCCGGATTACTCGCCTGAAACCGATAGGAATTGACATAGTGTCAATTCTTTATTGACTCAGCATGGATAAGATTAGAGAGTTGATGAAATGATTTTGAGGAGACAAGCATGAGACTGGTAACATTTGTCCATAATGGCAGCACTCGGTTGGGTGTTTTGAATGGCGACAGCATTACAGATTTGTCGCGTGCCGCGCCCAAACTGCCGACCGAAATGAGAGCCTTTCTAAGCGCCGGTGAGGCGGCCATTGAAGCGGCGCGCGCCGCCAGTGGCGATGATATTGCGCTCAAAGATGTCACGCTTTTATCGCCTGTTTCACAACCCGGCAAAATTCTTGCCGTGGCCCTGAATTATCGCGACCATTTGGAGGAAGTGCAGGAAGCCATGCCGGATTTTCCGACACCGCAAACGCCAATGCTTTTTACCAAGCAAAACTCCTCCGTCACCGGGCCATTTTCGCCGATTTATCTGCCGCCTGAATCAGAGCAGCTTGATTATGAAGCCGAGCTGGCGATCGTCATCGGCAAAACCTGTCGCCGCGTGCCCAAAGAACGCGCCCATGAAGTCATTGCCGGCGGCATGGTGGCCAATGATGTTTCCATTCGCGATTGGCAATTGGCCTCGCAGACCATGACCATGGGTAAAAGCTGGGACAGCCATTGCCCAATGGGCCCGGCTCTGGTGACGCCGGATGCATTTGATATGGAAAATATTGACTTTACTTGCAGCGTGAATGGCGAGACGCGCCAAAGGTCAAACACCGGTCTTCTGGTGTTCGATATTGCAACGCTAATCAATTATTTATCCACGGTCTGCACGCTACATCCGGGTGATGTCATCCTCACCGGCACAACATCGGGCGTCGCCCTCTGGATGGATGGCCAGCCTTGGCTGAAAGAGGGTGATGTCGTGACCTGTGATTTCGGCCCGCTGGGCAAGATTGAAAATAAAGTCGAAAAAGATCCGGTCGGCACGGTGATTGGTTAACGCATAGGGAGAAAACCGATGAATACCTCAACAGACACATTCCAACTCTATCACTATGGCGAGTCCCTATGCTCGCAAATGGTGCGCTTAGCGCTGGAAGAAAAGCAGATTTCTTACGTGTCGCATCATATGCATTTGGAACTAACGGGCGAAAATCTGTCGCGGGCATTTAAGAAAATTAATCCCAATGTGGTCGTGCCGGTCCTCATCCACAATGACGTGCCGCTTTATAATAGTTGGGAGATTATCCGCTATCTTGATAATCATGCGCCCACAAAAGGCACACCGCTTATGCCGACAAGCGCGGAAGGGCTGGCGGCGTTGGACGAACAAGTTATGGAAAATGCATTGCGCGGCGATATTGCGCTGGGTGACAATTTCGGCACCTCCATTGCCGGAGCCAGCACTTATATTCTCGCCAATATTTTGAAACGTCGTCCGGCATTGAGCGTAATGTGGGACTATTTGACCAAACATCCCGACCCGATGCGTAAATTCGCATTTTGTGTTTTGCGCCTGCGCGGTGGTCTGCCCAAGCCGCTTTATGAAAAATTCGTTCGCCGTCTGGCTGTGGGTCTGGCCGATTGCGAGCAGCGTCTGGCTGATGGGCGCGAATATATGTTCGGCGATTACACCATGCTCGATATTATGATGACCGCGCATTTGCATCGCATTGAGGATGTGCATCTCGACGGCATATTGACGACCGGCAAACTGCCGCATCTGGCCGACTATTGGCAGCGTGTGCAGGCGCGGCGCAGCTATAAACCGGCCATGACCGATCAACATAGTTGGGAATGGCGCGCCGCAATGGATGAGGTTTATCAGGGCCAAGCCTCGCCCTTTTTACCGCTTTTGGAAAGCGCACTTGATGCGCAACTATCCGAACTTAAAACCCGAAAGGCTGCAGAATGAGCTATGAAATTGATGATAAAAAAATGGCAGCCGGAGCGGCCATTGTCGAAAAACTGGGCCTATTGAAAAAAGCCAATCCGACCCTGTCTGATGATTTGCGGGCGCATACACTGCAAGCACTCTTCGGCACGATTTGGACGCGCGATGGGCTTGATTTGAAAACCCGCAGCCTGGTGACGCTGACCAGCTTAATTGCACTCAATCGCGAGCATGAATTAACCTTGCATTTTCGCGGGGCACGCAATCTGGGCATTGCGCGCGAGCAGATTGAAGAAGTGATTTTACATGTCGCCCATTATGCAGGCTGGCCGGTGGCCATAACCGCCAGCGGTGTGCTTGATGCCGTATGGAAAGAAATGGATGAGGAGGCCGACCAATGACCCAACCCATTGCCAAAGTATCGGATATTATTTTTATCCGCTTTGAATTACGCGACCTTGAAGCGCAAGCCGCCTATCTTGAAGATTTTGGGATGACGCCGGTGCATAAAAGCGACGATAGGATTTTCTATCGCGGCACTGGAACTGATGCCTATATTTACGCCGCAGAAAAAGGCGATACAGATACCTTTATCGCGGCGGCTTATGAAACCGACAGCCTTGAGGCTTTGAAGGCTCTAGCCGCAAGCCAGGGCGTCGAGATTGAAGATGGCGACGCATTCATGGGCGGCAAAAAAGTGCGCTTTAAAGACCCTGACGGCCTTGGTATTGAGGTATATCACGGCGTCAATAAGGTTGATGCGGTTGATGAAAATGTGCCGGTGCTTAATTCAGGCAAACAGAAAAATCGCCTCAATAAGACCCAACGCTTTGGCGACGGGGCGGCGGAATGGTCAATGGATGATGACGGCACAATGCGCTATGCCCTGCCCAGCAGCGTAATGCGGCTTGGCCATACCGCCATTAATGTCAAAGACGGGCCGGTCAGCATCCAGTGGTATCATGATGTTTTGGGGATGATTGTATCGGATAATATTATCGGCCCTGACGGCAATGTGGGCGGGGCCTTCATACGATGCGATAATGGCGCCATACCAAGCGATCATCACACATTAAATGTTGTTGCCCTGCCGCCTGAAGCCGAGCCATTTCACGGCACATTCGGTCATGCCGGATTTGAGGTAGAAAAATCGCTGGACGATTTAATGGCCGGTCATTTTCATATGAAGACAACCGGGAAATATGTTCATGAGTGGGGCATTGGACGCCATTTATTAGGCAGCCAGCTTTATGATTATTGGCGCGACCCTGCGGGCTTTATTCTTGAGCATTGGACCGATGGCGATTTATTGACCGCCGACCAAGCGCCGCAGGATGTCTCCATTGTCGATGTTATTAAAGGTCAATATGGGCCGATACCCTATTCGAGTTTCAACATGCCCTTGCCGACGCAAGCTTTGGACGAATTTCGTCAAACTGTTCCCGGGCTGACCGAAATGCTGATAACGGCTGAACAAACCCATAAAGACAAGAAGGGAGTATCATAGCAAGTTGATGCGCAAGTCGATAAAAATGGCGGCGCCAACCGATAGGCAGTAAGCTGTCGACCATGAAAGTTTTGATATCCGGTGCCGGTATTGGCGGCCTGTCGGCAGCTTTGTGCTTGCTGCATCACGGCATTGAGGTTGCCGTGTTTGAGCGCGCCGAAAAGCTGGATGATATCGGCGCAGGTATTCAACTGCCACCCAATGCGATGCGGGTCTTTGCCGCTTTAGGGCTTGACGGGGCGCTGACCGCGCGGGCTTTTAAGCCGACCGCTTTGGAAGCGCGCATGGGTCGGTCGGGGCGGCAATTATTCACCATTCCACTGGAAAACGCCGCCGCGCAGCCGCGTTGGGGGGCGCCTTATTTACATATTCACCGCGCCGATTACATCGCCGTTTTGGAAGCCGCTTTGCGCGCCAAAGCACCCGATGCGCTGCATCTCGGCGCAGAGGTGAACGGCTATTCGCAAATCGAGGACGCGGTGAATGCGCATTTAGCTGATGGCCGCACCCTATCCGGCGATGCGCTGATTGCCGCTGATGGCATACACTCGCGGATACAGAGGCAAATGCTGGGCCCGCAGCAGCCCCGCTTTACCGGCAATATGGCCTGGCGCGCCACTGTGCCCATGCCCTTATTGGAACAAAAATCAGCCGCCGATAAGCCGCGCCCGACAGCTTGCGTGTGGATCGGGCCGGGCCGCCATTGTGTTACCTATCAATTACGCAGCGGCGCGCTGGCCAATTTTGTCGGCGTGGTCGAATGTGGCGAGACGCTGGACGGCACTTATGAGGCGGCTGAATCATGGGCAGCGCGCGGCACACCGGCGCAAGCCATAGCTGATTTCAAAGACTGGCACCCGACGCTTACCGGCCTACTGACAGAAGCAACAGAGCTTTATCGCTGGGCTTTGTTTGACCGCAACCCCTTGCCCAAATGGGTGGAGGGGCGCGTCGCCTTGTTGGGCGATGCGGCGCATCCCATGTTGCCCTTTATGGCGCAAGGCGCGGCGATGGCGGTCGAAGATGCATGGGCCGTGGCGCGCGCTTTAACCAATTCATTAACCGGCAAAAATGGCGCGTCGCAAAATATCGAGCCAGCCCTCACCGCCTATCAGGACCAGCGCCATGCCCGCACGGCGCGTGTGCAAGCCGGTTCGCGGGCCAATGCAAAAACCTTTCATCGCCGCTCACGCGTTTCGCAAATCGGCACTTATGCGCCCATGTGGCTGGTCGATAAGCTGGCCCCGGCGCTGATTTACCAAAGCCAAGACTGGCTTTACGGCTATGATGTCACTTATGATGTCGCCTATGATAAAATAGAGGCTGGCAGTTAAGGAGATTTTATGACTGATAAACCGATGCGCTTGCGCCGTTCCCAGCTTGCCGTGCCCGGCAGTAGCGAGAAAATGCTGACCAAAGCTGCCGCCTCTGCTGCTGACCATGTTTTTTGCGACCTCGAAGATGCGGTTGCGCCCTCGGCCAAACCGGCGGCGCGCAACACGATTGCCGCGGCGTTGAACAATCTCGATTGGGGTCAAAAAACGCGCTGCGTGCGGGTTAATGATATTGGCACGCAATGGTGTTATGAGGACATTATCACGCTGGTTGAAAAAGCCGGTGAAAATATCGACACGATTATGCTGCCCAAGCCGCTCAATGCGAGTGATGTGCAATTTGCCGACACGCTGCTGAGCCAGTTGGAAATGAAACTTGGGCTGACGCGGCGCATCGGGCTTGAAGTGCTGATTGAAGAAGTTGAAGCCATGCAAAACATTAAAGAGATCGCCAATAGTTGTGCACGGCTGGAATGTATGATTTTCGGCATGGGCGATTACGCGGCCAGTCAGGGATTGGTGATGGAAAATATCGGTCTGTCGGAGAGCTATCCGGGCGATATTTTTCACTATCCGCGATACCACATGACCATTGCCGCGCGCGCCGCCGGTCTTGATGCAGTGGACGGGCCTTTTGTCGATTTCAAAAATGACGCCGCTTATCGCCTTGAATGTCAACGCGCCCTGACACTTGGCATGGTTGGCAAATGGGCCATTCATCCGGCGCAAATCGAGCCGGCGCTTGAGGCCTTCTCGCCCAGCCAAGACAATGTTGATTTCGCCCGCGAGGTCATCGCGGTTTATGAAAAAGCCGCCGCTGACGGATTGGGGTCGATCGGGCATAAAGGGGTGATGGTCGATGCGGCCTCAGCGCGCTTGTTTCAAAACACTGTCGATCGCGCCAATTTAATCGGCATGTAAACCAATATGTGAGTGGACTTAGCCTATCCGGCTTTAGCCAGGCGTCGCAGGCGAAAGCCAAACATCAGCATTAAGAGGCAACCCAATGTTCCCAGCGTATCACCGATAATGAAAGTGGCGATAACTTCTAGGTGCAATTCACTGCTCATGGCGTTTCCCAAAGCCAACATATTGCCCGCCGTGTTGAATATGGAACTGACAAAGCCCAAAAGAACCAGACTGCGCCAGTGCGATAAGGTGAAATTGGACAAGTCGTTACCAATTCGGCTAAAGCGGAACAGCTGCATGGTGATAAAGACGCATAGACTACCTGCTAACACGGCGACCATATTATTTGACGTCTCTGAGCCGTGCCAGTAGTAGACTCTATACAATATGAGATGCGCAATAAGCAGAGGTAAAATGGCTTTTTCCCGATACAGCCATGTGGCAATGACCCGCACACCATGGGGCAGGAAAACCAGCGCGGCATATTGAGTAACATCTGGCAAAATAGAATTTTGGGTTGGAAAAATCACCGTATTAACCAAGATAAACGTCAGCAAGTAACAGCTAATGATGACCAACGATATCCCATAAAACTGGGCCAACCTGGATTTTGCAAAAAAAATCATATTAATAGGACCGCAGCATCATTTGACAGAGTGTATTTTACTTTTGTTTTTTTCTTTACTCAGTCCTCTCACTAATTGCGGCATTTCGAACAAGGCCTTGAAATACCAATCGCTTGTAGCCAAGCCTTTTTCTGTACACTTCACCAAACCGTCCGCCGTATATTCCAATGAGCCGGCCTCAACCATTAAATCGCAATAGCGTTTGGCGCTTCGGTACGAACCGCAAAAAGGAAGTTTAGAGATATTATAAACCGTGACCGGAACGCCGACCATATAGACATAAGCGCCGATAAAGCAGGCCTCAATTACATGGGTCAAGTCACCACTTACGGTCTCGGAAAGGTCAAGAAAAATACCTGCTGCCGCACGATACGTATCGCGAATGTCAGTGGAATTGTCAGACATGCGCACATGCTATTTAGAAAACCGCTGGAGCGCAATATAGGCATATTGCCTAGAGATATTCGAAGTGCACCCTATTTCAGCCTATAAACGCCTTTGGAGCGACCTTCCGGCAGCACCAAATATTGCTTGTCCAACAGACCGGCAAGCCCACGAAAAAAAGTTGGGTTACGCAGGGACGCACACAAGGGGTGCGACTTTAGGTTGCGCGATAAAACATATTCGCTCGCATCAGGTGCACTTTGCAAACTGGACATAGCTGAAAGAATGGCTTTCTCAGATGATGACAATTTAGTCAGACCCAAATCCTGCTCCATTGCATGTAACATGGATTTAAGAGCTGCATATTGTTCGAGTTGAACCATGATTTTTATCCTGACCTTTTTAAACACCTGGTCAGCAATTTATAGCGTTTGACAATATATTCAACCTAGCCCCATACTCGCCGCCGCACTGGTAATTGAGCCGACGCAAATGAGCGAATTCAGGTGGGTAGACAATGAATAGTTTCAATCCAAATTTCAAAACACTAATGGGCCCCGGGCCTTCCAATATTGACCCGCGCGTGCTTGGTGCCATGTCGCGCCCGATTATTGGCCATTTGGACCCTCAATTTATCGAGCTGATGGACGAGATTAAAGCCCTGTTGCGCTATGCTTATCAGACCGAAAACGCGTTGACCTTTCCGGTATCCGCGCCCGGCTCGGCCGGTATGGAAACCTGTTTTGCCAATCTGGTCGAGCCCGGCGATGAGGTTCTGGTTTGCATTAATGGCGTCTTTGGTGGCCGCATGAAAGAAAACGTCATTCGCTGTGGCGGCGAAGCGGTGATTGTCGAAGACGCATGGGGCACGCCGGTCTCGCTCGACAAGGTCGAGGAGGCATTGAAAGCCAATCCTGATGTCAAAATCCTTGCCTTTGTTCATGCCGAAACCTCAACCGGAGTCTGCTCAGACGCTGAAGCGCTGGCCATACTGGCGCACGCGCATGGCTGTTTAACGATTATGGATTGCGTCACCTCGCTGGCCGGTGTGCCGGTGATGATTGACGACTGGGGCATTGATGCGGCCTATTCAGGGTCGCAAAAATGTATTTCCTGCCCGCCCGGCCTGTCGCCGGTAACTTTCTCGGAACGCGCGATTGAGCATATTCGCAAACGCAATACGCCGATACAAAGCTGGTTTCTCGACCTGTCATTGGTGATGGACTATTGGTCGGGGGACGGCGCACGATCTTACCACCATACCGCGCCGATTAACGCCATGTATGCGTTGCATGAAAGTCTTTTGCTGCTGCGTGAAGAGGGGCTGGAAGCCGCTTGGGCGCGCCATCAAACCCATCACGAAGCATTAAAAGCCGGGCTTGAAAAATTGGGACTGAGCCTTTTGGTCGAGCCCGCCCATCGCCTGCCGCAAATGAATTCTGTGCTTATTCCCGATGCGCTGAAACCGCGCGAGGCGGAAATTCGCAAAACCCTGCTGGCCGAACATAATCTAGAAATCGGAGCCGGTCTCGGCGCTTTAGCCGGACAGATTTGGCGCATTGGCTTAATGGGATTTGGCGCATCAGAAGAAAATGTGCGCACTTGTTTGAACGCCTTAGAAGAAGTGCTATAGCCGATTATTGGCCCGCGGCTAGCCATTGCCGGCCGCGGCTTTAGCTTGTTCTGCGTCGCGCCGGTTGGCGGCAAGTCGCCGTTCAATCGAGCGTATCCAGCGAAACGCATCTTTGGCGACATCATCATCATCACCGGCTTTGCGAAACGCCTTAATGGCGTCGTCAAATTCTTCCAAGCGGAAACGGGCAATTCCCAAAAGTAGCCAGCTATCGGCCTCATTATCTAAACCGCCCTTTTTCAAGGCCTGAACCAGCGCCTTTTCGGCCTTCCGCCATTCTTCGTCTTGCACATAAGACTGTGCCAATTGGGCGTAAAACTTGCCCTTATCCGACATTTCGGCGGCGCGGCTGAGCGGCGCGATTGATTTTTCCCATTCGCGCGCATGCATATAAGACTGCGCCAGCAATTCGTAATTTTTCTCGGTCTTTTTAATCGCGCCATTATCAAGGCCGGTCTGCAAAATCTCAGCCGCTTTAATCGGCACATCGTGATAGAGATAAAGCTGGGCGATGGACGATAATTCTTCACTGCTCGTCAACATACCCTGAATATGCATGGCGCGCTGGGCAACAAAGCCCAATTTCTCGTCGCCCGCGTCATAATAAATCGCCGCCAATTGCTGCCAAAAAACTTTCACCCCCGGCCAACGTTCAACCGCATCTTCCAAAATTGGACGCGCCTCCTGATAGCGTTCCTCTTGCAACAGCACGGACAGTAAAATGCGCGTCCATTGCTGCTTGGGTTCCTCGGCTTTCGACATAGCTTTTCGAATGGCCTGCTCAGCCAAACGCAACTCATCAAGGATAATATGAATTTGTGCCTTGAGCGCAAACGGGTCGGCGCCCGGTTCATCATCTTGAGCATCAAACCATTGCTGCATCAGCACCAATGCTTTTTTCGGCTTCTGGTCGGCCAAATTAAGCTGCGCCAAATTATAAGTCAGGCTCAACACAATGCCTTGCGGCAAGTCACCGGTTTGAATGGCGCGCTCAAAAGCGCTAATCGTCGCCGGATAATCGCCTTTACCGGCATGCACAAAACCGATGGTCTGCATGGCAACGGCTTTTTCGTAAGGTTTGAATTTCGTACCGTCAATAATTTGCTGCAGCGGCGCGAACGCCTCGTCGTATTTATCTTCGGCCATTAATTCTTGGGCTTTTTCAATCAAACGAAAAGCGGTTTTGCCCAAAACCTCAGAGCGTCGTGCTTTCGGCTTTTTCGGTTTTTCTTTTTTGGCTTCTTGCGCCATTGCCGCCGAGCCGCTCATTTGGGCAAGCGGCCCGCAAGCAGGTGCCAGCACAAACAAAGAGACGGATAATGCTAAAATCAGAGATGCGGATTGTTTTTGTTTCATCGGCCCCCTCCTATTCAGCAATATTAAAGCTAATAAGTTGACGCACACCCGGACGCATTGTGGGGCGCCCATCTTGCATTTTCGGGCGGTATTTCCATTTCTTGATGGCGTTCAAAGCCGCCCGGTCAAACATGCCTTTCGGATCGGCCTCAATCACGATTAAGTCAACCGCTTGACCAAGCTGGTCAATGGTAAACTCCAGCAAGACCCAGCCTTCAATGCCACGCGACAAAGCACGGCTCGGATAACGCGGCAACACCCGTACAATGGCCAGCGTGTCACCATCAACCGGCGCGTTCAAATTCATGCCACTCAGGCCAAACTGGCTCATATCGGCACTCATGCTGGCCTTATCCATATTTGGGCGTTGGGTTTGCGTCAGCTTGGGCGGCGGCGGCGGTTCATCGGGCTTTTCTTGGCTCGGACGTTTCATCGCGCGGTCTTTAGTATTGACATCTTCGTCGCGCTCGACGCGCACAAAATCAATGCCAATCGTCTCTTGCGCCTCGGCAATTTCATAATCCTGTCCGGTTACCAGCACTTTCATGGTCAAAAACAACACCATAGTGGTGACAACGGCAAGCGCCGCTGATGTTAAAAACCGAGCCGGTAGGGCTTGCGTCATTTTTCTTCCGCCGCAATGGAAATCGCACCGACGCCGGCCAAACGCACTTGGTCCATAATCTCGACCAATACGCCGGTGGCGGCTTTTTTATCAGCCTGTATCACCGCGCCGCCTTGTGGGTTTTCGGCGTGCAAGCGTTCCACATTGGCCCGCACGGCAGCCAGATCTATTTGCCGCCGATTGATGAAAATCTCATTATTCTCACCAATCGCAATCAAAATACCGACGCGGCTTTGTTTGACCGCCGTCTCAGCATCAGGGCGCGTCACATCAAGCCCGCTTTCTTTCACAAAAGTGGCGGTGACAATAAAAAAGATGAGCATGATGAAAACAATGTCGAGCATTGGCGTCATATCAATGCCTTCTTGGTCTTCCTGACGGGCGCGTCTTCTTCTCATATCTCTATCCTAACGGCTTCTTCTCTCGGGCATTATCAGTCCGAAAGCATCAAGCCATCCTCCAAATGTTCGACCGAGCGCTTGGCTTTACGCTCAAGGTTATTGATGAAAAACAATCCCGACAAGGCCACAACCATACCCGCCATTGTCGGCAGGGTGGCTTTTGAAATGCCCGCCGCCATCGCGCGCGCATTGCCCGAACCGGTAATGGCCATGACATCAAAAACTTCCACCATGCCGGTCACTGTGCCCAGCAATCCCAAAAAAGGCGCCAATGCCACCAGCACTTTAATATAGGGCAAATTGGCCTCGGCTTTTATGCGGGCATCGGAAACAATCATGGTGCGAATACGATGCGCCGCCCAGCTTTTATGTTCTTTACGCGCCTGCCATTCGGCTTGCCGCAAGGCCACAAGAGTTTGAAACGCCCCACGGAAGAAACTATAGCGTTCATAAATCAACGCCCAAAGCGCCAGCGTGACAAGCATAATCATCAGCAACACATTGCCGCCAAGCTCGAGGAAATCGCGCACGCCGCGTATCGCCTCAAACGGGTTCAAAAACAAAAACAGGATATCGCCAAACGTCACCGTCTCGCTCCGCTATTTGCTTTCCGCATGGGTGGCAATCAAACCGGCTGCCTGTTCTTCCAAAATTTGCACAATCTCACGCGAGCGCGTGGCCGCCACCGAATGGAGCAGCAAAATCGGAATGGCAACCACCAGACCCAGGACCGTTGTCACCAGCGCTTGCGAAATACCACCGGCCATCAGCTTCGGGTCGCCCGTGCCAAACAGCGTAATCGCTTGGAAGGTCAAAATCATACCCGTCACTGTGCCGAGCAGACCCAGAAGCGGCGCTACGCCCGACAGTAATTTCAGCAAGGCAAGGTGTTTTTCCAATGCCGGCATTTCTTTCAAAATCGCATCGTCGAGTTTTAATTCCAGCGTTTCAATATCGGTTTTCGGATTGGCCTGATAGACCGCCCAAACGCGCGCCAATGGCGACCCGCCATCCTTTAAGCTGGCTTTACCCGCGCTCATTTGCATTTTCACTTGGCGCGACACAAGCGTCAGACGGATAATCCGCTCGATCGCCAGCCCGACACCAAACAGCCCAATCACGATGATAATATAACCGACCAAGCCGCCTTGATTGACGCGCTCAAATAATGTCGGCATTTGCAAGAACAGGTTCAAAATCGCGCCGCGCGAAGGGTCGATGGGCGCAGCCACCAAGTCACCGGCATCGCCATCCCATACATCATCAGCCGCATCGCCAAAACGCGATGGCGGTTGGCGGCCCAAATCGGCATAGCGATTATCACCGGCATAGCGGATAAATTGTCCATCAGCCAAAGCGGTGAACGGGCCGACGCGCAAGATTTCGGTCTCGCGCAAAGAGCCGTCGAGATTGACCACTTCGCCGGTAAAGCGTTTCACTTCACCTTGCGCCGTCATTTCTTCTTGCAGCGCAAACCATAAATACTCGAGCTGCGCCATTTCAGGCAAGCCTTTGGTCTTGGCCAAAACCGCCAAAGGCGCGCTGCGGTCTTTCAACTCGCCGGAGATGACGCTCTCATCAATTTGCGCTTTTGTCTCGCCCGCCACTTGGCGGACAATGCCGAATAATTCGCCATAAACGCCGAGGCGTTCATTCAACAAGCCTTCCAGCTCAGCCAGCTTCACCTCATTATCGGCAAAGCTTTTTTCCAGCCGTTCCGAGCGCGCTTCTTCGCGCTTAATGGCGTTTTGGGTGCGCGTCAGCAGGGTTTTTTGCCGGTTGCGATTATCGCGAAACTCTTTTTCGCGGGCCGCAAAATCAGAATTATCATTGACCCGACCCTGGCGCACTTGCTCAAGCAATTGCTGCAATGTCACTGCGTCAGATTTGGGTTTCTCAGCTTTGGCGTCCTGTGCCGTTGCCGGCGCGAAAGCACCAAGCGTCAGAAAAAGAGCCATAAGTCCGGTTGATATAAATTTCATCATCTTGACCCCTATCGCCCCCTATTGCGCCGCCAGAACCGGCACGACCAAAAGGTCAGGCGCGGCCTGTTGCTTGGCGATGCGCAATGCGCTGCGCAATGCGCTGTCAAAGTCGCCATTGAGATCGACAAATTGATTTCTCGCTTTATCCCATGCGCCGCTCTCATCGCCGTCGAGTGTTTGATAGACCAAGGCAACGCGACCAATGCGCAAGAAGGATACGGTGCGCGTCTCGCCATTGATATCCATCTCGCCTTCATAGGCTTCAATGGTGCGGCCATATTCATTTTCAATTTCATAGGCTTCGAGAATTTTGCGATATTTCTCAGCCGGATTGGCGTCCGAGCGGTCCATCAAAGCGCGTAAATTGGCGACGCGGGCTTTGCGCTCGCTGGCCAGAAACGGCACATCAAGCGTTACAAATTGTTCCAGCGCATCAATCATGCGGAACATGAGCGGCATAATGGTGCGATCAACATTGGTGACATCATCAATTTGCCGACGAATGGAAACCATTTCGGTTTTTTGCGCGGCAATCAGCTTTTCAAGCTGGGCATTATATTCGCGCAAAGAGGCAAGCTGTTTGAGCGCCGCGCGATATTCGCGGGTCATTGTGTCGGTCTCATCATCGAGCTTATCAATTCGCGATTGCGAGGCCGCGCCATCGGCTGTTGCCGTTTGGGCTGTTTGTGTAATCGATTGCAAGGATTGGGCATGTGCGGACAGGGCCGCTGTCAAAAATAATAAAAAGACGGCGGCAACCGTTCTGTTATTTTTCATGAAACTTCACCTAATACTAAATTTCGATAAAGGTTTTTACACAGTCGGATTGATAATGCAAACGCCACGCAGGAATTTTTGTGGGCAGGATATTGTTTAAAGGACAGAGGAATTATCAAACGCTGTCAATTTTAGAAAATTTTTATCTGCGGGCCGCGCGGGCTTGGTACTTTTTCGTTGTCGGGCAGGTCGCAAATGCGTTCCATATGGGTCGTGCTGCCATCGGCATATTCCCAAACCAATTGCGCTCCCTCGCGATAACGCCGCACGACGAGCGGGCCCCAGCCAAAGACATGGAAGTTTAGTTTTTTATCCTGCCACATCATCGAGGATGAACTGCGCGGACAATACGCTTTATCACCCAAAGTGAACACCACCATGCCTTCCGTATCATCTGTGTTCAGACCGGCAGTGCTGTTTGGCCCATAATCATGAATAATGCCGGAAGTGGTCACGACCGTGCGGTCAGCGCATTGCTCAATGCGTTCAACATGACCGATATGCTTGCCCTTAACGCCGCGCCAAAGGCCACGAATATCGTCGGCTTGCGGGCTAAGCGGCTCGGTGCAATCGGCCAATATCGGCAAGGGAAAATGCGAATAGGCACAGCCAGGTGTATTCCCTTTTGGAATTTCGGCGGCGCGCTTACGGCTGCCATCAAGCTTCGGCAAGCGGCAATAATCAATCTTGCTGCCGTCTCCGGCCAGCGTTGCGGCATTGGTGGTCAAGGGTGGGCGCGGTGAGAAAAAGGCCAGCCAGAAAGCAATCACAACCAGCAGCCCCAAAAGCGCCAGCAAAGAAAGGCCGGTTTTTATCACCAAACGCGAGCGCATGGTCTAACGCAATAGGCCGCGCAACATGGAGAAAACCGCCTCTCGCGCCTCACTTAAATTGAGCTTTTGATGATGACGCAAGCGATGCCAGACCTCGAAAGAGGCTGCGGCATGGGCGGCTTCGCTTTTATCACTTGAGAGGGATTTTAACTCCGGTAGGCATTTTTCAAAATGCCGACGCAAGGCTTCCTGATTACGGCCATAATTCTCCTGCATGGCCTTAGAGCGCCATAATTGCGCTTGCGTGCTCAGCATTAATTTTTTCAATCGCTCATAGGCCTCAGTGCGGTGCAGAATAAAATCACTCATGCGGTCTTCAACCGAGCCGTCAAAAATCGGCTGGTCGAACATGCGCTCATAATATTGACGAATATGCCCGTCAATGGCATTCAACAGCGCGTCCATATCCTCAAAATGACGAAAGAAAGAGCGCAGACCGACACCGGCTTCTTCGGCAATTTGTTTGGCTGTGGGGGTCAGATTGCCGCCATCCAAAAGATTAAGCGTTGCCGTAATAATGGCGGCGCGGCTGCGTTCACTGCGCTGGCGGCGCCCGTCAATAGTGGCTATTTCTATCGGTTCGCTCATGGCCTTACCCTAACTCAATTCGGCCAAATAATATAATCATCTTCCAGCGTCACATCATCAGCCGGTGTTTTATCAATCCATATCGGCATGCCGGCAACATTTGGCCAGAGCGGTTCCGCCTGTCGCGCATTATGCGCGTCGAGCAAGGCATTGAGTTCAGCGGTTTTTTCGGGCTTTGACGCGCTGATGTCATTTTGCTCGGTCGGGTCTTGTGTCAAATCATAGAGCCTGGTCTTTTTCGGATAGGCACTGCGTTGCAATTTCCAGCCCTTTGACAAAATCGCTTGATAATCGCCGGAGCGCCAAATCAGCGAATCGCGCGGCGCGCTGGTTTTTTGACCGGTCAAATAGGGCAGTAAATTGACACCATCAATCTGCGCGGCTTGCGGCGTGGCTTTGGCGGCGGCCAGCGCCGTCGGGAAAACATCGAGATGGGAAATAGGATGATTATATGTCCGGCCCGCCGGTAATTTGCCCGGCCAACGCATCACAAAAGGCACATGCGTGCCGCCTTCAAAAAAACTCAGCTTAAACCCGCGATAAGGCTTATTGATATCGGGCATGCCGATATAATTGGCCCCGCCATTATCGCTGGTGAAGACAACCAGCGTATTATCGTCGAGGCCCTCATCTTTTAAGGTCTGCATGACGCGGCCAACCGAGCGGTCAACCGCTCTTATCATACCGGCATAAACCCGCGAACGATGGTCGGGAAAATTATCGCCCACCGCCTCATAATCTTGGCGCGTGGCTTGCAAGGGTGTGTGAATTCCCCAATGCGCCAAATACAGAAAAAATGGCCGGTCTTTATTGGCGGCAATCGCCTTGACCGCCTCATCGGTATAATAATCGGTCAAATAGCCCTTTGGGCGAAACCATTCGCTGTCATTAAAGCTGGCGGCATAATCCAGAACTTGCCATTGCACCTTATCAAGAACCGCAAACTCATTGCGCGCATTGACCACATTCGGGTCATCGACCGGCAGATAAAGCCCGCTGGCCATCAGCAGGCTTTCGTCAAAACCCTGATCAATCGGCCTAAAGGAAGTGTCGCGGCCCAAATGCCATTTGCCGATATGTAACGTCCGATAGCCTATGGCTTGCAATTCTTCGGCCAGCGTAATTTCCTGCGTCGGCAGGCCGCGCTGCCCAAACGGCAGATGGGCACCGGCGGCATCATCTTGCTCGAAAAATTCGAACTTACGCGGCATCGGGTCAAGCCGTGTCAATTGCTTCAAAATCGACGAAAAGCCGTCAGGCGTCGGGGTAAATTCAAACCCGAAACGCGTCGAATAGCGTCCGGTCAAAAGCATGGCGCGAGAGGTTGAGCAAACCGCGCTGCCCGCATAGCCATTAGCAAATTCAACACCCTCTGCCGCCAGACGATCAATATGCGGCGTCTCGATTAACCCCGCGCCATGATAGCTGACATCGTTAAAGCCCATATCATCGAGCAGGATAACAATAATATTGGGGGGGCGTTGGCCGGTGCCTTGCCATAGGCCACCCGTTTGCCAGCGCACGGCCCGATTGGGGGCGACCGGTTTACCCATTTTGTTGGCAAAGCCGATGGCCGATATGATTAAAGAGGTGCGATTGACATAGGCCAGCGACAAAGCCGTGAACACAAATAGGGCGGCCAATAAAAGAATTTGCGCCCGCCGCGACATGGTTGCCAATTTTTTCATCTGTCCGCCCCCGCCATCCTTTTTTTTGATACGATACGACTATATAAAATTGACATCATCAATGTCAATTTATAACCTATCGCCAACTTTGATAGAAAACGCCGTTCCGGTTTGAGGATTGAAAATGACAGACAAATTTAGGTTCTATTCTTGGAGCGTCTCACTTTATTCGGGCAAGGCGCGCGCCTATCTCATCAAACAGCATATTGATTTTGACGATATTTCGCCGGCCGAGCCGCATTATGACGCGGTCATTCGACCGGCGATTGGGCGCTGGATTATTCCGGTGATGGAAACCCCCAATGATGAGATTGTGCAAGACGGGGTTGATATTATTGACTGGTTTGAAAGCCGCGATATGGCGCGCCTGCCGGCTTACCCGCAAACGCCGCGCCATCTCATCGCCTCCTTGATTATGGAATTTTTTGGCGGCGAGGGTCTGCTGCGACCGGCCATGCATTATCGTTGGAATTTCGACGAAGATAATCTTGATTTTATATTGCAACAATTCGGCCTGTTTGCCATGCCGCAACTGGCCCCGGAAGAACGCCGTGATATGGCGTTGCACGCCTCGGGCCGCATGCGCAAAGCGGCGGTGATGTTTGGTGTGACGCCGGACACCATGCCGCATATTGAGGCGGCTTTTGAAGAGACAATGGCCGAATTTGATGCCCATTTCGCAGCCCAGCCTTATCTGTTGGGCGGCGCGCCGACAATTGGCGATTACGGTTTATTCGCCGCGCTTTATGCCCATTTGGGGCGCGACCCGCACCCGCTGGCGATGATGCAAAACCGCGCCCAAATGTTATTCCGCTGGACGGAACGCATGCGCAATCCGTCTTCCGATATGGTGGAATTTATCGGTCGCGATGAAAGCCTATTGGGCGATGATCATGTGCCGGAAACGCTGAAGACGCTGCTGCGCCGCGTCGCCTCTGATTATCTGCCTGAAATTGAGGCGATGATTGCAATGTCGAATGATTGGCTCGCAGAAAACCAACCCGCCCCCGATGCGGTTGTTGGCGGCGAGAGTTTGGGCCGTGGCATTGGCATGTGCCAATTTGAATGGCGCGGCGAGACCCTGTCAGTCGTCGTCATGCCCTATCGCATTTTCATGCTGCAACGTATTCAAGACGCCTATGACGCGCTCGAAAATGCCGGACGGGCCGACGTCGATGCGCTATTGGACGAGACCGGTTTGCGCCGCCTCATCACGACGCGCTGTCATCGCCGTGTCGAACGCAAGAACCATCGCGAGGTTTGGGCTTAGCATCACCGCATCAAGCGGCTAGCCGATTTCCCTCAGAAAATCCAATAAGGCCGCGCCATAAGCGTCCGGAATATCCTCGACCAGAAAATGACTGCCGCCTTTGAGAATAACCGGCGTTCGTTTGGCCGCGCCTTTTATAAAGGGACGCACGGATCTGTGCCCATCGGGCGCGACAATATCTTTGTCTGAGAAAAGGCATAAAAACGGCTTGTCGAATGAAGCCAGTTTTTGTCGGGCGCAAAAATTATCAGCCAGCATGGGATTGTCAAACCGCGTCGGCAGCATTTGCGTAAATTGCCGATTGCCGGTCAGATAGCGAAAATTCGGATAGGGCGCGGCATAAGCCGCCACCACATTCTTGGCCAGCTTGGTTCGACAAATCGCGGCCAGCATATGCCAATGTCGCCAAAACGGATTAAAGCGCACAAAAAGCTGAAATTTACGCAGCAAGCCCGCCCCGGGCATCGCCATTTGGGTTATCTCCGCGCGCGGGTCGCGCACCGGCAATCCGGTATTGGAAAGGGTAATGCTGGCCAGGCGATCTTGCGCGTCGGCCGCCACACGCAGGCCGATGATGCCGCCCCAATCATGCAGCACCAAATGCACACCATTTAAATCGAGCTTGTCGAACAGGGCTTGGCGTACCCATTTTTCATGCCGCGCAATCGTATAATCGCTCATTTTTGTCGGCTTATCCGACCGCCCCATGCCGATTAAATCAATGGCAATGGCGCGATAACCCGCATCCCCCAATTGGCGCATTATTTTGCGCCACATAAATGACCATGTCGGATTGCCATGTATCATCACCACAGGCTGACCATTGGCGGCCCCGGCTTCGATATAATGCATATCCAGCGTGCCGCCTTCATCATCATCAAGCGTCACATAATGCGGCTCAAAATCATAATCGGGCAGATTTTCGAAACATTTATCGGGAGTTTTGCGAGTTTCCATAAGTCTATTTTAGCGCAAGATGCACGGCCGCACAATAAAATTGGCATTATCTATGCCAATTTTTCGGCTTTCTTTTTTTATCAACATTGAAACCATGATTTTTAGATTTTTGTTTGACTCTCAAACTATATTTTTGTAGGTTACGCCGGTTTTATCAACTTATCACTAAATAATTATTTGATTATTTAATTGGATAAGTTGCGTTTGGGAGAGAGACTTTGTTTAAAAAACACCTGCTAACCAGTGCATCCGCCATTACTTTATCAGCCGCCGTCACCTTAACCACAGCTCTGCCTAATGCAGCCAGCGCGCAGAATGCGATTGACGAAATTGTTGTTACAGCCCGCAAAAAGGCTGAAAGCCTCCAAGATGTCCCGGTAGCAGTAAGCGCGCTTGGTGAAAAGCAGCTGGATGCTCTAGGCGTTGACGTCTTTACCGATTATCTGGTCCAAATGCCCGGCATTACCGCCGGTGGCTCGGGCCCCGGCCAAAACACGATTTATATTCGCGGCATCGCCTCGACCACACCGAACTTGACAACCGCCGGCGTCGCCGGCCTGGCCCCCAATGTGGCGCTTTATCTGGACGAGCAGCCGCTGTCGCAGCCGGGCCGCAACCTCGATGTCTATGCGGTGGATATGGAGCGCGTAGAGGTCCTCGCCGGTCCGCAAGGCACGCTGTTTGGTGCAAGCTCGCAAGCAGGTGTGGTGCGCCTGATTACCAATAAGCCCAACCTCGATGAGGAAATGGTCAAGGTCAATGCCGATGTCGGCTTCACCAAAGGCGGTGAAGCGAGCCGAAAGGTTGAATTGATTTTTAACCAACCGCTTTCCGACACAATGGCTATTCGCGGCGTGATTTTTAACGATTTCCAGGGCGGTTATGTAGACAACGTCGCCGGTACAATCGACGCTAGCGCATCAGGTCGCTTCCGCGAAGCGGGGACCGTGCGCCCCAATGGCGTGCCGGTCAGCACGTCGCGAGCCGGTGTGCAAAGCCGCAGCGGCATTCTGGCGGCGCAAGAGCGGGGCGATTATACCCCTACAGCCGGAGCGCGCGATCCCGCAATTGCTTTGTATGGTGTTGGCGCGGGTGACCGTACCATGCCAGCCGAAGGGCAATCGTTTAATGATGCATTTCCCGATGTGACATTTATGGCAGCCGATAATGGCGCTTTGGTTGAGGATGATTTCAACGATGCCACCTATAGCGGTTTTCGTCTTGGTGTCACCAAGGAGTTAAATGACGAGTGGATGCTGAACGTCAATCACATGCAACAGGGCGTTGAGTCCGATGGCGTCTTCTTCACCGACCCCGAGTTGGATGATTTGGAAGTGCAGCGCTACGAGCTGGACACAATTAGCGACGACTTTCATAATACCAATTGGACTTTAGAAGGTCGCCTAGGAGCTTTGGATGCACTTTACACGGGTGCGTTTACAAAACGCGAAACCGACCAGAGAGTGGATTATACCGACTATCTCTATGTCGGCCAATATCTGCCTTATTATATCTGCGACAGCTCGGTCACTTATCCGGAATATAATTATGCCTCCAGCTCTTACAACACGGCAGGAATTGAAGTTGAACCCAATCCGATTTCACCATCGGGTGGCTATACGCAAGGCACGCCGTTTGGAGTTTGCCAAGCGCCAAACCTTTTCGTTACATCGGATTCCGAAACCGAAGTTTGGTCGCATGAGTTCCGCGTGCAGTCAGACCAAGACATGCGCCTGCGCGGTACTGCCGGCTTTTATGCCAGCGAGACCGAATTAATGGAACGCGTTGATTTTACTTATCCCGGCTCAGAGAATGTTTTCATCATGCCTCATTTTGAGAAGGACGCAAATAATGCGGCACTTCGAGGTTTCCACGATACGGGGTACTTTGATGACGTCAATGTCAAAACCGGTTCCGCCCCATTTCCTAATGGGGTGATTTTCAGAAACGATATTAAACGAACCGATGAGCAATTCGGCGTTTTTGGTGAAGTGACATATGATATCCTTCCTGACCTGCTCTCTTTGACGGTCGGAGCGCGTCAATACGATGTAAAAGTCGATATGGAAGGCAGTGCCAACTCGTCTTTCGGTAATGGATTTCATCGAGACGGAGAAGAAAGCGCTGACAAGCGAGCCTTCGGCACAAATATCTCTGACCTTTATGATGGTGATGGCCGGTTCACATTCATCACAGATACGATGCAGAGTACCCACATCACCTTTGTCAAAGCCGGTCTGCCGACTTCGGGAGGTGAAGTGTCGCTTAATGCCGACCGTGCGACGGCCATTCAGCAAATCAAAGATGCACTGATGGCTGCCGATAGCTGGAGCACCAATACGCGCGGGTTCAATGGTCTAAATCTATGCGCCCCGAACGCTATTTGTGAGGCCGAAGTTGCGGGCATTTACAATGCCGTGCATGCGCCGGACAAAGCTGAAACAGACGGCACGATTGCCAAATTTAGCCTTACCTTCACGCCCAATGACGATGTGATGTATTACGCGACTTATTCGGAGGGCTTCCGTCCCGGCCTGCTCAACCGTCCGGGTGGGGCTTATAAAGCGACCGATAATTACACCGTACCGTTCGAATTACAGACCGACGAAGTTAATAATTACGAGCTCGGTTGGAAAACCACACTGATGGGCGGTCAATTGCGCTTCAACGGTAATGCGTTTTTCGTCGAGATTGAAAATCTGCAAACCACGATTTTTGACCCGTCTATCGTTAATCTATTCTTCTCGGATAATGCGGCCAATGCTGAAATTACCGGCGTTGAAGGCGACTTTATCTATTCCTTGCCGAACATTGAAGGGCTGCAACTTGCCGGTGCCTTCTCCTTCCTCGATAGCGAGATAACCGATGTCCTCATCCCGACCAATGATGTGAAAAAGGGCAGTGAACTGGCGTTCGCACCTGAATTCTCAGGCAATTTCTCAGCCCGTTATGAATGGTTCGTCGAAGGCGGGGCCACGGCTCATGTCTATGGTCAAGTCACCCACACCGGTGAGTCGCGCAGTGATATTATCGAAATGAACGCAGGCGATATTGACAGTTCAACCGTAATTAATGTGTCCACGGGTCTGTCGAAAGACGATTGGTCGCTCGACCTTTATGTCGATAATCTGACCGATGAACGCGCCGAGATTGCTAATAATTTCATCAATGATGTTGATCGCGTCACGGTAATCCGACCGCTGACAATAGGTGTTCGATTTGGCCGCGAATTCTAGCCATCAAGACGCTCTGAAATCTGCGCAGGCAGACATTGAAAAAGAGCGTTTTGAATCGGCTGCGGTAACTATTGATGGCGTCTTGGGTCAATCTCCTGACCTTTTTGATGCACATTATATGGCTGCCGTTTGCGCGCGCTATATGCACCAATCGGAAAAAGCGGCGAATCATATTGCCCATATGAAAACCATCATGCCCGAATTCGGGCGCGTGTTTCAGGAAGAGGGGCATTTATACGCCAAGACCGATCCCGAGCGGGCGTTGCGCGCCTATCAATTTGCCTGTCAGAAAAACCCTACCCTGCTTGCCAGTTGGAAAGCCCAAGCGCATTTGCTCGCTGCGAAAAATATGACGGCTGCCGCTGAAATGGCGCTGGCCAATGGCAAAAGCGTTGCCGTGCAGCCAAAAGCGCTGCAAGCGGCGATGAACCATATGTATGAGGGGCGACTGGCACAGGCTGAAAAAATGTGCCGCACTTTTTTGTCGGAACACAAGCACCATGTTGAAGGCATGCGCATTTTGGCACAATTGGCACTGCGTCATGGCGAAAACGACCAAGCGGAATTTCTGCTTGAATCGATTTTGGAGTTTCATCCGCAGCTACACGATATAAGGCTCGAATACATTGAGGCGCTGAAAAACCGCCAAAAGTTCGAGCAGGCGGAGGCTGAGTCCGCCTATTTAGTGGAGCACGCGCCTGAGCGGGTCACCCATCTGTCGGTTCATGCGGTCAATATGATGCAAGCAGGGCGTTATGAAGAAGCGCTTGAGTTGTTTGACAGGGTCTTGGAACGAGTACCGAAAGACGCCGGAACGTGGACCTCTAAAGGCCATGCATTGAAGACCTTGGGGCGCGAAGACGAGGCAGTTGAGGCCTATCGCAAAGCGATTGAGGGCAAGACCGACCATGGCGACGGCTTTTACAGCCTAGCCAATTTGAAGACCTATAAATTTTCAAAAGCAGAACGCGAACAAATGGACATGCTGATGAAAGGCGACGATTTGTTGCCCCATGATGCGGCTCATATTTCTTTCGCGCTGGCAAAAGCCTATGAGGATGAAAAAGCCTATGAGCTTGCTTTCACGCATTATGAAAAAGGCAATGAGCTGAAACGCATACAGAGCGGCTATACCCCCGATGTCATGCAAGCCGAATTAGAGGCGCAAAAGTCAGCGTGTACGGCTGAGTTATTCTCCAAACAGGGCGGCAAGGGGCATGATTCGCCGGACCCGATATTTATCGTCGGCCTGCCGCGCGCCGGTTCGACGCTCATCGAGCAAATCCTTGCCTCGCACAGTCAAATTGACGGCACGCTGGAACTGCCAAATATTCTGAGCCTAGCGCATCGCTTGCGCGGCAAAAAGCGCAGCGATAGTGACGCCGTCGCTTATCCCGCAAACCTTCACGATTTGAGCGGCGACGCGCTTCAACAAATGGGCCGCGATTTTATCGAAGAAACAAAATTGCACCGCCAAGGCGCAGCGTTTTTCACCGATAAAATGCCGAATAATTTTCGCCATATTGGGCTTATCCATCTCATTCTGCCGAACGCGAAAATCATCGATGCGCGGCGTAACCCAATGGATTGCTGCTTTTCGGGCTTCAAACAGCTTTTTGCGCAAGGCCAAGAATTTACTTATGGCTTAGAAGAAATAGGTCGCTATTACGCCGATTATGTAGCGTTAATGAACCATTGGCACACCGTTCTGCCGGGCAAAATTTTGCATGTGCAACACGAAGACGTACTGGATGATTTAGATACAGAGGTCGCCCGCATGCTGGATTACCTTGGCCTGCCATTTGAGCGAGCTTGTCTTGATTTTCACAATACCGAGCGGGCTGTGCGCACCGCCAGCTCTGCGCAAGTCCGCCAACCGCTTAACCGCAAAGGTGTTGGTGCGTGGCGACCTTTCGAGGCCTATCTCGACCCGTTGAAACAAGCATTGGGCGAACATTACAAGCCCGAAGCTGAAGGGAATTAAAGTGAGTAAAACAGATATTAATTATCAACCCGGCCAAGACAATAAACGCGTCTCAGGGTTTGACGTCCACCATCCGGTATTTGCCATCAGCGCCGCGCTGGCCGTGCTAGTCTCGACCATTGTGCTGGCCATGCCCGGCCCCGCATCGGCCTTTTTGCTCGATTTGCGCAATCAATTAATGAGCGGTTTTGACTGGTTTTTCTCGCTCTCGGTCAGCCTGTTCACACTTTTCATCATTGCTTTGGGCTTTTCGCCATTGGGACGTATTCGACTGGGCGGCGCTGATGCGCGCCCGCAATTTGGCATGGTGTCGTGGATTTGCATGCTGTTTTCCGCCGGTGTCGGCATTGGCATGACCTTTTATGGCGCGGCTGAACCGCTGGCTTATTATACCGGCTGGTATGGCACCCCGTTTAATGTCGAAGCCAATTCTGCGGCGGCAGAAAATTTGGCACTGGGCGCAACCCTGTTTAACTGGGGCATTGGCCCGTGGTCAGTTTACGCGCTGGTCGGCTTGGGCATGGCTTATTTCACCCTTAATCAGGGTCTGCCAATGGCCCCGCGCAGCGTGCTTTATCCAGTTTTCGGCAATCGCGCTTGGGGCTGGCCGGGCCATATTGTTGACCTGCTGGCGATATTGGCGACGGTGTTCGGCCTGGCGACATCTCTGGGATTAGGGGCGCGCCAAGCCGCTTCCGGCCTCAGCTTTTTATTCGGCATAGAGGCCGGCCTGCCGACCCAAATCGGCTTTATTCTTATCATCGCATTGGTCACCGTCGCCTCCGTGGTGCGCGGCCTCGATCGCGGTATTCGCATTCTATCGAATTTCACCATGGCACTGGCGGCGGTGCTATTGGTTTATATATTAATCACCGGCCCGACCGGCGCGATTTTACGCAGCTATGGCGACGCGCTAGTGCAATATGCCGGGGCTTATTTGCCGCTGAGCAATTTCATAGGCCGCGATGACACCACCTATTTTCATGGCTGGACGATTTTCTATTGGGCTTGGTGGATTAGCTGGTCGCCTTTTGTCGGTTTGTTTTTGGCGCGGATTTCACGCGGGCGCACCATTCGCGAATTTATTTTAGTGACGCTGCTTGCGCCGCTGGCTATTGCAACGATTTGGTTTTCATCATTCGGCACAGCCGCCATTTATCAAGCCAAAAATAATATTGGCGCGCTGTCGGGCGGCATTGGCGATGTCTCAATCGTATTGTTTCAGCTTTTTGAAACCCTGCCTTTGGGCGCATTGGCAAGCCTTATCGGCCTGTTATTGCTGGTGGTGTTTTTTGTCACCTCATCAGATAGCGGCGCCTTGGTTATCGACAGCGTCGCCGCCGGTGGCAAAACCGAAACCCCGCTCATACAGCGGGTTTTCTGGGCTTGCATCATCTCGCTATTTGCCGTGGTCTTGCTGGTCGGAGGCGGTGCCAAAGCATTGGACAGTCTGCAAGCCTGGACCTTAACGGCGGCTCTGCCGTTTACTTTTGTTTTATTCATCACCGCCATTTCACTTGTAAAGTCATTATGGCGGGAGCATAAAATATCTCAAGACGCGCTTTAGATAAATGCTTGTTGCGGGCTAGGGTTTAGAAGAAATGTCGCAAAAGACTGACAATGCACTGATTGCGCTTCGCCAAATATCACGGGCCACCTCATCGGGGTCGCGCAAATTGGCGAAGGCCTCGGCGATTTCAGTGTCGCAGCTCATCGCTTTGCAAGAGATTAAGCGCGCCGACACCCTCAGCCCGTCGCGCTTGGCCGAGAGCATGTCATTATCGCGCGGCACCATAACCATTTTAATGCGCAAGCTCGAAGCCCGCGGTCTGGTGATGCGCGCGCCCGATGCCAGCGATAAAAGACGGCATTTTTTCTCGCTGACCCCGATGGGGGAAACCGTGCTGGACGATGCGCCGGAAATGCTACACGAGAAATTTACTGCCTCATTCGGGGCCTTGCCAGCTTGGGAACAATCAATGATTACCGCCGCTTTGGAACGGGTCGCGGCGCTGATTGATGCCGATGAATTGGACGCAGCGCCAATTCTCGACACGGGCGAGATTTCCTAACCGGCTAATGGCAAACGGGCCAGTCTTGAAATCTTGCTCTTGACGTTCAACCTGCGAGCTGCAAGCATTTGCAGAAGCTAATATAGTCGACTGGGAGTGACCTGATGTATTCACATAAGCCGAAAACGGTAGAGAAAATCGTCATTCGTGATTTCAATTTCGATTTCCCCGACGATACCGATCCGATTTGGATTCCCGGTCAACGGGTGCGCAGCCACATGTTTAACGGCTTATCGCTGACCATGCCCTATCTCGAGCCGTTTTTGGTCAAGACCGGTCGCGAAACTGCCCAGCATGTCGATAGCGAAGAATTGCTGGAAGATATTCGTAGTTTTTGTGGGCAAGAAAGCCAGCATTATAAATGCCATCGCCGCCTGAATGATGTGCTGCGCGCCAATGGCTATCCCGAGTTTGAGGTGGCTGAGGCCTATATGGACCGGGCTTGGAAGAGCCTGTCGCGCGCCAGCCTTGAAAAACGGCTGGCTTATTCGGCGGGTTTTGAGACCATGACAAATGGCTTTACCCGTTGGCTCATCAAAAAACGCAAGTCCCTGTTTCAAAATGCCGACCCGCATATCGCTTCGTTTTGGATTGTGCATATGATTGAGGAAACCGAGCACAAAACCGTCGCGTTGGATTGCTATATGGCCTATTCGGGCCGCTATTTGCCACGCTTCCTCGGTGTGTTTCACGGCTCATTTCATGTGGTAGGCCATGGGCTGCGCGCCATGATGGTGGCGCTTAAAAAAGACGGTGTCTTGCATAAGCCCTCAACTTGGTGGGAATTGACGCGCGAAATGGCGTCCATGATTTATAATGTCGGGCCGTTTTTGCTGCGCGCCTTGCTGCCCTGGCATGATGCCCGCAGTGAAAAGGACCCTGCCTATATGCAAATGTGGGTCAAAGGCTATGAAGGCATGCCGGCCGGTCAAAAGATTCCGCTGATTGATACACAAGATCCGGATATGCCGGTGCCGTTTGGCGGCGCCGCCACGGATGAGGCATTTGGCGCGCGCCAAGCCGCTGAATAATTTTTCCGGTCGTTAGATATAGACCACAAATGTCGGGGGGACATGATGGATAGATTGCAAAAATTAATGATTGCGCATGGGTTTCTCGTGACCATGGTCGGCCTGCTGGCCGGTTTTATGCTGATGTTCAAAATGTTGGGCGGGCTTGAATATTGGCCCGGCACATTTTTGGAAATAAGCGTCTATGGCACGGTAGAAGGTTGGGTGCGCGCCCACTCCGGTGGTGTCACCAATGGCATGTTGACCATTATTGTAGCTTTGGCCTTACCGAAGCTTGAGCTCTCCGAGCGCATGACCGCGTTTTTCGCTTGGGGTCTGATTTACTGCGCCTGGACGTTTACCGCCTTTTACTGGATCGGAAATCGTTCCGGCAATCGCGCGCTTTCGGTCGGCGATAATGTTTTTGGTTCTGCCGATTGGTTGAGCGTTATTGGCTTTTTGCCCGGCCTGCCAAGCGTTTTCATCGGGCCGATTGTTTTGTATATCGGTGCGCGCGCGGCCTTCAAAGCCATCGCCAAAAGCTGACGATAATCGCCGGCCCGCCCGCGATGGGCGGCTAGGCGAAATCGTGGTTTTTCAACGGCAGCGACCGGATACGTTTTCCGGTAAGCGCAAACAGCGCATTGGTCACCGCCGGTGCCGCCGGTGGCGTGCTGGGTTCGCCCGCGCCGCCAAGCTTGGCGCCTGAGCGGATAATATCGACATCGATTTTGGGGGCGGTGGCGAGGAGCAGCATTTCATAATCGGGAAAATTTTCCTGCTGAACATGGCCGTTCTCCAAAGTGATTTCGCCGTATAAAGCCGCGGTCAGGCCGTAAATAATGCCGCTTTCCATCTGCGCGATAAAGCCATCCGGATTGACGACATCGCCCGGGTCGGCGGCGCACCAAATCTGATGCACGCGCGGGCTGCCATCCTCAATAGAGACCTCGGCAATTTGCCCGACCACTGTGCCGAAACTCTCGCGCAGGGCGACACCCAAGGCACGACCTTGCGGCAATTTGCGGCCCCATTTGGCCATTTGCGCGACTTTATCAAGCACCGCCAAATAGCGCGGATTATCAGCCAGCAAAGCCCGACGATAGGCCACCGGATCTTGACCGGCGGCATGGGCCAGCTCATCCATAAAGCTCTCAATATAAAAGCCGTGCTGCGAGGACGCCACAGAACGCCACACGCCATAAGGCACATGCGTGTCAACCTCGGAGACGCGAATATATTGGTTTTCAATAGCGTAAGGAATGTGCACGGCGGCGCTTTCCTCATCCCTGATATAATGATTTTCCCAGCTTATCGGCGCGCCTTTGTCATCAAGCTTGGCCTTAAAGCGGCTAATGCTGGCCGGACGATAAGCGCCTTGCTGCATATCCTCCTCGCGGCTCCACATTACCTTAACCGGATAATCGACTTGCGCGGCAATCAACACGGCGCGCTCAATATAATCCATCAACACGCCGCTGCGCCGACCGAAACTGCCGCCCAACATAAGCGGGTGCACGGTCACATCGTCAGCCGATATACCCAAAACTTTGGCGGCATGGCCGCGACAGGCCAGCGGGTCTTGTGCGCCGACCCAAATTTCGCATTTGCCGTCTTTAACATGCGCCGTGCAATTCATCGGCTCCATCGCCGCATGGTCGAGATAGGGCACTTGATAATCGGCCTCAAGGGTTTTGGCCCCGTCAATTAACACATCGCCCTGCGCAATATTGGTCTTGCCATCATCGGCATCCAACGCGGCGCGAAAGCGCGAAAATATGGTCTGTGATGACACATCGCCATGCCCGGCAGCATTAAAGTTGACAGATAAATCAGCCAGCGCCGCATGGGCGCGCCAATAATTATCGGCAATCACCGCAACCGCATCGGAAATTTGCACCACATCCTCAATGCCGCGGCGTCCGGCGATTGAGCTTTTATCCATTTTGGCGACAGTCCCACCAAAAACCGGCGCGGCTTTCAGCACGGCAATACGCATATCCGGCACATCGGCATCAATGCCGTAAACCGCCGCGCCGCGCACTTTGGGCGGAATATCAAAACGTTGTTTGGAAGTGCCGATAATGGTGAAGTCGCGCTTATCCTTCAGTGTCGGTGTGGGATTGGGCTCATAAGCCGCCGCCGCCTCGGCAAGCGCTCCAAAGCTGGCCTTAGCACCTGATTTTTCATGCTGAACATGGCTGAGGTGCGCCACGCATTCGCTGCGCGGCACATTCCATTTATCGGCCGCCGCCTGAATCAGCATTTCTTTTACCGCCGCACCGGCGGTCCGCATGCCGAATTCGCCGGTAAAGCGAATGGAAGAACTGCCGCCCGTGGTTTGCACATCGAGCAATTGCGCCAGCTTATAAGACGCCCAATCGGCAGGCGGGTTTAAAATCGCCGGCAGACGCTCGCCCTGCAAGAGAAACCCTTTGCTGACCGCATCATTGGCAAATAATTGATGCGCCGGTGCTTGTTCCATGCGAACCAAATCCCAATCCGCTTCCATTTCTTCGGCCAGCATCATGGGCAGGGTCGTGTGCACGCCCTGGCCCATTTCAGAATGGGGGACAAGAACCGTGACCAGATTATCTTCGCCAATGCGCACCCATGTCGTCAGCACTTCCGCGCCCTTGACGGTATAATGTTTGCGAATTGTGGCCAGTCGGCCGGGCATGAAAGAAATGCCGAGCACAATACCGCCCCCGACAAGCCCGGTTCCGACCAGAAATTTGCGCCGTGTAAACTTCGCCATGATGTTATCCTTTGCGGTTTTTATTATTGGCCGCGGCCAATTCATGAATGGCTTTGCGAATTCGCGGATATGTGCCGCAACGACAAATATTGGTGATGGCATTATCAATGTCTTCATCGCTCGGTGTGGGGTTTTCATCCAAAAGCGCCGTCACCGCCATAATCATACCCGATTGGCAATAACCGCATTGGGGAACCTGATTTTCAATCCAAGCGCGCTGCACGGCATGGGTGCCGTCCTCGCCGCCCAAACCCTCAATCGTGGTGACGGAAGTATTGGCGGCGGCGTCAATCGGATAAGAACATGAGCGGACCGGCTGGCCGTCCACATGCACTGTGCACGCGCCGCAAGCCGCGACGCCGCAACCGAATTTTGTGCCGGTCAGTTTCAACTCATCGCGCAATGCCCAGAGCAAAGGCATATCCGGTTCGACATCAAGCTGATGCCGGACCCCGTTAATTGTTAGTTTTATTGTCATGCGCCCTGCCTCCCAAAATTCAGTTATACCAATTTAGCCGTTCGCGAATAGCCTTTTCAAAGGCTTCATATGTGTCAGATGCGCGCCGTAATTGGGCCAGAAAAAGCGCATCATTGCCGACCAATGTACGCAATGGCGTTGATGCATCCGTCGCCGCCTTGACAATCGCATAAGCGACATCTTGCGGGTCGGGCGGGGCGCTGCCATCTAAATTTGACAAAGCCTCGCGAAAGGCGATTTGACGCTGTTCCAATTGTGAGCCGACCCAATTTTCGGGCCGAATGATATTATTCCCGAAATTTGTGGCAGAAAAACGACCCGGCTCAATAATATGAACGCGAATGCCGTCGGGCGCGGCCTCCATATATAAAGCCTCGCTCATCCCCTCCAGCGCAAATTTTGATGCTGAATAAGCCCCACCATAAGGCGAAGCGACGATACCCACCGCGCTGCCGACATTGACAATGACCCCGCTCCCGCGTTTGCGCCACGCCGGCATGACCGCCCGAATGGTGCGCAAAGGCCCAATGACATTGGTATCAAGCTGGCTTTGCATCAGCGCATCATCGACCATTTCAAGGCCCCCTTGCACCTCAAATCCGGCATTATTGATCAACACATCAATCTCATCAGCATCGGCCAAAGCCGCCTCGACAGAGCTGCGGTCGCAAACATCGAGCGGGCGCGTTTCAATCGACAGCCCCTCAGCCCCCGCGCTGGCCATCAGCGCATCGCCCTTGCTCTCATCGCGCATGGTAGCAATTACATCATGGCCCAGCCGCGCTAAAGACAGGCTGGCCAATTGACCAAAGCCGGAATTGCTGCCGGTAATCAGTATACGAAGTTTGCCCGTAATTTTGCTCATGACACTACTCTTCAGCCTCCCCTCCGGAATGAACGCGTTGACAAATTATGTTAATATTGTCAATATGTCAAATATGCTGAATATTCCCATAGAAACCGACAGCTCCAAGCGCACCGGTATTATGACGGCGGCTTTTACGCAATTCAGCCAATATGGATTTGAGAAAACCTCAATGGCCGATATTGCCCGTGCCACCGGCATGTCGCGCGCCTCGCTCTATACTTATTTCGACAATAAGGAGGAGATATTTCGCGGCGCATGCATTCATATTAACGCCCAATCATTGGCTGATGTGGCGCATGCGCTAGCGGCTGAAGAGCCGACGCTGAGCCTTACAAAAAAAATGGAAAATGCGCTTTTGGCGCGTTATGGGCGGCTATTGGATATCGCTCAATCGCCGCATGGCAGCGAGATTTATAATGAGCGCAATCGCCTTTGCGGCGCGCTGGCCCAAGATTCGGTGCGAGATTTACGCGCCCTTTTGGCCAAAGCATTAAAGGCGGCTGATCAAGTGGGGGAGATTGAGCTAAAGCCGAGCGGCCTGTCGCCTGCAGCCGCGGCCGAGATATTGCAAATGGCAGCGGCAGGGCTGAAAGCCGAAGCGCCCGATCTCAAAACCTACACCAAAAGATTGCAGGGGTTGGTCGGATTGTTTTTTGACGGATTAGCACGCAGTTAGATAGAGACGCTTAAACGGGGCGCGCTTAAAACGCCTTTGGCGATTGGAGGGGGAAGACATGGCACAAAAAAAAACCGGCGAGTCGCAGAAATATAAATTATTCACTGTTGAGCACAGCTATTTCTCGGGAAAAATACGCGCCTATTTGCGTTGGAAACATTATCATGGCGCGCTGGGCGATGGCTTTGAGGATATACTCGCCACGCCCGAACTGCTTGAGAAATTAATCATGCCGAAATCAGGTGTGCCTTCCTTGCCGCAAATCGAAGCCCCTGACGGCACTTGGCTGCAAGATAGCAGCGCCATTTTTGACCATATTGAAGCCCAGCATCCGCAAGCCCCCGCCGTGGCCGATACCAAAAATGCGCCGCGCCAATGTCTGGCCAGCTATCTCATCGAATTACTGGCTGATGAATGGTTGATTGTGCCTGCCTGTCGGGCACGATGGCATTTCTCGCGCAGTGGCGTCAGCCCGTCTCATCTGACTTTTAATGAACAGCAATGGGGCGCATGGCTAGCCCCGGACGGCACGGGAACCCAGCGCCGTCAAGCCGGGGCCGGTTTCTTTGAAGCCAGTTTCGGCATTTCGCAAGCCGATAGCGACACGCCGAAAGGCCCGTTTGAGGGCTTAGGCCAGCTTGGCATGACAGCCGAAACCGAGGCGGCATGGCTGGCCTCTTTAGAAAATATCATGTCCATATTGGAGCATCATTTGACGCAGCATGATTATTTATTTGGCGGCCAACCTTGTTTGGCGGATTTTGCGCTTATGGGGCCGTTTTACGCTCATTTTTATCGCGACGCCGTGCCCGGCTTTGACCTGCGCCGCCGTTTTCCTCTGACCGCCGAGTGGGTGGAGCGCACGCATGGTCACGACAATATTAATGCCCGCTCCTATGCGCAAAATCTTTATAGCTATGACGGCGCGGGCCTGATTGCGCGTCCGGCCACTAGCGATGGCGGCGCATGGCTGCCCGATGATGCCATACCCGATGGCGTGCAGCGCCTCGTCAGCGTGTTTTTCTCAGAAATGTGGCCGGTGCTGAAAACCGCCACCCAATGTCTGACGCAGTTTATCAAAAGCGATGCGCATCAAATGGGTGATGAATTGCCGCGCAAATCCTTCACAGCCTCACCGGGCTTTGAGGCGTTTCAGGCCCAGGGCGGCGTGCTGACCCATGCGTTTACTCTCGGAGGGGCGACGGGCGAGCGCATGGTGGTCGCCAATCAAATGTGGATGCTCCAACGTTTGCGCCCGATTGCCCTGGCCTGCACCGCCAGCCCTGCCGCGCGCGATTGGCTAAACGGGTTTGACAAGGGTAGCGATATATTGGCAGTGGACGCCATGATGGATGGCTATCGCATTGCCAAACAGGGCGGCAAAATTTATTCAGCCACCGCCTGAGTATTTTTAAAGCCTGAGTGTATTTTGAAGGCCTGAATGTATTTTTAAGGAGAGAGCGATGAGTGTGATGATAACGGTAGAGTTTAAGATCCGGCCCGAGAAATTGGATGAAGCCATGCGCGAAATGGCCGAAGGGTTGCCTGCCACGCGGGGCTTTGAGGGGTGTCAGCGCATTGATTCCTATTTTGATGCGGAAAATACATCGCTGTTTCTGGTCGAGTTTTGGGACAGTGTCGCGGCGCAGAAAAAATATTTGAAATGGCGTCTGGCGACCAGTGGCGACATGGTCAATAGTTCCATCGCCGCCAATTTATATGAGCCGCCCGTCTTTAAAACCTATGCGGCCATGCCTGAACTTTAAAAAGCCCGCGCTTTAAGCAAGCAGCTGACATTGCGGGTTTAATAATGCGGCGGCTTTTCACGCGGCAGGCTTTGGCCTTCCCCCGCCTTATCTTCAATCTCTTGCAAAATTTGAAACAAGGCTTTTTGTTTTCGGTCTGATTTTTCGCGCGCCTGCTGAGCCTCGTGCATTTGCTGGCTCAACTCTTCAATGGCCAGCGATTGATGCGTCAGCGTTTCTTCCAGAGCGGCGATGCGCCGCGCCAAATGCTCAAGTGTGTTTTTATCGCTCATGCAAACACTTCAATTTCCGGCGCGACTTGCGCTTATTTGATTTCGGTCACCATGGCATTGCGCGATTTACGCACTTTGGGCATGGGCAAAAGCCAGTCGGCGCCTTCTTCGCGATAGCCCAGCGGCAGCAAGACCACTGAACGCAAGCCGCGTTGTCTCAGATCAAGAATGGCGTCCACCGCGTCCGGGTCAAAGCCTTCCATTGGCGTGCTGTCGACTTCTTGGTCAGCCGCTGCCAGCATGGCAAAACCCAACGCGATATAAGCCTGGCGCGCCGCATGGGCGTAATTCACCTCAGCATCGCGCGGCACATAATTGGCCTTTAGATTATTATAATAATCATGGATAAGCGGCAGGTCACCGCGCGCGCTCAAATTAAGTTGCAGCACTTCATCAATGCGCTCATCAGTGTAATTGTCCCATGCGGCAAATACCAAAACATGCGAGCCATCGGTAATCGGTGTTTGCCCGCCGGCGGCTTCGCCAATCTTGGCGCGCAGCTCGGGATTGGAAACGACAATCAGCTCAAATGGCTGCGTGCCGCTTGACGTCGGCGCCATGCGCACCGCCTCAATAATGGCATCAAGCTTGTCTTGCGGGACGGCTTTATCCGCAATCATTTTTTTGGTGGCATAACGCCAGTTCAAAAGCTCGGTCAATGTTTTATCAGTCATGGTTCCCCGTTTCATTGTCAGTCCCAAAAATATCGGTATATAATAGTTACCGTATTACTAAAGAGTACCATGAGCCGATGCAAGAGGGCACATTCATGTCCCTCAGTTACAAATTAGGAACCACAATGCTGGACAATAAACAATGCCCCGATTGCGGGCGCATCAACGAAGTTCTGTCGCGCGTCGGTGACCGCTGGAGCGTCCTCGTCGTTATCTCCCTGTCGCAATATGGCACCATGCGCTTTAATGAAATCAAACGAAATCTCGGCATTTCGCAACGCATGCTCAGCTTGACGCTAAAGGAATTGGAGCGCGATGGCCTTGTGAGCCGCACCCAATATCCAACCATTCCGCCTAAGGTGGAATATGCGCTGACTACAATGGGGGAATCATTTCGCGAACCGGTCACGGCTCTCGGCAATTGGGCCTTGGAACACCGCGCAAAAATTGACGCGGCGCGCCAGGCTTATGACGGCGCTGCTTGATGGCGTAAAGCGTGACGCGCTATCTTGAAACTTGGGATTGGCGCACCCGAGAGGATTCGAACCTCTGACCTCTGCCTTCGGAGGGCAGCGCTCTATCCAGCTGAGCTACGGGTGCTTGCTTCCGATGCATGGAATTCCTTCGAAATACCACGCTTTTAAGAAATGGTAAATCGCGTTTATTTTGAGAATATGGGTGAGGACAATGCGTCAATCGCGCATCATTGGCGCGGCAATATTGCGCCTGTGACTCGAGACAATTGAAGATAGGCAGCAGACCTTGCCTCTCGCCTATATTTCGGTCTAGTTTGTCGATCATCATCAAGAATTTAGGAAATGGATTTGAGTGTGAATTTGAATGTTTTGGGCTGGAGCGATCGGCTCGCCGTTTCTGCGTCCACCTTATGTGCGCTTCACTGTTTGGGTCTGCCCTTTTTGCTCGGCGTGTTTCCGGTTATTAGCGGCACGGTATTGGGTGACGAGGCATTTCATCAATGGCTGATTTGGGGCGTTGTGCCGTTAAGCGGTTTCAGCCTTTTGCTGGGCTGCCGCAAACATAAAAGTGCCGCTGTAATTTATTTCGGCCTAGTTGGGGTCGGCGCGCTGATTGCATCGGCCGTGCTGGGTCACGCCATTTTGGGCGAGGCCGGCGAACGCTGGGCGACGCTTGCGGGCGCGGTTCTTTTGGCCGTCGCCCATATTAAAAATTTCAGACTGTGCCGCCAGTCAGATTGCGACCACTGAGCGGATATCAGGGGCAGAACAGCCAATGGAAGACGAGAAAATTTACCTCAACTGTCCGTTTGACGATAAGGATGAGTGCAAATCGCTGGGCGGTCGTTGGGATGGCGATGCGCGCAAATGGTATATCACCGATGCGATGGCCAGCGAGCCCTTTGCCAAATGGATGGACAGCTCAGAGCCATCAGCTGACGTAAGCAAGCCCGAGGCCGACCGGGAAGATGGCGCGCGGGTTTATCTCAATTGCCCGTTTGACGATAAAGACGCCTGCAAATCGCTGGGCGGCAGATGGGATGGCGATGCCAAAAAATGGTATGTGCCGGCCGGCAAGGATACCGAACCTTTCGCCAAATGGATGACGCCCTAAATTAAGCTAAGCGCGCGCCGCCTGTTGGCGGCTCATCCGCGTCGGGCTTTTGCATTAACTCAATAAGCACACCGCCCATATCTTTGGGATGAATAAAGATAATCGGCGTGCCATGCGCGCCAATGCGCGGCGCACCCAAAACGCGAGCGCCTTTATCAACCATAGCATCGCGCGCGGCCAGTAAATCATCGACCTCAAAACACACATGGTGTTGACCGCCCTCCGGATTGGTTTTTAAAAAACCGGCTATTGGACTGGTCTCATCAATCGGCTCGATGAGCTCAATCTGGCTGTTCGGCACATCGACAAAACACACCCAAACACCCTGCTCTTCCATCTTAAACTTATCGTGGATTTTCGTCGCGCCCAGCACATCGCGGTAAAGCGCGACAGATTTTTCAATCGATGGTGTCGCCACACCGACATGGTTCAAACGTCCAATCACTTTTCTTTCCTCACTTTTGCCGGTTAAGAAGTCAGCTTCATGAAAACATTTTCAAGCTCGGCACCTTGCGTATCAAGGTCTCTTATCTCAATGCCCGCAGCTTGCAATTTTGCAAGCACCGCCCCGGCCGGTAAATCGCCCGGATTATAAGTCACGGCCAAGCGGCCATCATCATTCAGCTTCATGGCCAAGCCGTCAATATTCGGCGCTTGCGTTAACGGAGCGGTGGCGCGCACCAAAAGCGTCTTATTGTCAATTTGTGCCAGCAAATTGGCCGTGCTGTCGCAAGCGCGCAATTCGCCCTGGTCGATAATCGCAATCGTGTCACATAATTCTTCGGCCTCTTCGAGATAATGCGTGGTCAAGACAATGGTCACACCGGCCTTATTGAGCTCAATGACATAATCCCAAAGCTGCCGACGCAGCTCGATATCGACACCGGCGGTCGGCTCATCAAGCACCAGAACCGGCGGGTTATGAACCAATGCTTTGGCCACCAAAAGACGGCGGCGCATACCGCCCGACAAGGTGCGCGCATAGGCATTGAGCTTATCGTCAAGCCCCATAGCGGTGAGGATTTCCAGTGTGCGGCGTTGGCTTTTCGGCACGCCATACATGCCGGCCTGTAAATCCATAATTTCACCCGGGGTGAAAAACGGGTCAATTGACAGCTCTTGCGGCACAATGCCGATAGAGGCGCGCGCTTGGCGGGGATTTTTATCAATATCAAAACCCCAAATTTCCGCGCTGCCGCCGCTTTTCATCACCATGCCGGCCAGCACATTAATGAAGGTCGATTTACCGGCCCCATTGGGCCCCAAAAGGCCGAAAATAGAACCGCGCGGCACGGCCAGATCAATACCCTTTAATGCATGTTTGGCGGGAGCGTTGCCGACCGCCTTATAGGTTTTTTGTAAGCCTCTGGCTTGTAACGCAAATTCACCGTCGCTCATGCATCTCTCCCCCATACCACTGGCCGAATCGGCCTTTCCGGTTGGTATCAGTAGCATTTATGAACTCATTTATGAACTGGGGAATAAATCGGCAAATGCTTTTTGTCGCCTTGCCAATGGCCCGCCCTGTCTTAAACTTGGGTAACAGATTCGACGGGAGCATGGCGTGGCAGGCACGAAACAAAGTGAAAAATTGGGCAAGAATGATCACCTCTATCTTGTTGACGGATCGGGCTATATTTTCCGCGCCTATCATGCCCTGCCACCTTTAACCCGAAAATCGGACGGCCTGCCGGTCGGTGCGGTGTCGGGGTTTTGCAATATGTTGTTGAAGCTGCTCAATGATATGGGCGCGCAAGAAACGCCGACGCATTTGGCGGTTATTCTCGACGCATCGGGCAAGAGCTTCCGCAATGAGATTTACCCTGAGTATAAAGCCCATCGGCCACCGGCACCGGAGGATTTGGTGCCGCAATTTCCATTGGTGCGCGAGGCGGTGAAAGCCTTTGATATTCCGGCGATTGAATTGGCGGGCTTTGAGGCTGATGACCTCATCGCGGCTTATGCCACCAAAGCGGCTGACGATGGCGCGCGGGTGACTATTGTGTCGTCTGACAAGGATTTGATGCAATTGGTCAGCGACAATATCGACATGGTCGATACGATGAAGGATAAATTCATCGACGCGGCGGGGGTGTTTGAGAAATTTGGCGTCGGCCCTGAAAGCGTAATTGATGTTCAGGCTTTGGCCGGTGACAGTGTCGATAATGTGCCGGGCGTGCCGGGCATTGGTATTAAGACAGCCGCCCAATTGATTGAGGAATATGGCGACCTCGACACGCTATTGGCGCGCGCCGGTGAGATTAAGCAAAATAAACGCCGCGAAAATCTGATTGAATTTGCCGAGCAAGCGCGTATCAGCCGCGAATTGGTGACGTTGAAACGCGACACGCCCATGCCGGTCGGCTTTGGTGATATGGCGCTGAGCATGCCCGATGGCGGCAAGCTTATCGGCTTTGCCAAAGCGATGGAATTTAACACGCTGACCAAAAGGCTGGCCGAGCGTTATGGCTGGTCGGTTGATGACTACGCCGCCAATGACGCGCTGGCGGCTGATGCTGCGCCGCCGCCACAAGCCGCTGCGAGAAGTGAAACGGATGCGGGCTATCGTCCCCTGCCGGCTGAGAGGGGCGCGCTGGATACACAAAGCTATCTCGGCATTAGCGATGCCGCCACGCTGGCCGATTGGATTGCGCGGGCTTATGAAACCGGCCTTGTCGCCATTGATACCGAGACCGATGGGCTTGATGCGATGCAGTGCCATTTGGTCGGCGTGTCGCTGGCCGTCGCGCCGGGCGAAGCGGCCTATATGCCGCTAGCGCATGGGGCCAATGACGGCTTGATGCTGGGCGATGAAACACCGCCGCAAATCGATATGAAAACCGCATTGGATTTATTGCAGCCGCTTTTGGCCGATCCGTCGGTGAAAAAGATTTTGCAAAATGCCAAATTTGACGCGCAAATTTTGCAGCGTTACGGGCTGGTGCTGAACGGCTTTGACGACACCATGCTGATGTCTTATGCGCTTGATGCGGGCAATCACGGGCACGGCATGGACGCGCTGGCGCAAAAATATCTGGGCCATACGCCAATTCCGATTAAGGAGCTTTTGGGCAGCGGCAAGAACCAAATCACCTTTGACCAAGTGCCGATCGCGCAAGCCATTGCCTATGCGGCTGAAGATGCCGATGTGACGCTGCGGCTGTATAAGCATTTGCAACCGCGCCTCGTCGCCGAGCATATGGTGGGGGTTTATGAAACCACGGAGCGGCCTTTGGTCGGCGTGTTGCGTGCAATGGAGGCCGAGGGCGTGGCGGTCGACCGCACGGTCTTGTCGCGCCTGTCGGGCGAGTTCGCGCAAAAAATGGCGGCGATGGAGGCCGAGATTTTTGAGACAGCGGGCGAGAGCTTTAACATTGCCAGCCCCAAGCAATTGGGTGAGATATTATTCGATAAAATGGGGCTGCCCGGCGGCAAGAAAACCAAAACCGGCGCCTGGGGCACCGGTGCCGATGTGCTGGAGGGTATTGTCGCCGAGGGCGGCGCTGCCAAGGGCGTGTCTTTGGCGCGGCTGGTGCTCGATTGGCGCGGGCTGGCCAAGTTGAAATCGACCTATACCGACGCGCTGCCGGAATTTATCAATCCCGATACGCAGCGTATTCACACCTCTTATTCCCTGGCCGCGACGACGACCGGCCGCTTGTCGTCATCTGAGCCGAATTTGCAAAATATTCCGATACGCACGGAAGACGGGCGGCGTATTCGCACGGCGTTTGTGGCGGCGGACGGGCATCAACTGGTCAGTGCCGATTACAGCCAGATTGAATTGCGCGTCTTGGCGCATATGGCCGATATTGCCGCGCTGAAAGATGCGTTTTTGAACGGCGATGATATTCACGCCATGACCGCGTCGGAAATGTTTAATGTGCCGATGGCCGAGATGACGCCGGAAGTACGCCGCCGCGCCAAAGCGATTAATTTCGGCATTATTTACGGCATTTCGGCTTTCGGGCTGGCCAATCAATTGGGCATATCGCGCGGGGAAGCGAGCGATTACATCAAAGCCTATTTTGAAAAATTCCCCGGCATTAAAGATTATATGGAACATGTCAAAGCCGAAGCCAAAGCGCAGGGCTATGTCTCGACGCTGTTTGGCCGCAAAGTGCATGTGCCGGAAATCAACGCCAAAATTCCGGCGCGTAAAGCCTTTGCCGAGCGCGCCGCAATTAACGCGCCGATTCAAGGCACAGCCGCCGATATTATTCGCCGCGCCATGATACAAATGCCCGCCGCGCTCGATAAAGCCGGTTTGACAGAGGCGAAAATGCTGCTGCAAGTGCATGATGAGTTGATTTTTGAGGCACCGCAGAAAGAGTGCGATAAATTGATTGAAACCGTCAAATCGACCATGCAAAGCGCCTGCGCGCCGCGCCTCACCCTGTCTGTACCGCTTTTGGTTGATGCCCAAGCCGCAAATAACTGGGAAGAAGCACATTAATAGTATTAATTACCTTTATTAGTATTATTATTTTATTGAAAAATGAAAAATTCGGGCTAAACCCGCCTTAGTTTCATGAAAATCAATTCTGATGCGTCTCGGCGGTTTTACGTTGCAAAACCGCCTCGCTTGGGGAAGGCTGGCGGGGGTCGCTAAAGCGACCGCGCCCTTATACCCTCACTCAGCGGCCACTATTCAGCAGCGAGTGCGGCGGCTTTCACATTATCATCGACATGCTCGATGAATTTGGCGAAATTATCGACAAACATGCCGACCAGCTTGGCGGCTTGCGCGTCATAGGCTGGCTTATCGGCCCAAGTGTCGCGCGGATTGAGAATTGAACTGTCAACGCCCGGCACAGCCACCGGCACATCAAAGCCGAAATTATCATCAGTGCGGAACTCGACATTATTCAGGCTGCCATCAAGCGCGGCAGACAGCAGCGCGCGGGTTTCTTTAATCGGCATGCGATTGCCAATGCCATAAGCACCGCCGGTCCAACCGGTATTGACCAACCAGCATTTGGCATCATGCTCGGCGATGAGATCGCGCAGCAAATTGCCATATTCCGATGGGTGACGCGGCATGAAAGGCGCGCCGAAACAGGTTGAGAAAGTCGCTTCCGGCTCGGTGACGCCTTTTTCAGTGCCGGCCACTTTGGCCGTGTAACCGGACAGGAAGTGATACATGGCTTGGCTTGGCGTCAGGCGCGAGATGGGCGGCAAAACGCCAAATGCATCAGCCGTCAGCATGATAATGCTTTTCGGATGACCGGCGGTGCCGGTGGCCGAGGCATTGGGAATAAAGCTCAGTGGATAAGCGCCGCGTGAGTTTTCAGCCAGCGTATTATCATCAAAATCAAGCTCGCGCGTGACCGGGTCCATCACCACATTTTCCAAAACTGTGCCGAAACGCTGCGTGGTGGCAAAAATTTCCGGCTCGGCTTCTTGGCTCAGATTAATCATTTTGGCGTAGCAGCCGCCTTCAAAATTAAACACGCCATTTTCTGACCAGCCATGCTCATCATCACCAACAAGCTCGCGATTAGGGTCAGCCGACAGCGTTGTTTTACCGGTGCCTGAAAGGCCGAAAAACACCGCGCTATCGCCATCATCACCGACATTGACCGAGCAATGCATCGGCATGACGCGCTTGGCCGGCAGAGTGTAATTGAGCATTGAGAAAACCGATTTCTTGGTCTCACCGGCATAAGATGTGCCGCAAATCAGCACGATTTTCTTGTCAAAATTAACCGCAATCATGGTTTCTGTGCGGCTGCCATGACGCGCCGTATCGGCCTTAAAGCCGGGGAAATTCATAATCACAAAATCCGGGTCAAAACCGTCAAGCTCAGGCGTTTCCGGCTCAATCAAAAGATTTTGAATAAACAAAGAATGCCAGGCCAGCTCGGTCACCACGCGGGTGGCCAAACGGTGCGTTGCATCAGCCCCGCCAAACAAGTCTTGCACCAGCAATTCCTTGCCACCGGCATAGGCCAGCATGTCCTCATGCAGCGCATCAAACTGTCCGGCTGTCATGGATTTATTATTATCCCACCAAATTGTGTCTTCCGTAGTGGCGTCGCGGACGATGAATTTGTCTTGCGCCGAGCGGCCCGTATGAGCACCTGTTTTGACCAGCAATGCGCCGCCTGCGGCGATTTCGCCCTCGCCGCGCGCCAGAGCCATTTCATAAATCTCAGATGGCCGCAAATTCCAGTAAACCGCGGCGGCATCACCCAATCCTTGTTGGTCAACGCCATTTTTGCTCATGTGAAAGCCAGTCTGCTGCATGATGAAAATCTCCCCGTGACATCGAAACAGTTATGTGGTGCAGATGCTGCACATTAGGCGACCCAGCGCGCCAGTGCAAGTTTAGCAAATGCCGCAGTGCCGCATGGTTGCCACATTTCTGTTGATGGTTAAGAGCCGCTTTTTCAGCACATGATTTTGCGCAAATTGCTTCGCATCACGCGCAAAAAATGCCTAAACTTATCGGTGAAGGGAAACACCATGCCGCACATTATTCTGGTCGATGACGATGCCAATATTCTGGCCTCTGTGCGCATGGCATTGGAGGCTGAGGGCTTCAGCGTGCGCAGTTTTACCGATGGCGAAAGCGCCCTTGAGGCTCTGGCGCAAACGCCTGCCGATGTTGGCGTGTTTGACATAAAAATGCCGCGCATGGACGGGCTTGAATTGCTTAGAAAACTGCGGCAAACCAGCCAAATGCCGGTGGTTTTCCTGACCTCAAAAGACGATGAAATTGACGAGGTTTTCGGCCTTAAAATGGGGGCTGATGACTACATCACCAAGCCGTTTTCACAGCGTTTGCTGATTGAACGCATCCGCGCTGTGTTACGCCGCACCAAGGCGCGCAATCAAGCCGCGCACGCCACCGGCGATGGCCCAAATGGCGATGGCGGACGCGATTCGGGGGCCATTTTGAAGCGCGGCAGACTGACCCTGGACGCCGAACGACATGACTGTTTATGGGGCGACGAAACGGTCGCTTTGACCGTCACCGAGTTTATGATTCTCGATGCGCTGGCGCGCCGCCCTGGTGTGGTGAAAAGTCGCGACTCGCTGATGGATGCCGCTTATGACGATCAAATCTATGTTGATGACCGCACGATTGACAGTCACATAAAACGTCTGCGGCGTAAGTTTCGCCAAGTCGATAAGAGCTTTGATGCCATCGAAACGCTTTATGGTGTCGGCTATAAATTCAAAGAAGTGAGTTAAATGGTCGAGACCGATGCGCGTAAAATTATCAAGCCGACTGTCTGGCGGTCGCTGATTGCCCGTCTGGTCGGGCTGAATATGCTCGGCCTATTGGTGCTGGTCGGCGGTTTTTTGACCTTTCAAGAAAGCCGCCAGCTTTTGACCAATGCCTATCGCCAAAGCCTTGAGACCCAAGCCAATCTGATTGCCGGTGCTTTGGCCCCGACCGCGCAGGCGCAAAACCCGTTTCAGTTTTTCGAACCCTCTATCATGAACCGGCTGCTGCAAAATGGCGGTCGCTCGGATTGGCAATTGCGCGATGCCGAAGCGATTTTGGCGCGCGCCCGTTTGGTCTCCGTGGCGCGCCTCAGACTGTATGCGCGCAATGGACGACTGGTGCTCGACAGCGCGCATATGGACCGCTCGGCGCGGGTGATTGCCAAATCGCTGCCGCCAATGCCCGGCGATGACACCATGCCCGGGCTGATGCAGAATCTGATGAAGGCCGTGACCTCTATCTGGCGCGACCCGACCCCGCTTTTGAGCGAAATCAATGCGGCTGACGGGTTGCGGCTGACTGAAGTGACGCGCGCGCTGCGCGGTCAACCGGCCAGCGCCCAGCGTCAATCTGAGGAAGGCGGCGATATTCTGACCGTCGCCGTGCCGGTGCAGGGTTATCGCGCCGTGGTTGGGGCGCTGATGGTCTCGACCCAACCCGGGGAAATTGACGCGCTTTTGGCTGAAGAACGCCAACTGATTTTCCAGCTATCGGCGATTGCGCTTGTCGTCAACATTATTACCTCGCTGCTGCTGGCCGCGACCATGGTGGTGCCGGTGCGCCGCCTTGCCGCCGCCATGCGTGGCTTTGGCAGCACCTCACCCAGCCTGCCCGGGCTGGAGACGATTCCCGATTTATCGCATCGGCGCGATGAGATTGCCGAATTATCGGGCGCGCTGCGCGATATGACCGAGCGGCTTTTGTCGCGCATCAATACGATTGACCGCTTTGCGGCCGATGTGGCGCATGAGTTGAAAAACCCGCTGACCTCACTGCACAGTGCCGTGCAAAGCCTTGACCAATCAAAATCCGGCGACCGCGAGCAGCTTATGGGCATCATCCATAATGACATTAACCGGCTCAATCGGTTGATTTCGGATATTTCAAAGGCCACGCGGCTTGATGCCGAACTGAGCCTCGAGCCCAGCGAGCCGTTTGATTTAAGCGCTTTGGCGGGAGAGCTATCGGCGGCTTTGACACCGGGCTTTGAGAGCGACAATCAGATTAATCTGGTGGTGCGCGCCGATACGCCATGTCCGGTACTGGGGCAAAAGCCACGCATCGCGCAAATTATTGACAATTTATTGACCAATGCCGCCTCCTTCACCCCGGCCGGCGGGCGGGTGTTTTTGACAACCCAGCAGCGCGACGGAGAGGCGCTTTTATTGATTGCCGATGAGGGGCCCGGACTGGCAGCCGATACGCAGGAAAAAATCTTTGAGCGGTTTTATACTGACCGCACCCAACAACCGGCGCGCCAGCAAGACACAAATGGTGCCAAAAATGACACTCAGAATAATACTGAGAATAACAATGCCGCCGCGACCGGTAAATTGGGCCATTCCGGCTTGGGGCTATCCATTTCGCGCCAAATTGCGCGCGCCCATGGCGGCGACTTGATCGCCGATAATCGCCCCGATGGCACCGGCGCTTATTTCACCCTCAGCCTGCCTTTGGCGGCGCCGGCCCCGCCGCGCCGCAAACGCAGCAAAGACGCGCCGGATGAGTGATACAATACATGCCAGTGCCATTTTGCTGCCGACCGGCGGGGTGTTGCTGTTGGGCGCATCAGCCAGTGGCAAATCGAGCCTGGTCGCGCAGTTAATGACGCAATGCGGCGGCCAATTAATCGCCGATGACCGCGTCTGTTTGAGCGTGCAAGCGGGCGTCTTACAAGCCGCCGCGCCGCAGGAACTTGCCGGACAATTGGAATTGCGCGGTCTGGGTGTGCTCTGCCTACCTTATGTCGAAACCGCCGCGCTTTCGCTCGCCGTCAATCTCGTGCCGCGCGAAAATGTGCCGCGCGTTGCGGCGGAAGCTTTTTTTCAGCATCAGGGCTGCGCCTTGCCACAGCTTGATTTACACGCCCATGACCTCGCCACGCCGCAGGTGATTTTGCAGGCCTTGACGCATTTGCCGCAACATGGTTTCAGCGCCGGCAGCGTCTATGGTGCCACTGAAACTGATAATAATGATGGTAATGATGCAGCGTCTTGATTGGGGCGCGAAACTCTTGCAAGGTAAAACGCAAGACAGGAGAGATTTATGATCGGTTTGGTTTTGGTAACACATGGTGCTTTGGCCGATGAATTTCGCGCCGCGCTGGAACATGTTGTCGGGGCGCAAACGCAATTGGCAAGCATTTGCATCGGCGCCGATGACAATATGGAAAAGCGGCGGCAAGACATTGTCGATGCCATTGGCGAGGTCGATAGCGGCAGCGGGGTGGTGTTGTTGACTGATATGTTTGGCGGCACGCCGTCCAATCTGGCGATATCGCTATTGGAAAAAAACCGCGTCGAGGTGATTGCCGGCATTAATCTGCCCATGCTTATTAAACTGGCATCAGTGCGCGAGGCCATGCCTTTGGGCGAAGCGGTTTTGGAAGCCAAACAAGCGGCGCAAAAATATATCTCAGTCGCCAGCGAAGTCTTGGGCAATGCATCAGATGATTGAGCTAATGCGTCACGGCATCGAGAAACCGCAAAATGACCGATAAAGACACCGCGCAACGCGATGTGACCATTTCAAACAAGCGCGGCCTGCACGCCCGTGCTTCTGCCAAATTTGTCAATATGGCCGAGGCTTTTAACGCCCAAATCAGCGTCTCGCGCGGCGATGAAACCGTCAATGCCACCTCCATTATGGGGCTGATGATGCTCGGCGCCTCCATCGACACCAACATCACAATCGCCGCAAGAGGCCAAGATGCCGAGGCCGCGATTGACGCTTTGGCCGCTTTGGTGGCCGATAAATTCGGCGAGGATTGAGCCGCAAACTCCGCTTGGCCGAATATGAATTATATATAAAGAAACCTTTATATGCTCCTTGCCCCCCTGCCTTCAAACTGCTAAAACAGCCGAAATCGCAGGAGATAAATGATGAGCCAAGAAACCCAAGACTTCAAAGTTGCCGATATTTCACTGGCCGATTGGGGTCGCAAAGAAATCGCCATTGCTGAAACCGAAATGCCCGGCCTGATGGCGCTGCGCGATGAATATGGCCAAGCCAAGCCGCTGAAAGGCGCGCGCGTGACCGGTTGTCTGCATATGACCATTCAGACCGCCGTGTTGATTGAAACACTGACCGCTTTGGGCGCGGAAGTGCGCTGGTCGTCCTGCAATATTTTCTCGACCCAAGACCACGCCGCCGCGGCGATTGCCGAAACCGGTGTGCCGGTATTTGCCTGGAAAGAAGAGACGGAAGAAGAATATTGGTGGTGCGTCGAGCAGACAATTAAAGGCCCGAATGGCTGGACACCGAATATCCTGCTCGATGATGGCGGCGATTTGACGACTTTGTGCCATGAGAAATATCCTGAAATCCTCGACGATTGTGTCGGCGTGTCGGAAGAAACCACAACCGGCGTGTTGCGGCTTTATGAAATGGCCAAAGACGGCTCTCTGAAAATTCCGGCCATTAATGTCAATGACAGTGTGACCAAATCGAAATTTGACAATCTGTATGGCTGCCGCGAAAGCCTTGTTGACGGCGTGAAGCGCGCCACCGACGTGATGATGGCGGGTAAGATTGCCGTTGTCTGCGGCTATGGCGATGTCGGCAAAGGCTCGGCAGAAAGCCTGCGCTCGCAAGGCGCGCGCGTTATGGTTACCGAAGTTGACCCGATTTGCGCCCTGCAAGCGGCGATGGAAGGCTATGAAGTGACGACGATGGAAGAGGCCGCGCCAATGGCCGACATCTTCATTACCGCGACGGGCAATAAAGACATCATCACATTGGAGCATATGCGCGAGATGAAAGACCGCGCCATTGTCGGCAATATCGGCCATTTCGACAGTGAAATTCAGGTCGCTGCGCTGAAAAATATGGCGTGGCACAATGTGAAGCCGCAAGTCGATGAAATTGAGTTTCCCGATGGCAAGCGGATTATCCTCTTGGCCGAAGGACGCTTGCTCAATTTGGGCTGCGCCACCGGCCATCCAAGCTTTGTGATGAGTGCCAGCTTTACCAATCAGGTTTTGGCGCAAATCGAGCTGTGGCAAAACGGCGATAGCTATGACAAGCAAGTTTATGTGCTGCCCAAACATCTTGATGAAAAAGTAGCGCGGCTGCATTTGGCCAAGCTGGGCGCCAAGCTGACCGAATTATCGACTGACCAAGCCGACTATCTGGGCATTGAACAAGCCGGCCCGTTTAAGCCGGAGCATTATCGCTACTAGCTTAAACCCTATCCGCTCCTGAAAAATGGGGTAAAAGCAGATATGGCAGAGAGCCGATTTAGTTTTGACAGCGCCGATGAAGCGGCGACAGCGCGCCTCGCGGCTTGGCTGGGCGCGGCATTGGACAAGCCTGTCTTGATTTTTCTGAACGGCGATTTGGGTGCCGGTAAAACCGCTTTTGCGCGCGGCTTTATTCGCGCCCTGCACGGCCAAAACACGCAAGTGCCAAGCCCCACTTTCGCGCTGGTGCAACCCTATGAGGCCGAAGCCGCCCTGCCGATCCTCCATGCTGATTTATACCGCCTCGGCGCACCCGAAGAGCTCGACGAATTGGGCATTATCGACGCTTTAGCCGACCATATTTGTCTGATTGAATGGGCGCAAAACGGAGGCGGTATTTTGCCCCAAGCCGATATTGATATTCACCTTGAGGCCACCCAATATGGCCGCGCCATTACCATCAGCGCCGCGCCGCATCTGTGCGCGCAGCTTGACAAAGCCGCCACCCGCGATGCCGCCTTAGAGGCTTTTTTGGCGACGACCGATTGGGCAGATGCCCAACGCGCCCCACTTGCCGGTGATGCCTCGACACGGCGTTATGAGCGTTTGCAATCAAACACCGCAGAAAGCACCAACACCGCCAAGCCCGCCGTGCTGATGGATTGGCAAGCCGCGCCTGACGGGCCGCCGGTTTATGACGGCAAGCCCTATAGTCGATTGGCGCATTTGGCCGAGGCCATGCCGCGTTTTGCCGATATGGTGACATGGTTACGCGCGCATGGCCTGGCCGCGCCGCAGCTTTATGCGCTCGACCGAGCGGCGGGGTTTGCCTTGCTTGAAGATTTTGGCGACCGCACGCTGGCGGCTGAAGCGCGCTTTGATAAACCATTGGACCAAACGGTCTTTTATTTTGAGGCCGTTGAGACCCTCTTGCATTTGCATGCCCAAGACGCGCCGGATTTTCTGCCCGCCTATGATGGCGCGGTGCAGGCTATTGAAACCTCGCTCTTCACCGATTGGTATTTGCCCTATTGCGGGGTAACGCCCAACGCCACCGCCAAAGCCGAATGGCGCGCCATTTGGCAAAAACTGGGCGATGATTTGGCCGCGACAAACCAAGTTGCGGTCTTGCGCGATTATCATTCGGTCAATTTGATTTGGCGCGACCAAGCCCAAGCGCGCGATCGCATCGGTTTGATAGATGTGCAAGACGCGCTCAAGGGCCATGCCGCTTACGACCTCGCCTCGCTTATTTATGATGCGCGTATTGATGTTGCCGAGAGCCGACGCGATGCGGCACTGGCCCATTATCTGACGCGGCGTTTTGGCGATGACCAAAAAGCGCGCGATGATTTTACCGCCGCTTTGGCGATTTGCGCCATGCAGCGCAATCTTAAAATTGCCGGTATTTTCATTCGCCTCGCCCAGCGCGATGGCAAGCCCAGCTATTTGGGGCATATGCCGCGTATTATTGCCTATCTGAAAACCCATCTGTATGCGCCCGCCTTGAAGCCGGTTGCCGATTGGCTGGTCGCCCATGCGCCGCACGCCTTGGAGCCGCAAATTGATTAAACATACGAAAATAGATCGGGCGATGATTTTGGCCGCCGGCAAGGGCACGCGCATGCAAAGCGCGCCCGATGACCCGCCCAAGCCGCTGACCGAGATTGCCGGTCAAAGCCTGCTGATGCGCATGGTGGCGCGGCTGGAAACCAGCGGTATTCAGAAAATAATCATTAATCTGCATCACAAAGCCGACCATATTAAGCAGGCGATGGCGACCTATAACGGGCCTTGCGAGATTATATTTTCCGACGAAAGCGCGGCTTTGCTGGAAACCGGCGGCGGGGTCAAAAAAGCGCTGCCGCTTTTAGGCGATGCACCGTTTTTGGTGGCCAATGGCGATGTGTTATGGCGCGAAGCCGATAATGCCAATGCCGCCCTGCCGGCGTTTCTGGCAGCTTTCGACGCAGCGCAAATGCAAGCCCTGCTGATGCTATGCCCCACCCAAAAGGCCACCGGCTATGACGGCGCGGGCGATTATGACCGGCGCGATGACGGACAATTGACCCGCCGACCGACCGCCCCGAAAGGCGCAAGCGCCGCCTATGTTTTCGCCGGTGTGCAGATTTTGACGCCGCGCTTGTTTGATGCCCTGCCCGAAACCGCTTTCTCGCTCAATCTGGCCTATGATGCCGCCGCGAAAAAAGGCGCGCTTTACGGCCATGAGCTTGACGGACAGTGGATGCATGTTGGCACACCGCAAGGCCGCGCCGCGGCTGAGGCGATATTGGCGACCGATACAAAAGACACAAATAGCTGAGCAATCTCTTTATGGCTTTATCAGCATCGGCCCCATGCCATGCTATAATGCGGCATGACTGATTCCGGTGCGCCAGAAGACAAACAACAAGCGGCAGAGCTTAACCTCTATAATATCGCCGCCGGACAGCCGTTTTTGCCGCGCCTCGCTACCGCTCTACTTGACGATACCCATCGCGCCAGCCTGTTTGGCACATGCCGCCTTGAGGATGTGCATGTCTTACTGCCAACGCGCCGCGCCGCGCGCATGCTGGCCGGTGAAATGGTGGCGCAAGCCGCCCTAAACGGGCGCGATGCCCTATTGCTGCCGCGCATTGATACGCTGGGCGACCTCGATGAAGACATGCCCGACACGCTCACTGCCACCATGCCGGCTGATGATTTGCCACCGGCGATTGAGCAAATGGCGCGGCATTTTCATCTGTTGCCGCTGGTCGCTTCATGGGCCGATGCGGGCGGTTTGGGCGGCGGCGATGAGACACTCAATCCGGTCAAACTTTCCGCGCTGGTGCATGATTTGGAAAGCTTTCTCGACCAGACCCAAAACGAGCAGGCCCGGCTTGAAAAACTCGACATGCTGGCACCCGATAATTTGGCCGAGAACTGGCAGCGCATTGTTTCTTTGCTGAATATTGTTTTACGCTATTGGCCCGACCAGCTTGCCGAAGTCGGCAAAATGGACCCGACCGCAAGGCGCAATGCGCTGCTCGACAGGCGGCGACAAAACTGGCAGGACACGCCGCCCGATTATCCGATTTTGGCCGCCGGTTCGACCGGCTCGATTCGCGCCACAGCCGATTTGCTGAAACTGATTGCCGGACTACCACGCGGCGCCGTGGTGTTGCCCGGGCTTGATGAAACCGCCGCGCCGTCAATCTGGCAGGCCATCGCCAAAGATGATGTGCATCCGCAATATGCGCTGGCGCAATTACTGCGCCATATGCAAACCGAGCCGCAAGCGGTTAAGCGTTTTCCGGCCAGCGCGCCCGAAGCCCCGCGCGCCGCATTGCTGAACCAAGCGCTTGTGCCGGCGGCGCAGACCGCCCATTGGGTCGGCCTGAAACGCGATGGACACAAGCAAACACTCACCGGCTTGAACCTGATTGAAGCGCCCGACATGCGCGCCGAGGCCGGTGCCATTGCGCTGGCCATGCGCGAGGTTTTGGAAGATGACAGCAAAACCGCCGCGCTGGTGACACGCGACCGCAATTTGGCGCGGCGCGTCTCGGCCGAGCTGAAACGTTGGGGGATTGATATTGACGACTCGGCCGGTCAACCGCTGGCCAATTTGCCGCGCGCGCGCTTATTGCGATTGGCCATGCAAGCGCATGGCGCGGGCTTTGCGCCGGTCGATATGCTGGCTTTGCTCAAACATCCTCTGGTCTGTTTGGGGCAAACGCGCGGCGCGCATATGGCGCATGTGCGGCTGCTGGAAAACGCCGTCTTGCGCGGCCCCCGCCCATTTGGCGGCCTTGCCGGTTTACGCGCAAGCCTCAATCAACATGACCGATTATCCGACCAAGACCGCGCCGCCGCGCTGGCCTTATTGAACCGTCTTGACGCGGCTTTCACACCAATGCGTGAAGCGCCTGCGTCGTCATCTATGGCAGCGCATCTGCATATATTGCTGGCGAGCATCGGGCCGATTGTGCGCGACACTGAAGCCGAAACAGGAGCTGAAACCGATGAAGCGGCTTTTGCGGCGCAAGCCCTGTTTCAAAATGATGAACAAGGCCGCGCTCTGGCAACGCTGTTTGAGGCACTGAGCGCGCATAGCACGCTGGCGCCCGATATGACGCCGAGCGAATTTCCCGCGCTGTTTGATATGTGGCTGATGCGCCAAAGCGTGCGTCGGCAAGTGCCCGGCCAGCCCCGCCTCGCCATATTGGGGCCGCTTGAAGCGCGTCTGATGCAAGCCGATGTGATGATTTTGGGAGGGCTGAATGAAACCGTTTGGCCGCCCATGCCGGAAACCGGCCCGTGGCTGTCGCGCCCGATGCGCGCCCAATTGGGCATGAGCCAACCCGAACGCCAAATCGGCCAAGCGGCGCATGATTTTGTGCAAGCCGCTGCCGCGCCGCAAGTCTATTTGACCCGCGCCGCAAAAATTGATGGCGCGCCCAGTGTCGCGGCGCGCTGGTTGCGCCGTTTGGAAACACTGGCAGGAGAGTTGCCGCGCGCCAAAGGCGATGCGCTGGTCAGCTGGTGGCAGGCATTGGATCAGACCGATACGCCACCAAGCCCTGAAAGCGCGCCGCGCCCGACGCCGCCCATAGCCGCCCGTCCCCGCCAGCTATCCGTGACCCAAATCGAAACATTGCTGCATAACCCTTATGAGATTTATGCCCGCAAAATTTTGAACCTGCGCGCCTTGGAAGCCGTTGATGCCCCGCCCAATGCGGCGCATCGCGGTATTTTTCTACATCGGCTGATGGAACGCTTTATCGTCGGCGGTCATCACAAAAAGCCTGACGCCGCCGCGGCCTTTCTCGACTTGGCGCGCGAAGAAGAAAGCCATCATGCCGGCGGGGCAGCAATGATGCAATTCTGGCAAGCGCGCTTGGAGGCGCTGGCTTTCTGGCTGGCCGATTATGAAACGGCGCGGGCCGATAAGGTTGACGCCAGCTTTGCCGAAGTGACCGGCAGACTGGTGCTGGGCGACTTTACCCTGACGGCGAAAGCCGACCGGCTCGACCGCCATACACATGGCGGTTTTGAGATTATCGACTACAAGACCGGCGCGGTGCCGCGCAGGAGCCAAATTGAAGCGCATTTGGCCCCGCAATTGAGTTTGGAAGCGGCGATTTTGCGCGATGGCGCATTTGAAGACCGCCGCGATATAAACCCCACCTCCGTGACCGGCCCCTCTGCGGCGCTGACCTATCTGAAATTGACCGGACGCACACCGGCTGCCGAACCGACTGATTTTGCCTGTAGCGATGCGTTGGTTGATGGGGTGCTGGATATGCTACGCCGTCTGGTCGCCACATATGACACACCGCACCAGCCCTATTTGGTGCATATTCGCCCACGCCCGCGCTTTGGCGTGCAGCATCTCGCCGATACGCCATTTGACCATTTGGCGCGCAGCCCCGAATGGCATGATGAGGATGACGCATGACCGATGCCGCGTCCAAAAACCCGAATACAGATTTAAGCCAAGCGCTTAACCCGCATAGCTCGGCTTGGGTCGGGGCCAATGCCGGTGCGGGTAAAACCTATATTTTGGTGTCGCGTTTGGTGCGCCTGATGCTGGACGGCGTGGCACCGGAAAAACTGCTCTGCCTCACCTATACGCGCGCCGCCGCCGCCGAGATGCAGGGCCGCTTGTTTGACCTCTTGGCCGAATGGGCGCTGCTCGATGATGCCACATTATCTCAAGAAATAACGCAAAGACTGGGCGCGCCGGTTGATGACAGCGTGTTGACCCAAGCGCGCATATTATTTGCCCGCGCGCTTGAGACCCCGGGCGGCTTGCGGGTGCAGACCATTCATGGGTTTTGTGAAAGCCTGCTCAAACGCTTTCCGCTCGAGGCCGGTTTGTCACCGCATTTTGACCTGATGGATGACCAAGAGGCGCGCAGTCTTGAAGCCGGTTTGATTGCCGATTTATTGCTGAACGCACAACATGCCGAGCGCGCCGCCGCAATGGCCGTGCTGACGCGGGCTTTGGCGGAAAATGATGTCATGAGTTTGGGGCGTCAAATTATTGCCGAACGCGACAGCTTTGACCCGCGCCGCGCGCAAGATAATTTGCATGTTCTGGCCCGCGCCATGCAGCTTGACAGCTTGCGCGATGCTGACGGCACTCTGCCCGATGCGGCAAGCTTGATAAATGCCGACACGGCGCACTTTACCCCGATTGCACGCGCCGCGATTGATTGGTTTGAGAGCGGCGGCACAAATGACCAAGCCCAAGCTGCGCGCTTGGCGCAATTTTTGGCCCGACACGACACCGATGCGGAGACCGCTTGGCCCTATTTGCGCGCCGTGTTTTTTACCGGCCAGGGCAGGCCGCGCGCCAAGCTTTATACAAAAGACCGCGCCGCCGAAAATCCGGAATTGGCGGCGGCTTTTGACGCGGCAAGTGGTGATATGGCGCAGCTTGATGAGCGCTTGAAAGCGCTGGCCAATTATCATTTAACCGCCGCCTTATATGTTTTTGCGGCGGCCTTGCTGGGCAATTATCAGGCCGAAAAGACCCGTCGCGCCGTGCTCGATTATCATGATTTAGTCGCCATGACCAATCGCCTCTTGGCCGGTCAGGGCGCGGCGCAATGGGTCTTGTTCAAAATTGATAATGGCCTTGAGCATATTTTGGTCGATGAAGCGCAAGATACCAGTCCGGCCCAATGGCAAGTCATCACCGCTTTGGCCGAAGCCTTTTTTGACGATGCCGGGCTGGCCGCGCAAAATGACCGCCCGCGCACGATTTTTGCCGTGGGCGATGAAAAGCAATCCATTTTCAGCTTTCAAGGCGCCGACCCGGGCGGCTTTGAACGCCAACGGCTTTACTTTGAAAAAGCCGTCTCTGCCATTGGCGGGCAATTTTCCTATGTGCGCATGATTAAGTCATGGCGGTCGGCGCCACAAATTCTGGCCGCCATTGATTTGGTGTTTGCCGGAGAAGAAACCCGCAAAGGTGTGACCGCCAGCAATGAGATAATGACGCATGAAGCCGAGCGCGAGACGGCGATTGGCCATGTCGAATTTTGGCCGCCTCTCGCCACACCGCGCGATAAAGACGGGCTGGAGGCGTGGCAAATTCCCGACACCGCACCGGTGAGCGGGCGCAGCAAGCTGGCCGGACAAATTGCCGAAAAGATTTCAACCCTGCTGGCCGATGCCAAGCAAAACATCACAGCCGGTGATATTTTGGTGCTGGTGCGCAAACGCGATGCTTTTGTTGCTGAACTGACGCGCGCGCTCAAACGCCGCCATATTAATGTCGCCGGCGCTGACCGCATGGTGTTGCTGCAACAATTGGCGGTGGCCGATATGCTGGCCGCGCTTGATGTCGCGCTGAACCCGACAGATGATATGGCGCTGGCGATTTTTCTGCGCTCGCCTTTGGGCGGGCTTCATGAGGACGCGCTTTTTCAATTGGCGCATTATCGCACCGGCTCTTTATGGCAGGCCGTGCAGGACGCGCTGCAAGACAAAAAACAAGACAAAAAAGATGACGCCCCGCATGACGCATTGCGCCGCGCCCATGCCCGTCTCGATTGGTTGCGCCAAAACAGCGATTTTCTATCGCCTTATGAATTACTGGCGCAATTTTTGGGCGCGCAAGGCGGGCATAAATTACTGAGCCAAAGATTGGGCCCTGAGATTGATGACCCGCTGGGCGAATTGCTGCGCCTCGCTTTGGCGTATGAAGCGCGCCATGCGGCCAGCCTACAAGGCTTTGTGCATTGGTTGCGTCAGGGCAGCCAAGATATTAAGCGCGATATGGAGGCCGGCGGCAGCGCGGTGCGCATAATGACCGTGCATGGGGCCAAAGGTCTGGAAGCGCCGATTGTCTTTTTACCCGACACATGCCGTCCGGCACTACGCCAGGGCGGCAGTGGCGAGCGCGTGCAGTTTGATGCCAGCACTGATGCGGCGGGGCGGCGTATGCCGCTCTGGCGCGCCGCGACGGATTTGCGCGACAGCCATAATGCGGCGCAAGCCGAAGCCGCCAGGCAAGCCGCGATTGAGGAAGAAAAACGGCTTTTATATGTTGCCATGACGCGCGCCCGCGACCGGCTGTATATTGCCGGTTGGCTGCAAAAAGGGCTGAGCGATGCCCCGGCCGATAGTTGGTATGCGCTGGCGGCGGCGGCCTTGAGCGACACCCAGCGGCAAAGCTTGGCGGCCGGAGAGCAGCCGCTGGCCGCTCAAAAAGAAACGTCTGAGACACCGCCTGATAGAGAGACCGAAACGCCATTTGAGGTGCCAGTTGAGACGCCATTCAAAACGGGCGCATCGCCCGATTGGGTCAGCCAAGCAGCCCCGCCAAACAGTTCCGGTCATGCCTTTTTGGGCGATAAAATATTCTCGCCGTCTAATTTGCCCGATAATGATACGGCCAAATCGGAAATACTGGCGCGGGCAATGGGCCCCGATGGTAAAGAGCGTGATGATGCCATGCGCCAAGCCGCCGAGCGCGGGCGTTTGGTGCATCGCTTACTGGAAATTCTGCCGCGCTATCAACCGGCGCAACGCGCGGCGGCGGCACGTGCTTATCTGACCCATCATGAGGGCGCGGTCGATGCGGGGATTGTAGCGCAAGTCATGGCCGTTATGGCTGACGAGACGCTGGCACCGCTATTCGGTGCAGGCGCGCTGGCTGAAGCCCCGATAGGCGGTTTTCTGACCCGCCATGACGGGTCGCGTTTGGCGCTTTCGGGGCAAATAGACCGTTTGGTTGAAACCGATGAGGCTGTGTTGCTGGTAGATTTCAAAACCGGCACGCCGCCCGATGACCGCAGCGGCGGCCATTATCAACGCCAAATGGCGGCCTATGAGGCGCTGATGCGCGCCGCCAAGCCCGGCAAAACCATTCGCTGTGCGCTGGTTTGGACGCAAAACGGACGCATTGACTGGCTGAACGCCGATGATTTGAGCGCCGCGTTGGAGATGATTTTACACGGGCGCAGCCCCCTTGAGAATCATGAGACGCGACCCTAAATTAGGGGGAGCGAAAAGGAGACCGAGATGAGTGTGTCGCATATAAATGATGACGAGTTTGAGCAAAACGTGATTAATGCTGACGGCCCGATTCTGGTCGATTTTTGGGCCGAATGGTGTGGCCCGTGTAAACAAATTGCACCGGCGCTTGAAGAATTATCAGCCGAATATGATGGCAAGCTGTCCATTATTAAAATCAATATTGACGAGAATCCGGAAGCCCCGACCACTTATGGCGTGCGCTCCATTCCGACAATGATAATTTTCCAAGACGGGCAAGCCGCCGCCACCAAGGTCGGAGCCGCGCCGAAAAGCGATATTAAAAGCTGGATCGACGAAAGCCTGTAAGCCAAGCCTAATGATGGTTTTGTAAAACCGCGCCGGCGAGATAGAGCGAACCGGCGATTAAAACCAATGCATTATCGCCCTCAATCGCCGCCACAGCGGCGGCCGGGTTGTCATGCGCCGTTGCGGTGAAACCGGCTTTTTGAGCCGCGATTGCCAGGTCTTGCGGCGCAAGAGCATTTTCATTACCGGCAATCGGCACGGCATGAATATGAATATTCGGCCCACGCTCTGTATGCTTTGCTAGCGCCGCCAGATATTTGTCATGCGTTTTGCTGGCCAACATGCCAAGCACCAAATGCACCGGACGCGGCGCTTTTGTTGCCAGCCAATCCGCCAAAATATGCGCCGCAGCCTCATTGTGGCCGCCATCAAGATAAATCTCGGCCTCCGGCAGGCGCGCCGTCAATGCCGTCAGCATTGGCCCACGCGTTAATTTTTGCAAGCGCGCCGGCCAGCGCACGGTTTGCAGTCCGGTCGCCATGGCCGCCTCGCCCACCCCTAAATAATCCGCGCAAGCCAAAGCCGTCGCCGCATTGTCGATTTGATGCGCGCCGCGCAACGCCGGTGGCGGCAAAGCCAGAGACCTGTCGCCAATGGCAAATTGCATGCCGCCGCCATTTGCCCGCGCCGTAAAATCGCGTCCGGCCAGATGCACCACCGCCCCCGCACGGGCGGCGCGGTTTAGAATAAGAGCTTCAATCTCGCTCTCTTGCGGGGCCAATATAAGCGGCACACCGGCGGTCAAAATACCGGCTTTTTCTTCTGCGATAGAGAGTAGCGTATCACCCAAAAACTCCTGATGGTCGAAACTGATTGGCGTGATGGCGGTGCATTTGGGCGTCACCACATTGGTCGCATCGAGACGCCCGCCAAGACCGACTTCCAGAACCAGATAATCGGCTTGATGTTCAGCAAAGGCGAGAAAAGCGGCGGCTGTCGTAACTTCAAAGAAAGTAATGGGCCGACCCTGATTGGCCGCCTCGACGCGCGCCAAAATCTCTTCCAAAAGCGGCTCGGCAATCGGCTCGCCGCCCAAAATAATCCGCTCATGAAACCGCGTCAGATGCGGCGAATGATAGGCGTGAACGCGGTGGCCTTCAGCCTCTAGCATGGCGCGCAACATGGCCGCGGTCGAGCCTTTGCCATTGGTGCCGGCAATATGAATAATCGGTGGGGCTTTGTCTTGCGGATGGTCCAGCGCCGCCAAGAGTCGCCACATGCGGTCGAGCGATAAATCAATCAGCCGCGGATGCAGGGCCAAAAGCCGCTCGAGCAATAAATCTGAACCGCTTGGAGACAAAATCAGAGAGCGTTAAGCCGGAGCGCCTTCAGGGGCGCGACCACCGGTCAATAAGTCAATCAACCGCGCCAAAGTGGCGGGCATGTCGTGGCGATGCACGACCATATCAACCATGCCATGCTCCAATAAATATTCGGCGCGTTGAAAGCCCTCGGGCAATTTCTCTTTAATCGTATCTTGAATGACGCGAGGACCGGCAAAGCCGATAAGCGCGCCCGGCTCGGCAATATGCACATCACCCAACATGCCATAAGAGGCCGTAACACCGCCCGTGGTCGGGTCGGTCAACACCACCAAATAGGGCAGGCCGCGTTCACGCAATTGCTGCACAATCACGGTTGTGCGCGGCATTTGCATCAGCGATAAAATGCCTTCCTGCATGCGCGCGCCACCGGCTGCGGCGACCATGATAAGCGGCGCGTTATTTTCAAGCGCGGCCTGACCGGCAGTGACAACCGCCTCACCGGCAGCCATGCCCAGCGAGCCGCCCATAAAATGAAAATCCTGCACGGCAATAATGGCGGGACGACCGCCCAAATCGCCTTTGGCGACTTTGACCGCATCCTTATCGCCGCTTTTGGCGCGCGCATCTTTCAAGCGCTCGGCATATTTTTTCTGGTCTTTGAATTTCAGCGGGTCATGCGCCACATCGGGCAGGTCTATCAGCTCGTAAACGCCCTTATCGAAAAGCGCATCAAAACGTTCTTTCGCGCCAATACGCATATGATGGTCGCAGCCCGGACAGACTTTTTGCAGATTTTCCAAATCGCGGTGAAAAATCATCTCGCCGCATTTTTTACACGCCTCCCATAAATTATCGGGCGTATCATCATGCTCGCGAAAGACGCTCGGAAAGCGCGGTCGAACGAAATTTTTAATCCAGTTCATTGTCTATCCAATCCCGTGTCTATCCGGTTTAGAGCCGACCCTCAGGCGGCTTGGCTCGCTTGTTTCAGCTATGTTGTTTTTACACCTTTGGCCAGTGCGCTGGCAAGGGCGAGCACTTTTTCTGCTGTTTTCGCCTTGTTTTGTGCCGTTTCGCCAATGACATCAACCAATGCCGAACCGACCACAACGCCATCGGCAATATCGGCCATCGCCGCGGCCTGTTCGGCTGTGCGAATACCAAAACCGACGCAAACAGGCAATTTTGTATGATTTTTAATGCGCGCAATATTATCAGCCACGGCCTGCTGCTGCGGGGCGGCCGAACCGGTAATGCCGGTAATCGAGACGTAATAGACAAAGCCCGATGTATTGTTCAAAACCTCAGGCAAGCGCTTATCATCTGTCGTCGGTGTGGCGAGGCGAATGAAATTCAACCCGCCCTGCATGGCGGGCAGGCATAATTCGTCATCTTCTTCCGGCGGCAGGTCAACAATAATTAACCCGTCAACACCGGCTGTTTTGGCATCGGCGACGAATGTCTCAACGCCATAAATATAAATCGGATTGTAATAGCCCATCAGCACAATCGGTGTGGTGTCATTGCTGACCCGAAAATCGCGCACCATATCCAACGTGCCTTTAAGCGTTTGTCCTGCCGCCAAAGCGCGTTGCGATGCGGCCTGAATTGACGGCCCATCAGCCATCGGATCGGTAAACGGCATGCCAAGCTCGATAATATCGGCGCCCGCTTGCGGCAGACCGGCCAGAATGGCGGCGGACACTTCAAGGTCAGGGTCGCCGGCTGTCACAAAAGCGACAAAGGCTTTTTCCTTATCGGCTTTTAAGCGCTCGAAAAGCGCATCAATCCGACTGCTGTCAGCATTGTGGTGGCTCATGGCTAAAGCTCCACATTCAAATGGTCGGCGACAGCGAACACATCTTTATCGCCGCGCCCGCACATATTCATCACCAATAAATGGTTCGCCGGTAAGTCACCGGCGATTTTGCCGACATGAGCCAGCGCATGGCTTGGCTCAAGAGCCGGAATAATGCCCTCTAGGCGGGTGATGAGCTGAAACGCTTCCAGCGCTTCTTGATCGGTTGCCGAGACATAAGTAACACGCCCCGTATCGCGCAAATAAGCATGCTCAGGGCCAATGCCCGGATAATCAAGACCGGCTGAAATGGAATGGCCTTCGATAATTTGGCCATCATCATCTTGCAGCAAATAAGTGCGATTGCCATGCAAGACACCCGGCGCACCGCCGGCCAGAGAGGCGGCATGGTCGGGCGTTTCCAGCCCAAAGCCACCCGCTTCAACGCCAATAATATTAACCTCGCCATCATCGAGAAACGGATGAAACAGCCCCATCGCATTGGAGCCGCCACCAATACACGCAATCAGCGTATCGGGCAGGCGCCCCTCGCGGGCCAGCATTTGCTCTTTGGTTTCACGCCCGATAATCGATTGAAAATCGCGCACCATAGCCGGATAGGGATGCCGCCCGGCAACCGTGCCGATAATGTAAAACGTGTCCTCAACATTTGTCACCCAATCGCGCAAAGCCTCATTCATCGCATCTTTCAGCGTGCCGGCCCCCGAAGTGACGGGGCGAATATCCGCCCCCAAAAGCTTCATGCGAAACACGTTGGGCTTTTGGCGTTCAATATCTGTCGCGCCCATAAACACGGTGCAAGGCAGGCCAAAGCGTGCCGCCACAGTCGCTACAGCCACGCCATGTTGACCGGCGCCGGTTTCGGCAATGATGCGGGTTTTGCCCATACGTTTGGCCAGCAAAATCTGCCCGAGGCAATTATTAATCTTATGGCTGCCGGTATGGTTCAACTCATCGCGTTTGAGATAAATTTTTGCGCCGCCAAAATGCTCGGTCAGGCGCTCGGCAAAATAAAGCGGGCTGGGGCGACCGACATAATGGGTCTGCAAATCTTCCAATTGCGCCGCAAAGGCATCGTCTTTCTTGGCCGCTTCGTAATTTGCCTCCAAATCGAGGATGAGCGGCATCAGCGTTTCGGCAACAAAACGACCGCCATAAAGTCCAAAGCGACCCTTTTCATCGGGGCCGGCTCGATATGAGTTTTTCTGCTCCACGCTCACATTACTCCTGGCCGCGCACGGCGGCGATAAAGGCTTCCATTAGCTGCTCGTCTTTTTCACCGGCGGCGCTTTCCACACCGGAAGCGGCATCGACCATAGGCGCACCGCTGACCGATAGAGCCTCGGCAACATTATCTGCGCTCAGACCACCCGCCAAAAGATAAGGCTGAGAGAGGTCATAAGCCCTCAGCGCCGTCCAGTCAAAGGCTTCGCCATGTCCGCCCGTGACCCCTTGCGCGGCTTTATCGCGCGGCGGTTTGGCATCGAATAAAAACCAATCGGCGCAATCGTCATAATCGGCGGCGCGCGCCACATCTTGCGGTGTTTCAATCGGCAGGGCTTTGATAATGGCGCAATGCGAGCGGCGCTTAATCTCGCGCACCCGCTCCGGGGTTTCATCGCCATGAAGCTGCAAACGATGCGGGCTGACGGCCGCAATGGCGCACTCAACCGCATCATCATCAGGATTGACCAAAAGCGCGACGCGCTCCATTTCCGGACGGCACATGGCGGCCAGACCCGCGCCCTTATCTTGCGTCACAAAGCGCGGCGATTTTTCAATGAAATTAAAGCCGACCAGCTCAACGCCCAAGCGGTTCATCAGTTCAATATCTTGCGCGCGGGTGAGGCCGCAAATTTTGACCGCCGGGCTTTTTTTATTTCTATCGGGCGGCGTCATAATAAAACGCTCATGACGCGTCCCCATTCTGACCGGATGAGGCACTGTTATTTAAATCCGCCATAATCGCGCGCGCCGCGTCACCGGCATTTGTCGCTTCGGTAATGGCGCGCCCAATGACCAAAATATCAGCGCCCGCTTGTTGCGCCGCGGCCGGCGTCATCACCCGTTTTTGGTCATGGCTGGCGCTGCCGGCGGGGCGAATACCCGGCACGATTAATTTGAAATCCGGCCCCATCTCAGCGCGCAGCGCGTCGATTTCATGAGCCGAACACACAACGCCATCCATACCATTATCGCGGGCCAATGCGGCCAAGCGCAACACCTGATCGCGCGGCGTTCCTTGCACGCCGATGGCATGCAAATCGCCATCTGACAGGCTGGTCAGCACGGTCACCGCCAACATGGTCGGCGCGCGCAAACCCTTATCACCGGCTTCAGCCGCGGCATTGGCGGCGGCTTGCATCATCGCCGCACCGCCTGCCGCATGGACATTCAACAAACGCGGCTCGAGCGGCAATAATGCCCGCACGGCTTGCGCCACCGTATTGGGAATATCGTGCAATTTCAGGTCGAGAAATATCGGCAGGCCCTTATCGGCCAACGCCCGATAGCCGTTCAGATAATGCGCATAGAAGAACTCAAAGCCGATTTTCAACCCGCCGACATGGCCGGATAATTGCGCTGTCAAAGCCTCGGCGCGCGCCATATCCGTCGTATCAATGGCGCAATAAACGTCAGCGCGCATGGGCTTCATCACTTTCTTCTAAAGGCGACGCCATGGATGGCGTGCCGTCGTCAATCTGCGCTTTATCTATCACGACAGCGGGCGCGCGCCTAGAGGGAGACGTGGGAGGCGTGGGAGGCGAGCCAGAAGTGCCGGAAGCGCGCGCCAGACCGGTGTCGCGGCGGCGGCGATTTTGGCCAAGCCGTCCCATCAGCCAGCCCGCCAGCAAGCCGAGGATAAACAGCGCAAACAGCGCGATAAATAACGGCATTTCAAGTCGCCCATGCGGCACATCGCGCAGCAAATCCATCGGATTGAGCGCAATGCTGACGGTCTGCCGATTGAGCACAGCCAATGGCAATAAAATAATCAGCGTCGAGAGAAAGACCAAACGGGCAGCAAGCTGCTTGGCCACAAGCGCAACCGGTTTCACCCAGCGCCCGAACAAATTTAGCGGCCGCCGTCCCGGTTCATACGGTCGCGCAAATCTTTACCGGTTTTGAAAAAGGGCGCGTGTTTTTTGGCAACAGCAACGGATTCACCGGTGCGCGGATTGCGGCCAATGCGCGCCTCGCGCTGTTTCACCGAAAAAGTGCCAAAGCCCCGCAATTCAACGCGATCCCCGCGCCCCATTGCATCGCCGATTTCATCGAGCAATTGATTGACGATGGTTTCAACATCACGCTGATAAAGATGCGGATAAAGTTCCGCAATTTTGACAATAAGTTCTGACTTAATCATCGGTACGCCTTCCGAAAATGCTCATATAAGCTGCCATTTAGGCCGCGACGCGTCAAGCGCATGTCTTATAGAAAATGAATAAATAAAAAATCCGGCCTGCGCGAACAGGCCGGACTTCATATTCCATCAAAAGAAATAAATGGCTTACTTCTCGCTATCTTCCTCTTCGGCAGGCGCCTCTTCAACAGGCGCTTCTTCAGCAGGGGCTTCATCGCGGTTCAAGGCAGCGCCCAGAATGTCACCCAATGACGCGCCGCTATCGGACGAGCCATATTGTGCCACGGCTTCTTTTTCCTCAGCAATTTCCAGTGCTTTAATCGACAGGCCGACACGGCGGTCGCGCTTGTCGAGATTGGTCACCATGGCGTCGAGTTTGTCGCCAATATGGAAACGCTCAGGGCGTTGGTCTTGGCGGTCACGCGACAGGTCAGAGCGCCGGATAAAGGCCGTCACATCGCCTTCGGCAACCGATACTTCAAGGCCGCCATCGGTCACGGCTGTGACCTCGCATGTCACTGTATCGCCGCGGCGCAAATCAGCGACGCTTTCAAACGGGTCGCCATCAAGCTGTTTAATGCCTAGGCTCACGCGCTCTTTATCTTGGTCAACATCAAGCACCACCGCCTCGACGGTTTGTCCCTTATCATATTGTGCCAAAGCTTCATCGCCTGAGGCATTCCAATCGAGGTCGGAAATATGCACCATGCCGTCAATGTCATTATCAAGACCGACAAACAAACCAAATTCGGTAATGTTTTTAATCTCGCCTGACAATTTCGTGCCGACCGGGAATTTCGATGAGAAGTCTTCCCACGGATTTTCCATGCATTGTTTCAGACCCAATGAGATGCGGCGTTTCTCGGCATCGACTTCCAGAACCATGACTTCAACTTCTTGGCTGGTCGATACGATTTTGCCCGGATGAACATTTTTCTTCACCCAGCTCATTTCAGAAACATGGACAAGGCCTTCAATGCCGTTATCCAGCTCAACAAATGCACCATAATCGGTAATATTGGTGACGCGGCCGGTTACTTTGCTGTTCAGCTCAAATTTCGAAGCGGCTTCATCCCACGGGTCGGCCTCAAGCTGTTTCATGCCCAAGCTGATGCGCTGGGTTTCGGCGTTGATTTTAACCACTTGCACACGCACGGTTTCACCAACAGTCAAAACCTCTGATGGGTGATTGACGCGACGCCAGGCAATATCAGTGACATGCAACAGACCGTCAACGCCGCCCAAATCAACAAATGCACCATAATCGGTGATGTTTTTGACGACACCCTCAACTTGCTGACCTTCCAGCAAATTAGAGACAATCTCATTGCGCGCTTCGGCGCGGGTTTCTTCCATAATGGCGCGGCGTGACACAACAATATTGCCCCGACGGCGGTCCATTTTGAGAATTTGGAAAGGCTGCGGTGTATTCATCAATGGCGTGATGTCACGCACCGGACGAATATCGACCTGGCTGCCCGGCAAAAACGCCGTGGCGCCGTTCAGGTCAACCGTAAAGCCACCCTTCACACGCCCGAAGATAACCCCTTCGACGCGCTGGTCGGCTTCAAAATCTTTCTCCAGCTTGACCCAGCTTTCTTCGCGGCGGGCTTTGTCACGCGACAAAACCGCCTCGCCCATCGCATTTTCAATGCGGTCAACAAAGACTTCGACCTCATCGCCAACGCCGATAGCGGCAGGCTGACCGGCCATTGAAAATTCACGCAAAGGCACGCGGCCTTCGGTTTTCAGGCCGACATCGACAATCGCCAAATCATTTTCAATGGCGGTGACGCGGCCCCGCACAACGGTTCCCTCAATCGGGGCATCGGCGGCAAAGCTTTCTTCCAAAAGCGCGGCGAAATCATCAGTGCTTGGGTTCATACCCATATCCGTATTTTGTTCAGACACTTTATGTGTCTCCTTAAGTTAATGCCAAACTCCCCGTCATTTCACGGGAGCCCAATATGAAGGGCTAGAAGCCGGACGTCCCAAACGGCATGAAGGCGCACGTCAATGCGCTGCCGGTTCGGGCAAAGTTTTGAAAATATGTTCACCCCTTCATGGGACGCGGGTTTTTGGATTTCGGGCTAGCGGTTAAGTTTATCCTCAACCAGAGCCAGAGCCGCTGCGAACGCCTCTTCTATAGACAAATCAGAGGTATCTAGCAAGTGCGCATCTGCTGCTTGCCGCATCGGCGCGGCGGCGCGACCGGCATCGCGCGCATCGCGCTGCTCAATATCGTTCAAAACCGTCGCCAAGCTCAACTCGGCATCATCGGCCTTTAATTCCTGCCATCGCCTTTGGGCGCGAATATCAGGGCGCGCGGTGATGAATAATTTGGCGACGGCATCGGGACATATATTCGTGCCGATATCGCGTCCGTCCAATACCGCGCCTTTTTTGCCCGCCGGCGGGGTGTCGGCAAATTGCCGCTGCGCCAAAATAATGGCCGCGCGCACATCGGGCATAGCCGCCACCACCGAGGCGGCGCGACCCGTCTCGGCCGTGCGCAACCGCGCCGCAAAATCGCTATCGGCCAATTGCGCCATATCAAAGCGCTTAGCCGCGGCCACGGCATCGGCCTCATTATCAACCGCGCCGCCTGCCGCCATAACGCTGACCGCCACGGCGCGATATAGCGCGCCGGTATCGAGATAAGCAAAATCGAAATGCGCCGCCAATTTGCGCGCCAAAGTGCCCTTGCCCGACGCGGCAGGCCCATCAACGGCAATGATTGGGTGATCAGTCAATCTGCGCCCCCAATGTGGCCATCAGGGAGAAAAATTCCGGAAAACTCGTCGCAATCATGGCGCGGTCATCAACGCTTACCGGCTGCTCGGCCACCAGCCCCAGACATAAAAACGCCATGGCAATGCGATGATCGTGATGGGTTTCAACCATACCGCCACCGGCAATGCTGGGGTTCGGGCCGCTGCCGGTCACGCGGAGCCAGTCTTCGCCCGCCTCAACTGTTACCCCATTGGCTTTCAGCCCGGCTTCCATCGCCGCCAAGCGGTCGCTTTCTTTGACGCGTAATTCGGCCAAGCCAGCCATATGGGTGGTGCCTTGCGCGCTGGCGGCGGCAATCGCCAAAGCGGGGAATTCATCAATCATATCAGGGGCAATGTCAGCCGCCACATCAAGGCCGTGCAAAGCCGAATATCGAACCCGTAAATCGGCGACTGTTTCGCCACTGGATTGGCGTTTATGGGTCATTGAAATATCGCCGCCCATCTCGCGCAATACGCGTATAAGCCCATCGCGCTGCCGATTGAGCATTATATTTTCCAACACCACATCTGAGCCCGGCACGGTGAGCGCGGCAATCATCGGGAAGGCGGCAGAAGACGGGTCGCCCGGCACATCAAGGTCGCGCGCCGTCAGACGGCTCGGCCCCTGCCGATTATGCAAGGTCACAATGTGAAACCCGTCCTCATCAGTCACGCTAATATCCGCACCGAACAGTGCCAGCATGGTCTCGCTATGCCCGCGTGTCGCGGTTTTCTCGCAGACAGAAATATCGCCTGCAATGCCCAGACCGGCCAATAAAATGGCCGATTTAACCTGCGCCGAGGCCACATCAGGGGTGATGCTGGCGGGCAAAAGCGGCGCAGCTTTGATGCGCACCGGCAAACGTCCACCCTCAGCCGCTTCGGCTTGTGCGCCCATTTGGCGAAGCGGGTCCAGCACCCGCCCCATCGGCCTTGATGACAGCGACGCATCGCCGATAAATTCAGCTTCAATGCCGGCGCCGGCGACCAGCCCCATGACCAAGCGCACGCCCGTGCCGGCATTGCCGAAATCAAGCGGCGCGGTCGGGCTTTTTAAGCCCATTGGGCCGACCCCGTTTACCTGCCAAATGCCGTTTTCATGTTTTTCAATCTCGGCGCCCATAGCGCGCATGGCTTGTGCTGTGGCCAGCACATCATCGCCTTCCAAAAGGCCGCGAATATGGCTTGTGCCGGTGGCCAGCGAGGCCAGAATAAGGGCGCGGTGCGAAATGGATTTATCGCCCGGCAAGCGTCCATGACCGGTCAAAGCGGCGGCGCGTCGGGCGCTGGCTGGGTGTTTATTGGAAACCGCACTCATGGCGCTTTGTCGCGTTTTTCTGCTCTATCGTCAAGCAGCCGCAGCTTGGGCGTTCCGGCGGCTGATACTTGGGCGTTCCGGCGGCTGATATGAGGGCAAACAGATTGTTTGACAGATAGGACGCTTCATGGCAGGAACGATGCTCTGTTAATTGTCACCGGAGGGTCGGATGGTTGATCCGAAACTGGGCACAAAACGCTCTTGTGAAGCCTGTGAAGCTAAATTCTATGATTTAAATAAATCGCCTGCGACCTGTCCCATATGCGGGCATGTCTTTGACCCGGACGCTATTGCTGCGGCACCGGCACCGGTGCGCGCTGTCGCGCCGACGGCTGAGGCCGAAAAGAAAGACGATGACGGCGAATTGGACGAAGATGATAACGCCGTCAGCCTTGAAGGCATGGTTGATGAAGAAACTGATGACAGCGATGATGAAGATGAGACATTGCTGGAAGAAGACGAGGCGCTGCTTGACGATAATGATGAAGACGAGACGCTGCTTGAAGATGATGAGGATGACGAAGAAAGCTTCCTCGAAACTGATGAGGATGACGATTGAGCGTCACACCGTTCTGTTTGAGGCCTGATTTTAAGGCTTGATTTTAGGGCCTGATTTTAGGGCTTGATTGGCGCGGCACCTTCGATTAGTTTCCGCCAGAATTTACCCTTAGGGGCCATAGCTCAGTTGGGAGAGCGCTTGCATGGCATGCAAGAGGTCGGCGGTTCGATTCCGCCTGGCTCCACCATTTCCCCTTACCGTGAATAATGTTTTTCAACCGCCTGCCATATCGGCTGAGCGGTTGCCGCTTTTTGCTTTTTGCGATGCGACACGCTATTATGGGGTCCGGTCATAAACAAAAACAAAAAGAGGTTATGCCCATGTCTAAACCTATGTCTAAAACCATGTCTTCTCAAACCCCGCCCGTGGATTTTGCCGTCAGCCAGAAAATCATTCACTGGCTTATGGCCTTTTTGATTATGGTTGATTTGATTGTCGCGCAAAAATTCGGCGGTGCGATGGAGCTGGCCGACCGCGCCCAATCGCGCAGCGACCACGCCTCTGTCGGGCTGGTCGTGCTCGTCTTGTTTTTATTGCGGCTTTATTTGCGGCGGCGGCATGGCGCACCGGCCTTGCCCGAGGGCATGTCACACTGGCAAGCGATGCTCGCCAAACTCACCCATATCGGATTTTATCTGCTGATCGGCCTATTGCTGTTATCGGGCCTCGCAACCGGGCTGGAAGCCGATTCACCCATTCGCCCCTTTGGTGTTTTCACTTTCGGCAATGGCATGAATGACGGGTTTTTCGCCCTGAACCGACAAATTCACCATGCCGCAACGCTGATGCTTGGGGCGCTTATCGCCTTGCATATTTTGGCCGGCCTTTGGCATTTGTTCATCTTGCGCGATGGTGTCATGCGCCGCATGGCGCGGTTTTGGGCCAGCGAAAAATAAGCGAAAAATAGGCGAAAAATAAGCGGGGCGACATTCGGCGCTAAGCCCCGTTTAACTCCAGCCAGCCAATATTGCCGTCGCTGCGCTTATAAACAATACTCAGCGCATCGCGGGCAACGCTTTTGAACAGCACAAAATCCTCGGCGCCGACTTCCAATTGCATAACCGCTTCGGAGACGCTTAATTGCGCCACTTGCTTTTTGCTCTCGGCAATCACCACAGGCGCAAATTCCTCCGGCACATCATCTTCCGGTTCGGGAGCCAGAATTTTTTCCGGCGTCGCCCCGACCGATAGGCGTTTTTGGTCATGATGATTTTTCAGCCGCCTTTTATAGCGCCTTAATTGTTTTTCGATTTTGCTCACGGATTGGTCAAAACAGGCATAAACATCATGCGCTGAACCCGAGGCGTGCAAATAAAGCCCACTATCAAGATGCAAGGCGCACGCCGCCTGAAATTCATGACCTTGTTTGGAAAAGGTCACGCTGACATCGGCTGAGCGTTCAAAATATTTATGCACCGCTTCTTCGAGGCGGGTCTCCACATGCTCTTGCAGGGCAGCGCCGGTTTCCATATGCCGGCCGGTGATATTAATGTTCATTTTTGTCTCCTTTTCTTTTTGGGCACCTATCGACTCTTGGGTGATGAGCGATGGTCAAAAGAAGCCGTCTTGGTACATATCATCAGCGAAACCGCCAATCCATAATGTGCCCCGGCAGGCAGGGACAATCATCAGTCACATGCCTGCAAAAAGGCTGTGCCTAAGATTTAGTCTGCCCGATGCGGCCGACAGAGTCGAGTCGTGTAAATTGGAGTGAAAAGAAAAGAGCGTCGCTAAAGCGTGAAATCATCGCCCAAATAATGCGTCCGCACGGCTTCGTTATCGACAATCTCTTCTGCCGTGCCCTCAGTCAGCACATGGCCGTCATGCATGATGACGGCGCGGTCAATAATACTCAGCGTCTCGCGCACATTATGGTCGGTAATCAGCACGCCGAGACCGCGATCTTTCAACTGCGCCACCAATTCGCGAATATCGCTAATGGCAATCGGGTCAATACCGGCAAATGGCTCATCGAGCAGAATAAAACTGGGGTCGCTGGCCAGCGCGCGGGCAATTTCGACACGGCGACGTTCACCGCCCGACAAAGCCCCACCGGCAGATTGGCGCACATGGGTGACCGAAAATTCTTGCAAAAGATTTTCCAGCTTGTCGCGTTGCGCCTCCGCATCGGGTTCGACAATCTGTAAAATCGACATGATATTGGCTTCCACTGACAAGCTTCTGAAAATGGACGCCTCTTGCGGGAGATAGCCAATGCCCAAACGCGCGCGGCGATACATGGGCAGATGCGAGACATCTTGCCCGTCCAATAAAATACGACCGCTATCGGGGCGCACCAATCCGGTAATCATATAAAAGCTGGTGGTTTTACCCGCACCGTTTGGCCCCAACAGGCCGATGGATTGGCGGCGGTCAAATTGCAACGCCATATTTTTCACCACTTGGCGCCCTTTATAGGATTTACAAAGGTCAATGGCTTGCAGGCCACCTTGCGTGGGGGGCCGCATGTCAGATGGGTCGGCTTGGCTGTTCATGGCGACACTATATGGCCGCGAGGCGATTACCGCAATTCTCAATGCTTGTTGATTGCGTCATCGCAATGCACTGTTTTTGGATTGCGTCACCGCAATTCGATACGCGCCCGCGGTTTATCACCGCCGCCGGTCAAACGCGCTTTGCCGCTGGCCAAATCAAGCGCCAATTGGCCGCCGCTCAATCGGCTCTCTTGCGCGCCCGCTTTGGCCGCCATTTGCACAACCGCCACATTGCCGCGCATCACTAAAGTCTCGGCAGATAAATCCATTACGGCCTTCGCGGCTTGCGCGCGGCGGGGCGCTTGCCCGGCTTCTTCTTCAGAGATTAAGACAACCTCACCTTCAGCGATGAGGCTTTGCGCCGTGCCATCATCGGCCAGCACAATATCAATGCGCGCCGCCGACAGGGTCAGCGGTCCTTGTTGAATACGCGCGCCATCACTGAGCCGGTTTTGGTCAGCGCCGCGCTGCCAAGCCATCAGCCCCGCTTCAATATCAATCGGGGCCGCCGCATCGGTTGCAAACCGCAATCCCGAACCCGTTTCAGATGGCACGGTTTGAGCTGGTGCAATGACTGAGCGGCCCGCTTGACCCGCCTTATGGCGCGGACGCAATCGCATTTTTATATCGCGAAAACGATAAAGCCCGCTTGTCTCATCGACGCTAAGCTGTTGTGTTGTCATATCGCCGCTTGGGGCGCGCATGGTTGCGCCATCGGGCGCTTGCCAGCTTGCCGTATCAATATTCATATCGAGGCGCGGGGCGCTGATATAACGGCCATCACCGGTTTCAACCACCACATTTCCCGACAGGCTGGCTGTGCCATCTTCGGTGACCCGATAAAACCCCTTATCGGCGGTGAATAAAATTGCGGGTCGTCCCGGTGCGGCCTCAATGGTCAGGCGCGCCGCCGAAAGGCCGACATTGCCATTGGTTTTTTGCCCGCCTTGCACCGCCGCCAATTGATAACGTCGCCCATCGGGCAAACGGCCTTCAAAAACCGGCCGGTCAATCACCAAGCGGTCATTATCATCGCCGGTCAAAAGCCCATCGACAACCGGCGCGCGCACAAAATCAGGATTGGCCGCCAGCACCAATAAAAGCAAAAGCAGACAAGCCGCCAAGGGCAAGAGGCGACGCAGGGTTAAAATGCGCTTGGAATAAGCAGCAATATGGGAAGCGTCAGAAGCGCGGGTGTTTTTATCGGTCTGTGGCTGCTCGGCCATGCGATAACCGCCTAATGGGCGAAAATATCCATATCGTCCCAGCCCGCCAAATCCATCGCTGAGCGCACCAGCACGAAATCGAAACACGCTTCCGCCATCGGGCGACGCCCTTCGCGGTCGAGCATGGTTTCGAGTTTTTCTTTCAACAAATGCAGATAAAGCACATCGGAAGCGGCATATTTAAGCTGGGCATCGGTTAACGCGGCTGCACCCCAATCGGAGCTTTGCTGCGCTTTGGACATATCAACGCCGAGCAATTCGCGGCATAAATCCTTCAGCCCGTGCCGGTCGGTATAGGTGCGCGTCAGCTTGGACGCGATTTTGGTGCACCAAAGCGGCGCGGCATGCACATTCAGATATTGTGCAATCACGGCCAAATCAAAACGCGCATAATGGAAAATCTTAACCAAAGAGCGGTCGCCCAAAACCGCTTTCAAATTCGGCGCGTCATAATTTTCGCCGTCCAATTGCACAATATGAACCGAGCCGTCACCGGCTGAAAGCTGCACCAAGCACAGCCGGTCGCGCGCCGGTTTGAGACCCAAAGTTTCGGTATCGACCGCAATCGCGCCGGTGAAGCTCAAGCCATCGGGCAAATCATTCTTATGCAGATGAATCGTATCGTCTTGCGTCATCGGTTTGCCCCATTTGGTTTCATATGGTTAATCATCAGCCTTTCTTCTAGACCGTGCGGCAGGCAAACTCAAGCAATCCGAAAAACCACAGCGCATTCAGCGCATCGCCCCTTGCAGGGCGGCGCATTAGGCGACACAATGCCGACCAACTGAAGCAGGACCGGCATGGGAGATGACAATGAGTGATGCAGCAGCCTATATGAATGACGCGACCCAAAAAGCGCGGGTGATTGACGGCTTGGCCGATAATGTGCCGATGCGCACCATCGACAAAGTCGGCATTATCGGTGCCGGCACAATGGGCGGCGGCATTGCGATGAATTTCGCCACAGCCGGTATTGCCGTGACCATTGTCGAGACCAAAGAAGAAGCATTGACCCGTGGACTGGGCGTGGTGCGCGGCAATTACCAGCGCTCCGCCGATCGCGGGCGTTTTCCGCAAGAGGAAGTTGATGCGCGCATGGACCGCATCACCGGCGTTTTGGAAATGGAAAAACTGGCTGATTGCGATTTGGTGATTGAAGCAGTGTTTGAGGATATGGGATTGAAGAAAGAAATTTTCACTAATCTCGACCGTATTTGTAAGCCCGGCGCGATTTTGGCGACCAATACATCGGCGCTTAATATTGATGACATTGCCGCCGTCACGGCGCGCCCACAAGATGTCATTGGTTTGCATTTCTTTTCGCCCGCCAATGTCATGAAACTTTTGGAAATTGTGCGGGCCGATGCGACCGCCGATGATGTGGTGGCGACCTCAATGGCGCTGGCCGTGACCATTGGCAAAGTCGCCACTTTGGTCGGTGTGTGCCCGGGCTTTGTCGGCAATCGCATTTTGGCGGCGCGCCAGCGCGAAGCTCAAGCACTGGTCAATCAGGGCGTATTGCCCTGGGACGTTGATAATGCGTTTAATCAATTCGGGTTCAAAATGGGGCCGTTTCAAATGTCAGATTTGGCCGGGCTTGATATTGGCTGGAAAAAGGGCGCGGTGACGGGCAATCCGATACGCGACCGGCTTTGCGAAATGGACCGGCGCGGTCAGAAAACCGGCGCGGGTTATTATGATTATGATGACAACCGCCAACGCAGCCCAAGCCCGATTACCGAAGAGATTATCGCCGATGTGACCGGCGTCGCCGCCGGTGCCTCGGGTCTGTCGGAAGAGGAAATTCTGGCGCGGCTACTGCATCCTATGGTCAATGAAGCCTTGATTATTCTCGAAGAAAACAAAGCCCAACGCTCCAGCGATGTCGATGTGATTTGGTCATTTGGCTATGGCTGGCCGGGCGATACGGGCGGGCCGATGTTTTATGGTGATTTGGTCGGGGCGGAAAAAATCCTCGCCACCATGCAAAGTCTGGCCGCCGATAATCCGGCGATACAACCGGCCAAAACGCTTGAAAAGCTGGCCAAAGAGGGCGGCAAATTTGTCGCGTTGGATTTGGGTGGGCTGAAAACCGGCTAAGGCCGGGCCCGCCTAGTCCACAAAAGCGCGCTCAATCACGAAATCGGCCGGGTCAGAATTTGCGCCTTCGCGCAGCCCGTGTTCTTCCATCAGGCCTTTAAGCTCTTTGGTCATGTCAATCGAGCCACAAATCATGGCGCGGTCGGTTTCAGGGTCGAGCTTGGGCACGCCCAAATCAGCGAATAATTTGCCCGAGCGGATAAGATCGGTAATGCGGCCTTCATGCTCAAAGGCTTCGCGCGTGCAGCTTTGATAAAGCCTCAGCCTGCCGCGCCCCAGCTCGCCAATCTCAGGGTCGTTCAAAAACCCGTCCACGGTTTCGCGGCTATAGGCCAGCTCCGATGCCTCGCGGCAACTATGGGTGACAATCACCTCATCGAATTTCTCGTAAGTTTCAGGGTCGCGCAACAGGCTGGCAAAAGGCGCAAAGCCCGTGCCGGTCGAGAACATATAAAGCCGCTTGCCGGGCTTGAGCGCATCAAGCACCAATGTGCCGACCGGCTTTTTGCCGAGCAGCACCATATCGCCTTCAGCGATTTTCTGCAGCCTGGATGTCAGCGGCCCGTCGGCCACTTTAATCGAATAAAATTCCAGCGTGTCGTCCCAATTTGGACTGGCCACGCTATAGGCCCGCAAAAGCGGCTTGCCGTTTTCTTGCGGCAGCCCAATCATAATAAACTCACCCGACCGAAAGCGGAAACTTTGCGGGCGCGTGCAGGTAAATTTGAACAAGCGGTCGGTATAATGCTCGACGCTTAAAACTTTCTGTTCGCTGGGCGCATTGCTCATCAGACTATCCTTGTCACTCTTGCGGCGGTTATAACGCAAAGCCAGCCCCCTCGCAAAGCTATTTTCCATAATTTTTTGCATAAATATTATTTCTACATTTTTATTTGTATATATAGCCAGAATAATCAACCGGGCGGCGGGTTTTTCTGGAAAATCGCCGCCATCTCGGCTAGTCAAAGCGCATGCGTTTTATGCCCCTCATCATGGCCGTGTTTTTGCTGGCCTCCAGCGTCACCGCCTCGGCGTGTCACAGTGTCGGTGATGTGCATGTCATTTGTAAAAATGGCACGATTTCAGCGCTTTATGTCGAGAATAAAGGCAAGGCCACCGAGGCCGAAAGCCCCGATTGCTGCCCCATGGCCGGTTTTGCTCTGGCTGAAACCGCTCAGGCGCGACCGGTAAACCGCCCGCTCGACACCCAGACCACGCCATTGCCGCATAGCGCGCCGATGATGCGCGCCGATGCCCCTGCGCCCCCAAGAGGGCCCCCCACCGAACTGTTTTTCTAAAAATCTCTATTTTTTTGAAAGGACAGTCTGATGACACAACGATTGACCCGCCTGACAGCGGCTATTTTAACCCTGCCGAGCCTGAGCTTGGCTGATGAAACTCACACGCAAACCGCAGCACCGGAAGGCCATGCACCGATTATGGTGATGGGCGACCATATGCACCAAGCCGGTGAATATATGGTCTCGCTGCGCCAGATGAATATGCGCATGACGGGCAATATAAGCGGCACAAATAAGCTGAGCGATGCGCAAGTGCTGGGCCAACCCAATGATAATGCAATGATGCCGGCCAATTTGCGCGTTGTGCCGCAAAAAATGGATATGGAAATGACCATGCTGGGCGCCATGTATGCGCCCAATGACACCATCACCCTGCTGGCTATGGTGATGCAGATCGACAATGACATGGTGTTGCAAAGCTATCAGGGCATGATGGGCGACACGCCCTGCGCCTCGACTTTTGTCAGCAAAACATCGGGCACGGGCGATACGATTATCGGCGCGCTGTTTCGCGGCGGCGCGACGTCAAACGGCCAATGGCATAGCGGATTGGCCGTGTCTTTGCCGACCGGCGCAATAGATAAAACCGGCCGCCCCATGACGCCAATGGGCTGCGCCCAAGCGACAATGGATATGCGCCTGCCCTATCCGATGCAAATGGGCTCGGGTTCTTATGAGCTGAAACCCTCGCTGACTTATACCGGCGATTGGCAAAAATGGGGTGGCTGGCGTGTCGGCGCGCAAGCCAATGCGACGCTGCGGCTAAACGATAATGACGAGGATTATCGGCTTGGCGATAAATTTGAAGTGCAGGGCTGGGCGATGAAAAATCTGACCCCCTATGCCAGCGCCTCATTGCGCCTCGATGCCAGCCATCAGGGCAAAATGGACGGTTGCGATGCGGCCATCAGCTTGCCGGTGCCGACGGCGCAAAGCCGTTCCAGCGGCGGCACTTATGCCAATCTGTCGCTCGGCATTAATTTCATCGGCCAAAGTGGCATGCTGCGCGACCATCGTCTAGCGTTGGAATATGTCATGCCGGTTCATCAAGACGCCAATGGCGTGCAGATGAAACGCGACGAGACGCTGACACTGGGCTGGCAAAAAGCCTTTTAGCCAAATGGCGCGGCGCGCGATTTAATTATTGCGCGCCCGCATACCGCCATCGACCGGAATCGCCACGCCGGTAATATAGCTGGCCGCCGGCAAGCATAAAGACAGGGTGATATGCGCCACTTCTTCCGGCTCACCATAACGCCTGAGCGCGGTGCGCCGGTGCGCAAATGTCGCCTTATGCTCGTCCGGTATCGCCTCGGTAATGCCGGTATGAATCGGGCCGGGGCATACCGCATTAACGGTAATGCCTTGCTTGCCAAGCTCAATCGCCAGCCCTTTGGTCAGCCCGATAATGCCGTGCTTGGCCGCCGTATAGGGCGAGTTTCCGGCACTGCCGCCCAGCCCTTCAGTGGAAGCAATATTGACAATGCGCGGGGTATCCGAGGCGCGCAAAGCGGCCAATGTGGCGCGGATAAGTACTTGCGGGCCCTCCAACATGACAGCCAGGCTTTTCTCCCAATGGGCCGGATAATCATCGCCGTCAATCGGTGAGGGCAACGCCATGCCGGCATTATTGATGACAATATCAAGCCCGCCCAAATCGGCGATGATGGTTTTGGCAGTGGCGGCAATCGCCGCATTATCGCTCATATCCATCGCATAGGCGCGCGCGGTTTTGAAACCGGCGGCTTCAATTTCGCTGACGATTTTTTCACAAGCCGCTTGGTCCAAATCGGTGACCGCCACATCGGCGCCCTCGCGCGCCAGCAAATGCGCCGTGGCGCGCCCCATGCCGCTGGCCGCGCCAGTGACAATGGCTTTTTTACCGGCAATCGACCGGCTCATCTCAATATAATCCCGCATTTTTTGCTCCCTCATATGAGCCAAACATTAAGCAGGCGCGCAAACCCTGTCCAGCATCGCTTTTCCGGATAAACCGCTTGCGGCGCGGGACGGCATTTGCTGTGCTAATGCGCAGAGGGGAAAATTCATGAGCATTTCAAAAGACCAACATCCGATTGAGACCGGTATGGGCCCGCGCCCCGAGCCGCAAGAAATTCTAAACGGCATTGATTTATCGGGTAAAACCGTTCTCGTGACCGGCGGCTATTCCGGCATTGGCCTCGAGACAGTGCGCGCTTTGGTCAAGGCCGGCGCACAAGTGCATGTTCCGGCGCGGCGCGTCGCGCAAGCCCGTACCATGCTCGATGGCATTGTCGCGCCCGACCATATTGGTGAAATGGATTTGGGCGATTTAACCTCGGTTCAAAAATTCGCCGCCGATTTTTTAAGTCAAAATGACCGGCTCGATATTCTTATCGGCAATGCCGCAGTGATGGCCTGCCCGCTCGACCATACGGCGCAGGGTTTTGAAAGCCAGATTGGCATTAATCATTTCGGTCATTTTATGCTGGTCAATGGGCTGATGCCGGCGTTGCAAAGTGCCGGTCAATCGGACGGCGCGCGCATTGTCTTATTATCCTCTGTCGGTCACCGCATTGGCGGCATTGATTTTGACGATATGCATTTCAAAAACCGGCCTTATGATAAATGGCAGTCTTATGGCCAATCAAAAACCGCCAAAGCCCTGCAAGCGGTTGAGCTGGACCGTCGCGGACAAAGCGATAATATCCGCAGCTTTTCAGTGCATCCGGGCGGTATTTTCACACCCTTGCAACGTCACTTGGCCAATGAAGAAATGGTGGCTCTTGGCTGGACCAATGAAGACGGCTCGCCATCTGAGCTGGCTGCCGCGGGCTTCAAAACCCCGCCGCAGGGCGCCGGCACAACGCTGTTTGCCGCCACCTCGCCCAAGCTGAACGGCATGGGCGGCGTCTATTGCGAAGATTGCAATATTGCTGAAGCTGTGCCGGCTGATAGCCGTGACATGGGCGGCGTGCGCCCCTGGGCGGTTGACCCGGAATTGGCGATAAAATTATGGGACGAGACAGAAAAACAAATCGCGGCTTTATAAAACTCTGATGCGTAAACCGGCTGGTTCACCCGCCCGCTTCCGCCAGCAGCTTTTCGACATAGCCGAAAATCTCGCCATTAATGGCGCGCGATACCGGCGCGTCAGGGACAAAGCCGTTAAAGCCGTGAAACGCGCCGGGGACAATATGAAAATGCGTCGGCACACCGGCGCGGGTCAGCTTGCGCGCATAGGCAATATTTTCGTCGAGAAACAAGTCCAAATCACCGACCGGCATATAGGTTGGCGGCAGGCCGGACAGGTCTTCGGCGCGCGCCGGTGCAGCATAAATCGGCACGTCTTTGGCACCAAACAAGTCCCCAAGATAACTTTGCCAGCCAAAATGATTATAGTAACGCGACCAGACCAGCGTGTCGGGCAATGTATCTGAGGCCGGTTGCAAATTGGTGTCATCAATCATCGGATAAAGCAGCACTTGGCCGAGCGGCGCGCAAAGCCCGCGATCGCGAATAAGCAAAGCCAATCCGGCGCATAAGCCCCCACCGGCGCTCACCCCACCGATAATGATGCGGGTTTTATCAATGCCCAGCGCATCGGCATTGTCCAATAAATGCGCCAGCCCCTCATAACAATCGTCGAGCGGGCCGGGATAGGCGGTTTCAGGAGCCAATCGATATTCGACCGAAGCCGCATAGCAGCCCATTTGCGCCGCGCGCAGGGTAAAACTGTCGCCCTGTTTGGCTTGTCCCAAAACATAACCGCCGCCATGCATCCAATAAAAAAGCGGCTTTTTGCCCGCCCCATCGGGCTGCATGATACGCATCTCAATATCATGTCCGGCTGACGCGGTGGCAGTCTCCATGCCCTGCAAAATATGTGTCGGCAGGTCGATATTCGACAAAAGCATGTCATCGCGCGCATTGGCGGCCAGCCGTGCGGCGGCCAAATCTTGGGTCAAATCATTATCGCCGGTCAGCGTGCGCATCATCTCCAAACCGGCCGTTAAATCCGGGTCGATATAATGCGACTTATCTTTAGAAACAACCATGCGCCCGCAGCCCGACTTATGCGCCCATGCGGAAATAAAGCCCCGCATTATCGCATAGACGCTTGATAAGTTTGTCACCCATGGCCGGTGCAGGTGTATAGAGCCCACCGGCCAGCCCATCGCTATCTTCGAGCAAACACATGGCGCTTTCCGCCAGCATTTTCGAGGTTGAGCCATAGCCCGGGTCCATATCGCCACCGACGCTGGCCTCAATGCGCTCCCCATTGGCGGTGAGGCCGATAAACAGCACATCATAATTACCCGCTTCGCGGCTGGCTTTATCGGGGCCCTCGCCCGGCTGCGGCACATCATCACCTTCCAAAGGATTATTGGTGGCGACAAATTCAGCCATGGCTTTGCCCTCATCGCCCGTGCCGGTCACCATCATTTCGTCATAGAGAAAATCTTCCCCATAAGCATGACCCAGTAACGCATTGGAACGGTGAATGTTTTTCGTATTAATCGCCGCCATGATGAAAGGCGCAACCCATTGACCGGTCGCTGCATCTTCATAAGGCCGATTATCCGCCGGTTGTTCGGGCCCTTGAAACGCGCCCTTATCGGTCGTCGCCAAAGAAAACGGATTAACGAGAATACCCAAAAGATCGGGGTTTTTGCTGACCGCCGCCATGGTCGCGCCCAGCGAGGCGGCTGTGCCACCGGAGAACTCGCCATTCATGGCGCGCACGCGGCCATGCACTTGGCGACACGGGCGGCCGAATTTTTCCTGTGCGGCTTGTTGGAGGAAATAAACCCCCAAATCAAACGGAATGGAATCAAAGCCGCATGAATGAACAATGCGCGCGCCGGACGCTTTGGCCGCATCATGATGCGCCCCAATCGTGCCATGCATCCAACCCGGCTCGCCCGATAAATCGACATAATCCGTGCCCGCCGCAGCACACGCTGCCAGCAAGGCATCGCCATAAAGCTGATAAGGCCCGACTGTGGTGATGATGACTTTGGTGCGCGCCACCATCGCCGCCATATCATCGGCGCTGTCAGCATTGGCGGTAACCAGCGGGGTCGCCGCATCAATGCCCATTTCATCGCGCACTTGAGCCAGTTTTTCTGCACTGCGACCGGCCATCGCCCAATTAAGGCTGCGGCCATATTGCTGCTGCATATATTCCGCCACCAAGCGGCCGGTAAAGCCGCTGGCGCCATAGACGATAATATCAAATTCACGGTCTGCTTTAGTCATGCTCATATCACTCTCCTTAATGTGCAGCAGAGTTTAAGGCCGCCCACGGCGCAAGCAAGGATAAATCTCAGTTTTTGCTTTTCATTTGAGTCGGTTTTGTTAGGCTCTGCGCTCAACTTTTGGGAGGGGTTTCATGTCATCTGCAACAGCCGAAAAAGAAAAAATCTACAATGCCCGTCATTATGCGCTCGGCATTTTGGTGGTGGTTTACACATTCAATTTCATCGACCGCCAAATCCTGTCGATATTATTGGAGCCGGTGAAAAATGATCTCGGCCTATCAGATACCGCCATGGGCATGTTGAGCGGTTTTGCTTTCGCCATGTTTTACGCCACTTTGGGTATTCCGATTGCGCGCTATGCCGACCGCTCCAATCGCCGCAATTTGATTGCTCTGGCGCTGGGTATTTGGAGCTTCTTCACGGCACTGTCCGGTGTCGCGCAAAACTTCTGGCATTTGCTGGCGGCGCGTATCGGTGTCGGCGTTGGCGAGGCCGGTTGCTCACCACCGGCCCATTCGATGATTGCCGATTATTATCCGGCAGACCAGCGCGCCACGGCATTGGGCATTTATTCATTGGGTATTCCCATTGGCATTATGTTTGGCCTGTTTGCCGGTGGCTGGATTAATGAACTTTTCGGCTGGCGCATGGCGTTTTTCTTGGTCGGCGTGCCCGGTGTCTTGTTGGCCTTTTTGGTACGTTTCACCCTCGCCGAACCGCCGCGCGGTCTGGCTGAGGGGCGCGATGATAGCGGTGAACAGCCAAGCGTCAGAGAAACGCTGGCTTATTTATGGCGCAAAAAATCATTCCGTCATATGTCCTTTGCCGCCGGTCTGACGGCTTTTGTCGGTTATGGTTTTGTGACTTGGGCACCGGCTTTTCTCATTCGCTCCTTTGGTATGAGCACGGGCGAGGTCGGCACATGGTTCGGCTTGTTGCTGGGTGTCGCCGGGGGTATCGGCATTGTGGCGGGCGGCTGGCTGGCCGATAAATTTGGTGCCAAAGACCCGAAATGGTATCTCTGGACAACCGCCATTGCGCTGGTGGTGATGACGCCGTTTAATTTCTTGGCGTATAATGCGGCGACCGCCACGGCGTCTATTTTGGGCATGGTGGTGCCGGTATTGCTGGGTAATTTTTATCAAGCCACGACTTTCAGCCAAACCCAGGGCATTTCGGAACTGCGTATGCGCGCTGTCGCGGCGGGTATTTTGCTGTTCATCATTAATATTATCGGGCTTGGTTTTGGGCCGCAAATTGTCGGCATTGTGTCGGATTTATTGGCCGATACTTATGGCACGCAAAGCCTGCGCTATGCCTTGCTGATTTGCTCATTCGTCAATATTTGGGCGGGTTATCATTATTATGTGGCCGGTAAATATTTGAAAGATGATCTGGTCAGCGAAGGCTGATACGCACGGGGCCGCATCCAAAGCGGCTGCGGCGCGTATAAAGCGCATGGATAAGATTACACAGGAAACCGGATCGCGGCGGCCGAAAATTCGCTTCATGTCCATGTTCAGTGAAATTGCGCCGCTGGCAGCATTTTTTCTGGTCAATCAGGCTTACGGGCTTTATGCCGCCGCGCTGGCCGCGATTGGCGCATCTGCCCTTCTGGTTGCGGTTACATGGGTGTTGGAAAAGCGTTTGGCGCGCTTTGCCATATTCGCCACCTCAATTGCCGCTTTGCTGACATTGGCGGCCATTTTGGCTGAAGAAAAGACCTATATTAAAATCCAACCGAGCCTGTTTTCCGGAGCTTTCGCCGCAGTTTTACTGATGGGACGTTTGCGCGGTAAGGCGATGATGAAAATATTCTTTCACGCGCAATTTGACTTGCCCGACCGTGTTTGGAAAAGCCTGTCGCTGCGTTGGGGGCTGTTTTTTCTGGCCGCCACGCTGGCCAATGAACTGGCATGGCGGGCCTTGAGCGATGATGATTGGGTCAGTTTCCGCGTCCTCATCATGGCACCGGCAACCGGGCTTTTCATGCTGGCGCAATTGCCGATTACCTTACGCGGCCAAAAAGAAATGGCGGCCATAATGCGCAATGACAACGCCTCAGCTTAAACGGGCTGCTTATATTTAGGCCGCGCGCCCGCGCAACCTCATCCATAATTGCCCGAGCACCAGCCCGACCAGCCAACATAAAAAGAAGCCTATTGACCAGAATTTGGCCAATGTGGTCGCGCTGGCAAAGGCGATTTGCGGGTCGCTGATATCAGGAAATTGGGCCAGCATGAGCGCGATTTGCATATTTTCAGCCAAATCCAGCACCATCACCGCCAGCACCGGTTTCAAAATGGCTGTCGTGAAAATGCCGCGCGCCGCCAATACCAAGACACCGCCAAAGAAGGCGCCATAGGCAAATGGAAACAGCGTATCGAGGATAAGCGTAAAGCGCAGATGTAAAACCCGCCCGCTTTCGCCAAAAAGCAGCATTTGGGTTTTCAGCGTTTCGCTATCATAGCCGGGCAATTCATCGAGCATAGCCGTGCCCAATTGCTGCTTCAGCCAGCCAAACCCCAAACTGCATGAGACCACCGCGAGAAAGCTCAAAATAAGGCTGATACGCCGTGTCAAAAGCGGGTTCAGCGCGTCCAAACGCGTTATCAAAGATGATTGCAAAACGACCTCCTCTTGTTATGTTCTTGGCAGTTCTTAAAAGACTATCACGCATAGTCTATCGCGCAAACATTTTGACAAGGCGGCGCGCGCCTTTTGGAGAAGCCCTGATTATGGCCAATTACGAAGCTGTGATTTTTGATTTTGGCGGGGTTGTGACCTCCAGCCCGTTTGAAGCCTTTAATCGCCATGAAGCGGCGCATCAATTGCCGGAAAACTTTATCCGCACCATTAATGCCACCAATCCTGACACCAATGCGTGGGCGCGCTTTGAACGCAGTGATATAGACGCCGCCGCCTTTGACGGGGCCTTTCGCAGCGAAGCCCGTGCCGCCGGTCATGATGTTGGCGGGGCTGATGTGCTGGCGCTTCTGGCCGGTGATGTGCGCCCTGAAATGGTCGCGGTGCTGGATACGCTTAAAGCGCGCGGCTATCGCATTGCCTGCATCACCAATAATGTCAAAACAACGCCAGACAGCCCCGATGGCGCCAATCCGGGCATGGCGCGCAGCGCCGATAAGGCGGCCGAGATTGCCGCCGTTATGGCGCGTTTTGAAATGGTCATTGAAAGCTCGGTCGAGGGCGTCAGAAAACCCGATCCGGCCATTTATCACCTGGCCTGCGAAAGGCTGGGGCTCGCGCCTGCGGCCTGCATCTTTCTCGATGATTTGGGGATTAATCTAAAGCCCGCCCGCGCCATGGGCATGGGCACGGTCAAAGTGCTGAACGCCGCCCAAGCGATTGCCGATTTGGGCGCGCTTTTGGGCCATGACTTGCCTTAAAATCACTCGCCAAACCACCCGCCAGAATACGCTTAAAGAAAAACCCCGGCGATAAATCGCCGGGGCTCTTTTGGCTCCGGCGATAAATCACCCGAGCTATTTTTATCGCTCAACCCGTCTAATGGGCCAGCGCACCGCTTGGCGCTTTAGGCGGCTCACGACGCGGCAAGATGATTTCCATCACCACAGCCAGCGCCGGCAGCACCGTTACCGCCATGACCATATTAATCATGAACATGAAGGTTAACAGCAGTCCCATATCGGCCTGGAATTTCAGCGCTGAGAAGGCCCATGTCGATACACCGACAGCCAGCGTCAGTGCCGTAAACACCACAGCCATACCGGTTTCGTTCAGCGTCTCCTTAAAGCTCGCCGTCACATCAAGACCGGTTGAGAGGTGATATTGAATACGGTTGTAAATATAAAACGCGTAATCAACACCCAGCCCGACCGCCAGCACCATCACCGGCAGGGTTGCCACAGTGAGGCCGATTTCCAGAACTTCCATGAACCAATAGCCCATAAAGGTCGCCAGTGTCAGCGGCACACAACAGGCCACTGTGGCGCGGAAATCGCGATAAGTGATTAAGACCAGCGCAATAATGGTGATATAGACATACATCATCATCGGCAATTCAGAGACTTCAATCTCTTCATTCACCGCAGCTTGTACACCCATATTACCCGATGCGAGGCGAATAGAGACCGGCACGACTTCATGCTTGTCAATTTTCACGCCCTGCGCGCGCAATTCAGCAAGCAGGCTTTCAGGTGAGTCCGTGTCCACTTCATAAGTAATGGCCAAAGCCGGTGACACGCCATCATCAACCACATCCGTGCGAATACCGAGGCTGATATTGCCCGGGTCGCGCATGGGCGGGTCGGTGATGACCATCAAATCGGCAATCGGCGCAGGCTGCTCTTCGCGGAACTGTTTAATGGCATTGGTGACGCCCTTAATGGTTGTCGCTTTGGCGTCTTCCAAAAACACCAATTGAGTGAGCAAGGTGCATTCTTCATTCAACAGACCGGTTGACGCCCCAATCGGCGAGGACGACTGCACCAGCGCATATTTATTGCGCGGCAAAGCCTGCCATTTCAGATTGCCCTCATTAAAGCCGGCGCTTGATTGACGCGTAACCGACGGTAATGACAAGACCAAAGACACCCCATCCACATTACGCAGATACCATGAAAACTCGTTGAGATATTTCATGTAAGGATAATTAATGCAGGCCTCGCGCGGTGTCTCAACAATCACCGTCAACAGATTAAGGCCGAGCGCAAATTTCTCGGCAATCTGACGACTGTCTTCATTGTAGCGTGCCTCTTTACGCAATTCCGGCGACCCGGCATGCAGCGCACCGACGTGACGGTTTTGGCTTTGAATAAAGGCCGTGACGAATAAAATCGCCGCCAAAATCACCACACCGATTGCGGCGCGTGGATTGGCGATATTGCCCAATTTCTGCATCAGACGCATACGCGTTTCGCGCGCCTTGCCGATACGCTCCACAAAACCGTCATCAATTTTGAAATAGCTGGCCAGAATGGGCAGCATGATGAGATTGGTCAGAATTTTCAATGCCACACCAATGGAGGCGGTAATGGCCAGTTCTTGAATCATCTGAATTGGAATCAAAACCAATGTGCCGAAACCAACAAGGTCAGTGACCAGAGCCATTGAGCCCGGAATCAGCAGGCCGCGGAAACTGGCGCGGGCGGCTTCATCAGCCGTTTTGCCCGAGGAGATTTCCGCCGTGATGAGATTGATTTGCTGCACCCCGTGGCTCACCCCAATGGCAAACACAAGGAACGGCACCAAAATGGCCAGCGGGTCGAGGCCATAGCCCAGAATGTTCAAAATGCCGAACTGCCAGACCAATGAGGTCAAGGAGCAGAACAAGGGCAGGAAGGTCAAAATCGCTGAACGGGCATAAATATAAACCGACAAAATGGTCAGCAGGAAGGCGATAATAAAGAACTGCACCACTGTGCCCGCACCATCGGCAATATCGCCAATGAGTTTGGCAAAGCCGATAATTTGCACTTCATATTTATCGTCTTCATATTTATCGCGAATATCGGTTTCCAGCTTATCTGCGAGGTCGAAATAATCGAGCCGCTCACCGGTTTTCACGTCATAATCCAGCAATTCGGCGCGCACCATGGCGGCCGAGAAATCATTGGCGACCAGACGACCGACAAAACCGCCGCGCACAACATTATTTTCAATGATTTGCAGCGCCGGTTCACAATTTGTGGCCAGGCTGGCTGTTTTCAAACGCGACACGCATTGGCTGTCAATATTGTCCAGCGTAATCGTGCCCGGAATAACATCATCGGCGACAAAGCCGTCTTCGGTAATTTCAAAATAGCGCGAATTGGGAGTCCATAGCGATGTCAGCGTATGGCGCGCAACGCCGGGCAGATAAAACAAAGCATCGGTCAAATCTTTATATTGCGAGAAGAAATCGCGATTCCAAATCTGACCTTCGCGCATTTTCAGCACCACAATGATGCGGTTTGAGCCGAATAAGCGGTCACGATATTCTTGGAATGTTTGAATATATTCATGGCCGGCAGGCAATTGCTTTTCAAAGCCGGCCGTCATTTTCAATTGCGTTGCGTAAAATCCGCTATAAATCGTGAAGGCAGCGAAGACCGCCAAAATAACACCACGAAAACGGAATAAAATAGTCTCTAATTTTTCTACCATTGGGCCCTCCCAAAGCCGTGCGAATTTTGGCAATTTTGCGCCAAATTATGCGCCGACTTTCCCACTAAACCGCACCCATGACAAGCGAAATTTAGCCAATTTCTCTTGCAAAATGCCGTAGCTTGCGGTGGTGTGGGGCGGAACTGACAGGTGGCCAAATATGACGGATTCGAAAAGCGAAGATGGGTTGAGTTTGGCCGATATCGGACTGGAAGATGGCCGCCAATCAGATGTGGCTTTAGCCATTCAGCGCGGCACGATGCGGCTTTTATCGCAATTTAACATTGCCTGTCTGCCCGAAGTGGTGCTGCCCAATCATCGCCGCGCCGATTTAATGGCGCTGACGGATAAAGGCGAAATTTGGATTATCGAGATAAAAAGCGGGCTGGCGGATTTTCAGGCCGATGATAAATGGCCCGATTATCTTCCCTATTGCGACCGTTTTTATTTTGCTGTCGCGCCTGATTTTCCAAGCGACAAACTGCCCGAACAAGCGGGTATGATATTTGCCGATAGCTATGGCGCGGAAATTATGCGCGACAACACCCAGCCCAGACTGGCCGCCGCGCGGCGCAATTTATTGCTGCGCCGCATGGCCCGCATTGGCGGTTTTCGGTGGTCGCGATTAAGAGATAAAGCGGAAAATTAGCGCGGCGCGCGTTTGGCCAAAATCCGCTGCAACGTGCGGCGATGCATATTCAAACGTCGCGCCGTTTCAGACACATTGCGATCGCATAATTCGAACACGCGCTGAATATGCTCCCACCGCACACGGTCGGCTGACATTGGGTTTTCCGGCGGCGACGCGCGCCCTTCAGCTTCAGCCACCAAAGCGGCGTGAATTTCATCTGCATCTGCCGGCTTGGCCAAATAGTCAACCGCGCCGCGTTTGACCGCCTCAACGGCGGTCGCGATATTGCCGTAACCGGTCAACATAATGATGCGCGCTTGCGGGTTTTCGCTCCGCAAATTTTCCACAACATCCAAGCCATTGCCGTCTTCAAGGCGCATATCAACCACCGCATAGGCCGGTTTCACCGACTTGCCGAGCTTAATGCCCTCGCTGACCGAACCGGCGCCATGCACCACATAGCCGCGACTTTCCATGGCGCGGCCAAGTCGATTGAGCCAGGGTTGGTCGTCATCGACAATCAGCAAATGAGCCCCTTCATGGGATTTCAACTGCTGGTCTATTGCTTCATTGGACTGGGTCATTTTCTACCTGCCTTCTGCTAAACTCTATATAGGACAAGCGGTTTTGTTTTCAACCAAAGCGGTGCCGCTTAAAAAATGCGCCGCTAAAACGGCGTCTCTAATTTTTGCCGCGGCCAGACAACCCGCACACAGGCCCCGCCCGGCATGGCCCCATCGATGAGCTCGGTTTTCTTCAAATTACGTGCACTGACGCGCGCGCCGCTGCGCTGCAATAATGTGCGGGCGATGAAAAAGCCCAGCCCCAAGCCAAACTCATCACTATCTTGAACACCTTTTGAGCTGCGCGAGGAGGTATAAGGCTCGCCCAAACGCCCGATAATGTCAGACGCGAAACCCGGCCCATCATCGGCAACTTCAACAACCACTTGCTGGGCCGAATAGGTAACCGCCACATAAACCGTGTTATCGGCAAACTCCGCCGCATTTCCGATAAGATTGCCGAGGCCATAAATCAATTCGGGCTGACGCTTCAAGCGCGGCTCGCGTGTCGCCAATAAGCCATTGGGACGGCAGGAAATGATAATCTCCTTATTGTGCAAGCCCGCTTCCAGCGCCGCCTCTTCCATCAGCCCGCGCAAATGGGTTTGCGAGACCACCGGATCATTTTCTTCACTGACCAAATCGGCCAATATATTGCGGCACCGCATGGCTTCTTCGCGCATCAAGGCGACATCCTCGCGCAAGCCTTCGGGTAAATCATCGCGCCCGGCCAATTCGCCCGAGACCAAAACAATCGTGCCAAGCGGTGTGCCCAATTGATGCGCCGCCGCCGCCGCCAAGCCGTCCAGCGCCGAGAGGCGTTGCTCGCGCGCCAGAACCGAGCGGGTCGCGGTTAAGGCGGCTGACATGCGGCGCCCTTCGCGGCTCACGCCCCAAACATAAGTCGGGATAAAGACCATCGCCAAAAGCAGGGCGACCCACATGCCGATACGCAATAATTCAGGAATTTCGGGCGGCAGGCCAAGCCAGGGCAGGGGCGCATGAAATATCGATAGGAGCGAGACAATCAGACCGGCAAATAAGACCAAAATGGCGGTGGTGCGCGCATTGAGCAGGCTGGCCGAAATCGTCACCGGCGCCAATAGCAAAAGCGAAAACGGATTTAACAAGCCACCGGTAAGAAATAATAAAAGACCCAATTGCACCATATCATAGGCCAGAAACAGCGCGGTTTGGCGTTGCGTCAGCATGTGATTGGCTGGAAATAAAACCAATAGGGCGATATTCAGCGCCACAGCCAAGCCGATGACAATTAAGGTTGCCACCACCGGCAGGTCAAAACCGAAACCCAGATAAACAATGGCCACCGCCGCTGCCTGTCCGGCAATCGCCATCCAGCGCAGTGCCGCTTGCACCCGCAAGCGCACCGCAGGCGCGGCCAGCGTGTTTGGGTCAATCGCGTCAATCGGGGCGTTTTGGCTCATCGACCTTTATCTCCTATCGGGCTTTATGGCGCAGACCGCCATATTGCGCGTCTTGCCTGCTCAAGATATAACCGCCTTTACCAACTCGGCAATAGCCGCGCCGAAAGAAAGCATTTTTATGAGCCGCAATATCAAAACCAGCCTCCTCATTGCCGTGCTTGGCCTGATCGCTTTGCTGGGCCTTATGCTGCTCGAATTGGGACAGGGTCAAAAAGCCGACGCCCCACCGGCGCGCCGATTGACGGCGGCGATTGGCGGGCCTTTCAAGCTGACCGACCAAAATGGCGCGCGCCGCAGTGCCGCCGATTTTGCCGGACGCCCCATGCTGATTTATTTCGGCTTTACCTATTGCCCCGATGTTTGCCCGACCGCGCTCGATATTATGGGCGGCGCGTTGGATATTTTGAAACAGACAGCGCCGCGCGCCTATCAGCGCGTGCAACCGATTTTCATCTCAGTTGATCCGGCGCGCGATACGCCGCCTGTTTTGCGTGATTATCTCAGCTATTTTCATCCGCGCCTGACCGGTCTGACCGGCAGCCAAGCCGAAATTGATGCGGTCAAAAGCGCTTATAAAATCTATGCGGCGCGCAGCCAGACGCGCGATGAGAACGGCAATTATAATGTCGACCATTCGAGCTTTTACTATTTAATGGATGGCGATAATCGCTATTTGGCGCATTTCGACCATGCGGTCACGCCCGAAGAATTGGCTCAAAAACTGGCGGGTTTGGTGAATTAACCCGCCTCATCTCGCGCGCCTAATCGCTTCCAAATAAGCGCCGCAATAAGCCGCCAATGCCGCCGCCGCGATTGGGTAAATCACTCCCGGGCAAGGCCACTGACGCGGCCAGTTCTTTTTGTTCGTCCATGAAAGCGGCAAAAATATGCGCCGGTAAGCCGCCGCCGGTCACGCGGTTCATCGGCGCGCCATCATCATTGCCGACCCAAACGCCGACCACCAAAGCACCCGAATAGCCGACAAACCAAGCGTCGCGCCAATTTTGCGATGTGCCGGTTTTACCGGCCAGCTCAACGCCCTCAAGGCGCGCCGCGCGTCCGGTGCCAATACTGATGGTGGCGCGCAGCATCTCATTCAATGCCCCAATATGGCGCGGCGCAATAATTTGCAAAGGCGATGGCGACAGCCGGTCATAGAGGGTCTGACCTGAGGCGCTGATAACGCCATGAATAATATGCGGCACAACTTGGCGCCCGCCATTGGCGAAATGGGCATAGGCGGCGGTTAATTGCATTAAATTAACCTCAAATGTACCCAGCGCCAAGGACGGATGCGCGCGCATGCGCCCGCTCAAGCCAAGACGGCGCGCCATATCAATCACCTTATCGCGTCCGGTCTGTTCGCTGACCTGCACTGCCACTGTATTCAGCGACCGCGCCAAAGCCTCGCCCGCCGTCACCGTGCCGCGATAAGTGCCGTCATAATTTTTCGGCGACCAGCCATTTATCTCCAGCGGTGCATCGTCAAAAACCTCATTGGCATCGAGCCCGCTTTCCAGCGCGGCCAGATAGACCACCGGCTTAAAGGCCGAGCCCGGTTGGCGACGCGCTTGCACCGCGCGGTTGAACTGGCTTTTGCCATAAGCGCGCCCGCCGACCATAGCGCGAATGGCGCCATCGGGGGTCATCACCACCATGGCCGCTTGCGCCGCTTGGCGGGCGTCGCCTTGCGCCGCCAATATCCGATTAATGGCGCGCTCTGCCGCCAATTGCATGGAGCGGTCAAGGGTCGTCATGACATCTAAATCGGCGCGTGGGCGACCGACAAAATCGGGCAATTGGTCAAGCGTCCAATCAACGGCGTAATGCGCGCCATTGGTCGAGCGATTGGTGATGATAATATCCTCGCCCGACAATGACACGGCTTCTTCGGCGGTTAAATATCCCGCCGCGCGCATGGCGGCAATGACGATTTGCGTGCGCCGCGCCGCCGCCACCGGATCGCGGGTCGGGGCATAGCGCGAGGGCGCTTTCAACAGCCCCGCCAGCATGGCTGCTTCAATTTGAGTGAGGTTTTGCACCGGCCGATTGAAATAGGTTTCGGCAGCCGATTGCACGCCATAGGCGCCGCTGCCGAAATAAACCCGATTGAGATAAAGCGCGATAATGTCTTGCTTGGTGAAATGGGCTTCCAGCCAAAACGCCAACAGCAATTCCTGCACTTTGCGCTTAAAGCTGCGCTCGGGGGTGAGGAATACATTTTTCGCCAATTGCTGTGTCAGGGTTGAGCCGCCTTGCGCCAATCGCCCTTGTCGCAGATTAACCGCCATGGCGCGTAACAGCCCGCGCGGGTCGAGGCCGAGATGCGAGAAGAAACGGCGGTCTTCAATGGCAATCACCGCCTCGATTAAATGCGGCGGCAAATCCTCATAGCGCATGGGCCGCCCGCCGCGGCGCCCGCGCCGCGCCACCAGCCCGTCATCGCGGGCATAAATCGACAATTCGGGCTGGCTGCCGGTTTTCCATAAATCATCTGTATCGGGTAAATCGAGCGCGTAATAAACCACCAAAACGCCCGCCGCCAAGCCCAGCCAAAGCAGCGCAATAAGGCTCCAATAGGCGAGTTTTTTTAGCGGCGCGCGGCGCGGGCTGAAGCCCGTTAACTCGTCATTTGGCCCCTGCTCTGGCATGTGGCTCATGCGCCTTTCCGCAACAAATCTATCTTGGCCTAAATATCAAGATTGGCGACAGCCAGCGCATTTTCCTGAATAAAGGCGCGGCGCGGCTCCACCACATCGCCCATAAGCTGCTCAAATAAATCATTGCTTTCGGCAACATCTTGCACTTTGACCTGCAAGAGCGAGCGCGCATCTTTATCCAATGTGGTTTGCCAAAGCTGGTCGGGGTTCATTTCCCCCAAGCCCTTATAACGTTGCAAGGCCACGCCATTGCGCCCCTGCGCCATCACGGCGGCCAATAATTCGGTGGGCGTATTAATGGCAATATTGCGCTCTTTAATGGTCAGCACGGCCGGGTCGAGATAGACCGGCTGCAAGGCCGGTGCCAATTCATCAAGCGCGCGCGCATCTTTCGATGAAATGAGCGGCCCATCAATATTAAACGCCTCGCGCACGCCGCGAAGTTCGCGGGCAAACGTCAGCCCGCCATCACCCGAAGGCGAGCCCTCCCAACCGCGCTCTACCTCGTCTGACATGCGGTTTAGGCGCGCTGCAATATATTGCGCGCTTTGCGCCGCCAATTCGGTTTTTGACAAAATCTCGGGTGACAGCGCACCGGCAATGGCGGTTTGCTCAATAATAAATTGCGGATATTTGGGCGGCAGGGCCGATAATATGGATTTAATCAGCCGCGCCTGTGTCAACATTTCAGCCAAATCAGGCCCGCTTCTTTGTTCGCCCGATGCCAGCGTCAACACGGCCTCGCCCAGCCCCGCCTCAATCAGATAATCCTCCAAAGCCGCATCGTCTTTCAAATAGCTTTCAGCCGTTTGACGCCGGATTTTATATAAGGGCGGCTGGGCAATATAGAGATAGCCGCGCTCGATAATCTCCGGCATTTGCCGATAGAAGAAGGTCAGCAGGAGCGTGCGAATATGCGCCCCGTCAACATCGGCATCGGTCATGATGATAATTTTGTGATAGCGCAGCTTCTCAATATTGAAATCCTCGCGCCCAATGCCGGTGCCGAGCGCGGTAATCAAAGTGCCGATCTCATTTGATGACAGCATTTTGTCAAATCGCGCGCGCTCGACATTCAAGATTTTACCGCGCAAAGGCAGCACGGCCTGATTGGACCGATTGCGCGCCTGTTTGGCCGAGCCGCCCGCACTATCGCCCTCAACCAAAAACAACTCGGCACGCGAGGCGTCACGCTCTTGGCAATCGGCCAGCTTGCCGGGCAGGCTGGACACATCAAGCGCGCCTTTGCGCCGCGTCAATTCACGCGCCTTGCGCGCTGCTTCGCGCGCCGCGGCGGCTTCGACCACCTTATTGATGATGATTTTGGCCTCATTGGGATGTTCTTCAAACCAATTATTCAACACATCATTGACGACGCTCTCGACCACCGGACGCACTTCGGAGGAAACCAGCTTGTCTTTTGTTTGACTGGAAAACTTCGGGTCAGGCACTTTGACCGACAAAACCGCCGTCAGCCCCTCGCGGCAATCATCGCCGGTCAAGGATACTTTTTCCTTTTTGGCAATGCCGGATTGATTGGCATAATTATTCACCGTGCGCGTCAAGGCGCCGCGAAAACCGGCCAAATGTGTGCCGCCATCGCGTTGGGGGATATTATTGGTGAAGCATAAAACCGTCTCGTGATAGCTATCATTCCACCATAAAGCCATTTCGACACCAATATCATCAGCCTCTGATTGCAGCGCAATCGGCGTGTCAATCAGCGTGGTTTTATTGCGGTCGAGATAGCTGGCAAAAGCCTCCAGCCCACCATCAAAACGCAGCTCCACACGGCGCGGCTCGGTATGGCGCAAATCTTCCAAGACAATGCCGACGCCGCTATTCAAAAACGCCAATTCGCGCAGACGATGTTCCAGCGTCTCAAAATTAAACTCGGTCATGGTGAAGGTTTCAGATGAGGGATGAAACGTCACTTGCGTGCCGGTCGTATCGGCATCACCGGTAACCGCCAAATCCTCCGCCGCTTCGCCATGCGCGAAGCGCATGGCATGTTCTTTACCGTCGCGGCGAATGGTCAGTTCCAGCCAATCGGACAGCGCGTTGACGACCGAAATACCGACGCCGTGCAAGCCGCCCGATACTTTATAGCTATTGCTGTCAAATTTACCGCCGGCGTGAAGCTGGGTCATAATCACTTGCGCGGCAGAAATACCCTCTTCAGGGTGCATTTCGGTCGGAATCCCGCGTCCATTATCCGATACAGTCACCGAGCCGTCAGCATTGAGGCGGACAAAGACTTCATCGCAATGACCGGCCAGCGCCTCATCAATGGAATTATCGACCACCTCATAGACCATATGGTGCAGGCCGGTGCCGTCATCGGTATCGCCAATATACATGCCGGGGCGTTTTCTGACCGCTTCCAGCCCTTTCAGAACCTTAATCGAGGAGGCGCCATAATCGCCCTCATTCGCGTCATTGGCCGTTTCATTTTTATCGGGCGTGTCAGTCATGATGATGTGCTCCCCAGCGATGCTTCCCCAGCATCTGTTTCAGTCATTTTCGCCGCCATATTGACCGCGGCAAAAGCCGGTCCGAAAACCGTTTCAAAGCCGTCAAAGGCCTCATTATCCGTGCCGGTAATCCAGCTTTGCCCACCCAGAGCCTGCAAAATTTCGGCCAATGCGCCGCGACGATGGCGGTCGAGATGAGCGGCAACTTCGTCGAGCAACAATATCGGCACATCGCCGCGTTGGGCGGCCACAGAATGGGCTTGCGCCAAAATCAAGCCGACCAAAAGCGCTTTTTGTTCGCCGGTCGAGCAATCAGCCGCGGCCATGTTTTTCGCCGCATAGATGACCTGCAAATCGCTGCGATGCGGGCCTTCCAATGTGCGTCCGGCCGCGCCATCAAGGCGCCGCGCCTGTGCCAGACGGGCGCGAAACGCATCCTCAACCTCAAGCGCCGATTGATGCCGCAATCCGGCTTCCAAAGAACCGGCCAGCGCAATTTCAGCGCGCGGAAAAGCGGTTTCCGGAATCGCCGCCAAGCCGACCGCCAGCGCGTCCAATGCCGTCAGGCGTGCCGCCGCAATGGCCACACCATGCAGCGCCATGGCTTCTTCCAAGCCATCGAGCCAGCCATTGCTTGCCGCGTTTGGCACGCCCTCTTGCAATAGGCGATTGCGTTCGCGCATCGCCTTTTCATAGCCGCCCAGCGCTTTTAATAAAGTCGCATCAAGGCTTTGTGCAAAGCGGTCGAGAAATTTGCGCCGCCCGCTCGCGCCATCGACAAATAAGCGATCCATGGCCGGGGTCAGCCAAAGCTGCGGCAGAATATGCGCGATATCGTCAAGCTTGCCATTGGCCCCATCAAGGCGCAATTTGCGCGCGCCGTTTTGCCAGCCAATACCGGCCCGCACCGGCCCTTGCGCCGTCGCAATATCGGCGCTGACTGTCCAGCCCAGCCGCCGCTCAAAGCGCATATCGTCAAATGCCGCACCGCGCAAACCGCGCCCGGGTGCCAGCATGGACAACGCCTCCAGCACATTGGTTTTGCCAATGCCATTGGCCCCGGTCAACACCATTGCGCCGCCGACACATTCAAGCGTCAGCGCGGCATGCGATCTGAAATGCGTCAACCGCAAAGCGGTGATATGGGGGGCCAGCACACTGGCCGGAGCCGCATAATCATGCGGCCGGTCAAGACTGGCGGAAGCGCCCGTCATTACACCCGCATCGGCATAAGGACATAAAGGGCTTGGCCATCTTCATCATCGCGCACCAGCGTTGGTGAGCCGCTATCGGCAAGCTCAAAAGTCGCCGTTTCGCCATCAAGCTGGCCGGTAATATCCATTAAATAGCGCGCATTAAAGCCGATTTCCATCGCATCGGCGCCATAGGAAACGCTCAGCTCATCATTGGCTGAGCCGCTATCGGGATTGGAGACCGAGAGCGCCAGACTGTCTTTGTCGAGCGCCAATTTAACGGCGCGGGATTTCTCGCTTGAAATGGCCGAGACGCGGTCAACACTTTGCGCAAAGCTTTTGGCGTCCAATTTCAGCATTTTATCATTATCGGACGGAATAACCCGCGTGTAATCGGGGAATTTGCCATCAATGAGTTTCGAGGTCAGGACAATCTCGGCAAAGGCGAAATTAATCTTTGTGTCAGAAACCTGTAAAGACACTTCGCCTTCGGCTTCCTCCAGCAGCTTTTGCACCTCGCCCACGGTTTTGCGCGGGATAATGACCGCCGGCATGGCATCTGCGCCAACCGGTTGAGCCATATCAACGCGCGCCAAACGGTGCCCGTCTGTCGCCACGGCGCGCAATAATGGACTGCCGCCATCTTCCAGCACATGCAAATAAATGCCGTTCAAATAATAGCGCGTCTCTTCCACCGAAATGGCAAAGCGCGTCTTATCAATCAAGCGGCGCAAATCACCGACCGGCAAAGCAAAGGCGACAGGCATTTCATCTTGCGCCATGGCCGGAAAATCTTCGCGCGGCAGGGCTTGCAGGGTAAAGGCCGATTTACCGGCCACCAAATTCAGGCGTCCACCGGTTTCATCTGTGGCCAATTCGACCTGCGCCCCATCGGGCAATTTACGCACAATATCGTAAAGCATATGCGCCGGCGCGGTGATGGCCCCGGGCTGCACAATTTCAGCCTCGACGCGCTCGCGCATTTCAATTTCCAAATCAGTCGCGGTCAGCGACAACACGCCATTATCGGCTTCCAGCTGAACATTGGAGAGAATGGGGATGGTATTGCGACGCTCGACAACGCTTTGCACATGGTTGAGGGCTTTTAACAAATCGCTGCGTTCAATTATGGTTTTCATGTCACCCTATCTCCGTCTTCATTTTTTTTTAAAAGCAATCCGGTTTTTGAAAACCCTATGGCTTTTTAATGCTGCAAGACCCGCCCCATTGCTTTTAGACGCTCTTGGGCGCTTTCAAACAGCCAAATAAACCGCCAAACAAACAGCGCTTAAAGGCGTTTTGAAACCACCGCAAAAACGGCGAATCTCTTGTCAAAAATATAACAGAAACGGGGGCGCTGAGGGGTATTTTTTTACCCCTCGCAACGCTTTATCCCACCGATAAATATTGGCCTGAAAACCCGCTTAAAAGGCGCGCCGCAAGCAGACACGAAAGCCTCGTTTTCAGGCTCAATTTTCAAGCATGCGGCGCAACAAATCGACATCTTCATCAAGAGCCGGGTCTTCATCACGCAATTGTTCAATCTTACGCACGGCATGAATGACTGTCGTATGGTCACGGCCACCGAATTTGCGGCCAATCTCCGGCAGAGAGCGCGTCGTCAATTGCTTTGACAAATACATCGCGATCTGGCGCGGACGGGCCACCGAGCGGGCGCGGCGGGCCGACAGCATATCGCCCATTTTGACATTGAAATATTCAGCCACACGGCGCTGAATTTCATCAATGGTCACGCGCCGGTCAGAGGCGCGCAGCAAATCGCGTAAAACATCTTGCGCCATTTCCAGCGTAATCGGACGACCGACAAAACTGGAATAAGCAATGACGCGGTTCAGCGCGCCTTCCAATTCACGAATATTGGTGATGATGCGCTGCGCCAAAAATTCCAATACGGGTTGGGGAATGCGCGTGGCATCGGTGCTGCCATCTGTGCGCCGCGACAGGGATTCGGCTTTGGCCTGCAAAATGCCCAAGCGCAATTCATAATCTGTCGGGTGAATATCAGCCACCAAACCCCAGCCCAGACGCGAGCGAATACGCTCCTCAATGCCTTCCAAATCGGTCGGCGAACGGTCGGCAGACACAATCACTTGGCGGTTATGGTCGGTCAGCGCATTAAATGTATGGAAAAACTCTTCCTGCGTTGAATCCTTACCGGCAATAAACTGAATATCGTCAATCATCAGCACATCGACTTCGCGGAATTGCTGCTTAAAGGCCACTGTGTCCTTAAAGCGCAGCGCGCGAATAAACTGATACATAAATTTTTCAGCCGATAAATAAAGCACCGTGCGCTCGGGCGCGCGGCGGCGAATTTCCCAAGCAATGGCGTGCATTAAAGGGGTCTTGCCCAAGCCCACGCCGCCATAAAGAAACAGCGGGTTAAACGCGACCCCATTACCCTCAGCAAGCCGATGCGCCGCCGCATGGGCCAGCTCATTTGATTTGCCGACAATGAAATTCTCAAAAGTAAAACGCGGGTCAAGCGGGGCGCCCAAATCGTCGCGGCCCGAGGCCTCGGGCATTTCCGGCAATGGCGCGCGCGGCGCAGCTGCTTGGGCAGCGCGACGCGGCGGCACGGCTTTTTGTTCGCGCACTTCCGGCTTTTTATCCGCCGGAACCCATTCCGGTTTCAATTCAATATCAATCCGCCGAATGGAAGCGTCTTCTGATTTCCAATGGTCACGAATGCGCGTCAAATAATGCGCCTCAATCCAACTGCGCACAAAACGGGTGGGCACATGTAAAATCACGCGGCCCTTTTGCGCGCCGGCAACTTCGAGCAATTTGAACCAGCTATTGAAAGTCGCCTCGCCAAGTTCGGCACGCAAGCGCGAGCGCACTTTATGCCATTGCGCGTTCAACGCTTCCATCGCTTCATTTTTCGGGTTTTCTTGATTATCCGTGAGATCTGCATCATCGGAAAACTTATCTTTGTCGGCTTTACCGGTTGCGTCCGCCATTATCGTTCCCTGTCTCGCACTCTTTTGAAAAAAGACGCGCGCTAAATATTTCGCCTGACCCATGGCCGCGGGGACACCGCGCCATCGGCTTTTATATGGGGGGCTTTCCCGAAAACGGATCCATATGAAAATGAACCGATACGCAAAAGCAAAATGGCGAAGAAGCGAGACACTCCCAACGGATTTACAAGCCACCACACGGCCTTTAACGAAATCCTGTCAGCTCCTCCCCCGACCAATAGATGACCCGAAAGTATCTAAAACAGTCAGAAAGAATTCCCCTCCGTCACCTAGCCCACTGTTTTCAAAGGTGTTTTATGTGCAAATCCGGACTGAGTCCAAAAAACAAGCCAAACTGCGGGTTTCAGCGACTTTTTGACACTACAAACAAGGCGGGTATCTGGCAACGGGAAGAAAATGAGAACAGCCATTTTTTTTTCATTTTTTACGATTTTTTTTCCGAATCGCTGACCGCAAAAAAGCCCGCCGGAATTTCCGACAGGCTTTTTTTGCAAATCTGAGCGTTGATGAACCGCCCAGGGCGGCATCATGCGCGGATTAAATGGTGCTGACGCGTTTCGACAGGCGCGAGATTTTGCGCGAGGCTGTCTTTTTATGCATCAGACCTTTTTGACCGGCACGCGCAATAACCGGCTGGGCGGCACGCAGGGCGGTTTCGGCCGCGGCTTTATCGCCACCGGCAATGGCTTCATCGACGCGACGGATGAATGTCCGCATTCTGGTTTTTTGGTCGCGATTACGCGCCGTGCGGCGTTCGATTTTGCGCACCATTTTTTTGGCTGAGCTTGTATTGGCCATCAATCTTTTCCCGTTTTCTAACAGTTCGGCGCGTTATAGGAGCGAAAGCGCGCCCCGTCAAGGGGAGAAGTCGAGAGAAGAAGTCAAGAGACGGGCGGCGGCACTGATGGCAACATGCCCCATCCCGCCGAGCCCTGAACTTATTGACCGGGTTTTATGATTGCGCCCTATTTATTAGTGAATTTCGGCTGACGTTTTTCACTAAAGGCCGCCATGCCTTCCTTTTGATCATCAAAAGAAAACAATGCATGGAAGACGCGTCGTTCATAATGCACGCCTTCGCGCAAGCCGGTTTCATAAGCGACATTGACACATTCCTTCGCCGTCAGCACTGATGGCAGGGATTTTTCAGCAATTTTTTGCGCCACATCAACCGCCTCATCCAGCAGCTTGCCATCCTCGACAATGCGCGACACCAGACCGCAACGTTCGGCTTCAGCCGCATCCATCATGCGACCGGTCAGACACATTTCCATCGCTTTGGATTTACCGACAAATCGCGTCAGCCTTTGCGTGCCACCGGCCCCCGGAATAACGCCCAAATTAATCTCCGGCTGGCCAAATTTGGCGTTTTCAGCGGCCAAAATAAAGTCGCACATCATGGCCAATTCGCACCCGCCACCCAGCGCATATCCCGCCACGGCGGCAATAATCGGCTTGCGGGCTTTTGCTGCCGCTTCCCAATTTGAAGTGATGAAATCCTCGCGCATGACATCGATATAAGTTTTGCCCGCCATTTCTTTAATATCGGCACCGGCGGCAAAGGCCTTTTCCGAGCCGGTCAAAACCATGCAGCCAATAGCATCATCGCCATCAAAGCCTTCAATGGCATGGGTCAACTCGTCCATGAGCGGGCCGCAAAGCGCGTTCAGAGCTTGCGGGCGGTGTAATGTTATCAGCCCGACATTGTCACGACGCTCGACCAAAATGTTTTCATATTTCATGATGTGGCTCCCTGCCTTAACGGCGCTTACGGATTGCTGATGGGGGTCAGGTCAAAAATCACCAAATCAGCAGAAAAAGTCAGTCTCAGGATTTCGCCCTGGCGGGCAAAAGTCAAGATACCTTTTGCCGAAGCTTGTTCTGCGTCATGCGCCTGCCAGCCCAAATTGGGCAGGCTATGGCTATAAAAAGCGATGAGTTTTTCTTGGTTTATCTGGCGGCTATGGGTTGCCGTCATTTGCACAATCCGCCCTTGCGGCTTATCGAAAACAATCCCCGCTTCGGGCAACTCCACCAAGCCTTCGGCCAGCGGCACATCGCCCAACGTGGATAAATAATCTAAGGCCTGCGCCATATTCATCGACCCGATGGTCAGGCCCAGCCCGATTAAAATGCGGTGAAATATATGCATGCGGCTTATCCCGTTCCTATTGTCAGCGCTGGCATTTGGGGCAATAAAAGCTTGAGCGCCCCGATTGCACCAGCCGCACCACGCTAGCAGAACAATGCGGCGCTGAACAGATTTCACCGGCGCGGCCATAGACTTTGAAATCATGCTGAAAATAACCCATAGCCCCATCTTCATGCGCGAAATCGCGCAAGGTTGAGCCGCCTGCCGCAATCGCGCGGGCCAACACATTGCGTATTTCAGGCACCAGCCGGGCCACGCGCTTGGCACCTAGATTGGCGGCTTTGCGCCGCGGGCTAATGCCGGCCATAAATAAAGCCTCACAAACATATATATTGCCCAATCCGGCAACCACGCTTTGGTCGAGCAGAAAATTTTTGACCGGTGTCTGTCGCCCCTGAGCAGCGGCCAGCAAAACCGCCTCGTTAAAATCATTGCCCAAAGGCTCCGGCCCCAGCCGCGCCAAGAAAGGCGAGTTTTCAGGGGTTTTATCAATGGTGTCCATAAAGCCGAAACGGCGCGGATCGGCAAAGGCCAAATGCGTGCCATCATCGAAATCCAGGTCAACATGAATATGTTTATCAGCCACCGGCGCGGCTTGCTCATGCGCAAAAACACCGGGAGTTTGGCTTTCCTTATCCGCCTTATCGACCGGCGGCGGGGCGAGAATAAACCGCCCCGTCATGCCCAAATGGCTAAGCCAATAAAATGTCTCGCCTTTTTTGCTTTGCATTTCGGCCAGCAAGTATTTGGCGCGCCGCGCAAAATGAACCAATGTCGCGCCTTCCATTTGGGCGACAAAATTTTTGGGAAATGGAAACCGCAAATTGGGCCGATTGAGGGTCAGACGTTTAATCCGCCGCCCTTCAATATGCGGCGCCAGACCAAGGCGCACGGTTTCGACTTCGGGTAACTCAGGCATGGCTGCCATCATAGGCCGCAACAAGCCGCGCGCAAGCGACATCTGGCCGCGATAACAGGCCTGTTCGGCAAAACCGATGGCGCGCAAAATCCGTAAACAGTGCATGGATTTAGCACGCCTGATAGGCTATCGTCGCGGCGCATTCGGCGCGCGCGGCATCGGGCAGCAATGCAATGGATAGCAGGCAGGATTTGTGAGCAGGGCAGAAAAAACCAAACGCGACACGCGCCAAGACACCGAAACCATTGATTTCGGTTTTCGCGAGGTTGCGCGCGATGACAAGCAAGGGCTTGTGCGCGGCGTGTTTGACGCGGTCGCCGATAAATATGATGTGATGAATGATGTCATGTCCGGCGGGCTGCATCGCCTTTGGAAAGCCCGCATGATTGACGCGCTTTATATGCGCCCGCACAGCAAGCTGCAGCTTGTCGATGTGGCCGGTGGCACGGGCGATATTGCGTTGCGCGCCCATGCGCGCGCGCAAAAATGCGGCACTCTTTTGGACGCCCATATTATTGATGCCAATGCCGAAATGATGAAAGCCGGTCGCAAGCGTCAAGCCGTTCAAGAAAATATGCAACAGGCCAATAATATGCATTTCACCACCGGCATTGCCGAGCAATTGCCCTTGCCCGATGGCTGTGCCGATATGCTGACCATTGCCTTTGGTATTCGCAATGTTACAGACCGCGCCGCCGCCCTAAAAGAAGCCCATCGCGTGCTGCGCCCGGGCGGGCGTTTTGTCTGTTTGGAATTTTCGCATTTGCCAAGCGCGGTGTTGCAAAAACTCTATGACGCATACAGCTTTTCCATTATTCCGCCCATGGGCGCGCTGGTGGCGGGCGAGCGTGATGCCTATCAATATTTGGTCGAGAGCATTCGCCGCTTCCCGACCGCCAACGCCTTTTTGGGTGAGGTTGAGGCGGCCGGTTTTGCGCGCGCTGAAGCCCAGCTTTTAAGTGGTGGGATTGCCGCGCTGCATATGGGTTGGCGTGTGTGATGGGGCGGTTTTTCAGATTGCTCTCAATGGCGCGTCTTTTACTGGCGCAAGATGCGCTTTTGCCGCCGGGTTTTTTCACCGATGCACCTTTGCGGGTGCGGCTGGCGCGGCGGGTGTTTACCTTTCTGGCGCCGCGCTTTCGCGAGGATAATCGCGGGCGTAAATTATCTGACCGCATTCGCAAGCTCGGCCCGACCTATATCAAGCTGGGGCAATTTTTGGCGACCCGACCCGATATTATCGGCCCGGCAATGGCGCATGACCTGACCTTTCTACAAGACCAATTGCCGCCTTTTAGTGACAAACAAGTGCAACGCATTTTGGCCGCTGAATTGGACCGGCCCGATGCGGTCATCACCCAATTAAGCGCCCCGATTGCCGCCGCCTCGGTCGCGCAAGTGCACCAAGCCGTGCATGCCGAAACCGGCGAGATGCTGGCGGTCAAAATACTGCGCCCCAATATTGAACTGCGCTTGGCTTCCGAATTGGCGCTATTGGCACGACTGGCCAAAATGGCTGAAAAATATTTTCCGGTGACGCGGCGTTTGCGTCCGGTTGACAGTATTGAGATTTTGGCGCGCTCGATTAATGGCGAAACCGATTTGCGCATGGAAGCGGCGGCGCTGTCTGAGATGGCCGAGAATATTGGCGATATGAAAGGCTTTCGCGTGCCGTCGCTTTATTGGGAAGCCAGTGGGCGGCGCGTTTTGACCATGCAATGGGTCGATGGCGTGAAAGCCTCAAATGTCGATGCCCTGCGCGCCGCGGGTCATGACTTATCCGATTTGGCGGTGCGGCTATTGCAAATTTTTCTGACGCTGGTTTTGCGCGATGGGTTTTTTCACGCCGATATGCATCAGGGCAATTTGCTGATCGGCGAAGACGGCACGATTATCGCAATTGACCTCGGCATTTGTGGGAGGCTTGATGCGGATAGCCGTCGTTTTCTGGCCGAGATTTTACACGGCTTCATCACCCGCGATTATAAGAAACTGGCGCAAGTGCATATTGAGGCGGGCTATGTGCCCGACCATCATGATGTCGATGCCTTTGCCCAAGCCCTGCGCTCGGTCGGAGAACCGATACGCGACCGCGATGCCGATGATATTTCAATGGGCCGCGTATTGGCGCAGCTTTTTATGATTACCGAGCAATTTGATATGGTCACCCAGCCGCAATTATTGCTGCTGCAAAAAACCATGGTAACCGTAGAGGGCGTGGCGCGCAGTTTTGACCCAAAGGTGAATATATGGGACGCTTCTGAAAAGTTGGTCGGCGATTGGCTGAGAAAATCTATCGGCCCGCAAGCCATATTGCAGGATATGGCCGATAATGCCGGTCGCACCCTGCGCATGGTGCAACGTTTGCCCGATACATTGGACGAATTGGAACGCGGCGCGCGCGCTTTGCAAAACCATCAATCATCGAAACCGGCAGCGCGCAGCGACCGCCTCGCCCGCCTTATCGGTCTCTCGGCTTTGGGGCTGGCACTGGCGACAATTATCTATCGGATTTTGTAAAAGATATTTATTTACATTATTCATTGGTAAATTAAACTCAAAGCTCGGACTTAAAACCCTGATGTAACCCGTTTTAGGAAAGCCCATGCAGCGCGTATTGCTTATCATTGGCGGCGGCATTGCCGCCTATAAAGCCCCCGAATTGGTGCGCCAATTGCGCGCGCAAGGACTGGCCGTGCGCTGCTTGCTGACGGCGGCAGCCGAGCAATTTGTGTCGCCCTTATCTTTGGCTTCCGTATCGGGCGATAAGGTTTATAAAAATCTGTTTGACCTGACGGAAGAAGCTGAAATGGGCCATATTCAGCTTTCGCGCGATGCCGATATTATTTTAGTGGCGCCGGCCACAGCCGATCTCATGGCAAAGGCGGCGCAAGGCATGGCCAATGATTTGGCCTCCACCACATTGCTGGCAACGGATAAGAAAATCATCATGGCACCGGCGATGAATGTGCGCATGTGGCAGCATGAGGCGACGCAGCGCAATCTCGCCCAGCTTAAAAAAGACGGCGTCAGCATTATCGGCCCCGAGAATGGGGATATGGCATGTGGCGAATTTGGTCCGGGTCGCATGAGTGAGCCGCAAGATATTGCCGCCGAAACCGCCGCGCTTTTAGCACCAAACAACACACGCGCTGAGGCGGCGGATTTAACCGGTCGCAAAATTCTGGTCACTGCAGGCCCGACCCATGAGCCGATTGATCCGGTGCGCTATATCGCCAATCGCTCTTCCGGCAAGCAAGGCTATGCCATTGCCGCCGCGCTGGCAGCGGCCGGGGCTGAGGTGCATTTAATCAGCGGCCCAACGGCTTTGGACGCGCCGCTCGGTGCGCAAATGACCTGGGTTGAAACGGCGCGCGATATGCAAGCCGCCGTCGAGGCGCATTTGCCGGTTGATGCCGCCGTAATGACAGCCGCCGTGGCCGATTGGCGACCGGCGGAGTGCAAAGCACAAAAAATCAAAAAAGGGCAAAAAATAAAAGACAAAGAGCGCGCGCCCGCGCCGCTGGATTTGGTCGAAAATCCGGATATTTTGGCGACATTGGGCGCGGCCAAGAAAAACCGTCCGGCCTTGCTGGTCGGCTTTGCGGCTGAGACTGAAGACCTTGAAACCCATGCGCTGGCCAAGCTGCAAAAGAAAAATTGCGACTGGATTGTCGCCAATAATGTCGCGCTGGATAGCGGCATTGAGGGCGGTGTGATGGGCGGCGATGCCAATGCGGTGACGCTCATATCAACCAAAGACGCCAAAGCCGAGATTGAACGTTTTGACATTATGAGCAAACACGCCGTGGCGGCGCTTTTGGCAACCCGCATGGCGGCGCATTTCACCCCTATTGAAAAAACCGGAAATAAAGGAAAAGCCAAATGAGTGCGCCAATATTGGAAATTAAATGGCTGGAACATGGGCACGGGCTGGACGCGCCATCTTATGAAAGCGCGCTGGCGGCCGGCATGGATATACGCGCCGCTTTGCCCGCCGACGCGCCGCTGACCTTAACGCCCGGCACGCAAGCGATTATTGAAACCGGTTTTGCGATGGCCCTGCCGCCCGGCTTTGAGGCGCAAGTGCGCCCGCGCTCGGGACTGGCTGCCAAAAACGGCATTAGCGTATTAAACACGCCGGGCACGATTGATGCGGATTATCGCGGCGAGGTGAAAATCATTTTGATTAATTTGGGACAAGAGGATTTCATCATTGAGCGCGGCATGCGAATTGCCCAAATGGTTATCGCGCCGGTGGTGCAAGCCGTGCCAAAAATTGTCGAAACCCTATCTGAAACCGAACGCGGCGCAGGCGGCTTTGGCTCAACCGGAACCGGCAAGCCATGATCAGATTATCGCGCAAATCTCTGCTGGCATTGGAAGCGGTTTTGGACGTCGCCCTGCATGCGCGCCCCGATCCGGTGCAAGCGCGCGAGATAACGGCGCGTCAGGGCGTGCCGCAACGTTATCTCGAACAAGTGATGCAGGCTTTGGTGCGGGCCGGTATTTTGCGCGGCGTGCGCGGCCCGCGGGGCGGCTATCGACTGGCGCGCGAAAGACGCCGCATTTCCGTGCGCGAAATTTTTGAAGTGATTGAAGAAATAGATGGCGGCGATATGGATACGCTGTCGCAATCTGATTTGGGCCGCAGCATTATCGCGCCGTTTCATAGCAATATGCAAAATGCGCTTATCGGGGCGGTGGGCGATACGACAATTGCCGATTTATGCGGCCAAGCCGCCGCCCATCATAGCGGCGAGGATAAAGGCGACTTCACCATTTAGGGGGATAGAGAAATGACCGATACACAAAACAAACCGGGGCGCGGGCGGATTTATAGCTCAATAACCGAAACCATTGGCAATACACCGATTGTCGAGGTCAGCCGCATGGCGGCGGAGTATGGCATTGGCGCGAAGATTTTTGCCAAGCTCGAATTTTTCAATCCGATTGCCAGTGTGAAAGACCGCATTGGTGTCGCGATTTTGGACGCGCTGGAAGCGAAAGGCAAATTAAAAGCCGATACGGTTCTGGTGGAGCCGACCTCGGGCAATACCGGCATTGCGTTGGCTTTTGCTTGCGCGGCGCGCGGGCTTGAACTGGTTCTATGCATGCCCGAAAGCATGTCGCTGGAGCGGCGCAAAATGCTGACGCTTTTGGGCGCGCGGCTGGAATTAACCCCGGCCGAGCAGGGGATGAAAGGCGCAATTTCGCGCGCGCAAGAATTGCTCGACGCCAATGAGAATTGGGTGATGCCGCAACAATTTGAAAACCCCGCCAATCCGGAAATTCACCGCCGCACCACGGCTGAGGAAATTTGGAATGATATGGAGGGCGCGGTTGATGCGGTTATTTCAGGCGTTGGCACGGGCGGCACATTTACCGGCATTGGGTCGGTTCTCAAACCGCGCAAAGAGGATTTGAAAATGATTGCCGTGGAACCCGAAGACAGCCCGATATTATCGGGCGGAGAGCCGGGCCCGCATAAAATTCAGGGTATTGGTGCCGGTTTTGTGCCGGGCAATATGGATACTCAATGGCTCGATGAGGTGGTGACGATTGGCAATGAAACGGCCTTTGAAACGGCGCGGAAATTGGCGCGGGTTGAGGGTATTCCGGGCGGCATCAGCACCGGCGCGGCGATGGCCGCAGCGCTGGAGGTTGGCGCGCGCGCTGATATGGCGGGGAAAAACATTGTCGTTATTCTGCCGAGCTTTGCGGAGCGTTATCTCTCAACCGCCTTATTTGAAGGCCTGTAAAATATGACAGCACAAGAAAACACGCTGAGCGCGGCGGAAATTGCCCGCTATCAGCGTCATATTGTGCTGAAAGAAATTGGCGGTGCCGGTCAACAAAAACTCAAAGCCGCCCGTGTGCTGATTATCGGCTTGGGCGGATTAGGGCATCCGGTGGCGCAATATCTCGCCGCCGCAGGGGTCGGCACATTGGGGCTGGTCGATGATGACACGGTCGATATCTCCAATTTGCACCGCCAGATACTGTTCACCGAAAACCAGATTGGCATGGCGAAAACCAAAGCCGTTGCCGACGCGCTGGCATGGGTTAACCCGCATATTGAAACCGCGCTGCATGAGATGCGCGCCGATGAGCGCAATATTGATGCGCTGGTGGCGGCTTATGACATGATTGTTGATGGCAGCGATAATTTCGCCACGCGCTTTATCGTCAATGATGCTTGTTTCCGGGCACAAAAGCCGCTCATTGCCGGTGCGGTCGAGCGCTTTGACGGACAGGTGATGACGTTTAAGCCCTGGCTGACAGACGCTGACGGTGTGCCTCTGCCGTGCTATCGCTCGCTTGTGCCTTGCCCGCCGGTTGATGGAGAAAACTGCGCGACCACCGGTATTGTCGGCGCCTTGACCGGCATTATCGGTGCTTTGCAGGCGATTGAAGTGATTAAAGAAATCACCGCGACGGGTGAAACTCTGGCCGGTTATATGTTGATTTATGACGGGCTGGCCGGTGCGGCGCGACGCGTGAAGCTGAATTGGGACCCGACCAATCCCAATAATGGCAAGCCCGCCCAAAGCCGGTCCCAATAGGGCGACGCGCTTTGTCGCTATTTGGCTTGCCGGAATCAGACAGAATTTGTATCAACGGGTTATGGATCGTTTGGTGATTTTCCGCGTCGGCCTCGGCCTGTTGCTTCTTGTCAGCATCGTCAGCCTATTGCCTTTTTCGATTGCCGCCCAAACCAATAAAGATGACCGCGTGCTGGGCGAAAGCGGCCTGCCGCTGCCGCGATTTGTGGCGATAAGCGAAAATATGGCTAATGTGCGGCGCGGGCCGGGCGAAGACTATCCGCTGCTCTATCAATATCGCCGCCAGGGTCTGCCGCTTGAAGTGGTGGCCGAATATGGCCAATGGCGCCAAGTGCGCGACCATGAGGGCAGCGAAGGCTGGATGCATGCGCGGCTATTGCGCGGCGGGCGACATGCGATTATTCGCCAAGCCGCCAATGCCCTGCCGCTCAGAAATGCGCCCGCCGCCGGTGCCGGTGTGGTGGCGCTATTGCAATCGGGCGCGGTGGCGCGGCTGAAAGAATGTGCCGATAATTGGTGCGAAATCGAAGCGCAAAATTATCGCGGTTGGTTGCAGCGCGATCATTTATGGGGCGTTTATCGCTTTGAGCGCCTCGACTGATTTTCGGGCTTCCCCTCACGATAAGACATAGAGACAAGACATAAAAAAGGGAGGCCGAAGCCTCCCTTTCAAATCATCTTATCAGTCAAACAGATTTAGGCGACCAGATCGAACCGGTCGGCATTCATCACTTTTGTCCAAGCGGCGATAAAGTCTGCGACGAATTTCTCGCCATTATCGCTTTGGGCATAAACCTCAGCAATGGCCCGCAATTCTGAATTTGAGCCAAAGACCAAATCAATGCGTGTGGCCGTGCCGACGGTTTCGCCCGAAGCACGGTGTTTGCCTTCAAACAGATTTTCATCGGCTTGCGACCAGGCCGTGCCCATATCGAGCAATTTAACGAACCAGTCATTAGACAATGTTGTGCCATCGCTCCAGACGCCATGGCCATCAGCTGAAATGCCGAGCGCCCGCAAGCCGCCGACCAAGACGGTCATTTCAGCCGCTGTCAGACCCAAAAGCTGGGCTTTGTCGAGCAGCATTTCTTCCGGCGATACGGCGAATGAGCTGCGTTGGAAATTGCGGAAACCGTCCGCCGCAGGTTCGAGCACATCGAAACTGTCAACATCGGTTTGCTCTTGCGTCGCGTCACCGCGACCCGGCGCAAACGGCACAGATGTGCCCGATGCCATTTCAATACCGACACCACCGGCCAGAACGATAACATCAGCCAAGCTGGCTTTGTTTTCGCTGGCAATGGTTTCAAGCACGCTTAAGACTTTCTGAAGCTGCGCGGGCTTATTGGCGGCCCAGTTTTTTTGCGGGGCAAGGCGAATACGCGCGCCATTGGCACCGCCACGCATGTCGGAGCCACGATAAGTCGAGGCGGAGGCCCAAGCGGTTTCAACCATTTCTTGAATGGAGAGGCCGCTATCCTTCAGCGCGGCTTTCACCGCATCGACATCATAGCCGTCATTGCCGGCCGGCACAGGGTCTTGCCAAATCAGTTCTTCCGACGGCACTTCCGGGCCGAGATAACGATTTTTCGGGCCCATATCGCGGTGCAGTAATTTGAACCAAGCGCGGGCAAAAGCGTCGGCAAAGGCTTCCGGATCTTTATGGAATTTCTCCGCGATTTTGCGATATGCGGGGTCGGTGACCATCGCAATATCCGCCGTATTCATGCTCGGCATGACTTTCACATCAGAGCCGTCCACTTCAGGCGCCATATCGGCTTCATCGACATTAACCGGATGCCAGATATTGGCCCCGGCCGGTGATTTAGTCAGTTCCCATTCATATTTGAACAAGAGGTCGAAATAGCCATTATCCCATTGTGTCGGATTGGCTGTCCACGGGCCTTCAAGGCCGGAGGTGATGGTATCGACACCTTTGCCCGATTTATGGGTTGAGAGCCAACCAAAGCCTTGTGCTTCAATCGGCGCGCCTTCCGGCTCAGCACCGACCAGCGCATCGTCACCGGCGCCGTGCATTTTGCCGAATGTATGGCCACCGGCGACCAGCGCCACGGTTTCCTCATCATTCATCGCCATGCGGGCAAAGGTTTCGCGCACATCTTGACCGCTCAGAAGCGGGTCAGGATTGCCATTGGGGCCTTGCGGATTGACGTAAATCAAGCCCATTTGCACAGCGGCCAATGGGTTTTCCAAAGACTGGCGGGTTTCGGCATAGCGATTATCGCCCAGCCATTCATCTTCTGCACCCCAGTAAATATCCTCTTCCGGATGCCACATATCAGAACGACCGCCGCCAAAGCCAAAGGTTTTACCGCCCATGCTTTCAATCGCGACATTGCCGGTGAGGATAAACAAATCGGCCCAGCTAATAGCATTGCCGTATTTTTGTTTAATCGGCCACAGCAAACGCCGTGCCTTGTCGAGATTGCCATTATCGGGCCAGCTATTAAGCGGCGCAAAACGTTGCGCGCCCGTGCCGCCGCCACCGCGACCATCGCCGGTGCGATAAGTACCGGCAGCGTGCCATGTCATGCGAATGAAAAACGGGCCATAATGACCATAATCAGCAGGCCACCATTCTTGGCTGTCCGTCATCAGCGCCGTCAAATCTTGCTTCAGCGCGGCATAGTCAATTTTCTTGAACGCTTCACGATAGTCAAAATCCTCGCCCATCGGGTTCGATTTTTTGTCGTGCTGGCGCAGAATGCTCAGATTGAGTTGGTTCGGCCACCAGTCTTGATTTGAAGTTCCTGTCTCTTGGTTGCGTGTTAACGCACCATGCATAACAGGGCATTTTGAAACATCCATTGGTCTCGGCTCCCTTTTGCCTTCACGGCTTGGTTTGAATTTGCGGCGATAAACTACCTTGTTGCACTATAAAAGGCGCTACCGGCGTGTCAATGATATTAGAATGATTCTAAAGCGATTTATCCGAATTTTTGGGGGCAATTGACGCGCGGCGGGTGAAAGCCGCCTGTGCAAGGTTTGGTCACACGGCCTATTTAGACAGCTCAGACTTATCGAGGCGAATAATCACTTCAACCCGATCAACATCATACCCTGCCGGACTTTCCGGCAAGCGCGCGACATCGACCGCATCAGCCGCAATATCAATCAAACGGGCTTCATCTTCGACATAAAAATGATGATGCGCGTCAATATTTGTATCGAAATAGCTGCGCGCTTGGTCAACCTGCACTTGGCGCAACAGACCGGCGGCTTGAAATTGGTTGAGCGTATTATAGACCGTTGCCTGACTGACTTTGAGCCCCGATGCCTGGGCTTCGTCGCACAAAGCCTCCGCCGTGACATGGCGATTGCCGTGGCGAAACAATAAATGCGCCAAATGCAAACGCGGCGCGGTAATCCGCAAACCCGCCGCAGCCAATTTGGCCACCAGACGCTGGCGTGTCTGTTTATTCAAATATGCGCACGAATCGGGTGAGGTCATAACGCCTTCCTTAAAATCATTCCAAGAAATACAAATTGCACCCGATGCTGTCAAGAGAACCTCTTGCTTGGCCGCAACATGCAAAGAGGTGCGCAAAGACGCCTGCAAAGATAGGCCAAGTTTTATGGCATATGCCTTAAAACCGTGCTAATTTCTCCGAAATTCGCGAGTCATTTTGAGGGAAAAAACATGTCACGACAAAATTCATATGCCTATGACGAATTGATTGCCTGCGGCGACGGCACGGTTTTCGGCGATGGCAATGCGCGCCTTCCCGCGCCCCCGATGCTGATGTTTGACCGCATCACCAAAATTTTTGACGATGGCGGCGCATTTGATAAAGGCCATATGGAAGCCGAATTGGATATTCACCCGGGCTTATGGTTTTTCGACTGCCATTTCAAAACCGATCCAGTGATGCCGGGCTGTTTGGGGCTTGATGCCATGTGGCAGCTTATCGGTTTTTATCTCGGCTGGTTGGGCCATCCGGGTCGCGGTCGTGCGCTGGGCGGCGCGATTAAATTCACCGGTCAGGTGATGCCCGATGTCAAGCTGGTGCGCTATGAAGTTGATATGAAACGGGTCATGGCCGGTAAGCTGGTGATGGGCATCGGCGATGCGCGTCTTTATGCCGATGATAAAATGATTTATGAGGCCGAGGGCCTGCGGGTCGGTCTGTTCCGTCCCGAACAAATGTAATTTGAGAAGCTGAAGGAGAACGCTCATGCGTCGTGTCGCCATTACCGGAATGGGCATTGTGTCGAGCCTCGGCAATAGTGCAAATGAAGTTGCAAGCGCATTGGCCGAGGGCAAATCGGGCATTTCAGCGATGGCTGACTTTGCCGAGCTTGGTTTTCGCAGCCAAGTCGCCGGACAGCCCACGCTGAATATTGAAGAAGCGATCGATAAACGCGTGCGCCGCTTTATGGGCGATGGCGCGGCGTGGAATTACGTCGCCATGGAGCAAGCCATTGCCGATGCCGGGCTTGAACAAGATACCATTCAAAACCCGATGACCGGTCTGATTATGGGCTCGGGCGGGCCGTCAACCAAAGCGCTGATTGCGGCGGCTGATACGGCGCGCAATGCCAGCCCGAAACGGGTCGGCCCATTTGCCGTGCCGAAAGCCATGAGCTCGACAAACTCTGCCACTTTGGCCACGCCGTTCGGCATTAAGGGAATTAATTATTCCATCTCATCGGCTTGCGCCACCTCCTCGCATTGCATTGGCAATGCGGCGGAGATGATTCAATGGGGCAAGCAAGATGTGATGTTTGCCGGTGGCGGCGAAGAACTGGATTGGGCTTTGTCTGTGCTGTTTGACGCCATGGGCGCGATGAGCGCCAATTATAATGACACGCCGGCAACCGCCAGCCGCGCCTATGACAAAAACCGCGACGGTTTCGTGATTGCCGGTGGGGCGGGCGTTTTGGTGCTGGAAGAAATGGAACGCGCCCAAAAACGCGGCGCCAAAATCTACGCTGAAATTACCGGCTATGGCGCAACCTCAGACGGCCATGATATGGTGCAGCCATCGGGCGAGGGCGCGGTGCGCTGCATGCAAATGGCCATGAAAACCAATGACAATACGATTGACTACATCAACCCGCACGCCACCTCGACACCGGTTGGTGACGTTAAAGAAATCGAAGCTTTGCGCGACGTGTTTGGCGCAGATTGTCCGGCTTTCTCGGCCACCAAATCGCTGTCGGGTCATTCGCTCGGCGCGGCCGGTGTGCAAGAGGCGATTTATGCGCTGTTGATGATGCAAGGTAATTTCATTGCCGGCTCAGCCCATATTGAAGAGCTGGACCCGGATTTTGCCGATATGCCGATTGTGCAAGAAACCCGCGACGCGACACTGAACCATGTCATGTCCAACTCATTCGGCTTTGGCGGCACCAACGCCACTTTGGTGATGAGCCGGGTTTAATCCAAATCGCATAAGGCAATAATAAAAAGGGCGGGATAAAAATCCCGCCCTTTCTTATAGAGTATTGGTTTTTGAGAGCTTACTCAGCGTCGTCCGACGCCTCTGAGGCTTTGCCTTCGAGGTCTTCGCCGGTCTCCTGGTCAACGACTTTCATCGACAAGCGCACCTTGCCGCGGTCGTCAAAGCCAACCAGCTTCACCTTCACCGTATCGCCTTCTTTCACGATATCGGTTGTGTTTTCAACGCGGCGATCGGCCAGCTGCGAAATATGCACCAGTCCGTCGCGCTTGCCGAAGAAATTGACAAAAGCGCCAAAATCCATCGTCTTCACAACCGTACCTTCATAAATCACGCCAACTTCCGGCTCGGCAACAATCGAGTTAATCTGGTCAAGCGCCGATTTAATCGCCGCCGCATCAGATGAAGCAACCTTAATCAAACCGTCATCGCCAATATCAATTTTCGCGCCCGAGGTTTCAACAATCTCGCGCACGACTTTGCCACCCGTGCCGATAACTTCGCGGATTTTATCCTGCGGCACCTGAATGGTTTCAATCTTGGGCGCATATTCACCCATTTCATCGCGCGCCGAGGTTAGCGCTTTCGACATTTCGCCCAGAATATGCGTGCGGCCACCTTTGGCTTGGTCGAGCGCCACTTGCATAATCTCTTCAGTAATGCCGGTGATTTTAATGTCCATTTGCAGCGAGGTGACACCGTCTTGTGTGCCCGCCACTTTAAAGTCCATATCACCCAAATGGTCTTCATCGCCCAAAATATCGGACAGGACAGCGAAACGATCGCCTTCCTTAATCAGACCCATAGCAATACCCGCGACCGGCTTTTTCAGCGGCACACCGGCATCCATCATCGCCAGAGACGAGCCGCAAACCGTCGCCATAGAGGACGACCCATTGCTTTCCGTGACCTCAGATACGAGGCGCAAAGTATAAGGGAACTCGTCTTTTGTTGGCAGCATGGCTTTCAACGCGCGCCAAGCGAGCTTGCCGTGACCGATTTCGCGGCGACCGGTAAAGCCGACGCGGCCGGTTTCACCCACCGAATAGGGCGGGAAATTATAATGCAGCATAAAGTTTTCGCGATATGTGCCTTCCAGCGCATCGACAAATTGCTCATCATCGCCCGTGCCCAAAGTGGCCACGACCAGAGCTTGGGTTTCACCGCGCGTGAACAGGCTGGAGCCATGGGTGCGCGGCAGCACACCGACTTCAGACATAATCGAGCGCACATCGGCAAGGCCGCGACCGTCAATACGTTTTTCCGTATCGAGAATACCGCTACGCACAATGTCACTTTCCAGACCCTTAAAGGCACCGGAAACAGCATTTTTCTCGTCCGGGCTGGCATCATCGGCAACAAGTTCTGCTGTCACCATATCGCGCAATTCAGCGATTTTGCCCTGACGGGTTTGCTTGTCAGCTTCCTGATAAGCCGCTTTCAAACCGTCTTGCGCCATATCGGCGACTTTTGATTGCAGCGCGCCATCATCATTTTGCGGCACATCGCGCGGCTCTTTAGCGGCTTTTTCAGCCATGCGAACACACGCATCAATCACCGGCTGGAACTCTTTATGGCCATACATGACCGCGCCCAGCATAATGTCCTCAGACAGCTCATCAGCCTCAGATTCCACCATCAGCACAGCGTCTTGCGTACCGGCGACAATCAGGTCCAAAGAGGTTTCCGCCATTTGCTCAATGGTCGGATTGAGCACATATTCGCCGTCAATAAAGCCGACGCGCGCGCCGCCAATCGGGCCTTTAAAAGGCACACCGGAAATAGTCAAGGCCGCAGATACAGCCACCAAAGCGACAATATCGGCATCATTTTCCAAATCATGGCTGACCACGGTCGCAATCACTTGGGTTTCGTTTTTAAAGCCTTTAACAAAAAGCGGGCGAATTGGTCGGTCAATGAGGCGCGAGACCAATGTCTCTTTTTCGCTCGGACGCCCTTCGCGCTTAAAATAGCCGCCCGGTACTTTACCGGCGGCATAGGCTTTTTCTTGGTAATTCACAGTCAGGGGGAAGAAGTCGAGGCCCGGCTTCGGGCTTCTGTCGGCAACCACGGTCGCCAATACTGAGGTTTCCCCATAAGTGGCCAGCACCGCACCATCGGCCTGGCGCGCAATGCGTCCGGTTTCCAGTGTCAGCGTGCGACCGCCCCATTCAATTTCTTCACGGGTAATATCAAACATTCAATTTTCCTTCACGGCGATGCTGCTTTGCCTCACATCAAGGCATCATCAAGTGACAGCCATCGCCAAAGCCGCTTCCCTGCGGCATATCTTAGAGAACCTCAAAAGGGCCGGTTCTCATCCATATGATTTTTCGACCCCATGTCGAAAAACCCGTCTGGCCCAGACGCAATAAATTATGCCAAATGGCAAAAGCCGGCCCTCAAAAGAGCCGGCTTTAAGCTTATCGACGCAAGCCCAAACGCTTAATCAGGTCTTGATAGCGTGCATTGTCACGGTCTTTCACATAATCGAGAAGACGGCGACGCTGGCTGACCAGCTTCAACAAACCGCGGCGCGAGTGATTATCCTTCGCGTGGGTTTTGAAGTGCTCAGTCAAGTTGGAAATGCGTTCCGATAAAATCGCCACTTGGACTTCGGGGGACCCTGTGTCGCCGTCAACAGTGGCATATTCTTTAATCAGCGCAGCTTTGCGCTCAAGCGTAATCGACATCATAGCCTCCTTCGGGACATTGGCCCCGCATTAGAGATTGAAAACACGCCGCGGCTTTAACAAACCGGCTTCGTCATCCATAGCGGCAATGGCCAAAGCCTGCCCGTGATGGGTGAGAAGCACATGACCCGCAATTATCGAGTCCGGCGGTGATATGGCTTGCCCCTGCTTAATGCGGGAGGCTGTGTCATCGTCTAAGGCCAATGCCGGGATGTCGTCCAGCGCGGTCTCAAGCGGTAACAGGCAGGCATCCAGAGCCGCCAAATCGGGGCCAATATGGCCTAAAGCGGTGAGCTTTTCCAGCCCTAAAGCGGTTTTTTCGAGAAATGGCCCGACGCGGGTGCGCCGCAACGCCCCAACATGCGCAAAACCGCCCAAAAACGTGCCTAAATCGCGCGCCAGCGACCGAATATAAACGCCTTTGCCGCACTCAATTTGCAGCCTGACATGGTCTTTATCGGGGCGCGCGAGCAGCGAAATCGTATCAATGCGCACCGGGCGGGGTTTCAGCGCAACGCTTTGTCCGGCGCGCGCCAAATCATAAGCCCGCTTACCGTCTTTTTTCAGCGCCGAAAATTGCGGCGGGGTCTGTAAAATATCGCCGGTAAATTGCGCCAATGCAGCTTCAATATCGCCCGTCTCGGGCCGCGCTTCACTGCTGGCAATCACCGCGCCCTCGCGGTCATCAGTGGCGGTTGCGGCGCCAAACACCACCAGCACCTCATAGGTTTTGGCGGCGTCTTGCATGAAGGAAACAGTTTTGGTGGCTTCGCCCAGCGCAATCGGCAAAATGCCGGTGGCCAGCGGGTCGAGTGTGCCGGCGTGACCGGCTTTTTGCGCGTCAAAAAGGCGACGGATTTGGCTGACGGCAGGCGTTGAGCCCAGTTCCAGCGGCTTGTCGAGATTGACCCAACCGGAAATGGCGCGGCCTTTTTTGCGCCGCCCCATTAACCGTCCTTTTCATTTTGCGACAAGTCGCGCTGCACGTCATTTTGCGCCAATAAATCGTCCATCTCGGCAGCGCGGTCAAAACTGTCATCGACACGAAAGCTGAAATCCGGCGCATATTTCAAATGCAAGCCACTCAGCACGGGCTTTTTCAAACGCGGCACTTCCTGATTGAGCAAGGTCACAATCGCCGCCGCATTGTCACCGCCCAGCGGCATAACAAAGGCGGTGGCGCGTCTAAGGTCGGGGCTAATACGCACTTCGGTGACAGTCAGGGTCGCGCGTTTCAGGGCTTTTGGTTCAAAATCAAAGCGATGCAGAACATCGCTCAAACGCTGGCGCAGCACCTCGCCAACCCGCAATTGCCGCTGGCTTGCTTCTCGACCGCTTCTTTGCTTATTCATTGCCCTAAAGCCGCGCGCTAATCGTCCAGCGTGCGGGCGACTTCTTCGACTTCATAACATTCGATAATATCGCCGGCTTTCAAATCGGCATAATTTTCGAACGCCATGCCGCATTCTTGGCCGGACGGCACTTCCTTGACCTCGTCTTTGAAGCGACGCAAGGAAGACAACTCGCCCTCATGGACAACAATATCATCGCGAATGAGGCGCACTTTCGAACCGCGGCGCACCATGCCATCCTCAATCAAGCAACCCGCCGCCTTATCGCCCTTGCCGACGGCAAATACTTCCAGCACTTTGGCTTTGCCCAAAGCGGTTTCGCGCAAGTCGGGCGTCAACATGCCGGCCATCGCCCCTTTCAGGTCATCAACAAGGTCGTAAATCACATTGTAATAGCGAATTTCAATACCCGCCGCTTCCGCCGATTGGCGGGCTTGGCCATTGGCGCGCACATTAAAGCCCATCACCACTGCATTGGAGGCCGCTGCCAAAGTGACATCGCTTTCGGTAATGCCGCCCACGCCGGTATGCACAATGCGCGCCGATACTTCATCATTGCCCAGCTTCTCAGCCGCTTGGGCAATCGCCTCAACCGAGCCTTGCACATCGCCTTTAACAACCAAGGCCATTTCAGCGCGCTCGGCATTTTGTAATTGGTTCATCATCTGGTCGAGCGAGGCCGCTTTTGGGCCGGCCATTGTGGCTTGTTCGCGTGCTTTGCGCGCGCGATAATCAGCCACTTCACGGGCGCTTGCTTCATTTTCGACAACTGTCAGCAATTCGCCCGCGCCCGGTGCGCCACCGGCGCCCAGCACTTCGACCGGCGTCGCCGGTCCGGCAGATTTCACTTGTTCGCCGCGGTCATTAACCAGCGCACGCACGCGACCGGATTCTTGCCCTACGACAAAAATATCACCGACATTTAACGTGCCGCGTTGCACAAGAACCGTCGCCACCGCGCCGCGCCCTTTATCGAGCTTGGCTTCAATCACAATGCCCTCAGCATCGCGATCGGTTTTGGCTTTCAATTCCATCAGCTCGGCTTGCAGCGCCACAGCTTCCAGCAAATTATCAAGCCCGTCGCCGGTTTGCGCCGAGACTTCAATCATTTGCGTGTCGCCGCCCATGTCCTCGGAAATGACTTCTTGGCTCAGAAGTTCATTTTTCACCCGCGATGCATCGGCCTCCGGCTTGTCCATTTTATTAATCGCCACAATCATCGGGGCCTCAGCCGCTTTGGCGTGATTAATCGCCTCAATGGTTTGCGGCATCACCCCGTCATCACCGGCAACCACCAGAATAACAATATCCGTCACTTTGGCACCGCGCGCGCGCATGGCGGTAAAGGCGGCATGGCCCGGCGTGTCAATAAAAGTGATTAAATCGCCATTGGTCGCTTCGGTTTGATAGGCGCCAATATGCTGGGTAATCCCACCGGCTTCTCCATCGGCCACTTTCGATTTACGTAACGCGTCCAAAAGCGAGGTCTTGCCGTGGTCAACGTGACCCATCACTGTCACCACAGGGGGACGCGGGGCTTTATCGCCATCATCATCATCAGCCGTGACAATCGAATCCTCGACATCGCTTTCCGATACGCGGCGCACTTTATGGCCCAAATCCTCGGCCACAATCTGCGCCGTATCGGCATCAATCACATCATTAATCTGCGCCATCACGCCCTGCTGCATCAGCACTTTAATCACATCGACGGCGCGCTCGGCCATGCGATTGGCCAATTCCTGGATGGTAATCGTATCGGGCAATTGCACGGTGCGGGCGACTTTTTCACTACTGTCAACGGTGGTGGCTTGACGTTTTTCGCGCTCACGGCGACGGCGCATAGAGGCCAAAGAACGAACGCGCTCTTCATCATTCAGCGCATCATTAATGGTCAGCTTACCGGCGCGACGGCGACGCTCTCCGGCGGCACCGCGTTTTTCGGCTGTGGTGCGTTTTTTCTCTTCGGCGCGGCGTTTTTCTTCATCAGCCGGACGACGAACAGCCGGCTTAACCGAGCGGTCGGCCTCAGGCGCGGCTTCAACGGCCGGCTTGGCTTTGGTTTTGCGCGCCTTTTCTTCCGCCAGACGCGCTTCTTCGGCTTCCATTTGCACCCGCTCTTCAGCGCGGCGCGCATCTTCCTCAGCGCGGCGTTGCGTATCAATCTCTGCCTGCTTGGCTTCTTCAACGGCGCGCGTTTTGGCCTCGGCCACGGCGGCCAGACGCTTTTCTTGCTCGGCTTTGGAAAGCCCATCGGGCATTTGCGGTTGCGCCGGTGCCGCTTCGGCAGGCGCGGCACTCTTATCTTCCGATACCTCGCCGGCAGCGTCGGCCCCTTCTTGGCCCGGTTTGACAATGCGCTTGCGGCGTTTTTCAACCAGCACGGATTTCGAACGGCCATGCGAGAAGCTTTGGCGCACCTGTCCGCTTTCGACAGTGCGCTTCAGTGACAGGGTTTTGCCCTTGCCGCCGTCTTCTTTTTGGCCTTCATCGCCGGTTTCTGCGTCGCTCATTCACTCAGTCTCCCATTCCGTGTCGCCCAAATAGGCGGCAAGCCGCCCGGCATCGCGGTTAATACGCTTGGCCCAGCCAACATCGGTAAGCCCTGCATGTATCACATTTGACTGGCCTAAGGCCATGCCCAATTCATCACTGCTCAAAAGCGTGAAACAGCCAATTCTGGCGGCTTTTGCCTTATGCGCCAATTTGCGCCGCCCATCTGCCGCGCCATCATGGGCCGCGATGAGCAGCTTGACGCGTCCGGCCTTCAGACCCGCCTCGGTTTTGGTAAAGCCGATAACCAATGCGCCGGCTTTGCGAGCCAGAGCAAATAAAGACCCTAAATGGCGGCGCATGCGGGTTTCGACCCGCGCCGCCAAATCGCTTGGCGCATCGTCCCTGGCCGCGGCCAATTTTTCGACCAATTCTTTGCGATTGGCCAACCAGATGTCATCGCCCGGCAGACGCGCTGCCAGATCGGGGGTTAAAAACCCGTCATCAGGTGCGTGAACGAAGCGGAGCATATTATCTGCTTCATCTTGTGCGCCGGAGATATGACATGTTTTGTGCATAAACGCGTTCCGCTTTCTAGTTTATCTGACGGGGTGCGCCGACGGGCCATTATTCTGCAGATGGCTGGGTTGACTCTGCGGCGTCGCCGGCAGCTTCAGATGCAGCCTCATTATTGGCGGCGGTCGGTTTATCGCCAAAAACATCACTGGCGGTTTGCGCCGCCGACTTATCGTCTTGCGCGCCATCACCGGCTTCTTCGGCAGCCGCAGCGGCGGCTTCTTCAGCGGCGCGCGCCGCTTCATCAGCCCGCTGCTGGTCAAGCTCGGCTTGGGTAATCCAACCGGCCTCAACCCGCGCGGCCATAATCATATTCTCAGCTTCCTCAGCGTTAATATCAAAACCGTCCAAAATACCCTCTTGGCGGACGCGACGACGCTCAACCGTTTCAAACCAACCGGTCAAATCATCTGTCACACAACCGGCGAAATCCTCCAGTGATTTAATATCGTTTTCGCCCAAACGCACCAACATGGCCGGGGTCAGCCCTTCCATCGCCGCCAAATCATCGCCAACGCCCATTTCTTTGCGCTGCGCGTCGAGTTTCTCATTTTCGCGGTCAAGATGGTCGCGGGCACGGTTTTGAATTTCCTGAGCGGTTTCTTCGTCAAAGCCCTCAATATAGGTAATCTCTTCGACCGGCACATAGGCCACTTCTTCGACAGTCGCAAAACCCTCAGACGCCAAAAGCTGGGCAATCATTTCATCGACATCAAGCGCGTCCATGAACAAAGCCGTGCGTTCGGTAAATTCGGTTTGACGACGCTCGCTTTCCTGCGCTTCCGTCATAATATCAATATCCCAGCCGGTCAGCTGCGAGGCGAGGCGCACATTTTGGCCGCGGCGGCCAATCGCCAAGCTCAATTGCTCATCAGGCACGACCACTTCAATGCGCTGCACATCTTCGTCCAACACCACTTTGGTGACTTCTGCCGGTGCCAAAGCATTGACGATGAACGCCGCCGGGTCGGGCGACCAGGGGATAATATCGACTTTTTCGCCCTGCAATTCATTGACCACAGCCTGCACACGGCTGCCGCGCATACCCACGCAAGCGCCGACCGGGTCAATGCCCGGGTCATTTGAGATAACGCCGATTTTGGCGCGGCTGCCCGGGTCGCGGGCGACGGCGCGCACTTCAATCACGCCATCATAAATTTCAGGCACTTCCTGCATAAACAGTTTCGACATGAAGGCCGGGTCGGTGCGTGACAAAATCACCTGCGGGCCACGCTGTTCGCGGCGCACATTTTGGATATAGGCACGAATACGGTCGCCCGGGCGAAACACTTCACGCGGAATAAGATTATCGCGGCGCACCACGGCTTCGCTGCGGCCCAAATCGAGCACGGCATTGCCATATTCCACCCGTTTGACGACGCCATTGATAATCTCGCCAACGCGGTCTTTAAATTCTTCATATTGACGCTCGCGCTCGGCTTCGCGCACGCGCTGCACAATCACCTGCTTGGCGGCTTGTGTCGCAATGCGGCCAAATTCAACCGGCGGCAATTCATCAATGACTTCATCACCCAATTTGGCTTGCGGGTTATCGCGCTGGGCAATCGCCAATGAAATCTCAGTATCGTCATTTTCAACCAGCTCAACAACGGTCACGACGCGCAGCAATTTGGTCTCGCCGGTCTTCGCATCAATATCGACACGAATATCATTTTCTTGACCATAGCGCGCTTTCGCCGCTTTCTGGATAGCGTCGGCCATCGCCGACAGCACAATATCCATTTCAATGCCTTTTTCGCGCGCGACCGCATCAGCAATTTGCAGCAATTCCAGCTTATTTGCACTAATTCCACTCGCCATTTTCATCTCCTAAAATTGGCTATCCCGCCCGTTTTGAGCGGGGATAAATCATTTTCCCTTAGCGGCCCGCAAGCTCGCCTTTAATTCCGTTTCATCGGGCACCAGTCGCGCCTCGGCAATATTGTCCAACGCAAAACCCAAAATCTGCGGGTCATCATAGCCGTCCAGCTTGACTTGCAGGCGCGCCTCGCCATCGGCAAAGCCCTCAACCAAACCGCGAAAGCGCCGCTGACCCTCAATCGCTTGCATGAGACCCAATTTGGCCTCATATCCGACCCAACGTTCAAAATCGACAGCGCGGGTTAAGGGGCGCGCCACACCGGGCGACGAGACTTCCAGCGCATAAGCACCGGCAATCGGATTTTCCACATCCAGCATATCGGAAACAGCATGGCTAATGCTTTCGCATTGCTCAATCGTCAGGCCGAAATCGTCATTTTCAGCCATAATCTGCAACACCATTTTGCCGTCATCGCCGGTCATGCGAATACGCAAAAGTTGGAAACCCAGCCCTTCAACCAGCGGTTGCACCAAATCGAGATAGGGGCGCGCCGGACCGGGCGCCAGCAAATGAGCCGTGCCGTCAAGCGCGTCACTTGGCGCGCGCGCAGCGTCTTCTAAAGACGCGTCTGCCTTAATGACATGATCTGTCATAGCCGTCCTCTCACGCCGCCCGCTTAGTTTTGGAGAAACATCTCGAAAAAACTTCCCCAAAAAAGCTTTCCAAAAAACTTCCTAAAAAAGCCAAGAAAAAAAGCGGGGGCCGGAAGGCCATCCCACTTGTTTCAAAAGCAGCATCAATGTTCGACCACTATAGCGATTTAGCGATGGGGTGCAAGCCCTTCATCACATTTGCCCAAACTCAACCTCGCGCGGTTTTGGTAAAGTGGAGATAGACCGGTCGGCGACCCGCCGCCAGAGCTTTCGCCTCATAGCGCGTACCCGGCCAATCCAATGGCGGCACACGCCAATCATCGGCCTTTTCAGCCGTCCAAGCAAAGCCGCCATGCGCGCCGATTTGAATAAGCGACCAGTCAATATAATCGGCAATATCACTGGCCAGAAAAAACATCCCGCCGGGACGCAAGACCCGATGTATGGCGCTCAGATTTTCGGCGCTGACAAAGCGGCGTTTATGATGGCGCTTTTTCGGCCAGGGGTCGGGATAAAGCAGATAGACCGCTCCCAATGCCGCATCGGGCAGCGCGTCCAAAATCGTGCGCGCATCATTTTGATAAATGGCGATATTGTCGCGTCCCTCATCAGCCACCAGAGCGACCAGCTTGGCGACGCCATTGAGAAACGGCTCGCAGCCGATAAAACCGGATTGCGGATTGGCCAGCGCGTGCGCCGCCAAATGCTCGCCCCCACCAAAACCGATTTCCAAAACATAATCATCGCATTTTTTGGCAAACCAATCGGCCGGCACATTGTCTGCCGCTAAATCAGGGGTCAGGCGCGGCAGCATCTCGTCAACCAGACGCGCTTGTTTTTTATGCAGGCGATGCCCCTGACGGCGGCCATAAATCAGCCGCTTATTGACCTTATCTGAGGCGGTATCACGTTCATGGAGGTCATTATTTGGCTCATCCGCCATATCACCGACTCTCTTGAGCTTGCTGGCCTAGCCAATTTCCTGATTACAAAGCCGCCTTAATGGCATCTGCCAAATCCGTGCGTTCCCAGCTAAAGCCACCATCGGCCTCTGGCGCGCGACCAAAATGGCCATAAGCCGCCGTGCGGGCATAAATCGGTTTATTCAGCCCCGAATGTTCGCGAATACCACGCGGGCTTAAATCCATCACCGCGCCCAGCGCATTTTGCAAAGCGGCGGCCTCTACTGTGCCCGTGCCATGCATATCAACATAAATCGACAGCGGCTGCGACACGCCAATGGCATAAGACAATTGAATGGTGCAGCGTTCAGCCAGACCGGCCGCAACAACATTTTTGGCCAAATAGCGCGACGCATAAGCCGCGGAGCGGTCAACCTTAGTCGGGTCTTTGCCTGAAAACGCGCCGCCGCCATGCGGTGCTGCGCCGCCATAAGTATCGACAATAATTTTGCGTCCCGTCAAACCGGCATCGCCATCAGGCCCACCAATAATAAAAGTGCCGGTCGGATTGACGTAAAACGCCTCCTCAGGGCACATCCAGCCATCGGGTAACACCGTTTCGACAAAGGGGCGCACCAAAGCGCGCACATCATCTTGGCTCAGGCCCTCATCATGCTGGGTTGACACCACAACCGAGCTGGCGCGCACCGGCTTGCCGTTTTCATAGACCAAAGTGACCTGGCTTTTGCTATCAGGGCCAAAGCCCGAGACCGCGCCGGATTTGCGCGCCTGCGCCATATCGGCCAGAATTTGATGCGAAAAGGCAATCGGTGCGGGCATTAACTGCTCGGTTTCACGGCATGCATAGCCGCACATAATGCCCTGATCGCCCGCCCCTTCATCCTTATTGCCGCCATCGCTGTCAACGCCTTGCGCGATATGCGCCGACTGACCATGCACGCGCACCATCACTTCAGCATTTTGCCAATGAAACCCCTCTTGCTCATAGCCAATATCTTTGACGGCAGCGCGCGCCAGAGCTTCCATCTCGTCATGCGAAACCAAGCCATCGGGGCGCACTTCACCGGCCAAGACAATCAGATTGGTCGTTGTCAGGGTTTCGACAGCAACGCGGGCTTGTGCCTCGCGCGCCAAAAACGCGTCCAAAATCGTATCTGAAATACGGTCGCAAACTTTATCCGGATGGCCTTCCGAAACAGACTCAGAGGTAAATTCATATGAAGACATGAGATTTTGAGATCCTTATTTTGGTGAGAAAGGTGACTGTTTGGTATTGTTTGGCAGGGCAAATAGATTGGGTCAAGCGCAAATTATGCTTGCCCTTAGGGTTTCGGCTCACCCGTCACGCGGGCGATATCATTAACCATAGCCAATAAGCGGCGACGCATTTTATCGTCATCAATACGCAAAAAAGCCTGATTAAGCTCCACCCCCGACCCGCTGGAAATAAACTCCATCAGCGGTGACACGGCGGGGCTGTCTTGCAGACCCTCTTTGGCACCATTGACCCGCGCCAGCGCGTCGCTTTCCTCAAGCCCCTCGTAAAAATAGCCAACCGGCACGCCCAAAGCCAGCGCCAGTTCAAACAAGCGGCTGGCTGAAATACGGTTCAAGCCTTTTTCATATTTCTGCACTTGCTGGAAAGTCACGCCCAATTTACCGCTCAGTGTTTCCTGGCTCATATTCAGCATTAATCGTCGCATGCGCACTTTTGCGCCAATATAGGCACCGAGCGTGCGTTCCTTATTCCGTGGCATGACGGCCCCCCTTTTTATTATTTTTATGTCAAAACTATGGGGCAGCTTGGAGATGAGAGCAACCGCTTTAGCCCGCCCTAAGGGCGGCGGCGCGGCTTTGCCCACACAAAAATCAATAACAAGAAAGCCAGCGCGGCAAAGCCCCTATCGCCATGCCGCGCGTAAAATGTCGGGGCAAGCGCCGGTGGCAGGGGTAGGGAAAACACGCCCGCCTCAGCCAAAGGCAAACGCTCAAGCTGGCGACCGCGCGCATCAAAGGCCGCCGACATGCCGGTATTGGCGGCGCGCAAAAGCGGTATGCCCTGCTCAATCGCGCGCAAGCGCGCCTGCGCCAAATGTTGGTAAGGGCCGAAACTTTTGCCGAACCAACCATCATTGGTCAGATTGATAAACACCGCCGGACGCGTTGCATCGCCATGTTGCGCCAAATGCGGAAACACCGCCTCATAACAAATAAGCGGTGCCATGCGCGGCAAGCGTGCCGCCGTTAAAACCGCTTTTTGAGGCCCGGCCGAATAGCCGCCGCGCAAGCGCGTCAATTGTTCAAGGCCAATCGCTTCCAGAAAATTTTGCAGGGGCAGATATTCACCAAAGGGCACAAGATGATGCTTGTCGCTGCGCGCCAATAGCATGCCCGCGCCCGACCACAACATGGCGCTGTTAAAATAAGCCGTGCCATTGAGGCCTGTCTCGCGGCGAATGGCACCGGTTAATAAATAGGGTGCCGGATTGAGTGACGGATTGGGTGACGTCTTATTATCGGCTTCTTTCTCGGAATCTTGAAAGCGCGGCAAAGCCGCCGCCAGCCGTTCAGCAAATCCCGTCCCCTCATCAATCAAAGCCGGTATGGCGGTTTCCGGCCAAATAATAAGCTGGGTATCGGGGGCATATTGCAATCCCAAAGCCGTCATTTTGAAGGTTTTCTCAATATGTTGCGCCTGCAAAGCAGGGTCCCATTTTTCACGCTGCGCCAAATTGGGCTGCACCACGGTGACTTTCAACCCGGCCTTTATTGATGGGGCCGGTGTCATTGCGCCATGCAGGACAAAGCTTGAATAGACCAAAGCCGCCAGCGGCAGGCCCAGCCCGCCCCATAAAGCACCGCGCTGAGACAAGGCCGGTGCCCCGGCCAGCAAAGCCGCGCTGAGCAAGGCCAAAAGCGACACGCCATAAATCCCGATAAGCGAGACCGGTTGGGCCAAATAAAGCCAGCCCGCCCAGCCCATGAGCGGCAAGTTCCACGGCAAGCCGGTCAGCACATGGCCGCGCGCATATTCACTGAGCGCAACCAGCAGAGCCAAAAGGCAAAACGCCGCCAGCCCGGGCAGGCGAAAGCGTTGCACCGCCAAACCGAAAACCGCAAAAGCAAGCGCATGAAACAAACCCAAACCGGCAGGTAGGCCGGTGACGGCAAAGGGCAGCGCCCAAAGAAATAATTCGGCCTCGACCAAAAACGCCTCGCCAATCCAAGCCATGCCGCTGGCAAATTGCCCAAAGCCGAAACACCACCCCAAAAACGCCAAACGCCATAGCTTTTTGCGCCCCTCTGCGTCCGGCCAAAGGGTCGTGTCTGAAGCGGTTGGCGGCGCTGCCATGCCAATGCGCACGGCCAGATAAAAAACCAATCCGGTGGCCAGATAAAAAACCGGCAGGAGATAAAAAGGCGGATAGGCCAGCGGCAGGGCCAGACCGGCCAGCAACGCCGCCCATGCCGGATGGCGCATAGACGGCGTCAACACATAGCGCGTCCAAAACCGGTTCATGACTGTAAGCGCGGCAGACATCAGCCCGTCGCGACAAGATGTATATCAAGACTTTTGATGCGCCGCGGATCGCCATCGCGGATAATAAACTCAACCTCGCGTCCATCGCCCAAATCGCAGCCGATAAGCTCACCGCGCTCCGGCACACGTCCGGCCAAAGCAAACACCAGACCACCCAGCGTGTCGATATCGTCAAGTTCTTCAATGGCGCTGAAATCGACCGCCAATTCATCTTGCAGCGTTTCCAGCGGCAAACGCGCTGAGGCGCGCCAATGGCCGTCGCCCTTTTCGGCATGCGGGCGCAATAACACTTCTTCCTCATCATATTCGTCTTCAATCTCGCCGACGATTTCCTCAATCAAATCTTCAATCGTCACCAAGCCGTCCGTGCCGCCATATTCGTCAATCACCAAAGCCATATGGCTGCGCGTGGTCTGCATTTTCAGCAGCAAATCCATTGCCGACATGGAGGGCGGCACAAATAAGAGCGGGCGAATAAGCGTCGTCAGGTCAACCGCCTCAAGCCCGCTTTGCTGGTTGAGCACAGACAGTAAATCTTTGACATGCAACATGCCCAAAGGCTGGTCTAGGGTCTCGCGATAAATCGGCATGCGCGAATGGCCACATTCGGCAAAACGCTGCAACAAGACGGGCGGGTCGGTGTCGATTTCCAGCCCGTCAATCTCGGCGCGCGGCACCATCACATCGCTCAGCGTGACGTCACGAAAGCCCAGCAGGTTTTTCAGCATATGGCGTTCTTCATCGGAGAAATCATCTTCCGCGCCACCGGCTTCTTCCAACACATCTTCAAGGCTTTCGCGTAAATTCGCCTCTTGGCCGCCAAACAGTCGCGTCAGCCCCTGCCAAAAACCGCCATTGCCATTATTGGGTTTGCTCGCACTCATAATGACGCCACCTCTTGATAGGGGTCAGCCAGACCTTGCGCGGCCAGAATTTCGGTTTCCAATTGCTCCATCTGTGCCGCCGTGTCTTCGGCCATATGGTCATGCCCCAAAAGATGCAACAGGCCATGCGTCAGCAAATGGCGCATATGATGCGCCGGTGTTTTATCTTGGGCGGCGGCCTCGGCCATCAGCACATCATGGGCCAAGACAATATCCCCGATAAGGCGCGGCGCAGGCAAAGCAGCGATGTCCTCCGGCGTGGCGATGGCGGTAAAATCTTGCGCCGGAAAAGACAGCACATTGGTCGGCCCTTGTTTGTCGCGATATTGCGCATTGAGGCTGGCCAGAAAATCGCCCTGCGCCAAAACCAGAGATATTTCAGCCGCCGGCATGGCCAAATGAGCCCAGACAAATCTCGCCTGCGCTTCAAGCGTCGCGACCTCGCCCTGCCAATCGGCGCAGCGCATATCAATATCAAGGGTTAACATATCACCGCCCAAAGACGGGGCGGGACTGTCAGGCTCCAAATCGGATACCGGGTCAGCATCACGACTGTGCTCAGAAGCAGATTCAGTCATTTGGGGTCTCTTCATGTTTGTCATCTTGTTTTTCATATTGTGACTCGGCCGGTTTGGCTTCGGCAGATGGGCGACGCTTGCGCGCGCCATTGCGGTCGCCATCGCGGCTTGCGGCAGGCAAAGTCGTATCGCGGCGATTATAGGCTTTGACGATGCGCGTCACCATATCATGGCGCACCACATCTTCTTCACCGAAACGGATAATATCGACACCACGCACTTCGGGCAGGATTTCCATCGCGTCCTTAAGACCGGATTTCGCGCCAAAGGGCAGGTCAATCTGGCTCGGGTCGCCGGTAATGACCATGCGCGAATTTTCGCCCATACGGGTCAAAAACATTTTCATCTGCATCGGCGTCGCATTTTGGCTTTCATCAAGAATGACAAAACTATTGGACAGGGTGCGGCCCCGCATAAAGGCCAAAGGCGCGATTTCAATCTCGCCGCTTTCCAGCGATCGCGTTACTTGCGGGCCGGGCAACATGTCGTAAAGCGCGTCGTAAAGCGGGCGCAAATAAGGGTCAACCTTGTCGCGCATATCGCCGGGCAAAAAGCCCAAATTCTCACCCGCCTCAACCGCCGGACGCGACAAAATAATGCGATCGACTTTGCCGTCAACCAACATGGTCGCCGCCGCGGCAACCGCCAAATAGGTTTTACCGGTACCCGCCGGGCCCAGCCCGACGACCAATTCATTTTCCAATAATGCCTTTATGTAATCGGCCTGTGTGGCCGAGCGGGGCAGCACTTCGCGGCGTTGTGTGCGCAGCGCGACCCCGCCATATAACTGCTTGGCTTTTGTGCCTTTACCATTGCTTTTGCCGGTCTTTTTTCCGGTGGCTTTACCATTGCCCTTGGCATTTCCTTTGCCGGCCGCTTGGCGCGCATCGGCCGGCTCATCTGCATCATCTGATGTTTCGCCCGCGCCGTCATCACCGCGCCGCGTGCCGAGACTGAGGCGCAAGGCCCCGTCAACATCGCCGCCAGTCACTTCAGCGCCGCGTTCCAAATGGGCATAAAGCGCGCCCAAAACTTGTTCGGCGCGAGCGCAATTTTCAGCCGGGCCGGAGACATAGACCTGATTGCCGCGATTGGCCAAAGACACATCAAGCGTCTGCTCAATGCGCGACAAATGCTTGCCGTGCTCGCCATAAAGCTCGGGCAGCAATCGGTTATTGTCGAATTCAAGAACCAGCGGCTCGCCAATCGTGCCGCCATTGTTTTTGTCAGAAACGCTCAACCGCGCGCTCCCGTTTTTGTGAACCTGATTGAATCTGTCATTGCTTAAGAGTATCGGGGCAAAAGACCGGCTTGGCAAGCCTTTCAAATAGCCCTGCAAAAGACCCCCTTAATTGCGCGCCGAAAGCCGCCGCCGAAAAGCTCATAGCGCCAATATGCCGCTCAGCGAATTGGCATGCGCGCCGGTAATTTCAACCGGCAAAATGCGTCCGCGCAAGGCCGCCGCATCATGATTGCCGAGACTGTCAAACGGCACATGAACCGGTTGCAAATAAGGGCTGCGCCCGCTCATCTGGTCGCCGCTTTTGGACGGCTTATCAAATAGAACGGGCAAGACGCGCCCCTTTTGCGCTTGATTAAACGCAATCTGCTGGGCATTGAGCAGTTCTTGTAAGCGCGCCAAACGCGCCGCCTTTACCGCTTCATCAATTTGCGTCGCGGCATCGGCTGCCGGTGTACCCGGGCGCGGGCTATATTTGAACGAAAAGGCTTGCGCATAATTGACCTCTTCAACCAGGGCCATTGTGGCGGCGAAATCTTCTTCCGTTTCCCCCGGAAAACCGACAATGAAATCCGAGGAGAGCGCCAGATCAGGTCGCGCGGCGCGGAATTTTTTGACCAGCTCAATATAATCACGGGCGCTGTGCTTGCGGTTCATCGCCTTCAAAACAGTGTCAGAGCCCGACTGCACCGGTAAATGCAAATAGGGCATCAGCTTTTTATTGTCACCATGCGCCGCAATCAGCGCGGCGTCCATGTCGCGCGGATGGCTGGTGGTAAAGCGCAAACGCTCCAGCCCCTCAATCTCACCAAGCTGCGCCAGCAAGCCATCAAGGCGAGTGCCGTCATGTTCCCACGCATTGACATTTTGTCCCAATAGGGTGATTTCGCTCACCCCCTCCGCCACCAAAGCGCGCGCCTCGGCGATAATATCGGCGCGCGCGCGCGACACTTCTTCGCCGCGCGTATAGGGCACGACACAAAATGTGCAGAATTTATCACAGCCCTCTTGCACAGTAACAAAAGCCGATGGGCTGCGGGTGACGGGTTTTCGGGCAATGGCTTGCAGGGCGTCAAATTTTTCAGCCGCCGGAAATTCCGTACGCACTAATTTGGGCTTGTCGCCGCGCGCGCGGCCATCGTCAATTTCGTCCAACATGGCCGGTAATTGCTGAAAGGTTTGCGGGCCAAAAACCATATCGACCACCGGTGCGCGGGCGATAATTTCAGCCCCTTCGGCTTGCGCCACACAACCGGCAACACCGATAACCATATCCTTGTTTTGTTGCTTGAGCGGCTTTAATCGTCCCAATTCGGAATAGACTTTCTCGGCCGCCTTCTCGCGAATATGGCAGGTATTCAAAATCACCATATCGGCATTTTCAGCCGAGGCGACCGGTCGATAACCGGCAGCGGCCAGCGCCTCTTCCATGCGCTGGCTGTCATAGACATTCATTTGGCAGCCATAGGTTTTGATAAAGCAGGTTTTCTCATTACTGCCTTTGGCCGTGTCACCGGATTGCTCATTCATGCTCATGGCTTGGCCTTAGCTTTTTTGACCGGTCATTTCAAGAGGCGCGACCGGATGCGGTGCGCCACGCGCCAATGCCTCGAGGCCTGCGCTGACCTGATGATGCAGGATGTGCGCCATTTGCTTGCGGCTTAATTGCGCGACATTTTCAAGCGGCGGATGGAAAATAATCTCCACCGTCAAAGGCGGGCCGGCCAGCATGAAAAAGAAATGCGGTAATAAAGTCATATCGCCGACCCAGCCATAAGCCATGCGCTGGCGGCGTCCCATGGCGATATGATGCCGCCGCGTATAAGCCAGCGTCATGGCCTGAACAGAAACCGGTGCCTTATCTTGCCGGTTCGGCGCGTCATGCAAAATCTCATTATTCAGATATTCAATGGCCGAAAACAGGCTTGATTTGAACGGCAAGACGCGCAGGCCGTGGCTTGATGTGCCCTCGGCAAAAAGCACCAGACTGTCGCCGCGATGCAGCCGTGCCGCCAATTGCGTGCGTTCTTTCAGCGTATGACGCCCGATGCGGCGGTTCACAAATACACTGTGATGCAGGCGCGCCAAATGGCCGAAAAACGGCCAGGCTTTCACCTCGCTTTTGGCAATAAAGGAAAGCGGCATCAGCGCGCCGATAATCATAATGTCGAACCATGACACATGATTGGACACAATCAATGAGCCGCGCCGGGGCAAAGGGCCGGTCACATCAATCTGCACACCCAGCAACCAAACCATGAAGCGGAAAAACAAGAGCGGCACGACATGGCGCAAAACCGGCACAAAAAACAGCAGAAGATGCGGCACCAGCAGGATTGTCAGCGCAGCCAAAAAGCCGCTCAGTCGCCATGCTAACCGCAAAGCCCGCATTGGATTTTATGATTTATCTTCCGCATCAAGCGGCACGGCATAAAGCTCAAGGCGGTGGTCAACCAGCTTATAGCCCAGCTTCTCAGCCACTTCATGTTGCAAGCGTTCAATTTCATCATTGGTAAACTCAATGACTTTGCCCGATTGAATATCAATGAGATGGTCGTGATGGTCATCGGGTGCCGGTTCGTAGCGCGCGCGGCCATCCCCAAAATCATGGCGGGTCAAAATACCGGCCTCTTCAAACAGTCTGACGGTGCGATAGACAGTGGCGATGGAAATCGCCTCATCCTCAGAAACCGCACGATGATAAACTTCCTCAACATCAGGATGGTCTTGCGCTTCGCTCAAAACGCGGGCAATAACGCGCCTTTGGTCGGTCATACGCATGCCGGCTTTCGCCGCCAATGTTTCAATATCAGATGCTTTCGGGCTCATCGCTCTCCCCTTCCTGCCTGTCTCGTTCCATTAAAAGCGCATCGACGGAGAAATTTCCAGCCCTTTTGTAATATTTGCTGCGCCGACCGGTGCGGCGAAACCCTATTGCGGCATAAAGTGCCAGAGCAGCTTCATTATCCTCGGCCACGTCAAGCCACAGCTTATCGGCCTTTAACGCCTTTTGGGCATGCGCCATCAACGCCCGCGCCAGCCCCGCGCGCCGCGCCGCAGGCAGCACGGCAAGGGTCAAAATCTCGGCACCATCGGGTCGGTTTTGCAACAGGATAAATCCTTGCGCATCATCTTGACCGCCGACAAAGGCATGGGTGTTTTTTTGTGCCAGTAAATCAGCAAATTCTTGCTCCGACCAAGCCCGCTCAGCGCGCGCCGCAAAAGACTTGGCATGAAGCGCCGCCAGTTTTTGGGCATGTTTTTGTGCATCTGTTACTTCTTCCAGTCGCATCGCATCAGCGCCATTTAATGCGTTTGCTCGGGTCGGGCAGGGTCGCATCGGGTGGGCGCAAATAAAGCGGCTCGGCGGCGGGAAGATTATCCCAATCCGCATCTTGCGCGGCCATTGCGGCCAGCATGGCCGCATCGGGATAAGGCGGCGCATCGACCGGCGAAAAACGGACGCCCGCCGCATTCAGCGCATCGGCCAAAAGCGGTGCGCCCGTGCCGCAAAGGGCAATCGCGTCTTTTGTCTCAGAAGTGGCGGCAAGCGTCACCGCCAGCGCGCTGACAGCCGCCGCGCTCAGTGCTTGCGGGTCGCCATGGGCCGTGCCGTCGGCCATAAAACCTTGCGTGAAAAATGTATCGCGCTTGGCATCGACCGCCACAATCAGCGGCAGGGCATCACCGCAAGCCTGCGCCATAACCGCCAAAGTGCCATAGGTTTTAACCGGAATGGCCAGCGCCAATGCCAGACCACGCATGGCCGAGAGACCAACCCGTACACCGGTAAAAGTGCCGGGCCCATGCGTCACGGCGAGGCGGTCCAGCGCGCCCATCTCAATCCCGCTGTCATCGCATAATGTTTCAATCATCAGCATCAGCGCCTCGGCATGGCCTTTTTGCATCGGGTGCAATTGTGACGCCAGCAAACCATCGCGCCATAGCGCAACCGAACACGCGCCTTGCGTGGTGTCACAAGCCAGAATAAGCGGGGACGGGTCAGATGTGTTGGCAGGCATCGTCAAAAGCCGAGCATCAGGGTTTGCCTCTAAATAACAGCGCGCACTTCGCTGACCGATGGCACATAATGTTTCAACAGATTTTCAACGCCCTGCTTCAATGTCGCCGTGGCCGACGGACATCCGGCGCATGCCCCGCGCATATGCAAGGAGACAATGCCGTCTTCAAAGCCGTGAAAAACAATGTCACCGCCATCTTGCGCGACAGCCGGGCGCACCCGTGTATCGAGAATTTGTTTGATGATGGCTACCACTTCGGCATCCTCTTCAGCCACCTCAGCCTCGCCTGCATCGCTCGCCGTGCCCGTAAATCCGGCAGCCATGAGCGGACGCTCGGCAATAAAATGTTCCATAATGGCGGTCAAAATGGCCGGTTTTACCAATTGCCATTCCAGCCCCTCGGCCTTTGACACGACAATATAATCGGCCCCGAAAAACACCGAGGTCACGCCCTCAATGGCAAATAAAGCCGCCGCCAAAGGCGAGGCCTCAGCCGCATCTTGATTGGGAAAATCAATCGGCGGCGCGCTGCCCGTCACTTCGCGGCCCGGCAAAAACTTCAGGCTGGCCGGATTGGGTGTGTCTTCAGTCTGGATAAACATGCACGTTTTCCTCAGCTTTTATGATTGGCAAGAGTTTAGCTTTTATATAGGCAATCTGGCGACAAAAAACGAGCGGCTTTATGGGGCGCTTCTATTTGGAGCTGCGGCCAGCAAATGCGCCAAACCAAAAGCCCAAACCGCGACCAGCACATGAAAAATATGCCAACTCATCGACACGCTGAGCCAGGACGCTTGGCGAAACACCACCACATTAACCAGCATCAGACCAGCGATAGACATGGCCATGAAGGGTGTCATGCCGGAAGCCGGTCCCAGCCTATCGGCCAAAATGGCCGCCAGCCCGATAAAGGCGACCGACCACCAGATAAAAAACGGCACGCTGAGCACAGGAAACGCCAGAGCCAGCGCCAGCGCAATCGCGCAAGCCGCCATATACCGCCCCTGCCAAACCGGATTTGGCGCGCGCCGCTGCAATAAATCATAAACCAGCGCCATCATTGCCGCCGTGCCGCCCAGCGTGCCGGCGAAACGATGAATATCGGCCAGTGCCGCTATCAGCGCACCATCGCGGTCAAGGCCGAAACGAATAACACCAATACCGGCAGCGGCGGAAAACAAGATAAGAGCCAAAGCAGCCGCGCCGCGCCCCGCGCCATACAGGCGACGCGCCGCCCACAGGCCGACCACAACAATCAATAATTCAGACAGGGCAAAATGGGGCATGCTTGTTTTCTCCGGCCTATTCGGCCTTAATTTGCCGGCCTATTCGGCCGGTGCACGCGGCGTGTCATCGAGCAGACCGGCCTCGCGTTTTATATCCGTTGAGGTCAAGCGCGAGCCGTCATGGCTCCAGCCCGGCGGGGCGATGATATACAGCAAACGCTGGAGCGGACTAAGACCCGGGCGCAGCACATCTTTGACAATGCCCCAATATTCATGAATGAAAATGCGGAAGGGATTATAATGCTCAAAATCCTTCACCAGCCCGTAATTGGGACGATCGGCGTCGTCTTCCGCCGCAAATGTGCCGAACATTTTATCCCAAATAATCAATGTGCCGGCATAATTGGCGTCGAGATATTGCGGATTATTGCCGTGATGCACGCGGTGATGCGATGGCGTATTGAACACCGCCTCAAACCAGCGCGGCATTTTATCGACGGTTTCCGTATGCAGAAAGAATTGATAAACCGCATTGAGCGCGCCGCAGAAAATAACCATAAGCGGGTCAAAGCCGATCAGCACCAGCGGCACTTTGAGCAATGTTGTGCCGGTAAAATGCTTGGTCCAGCCCTGACGCAAAGCAACCGCCATAGAAAACCGGCGGCTGGAATGATGAATAATATGCATCGCCCAAGGCCAGCGGCATCGATGCGCAATCCGGTGATGCAGATAATAACGCAAATCATCAAGGACAAAACACGCCACCAAAGTCGTGGCCGTGAGCGGCAATATTGTCAGCTGATAATTTTGCGCCCAATATAACATGCCGACAGTTAAAAACGCCGCCGCGCCATTGGTGATGACGGAAAACAGCCCCATGAAAATACTCACGCCATCATCTTTGGCGTTCAGGCTGCCGCGTTGCGCGAAAAATTTTACCGCGACCAGTTCAATGGCAATCGCCAGAAAAAACACCGGAATGGCGGTTAAGGTCACTTTGACCGCAATCAGCTCTTCAATCTGCATGGCTCTCTCCCTTTGACCGCAGCATAAACCGCCTTTGACTATGTTGAAAGAGATTGTTGCCCCAGCCGCCTAAATCAGCCGCTTAAATCAGCCGGATTAGGTCAGCGCGTCTATCTCGTCATCAGATAAATCACCCGGCACAATGGTGACCGGAATATGCACGGCTGATTTGCCCGCGCCGATTTCTGAAACCAAGGGGCCGGGACCTGCGCCGCCCACGGCCGCCGCCAAGACCAATGTCGAAATCGACCGGTCTTCATCAATCAAGCGGGCTATTTCTTCAGCCAATTGGCCGTGACGAATATGGGTTTTCGGCTTCTCGCCGCCCAGCATTTCAACCAATGCCGTCGATTCGGTGAGAATTCTCTCGGCCTCCATTTCGGCCTCTTCTTTCATCAGGGTCGAGACGCCCAGCCAATGGTCATGGCTTTCAGGCTCGATGACCAGCAATAGCGCGACGCTGCCGCCTGTGCCGTGGGCCCGGCGCGCGGCAAAGCGCAAAGCCGCATGGCTTTCCGGCGTGCCGTCAACGACAATCAGAAACTTGCGTTGTAAATGTTGGGTTATATCCATGCCCCGCATGCTGCCAGCGCGGGCGCATTGAAACAAGAAAAATAAATGGACGATCTGTCGGGCGCGCCTAGCTGCCCAGAAACCCGACCAGCTTGCGCACATCGGCCATCACCGGCTCAGCCAGCGCGCGGGCGCGGGCGGCGCCATCGGCCAAAATCGCATCAACCGTGCCGGGGTCATCATTCAAGCGGCGCATCTCATCGCCAATGGGGGCTATTTTGGCAATCGCCAATTCAGCCAATGCCTCTTTCAAGACCGAGAATTGCTGACCGGCAAATGCGCCAATCGTGGTCGATAAATCCTGCGCCGCCAAAGCCGCATAAATGCCCAATAGATTAGCTGCCTCAGGCCGCCCGTCCAGCGCGGCCTCATTTTCAGGCAGCTCAAGCGGGTCGGTTTTGGCTTTGCGAATTTTCTTGGCAATCTCATCGGCGCTGTCGAGCATGGTGATGCGCGATAAATCAGACGGGTCGGATTTCGACATTTTCTTACTGCCGTCGCGCAGGCTCATCACCCGCGTCGCCGGCCCTTGTATCAGCGGCTCAGGCTGCGGGAAAAACCCCTCAGCGTTAAAATCATTATTGAATTTTTGAGCAATATCGCGGGCCAATTCGAGATGCTGTTTTTGGTCTTCCCCGACCGGCACATGGGTCGCTTGATACAGCAAAATATCAGCCGCCATCAGATTGGGATAAACATAAAGCCCGACCGAGGCTTTCTCGCGATCCTTACCGGCTTTTTCTTTGAACTGGGTCATGCGGTTAAGCCAGCCCATGCGCGCCACACAATTCAGCACCCAGGCCAATTCGGCATGCTGCGGCACTTGCGCTTGGTTGAAAACAATATGGTTTTTCGGGTCCACACCGGCAGCGATAAAGGCGGCGGCAACTTCGCGCGTATTGGCGGCGAGCTCAGCCGGGTCTTGAAACACCGTAATGGCATGCAAATCGACCACGCAATAAAGACATTCATGGCTTTCTTGCAGGGCGACGAAATTGCGAATGGCACCGAGATAATTGCCCAAATGCAAATTACCCGTTGGTTGCACCCCCGACAGCACGCGTGGTTTATGCTCGCTCATATCCTTAATCCCCAGCCCTTCGCCAATATGCGTCGGTTATGGCGCATCAATCCGCCCCCCGCAAGAGGGCGATATCGGCGCGCCGCACCGCGCCCAATAAAACCGCCGCAATGGCATATATGATCGCCCCGCCCATAATCAGCCCGCCCAGCCAGACAGCCAATATGAGCGCGCCAAGCGGCGCACCGCTTTGGCTGGCACTGAGCTGCGCTGCCGTCAATAAAGAGGCCGGATAAACCAAAGCCACGCCCATCAAAACCGCCGCTGCGATTTGTCCGGCGAGGCGACGCAGCAGATTGGCCGATAAGGCATAAATGCCGCGCCGCGCCATGCGCCCCAGCATTAAGCCCAATGTCACCCAGCCCGCCACCACTGTCGCAAATGCAATGGCCGGTGCGCCATAGCTCGCAAACAGGCTCAGCGATAAAGCAATATTCACGCCAACGCCGATGGCCCCGTCAATAAACGGCGCGCGCGTATCTTGGCGCGCAAAGAAAGAGGGTTGCAGGGCTTTGATAAACACGAAAGCCGGTAAGCCGAAGGCAAAGACGAAAATTATTTGCGCCGTCATGGCGCTATCGGCGGCAGTGAAGGCACCGCGCTCGAATAATAAGGTGACAATCGGCTGGGCCAGCACCATCAGGCCGACCGCCGCGGGCAGGGTCACGCCACCGGCCGCCAGCACGGCGATATTTTGCGCCTCGCGCGCGCCCACTTCTTGCCCGTCAGCCAAGCGGCGTGCCAATTCAGGCAAAAGCGCTACCGCCAATGCGACCCCAATCACCCCCATCGGCAATTGATACAACCGGTCGGCATAATAAAGCCACGCCGCCGCCCCGGCTTGACCGGTGGCAATAGAGGTGCCGACCAGCAAATTGATTTGCCCGATACCGGCGGCCAAAATGCCCGGCACGGCCAGCCGCCAAACCTTGCGCACATCATCAGAGAGAACCGGCGCGGCCAGCGGGGTGCGTAAACCGGCGCGCCAAGCGGCGATGAACACGCATAAAAATTGCGCCAGACCGGCCAGCGTGACGGCATAAATGACATAATCCAAAACCCGCCCATCGGCAGAAGCCGCCGCCACTGAGCCGCCATTATCCAGCACCAACACCGCCATTGCCGCAATCAATACCAGATTGAGCAGCACCGGCGCGAGCGATGCGGCGAGAAACCGATTAACCGCGTTCAGCATGGCGGCAAATAACGCCATCAGCGACATGAAAATCAGATAGGGAAAACTGATGCGCGCATAATGCACTGCAAGGTCGAATTTTTCAGCGTCACCGGCAAAGCCCTGCGCCAATGCCAACACCAAAGCCGGCATGAAAATTTCTGCCAAGAGGGTAAACAGGGCCAGCGCGGCCAGCAGCACGGAACATATTTGTCCGGCAAAGGCCAAAGCGGCGGTGCGGCCTTCTTGTTGCAAGCGTTTTGAAAATAGCGGGACAAAGGCCGCGTTAAAGGCGCCTTCGGCAAACAGGCGGCGAAACAAATTGGGCAGCCGAAAGGCAATGACAAAAATCTCGGCCAATGGCCCGGCGCCCAATAGCGCGGCGAGAAAAATATCGCGGATAAAACCGGTCAGGCGGCTGGCCATCGTCGCCATCCCGACCAGCGCGGCATTGGATAATAAGCCCGCTTTTTGTGCCGCCATATCAGGCCGCCTCATGTCGATGAGGTTTTTTGGACTGCTTTTTAGGTTGTGCCGCCTTTACCGGATTATTGATGACGCGGCGCAAAACGGCGCGCAGTTTTTTCTTGCGGGCCGCATCGGTAATTTGCCCACCGGCCAAATCCGTGACGTGAAACACATCGACGACACGTTCGCCAAAAGTCGCAATCCGCGCCGCCGAGACTGAGAGATTAAGCTCATAAAGCGCGCGCAATAACGCATAAAGCAGCCCCGGCCGGTCGAGACCGCTGACCTCAATAATGCTGGCATCATCGGCCAGATTATTGTCAATGCGCAATTGCGGGCGCAAATCAAACGCCTCAATATGGGCGCGGCGCGGCGCGCCGCCCAACCGATCGGGCACAATCACCTTGCCCGCCAAAACATCGCGCATGGTCTGTTTCAAACGCGTGGCTTTATCCTGCGCCAGCGGGCCGCTTTTGTCGCGGTCGGCGACATGCAGCGCATCAATGGCCAGCCCGTCATGGGTTGTCGTAATGCGCGCATCCAAAATCGTCAGACCGGCCAAAGCGCATGCGCCGGCAAGACGGGCAAACAGACCGGCATGGTCTTGGCAGATAATCGTTATCTCCGAACAATCGCGCAGCGTATCATCATGCACTTCCAGAGCCAGCAAATGCCCGCCATCTTCCATATCGGTAATCAAATCGGCATGGCGAAGCTGGGCCTCGGTCGGAAAGCTCAGCCAATAGGCGTCGGATTGGCGGCGAATATAGGCTTTGGTTTTGCGGATGCTCCAATCCTTATCCAGCATTTGAGCAAAGGCGGTTTTGGCCCCATCCAGCCTTTCGCCGCGCGCTGCCAATGCGGTGCCGGCATTAAACCGAGACGCCGTCTCGCCATAAAGCTCGCGCAAAAGCTGCGCCTTCCAGCCGTTAAAAACGCCAGGCCCGACGGCCTTAATATCCACCTCCGTCAGCACGAATAAATGATTGAGACGCTCCATGCTTTGCACGGTTTTGGCAAAATCTTCAACTGTGCGCGGGTCAGATAAATCGCGCCGCTGGGCAACATCGCTCATCACCAAATGTTCCTGCACCAGCCATTCAGTAAGCGCCGTTTCGGCTTTTGAGAAACCCAAACGCGGGCCCAATTTGCGCGCAATGCGCGCGCCCGCAACCGAATGGTCTTCGGGGCGGCCTTTGGCAATATCATGCAGCAATGTCGCCAGATAAATGACCCGTCGATTGACCGCGCCATTGTTTAGCAGGCTGGTCGCCAGCGGGTGCTCATCGCGCACCGCGCCGCTTTCAATTTCGCGCAGCAAACCAAGGGCGCGCAGCAAATGCTCATCAGCCGTATAATGGTGATACATATTAAACTGCATCAGCGCGACAATGCGGCCAAAATCGGGAATGAAACGCCCCAAAACACCGGCTTCATTCATCCGTCGCAAAATCCGTTCCGGGTCGCGCTTTGAGGTCAGCAAGTCGAGAAATAATTTATTCGCCGTCGCGTCATCGCGCAGCGCCGCATTAATGAGATGCGTGTTCTGAGTAATGGCGCGCAGCGTATCGGGGTGAATATCAAGGCCGGTGCTGTCGGAGAGATGAAACACCCGAATGAGATTGACCGGATCACGCGCAAAGCCGTCTTCGACTTCCATTTGCAACCGACCCGCCCCAATGGTGAAGCCATCAACCTGTTTTTGCCGCCGAAACAAGGCCGGCAGGCGCGCCGCAGCACGCGGCTTTTTTTGCGCCGCTTCCAGCGAGGCACAAAAAATGGCTGTCAGATCGCCGACATTTTTGGCCACCAGAAAATAACGCCGCATAAACTTCTCAACCGGCTTCATCGCCGCCGCATCTTTGGCTTCCTCAGCCGGATAGAAAAACTCAGCCAAGGGTTTTTGCAAATCAAAGCTCAAACGCTCCTGCGCCATATCGGTCAAAAAATGCAAATGGCAGCGCACATGCCAAAGAAAATCATCGCATTTTCGAAACAGCTTCAACTCATCTGCCGTCAACACACCAAGCCCGACCAAATCATCCAGCGCCTCGACCTGATAGCTGTATCGGGCAATCCAAAACAGCGTATTCAAGTCGCGCAATCCGCCTTTGCCCTCTTTCAAATTCGGCTCCACCAAATAGCGCGAGCGACCGGTTTTTTCATGCCGCTCATCGCGCTCCGCCAGCTTGGCGGTCACAAATTGGCGCGCCGAACCGCGCATGATTTTTGTCTGAAAAGCCTCGCGATAGCCGTCATAAACCGCGCCGCTGCCCCATAAAAAGCGACTTTCCAGCATCGCTGTGCGCACTGTCATATCGGCTTGGGCTTGGCTTACGCAATCGCTGATGGAGCGCGTGGCGTGTCCGACTTTCAGCCCCAAATCCCACAGAATATAGAGAATATATTCGACAAAACTCTCGCTTGTGGCGTTGCGCTTATAGGGCAGTAAAAACAGTAAATCGATATCCGAATGGGGCGCCAAGCGACCCCGCCCATAGCCGCCAACCGCCACCATGGTCACTTGCTCGGCATCGGTCGGATTGGCGATATAGAGCACATCTTGAGTGACAAAATCGGCCAGCGCCGCCAGCATGTCATCCATGCGCGCCGAGATGAGTTCGGCACATTTTGCGCCTTTTAATTTCTTTGCTTCCAAACCGTCACGCGCTTGAGCGCGGTCTTGGATCAATTGCGCGCGCAAGGTCTCGAGCACGGCCATGCGCAGGGCTTTATCATCACCTTGATGGGTGGCGGCCAAGCCGCGCAAGGTGTCGCGCAAAGCCTCCCTCGAATGAGGGCGGGCATGCGGCACGGATGTCTTAGCCTCTTTTTGGGCCTTTTTTTGGGCCTCTTTTTTTGCCGCTTTTTTTACCGGTTTTTTCGCCGCCTGTTTTGCCGCCTCTTTTGTCATAAGGGCAACCCTTTCTTGCAAGCTCTGCTGCCTTAATTACGCTTTTTAGGGGTCTGTTGCCCCTCATGCTCGAACATATAGCACGAATTGCGGCCAAATCACGGCCTGCTAATCATCGCCCTTATTATCGGCAATTTCTTGCAAGCGATACAACCAATCCAATGCTTCACGCGGGCTCAGACGGTCGGGGTCAATGCCGGTCACCGCATCATGCAAGGCATTGCTTTTGGGCGGTTGCGGTGAGCGGGCTTCAAATAGCGGCAAGGCGTCAGCCAAATTATTGGCTGTTCCATTTTGCGTCGATGTGCCGGCGGCGTTATTTTCTTCAAGCTGCGCCAAGACATGGCGCGCGCGCGCCGTCACCGTATCGGGCAGGCCGGCCAATTCAGCGACATGAATCCCATAAGAGCGGTCAGCCGCGCCGGCTCCGACCTCATGCAAAAACACCAATTTGCCCTCATGCTCGCGCACTTTCATCGAGGCATTGGCCAGCCCGTCCAAGCGGTCGGCCAGCGCGGTCAATTCGTGATAATGCGTGGCAAATAAAGTCCGGCAGCCGATCACTTCATGCAGATATTCAACCGCCGCCCATGCCAAAGACAAGCCGTCAAAGGTCGCTGTGCCGCGTCCGATTTCATCCAATATAACAAGGGCGCGCGGGCCTGCGCCGGTCAAAATCGCGGCGGTTTCCAACATTTCAACCATGAAGGTCGAGCGTCCCCGCGCCAAATCATCAGCCGCCCCGACCCGCGAATAAACCCGATCCACAATGCCGATATCGGCTTTGGCGGCAGGCACAAAACTGCCCATTTGGGCGATGATGGCGAGCAGCGCATTTTGCCGCAAAAAGGTCGATTTACCCGCCATATTCGGACCGGTGAGCAAGCTCATGCGCGGGCCTTCTTGGCCGGCGGCATCCAGCACGCAAGGATTGGCGATAAAGGGCGCAGCACTTTGCGCGCGCAAAGCCGCCTCCACCACCGGATGGCGACCGCCCTCAATCACAAATCGGCAATCATCATAAAGTTTTGGCGCGACCCAATTTTCGGCGCGCGCTTTTTGCGCCAATGCGGTGCTTACATCGACAATCGCCAACGCCGCGCCCAGCGCGTCAAGCCCGTCACGCGCGGCCAAAACCTGCGCCGTCAAATCGGCCAATATATCCAGCTCCAAAGCCAAAGCGGTTTCACCGGCGCGCGATATTTGTCCGGCCAGTTCGGCCAATTCGGCGGACGAAAACCGCACCGAGCTGGCCAGGGTTTGGCGATGGATAAACACGCCATCATGCGGCGCGCGCATCAGCTTATCGCCATGCGCGGCGGGCACATCAATATGAAATCCCAACACGCCATTATGTTTAATCTTCAGCGCCTTAATGCCGGTTTCTTCGCCATAGCGGTTTTGCAAAGCCGCAATAATGCGTCTGCTTTCATCGCGCAAAGCCCGCGCTTCATCAAGACCGGCATGAAAGCCGTCGCGAATAAATCCGCCATCGCGCGCCAAAAGCGGCAGGCTGTCGTCAAGCGCTGCGCTTAAATGAGCGCCCATATCGGCAAGCTTTTGGCTTTCGCGCCCCAGCGTCTCAATTTGCGTCGCCAATTCGCCCGCCGCCCCATGCGAGGTTTCCACCGAAGCGGCCAGCAGCCGCGCCGCAACCGCACGCGCCGCGCCCAATCCTTGCGCGATGGCGGCCACATCGCGCGGCCCGCCGCGCTGCATGGCCAAACGATTAAGCGCGCGCGCCATATCCGGTGTGGTCTTTAAGTGCGCTCTGATATCGGCGCCCATATCGGCATCTGCGACAAACACGCCAACCGCCGCCAGCCGCGCCTCAATCACGGCGCGCTCGGTTAAAGGCGCATTGAGGCGCGCTGCCAAAAGCCGCGCCCCGGCGGCAGTGACGCTCTCATCAATGGCCGCCAACAGACTGCCCTCGCGCGTGCCCGATAGGGTGCGGTTCAGTTCAAGATTGCTTCGCGTTGCCGCATCAAGCGCCATAATTTGTGCGTCACCCTCAAGGCGCGGCGCGCTGAGCGTGATTTGCGTGGCATATTGGGTGGCCTCGAAATAGGCGAGAATATGCGCGCAAGCGAGCGTGACCACCGCGCCCTCTGCTGCCCCTTCTGCCGTTAAGGCATCATGGCAGGCAACCCCAAAGCGCGCGCGCATCGCATCGGCAGCAGCCGGTGACGCCAAATCGCCAACCGGCGACAGCATAGGCGGATTGGCAGATGCATTGATGGACGCATTGACCTCCAAGCTGTCAGCCGAGGCATCTGAAAACGCCTGCGCGACGGCATCGGGAATGATGATTTCACGCGGCGCCAAACGCGCCAGCAATGCCGATAAATCAGCCCGATTTGTCTTGGCGACAAAAAATCCGCCGGTCGACATATCGGCCCAGGCCACCGCCCATTGGCCTGCCGTTTTGCCGTGCCCCGAATCTGCGGCGACATTGCCCAGGCAGGCAATGGCGGCAATAAAATTATCTGTCTTGGCGTCCAGCAGCGTCTCTTCGCTCAGCGTGCCGGCTGTTACCAAGCGCACCACCTCGCGGCGCACCACGGATTTGGCGCCGCGCTTTTTGGCGGCTGCCGGGTCCTCGGTCTGCTCGCAAATGGCGACCCTGAAACCGGCCTTAATGAGGCGCTGTAGATAACCCTCACTGGCATGATATGGCACGCCGCACATCGGCACGGCTTGCCCCAAATGCGTGCCGCGATGGGTCAGGGTAATGTCCAATGCGGCGGCGGCAGCCACGGCATCGTCAAAAAACAATTCGTAAAAATCGCCCATGCGATAGAATAAGAGCGCGTCGGCATGGGCCGCCTTAATCTCCAAAAACTGCGCCATCATCGGGGTCACCCGGTCGGGCGATTTCGATGCGGCGGGTTTTTTCGACTTTTCAGCTTCTGGTGCGGCAGGTGACATGCAAAGAGTTTAGCAAAGCTGGCGACATGAAACACGCGCCAACACGCCGATAAAGGCCGAAATCAGCAAAAAGCTGTTGAATTTATTTTGTTTTTCTTTTCCGCCTCGCCTTGTTTTTACCGCCCCGACCCCGTAAAAGCCGTAAATTAGGGATAAGTCAGAGACTGTCATGAGTGATACGGAAAAAAACTTCACCGATGAGGAAGCGCTGCGCTTCCATACACGCGGCAAGCCGGGCAAGCTTGAAATCAGCCCCACCAAACCGATGGCGACCCAGCGGGATCTCTCGCTGGCCTATTCGCCGGGTGTCGCCGTGCCGGTGCAAGCCATTGCCGATAATCCTGATGCTTCATATGACCTCACCGCGCGCGGCAATATGGTCGCCGTGGTTTCCAATGGCACAGCCATTTTGGGCTTGGGCAATTTGGGCGCGCTGGCCTCCAAACCGGTGATGGAGGGCAAGGCGGTTTTGTTCAAACGTTTTGCCGATGTTGACAGTATCGACCTCGAACTGGACACGGAAGACCCGCAAGAAATTGTCGATGCGGTGAAATTTATGGGCCCCAGCTTTGGCGGCATTAATCTGGAAGACATTAAAGCGCCCGATTGCTTTATCATTGAAAGCCAATTGCGCGAGCTGATGGATATTCCGGTTTTCCATGATGACCAGCACGGTACGGCGATTATTTGCGCCGCCGGTCTCATCAATGCGCTGCATCTGACGGGCAAGGATATTAAACAGATTAAAGTCTGCGTGAATGGCGCGGGCGCGGCCGGCATTGCCTGTTTGGAGCTGATTAAAGCCATGGGTGTCGGCGCCAATAATGCGATTTTATGCGACACGAAAGGCGTGATTTATAAAGGCCGCAAAGAGGGCATGAACCAATGGAAATCAGCCCATGCCGCTGACACCAAAGCGCGCAGCCTGAGCGACGCCATGCAAGATGCAGATGTATTTTTGGGTCTGTCCGTGAAGGGCGCGGTGACCGAGGATATGGTCAAAGCGATGGCCGATAATCCGATTATTTTTGCGATGGCCAATCCGGACCCGGAAATTACGCCCGAAGAAGTCGCCGCCATTCGCGATGATGCCATTATGGCGACCGGTCGCTCGGATTATCCCAATCAGGTGAATAATGTTTTGGGCTTTCCCTATATTTTTCGCGGGGCGCTCGATGTGCGCGCCACGACAATTAATGATGATATGAAAATCGCTTGCGCCGAGGCGCTGGCCATGTTGGCGCGTGAAGATGTGCCCGATGAAGTGGCCGCCGCCTATGATGGCGAGCGTCCGCGTTTTGGCCCGCGCTATATTATTCCGGTGCCGTTTGACCCGCGCTTGATTAGCGAAATCCCGCCGGCTGTGGCGCGTGCGGCGATGGATAGCGGGGTTGCGCGCGCGCCGATTGTCGATATGGACGGCTATCAAGCCCGCCTGAAAGCGCGCCTCGACCCGACCGCCAGTTCGATACAAATCATCATGAATAAATCCAAGCAAAATGCGAAGCGGATGATTTTTGCCGAAGGCGAGCAAGAACAAGTTATCCGCGCCGCCATTGCCTATAAGGATTTGGGGCTGGGCGAGCCGGTGCTGGTCGGCACGGAAAATATCGTCCGAGAAAATATGAGCGCGCTGGGACTTGACGCGCGCGATGATATTGAAATTCGCGACACACGCGCCTCTGACCGCATTGGCGATTACAGCGCATTTTTGTTTGAGCGGCTGCAACGCCAGGGCATGTTGATGCGCGATTGCGAGCGCATGGTATCCAATGACCGCAATATTTTCGGGGCCTGTGCGTTGGCGCGCGGCGATGCCGATGCGATGGTCACCGGCGTTACGCGGTCTTATTCCATCACGCTGGAAGAGGTGTCGAAAGTGATTGACCCGCGCGCCGGACAGCGCGTCATGGGGGTTTCCATGCTGATTGCGCGCGGCGGGCGCACGGTCATGGTTGCCGACACAAATGTTATTGATATGCCAAGCGCCGAAGAGCTGGCCGATATAGCCTGCCAAAGCGCGGCCACGGCGCGGGCGCTGGGCCATGAGCCGCGCGTCGCCATGCTGGCTTATTCGACCTTTGGTCATCCTGAGGGCGACCGTTCGGTCTATGTGCGCGAGGCGGTTAAACTGCTTGATGAGCGCGGCGTTGATTTTGAATATGAAGGCGAAATAGCGGCAGATGTCGCGCTGAACCGCGAAGCCATGCAGCGTTATCCGTTTTGTCGCCTGACAGAGCCGGCCAATGTGCTGGTCATGCCGGCCATTCACTCGGCTTCCATATCAACCAAAATGCTTGAAGAGCTTGGTCAAGCCACGCTTATTGGACCGATTTTGATCGGCCTTGAGCGGCCGGTGCAAATTGCCCGCATCGGCGCGACCGCAACGGAAGTATTGAACATGGCGGCGCTAGCCGCTTATGGGCTGGAAACCATTTAGTCATTTTCGGGTCTTTGGCCGCGCGATGAAAACTAATGCCCGCGCCAGACCAGCGCGGTGGCAATATTTATCGCAAAACCAGCCAATAGGCCCAAACCCTGTATCAGGCGCGGCGCGCTTCAATGGCATCGAGTATCATCTCGGCAATATCGGGGCCGCCAAAAGCCTTAATTTCGCGAATACAGGTCGGGGAGGTGACATTAATCTCTGTCAACTGTCCGCCAATCACATCAATGCCGGCAAAAATAATGCCCATATTTTTCAGCGTCGGGCCGATTTGCGCGGCGATTTCCTTGTCGCGCGCATCAAGCTCAATGGCTTGCGGCGCGCCGCCCACATGCACATTGGCGCGCGCATCGCCATCGGCGGGCACACGGTTCAAGGCGCCGACAGCCTCCCCTTCAACCAAAATCACCCGCTTATCACCGGCGCGAATGGCCGGCAAATAGGCTTGCGCGATTATCGGCTCGGGGGCGGCGGCACCATCCAGAAGCGTATCCATCAGCGCCCCGAAATTTTCATCATCACCGCGCAAACGAAACACGCCCGCCCCGCCATTGCCGAAAACCGGTTTCAGAATAATATCGCCATGCTGTGCGCGGAAATCGGTCAGGGCTTGTCGGTCGCGCGTCATCAGCGTCGGCGGCAGCAAACCCTCAAAGCGCACGGGGAATATTTTTTCCGGCGCATTACGCACGGCGACCGGGTCATTCACCACCAAAACCTCAGGGTGAATACGCTCTAAAAAATGCGTCGCGGAAATATAATTCATGTCAAAAGGCGGGTCTTGGCGCATCAAGACCACATCCATCTCACGCAAATCCGTCAGTCGGGCCTCGCCCAGCTTGAAATGCGCGTCTTTTTTATCAGCCACTTTTAACGGGCTGAGACGCGCCGACACAATGCCGTCCAGCATGGAAAGCGCGTCGGGCGTATAATAAAATAATTGATGGCCGCGCCCCTGCGCCGCCAAAGCCAGCGCAAAAGTCGTATCGCCGACAATATCAATATCGGCAATCGGGTCCATTTGAATGGCGATTTTCAAGCTCATAAACGCTCCTTCAGTGACGACAGTTTCGGGCATATCGCGCTGCGGCTCAAGCGGAAAGCGGGGCGGTGAGCATTATACCGCAAAAACCGCGCGCATCGGCTTAGGCGGCGCGCCAAACATTTATCCGATGGCGCGGCCAGTGATAGGGTGCCAGCGCCATCACGTCAAACCGCCAGCGCAAACCCTGCAAAGCCGGTTGCGCGCCGACAAAATGCGCCGCCGCGCGGGCAATGCGTTGTCATTGTCGCGCCGTTACCGCGTCCTGCGCCAGCCCGATATCGGCGCGATATTTCACCTCAATGAAAACCAAAACACGGCCACGGCGCGCCACCACATCTATCTCGCCTTGCGGCAATCGCAAATTGCGCGCGACAATGCGATAGCCTTTCACGCGCAGCCAAAAAATCGCGACACGCTCAGCGCGCCGCCCGCGGCGATGCGCTTTAAGCTTATGCGTCTTTATCGGATTGCGATTGGGAGGGCGTGGCATTGGCGGCTTCTTCTTTTTGTGTTTCGTCTTCACCCAATTCAAGCGCGCGGGCATAAATGGCGCGACGGCTTTGGCCGCTCATATCGGCCACGGCCTGCACCGCATCGCGGCGGCTTTGCACGCGCATGGCATCGCGCAACATGGCGTCGATTTCTGCCGCCCCCAATATTTTGACATCAGGCGGCGCAATCAGCACGGTAATCTCGCCGCGCGGCTTGGCAACCTCATAATGGGCGCGCAAAGCGTCGGGCGTGCCGCGCCGCACTTCCTCAAATTTCTTGGTCAATTCGCGCGCCACGCAGACCTCGCCCGCCCCATACACCGCCTCAATATCGGCCAGTAAATCCATGAGGCGACGCGCCGCTTCAAACAAAATCAATGTGCCGCCACGCGCCGCTTTCAGGCTTTCCAACGCGGCGCGCCGTGCCGCTTGTTTGGGCGGCAAAAAACCGGCAAAGGTAAATCGGTCGCTGGGCAGACCGGCAATGGATAATGCCGCAATCGGGGCCGATGCGCCGGGTATCGCCACCACATTATGATTGGCGGCGCGGGCATCGCGCACCAGCTTCATGCCGGGGTCGGAAATCAGCGGCGTGCCGGCATCGGAAATCAGCGCAATGCGTTGGCCGTCGGCCAGACGGGCGAGAATTTTCGGGCGCATTTTCTGCCCATTATGTTCGTGATAGGCGGTGCTGGGGGTTTTTATCTGGTGCAGCATCAGCAATTTCGACGAGGTGCGCGTGTCTTCGCACAGGATTAAATCAGCCGCGCCCAGCACATCAAGCGCGCGCAAGGTAATGTCGCGCGCATGACCCAATGGGGTGGCGACAATATAAAGACCCGCATCAAGCGCGTTTTTGGTGCTCTTGGTGTTCATGGGCATAGTGTAGCGCAGCGGCGCGGTTAAGTCTTTCTTTTAGAGTAAGTCTTTCTTTTAGAAAAAGTCTTCTTCTAAAAAAACCATGCCCGAAAGCCGCCATAATCTTATGCGACGCAAAATGCGCGCACGCCGCCAAAGCGGCGGCCAACGCCTATGATTGGATTGCCGCTTGTATCGCATGGCAGCGAAACCCTATAAATAAAGGCTCATAAATAAAGTGCCTCTTTAGCAGCTATGAGGAAACGGGTTTGATGACCGGAAGAAAGACCAAAGCCAAATTGCCGCCGGTAAGGATGCCGTTTGTACTGGGCGTTTTAGTGAGCGCCCTTTTAAGCGCATGCGCCGGTGGCATTGCGCCGCCATCAGATAATTCAGCGCGCCCAGCTGCCGCTGCATCGGTGCGCGCACCGATTGTCAAAATGATGCGGATTGATAAAGACGCCTATGCGACCCCGCCCCCGCGCAGCGATAAAACCCGCGTTGTCGGTCTGTTGCTGCCTTTGAGCGATGAGCGCGACACCATTCGCGCCCTGGCCGGTCATTTATATAATGGCGCGCAACTGGCCTTATTCGACGCCCCGCTAAATGGCGGCGCGACCAATTTGGTCATCAGCCTACACGACACAAAAGGCACGCCGACGGGCGCGCAAGAGGCCGCCAAAGCCGCCATTGCCGCGGGGTCAGATGTCATTGTCGGGCCGCTTTTCAGCTCCTCGGTTTCGGCCATCCAGCCGGTATTGGCCGGACGCGATGTGCCGGGCTTTGCCTTTTCCAATGATGCGCGCACGGCGATGGACGGCTTGTGGTTGCTGGGCTTTTTGCCCGAACAAAATATTGACCGCATTGTGTCGGAAGCGATTGCGCAAGGTCTGACCCGGTTCGGGGCATTGGTGCCCGAAGGGGTTTTCGGCGAACGCATTGGCGCAAGCTTTGCCGCCTCGGTTGACCGTTTTGGCGGCACGATTGTGCAGAGCGAAACCTATCCGCCAGATGCCCAGGGCATGTTTGATCCGGTGCGCCGTCTGGCGCGATTTGACCAAAGAAGAGCCGCGCATGAGGGCGAAATGGCGCGGCTGGTGCAAGAGGCGCTGACGCTTTTGCCACGGCGCACCGACCCGGAAACCGGCCTTGACATTGCCCCGCCCGAAGAGGCCGAGGCGGTGTTCAAATTATTGGGCGATGATGCGCCCGAATTATTGTCGGCCTATGAGGCCTTGTCGCTGGTCGAGACGCTGGGCGACATTCCCTATGATGCGGTGTTTATGCCCGAGGGCGGCTTGGCGCTCAGAAATCTGGCACCGCTTTTGCCCTATTTTGATATTGACCCGAGGCGGGTCAAATTTATCGGCACCGGCTTATGGGACGACCCGACCCTCAGCCAAGAGCCGCCTTTGCATGGCGGTTGGTATGCTGCCGCGCCGAATAAAAATTGGAGCGGCTTTGCGGCGCGTTATGAAAAAACCTATGACGCCGCCCCGCCGCGTCTGGCCAGCATGGCCTATGACGCCGTGTCGCTGGCGGCGCGGCTTTCGGCATTTTCGACCGACGCTCCTTTTCGCGCTGATCTGTTGACTGACCCGAACGGCTTTAGCGGCATTGACGGTATTTTTCGCCTGAAACCGGGCGGGCTGAATGAGCGCGGCTTGACCGTGCAAGAAGTGACGCGTTCGACATCGCGTGAGATTAGCCGCCCACCGGCCAGCTTTGTTGACCACGACCGCCGCCTGCAAGCGGCGATGACGCTGGCCAATGCGCTGCGCCAGTCCAATCCCGACCGCGCCATACAAGAAGCGACCGATTTAAGAAATGCGAGCGAGGGCGGGCTATTGGGCCTGTTGGAAAGCCCAAGCCCGGAAAATCAAGAAAATGAAATAGAAAACAGCATAGAAAATAGTGCAGCCGCGCAACCCACCCGATAAATGCCCGACGGTTAACTGGGTGATTAAACCAATAGACGCCCGATAATATAATCGAGCAATAATCGGCCCTTATCGGTTGCCTGCACGACATCATCGCGGCGCGCCAATAGGCCGTCTTGTTTGAGGGTCGCCAGCTTTTGGGCATCAAGCGCGACACCGCGCTGCGCCAAAGCCGCAACCCCAATGCCATCAGTCAAGCGCAAGCCCAGCATCACCGCTTCTTCTGCCGCTTCTTGCGCCGACAAAGCGGTTAATGACTGCCACGCATGGCCGTTTTCACGACACGCGGCGAGCCAAGGCTGCGGCTGTTTATGCGCCATGCTGGCATGTTTGCGCCCGTCTATGGTGATGCGCCCATGCGCGCCCGGGCCAATGCCGACATAATCGCCGCCATGCCATATCGCGCGATTATGGCGACAATGATGACCGGCAATGGCGTGATTGGAAATCTCATAAGCCGGCAGGCCGGCGGCGTGACAAAGCGTTTGCGTGACCTCATAAAGCGTCGCCGCCATCTCCTCATGCGGCACCGCCAATCGCCCTTGCGCGGCGCGGCTGTGAAACACCGTATCGGGCTCAATGGTCAATTGATAAAGCGACATATGCTGGGGCGACAAAGCCAAAGCCGCGCTTAACTCGCTTTGCCATGCGGCCAGCCCTGCGGCAAAATCTTGTGCGGGGTTTGAGAGGGGACGCGCGTAAATCAGGTCAAATGAGGCGGTGTCGAAAATATCCTGCGCCGCCAAAAACGCCTCTTGCGCCTCGGCTGCCGAATGGGTGCGCCCCAGCGCTTTAAGCGCCGCATCGTCAAAAGCCTGCACGCCCAGCGAGAGCCGCGTCACACCGGCGGCGCGCAAGGCTTGCAAATGCGGGCGCGGCGCGCTGACCGGATTGGCCTCCAGCGATATTTCGGCCTGCGCGGCCAGCCCCCAAAGCGCATCAATATCGGCCAAAATCGCCGCCACCAAATCAGCCGGCATAAGCGAGGGCGTGCCGCCGCCGAAAAACACCGTCTCGACTTTGCGGCCCGGTATCAGCCCATAGGCATGGGTCAGTTCGGCCCGATAGGCGCGCCGCCAATCGGCTTGGCTGGCAGTGTTTTTATGCGCCCCATGCACATTAAAATCGCAATAGGGGCAGATCGCTGTGCAAAACGGCCAATGAATATAAACGCCGAGCGGCGGCTCACGCACATCGGCATTGGCCCGGGCGCGCAATTTGCTCACCCGCCCTGTCCGACAAAACAAGCATCGACCAATTGGGTGAAGGCATCGGCGCGATGCGACATGGCGTGTTTGGCGGCCGGTTCCATTTCCCCAAAAGTCATATCACCGCCCAGAGGCAGAAAAATCGGGTCATAGCCAAAGCCGTTTTTACCGCGCATCGGCCAGACCAGCGTGCCCTCCACCTTACCCTCAAAGCTTTCGACATGGCCGTCCGGCCAGGCCAAAGTCAGCGCACAAATAAACCGCGCCGTGCGCGGCACATCGCCTTTTTGGTGCAAAGCCATTTCGATTTTATGCATGGCAAAATCGAAATCGCGGCCATTGGCGGTCTCGGCCCAACGCGCCGAATAAATCCCCGGCGCGCCGTCCAGCGCATCAACCGCCAAACCGCTATCATCGGACAGCGCCGGCAGACCGGCTTTGGTCGCCGCCGCCAGCGCTTTTAATTCGGCATTGGCAATAAATGTGTCGCCGGTCTCCTCGGGCTCGGGCAGACCCAGCGCATCAGCGCCCACAGTCTCGACCGCAAAGCGCGACAGCAAGTCGGCAATCTCAACCAGCTTGCCTTTATTGTGGCTGGCAACAATCAGCTTGGGCTCGGCAAAGGCGCGCGCCATTTACAGACCGACAGCTTGTTTTTGCAGTGCAACCAGTTCGGCAATGCCGGTTTTGGCCAAATCCATCAGCGTTTGAAATTCCGCCTCATCAAAAGCCGCGCCCTCGGCTGTCGCTTGAATTTCAACCAGCTTGCCGCTGCCGGTCATGACAAAATTGCCATCTGTATCGGCAACGCTATCCTCGTCATAATCGAGATCGGCAACCGGCAGACCTTGATAAATGCCGCATGACAAAGCCGCGACATGGTCGCTAATCACGCCGCCCATAACCGGCGTTGACATCAGGCCATCGGCTTTCATTTTGGCGACGCACAGATAAAGCGCCACCCAGGCGCCGGTAATGGCGGCGGTGCGTGTGCCGCCATCGGCCTGAATGACATCGCAATCCAATGAAATTTGATTTTCGCCCAAAGCTTCCAGATTGACAACGGCGCGCAAAGACCGCCCGATAAGGCGTTGGATTTCTTGCGTGCGGCCCGATTGTTTACCGGCATTGGCCTCGCGGCGCATGCGCTCGCCCGTGGCGCGCGGCAGCATGCCATATTCTGCCGTCACCCAGCCGCGCCCCTTTCCGCGCAGCCAGGGCGGCACACGGGTTTCCAAAGAGGCGGTGCATAAAACATGGGTGTCGCCAAATTTGACAAGGCAAGACCCCTCAGCATGTTTTGAGACATTAATATCAAGCGTGACCTTGCGCAGCGCATGGGCCGGGCGGCCGGAGGGGCGCGATGAGGAAGAAGCGGTCATAAAATTTCCTTTCAATATGAGCCCCTATCTAACGCCTCAGGAAAATCTGGGCAAGTGGCCGCGGCTGGCTTAAGCTTGTCGCATGACAGAACTCGCCGCATTAACAACAAGGGCACGCAATATTTTTGCCTATTTGGTTGAGGCTTATTTGGAAACCGGTGGCCCCATCGGCTCCAAAAACCTCGCCGATATGGTGGACGAAAAATTATCGCCCGCCAGTATTCGCTCAGCAATGGCTGAGCTGGAGGCAATGGGGCTTTTATATGCGCCGCATGTCTCGGCAGGTCGGCTGCCGACCGATAATGGGCTCAGATTATTTATCGACGGCATGATGCAATCGGGCGATTTAAGCCCCGAAGAGCGCACCGCCATGACACCGCATCTCAATGGTGATGAAAGCATGGAGGACATGCTGAAACAGGCGGTTCAAGGCTTATCGGGTCTGAGCGCCTGCGCCGGTTTGGTGGTGGCGCCGCTGGCTGAGCGCGCCGTGAAACATATTGAATTTGTCGCCATATCGGAGGAGCAAATTCTGGTCATTCTGGTCGATGACACCAATCAAGTTGAAAACCGCTTAATACCGCGCCCGCCCGGATTGGCGCCGCAAAAACTGATTGAAGCGGGCAATTATCTCAATCATCGCCTGCGCGGGCGCACTTTGGGTGAATTGCGCCGCGACAGCGAGGCCGAAAGCGCCAAGCTGGAGGGGGCTTTGGGGCAGATGACCGCCGATTTGATAAAGCGCGGTCTTATTCGCGACACCGCAAAAACCGCGATGAGCAATAGCGATATGGTGGCGAAATCATTGATTGTGCATGGCCGCGACCATTTGCTCGATGATGTGGCGGCGATGGAAGATTTGGAACGTGTGCGCCATTTATTCGCCGATCTTGACCGCCAAAAAGAACTTGTCTCGCTTTTGTCTGAGGCCGAAACCGGCAATGGCGTGAAAATATTTATCGGCGCCCAAACCCCGCTTTTCTCGCTTTCGGGCTCATCGCTTATCATTGGCCCCTATCAAGATGACAGCCGCTCATTGGTTGGCGTTGTCGGGGTGATTGCGCCAACACGCACGGATTATGCCCGTCTTATTCCGATGGTTGACCACACGGCAAAACTGGTTTCCGACATATTATCGCGTCACGGTTCTTGATTTTCGCGCGGCTGCGCCCTAACTAAGCCTCACACGAATGGCGATAGGATCCCCCCATGCAGAGCGATGACAATAAACGCCCCGAAGATGATATCGAAACCGGCCCGGAGGATGGGCCGAAAGAAGAGGCTGACCAACAGCTTGAAAATGGGGCCGCCAATGCGCCTCAAGATCCGCCCCAAGATGCGCCTCAAGATGCGCCTGAAGAGGCCGCAAAAGAACCAAATCTTGAGGACCGGTTGGCGGCGGCCAATGACCAGCTTTTGCGCAGCTTGGCCGAGCTTGAAAACACCCGCAAGCGCGCCGAGCGCGACCGCGCCGAAGCCTTGAAATATGGGGCCATGAGTTTCGCCCGCGATATGTTGGGCGTTGCCGATAATTTTCAACGCGCCCTGAAAGCCGTTGACGATATGGCAGAAGAGGTGCCGGAAGCCATGCGCGGCCTGTTGGACGGCATTGCCGCGACCCAACGCGATTTATTGGCCGCTTTGGCGCGCCATAAAGTAACCCCGCTTGACCCGATGGGTGAAAAATTTGACCCGAATATGCATGAGGCCATGTTTGAAGCCCCGGGCACGGGCCAAGAAAGCGGCACGATTATTGAGGTCATTGAGACCGGCTATATGATGGAGGCGCGACTGCTGCGCCCTGCCAAAGTGGGTATTGCGAAAGATTAAAGCAAAAATAAACAGGGGCTTGCAGCAAAGCTTGCGGCTTCCTATATGACATTCAGGCGATATGACCCATAGGGCGTCAATCGCCGACATTCAGGGTCGCCGCATATATGGCCGCCCGACAACAAACCGCGCCAATAAGGGCGCGATATGGAGTGACTTATTATGGGCAAAGTAATCGGGATCGACTTGGGCACGACAAATAGCTGTGTCGCCGTTATGGACGGGGCCAGCGCACGGGTGATTGAAAATGCCGAGGGTGCGCGCACCACGCCATCTATTGTCGGCTTTAGCGAAGATGGCGAGCGCCTGACCGGACAACCGGCCAAACGCCAAGCCGTCACCAATCCGCTCAATACATTATTTGCCATTAAACGCCTGATTGGCCGCCGCTTTGATGATCCGGCAACCAAAAAAGACAAGGAAATGGTGCCGTTTGAAATCATTGCCTCAGATAGCGGCGATGCTTGGGTTGAAGCGGGCGGCGAAAAATACTCGCCCTCGCAAGTTTCGGCTTTTATCCTGCAAAAAATGAAGGAAACCGCTGAGGATTATTTGGGCGAGAAGGTCACCCAAGCGGTTATCACCGTGCCTGCCTATTTTAATGACGCACAGCGCCAAGCCACCAAAGATGCCGGTAAAATTGCCGGTCTTGAAGTTTTGCGCATCATCAATGAGCCGACCGCCGCCTCATTGGCTTATGGCCTCGACAAAAATGACGGCCAGACCATTGCTGTTTATGATTTGGGCGGCGGCACATTTGACGTCTCCATTCTTGAAATCGGCGATGGTGTTTTTGAGGTTAAATCGACCAATGGTGACACTTTCCTCGGTGGTGAAGATTTCGATATGGCGCTGGTCGAGCATTTGGCCGAAGCGTTTCATAAAGAAAACGGCATTGATTTGCGCGGCGATAAGCTGGCGCTGCAACGCCTGAAAGAAGCCGCTGAGAAAGCCAAAATTGAGCTGTCCTCAGCCACCCAGACGGAAGTCAATCTGCCCTTTATTACGGCAGATGCCTCCGGCCCCAAACATTTGAATTTGAAGCTGACCAAAGCGGCCTTTGAGGGGCTGGTTGAAAACCTCGTCCAGCGCACCCGCACGCCGTGCGAAGCGGCGATGAAAGATGCCGGTGTGTCGCTCAAAGAAATTGACGAGATTGTTTTGGTCGGCGGGCAAACCCGCATGCCGCGCATTCGTGAATTTGTTAAAGATGTGTTCGGCAAAGAGCCCAATATGAGCGTCAACCCTGATGAGGTGGTCGCGATGGGCGCGGCCATTCAGGCCGGTGTGTTGCAAGGCGATGTCAAAGATGTGCTGCTCTTGGATGTGACGCCGCTGTCTTTGGGCATTGAAACCCTGGGCGGCGTATTTACCCGTCTGATTGATCGCAACACCACCATTCCGACGAAAAAGAGCCAGGTCTTTTCGACCGCTGATGACAATCAATCTGCCGTGACCATTTCCGTATGTCAGGGCGAGCGCGAAATGGCCGCCGATAATAAAAATCTCGGCCAGTTCAATCTCGAGGGTATTCCGCCGGCACCGCGCGGCGTGCCGCAAATTGAAGTCACTTTCGATATTGACGCCAATGGTTTGGTCAATGTATCGGCTGCCGATAAGGCGACCGGCAAAGAACAGGCCATTCGCATTGAAGCATCGGGCGGCCTGTCGGACGATGATATTGAGCAAATGGTCAAAGATGCCGAGGCCAATGCAAGCGCCGATAAAGAACGCCGCGAGCAGGTTGAGGCACGCAATAATGCCGAAGGGCTTATTCATGCGACCGAGAAATCCATCGCTGAAAATAAGGATAAGGTCGATGCGGCGGATAAGCAGGCGGCCGAGAACGCCATTGGTGAGCTGAAAACCGCGCTGGAAGGCGAGGATATGGACGCCATTAATGAAAAAGCGCAAACGCTGAGCCAAGCCGCGATGAAAATCGGGGAAGCGGTTTACAAAGCACAGCAGGCCGAAGCCGCAGAAAATGATGCCGCGGCCGATGCGGGCGATGATGGTAATGTTGTTGATGCCGAGTTTGAGGAAGTTTCCGAAGACGAAAGCGAGACCGGCGATAGCGACCAAAAAGCCTCCTAGAAACCGGGCATTTAAACACTGCCAAAAGGGGGCGGCATGGCGAAGGCCGATTATTACGCGCAATTAGGCGTTGACCGATCAGCCAATGCGGCTGAGCTGAAATCGGCCTATCGCAAGCTGGCGAAAAAATATCACCCCGATGTCAATCCGGGCAATGCCGAGGCCGAACAGAAATTTAAGGATGTTTCTGAAGCCTATGACGTGCTGAAGGATGACCAGTCACGCGCCGCTTATGACCAATTTGGCCATGCCGCTTTTGAACAAGGCGGTCCCGGTGGCATGGGCGGTGGCCCCGGTGGCATGGGGGGTGGCTTTTCCGGCTTTGGCGATATTGGCGATATTTTTGAAGAATTTTTCGGCGGTGCCGGTGGGCGCGCGCAAGGGCGCGGCCAAAGACACCAGAGACGTGGCGATGATTTACGCACAGAAGTCGATATCACCATGCAAGACGCCTATGATGGCACAGAGCGACAGATTAATCTGACCCGCGCCGCCACATGCGGCACGTGCAATGGCTCAGGTGCCAAGCCGGGCAGCCAACCAACCACATGTCCGGTCTGTCACGGCCACGGCAAAGTGCGGGCCCAGCAAGGGTTTTTCACTGTTGAGCGCCCCTGCCATCATTGTCAGGGCGCCGGCCAAATCATTGCCGACCCCTGCGGCACATGTCGCGGCTCATGCCAAACCAATGAGACCCGCAATCTGTCGGTCGCCATTCCCGCTGGTGTTGAAGACGGCACGCGTATTCGCCTGTCCGGAGAAGGCAATGCCGGCCCCAATGGCGCGGCTTATGGCGACTTATATGTCTTTGTCAATATTGCGCCGCATGCGGTTTTGCGCCGCGATGGGGCCGATTTAATGTGCGCCATGCCGGTGCCGTTTGATATTGCGGTGCGCGGCGGCGCGGTCAATGTGCCGCTGATTGCCGGTAAAAGCCTCAAGCTGACCATTCCCGCCGGGGCGCGCTCGGGTCAACAATTCCGCCTGCGCGGCAAGGGCATGCCGGTTTTGCGGTCACGCTCTTATGGCGATTTATATGTGCAAATTGAAGTTGAAACGCCGACCGGATTGACCCGCGAGCAGAAAAAACGCTTCGAGGCTTTCGCCGACAGCCTTGATGAAGGCAATTATCCCGATATGGCTGAATTTATGGACCGCGCCAAAAAAGCTGACGCAAAGCGATAGAGCCGCAAGGCGAACCCTGCTATACAGAATTTTATGAAACTGATTGTAAATGGCTGCGCCGGTCGTATGGGCCGCACGCTGATAAGGCTGATTGATGAGCATGCCGCATTGCATCTCGCCGGCGGGCTGGAGGCAAAAGGCAGCCCCGCGCTTGGCCAAGATTTGGGCGTTCTCGCCGGTGGTGAAAGACTGGGGCTGAGCGCCAGTGATGATGCGTTGGCGCTGATGGCTGAGGCCGATGGGGTGATTGACTTCACGACACCGGAAGCCAGTCTTGAACTGGCCGGATTGGCGGCGCAAGCACGCAGCGTGCACATTATCGGCACCACCGGTTTTGATGCGCCCCAAGAAGCCGCGATTGCCGCCGCCGCCCGTCATGCCCGCATTGTGAAATCAGGTAATATGAGCTTGGGCGTAAATGTGCTGGCCGGTTTGGTAAAGCAAGCGGCGGCGCAATTGGGCGATGAGTGGGATATTGAGATTTTGGATATGCATCATCGTCATAAGGTCGATGCCCCCTCGGGCACGGCTTTGTTGCTGGGCGCAGCGGCGGCTGACGGGCGCGGGGTTGACCTTGACCACACTCGCGAAAGCGGCCGAGATGGTATTGGTGCGCCGCGCGCCGACGGCGCCATTGGTTTTGCGGCTCTGCGCGGGGGCTCGGTGGTCGGCGATCATGAGGTTATTTTGGCCGGTGAAAACGAGCAAATCCGCCTCAGCCACCGCGCTGAGGACCGCGATATTTTTGCCCGTGGCGCATTGAAAGCCGCGCTTTGGGCGCATGATAAATCTGAAGGCCTTTACACCATGCAAGATGTGCTGGGGCTGTAAGGCGCGCCGAGATTACAGAAAAGGAAAGATTGATGAGCCGTTTGGTGCTGGTCCGTCACGGGCAAAGTGAATGGAATGAGAAAAACCTGTTTACCGGTTGGCGCGACCCCGGGCTGACGCAACAGGGCATTGGCGAGGCGAAAGCAGCCGGTATTGCCTTGAAAGCGGGCGGCATGCGCTTCGACCTGGCCTTTACCTCCAATCTACAACGCGCCCAAAAAACCCTGTCATTGCTGTTGGCCGAACAGGGCCAAACCGATTTGGTCGTCACCCGCAATGAAGCCTTAAATGAGCGCGATTACGGCGATTTGGCCGGTCTGAATAAGGATGATGCGCGAGAAAAATGGGGCGCGGAACAAGTGCATATTTGGCGTCGCTCCTTTGATACACCCCCGCCCGGCGGCGAAAGCCTGAAGGATACGGCAGCCCGCGTGCTGCCTTATTATGAGGCGGAAATCCTGCCGCTTATCCGCGCCGGCAAAGATATTCTCATCGCCGCGCATGGCAATAGTTTGCGCGCTTTGGTGATGCGGCTGGAAGGCCTGTCACCGGCGCAGATTTTGGACGTCAATATCGGCACCGGCGTGCCTTATATTTACGATATGGACGAGGATGGCGCGGTTATCAGCAAGGATATTTTGACGCGCTAAGCGGCATCACGCATTGAGCCGCGCTCCACCATGCCCAAAGCCCGGGCTGGGCGCGCCGCCATGGCGCACATCTTTAAGCATTATGCTCAGGCTTTCGGCCAAACCGGCGCGCTCTTCGGGCGCCAAAAACGCCCCGACCGAAACATATTTGCCGTGGCTCGACAAAATCAGCGCGCCAATATCCTCGCCCTGTTTGCCGAAGCGCTCCAGTTTAATGCGCACCCAATACGGGTCAAACGACCAAGCGCGCGCGCCGCCCAGCGCCGTGACTTGGCGAAACACCAATTTGTCATCAATCATGCTCAGGGTTTCATAACGTTTGCCATAGCGATAATTCAGCCGAAACGCGCCATAAAGCAGAATAATATCAAGCCCGAAAAAACCGAAAACAGGCCAGGCGCCGCGCGACCAAAAATAGCCGCCGACAATCAGCGATATGGCGGAAAAAAACACCATCAGCCAAAAAAAGCCGCGCCGCGACAGCGACATATTGGGTCGCAGCACAAGGTCGAAATCGCGCGGCAAGATGACAGTCTTTTCCATGGGAGTTTATTTAGGGCGGGCGCAAAAGAAAAACAGCCCCCGCCCAAGCGCAAGATTGCCGCAGGCAAAAAACACGTGCCGCCGGACAAGCGACAGGCTATAGAACATTGATGACGCTTGATACGCCCTCCAGTCGGCCAATGCCGCCCGACGCTATTGTTGCCTTCTTTGCCAAGCTGGCCGAGATTGACCCAGCACCGCGCACCGAGCTGGCCTTTACCAATGAGTTCACCCTATTGGTGGCGGTTGTCCTATCGGCACAAGCCACCGATATTGGCGTTAATAAAGCGACCAGGACTCTTTTCAGGCTGGCCGATACGCCACAAAAAATGGTCGCGCTGGGCGAGGATAAAATCCGCCAAGAAGTCAAAACCATCGGGCTTTATCGCAATAAGGCCAAAAATGTATTCGCCTTGTCAAAAGCCCTGATGGCCAAATATGACGGCGCGGTGCCGCGCGATATGGACGCGCTCATCGCCCTGCCCGGGGTCGGGCGCAAAACCGCCAATGTGGTGATGAATGAAGCCTTTGGTGTGGCGACTTTTGCGGTTGATACGCATGTGTTTCGCCTCTCCAATCGCACCGGCTTGGCGCCGGGTAAAAATGTTTTGGCGGTTGAAAAAAAGCTCGATAAAAAAGTCCCCGAACCTTATCGCCGCCACGCGCATCATTGGCTGATCTTGCATGGCCGCTATGTTTGTGTGGCGCGCAAACCCAAATGCGGCAATTGCATTGTCTATGATGAATGTCGCTTTAAGGACAAAGCCAAGATTGCCAATCCCGCATAAAGCCAATCCCACAAAAAGGAAACCGCGATGAGCCAGACGACAAAATTGATAACCGGCATGGGTGCCGCTTTGGTTGATTTATTCGCCCATGTGAGCGAAGCCGAGCTTGCCGCTTTGGGCAGTCCCAAAGCCTCCATGTCGCTGGTCGAGCCGGCGCGTTCCGACGAGATGCAGAAAGCCGTGCATGTGCATGAAAGCCAGCCCGGCGGATCGATTGCCAATTCAATCGCCGGTATTGCCGCGCTTGGCGTGGCCAGCGGATTTATCGGCAAAATTGGCGATGATGCTTTGGGCGCGGTTTTTACCGATGCCTTTACCCGCGCCAATGTGCGGTTTCCGGTCACGCCAATGGATGCGCTGCCGACCGGCCATTGTCTGGTTTTGGTGACACCCGATGCCGAACGCACCATGCATACGGTGTTGGGCGCGTCGGTGACAACCGACACCGCCGATATCGACGCCGCGCTTCTGGCCGATACCGGCCTGTTATTTGGCGAGGGCTATTTATGGGACAGCCCCAGCGCGCGCGCCGCGTTTTTGGCCGCCGCCAATGGCGTGCGCCAAGCCGGTGGCAAAGTGGCGTTTTCGCTGGCCGATGGGCTTTGTGTGACGCGCCATCACGCCGATTTTATGGCGCTGCTGGACAGCCATATTGATATTCTGCTGGCCAATGAAGGGGAAATAACCGCCCTATTGGGCACAGATGAGCCCGATGCGGTGGCTGAAAAATTAGCCGCCCATCATTTATTGGCCGCCGTCACCCATGGCGCGCATGGCGTGCATTTATATGCCGGCACGCGGCGTGCCCATGTGCCGGCGCAAAATATCGCGGCTGATGAAATTGTCGATTTGACCGGCGCGGGCGACCAATTCGCGGCCGGTTTTCTGGCCGGATTGCATCAAGGTAAGCCGATAGAAGATGCCGCCGCCATGGGCGTTGACGCGGCCAGCGCGGTTATTCGCCATATCGGCCCGCGCCCGCCTCTTGATTGACCCTTTACCGGCCCATTAACCGGCATCAGGGCTGGCGACTTGGTTAAATTTTACGCAACAGCACGCGGTCAATATGATGGTCGCCGCTTTTATGCAAAATCAAATCGGCGCGCGCCCGTGTCGGCAGGATATTCTCGTTCAGATTTTTCAAATTAATCCGCGTCCAAATATCAATGGCGGTTTTTTCCGCTTCGGCATCATCAAGCTCGGAATAACGCTCAAAATACGCGCCGGGCTCTCGAAAGGCGGTTTTGCGAAGCCCCATAAAGCGCTCAACATACCAACGCTGCACGGTCTCAATATCGGCATCAATATAAATTGAGAAGTCGAAATAATCAGAGACAAATGGAATTTCCGTGCCTTCTTTGGCCAGCACGGCAGGCTGGAGAACATTCAGCCCTTCGACAATTAAAATGTCAGGACGCGAGACGCGAATTTTTTCTTCCGGCAGTATATCATAAGCAATATGGCTATAGACTGGCGCTTCGGCCGCTGCGCGACCGGATTTCACATCGGCCAGAAAGCCACGCAATCTTTTCAGATCGAAACTTTCGGGAAAGCCTTTGCGTTGCATAATGCCGCGCTCTTCCAAAACCTGATTGGGAAATAAAAACCCGTCCGTGGTAATCAACTCGACTTTTGGATGCGACGGCCAACGCGCCAGCATTTCGCGCAAAATACGCGAGGTTGTCGATTTGCCCACCGCCACCGAGCCGGCCACGCCGATAATGAACGGCACTTTGGTTTCGCGTCCCAGAAATTCATTGGTCGCGCCATACAGGGTTTGCGTCGCCTCAACATAAAGGCTCAACAGGCGCGACATGGGCAGATAAATTTCTTCCGCCTCAGCCAGTGAGATGGTTTCGCCAAGACCGCGCAATTTTTCCAGCTCGGTCTCGGTCAATGTCATCTCCGCGCCTTCGCGCAGCTTGCCCCATTCATCAGCGGTAAAATCGCGATAGGGCGACAGGGCGCTGTCCAACATCAGCTATCGCCCTCGCTATTGGTTTTTTTGCGCGCCGCTTTTTCGGCCAAGCCCGATGTGCCCGCCCGCGCCGCCAGTGTTTCAACTACTTGCAGCGGGGTGAGACCCCGCGCCGCCAAGACCACCATCCAGTGATAAATCAGGTCGGCACTTTCCGCCAATACCGCCTCATCGCTGCCGGTCAGCGCGGCGGTCACGGTTTCCACCGCCTCCTCGCCCAGCTTATTGGCGGCGCGCGGCAAGTCGGCCAGCAATTGCGCCGAATAGCTGGTATCGGGCGAGGCGGAACGCCGCGCCTCAATCTCGGCGAATAATTCGTTTAGATAGCTGAGCTCATCCATATGCCCGCTCCCTATTTGCTCTTCATTTGGTTTGACTAACGGTTTTTCACGCCAAACTCAAACCCTCTTCTACTTCTTTTCCCGCGCCCTATCACGTCATCTGGCGCACCGGCAAACCGGCCGCCGCCAGAGCGGCGCGCGCCTCGCCAATTGTATAAGTGCCGAAATGGAATATCGACGCCGCCAAAACCGCGCTGGCATGGCCGTCGCGCACGCCCGCCACCAAATGCTCAAGCGCGCCGACCCCGCCTGAGGCAATGACCGGCACCGGCACGGCATCGGCAATGGCGCGGGTCAGGGCGATGTCAAAACCGGATTTTGTGCCATCGCGATCCATTGAGGTCAGCAAAATTTCACCGGCCCCGCGTGCCGCCATATTGCGGGCAAAGCAGACCGCCTCAATGCCCGTCGCCTCGCGGCCGCCATGGGTAAAAATTTCCCAGCGCGCGCCGTTTTTATCCTCATCGGTTTTTTTCGCATCAATGGCAACAACAATACATTGACTGCCAAATTTTTGCGCCGCCGCTTCAATGACATCCGGATTTTTAACCGCTGCCGTATTGAACGACACTTTATCGGCACCGGCCAATAAGAGCTTGCGCACATCGGCAGTTTCGCGCACCCCGCCGCCGACGGTCAGTGGCATGAAACATTGTTCTGCCGTGCGGCGCACCACATCGACCAGCGTGTCGCGGCCTTCATGGCTGGCTGAAATATCGAGAAAGCATAATTCATCGGCACCGGCGGCATCATAGGCGCGCGCCGCTTCGACCGGATCGCCCGCATCAATCAGGTCAATGAAGTTAACCCCTTTGACGACGCGCCCATCATGAACATCGAGACACGGAATGATGCGGATTTTCAGCATGGGCGGCGCTCCTATTCGACCCCGTCCAGGGCCAAAGCGGCGGCGGCATCAAGGCGACCATCATATAGGGCGCGGCCCGAAATCGCGCCGATAATGCCGCTTTTTGAGGCCTTATCCTCCAGTGCCAGCAGCGCCTTCACATCGTCAATGCCGGCCAGTCCACCCGAGGCAATCACCGGAATGGCGGTGCTCTCGGCAAGTTTTTGCGTCGCTTCAATATTGACGCCCTTGAGCAAACCGTCGCGGTCAATATCTGTATAAATCAACGCGGCGACACCGGCATCTTCAAAACGCGCCGCCAAGTCACCGACCCGCATTTGTGTTGCCTCGGCCCAGCCCTCAACAGCAACAAAACCATTGCGCGCATCAATGCCGACCGCGATGCGGCCCGGAAATTTTCGGCACGCCTCGATAACCAATTCGGGGGCGCGCATGGCGACGGTGCCCAAAATCACCCGATCAATGCCGGCGGCCAACCAGTCTTCGATATTTTCAATGCTGCGAATACCGCCGCCCAATTGGGTTTTGGCTTTGGTCGCGCCGACAATGGCCGTCACTGCGGCGCGGTTGACGCTGGTGCCGGCAAACGCGCCGTCAAGGTCAACAATATGTAAATGCGAAAACCCCTGTTCGGCAAATTGCGCGGCTTGGGCTGCCGCGTCTTTATTGAACACAGTGGCCCGCGCCATATCGCCTTGCTCGAGGCGCACGCATTGGCCCTCTTTCAAATCAATGGCCGGAAATAAAATCATGCACGCCACTCCAAAAAGCGTTGAATGAAAGCCAGCCCTGCGACTTGGCTTTTTTCAGGATGAAACTGGACACCGATATAATTATCGTGCGCCATAATCGCCGTTACCGGCCCGCCATAATCTGTCACCGCCGCAATATCTTGCGCACCCTCTTCCGACAGGGCTTGCGCGGCAAAGCCGTGAACGAAATACACATCTTGGCCGTGCAGCGGGGCGATGACTTTGTCTGCGCTGTTTTTAGTAGCGCCATCTTTATCTAAAGGGCGCGCGTCTATCTCATTCCATCCCATATGCGGGACTTTCAGCGGGGCGGGGACGGTGAGGTCGCGCACCTCGGCATCGAACCAGCCAAGACCTTGATGCGGTTGGCCGTCGCGCGCGCGCTCAACACCGGTTTGACACATAAGCTGCATGCCGACACAGATGCCCAGAAAGGGTTTGGCGTCTTTCAGCACACGCTCGGTCAAGGCCTCAACCATGCCGTCAATGGCGCGCAAGCCGGTGGCGCAATCGCCAAAAGCGCCGACGCCGGGCAGCACGATATGCTCAGCTTGGCGCAAATGCGCCGGATCGCCCGACACCAAAACCGAGGCCGGATTGGCGGTTTGTGACGCGGCATGCGCAAAGGCTTTTTCAGCCGAGCGCAAATTGCCCGAGCCGTAATCAATAATGACAATGGAAGGGGCGGCTTGGCTCACGCGCCCTAAGCCCCCTTGCTGCCCAAGACCCCTTTGGTCGATGGCACCTCATCGGCCTTGCGCGGGTCAATTTCAATGGCTTGGCGCAAAGCCCGCGCCAATGCCTTAAAGCAGCTTTCAACAATATGGTGATTATTTTCGCCATACAGATTTTCAACATGCAGGGTAATACCGGCGCTTTGCGCAAAGGCCTGAAACCATTCTTTGAATAATTCCGTATCCATCTCGCCCAATTTGGGTTTGGACAGATTGACCTTCCATATCAGATAGGGGCGTTGCGACACGTCCAGCGATACCCGCGTGCAGGTTTCATCCATTGGAATGATGGCGCTGCCATAGCGCGTCAGCCCTTTGAAGTCGCCAAGCGCCTCGCGCACAGCCTCGCCCAGCACAATGCCGGTATCCTCAGTTGTGTGGTGGAAATCAATGTGCAAATCGCCTTTGGCCTGAAGGTCAATATCGATCAGCGAATGGCGCGATAACTGCTCCATCATATGGTCAAGAAAACCAATGCCGGTTGAGACATTATAATTGCCGCTGCCGTCCAAATTAACCTTAACCTTAATCTCGGTTTCTTTGGTGGCGCGGGATTGTTCGCCAATGCGAGCCGCCATGATGCAATCCTTTATCCAGCTCTTAATCCAGCTAGTGCCTAGCTGGCTTCTTGTAGCAATGTTCGAGTGCTTTTCAAAGGGACAAAGCCCTAGCGTACCTTGCGGCGACGCAGACGCAAGTAAAACGCGCCGCCCCCGCCATGATTGGGCGCGGCCGGGCCATATTCGACCACCCGACCGGCCAGAGCGCCGCGGTCCAACCATTCGGGTAGGGCGCGGCGCAGCTTGCCTTCCCCGCGTGTGCCCTTGCCCGTGACGACCAATAGCCAAATTTGATGCCGGCTTTGCGCGCGTTTTACAAATCCGGCCAATGCCGCTTCGGCCTCAGCCAATGTCAGCCCATGCAGGTCTATTTTGCCATCAAGCGCAATTGTGCCACGCGACAGGCGGCGGCGGGTGCGTAATTGCAAATCATCTTGCGGTGTCGGCTTACGGCCAACCGGCGGGGCCGTTGACGGCGTGCGCGGTTTAGAAGGCGGTTCGGAAGGCAAATGAGCGGGCGGGTTGCTCTTTGTCTTTAAGGGCGGCGCAGTTTTGGCGGGTGATGATTTTTTCTCCGCGCGCGTCGGCAAATGCCGATTGCGCGTCTCGCCGGTCAATGGATTGGCGCTGGCCGTCAAGCGCGCCCAAGCCCGTTTGCCATCCGTATCTTTTTCGGCGGCTTTTGATTTCGCTTTGCTTGCCTTTTTATCCGTCATGCTTGGCTCAAACCGGTCGGCCTATCAGCCGGCGCGCGTGGCAACCAGCGTCCAGCCGGCATTGGCTGCGCCATGCGCGCCCTCAAAGCTCCAGACATCAATCGTCGTCGTCGGGGCAGGCAAATTATCCTCATCCAACACCGTATCAGCGGCATAAATAGCGGACATAATTTCGGCGCGAAAGCGCACATCCAAACGCACCACCTCGCCATCAACCTCAGCATCTTCAAGCGCCGGTCGGTCGAGGCGCAAAATCCGCGTCTCCAATTTTTGACCGGCGGTTTGGCGTTCACCAATTGCGGCATCAAAGCCGCTGGCCACATCATCGCCCAAAAAGCCGCGCACATCTGACAAATCACCGGCGGCAAAGGCGCTTAAAATCATCTCATAGGCACGGCCCGCGCCGTCCAAAAACCCGCCCTCATCAAAATCAGGGTCAATGCCGCGCAAATAAGCCAGGCCGCGCCCCATTTGCGGGGCATCATCTGTTGCTATTTCACCCTGTTCGGGCGCATCAGCCGCAGCCATATCGGTGCCTGTATCAGTGCCTGAGTCAGTGCTTGTGGCTTTTTCGGCTTCACTGTTCTCTGTGGCATCAGCCGCTTTAATCACCTCGCGCGCATTATCTTGGCGCGAGGCAGGCGGGTTTTCATAGGCGTCGCGATTGAGGCGATAAGCATCGGCGCGGCTGCTTGGCTTTTCGTCATCATTGCGTGTGCCCAAAACCGACCGCAAACGCCAGCCAATAAGCACCACCATGATCAGTAAAATAAGATTAAGCGGATCCATATCATTATCCTTTTTCTGAGCGACACTATGGCCCTTTTTTGAGAAAATGCAAAGCGCTGGCCTTTCGGCACAACTGCGTTATGCTGGCGCAGGAAAGAGGTTTTTATGGGGCTATTGGCACTATTTCTACTGATTATTCTGCCGATTATTGAGATTTATCTCTTCATTGAAATCGGCGGTGCGCTGGGCGCGGGTTGGACTATTTTATTGATATTCCTGACCGCCGCCATTGGCGTATCGGCCATGCGCCAACAAGGCCTTGCCGTTTTGCAAGAGGCGCAAAGCGCGCAAGCCGCCGGTCGCCCACCCTTGGCCGCTGCGGCGCATGGCTTGCTGATTTTACTGGGCGGCGGGCTGCTTTTGCTGCCCGGCTTTTTGACCGATGCCATCGGCTTTTTATGCCTGTTTCGCCCCATCCGCCTGTTTCTCATCAGCGCGGTTTTGGAGGCGCTGCTGCCGCATCTTATCCGCATGCGCCCGGCGCGCGGTCCAAATGCGCCGCCCCGTGCAGATAAGGCCGACCCGCCAGCCGATAAAACAACCGCCAATAAAACAATTGAGGGCGATTACCGCGTTGATAATCACGGCGAGGGCGATTAGCCAAATGCCGGGCCGCGTTAACTCATTTTCAGCTTTTCTTGAGCGAAAAAGAGTTTATGGTCGCCGCTCATGAAGGAGACACCCATGTCAGATAGCTCACAAACACCGGAAACCGAGAACCAAGCCGCCACTGATGCAGGTGCGCCGGGCTTGCAAATTATGGTGCAATATGTCCGCGATTTATCATTTGAAAATCCGGGCGCGCCGAATTTTGCGGATATGCAGCCGGAGATTGGCGTCAATGCCAATGTCGGGGCGCGCAAATTATCCGACACGGATTATGAGGTCGGTTTGAAATTTCGGGTTGAAGCCAAGAATGGCGACAATGTGCAATTCATTGCCGAGTTGGAATATTGTGGCGTTTTCCGCCTGATTAATATCCCTGAAGATGAAACCAAGCCGGTCTTGCTGATTGAAGCGCCGCGCCAGATTTTCCCATTTGCCCGCCGTGTGCTGGCCGATGCAACGCGCGATGGCGGCTATCCGCCGATTATGCTCGACCCGATTGATTTCATGGCGCTTTATCAGCAAAATGAAGCCGCGTCAGAAGCGCCAGATGGGGCTGATAATGAGGCGCCGATTAATTAGCCGCGCGCGTTGCGGCACCGGCTTTTCGACCTTTACTCAGTCTTTACTCAAGCATCGTCTTTCAGCCATAAAGCGCGCTGCGGCAGGGCTTGCAAAAAGCTTTGATGCGCGGCGCGCTCAGCCTCAGTGAGGCGCGCGGCAAGCGGTGTTTCGCGGCGGCGACGCGGCTGCTTTGGGTGAATGGCTTCGGCTGTCGGTGACGGGTTTTGACCGCGCTCGGCGCCCGCCTCAGATATGTCTTGAGATTTTGCCGCATCGGCCTGAAACACCAGACCCGGCTGGCGACCGCCCGATAATTCGAGATAAACACCGGCCAAAAGTTCGCTATCGATTAACGCCCCATGCAGGTCACGATTGGAATTATCAACCCCGAAACGGCGGCATAAAGCGTCGAGACTGGCCGGTGCGCCGGGAAATTTTTTCCGTGCCATGGCCAGAGTGTCGATAATCTGATTATCGCGCAAATCATCGCGACCCAGCATGGCCAATTCGGCATTTAGAAATTTCATATCAAAACTGGCATTGTGAATGATTAAAGCTGCGCCCTTCACAAAGGCCGCAAACTCATCGGCAATCTCGGCAAAAAGCGGCTTGTCCGACAAAAATTTTGCGCTCAGCCCATGCACCGCCTCGGCCTCACGTGGCATATCCCGCTCGGGATTAATATAGACATGATAGGTCTGGCCGGTGGGTAGGCGATTGACCAATTCGAGACAACCGATCTCAACAATGCGGTCGCCACTGGCCGGGTCCAGCCCGGTGGTCTCCGTATCTAAAACAATCTCGCGCATTGTCTCGTCTCCTTGCAGCCTGCTCTTATCACCTATTCGGGCCCCCCTTTAGAGCTCGTGTTAGGGGCGGTTCCAGAGTCATTACCAGGGTCGGTGCCAGAGCGGGTCTTAAAGCGCGCCATGCGCGCCTCAAAAGCGCGGCCGACCCGCCCCTTAATCGCCTCTAAAATAGCATGCACTTGGGTGCGCGCGTCTTCTATTGAAATGGCACTGTCCACAATAAAATCGGCCTTGGCGCGCTTGTCCTCATCGGGCACTTGCTTGGCCAAAATATCGTTAAAGCGCTCCTCACTCATACCGGCGCGCGCCAATACGCGCTGCTTTTGCATCTCAAATGGCGCAGAAACGACAACCACGCAATCGACAAACGCCTCGCCACCCGTCTCAAATAAAAGCGGAATATCCAACACCACAGCGGGGGCTTTATCGGCTTGCGCTTGGCTTAAAAAGTCGACCTGGCTTTGACCCGCAAGCGGATGAACAATGGCCTCCAGCGCCTTTAATTTATCGACATCTTTCAACACATGCTGGCCCAAAATGGTGCGGTCAACCGCCCCGTCAATAATCGCCGTGGGCACCAGCGCGCCGATTGGCGCAACCGCTAGGCCGCCTTTTTCATAAAGCGCATGAACAGCCGCATCGGCATCATAAACCGGCACACCGGCCTCTTGAAATAATGTCGCCGTCGCTGATTTTCCCATGCCGATAGAGCCGGTCAGCCCGATAAGATACATGAAGGCTAATCCTTTTCCGCCAAATCCGTCACCAATAAGGCGCGCAATTTATTATCAATATGCGGCCGCATGCCGGTCCAAATCTCAAAAGACAGGGCCGCTTGATGCAGCAACATGCCCAGCCCATCGACCGCAATATAGCCGCCCGCTTGCGCCGCGCGCAAAAGCGGGGTGTGGAGCGGCGTGTACACAATATCGCTGACCAATGCGCCCGATTTGAGCCCGTCCAGCGGCATCTCTAAGGGCGGCTGACCGGTCATGCCGAGACTGGTCGTATTGACCAGTAACCCGCAACCATCTGCCAAAGCGGCGCGGTCTTGCCAGTCCTCGATGGTGATATGCGGGGCGAGACCCGACAGCGCCTCGGCCTTATCGCGCGTGCGATTGACCAAGCGAATATCGTCAATACCGGCCCGCCCCAAAGCGGCGATAATGGCGCGCGCCGCGCCCCCTGCGCCCAACACAAGGGCCGGCGCGTTTTGCCAATTCCCGTCCGGCGCGCCGCGTTGGGATGCCGCGTCAAGCCCGGCCAAAAACCCGTCGCCATCTGTATTGTCGCCCTGCAAGCGGCCATTTTCAAAGCTGATTGTATTAACCGCGCCCAATATTTGCGCCGCCGGACTGAGCGCGTCCATCGCCGCAAATGCCGCTTCCTTATGCGGCACGGTGACATTGGCCCCAACAAAACCCGCATCGGCCATGCCGCGCAGCGCGGCACGAAAATCATCTTTCGGGTCAATCGGATAGGCTTCATAAAGCGGCGGCAGGCCTTGCGCCGCCAGCCAATAATTATGAATGAGCGGCGAGCGCGAATGGCTGACCGGCCAGCCAATGATTGCCAGCTTACCGGCGACCCAGCTCATGCGACCCGCCTCATGCAATTAGGCCGCCATGCGCGCGCAGCCCCTCCAAAAGGGGCAAAAGCGGCAAGCCCAAAATCGAGAAATAATCGCCGTCCATCGCGCTGAATAAATGCGCGCCCAAACCCTCAAGCTGATAACAGCCGACCGAGCTTAAAATCTGCTCACCGGCCGCGGCCAAATAAGCGTCTAGAAACGCATCGGAAAAATCGCGCATGGTGAGGCGCACGCGGCCACAATGCGACCAAATGGTGTGGCCGTTTTCAATCAGCGCCACCGCGCCGACCAGATAATGCGTCTGACCGCGAAAAACCGCCAAATTGCGCCGCGCCTCTTGCATGTCGCGCGGCTTATCGTATAGCGCGCCATCACATTCAAGAATTTGATCCGCGCCAATAATAAGCCCTTGCGCTTGAACGGCTTTGGCCTTTGCCTCGGCCAGCGCCAGTGCCAGCGCCTCAGCTGCGCCCTTGTGATTGGCTTTCAGCGCATCTTCATCAACGCCGGAAACCTGCACATCAAAATCAAGCCCCGCGTCGCTCAAGACAGTGGCGCGAATTTTGCTTTTTGACGCAAGGGTCAGTTTTTTACTTGTCTGCATGTCGGGTTTTTTCATGGTCTTGATAAAGGTTCAAAATGGCGCTGGCAATCTCTTCGACCGAGCGGCGCGTCACATCAATGACCGGCCATTTTTGCCGCGTAAATAGCCGCCGCGCTTCGGCCACCTCGCCGCGAATAAGTTCGGGGTCGATATATTCTGTTTCATTATTTTCGTTTAATGTCAGCAGTCGATTACGCCGTATCGCTTGCAGCCTTTCGGGGCTGTTGGTCAGGCCGACAATCAACGGGTGATGGGCTTCCAATAATTCGCGCGGCGGGTCCATGCCCGGCACGAGCGGCACATTGGCGGCTTTAATGCCCTTATTGGCAAGATAAATACAGGTCGGGGTTTTCGAGGTGCGGCTGACACCCGTCAACACAATATCCGCCTCATTCAAATCGCCCTGGCTTTGCCCGTCATCATGCTGAATGGTATAATTAAGCGCGTTAATGCGATGAAAATAATCCGTATCCAGCGCGTGTTGACTGCCCGGCTTATTGGCAATCTCAACTTTGAGATAGGGCGCGAGGGAGTTTACAAAAGGTTGCAAAAGAGACAGGCATGGCACACCGATTTTATCGCAGGCGGCGTGCAGTTCGCTGCGTAATCCGTCGTCAAGAATGGAATACATGACCGGCCCCGGATTGGCCTTTAATTCTTCAAGCGCGCGCGCCAATGCCTTCGACCCGCGCACCAGCCCATATATATGTTCTTGCGGCGCGGCATCAACAAATTGCGCACAAACCGCCCGCGCCACGGCCTGCACGGTCTCGCCGGTGCTGTCGGAGATAAGATGCAGATGAAATTGCGTGTCGGCCATCAGGGCTCCGCTCTGAAAAGAGGGTGAATTATGTGAATAGTGAGGATAAGTTGCCCCGCGCTCAAATCCAAGAAATTTTGTCCCCGCTATACTTTTTCTCGCGGTCATTTATACCGGCTTTATTAAATCCCTTTGACCTGTTTGGAAAAGGGGGGATAAACCGCGCCCGCTTGCATATGCGCCTATTATCCCCGCTATCCCCATAATTCAAAATAGGCAGGGGCTTTCATTAAGCCATAAATTTGAGGCACATGAGGTATGGCGCTGGCCAAATTGAGGATTGATTATTGTTTTCCCCAATTTTCACAGGCCGGTTTTCCACAGGCTTCGAAATGGGGATAGAAATGGATAAACGCAATAATCAACAGAAAATGGGCCATACAACAACAACAACATCCTTTATTTATTTAAATAAGAAAAAGAGCTAAGGAGAGATATGAGTTCTAAGCAACCATCTCAGAAAAAACTTCTACGTGTCTTAAGCGGCCAAAGCGAACCGATTCCTCCCATATGGTTAATGCGACAAGCGGGGCGTTATTTACCTGAATATCGGGCAACACGCGAACAGGCCGGTGGGTTTCTCGATTTATGCTATAATCCGACACAGGCCGAAGAAGTTACCTTACAGCCCATTCGCCGCTATGGCTTTGATGCGTCCATTTTATTCGCTGATATTCTGCTCATTCCACAAGCATTGGGTCAAAAATTATGGTTTGAAACAGGTGAAGGCCCGCGGCTGACCCCGATTGAAAATGCCGATACTCTGTCACGCGACAATGCGCTGACACATTTGGCACCGATATTTGACACGGTTGCGCGATTGTCGAAAAGCCTGCCTGCGGAGACAACCCTCATCGGGTTTGCCGGTGCACCCTGGACGGTGGCCAGCTATATGGTCGCTGGGCGTGGCACGCCGGACCAAGCGCCGGCGCTTGATTTGGCGGCGCGCGATGCGGCGGCCTTTCAGTCAATTATTGATATGCTGGTCGCGGCAAGCATTGACTATTTGGCAGCGCAAGCCGACGCCGGTGCAGAAGTGCTGCAGCTTTTTGAAAGCTGGGCGGCATCGCTTGAAGGTGATGATTTTGAGCGCTGGTGTGTCGCGCCGGTGGCGGCAATCATCAAGGGCTTGCGCGCGCGCGGCGTTAATGTACCGATTATCGCTTTTCCGCGCGCCGCCAAAACCCATATGGGCGATTATTGCGCGGCTGTTCAATGCGATGCGCTGGGGCTGGATACCAGCGCCGATATTGATGCGGTGCGCGCGCAAGTCGGTGATGATATGGCGCTGCAAGGCAATCTCGACCCGCAAGTTTTGGTGGCGGGTGGCGCGAGGCTTGACGTAGCCGTGCGTGAGATTTTGGCCAAGACCAAAAACACGCCTCATATTTTCAATCTCGGGCATGGTATCGTGCCGCAAACGCCGCCTGAAAATGTGACGCGGCTGATTGAATTGATCCGCGGCGCGCCGGCGTGCGTTTTGAAAAAGTGAGGGAGCAAAGACAGTGATGGAATTTCTGGCTGATTATTACCGCTGGCTGCTGGCTTTTCATATTATTTCAGTGATGTTTTGGATGGCCGGCATGTATTATTTGCCGCGGCTGTTTGTTTATCATGTCGAGGCGCTGGAAAACGGCATACCGCATGAGATGTTTCCGGTGATGGAAGCAAAACTTTTACGCATCATTATGGAACCGGCCATGGCGGCGTCTTGGGTTTTCGGTCTGTCACTGATTTTCGCCGCCGGACATTGGCCCATCATTGAGTTTTGGCTTATCGCCAAATTGGTTTTGGTGGTTATTTTATCCGGCTATCATGGGTTTTTGTCGGCCACGCGAAAGACGCTATTAAGCGGCGCGCCGCCGCGGGCATCGAGATTTTATCGCATGGTTAATGAAATACCGCCGGTCTTGACGATTGTGATTGTTATCCTCGTCGTGGTGCAGCCATTTTAAGCGACTTGAACAAGCCGCGTTTTTCGCTTATGGTGCATTTCCTACCGAATGCCGCGCGTCGGCACTTTTGCTTTTCGTAAAATCTGTTGAACGTCCGGTCTATCGGACAGCGCATGTGTTTTCTTGAAAAGCATTTCCTCCAAATTGGCGAGAATGACAATGGAACAAATTAAACTTGAAGAGCTGAAGGCGAAATCGCCGACCGAGCTTTTGGCATTTGCCGAAACCCATGAGATTGAAAACGCATCAGCCATGTTGAAACAGGACATGTTATTCGCGATTTTGAAAAAATTAGCTGATGATGATGTGACGATTATCGGCGAGGGCGTGGTTGAGGTACTGCAGGATGGGTTCGGCTTTTTGCGCTCGCCTGATGCGAATTATTTGCCCGGCCCGGACGATATTTATGTCAGCCCCAGTCAAATTCGCCGCTTTGCGTTGCGCACCGGCGATACGCTGGAGGGTGAAATTCGCAGCCCAAAAGACGGCGAGCGTTATTTTGCCCTGCTTAAAGTCAATAAGATTAATTTTGAAGACCCCGAAAAGGCCCGCCAGAAAGTTCATTTTGACAATCTGACACCGCTTTATCCTGACGAAGCCATCAGCATGGAGATTGACGATCCGACGCGCAAAGATTTATCGACCCGCGTGATTGATATTGTGTCGCCTTTGGGTAAAGGCCAGCGCGCCCTGATTGTGGCGCCGCCGCGCACCGGTAAAACCGTATTGATGCAAAATATCGCGCAATCCATCGCCGCCAATCACCCTGAATGTTATCTGATTGTCTTGTTGATTGATGAGCGCCCCGAAGAAGTGACCGATATGCAGCGCTCGGTTGACGGCGAGGTTGTTTCCTCAACCTTTGACGAACCGGCGACGCGCCATGTGCAAGTTGCAGAAATGGTTATTGAGAAAGCCAAGCGTCTGGTCGAACATGGCCGCGATGTGGTTATCCTGCTCGACAGCATAACGCGTCTGGGGCGCGCTTATAATACGGTTGTGCCAAGCTCGGGCAAAGTGTTGACCGGCGGCGTTGACGCCAATGCGTTGCAACGCCCGAAGCGCTTTTTCGGCGCGGCGCGGAATATTGAGGAAGGCGGCTCATTGACCATTATCTCGACAGCGCTGATTGAAACTGGCTCGCGCATGGATGAGGTTATCTTTGAAGAATTTAAGGGCACGGGTAACTCAGAGATTGTGCTCGACCGGAAAATTTCCGATAAGCGTGTCTTCCCGGCCATTGACATTATGAAATCGGGTACGCGCAAGGAAGAGCTTTTGGTTGACCCCGGCGCGCTTGCGAAAATCTATGTGCTGCGCCGTATTCTCAATCCGATGGGCGCGGTTGATGCGGCTGAGTTCCTCATCGATAAGCTGAAAAACACCAAGAATAATGATGAGTTCTTCGACTCGATGAACACGTAAAAAGCGGCACAGACGAAATTAAGGCGCGGCTAAGAAAGCGCGCGTTGAAATAAGTCCAAAGTGCGCCCATGCGCCAGTGCTGTTGCGGCCGCGTCATAATGCATGCCGTTATGGCGCGCAAAAGCGTGGTCTTGCCCGTCATAAATATGGGCCTCGGCCAGCTCATGTGCAGCCAGACCGTCGATAATGGCGGCCTGCGCTTCCGGCGGCACAAATTCATCTTCAGATGCAATATGAACCAGCGTCGGCGCGGTGATGTTGTCGGCCTCGCCCAGCAGCCCCTCAATGCCAACCCCATAATAGGACGCATGGGCATCGGCATTGGTGCGACAAGCGGCGAGAAACACCATCCGGCCACCCAGACAAAACCCGATTGTGCCGACTTTGGCGCAGCCATTGGCGCGCAAATAATCAATCGCGGCTTGCAGATCGCCAACCCCTTCATCGCCATCATAGCCGTTCATCAGGGCAAAGGCCTTTTGCCATTCGGCTTCTGAGCCATCGGTCAGTGAGACATTGCGTTCTTGACGCCAAAACAAATCGGGGGCGAGCGCGAGATAGCCCTCGCCGGCCAGCCAATCGGCGGTTTCTTTAATATCGCTATTCACGCCGAAAATTTCTTGAATGACAACCACACCACCTTTGACGCCACCCTTTTGGAGCGCCTCATCTGCTTGGGCTGAAGGCCGCGCCAAATAGCCGTCAAAATAATCATCACCGATTTTTATTTGAACTGTTTCACCCATTTGAGCCTCCGTTTTCATGCGCCGCATTTTGTGGCTTTAGCTTGTTACTTTAGTCTGAGGCTTGAGTTTGTCGCCTGTGCAGCAAACCGTCAAGCGCCGCCGTGACCGCGTCGGCCTCGGTTATCGGCGCGAGGCAGCTTTGGCCCGGGCAAATATAGGCGGTCGCCTTATCGTCCAGCATGTGTTTGCCATAGGCCGGATGGCGCGTGTCAATATCGGCGCTATCGGGCGTTATGATAATGACCTGACGGCAGAATATCGGATGTGCCAGCGCGGCATGAGCCAGCGCGTGCGCGGCGTCTTCTGTGTCGTCTTTGTTGGCATTTTTGTCGGTAATGACAATAATCGACAATGGGTGGTCGAGGCTCAGCCGCGTGCTCAGCAGCGATGTCATGGCCGGATAGTTTTGCGCCAAATGACCCGCCAGCTCGGCAAAGCCCTGTTCGGCTTTATCGCGCCATGCCGTGTCGCCGGTAAGCGTTGCCAGCGTCGCAAATAAATCGAGCGCCGCCGCATTGGCCGAGGGCTGAGCGTTGTCTTGCACCGGTTTATTATTGACCAAAAGCGTCGCCTCATCAGCCAGATTGGCGAAATAGCCGCCGCGCTCATCATCGTGAAACTGGGCGTGCAGATAAGTCGCATCATTGACGGCGTGCTGGAGATAAAGCGGCGCGGCAGTGGCGGCGTAAAGCGCTGCCGCAGCTTGACCCACAAAGGCATAATCAGCCGACAGCGACACGGCCAGTTGTTTGCCACCCCGCGCCGCATGGCACAGGCGGCCTGATTTATCGGTGAGGGCAGCGCGCGCGGCGTGATAAGCGGTCTCGGCCATGGCCAGCCAATCGGGGCGCTGAAACAGCCGCGCCGCCTCAATCAGCGCGGCAATCATCAGGCCGTTCCAATCGGCGAGAATTTTATCATCGCGGCCGGGGGCGGTGCGGTCGGCGCGCTGCGTGAGTAGTGTTTCACGCGCGGCGCGAAAATCGGCGCGGGGCGCGTCGCCATTGGCCAATAGATTGGGAATGTTTTTGCCCTCAAAATTGCCCGCGGTGGAAATATCATAAGCGGCACAAAACGCTGCCGCGTCAGTGCTTTTATCGTCTTTAAGGGCAGCCTCGATTTGAGCTTTGTCCCAGACGTAAAACTTGCCCTCTTCGCCCTCCGTGTCGGCATCGAGGCTGGCGGCAAAAGCCCCCTCATCGGTCACCATGTCGCGCGCCAGCCACGCAATCGTCTCGTCAATGCGCGCGGCAAAAAGCGGGTCTTGCGTGTCGCGATATAGGGCGCAGAGCCAGGTGATGAGCAGCGCATTGTCATACAGCATTTTTTCAAAATGCGGCACCAGCCAATCGGCATCGACGCTGTAACGGGCAAAGCCGCCGCCGAGATGATCGTAAATGCCGCCCTGACAGATTTTGCGCGCCGTCACCAAAACAGCGTCGCCTATCGAGCCATTGCCGCCAAGCTGGGCTTGCTGCCATAAAAACAAATAGAGAAAAGGCTGCGGAAATTTTGGCGCACCGGCCAGCCCGCCTTTTTCCATATCAATATGCTCGGCCAAAACCCGCGCCGCACGCATCGGTAAATCGCTCGGCATATCACCGCGCGCATCAGCCGCCGCTTTGGCCTTTAGCGATTGCGTCAGCGCCTTGGTATTGGCGGCAATCTTATCGGGCGTCTCGGTCCAAATGCGATTTATCTCAGCCAGAATTTGCATAAAGCCCGGGCGGCCATATTGTGGATTTTTGGGAAAATAAGTGCCGCCCCAAAATGGCGCGCCATTGGCGTCGAGACAGATGGTCAGGGGCCAGCCGCCCTGCTCGCCCATCATGGCCAGCGCGCTCATATAAATTTCATCAAGGTCGGGGCGCTCTTCGCGGTCGAGTTTAATGCAGACGAAATGCGCGTTCATCAAGGCCGCGACCTCGTCATCCTCAAAGCTTTCATGCGCCATCACATGACACCAATGACACGCCGCATAGCCGACCGACAGCAAAACAGGCACATTGCGTCGCCGCGCTTCTTCAAACACGGCGTCTTCCCAGGGCTGCCAATGCACCGGATTATCCTTGTGCTGTAAAAGATAGGGGCTGGTCGCATCGGCCAGCCGATTGCGCGCGAAGATGTCATTGCCTTTATCGGTCATGTCGGGCAGGTTAGCCGAAATTCGATACAGCACAAGGCGGTTAACCAAGTGTCAGACGCGACTATTTTTGCCCTATCGACCGCGCCGGTGCGCGCGGCAGTGGCGATTATTCGCCTATCGGGCGGTGATTGTGTTGGCGCGCTGACGGCGCTTGGCGTAACCGATGTGCCGCCGCCGCGCCAAGCGGCATTGCGCCGCTTGCATGCTCCCGAGAGCGGTGCCTTGCTCGACGAGGCTTTGCTGCTGCGCTTTCAGGCGCCGCATAGTTTTACCGGCGAGGATATGCTCGAGCTGCATGTGCATGGCGGCTTGGCGGTTACCCAATCCATATTGGCGGCGCTGTCTTCTCTTGACGGGCTGCGCATGGCCGAGGCCGGAGAGTTTACCCGCCGTGCCGTGGTCAATGGCAAAATGGACTTAACGGCTGCCGAAGCGATTGCCGATTTGATTGATGCCGAAGGCGGCGCGCAACAAGCGCGCGCCCTTGACCAATTGCGCGGGCAGTTGAAAGACCAAGCCGAGGCATGGCGCACGCAGCTCAAAACCATGCTGGCGCATTTGGAAGCCGATTTGGAATTTGCCGATGAAGACCTGCCCGGCGGTTTGGGTCAGACGGCGTTGGAGGGCTTGCCCGCGTTGCGCGATGCGTTGGCGGCGCATGTCGGGGATAAGCGGGGCTTGCGCCTGCGCGATGGTGTGCGGGTCGCTTTGCTGGGCGCGCCGAATGCCGGAAAATCAAGTATTCTCAATATGTTAGCGGGACGTGAGGCGGCGATTGTATCGGCCCGGGCGGGCACAACGCGCGATGCCATTGAGGTGGCCATGGTGCTTGATGGCGTGCCGGTGACGCTGGTTGATACGGCCGGCTTGCGCGCCGCCGGTGATGATATTGAGCGCGAGGGCGTGCGCCGCGCCGAACAGGCGGCTGAGCAAGCGGATATTGTGGTGCTGGTCAGCGCCCCCGATGCCGAGTTGCCGTCGGGCGATATGAAACAGCGTTTGGCCGCGGCTGATTTGCGGCTCGCCAATAAATCTGACATTGAACCAGGCACGGCATCAGATAAAAACCCCAAAGGCGCATTAGCGGCGAATGACGGGTCTTGTGATCTTGCGCTGTCGGCCAAGACCGGCGATGGCGCCGAGGCGCTGCTGGCGCGGCTTGGTGAATTGGTGCGCGACAAGGCCGGACTGGGTGGCGGCGTGTTGGTGACGCGCCAACGCCATGCTGAAATTCTGGAAGACGTCGTCGCGCATTTAGACGCCGCGCAACATGCCACTGCGTTGGAATTGGCGGCAGAGGATTTGCGCTTGGCGCAACGCGCTTTGGGGCGGCTGACCGGCGCAGTTGATGTCGAACAATTGCTCGATATTGTGTTCGCCGATTTTTGTATCGGCAAGTAGTAAGCGAAATAATAAGCGGTTCACCAGCACATTGTTTCACGTGAAACAATGTGCTTTTGGCAGCGCCTCCTCCCTGCCCCCAAACGCGCGCTCCCGCCGCGTCCCCAGCGGCGTTTCGCGCGGGCTTGTATGGGTGCGTGCATTATCGCTTGTCGGCATAAGGGCTAATGCGCTATCACGCCCCCATGAGTGCACAGACACAAACTGCCACAAGCTATGACGTGATTGTCATTGGCGGCGGCCATGCCGGTTGCGAAGCGGCGGCTGCAGCGGCGCGCTTTGGCGCGCAAACGCTATTGGTGACGCATAAGCTTGAGACAATTGGCGAGATGTCGTGCAATCCGGCGATTGGCGGTGTCGGCAAGGGTCATTTGGTGCGCGAAATAGATGCGCTGGACGGGCTGATGGGCCGCGTCGCCGATCAAGCGGGGATTCAGTTTCGCCTGCTCAATCGGCGCAAAGGGCCTGCCGTGCATGGGCCACGCACCCAGGCCGATCGTAAGCTTTATCGCCACGCCATGCAGGCGGCGATTGCCGAGACGCAAAATCTTACCGTATTGGCGCAGCCGGTCGATGATGTGGTGGTTGAGAACGGTCGGTGTTGCGGCGTGATAACCGGTGACGGCGCGCGGCTTGATGCGGCGGCTGTTGTCTTGACCACCGGCACATTTCTTGACGGGCTTGTGCATATCGGCACGCAGCGTATTCCGGCCGGTCGGCATGGCGAAGCGCCGGCCATCACCCTGTCGCAACGGCTTTATGCGCTGGCCGCGACAAGCGGGGCGCTGACATTGGGGCGGATGAAAACCGGCACACCGGCGCGCCTCGATGGCCGCACCATTAATACGGATATTTTGGAAGCCCAACCGGCTGATGACAATCCGGTGCCGTTTTCTTTCATGAGCGATAAAATCACCGTGCCGCAAACCGTCTGCCATATCACCCATACCAATCAGGCGACTTTTGATATTATCGAGAAGAACGTCAAATTATCGCCGGTTTATTCCGGCCAAATTGCCGGTGTCGGGCCGCGCTATTGTCCGGCGATTGAGGATAAGGTGGTGCGCTTTCCCGACCGCGTCTCGCATCAAATTTTTCTCGAACCCGAAGGGCTTGATGACCCGACGGTTTATCCCAATGGCATTTCGACCTCGCTGCCTGAGGATATTCAAGATGCGTTTATTCGCACCATTCCGGGGCTTGAGCATGTGCATATTATGCGGCCCGGCTATGCCATTGAATATGATTATGTTGACCCGCGCGCCCTGCTGCCCAGTCTGGAGCTGAAAGCCCTGCCCGGGCTTTATTTGGCCGGACAGATTAACGGCACGACCGGCTATGAAGAAGCCGCAGGGCAGGGTTTGATTGCGGGGCTGAATGCGGCCCGCGCCGCCGGTGGCCAAGACGCGCTTATTCTCGACCGCGCCGAGGCGTATATTGGCGTGATGATTGATGATTTGGTGACCAAGGGCGTGTCAGAGCCCTATCGCATGTTTACCGCGCGGGCTGAATATCGCCTGACCTTGCGCGCCGATAATGCCGACCAGCGCTTGACCGCTAAAGGCATGGCAGCGGGGTTTGTCGGGACGCAACGCGCGGCGCATTTTGAAGCGAAAATGAGCAAGCTGCAAAAGGCCCGCGCTTTGGCCGAGGGCTGGCAAATGACGCCAAACCAGGCCGGTGACAAGGGCTTGCATATACGCGCCGATGGGGTGCGCCGCAATATGATTGAGCTATTGGCTTATCCGTCAATTACGTGGCAAGACCTGGCGGCGATTTGGCCCGACATGGAGGGCTGGGATGATGAGACCCGTTTTCAGATTGAAACCGATGCCCGCTATGCCGGTTATCTCGACCGTCAAAAGGCCGATATTGAGGCCTTCCGCCGCGATGAGGCCCTGCAATTGCCCAAAGACATTGATTATTTAAGCTTGGAGGGCATGGCGACCGAAGTGCGGCAAAAATTGGCCGCCGCACGCCCCGTCACTTTGGGGCAAGCTGCACGCCTCGATGGCATGACACCGGCAGCCTTAACCCTATTGCTGCATCATGCCCGCAAATCCAATATCAGTGCCAGTGCCAATATCGCCGGTAAACCCAGCGCGGCGGAGTAGCTAAAGCCATTATGACGCCGGAACAATTCGCCGAGACCTATGATGTTTCACGTGAAACACTGACCAAATTAATGGCCTATCAAGCGCTATTGGGCAAATGGCAGAAGTCCGTCAATCTTGTTGGGCCCAATACGCTGGCGCATTTTTGGCAACGTCACGCCGCGGATTCGGCGCAAATTATGCGCTATGCGCCCAGCACCTCTGATACCGCGCGTGCCGCCCCGAATGCCGCCAAGACTTGGCTTGATCTGGGCAGCGGCGGCGGCCTGCCCGGTTTGGTGTTGGCGATTATGCTGGCTGAAAAAAACGCCGCCGCGCATATGCATTTCATCGAAAGCGATCGCAAAAAGGCGGGTTTTTTGCGCGCCGTTATTGCCGATACCGGCCTTACCGCGACGGTGCATCATGCGCGCATTGAGGCGGTGGCCGCAGCCAAGCCCCCCGCATTGGCGGAAATCGATGTGATTACCGCGCGCGCGCTGGCCCCCCTTCCCGATTTATTGGGGCTTTTGGTGCCGTTTTGCAATTCATCCACAGTTGCGCTGGTTCATAAGGGGCGCAATTGGCAGGAAGAATTGACGGCGAGCGAACAATATTGGAAACTTAATGTAACGGCTCAACTGAGCGACACAGATGCTGCGGCGCGGATACTGGAGATTAGCGCCGTGACGCCGCGAAATCGCTAAAAAGCGGCTCGAAGCGGGACAAGCCGCTTTCAGGCGCACGGCGTCAGAGGTTTGCGTCTGTGTGGAAAATATGTAAAGAATTGTCTTATGACAAATGTGAGGAAGCCCGTGTCGCCATTTGAGTCACCCCCCCATAATGCTGCTGCGCCGCCCGCGCCGCGCGTCATGTGTTTGGCCAATCAAAAAGGCGGTGTCGGCAAAACCACCACGGCGATTAATCTCGGCACCGCGCTGGCCGCCATTGGCGAGCCGGTTTTATTGATTGACCTTGACCCGCAAGGCAATGCCTCAACCGGTCTGGGCATTGACCGCGCCGACCGAAAGCTCACCAGTTTTGATGTCTTGCTGGGCGATGCGACATTGGCCGAGGCGGTGTGCGAAACCGCCGTGCCGGGCTTTCATCTGGTGCCGGCAAGCATGGACTTGCTCGGCGTTGAGGTCGAATTGTCGGATAATGAGCGGCGTATTCATCGCCTCGCTGACGCCCTCGCCGATTATCAGGCGACGTCTATGGCCGATAGCGCCGCCAGCCGCTTTTCCTATATTTTTATCGATTGCCCGCCCTCGCTCAACATGTTGACGTTAAACGCGATGGTTGCCGCGCAATCCGTATTGGTGCCCCTGCAATGCGAGTTTTTTGCATTGGAAGGTTTGAGCCAGCTATTGAGCACGATTGAACAAGTGAAGGGCAGCCTTAATCCGGCTTTGGATATTCAGGGCATTGTGCTGACCATGTTTGATGCGCGCAATAATTTGTCATCGCAGGTCGATGCCGATGTGCGCAGCCATTTCGATGGTTTGGTTTATGACACGGTTATTCCAAGAAATGTGCGGGTCTCGGAGGCGCCCAGCTTCGGCAAACCGGCGCTTCTTTATGATCACAAATGCAGCGGCTCTTTGGCCTATATGCAATTGGCCGGTGAACTTGTGCGGCGCGAGCGCGCCCGACAAGCGGCGTGAGCCGAGCGCGGCCAATAAAATGAATGGATATCTGAATGAGTGACGCAAAAAAACCCGCCCCCCGAAAAGCCCAGCGCGGTTTGGGCCGCGGCCTGTCGGCGCTGATTGGCGATGCCGCCGCGCCAAAGGTCGCGGTCAATCCCGTAACACCGGATTCCACACCGAATAGCACGCCGGGTGCTGAGCCCGATAATGCCGGAAAAGCGGCTGGTAGCGGATTTATCTATGTCGGCATTGATACGCTGAAGCCGGGGGCGTTTCAGCCGCGGAAAGTCTTTGATAAAGACGAATTGAGCGCGTTGGCCGCGTCAGTTGAAAAATCCGGCGTTTTGCAACCGCTTTTGGTGCGCCCGATTGATGACGGCTATGAGATTATCGCCGGTGAAAGACGCTGGCGCGCGGCACAAATGGCGCGCCTGCATCAAGTGCCGGTAATTGTTCAGCCGGTCAATGATGTCACCGCGCTGGAAATCGGCTTGGTCGAGAATGTGCAACGCGCTGACCTCAATCCGATTGAAGAAGCTGAGGGATATCAACGGCTTATCGATGAGTTCGCCTATACACAAGCCGAGCTTGCCGAGACCATTGGCAAAAGCCGCAGTCATATCGCCAATTTGCTGCGTCTGACCGGCGCGCCGCAAGCCATTAAACAGGCGCTCGGCGCGGGCACGATTTCCATGGGTCATGCGCGCGCTTTGTTGGGATTGTCTGAAGCCGAAAAACAAAGCGCCGATGTGATTGCCGGCATGGTGAAACAGATTATCAAAGACGGCATGAGCGTGCGCGCTGTCGAGCGGCTTGTGGCGGCACAAGCGACCAGGCCCAAAGGGACGGGCGGCGGCGGCAAAACCACGACAGAAAAATCAGCCGACACAAAACAACTTGAAAAGCAATTGGCAGATCGGCTGGGTCTTGGCGTAAGCCTTGATGATAAGGGCAAGAAAGGCGGCGATGTCCGGATTTCTTATAAGACGCTTGAACAATTGGACGCGCTGATTGCGCGGTTGATGCGCCCATAAATTTTATTTGGCTTTATTGCTCACGCGGCGCGCTCTTTATCTTTCGCGCGACCCGCACTCTTTATCTCTCACGCGGCTCGCGCTCTTTATCTCTGCGCTGCTCGCGCGATGCGCAAAAGGGCATTACCAGCTTGGGCTTGCGACAGGCTACTTGTCCCGCCGCGACAGGCTTTTTCGGCAGCATTCAAAATCTCCAGCGCGCGCGCACATTTGCCGCTCGACCATAAGCGCATTTGCTGTTCGACCAATGGCTTGCGCCGAAAATGCAGCGGTGGCCGAAACGCGCCCAGCGCTTTGACTTGCGACGTGCCGTTCTCCATCTGCCCAAGTGCCAAATGCAGGGTTTGAAAATGCATGCGCGCCACAGCCAGCGCACTGGCGGCAGCCGTTCCGGCGGCCTCCAAGCGCGCCAGCGCCCGGTCGGCCTCGTCCAATCGACCCAGCGCGACGCTGTCAATCAGCCGATCAAAATCGCCCTGTGTTTGGTCACCCAATGCGGCCTCCACATCATCACCCGTGACCATGCCCGGCTCGGCCTTTTTATCGCGCACGCCCTTAAACAGAATCAGCCGCTCCAATTCGCGCTGAATAATGCCGCGATCCGTGGCCAGTCGCGCACTTAATAAATCCATAGCCAGCGCCTCAATGCGGTAATTTTCGCGCTCCAAACTCTGGCGAATGAGGCGGCTAATATCGCGCGCTTCCAGCGCATAACATGGCAAGGCCATGGCTTGCTTATCGGTCTCAGCAGCCTTTCGCAAAGGCGATGTCGGGCGCAAATTATCGGCCTCGACAATAACCATTGCGCTATGTGTCGGCGCAGATGCCTCGGCCAGTTTTGCCAGATAAAATTTGACCGCACTGACGACAGCGGCATTGCCACCGCTGACATGAACCAGCTTGCGGTCGCCAAACATCGGCATGGCCGCGGCTTCATCAGCCAGCAATCCGGCTTGGCCTGACAGCGCGCCCTCTTCCAAAGAAACATATTGCAGCGGGTCGAAATCCTGTCCCAAATAGGCGGCCTTAATGGCCTTGGCGGTTTCGTGCACACCGCCGCGGTCTGGGCCATAAACCAAAACCAGCGCCGGTGATTTATCGGCTTTCAAGCCGCCGACCCAGGCTTCCACCTCATGTGCTTTGGCCTTCATGGGCGCGCCCCATCTATTTGCGCGCCGATCCCCTCGCGCGATAAGCGCATTACCAATTGCTCGGCCAGGACTTGCATGGCAAGGCGTGCTTGATTGCGCTTTTGCGCCAAATCATCGGCACCGCTGCCACTGCGCGCGACATTTGCCGCATGGCGCAATTCAATCGAGCGGCGCGTGCCGTCTTGTCGGTTATGCAGTTCAGCGCGCAAGCGATAGGAAAGCTCAATGCGCGCGCCGACACCGGCTTCGTTAAGCTGGCTGTCACGCGCCGCCTCATCAAGCGTGATGCGCATATCGAAAAGCGCCCGCTCATCGGCTTGCCACCGCCCGTTTAACGCTTGCGCCAATAGGCGCCCATTGTCGCTATCGGGCAGGGCCAAAGCCGCCAGCGATACCGACCCGTCACGCGTGCCGTCTATTTTATAAATCGGGGAAAAGCCGCAAGCCGATAACAGCAAGGCGACAAGTAAGACCGCCAAACCCGGCAGCACCGCCAAATCGGCCTGTCTATTTGACCACCAGATTGACAATGCGCCCGGGGACAATGATGGTTTTTTTAAGCTCTTGACCGTCAATGAATTTTTTAACCCCAGCTTCGTTCAGCGCCATTTCTTTGATTATAGCCTCATCGGCGTCTTTCGGCACGGAAATTTCGCCGCGCTTTTTGCCATTCACTTGCACCGGCAAGACCACCTCATCGCTGGTCAAAACCGATGTATCGGCTTGCGGCCAAGCGGCATCAGCGACCAGCCCCGCGCCGCCCAATGCCTGCCAGCCGGTTTCGGCTAAATGCGGCATCATGGGCGAGAGCAGCTTCACTAATTGCGCCAGCGCATAAGCGCGACACGTCGCATCATTACCATTAAGCGCCTTAAATGCACCCAGCGCATTGACCAATTCATAAAGCCGCGCCACGGCGCGGTTAAAGCCAAGCGCCTCCAGCTCGCGTGTTACCGCATCAATGGCAAGCTGCACTTGGCGATAAAGCGTGCGCGCATCGTCGCCATCTATATCGGACGCGGTTAAGCCATCGACAAAACGCGCCGCGTCATGCCCTTCCAATATATGCCCGTCAAATAAGCGCCAGACTTTTTGCACAAAGCGCCAAGCGCCCTCAATGCCGTCTTGCGTCCATTGCACATCACGCTCGGGCGGGCTGTCAGACAGCATAAACCAACGCGCCGTATCGGCCCCATAGCGCGCAATAATATCGTCCGGATCGACAATATTTTTCTTCGATTTCGACATTTTCTCGACCGCGCCGACGCTCACCGCGCTGCTGCCATCAGCCGCCAAAACCGCGCCATCGCCATTGCGAATAATCTCATCGGGCGACAGCCACTGCCCGTCATGGCGATAGGTCTCATGGCACACCATGCCTTGTGTAAATAATCCGGCAAATGGCTCTTCGACCGCCACATGGCCGGTTTTGTGCATGGCGCGTGTGGTGAAGCGGGCATAAAGCAAATGCAAAATCGCATGTTCAATGCCGCCAATATACTGGTCAACCGGCAGCCAATAATCGACCGCGGCGCGGTCGGTCGGCGCGTCTTCTTTCAAACCGGCAAAGCGGGCAAAATACCAACTGCTGTCAATAAATGTATCAAATGTATCGGTCTCGCGGGTCGCATCGCCGCCGCAGTTCGGGCATTTGACATGCTTCCAGCTTGGGTGATGCGCCAGCGGATTGCCCGGCTTGTCGAAGCTGACATCATCGGGCAGGGTGACGGGTAATGCGTCGCGCGGCACCGGCACAGTGCCGCATATGTCGCATAAAATCATCGGTATCGGGCAGCCCCAATAGCGCTGGCGGGAAATGCCCCAATCGCGCAGTCGGAAATTGACGCGCTTTTCGCCGCGCCCGTCCGCCTCAAAACGCGCAATCATTTGTGCCCGTGCCGCTTGCGGTGACAGCCCGTCAAGCCCCGGCGAATTAACCATCACCCCATCGCCCGTATAGGCCGTATCGGTGACAGTGAAATCGGCGTCGTCTTGCGGGCGAACTACGGTTTTGACCGGCAGATTATATTTTAAGGCAAAATCAAGGTCGCGCTGGTCATGCGCCGGACAGGCAAAGATTGCACCCGTGCCATAGCCCATTAACACAAAATTGGCGACATAGACCGGCAATAACCAATCCTTGTCCAATGGGTGTTGCACTTTTAAGCCGGTATCAAAGCCCAGCTTTTCGCCCGCCTCAATATCGGCTTCTGACGTGCCGCGCTTGGCGCAATCGGCGCGAAAAGCGGCAAGCTCTTGATTGTCTTCCGCCAATTCTATGGCCAGCGGGTGATCGGGTGAAATGGCGCAAAAACTTGCGCCATATAGCGTGTCGGGGCGGGTGGTATAAACCTCCAGCGCGTCAACATCATATACGGTTTGCGTCAGCTCAAAGCGGCAGGCCAGACCCTCCGAGCGGCCAATCCAATTTGCCTGCATCAGCCGCACTTTTTCCGGCCACCGTTCCAGCCCGTCCAGCGCGCCCAGCAAGGCCTCGGCATAATCGGAAATACGCAAAAACCATTGCGTCAGATTTTTTTGTTCAACCGCGGCGCCCGACCGCCAGCCCTTGCCGTCAATCACTTGTTCATTGGCCAGCACGGTTTGGTCAACCGGGTCCCAATTGACAATGCTTTCGCGGCGGTCAACCAATCCGGCCTCGACGAAATCCAGAAACATGGCTTGCTCATGGCCGTAATAAGACGGGTCGCAGGTTGCAAATTCGCGCGCCCAATCAATCGACAGGCCCAGCTTTTTAAGCTGGCCGCGCATGGTGTCGATATTCTCATATGTCCATTTTGCCGGATGGGTGTTTTTCTCCATCGCCGCATTTTCGGCCGGCATGCCAAAAGCGTCCCAGCCCATTGGGTGCAGCACATTATGGCCTTGCGCTTTTTTGAAGCGCGCCACCACATCGCCCATAGCGTAATTGCGCACATGCCCCATATGAATACGCCCCGACGGATAGGGGAACATTTCCAAGACATAATATTTGGGACGCGTTTTGTCGCCCTCATCGGCGACGAAAGAACGCGCATCATCCCACGCCTTTTGCCAATGGGCTTCATGCGCGGACGGGTCATAAGGGGGGCGCGACGTGTCGCTCATTCAATTTACCGATCGGCGCGGCGCGACACGGCAAGGTCGCGGGCGCGTGTCAGAATAATATTTTCAAGCTGGCGAGCTGCGGCCACTGAGGTGGCCGTGGCAACCCATTTGCCGCCGCGCAATGTCTCGCGAAACAGGCTGACGCGCAAAGCATCGGCGCGCAGCTCAAGGCCTGAAATAATCAGATTGACCTTTACCCGCTCATTGGTTGCGGCCGGGTCATTATACCAATCGCTGATAATCACCCCACCAATAGGGTCGGCTGAAGCCAGCGGCATGAAAGACAAGGTCTCGAGACTGGCCTGCCATAAAACCGCATTGACCGACAGGCCGCCCGCTGGCGCGGCGGCTTGCTGCACGCTGGCCTGCGGGGCCGGGTCTTTTTCGCCGAAAGTGAAAAAATCAAAAACCGAGCCGCTCTCGGCGGTTGCGACTTTATCGCCTTCCGGATAGTCGGCCTCGACCGATAGCGCGCCACAGGCGGTTAAGGCGGCGGCGAGCGTGATGTTGAGGCACAGCGCCGAAAGGCGGCGGCGAAAGGCGGTGGTGCTCTTGGTTAAGCTATTGGTCAGGCGGCGCATGGCGGAACTCATTCATATCAGTTTCAAAGGGTCTTCCGAACCCGTCATAATCAAGCACATGACTATTATGGACATGGCGAAAAGTAAAGCCTGTTCGCCATTATCACACAGCTTTATGGCGCGGCGAGGACCCGTTTAGGCGCAAAGCTGCGAATGGCGGCAAACCCGTCCGCCACCGCAAGGCCGCCGAGGCGATGCCAGCTTTGCATATCCATGCCCCCCAGCGCATAGGCGCGCAAGCCCATTTCCCGCGCCGCCCGCAAGAGCGGCACGGCGCGCATCAGACCCAGCGGCGCGGCATCGGCATGGCTTGGCGTTGCAAAAATCGGTGAAATGAGAACCGTCGTAAAACCGGCGCGCTTGGCGGCGATAAGCTCGCCGTGATTGTGAACGGCTGCCGTATGCGTCCGGCTTTTCACATGCGTGCTGATGCGGCGCGGCCCGCGCCATAGGGGCAGGCGCGCCAGCATATGGGACGGGCAATGAAACGCCGCGCCATGCTTGGCCGCCAAACGGGCATCGCCGGCGATTGAAAAATAACGCCCTTGTCCGTAGCAGAGGCGCGCCATCTCGGCGGCCATCTCGGCGCGGGCGTGATGGTCATAATCACGTAACACCAAACCGACGCTGCGCGGCTGCGCTGTCACCGCGGCGCGCCAATCGGGCTGGCGGGTCAGGTCTGAGAGCATTAAAAAAGGCGGCGCAGACATGATGGCTCTCTTGTTTGGGTTGCGGTCGAAAGGTTAAAGTTAAAAGCCTAAGCTCGTCTATCGCAAAACAAGCCGTATTTTCAACTTGGCTGTTTCGCGCGCGTCTGGCAATAGTTTGCAGGACAGGTTGGAGACCGTTATGCCCGATATGATATCAGCCCCCGAGACGACAGACGCGGCGGCGCAAAAATTGGCCGAGATACACCAACGCATGGCGGCGGCGCTGAAAGCCGGTGGGCGCGCCCCTGACGCGGCCCAATTACTGGCCATTTCCAAAACCAAACCGGCAGCTGCCATCACACCGCTTATTGCGGCCGGTCACCGCCATTTTGGCGAAAATCGTGTGCAGGAGGCGGCGGATAAATGGCCGGCGCTCAAAGCCGCGCATCAGGAACTGGAACTTCATTTGGTCGGGCCATTGCAAACCAATAAGGCGAAACAAGCGATTGAATTGTTTGACGTGATTCAGACTTTGGACCGCGAAAAGCTGGCCCGCAAAATGGCCGCCCTCAAACAAGAAAAGGCCGAAACGGCAAAAGCCGACCCCCATGAGCCGCCCTTTCCGCGCTTTTTCATTCAGGTCAATAGCGGTGATGAGCCGCAAAAATCAGGCCTGTCACCGTCTGAACTAGCCGCTTTTCATGCATTTTGCACGCAAGAGCTTGACCTTGATGTGGTCGGGCTGATGTGTTTGCCACCGCAAGATGAGGCCGCCGGGCCGCATTTTGCGCTCTTGGCCAAAATAGCCGCCGATCTTGGTTTGTCGCAGCTTTCTATGGGCATGTCGGGCGATTTTGAAACCGCCCTCTCGCTGGGCGCGACGCAGATTCGCATCGGCACGGCGCTTTTCGGGGCAAGGGACTGATTTTATTCAGCATTACTTTTTTGCCGCAATCAGAATATGCGTGTCGGGGCCGGCGTAGCGCAGCAAAAAGCGCATGCTGGCGGGACTGACGGCGACACAGCCCAATGTCGGATTGAAATTGTCTTTTTCGAGATGCAGAAAAATGGCGCTGCCGTGCCCCTTTTCGGGCGGCGCATCATTATAGCCAAGCTCGAAAAACACATCATAGAGCCGGTCGTGCCGCCAGAGGCGCTCGTGCCGCGCGCTCATTGGGCGCAAAATGGGCCGGTTGTAACAATCCGCCGTAACATCATCGCACCAGCCGCTTTTCTGGGATATTTTGACGATTGGTAGGCCGGCTTGGGGGCGCATGACGCGGTCGGGACGATACCAAATGCGGCGCAAGGGAAAACGCCCCAGCGGCGTTTTCGCGTCGCCTTCACGCTTATTATCGGTTAGGCCGCCGCGACCCAGCGCACAGCGGGCGCGATGCGGGCCGAAATGCAATTGACCGCTATGTTTATGCGCGCCTTGCGGGGTAACGATAATGTCTTTCATCGGGCTTAAATTCATGAGTCCTAAAGTCAACGAATTTGAGCGACCCGGCAAGTCCTTGTTTGCGGTGCTTGTCTGGGGCGCTTGTTTAGGGCGCTGGTTTACAGCCCTGCGGTATCACCTTGCCATAAGGGCAAAGCGTGAGATAAAAGCGACTATGGCGGTGAAACAAAAAATCCTTTTGGTACAAGATGATGATGCTTTGGCGGAAGTGCTGGGCGAGCAATTGGCCTTGCATGATGAGTTTGACCTGAGCCGCGCCGAAACGGCGGCGGCGGCTTTGGCGCAAGCGGGCAACGGCTTTGACCTTATTTTGCTGGATGTCGGCCTGCCCGACCAAGATGGTCGAGAGACCTGCAAGATTATGCGTAAAAATAAAATCACCACGCCGATTATCATGCTGACCGGGGCGACCAGCGAGGCCGATACGGTTTTGGGGCTTGATGCCGGCGCCAATGATTATGTCACCAAGCCGTTCAAATTCGGTATTTTATTGGCGCGGATGCGCGCGCAATTGCGCAGTCATGAACAAGCCGAGACGGCAGAGCTGCAAATCGGCGATTATCTATTTCGCCCGAGCCTGAAAATTCTCGAGCCGCAAGACGGCGCGGCGAAAATTCGCCTGACCGAAAAAGAAACCAATATATTGAAATTTCTTTACCGCGCCGCCGGTGAGGCCGTGGCGCGCGATACGCTGCTGCATGAAATATGGGGCTATAATGCCCAAGTCTCGACCCATACATTGGAAACCCATATTTATCGGCTCCGCCGCAAAATAGAGACCGACCCGTCTGAGGCGAAATTATTGCTGACGCTGGACGGCGGTTATGCGCTGGCGCGTGCCTAATGTTTGGATCAAGGCTCAGCTCAAGGATCAGCTAAAGGCTCAGCTAAAAGCTGCCTCTGCCCCGTCAATAACCGGATAGCCCGCAACATAATCGGCATGCATCCGCATGGCGCGGCCCGATGAAATCCTCATGGCGGCAAAATCGCTCATGCCGCGCGCCAATTCGCGCCCATCTGCCGCCAGCATTTGAAACCGCCGCCGCAGGCGCAAGCGGCCATCATTAAGGCTGACCCAAGTGGCAATATGCACCGTCTCATCAGCCAGCGCGGCGGCTTTGTAATCAATCTCATGGCGGGTCACGACGAAACCGCAATCGCGGGCGCGATAGGCGGCAAAGTCAAATCCCAAAGCTTGCGAGTGATGCCATGCCGCGCGCGCCATCCAGCCCAGATAAACGACATTATTGACGTGGTTGAAATCATCAATATCGGCCGCACGCACGTTGAGGGTCAGCACATGTTGCGGCGTCAGCAGCCAGGGCAGCGCGGGGGTGGTTTCGTTCATGGCCTCCAAACTATGCGTCAAAACGAGTTTGTGCAAGACAGCCAAGCCCCCTTGCCAGCGCCAAAGCCGCCCCTTACTGTCGGGCAAATGACCGCGCGCCGATAAATATCGGGCGCGGCCTTTTGGGGAGATGGTAATGAGCGCAAGCGCGATGGATGTGAGCCGGTTTGGTACGGAGCGACCCGGCTTTGAAACGGACAGCGAAAACTGGCCGCCCAATGTAAAGGCCGCGCATCAAAAACCGTCCCCCACATCGGCACATTTGGGCCTCGCATTATTGGCCGTCAATCGCGATGGCGGGATTGTCGAAATGGCGTTTAATGCCGATGACAAGCTGTGCAATAAATGGGGTGGCATTCAAGGCGGTAATGTCGCCGCCATGTTAGATGATGCCATGGCCTTTGCGATTGGCCTCAATCTCGATTGGGGACAAATCAGCCCGACATTGGAACTGAAAGTGTCCATGTTGGCGCCGGCACGCCCGGGACGCCTTTATGCGGTCGGCCAAGTGGTGCGGCGCGGGCGTTCGGTCGGCTTTGTCGAGGGGCAGTTATATGATGGCGCGGGTCAGCTATTGGCGACCGGTTCATCAACAGCCAATTTTGTGACGCTGAAAAAACGCGAAAAGAAATAGGAGACGATATGGCCCATTTGAAAAATGCCGACGCCGCCCAGCTTGCCGAAGTTGACGATGAAATGGCCTTTGCCGCTGCGGTGATGGGCTTTGAACCAAACAGCTTGAAAATCATGGCGCATCGACCGGAAATCCTGCGCGGGTTTTTGGGGCTAAGCGCCGCCATTTTGGGGCCTGAGGCCAAGCTGGCACCCGATTTGCGGCAAATGATTGCCCATATTGCCAGCGCCGCGGCGGGCTGTGCTTACTGCCAAGCCCATACCGCGCATGGGGCGCATGAGCGCGGCGTGGCCGACGAAAAAATTGAAGCGCTTTGGTTATATGAAACCGATCCGCAATTTTCTGAGGCGGAGCGCGCTGCTTTGGCTTTGGCGCAAGCCGGCGGCAGCGTGCCCAATGGCGCAACCCAAGCGCATTTCGATGCGCTGGCGCCGCATTTTTCAGAAGCCGAAATATGCGAGATTGTTGCAGTCATCGCCATGTTCGGCTTTCTCAATCGCTGGAATGACACCATGGCGACGCCGCTTGAGGACAGCCCGCTGGCTTATGCCGAGGGGCATCTTTTGGCCAATGGCTGGAAACCGGAGCGGCATAAATAACGTAGTAAGATTATGAGTGAGTCAAGTAACGCCAATCAAATGCATAAATCCCAGTGGCGGCTGCGCCAGGTTACGGATGAGTTAAATGCGCGCCCGTTTCCGCGCTTTGCTCTGCCGACGGCGATTTTTCGTCTGTGCCTATCGGGCGATGCTGCGTTTGACGGCTTGCGCGATATTTTATCCGACACGCTGCCGCAAATTGATTGGGATAATGAGGGGCAAAGCCGCCTCATCAGGGCGCGCCATGACGAGGTGCAATTCAATATTGAGCGGCATACGGAATTTGTCTCGCTGACGATTATTGATGAACGCGCTGAAAGCGGCTCGGCGGCGCAATATTTGCCGAGCGATTGGCTGGAGAAAAACCGCGGCGAAGTGGTAGTTGCGGTTGATTGCCAATGCAGTCTGCGCGGCGCGGCGCGCGAGGGCTGGACCTGCGCCAGCCAATTGGAAAACGGATTGGCTGACGGGTTTTTCGATTTCAAAGTGGCCGAAGACGGGCACACGAAAATCGCGTTGGATTTTGCCCCCGATAGTGATGTGCGCGATGTCGGGCGAATTGCTTTGCAAGTTGTTGAGATTGAAACCTATCGTTCTTTTGCCGCCATTGGTCTTAACCGCGCCCGCGCTGCGCAAGCGCAATTGGCCGATATTGCGGCGCGTGTGCCGCCCAGCATTTCAGCCGCCGGCAGTGCTGATGGCGAGCGTTTTGAACTATTGAGCCAATTGACCGGTGAGCTGGAAGATGTCTGGCGGCGCACCTCGTTTCGCTTCGCCGCTTGCACGGCTTATTGGGATTTGGTCACGGCGCGGCTCGCCTCCTTGCAAGAGCAAGCCTATGACAGCCGCATCACTATTGGCGGGTTTTTGGAGCGTCGCCTGCAACCGGCGATTGCGACCTATCAATCAACCGAACGCCGTCGTCATGATTTGGCCGAACAAATTGCCGCCATGACGGGGCTTTTGCAAACCCGCATTGAGCTGGATATGCAGCAGCAAAACGCCGATCTTTTGGCCTCGCTCAATCATTCGGCGGCGCGCCAATTGCGTTTGCAACATACGGTAGAGGGCGTCTCGACGGTCGCCATTTCATATTATTTGGTCAATTTATTGCGCGCGCCCGCCGATTGGGTATTGGCGCGCCAACCCGCACTCGACCCGCTAATTGTCAATATGGCACTGGTCGCCATCACGGTGCCGCTGGTTTGGTTGACCATTAGGCGGCTATTGCGCGCCACGGTCGGCGGCAAAAAGGGCGGTTAATTTTTTTGAAATTGTTCTGGAGCGGGCGATGAGATTCGAACTCACGACCCCAACCTTGGCAAGGTTGTGCTCTACCCCTGAGCTACGCCCGCATCGCCAGAACGGATTGCGTTATGCACCATCACTGCGGTTTTGACAAGTAGCCATTTAACAAAAGCCGCTTTATCGCGACCCCCCTAGACAAAGCGCCCGCCAGACCCCATTTAAGGGGCAGGAGAAGTGAGAATGTCATCAGAATTTACCCAAGACGGCGCTGCGCCGCATCAAGAAGACACCATGCTTGGCGGCGCGGGCGATCATGGCGCCAGCGTCATTGATGTGACGACCGAGACATTTATGGCCGAGGTCATTGAGGCCTCACAAGACCGCCTTGTCTTGCTCGATCTATGGGCGCCCTGGTGCGGCCCGTGTAAACAGCTAACGCCGGTCTTGGAAAAACTGGCGGCGCAATCAGATGGTGCGGTGAGCTTGGCAAAAATGAATATTGACGAGCATCCTGCGGTGGCCCAGCAATTGCAGGTGCAGTCCATTCCGGCTGTGTTTGCCTTTAAGGGCGGTCAACCGGTTGACGGGTTTATGGGCGCGCTGCCTGAAAGCGAGGTCAAAAAATTTCTCGAAAAACATATGGACGACGCGCTTGGCCAATCGCCTGCCGAGGCTTTAATGGAGACGGCAGCCGAGGCGCTGGCCGCCGGTCAGATTGATGATGCGGTGGAATGTTATGGCGCGGCTTTGGCGCAAGAGCCGGAAAATCCGGGCGCGATGGCGGGGCTGGCGCACAGCCATTTGGCCGCCGGAGATATGGACGCGGCGCAGCACGTTTTGGCGGCCGCCCCGCCGCATGATAATGACCCGGCACTGGCCTCGGCGCGCGCCGCTTTGGCGCTGGCGGGCAAAACCGCGCCAAGTGATTTGGGCGATGCGGCAGAATTTTTGGCCGCATTGAATAAAAATGCGAATGACCATCAGGCGCGGTTTGATTTGGCGCTGGCGCATCATGGCGGCGGTCGACGCGAAGCGGCGCTTGATGAATTACTGGAAATTGTCGCGCGTCAGCGCGATTGGAACGAAGACGCAGCGCGCAAACAATTGCTCGAATTATTTGACGCATATGGCGCGCAAGATGAATTAGTGGTGGCGGCGCGCAAGCGTCTGTCCTCGCTGTTATTTAGCTGATAGGCTTGATTTATGTCCTTTGACCCCGAAATGATTAGTGAACTGCCTGAAACCGTGCCGGTGTTTCCGCTGGAAGGCGTATTGCTATTGCCGCGCGGACAATTGCCGCTGAATATTTTCGAGCCGCGCTATTTGCAAATGTTTGAAGATGCACTTGCCAAGGGCCGCTTGATTGGATTGGTGCAGCCTTATGATGATGAGAGCGGTGCCGATAAATTACAGCGCGTCGGCTGTCTCGGGCGCATTTCGTCTTTCAGCGAAACCGATGATGGGCGCATGGTTATTTCATTGACCGGCGTAGCGCGTTTTGAGGTTGCTGAGGAATTAAATGTGCTGACACCCTATCGCCAAATCCGTGCCGATTATCGCCCCTATGAAAGCGACCTCATCGCAGATGTCGGCAGCATTGATGTCAATCGCGAGGGCGTGCTTGATGTGTTGAAACGCTATCTTGAGGCCAATGGCATGTCCGCCGATTGGCCGGCCATTGAAAGCTCGAATAATGAGGCTTTGGTTAATTCGCTGTGCATTATCAGCCCCTATGGCGCGCAAGAAAAACAGGCCATGCTTGAGGCGGCGACGCTGGCTGAGCGCGCTGAAATTCTCATCGCGCTGACCGAAATGGTGCTGGCGCAATTAGGGCAATCGGGCGGCGCCAATGATAATGCCGTGCAATAAAGACAGCGAAAGAGGCAAGCTAAGATGAGCGATACGCAAAAACTCGACCCCGCCCTATTGGAACTGCTGGTCTGTCCGGTCAGCCACGGCCCGCTTTCTTATGACGAGAAAGCCGGTGAGCTGGTATCGAAAGAGGCCGGTTTGGCCTATCCGGTGCGCGATGGGATTCCGATTATGTTGGCGGAAGAAGCCCGCAAGCTCGAGGCTTGATTTTAGCTTTTCGTTTTCTGAAAAATTAAAAACGGTGCCCGCGCATCAGGCGCGGCAAAGCGGCGGTGCCGCCATTGGCTTGGGCGCGAAAACGTGCCGCCAGCCCTTGATTGGCGCGCGCCATGCGTCCGGTGAGCGCAAGGCCAAGCCGCGCCAGTGGCGCGGTGAACCGGCTTTGGGGGCCTGAAAAAATCTCCGCCAATATATGGGTGGTTGCCGCCATCGCCCCGCCATCGGCGCGGCGCAGGGCTTGATAATCGGCCAGCACATGCGGCCCGTCAAAAGCCAGCCCAAGCGCTTGGGCATCAAATAATGTATCGGCCAATTGCGCCGCATCGCGCAGCGCCAAATTAAACCCCTGACCGGCCAGCGGATGAATGATATGTGCCGCGTCGCCCAATAGGCAAAGCCGTTCATCGACATAATTCTCAGCCAGGGCCAGAACCAGTTTTTGTAACCCCCGCGGCCCGTCAGGCGCGAGCGTGCCGGCATGGCCTTGCGTGGACCGGGCCAATTCATGCATAAAAACACCGTCCTCAATCTCGGCCAGCGCGCGGGCGCGGGAATGCGGCAATGACCATATCAGCGCGCGCTGATGCGGGTCGGGAAGCGGCAACAGTGCTAGCGGACCGTCGGGCAAAAAGAACTGCACGGCTTGTCCGCCATGCGGTCGGTCGCAGGCCAGCACACAGACCAAAGCGGCGGCCTGATAATCATGGGTCAGATATTGGGCGGCGCTTTTTGTGCGCCATAGCGGCGCAGCGCGTGGGTCGGTTGCGGCGCGCGCGCAATCAACCAGCAGCGCGGCGGTTAAATCTGTGCCATCTGAAAAACGCGCCGCGCCGGTGCTCTTGTCAAAGTCGGTCAGCGCGGCGTCATGGCGATGCAATTTGGCGGTCAGCGCGTCAAAGGTAGCATTAAAGGCCGCATGAATGGCGCGGTCGAGCGCGCTGCGGCTGACAATATGCGCCAACACCGTGATCGCATCCGGATTTTCTGCTTGGTTTGGCGGCAGATTTTCGGGCGGGTTGAAATCCAGCCCGATATTATGCGCCATTGCGGCGGCATCGCCATAAACCGCCATATCGCAGACCGCTGCGCTGGGCAGGTCGAGCCGTGGCCATACGCCCAAAATATCCAACATGGTTTTGGCCGCCGGACTGAGCGCCAAAACGCTGCCCCAGTCGTTATCACCGGGCTTATCGCCTGTTTTATCATTGGATTTATCATTGGCATTTGCCGATGCCGTCACGCAATGAAGCGGGACATCTGTATGCCCCAAAGCTGCCGCGAGCGCCAAAGCGGTGACGCGCGCCGTGCTGCCGCTGCCGTGAATTAATATTGGATTTTGTTCTGGCATTTGTCTCGCGCTTTACTCGACCGGATTGGTCTGACCGGTTGCGACAGTGCCGCAAAAGCGCGGGCGCGTCCAGCCCCGCGCCGACATGCAGCTGCAGAATAAATGCTTAAAATTCAGCCATGATAATGCGGCCTGCTTAAAAAGGCAGCAAACTAGCCGCGTGACCCGTCAAAGCCCATTGTCGCAGGCGCGAACAGTTTGGCACGGTTTTTGCATAATTGCGGCATATCTAGGGGAGTTTATCATGGAAACCAACGCGATAGGCGGTGACGTCTTTTTTATTCTTATGGGCGCCATTTTGGTGTTCGCCATGCATGCCGGTTTTGCATTTCTCGAAGTCGGCACGGTGCGCAAGAAAAACCAAGTGAACGCAATGGTCAAAATCCTGTCGGATTTCGGCATGTCAACTTTGGCTTATTTCTTCATCGGTTATTCCGTTGCCTATGGCATGGACTTTTTGTCCTCAGCGGCAACGATTAGCGGCGATGGCGGTGATGAGGCCTATGGCCCGCAAGGCCTGTCGCTGATTAAATTCTTTTTCTTGCTGACTTTCGCCGCAGCCATTCCGGCGATTATTTCAGGCGGCATTGCCGAGCGCGCCAAATTCGGCACGCAGCTTATTGCGTCAGGCGTGATTGTGGCACTGGTCTATCCGTTTTTCGAAGGGATGATTTGGAACGGCAATTACGGTTTCCAAGCCTGGCTCGAAGCCAGCTTCGGTGCCAGTTTCCATGACTTTGCCGGCTCGGTTGTCGTGCATGGTGTGGGCGGCTGGATTGCGTTTTCGGCGGTCATTCTGTTGGGCGCAAGGCTGGGTCGCTATGGCGATAAAGGCTCGGCCTTTCCGCCAAGCTCCATTCCGTGGTTGGCACTGGGCAGCTGGCTTTTGTGCATTGGTTGGTTCGGCTTTAACGTGGTCAGCGCGCAATCATTGGACGGCGTTTCCGGCCTGGTCGCGGTCAATTCTCTAATGGCCATGGTCGGCGGTATTTTGGCTGCTTTATTTGTCGGCAAAAACGATCCGGGCTTTGTCCATAATGGGGCGCTGGCCGGTCTGGTTGCGGTCTGCGCCGGTTCTGATGTGATGCATCCGGGCGGCGCCTTGGCAACCGGTGCGATTGCCGGTGTCTTGTTTGTCAAAATGTTTGTGTTCTGCCAAGAGAAGCTGCAAATCGACGATGTTTTGGGTGTCTGGCCGTTGCACGGTCTGGCCGGTGCTTGGGGCGGCATTGCCTGCGGTATTTTCGGCCTCGAAGCGCTGGGCGGTTTGGGCGGTGTCAGCCTGATGTCGCAAATTATCGGCACGATTGTCGGCTGCGGTTTTGCCGCGCTGGCCGGTGGCGTGGTTTATGGCGCGCTCAAGCAAAGCCTCGGCATTCGGTTGAGCGAAGAAGAAGAGCGTCAGGGTGCTGACCTCTCCATTCACAAAATCGCAGCCAATCCGGAAAGCGGCATTGGTTAAGCCGCATTTAAGCTGAGAAATATCCACGCCGCTTTAGCCTTTGCTATAAGCGGCGTGGCTGGGTTAGTCTGAAGCAGGCTGATTCGTGAACAACCCGGGCGGGCTCATATGCCGCGCGCGGGTTTTTCGTTTGGAGACAAAAATGCAAAAAGGGGCTTTTGACACCCTGCCCGCTTCGCCATTTACCCGCCTTCGTGCGCTGCTGGACGATGTGACGCCGCCGCGCGAACCGGTCTCATTGGCGCTGGGCGAGCCGCAACATGCGCCACCCTCTTTTGCGCTTTCTGCTGTCAGCGAAAATATCGAACAATATCGCCGCTACCCGCCAATTGCCGGCACGCCCGATTGGCAAGCCGCGGCGCGCGGTTGGCTGCAGCGGCGCTTTGGCGTTGCCGCTTGCGTGTCGCAAGCGCATCAAGTCTTGCCGCTCAACGGCACCCGCGAGGGGTTGTTTTTGGCCGCGCAAATCGCACCCCCAAAAGCCGATGGGGTGATGGCCATGCCTGACCCGTTTTATCAAATTTATGCCAGCGCCGCCGTGGCGGCAGGCGCAAAGCCGCATTATCTGGCAGCGACCCCGCAGACAAATTTCTTGCCCGATTTGGACGCGCTTGATGCCGACACGCTGGCGCGCATGCGTGCGCTTTATCTGTGCAATCCGTCCAATCCGCAAGGCGCGGTGGCCGATAAGGCCTATCTCGAAAAAGCACTGGCGCTTGCCATGCAGCATAATTTCTTGCTGCTGGTCGATGAATGTTATGCGGAAATTTATGACCCGCATCAATCGCCGCCGCCCTCTATTCTTGAGGTGATGGCGGCAAGCGGCACGCCCGATGCGCCGGTGATTGCCTTTCATTCTCTTTCCAAACGGTCCAATCTGCCCGGTCTGAGAAGCGGCTTTGCGGCAGGCGGCGACGGGGCGATGCAAGCGTTTCATGATTTGCGCCAAATCGCCGGCCCGCAATGCCCGATGCCGGCCCAAGCCGCCGCCGCTCTGGCCTGGGGTGACGATACGCATGTTGTGGATAATCGCGCGCGCTATGCCGAAAAATTTGATTTTGCCGAAACCGTTTTTTCCGGAAGCTTTGATTTTTATCGTCCGCATGCCGGATTTTTTCTCTGGCTGAATGTCGGTGATGGCGCAGCGGCGGCGTTGCATGTTTGGCGTGAAGAGGGATTGCGGGTATTGCCCGGCGGCTATTTGGCAGCCTCACATGCAGCATATGCAGCACATGCCGCGCCGTATATTCGCGTCGCTTTGGTGGCCGATATGGCGGTGACGCAAGACGCTTTGCCCCGACTGAAAGCGGCGCTTGAGACCTTTACCCAAACCGCAACACATGGTGCCGCATGAGCCGCCTGCGCCATATCGCCAAGCGGTTGCGCCTTGCGGCCGGATTTTTATGGCTGCGCCTGTCAGCCGCCATCAGCCTTCTGCTGGTGTTTCTGCTGGCTTTGGCCGTGCTCAGCTATGCGCCGCAAGATGCCAGCATGAATGTTTCCAGCGGCCTCGATATTAATAATTGGCTGGGTCGCCCGGGGGCGATTGCCGCTGATATGGTGCTGCAACTTTTCGGCCTTGCGGTTTGGCTTATCCTATTGCCATTGGGCGCGCGCGCGGCGCGGCAATTGACCGGTCTGGCACTTAATCGACCCAATTGGCGATTTATCGCGGCGCTGGCCGCGCCGCTGATTATGGCCCTGGCTTTGGCATTGGGGGGACGCCAAGTCGATCCGCTCTCACCAATCCCGGGTGGCGCATTGGGGGAGTTATTGGCCGACGGGCTGGAGGTCGGTTTGGCGCGATTGGAAATGTATATGCCGCGCCGCATCGAACTGGCATTGGCCTATGGCTTGGGCGCAATGGCGTTGCTGGCGGCTTTATTCGGCAGTGGCTTGGTGCGCAATACAGCCAATTTGGGCTGGCAAATGGGGCGGCAGAGCCTGCGCATAACGCGCCAGCTTCCGACAGCTTATCGCCGCATCAGAGCGCCGGTGGTCTGGCTCAGCCCGTATCAATTGCGCCGATTTGGGGCGCGTCTGCCGGTAATATGGCGCGCGCGTGACACAAATCAAAACACAAAACAAGACGGGTCAGAAGGCCCCCCTCAAGACACAGAACAAGACGGGTCAGAGACCGCAGCCGGGTTTGATACGGCACGTGGCGCGGTGCAGGTGGCGGATAAAAAACCCGCCCCCAAAAAAGGCCGCCGCGCCGCGCGCGAAGCCCAGCCCAGTCTGGCCTTTGACCGCTCGACCTATGAATTGCCGCCGCTGCGGCTGTTGACCGAGCATAAAAAACCGCGCCAAACCATGAACCTCAGCAAAGATGCGTTGGAGGCCAATGCGCGTATGTTGGAAACCGTGCTGGCGGATTTCGGCATTAAGGGCACAATCGGGCAAGTGCGTCCGGGGCCGGTGGTGACGCTTTATGAACTTGAGCCGGCAGCCGGTGTGCGCTCCTCGCGCGTGGTTGGCCTGTCAGATGATATTGCCCGTTCCATGAGTGCGGTTTCGGCGCGGGTTGCGCCGGTGCCCGGCTCAAATGTTATCGGCATTGAACTGCCCAATCAGACCCGTGAATTAGTGTCATTGCGCGAGCTGTTATCTTCCAGCGATTTTGAAAGCGGTAAATCCAAACTCACCATGGCGCTGGGTAAAGATATTGGCGGCGCGCCGGTGATGTCGGACTTGACGAAAATGCCCCATCTTTTGGTCGCGGGCACAACCGGCTCGGGCAAATCGGTCGGCATTAACACAATGATATTATCTTTGTTGTATCGCTTGACCCCCGACCAGTGCCGGCTGATTTTGGTTGACCCCAAAATGCTGGAATTATCGGTTTATGACGGGATTCCACATTTGCTGGCACCGGTGGTGACCGAACCGAAAAAAGCCGTGGTCGCGTTGAAATGGGTGGTGCAGGAAATGGAAAACCGCTACCGCAAAATGGCCAAAATCGGTGTGCGAAATATTGACGGCTTTAATGAGCGCATGCGCGAAGCCAAAGCGTCGGGCGAAACCCTATCGCGGCGTGTGCAGACCGGCTTTGACCCTGAAAGTGGCGAAGCGATTTACGAAGATGAGATTATTGAAACCGAGATATTGCCCTTTATCGTTGTGGTGATTGATGAGATGGCTGATTTGATGATGGTCGCGGGCAAGGAAATTGAAGCCGCTGTGCAGCGTCTGGCGCAAATGGCGCGCGCGGCCGGTGTGCATCTCATCACGGCGACACAGCGCCCCTCGGTTGATGTGATTACCGGCACGATTAAAGCCAATTTTCCAAGTCGCATTTCCTTTCAAGTGACCTCCAAAATTGACAGCCGCACGGTGTTGGGCGAGCAGGGAGCGGAGCAATTATTGGGCCAGGGCGATATGCTTTATATGGGCGGCGGTGGCCGTGTGCAGCGCGTGCACGGGCCTTTCGTGTCTGATGAAGAAGTTGAAAAAGTCGTGACGTTTTTGAAGAAACAAGGCGCGCCTGATTATATTGAACAAGTCACGCAAGAGCCTGAGGAGACGCCCGATATGGAAAGCGCCAGTGGTGATGGCCTCTATGACCAAGCGGTGGCGATTGTGACCCGCGATGGCCGCGCCTCGACCAGCTATGTGCAAAGGCGGCTGTCCATCGGTTATAATCGCGCCGCGCGGTTGATTGAGCAAATGGAAGAACAGGGCGTCATCTCGCCGCCCAATCATGCCGGCAAGCGCGAAATTTTAGCGGGCAAACATTAAGCCCCCAAAGGTGAGCCAGAATGAATAACAGCGAGAATAAAACCGCACTTATCGCGTTAAGACCGCACATAAGACTGCATATAAGACCACACATAAATCAGCAGAAAGGCGGGCTGGCTTTTTTAATGGCCCCGATGCTGGCGGCTTTCTTCTTCTCCCTCACGCCCGCCGCTGCCACCTCTGACACCGCTAATGGATTTACCTTAGAGCAAGACAGTGCTTGGCTTGGGCGCGTCAATCAGGCCTTGCAAGCCATGCCGCCTCTAAGCGGTCGGTTTCAGCAAAAGCTGCCCAATGGCGCGCATGCCGCCGGTGTCTATGCTATTGATTGGCCCAATCGGTTGCGCTTTGCCTATGATATTGGCGGCGAAAGCATTGTGACCGTCAAAGGCAAATTTGTCGCTGTGCAAGAGGTGGCGGGTGCCGAGCCGAATTGGTTTCCGGTCGCCCTGACCCCATTGGCGGTTCTGCGCCAAGCCATTAGCGACGGCATCAGCGCCGATATGGTAAGTGGTTTTACCCTGCGCGATGATAATTATTCCATCACCCTGCGCGACCCGAGCGAGGAACTGCCCGGCAAGACCGAGCTGTTTTTCACCCGCGAGGGCGACCGGCTTTATGCGTGGCAACTGACTGATGTGCAAAATCTGGTGACATTGGTGCGGCTGTCTGAAATCATCACGCATGACGCCTTGCCCCGCAGCACGTTCGATATTATCGAAAATGAAGAGGATGATTATTAAGCCTTATGACGCATAAGCCCGACATGCCTGATATGCCTCACCAACCTGATCCCATTTCGGGGCCGGATTATGACCAAGACGCTGACGCTGACCTCGACACGGATTGGCAGGCCAGTGCCGAAACCTTGCGCGCCTTAGAGGCAGAAATACCGCTTCTCTCCGCCGTTCGCGAATTTACCGAGCGCGCGGCGCGGGCGCGCTGGTTTGCTGAACTGGGCGAGCCGATAAATGGCGAGACAGCCCATTTGGCGCGGCTTTATTTGGACGCTTTGGGCTTTCCCGATGCCGAGCCATTGCCGGTGATGAATTGGGACGACGCGCTTGATGCCGCCGAAAGCGGCGATTTGAACTCTGAGGCTTGGGAGGCTGAAGAGCAATTACGCGCCGCCCTGACAGATCGCGTGCTCAATGCCGTCTCGGAGGAAGGTCTTAGCGTCATGCTGGCGCATTTATCCGCTGCCTTGGCCGAGCCGCTGTCTGAAATGGCCGATGAAGCATTGATGATGGCCGACGAGCCGCCCGATGCCATTCGCGATTTGGCTGTCGGCGCGGCGCAACAAGCGGCCTTTGGCGGGGCATTGGCGCTGGCCGCTGCGGCGCTTGAAATGGCTGAGCAAGATGATTTGGCAGCCGGTGAAGAGGCTCTGGAGCACCCGCTTATGCTGCGTTACAGGCTTTTTGAGCTGGGTCGTTGGCCACTGGCCCTGAGCGGGCGCAGCCTTAATTTTTTTTAATCCTTTATTTTTGAATCATCGATTGTCGAGAAAGGGCGAAAGCCAATGCGGATAGTGTCATGGAATATTAACTCGGTGCGATTGCGTGCGCCGCTGGTCGTGAAGCTGATTAAAAAGCTCGACCCTGATATTATCTGTTTGCAGGAAACCAAATGTCCGAATGATCAATTTCCCGAAAAAGCCTTTGCCAAGGCGGGTTTTAACCATATCGCCAAAAACGGCATTAAGGGCTATCACGGGGTGGCGACGCTGTCGCGCCATGAGATTATCGACAGTCATATTGTCGATTATTGCGGCAAGGGCGATGGGCGGCATATTGCGGTAACGGTGAAGCCGGGCAAAAAACCGGTGACGGTGCATAATTTTTATGTGCCGGCCGGCGGCGATGAGCCGGACCCTGAAATAAATGACAAATTTGCCCATAAGCTGGCCTTTTTGAAAGAGATGCAAAACACCTTCAAAAAGCTGAAAAAAAGCGGAAAAGCGGCTGGCCAAGTGATGTTGGGCGACCTCAATATCGCCCCGAGAGAGCATGATGTATGGTCGTCCAAACAGCTTAAAAATGTGGTCAGCCATACGGCGGTGGAGATTACCGAATTGGCGAAAGTCCAAAAAGCCGCCGATTGGGATGATGTGGCGCGCCGCTTCGTGCCGCCGGAAGAAAAGCTTTATACCTGGTGGAGCTATCGGGCGCGCGATTGGGCGGCCTCTGACCGAGGACGCCGTCTCGACCATATTTGGGTGTCGCCGGATTTATCGGCGGGCGTGACGGATTATGGGGTGCTGCGCGCCGCGCGGGGGTGGGAGCGCCCTTCAGACCATGCACCGCTCTGGATTGACCTAACTGACTGACCTAACTTACTGGCTCAACTGTCTGATATGCCCGATTAAAAAGGGCGCCTTATTTGTCGGATTGATTTCGCCAGATGATTGCCCCAGAGTAAGTGCTGAAAGTTTTTCGGCGGGGGGACGTCTGATGAATATGCATGCGAGTATAAGCGCTGATATTAAAGCCGTGAGTGAGCGCGCTGCCGAGCAAAGCGAAGCCAGCGAACAGGCGCGTCAGTTGCCGCGCGAATTGGCACGGGCTTTGGCCGCCGCCGGTTTTTTTGACATGTTTGTGCCCAAAGCACTGGGCGGGCAGGAATTGCCGCCGCCGATTGCGATGGCGCGGCTTGAATATTTGGCGCGCCATGACGCGGCAAGCGCCTGGGTGTCAATGATCGGCGCGACGGCAGCGCTGGGTGCGGCTTATATTCCCGCCAATATTGGTGCCGATATGTTCGCCGCAAAAGAGCGTATTACCTGCGGTATTTTTGCGCCCAATGGCCGCGCCCTGCGTGGGCATGACGATGCGGGCGAGTATTATATCGCCTCGGGTCGTTGGGCGTGGGCCAGTGGCTCGGCCAATGCCGATTATATCGGCTTGGGGTGCATGGCCTTGGACAATGAAGACGACACGCCATCGGGTGATAAAATTCGCTTGCTCATGGTGCCGCGCGATAAGGTCATTTTTCACGACACATGGCACACAATGGGTCTTTGCGGCACCTCGTCAGGTGATGTTGAATTGGACAATGTTCGCGTGCCGGTGGCGCATAGCTATTCGATTGCCAGCGACGCGCCCTGGGCGGACGGCGCGCTTTATCACATGCCTTATTTTGCTTTACTGGCCGCCGGGGTGGCGGCTGTCGCGCTGGGCAATGCGCGCGCCGCGTTAGACGAGGTGGTGGCGCTGGCGACAGCCAAAAAAGCCCAAGGCCATGGCCGCTTTCTGGCTGAACGCAGCGGCGTTCAGTCATCATTGGCGCAAGCCGAGGCCGATTGGCGTGCCGCTCATGCTTTTTATGAAAAAACCCTCGGCGATGCGTGGCGGGCAGCGCAAGAAGATGCGGTGACACCGGCCCTGAAAGCCGATTTGCGCTTGGCGGCCACCCATGCGGTGCGCCACTGCGCTGAGGTGGTGCGCGCCGCGCATGATATTGCCGGCGGCACATCGGTCTATAAAGCCAGCACCATTCAGCGGCGCTTGCGCGACGCGCAGACCATGACCCAGCATATGATTACCAATGGCGCGACCTATGAGATGACGGGACGTGTATTGCTGGGCGGCTATCATCCCGACATGCAGCTTTAGCGCGATATTGTCGCAAGCGCTTGGGTTGCGCGGCGCAATTTGCCTGCTTACACTCGGCTCAAGTTGATGAGAGGTTTTGGGAGATAAACATGCTTGGAAATTATACATCACCATGGATGACTGAGGATTTAACAATCTTCAAAGATGCCGCCAGCAAATTTATGCAGGCTGAATTCGCCCCATTGGCCGATAAATGGCACAAGCAGGGCATGGTCGATCGCGACGCTTGGAACAAGGCCGGTGAGGCCGGTCTTTTGCTGACCTCCATACCGGAGGAATATGGCGGCGGCGGCGGTGATTATCGCCATGAGGCGATTTTGACCGAAGAGCAAACGCGCCAGGGCATTGGCGGTTGGGGCCAGTCGGTTCATTCGCTTATCTGCTCGCATTATTTTCTGGCCTATGGCACGCCAGAGCAGAAGAAAAAATATCTGCCGAAAATGGCCAGTGGCGAGATGGTTTGCGCCATTGCCATGACCGAGCCGGGCACCGGTTCGGATTTGCAATCGGTGAAAACAACCGCGCTGAAAGACGGCAATCAATATGTCGTCAATGGCTCCAAAACATTCATCACCAATGGCCAGCATTGCGATGTCGTTTTGGTGGTTGCCAAAACCGACCCCGAACAAGGGGCCAAAGGTATTTCGCTGGTCATTGTCGAAGCCGAAAGCGATGGTTTTGCGCGCGGGCGCAATCTCGATAAAATGGGCCAACACGCGGCGGATACGTCAGAGCTGTTTTTTGACGAGGTTAAAGTGCCGGCTGAAAACGTGCTGGGCGGCGAAGAGGGCCAGGGCTTTTACCAGCTGATGCAACAATTGCCGGCGGAGCGTTTGGTGATTGCTAATGGCGCGGTGGCGGCGATGGAGCGCGCCATTCAATTGACGGTTGATTATACGCGCGAGCGCAAAACTTTCGGCAATGCGATTTTTGATTATCAAAACACCCAGTTCAAATTGGCCGAATGTAAGGCGAATTGGATGGCGGCGCGCGCCATGGTTGACCAGTTGACGCAGCAACTTATGGATGGCGTGCTTGATGCCAATACGGCGGCTGCCGCCAAGTTTTGGTGCACGGAGCGCGAAAATGAAGTGATTGATGTCTGCCTGCAATTATTCGGCGGCTGGGGCTATATGGATGAATATCCGATTAGCCGCATGTATACCGATAGTCGGGTGCAGCGCATTTATGGCGGCTCCAACGAGATTATGCGCATGCTGGTGGCGCGCGCGCTTTAAGCCCCTTTCGGGGTCGATGCAAGCGGCTGATAAATTTTGAGGCACTGCCAGTTTTTCGCTGGCAGTGCCTTTTCTTTTGGCTAAGCTGTTTATTCTTGAAACATCCTCACCCAAATTCGCTTGAATCTAACCAGTTCGAGGTGACCATTTGAGATATCATTGGAGGTATCATTTATGTCGCGCAGGTTTTTCATTCCGGCTCTCATTCTTGTCGCCGTTTCTCTCGCGCCGCTAGCCGACACTTTATGGGCGCAAGCGGTCGCCCAAGAGACTCAACAAGCGCAACAAGCAGCACCGGGTTTCTGGTCATTGGTTTTTTCCAAAGGCGGTGTGGTAACTTGGGTGATTGCGCTCTTATCAGCCGTCGGCGTGCCGATTGCCGCCATCAAACTTTATGAATTTTACCGCATGGATATTTTTCGCCCGCAAGGGTTTGAAGCGGCGCTATCGGATATGCGCCGCGGCAATACCAGCGGTCTGGCGGCGCGGCTCGACGCGCTGGTGCATCCGGCGGCACCGCTCATCGCTTTTGCGCTCAGTCAAAGCCATGGCGATAAATTATCCGCCGTAGTGTTGCGCGAAGAATTAACGCGCCGCGCACAATTTTTGGTGCGCCATTTATCGCGCCAAATTTGGGTGCTCGAACTTATCGCCGCCTCGGCTCCGCTATTTGGTTTGCTGGGCACAGTGCTGGGCATGATTGTCGCCTTTCAAGGTGTCGGTCAGGGCATTGGCGGTGCTGATACGGCGCTGCTGGCATCGGGCATTTGGGAGGCGCTTTTGACGACGGCTTTCGGTCTTGGTGTGGCTTTGCCGTTTTCCATATTGGCCGCCATTTTTAACAATGCGGTCGATGGCGTGCGCGATATGGTTGAAGACGCGCTGACCGAGATTCTGGTGCGCGCCGAAACAAAGGCACAAGGTTAGGGGGCGGCGTCATGCAACTCGCTCGCCGCCAACGCCGCACCGGATTTATGGGCCTGACCCCGCTCATTGATATGATATTTCTGCTGCTGCTGTTTTTTCTGCTGGGCTCAGATTTTGTTACTTACGGCCAAAGCCGTTTGGCGCCGCCCCGTGGCACTGGGGGCGAAACCAGCGCCGCGCCGCCTGTGGTCATTACGCTAAGTGCCGATGGCGCGTTAAGCTGGAATGGCGCACGGGTTGATGCGGCGTTTTTGCGCCGCGAAACCGCCAAGCTGACAGCACTCAATGACGAGCAAATGATGGTGTTGATGCCGGCGGGCAGCGCCAATGTTCAACAAGTCACCACTATTATGGACGCGCTGCAAGCATCGGGCGCGCAATCCATCACGCTGGAGCGCGATGTGTTTGATATTGACCTGGCTGATTTTTGAGCGGAGCTAGAGCATGCAATTGAAAAATACCCGCCGCGACATTAAATCGATTGATCTCTTGCCACTCATCAATGTCGTTTTCTTGCTCATCTTATTTGTGCTGATCGCCGGTCGCCCATCGACCAATCATCCGGCCGGTTTGGAGGTGGCGCGCAGCACTATTCAATCGGCGCATCAAGGCGCGGCATTAAGCGTTTGGCTTAAACAAGATGACGGCTTTTATCTGTCTGACGTGAAGCCGGTGACGCTCAGTGAATTGACCGATTTGGTGGCTCAAAAAGGCATTGCCGCGCAGGGTCTGCCGCTCGAGCTGATTGCCGATCGGCGCGCCACTGCCAAACAATTATTGGCTTTTCGCCGCGCCATGGCGGCGGCAGGCATTGGCGAGATTAGGCTGAAAACCGAACTGACCGGCGAGGCGGCTGAATGAGTGAAAATGCCATAAATGCGCAGAAAAGCGGCTGGTTTGGCCGTATGCGGGCACGCCTTGTGGCGGTGCCGCCGCGTGTTTGGTGGTCGCTTTTGGCGGCCTCTTTGGCGCTCCATATTGTGGCGGTCGGGCTGGTGCTGGTTTTGTTGTTTGGCGGCGAGCGTGGCGGCGGGGCTGAGGCTGACAGTATTGTCATTTCCGCCGGTGAGGCCGGGCCTGAGGAATTGGATCTGGTATTGCCGCAAGACAATCAGGTTGAATTGCCGCGTCTGGCTGAGGCCGAGCTTGATTTGTCGGAGCTTTTGGAAGTGCCGCTGGAAGCCGATTTCAATGATTTGATGATGGATAATGCACAAATGGCCACGATTGCGCCGGCCATGCCCATGCCCAGCGCGGCGGTAACGCAGCGCGCTTTGCCGGGTGGTGGCTTGATTTCCGGCGTGCCGCAAAGCTTTGCCGATTATATCGAGCATTTGCAAAAAACCGGCATTGATGTCGTTTTCGCCATTGATGCAACAGGCTCAATGGTCTGGGTGCATCGCACAGTGCGCCAACGCATGGCGCAGCTTGCGGAATATGTGCGCGGGCTGGTGCCGCTGGCGCGCTTCGGCATTATTGCTTATCGCGATTATAACGACCCTGATTTTGTCACCCGCATCTCGCAACCCAGTTTCGATATTCAAAAAGCCCGCGGCTTTATGAGCGGTATTGATGCGCTGGGCGGCGGCGATCACCCCGAAGCGGTGACGCAAGCCTTGCGCGATGTTGAGGGCGCTATTGGCTGGCGCAGCGGGGCGCAGCGTGTGGTGATTATCATTGGTGATGCGCCACCGCATGGGCGGGAATTAGGCGAAGCAGCGGATATTGCCGAACGGTTTAAGTCGCGCGGCGGGCGATTGTCCTTGCTTGATAGCCGCGTTGAGGCCAATCGCGCTCTTTTGGGACGCGGTGACCCGACCGGCTCGGGCGTTGACCTGATTAAAAAAGGTGTCATGCCGGTATTTCGTCGCTTGGCCCGTTTGGGCGGCGGCACGGCGGCGACATTGGCGGCAGAACGCCAATTAATGAAAACCCTCGCCTTGCTGATTTTTGACGACCGGTTTCACGATGAGCTGGCGCCGTTTCTGGCCAATTTGGAATAGATATGATGCGCCGCTTTTTCACCCCCGCCCCGCTTTGGTTCTCTCTCAATCTCGTTATCGGGATTTTTATAGCTGTGCCTGCGGCGCTGGCCTGTGGCGCGCCACCGGCGCTGCTGACCGCGACACCGCAGAAAATTCTGAGCGGGCTGGAGACCGATGCCGCCCCTTATTTGGCGGCTATGGATGAATATTCCGTGGCGATGGAGGCGTGTTATGACGGGCCATTAGGGCCGTTGGAGCTTGTGCCTTTTGTCAAGGCGGCCACGCAAATGAGCCAGAGCATGGCCGATATGCGCCGCATGGCTGAAGACCGGGTGCGCGGCAATGAGCTTGATTATGAGACGCTGCTATCCTCAGCGCTTTGGGCCGATATTGAAGCCATGCGGGTCGCCGCCGCCTATGCCAATGCGTGGAGTGCGCTGGCTGTAGCGGTGCGCCATATTTCGGCCGAGGATAAAAAACAGGCACTGGTCGAGGCGACCAAGCGCATGCAGCAATTGACCTTTGAGTTCAAACATCCGGTTTTGGTGCAACGCGCCATGTATGGTCTGGCCAGCACGCAAATTGAAGGCGGGCGTTTGGCTTCGGCCAAAGACACGCTGACCCGCTTGCAGCAATCCCTGGCGCGCGCCGGTGCGCCCGCGTTTAAAAAATCCGTGGCGGCGTTTTATGCGCGCATCACCGCGCCCGGCTATCAGCCGCCGCCACCGCTTTTCTCGACGACACCGAATGAAGAGGGTGCGGGTCAAGACCGCGCCAATCCGCTGACCGGACAACCGGCAGATGATGCGGTGCGCTTGGCGCGGGTGGCGGTTGGCGAAGGCCGACCGGCTGATGAGATTGTCGCTCTATTGGAACCGGCTTTGCGCGGCACGCCGGAAAGCGCGCGCGCTGCGCTGGCGCTGATGGCGCGCGACCAGCTTTTGCTGCAAGCCATGGATTATGCGCCGGGGCCCAGCCTGCGGGTGATGCGCCGCGCCTTTGCCGATGGTCAATATAGCCAAGTGGTGAATAGCTGGCCTGATTTGAAACCCTATTATCGGCTTTTGCCCGATGGGCTGAAACGCCAGACCGATTATCAAATGGGCGTGGCGCGGCTTAATTTGGGGGCATTGGTTTTGGCCATTGACCATTTGCGCGCGGCGCGCGCCCTCACCCCGACCGGCAAGCAGGCCGAGCGATTGGATAAATTAATTGTGCTGGCGCGATTAAGCGCTGACAAAGCTCCCGATGCGGCGCTGGTGGCGCTGGCCAAAAAATATCGCCGCAAGGATAAATTCATCGAAGTGCAAAAGCCGATTGATGCGCCGCCGCCGACCCCGGCGGAATTATTGAATGATTTGCTCGATTTGCGCGCCCGCATTGTGCTGGCGCGACAGGCCGCCCAAGACGCTGATTGGGCGGCGGCTGATGCTTATTTGACCGGCATTGGCCCTGATGAACCGGCGCATCGGCTGTTTCTCGGCATGCGCGTGCGCTTGCTGGCCGAGGCCGTGAAGGGTCGCCAATATGCCGGTGAAAGCCAAAAGGCGTTGCGCACAACCGCGCGCGGCGGTCATATTCTTTATCGCCTATGGCGCGACAGCCAATGCCCGCCAGGCTGTCCGGTCGGCAATCGGCTGGCGGTTCATCAAGCGGCATTGGAAACAGCTTTTCTGGCCGATTTGAACAGCACGGCTTTCGGCTATAGCTGGGCCGGTTTTGCCGAAGAGGGGGGCGATATTCGCCCGTTTATTCCCCAAGCGCTGAATCATGTCATGGCGCGCGGCGATGGTGACAGGCTGTTGGTCTTGTTGGAACCGGCTGATGAAGAATTGGCTGCCGTGACGTTGGCGCATTGGAAAAAACATTTGCGCGCGCTGATCAAAAAACCGGATTTGGACGGCCATTACGGGTTTTTGCACGGGCTGCTTGATTTACAAGGCCGCCCGCAAGCGGTGTTGCTGGAGACGCTTATCGAGCATGATTTGGCGCGTGATAAAGCGGCGGCGGCTTTGGCCAATGCGGAAATATTGGCGGCTAATTTTCCGCGCCGACCGGGGGCTTGGTTTTGGCGCGCCGCGACCTTGCAGGCCAATCAGCGCGGCCTCGAAGCGGCGCGCGCCCTATCGTCTTTGGCGCAGCGCACACCGGCTGATGATCCGGTCGGCATGGGCGCACGGCTTGGTTTGGCAGCTTTATTTATTGAGATGGAACGCGGCACGCAAGCTTGCGCCATGCGGCAAAAAATATTCTCGCGGCCCGCAGCACAAGCGCGATGGCGCGATGCGGTGACGGCATTTCCCTTGCTGAAAGACTGGCAAGGCACGGCCGATAAGCATTGTAGCTGATTGTCGCCCGGGTCAGCGGTTAATGACGGAAATGGCGCATGCCGGTCATCACCATAGCCAGCCCTGCCGCGTCAGCTGCCGCGATAACCTCATCATCACGAATTGACCCGCCGGGCTGAATAACCGCTGTCGCTCCGGCTTGGGCGGCGCTCATGAGGCCATCGGCAAAGGGGAAGAAAGCGTCAGACGCGACCACCGAGCCTTCCGCCAAAGGCGCATCGGCACCGCAGGCCTCGGCGGCATCGGCGCTTTTGCGCGCGGCAATCCGCGAACTGTCGAGGCGGCTCATTTGGCCGGCACCAATGCCAACAGTGGCTTGGTCTTTGACATAAACAATGGCATTGGATTTCACATGTTTGGCGACGCGCCAAGCAAACAATAAATCGGCCATTTCATGCGGGCTGGGTTGGCGCTTGGTGACGCAGGTCAAATCATTCGCCTCAATATGGCCATTATCGCGGTTTTGCACAAGATAGCCGCCCGCGACATTGCGCACAGACAAGCCTGTCGCATGCGGCGCGGGCAGGCCATCGCTCAGCAGCAGGCGCAGATTTTTCTTTGCCGCAATAATATCGCAAGCCGCGTCATCGGCATCGGGGGCAATAATCACTTCGGTGAAAATGCCGGTAATCGCTTCGGCGGTTTGTGCATCGAGCGGTTTGTTCATAGCGATAATGCCGCCAAAAGCTGAGACCGGATCGCAGCGCAACGCATTGGCAAAAGCCGCCGCCGGTGTCGCGCCCAAAGCGACGCCGCAGGGATTGGCGTGTTTGATAATAGCGCACGCCGGTGTCTCATTGGCGGCAAATTCGCTGACCAATTCAAATGCCGCATCAGTGTCGTTAATATTATTATAAGACAAGGCCTTGCCCTGAATTTGGCGCGCCGTGGCGACGCCCTTGCGCGGCGCATCACCGGCATAAAACCCGGCCTGTTGATGCGGGTTTTCGCCATAGCGCAAAGCTTGGTTGAGCTTGCCGCCAAAAGCCCGATAGGGGGGCATGTCAATCTCCAACGCCTGCGCCATCCAATTTGAGATGGCCGCATCATAAGCGGCGGTGCGGGCATAGGCTTTTTGCGCCAGACGTTGGCGCAGGGCACGGCTCGTGCCGCCTTCGGCCAAAGCGGCCAACACATCGTCATAATCATCGCCATCCACCAAGACAGCGACATCCTCGTGATTTTTGGCGGCGGCGCGTATCATGGCCGGCCCGCCAATATCAATATTTTCCACGCAATCAGCATAGTCCCCGCCGCCCGCAACCGTCGCCTCAAACGGGTAAAGATTAACCACCAATAAATCGATGGGCAAAATGCCATGCGTGTCCATCGCGCTTTGATGCGCGTCATTATCGCGAATGGCCAGCAAGCCGCCATGCACCATCGGGTGCAAAGTCTTGACGCGCCCATCCATCATTTCGGGAAAGCCGGTCAGCTCTGATACATCTTTTACCGCCAGCCCATTTTCGGCCAGCAGGCGGGCTGTGCCGCCGGTCGACACCAAGTCAACGCCATGCGCCGCAAGCTTGCGAGCGAAATCGACAATGCCATCCTTATCGGAGACCGAAATAAGGGCGCGGGTTACGAGTTTTACATCAGACATTTGGCTTTCCTTTTCATGTCACATTCTGGCTCGAATTTGGCACTTCTATTATCATCACTTCGTCTTAAACGCCATCTATGCCGCCATCTATTTGGGGGGCTAACGCCGCGAGCGGCGGGCGGTTTGACGACCTGCATAACGCAGTGCCCATCGCATCAGCGTGTCGCCATGCGCCAAACGCCCCTGAACCGTAATTTGTTGGCAACGTTGCGGCGCGCCGCTTTGGCCCATATAGACGCTGTCTTCAATACGTAAATCGCCGGTCGCATCACTGGCCAGTCGAAACTGCCAGCCATGACCGGCCGGGGTCAGCAGCAATATAGCATCGCCTCCGCCTTGCAGGCTGGCTTTGACTTTCGGGTGCAGATGAAAGCGTAAATGAAAGGCCGCGCCCTCCCGCGCCACATGGTTCATATCGGCCAGGAGCAAATCCTCGCCGCGAATATCCTCACCGGCGGCATTGATAAAAAAGCGTCGATTATGGCGCACACCATGCGTCTCCAAAAAAATCGCATGACTGGTTTCTAGCCAAACGCCGCTTTTATCCTCGACGCGGCGACTGGTGACATGCCATCCATCGCCGGTCACGCGCGGCCCCAAGCGGCGCGCACCAATGCCGGTCCGTAAAAACGGGTCGGCAACATCGGCGTCAAAAGCCAAAGTCGAATGTGCCGCCAAGCCGCGCGCAGCCAATTGCCAATCCGCGCCATGCATCAAATTCGGCCCGCAATTCACAATCAGCCGGTCGCCGCCATGGCTCATTTCAAACGCCAAAGGCGCGGCATGGGTGGCGATGGAATGAGTGCCGCGCGGCGGTTCGCCGACATCAATCAGCACACAACTATTGCCCGCCTCCAGCCGCTGATAGCCGCTTTTCTGGGCGAAACTGATGGGCTTGGCGGTTTTAGTGCGGCCCTGATCCAGCACCGCATTAAGATTGCCAATATGGCTTTCAAGCCCGCCTTGAAACACCGCCAAATGCCCATCCTTGTGGCGCAGCATGGCTAGCAGGGTTTGCATGCGGCTGCGCGCCGTTGCAATGGCGCTCGGCAATTCGACTTGGCGGGCCTTCAAGACGGCCTCAAGAGCCATTAAATCAGCCAGCAAATCAGCCAGTAGCGCCGGATTGCGCGAGGCGTGTCCGCCATCGGGTAGAATTTGACGGCGGATTTCGCGGCTCAATAAATCCATGCCATAGCGCAGCATTTGGCCTTGTTGTGGCAGGGCGCAAGCTGCCAGCGTCAGGCCAAGCGCGGCATGCAAGCGGTCAATGCCGTCATCGCATTGCGTTGCCAGCTTCTCCAGCCAACGGGTTTGGGTCGAAAAACTGGTATGTATTGCCGCCAGAGCTTGCCCGTCAAAACCGCTTCGCACTTCAGACAGTGCCTGCGCCCAACGCATCAGCCGCCGCCCGACCAAAGCCGGACCCATGGTCGCGCGCTGATGCACATAAGCCCCCAGCGCCCAATGCAATATCGTCGCGCGCACGGCCTGATGTCCGCCGCCATTGGCAACGGCCAATAAATCAGGCAACCAGTCAAAGCTGTGCAGGCTGTTGCGCCATTGCGTGGTCGGGGGAATAACTTCAAACGGCGATTGCCCGGGCGCGCGTATCACCCCGCCGGGCAGGGAATAATCTCCGGCCAGCCAGCTTTCCCCACGCAAGCCGTGGCCCGGGCGCAAGGAATTTGGATAATCAAATAGGGTCGGCTCATTGGCACCGCGCCAAAGGCCACGACCAAATGGCGAGCGATAAAAAGCAAGGGTCAGATTTTGCCGCAATTTGGCAGCGCTGACGGACAGCGTTTCAAAGCGCGAGGCGAGACGCTGCGCACGCGCCATTAGCGCACCGCAGCTTCACGCAAAGCGGAAATATTTTCGGCATATTTATCAGGGCCTCCCTGAAATGTGGCCGTTCCGGCAACCAGCATAGACGCGCCGGCATCAATAACTCGCGCCGCCGTGTCGCGATTGACGCCGCCATCAACTTCCAATTCAATATCGCGCCCGCTGGCATCAATCATGGCGCGCAGGGTTTTGATTTTTTCAAGCTGGCTTTCAATAAAGCTCTGGCCGCCAAAGCCCGGATTGACCGACATCACAAGAATGAGATCAATATCGCCCATGAGACTGTCGAGCACGTTAACCGGCGTTGCGGGATTGAGCGACACGCCGACTTTGCATCCGGCGGCTTTAATGGCTTGCGCCGTGCGATGGGGATGCGGTCCGGCTTCGGGGTGAAAGGTAATGATTGCGGCACCCGCCTCCGCAAAAGCGATGATATAGGGGTCCACCGGCGCAATCATTAAATGCACATCAAGCGGTTTAGAAGCATGCGGCGCCAGTGCTTTGACGACATCAGGTCCAATGGTGAGGTTTGGCACAAAATGCCCATCCATCACATCGACATGCACATAATCGCAACCGGCGGCGCAAATCGCTGCAACCTCCTCGCCCAGGCGGGCAAAATCAGCAGACAGAATAGAAGGGGAGATTTTGATGTCAGCCATGTTCTTCAGCCATTTTCAAAGGTTGCGGGCCGGTGGTCTCGTTCCGGACGACCGATTTGTAACTCTAGATTGTGAATAAAGTGTTTTGCCGCCAGGGACAAGCGAGTGCGCGCCGACGCGTCGCCTTATTCAGAGGTTTTTTAGCCGCGCCGACAAGGCGCCTCAGCGCCCAGCGTGCTCGCAAAGCCCTTAAGGGCGTTAGCGATCTTTACGCAGCAGGGCGACAAAAAACCCGTCCATATTCTCATCGGGTGTAAACCGGCTCGGCGCATCGGTGGTCAGGCGCGTGAAATCGGCGCGGCTTTCCAAAAACGCAGCTATTTGCGCCTCGCCTTCTTGCGGTTGCAGCGCGCATACACTATAGGCCAGCAAGCCAGCGGGCCTTAACCAATCGGCGGCGCGCGTCAATAGGGCGGCTTGCAACGCGACCAGCTTGGCCATTTGTCCGGGCTTGCGATGGCGCAAAACATCTGGGTGGCGACGCAGCGTGCCGGTGGCGGTGCAAGGCGCGTCCAATAAAATGGCATCAAATGTGTCAGGCGGCGACCAATCCAGCGCATCGGCGCAAACCGTCGCGTCAAGTTGCGGGTGCAATTGCGTACGCGTTAAATTTTCGGCCAATCTTTGAAGGCGCGATTTTGATATATCCAATGCGGTGACGCGGTGACCGGCTGCCGCCAATTGCAGGGTCTTGCCACCCGGCGCGGCGCATATATCCAGCACATGAGCGGGCGCGCCGATTTGGGCGATAAGCTGCGCGGCGGGCTGACCGGCGGCGGCGTTTTGCACCCAAAAATCACCCTCGGTGAAACCGGCCAGCGCCGTGACATCGCTGCTGTCATGCAGGCGTATATGGGTCGGGCCAACGGCCTCGCCCTTATATTGGGCGCCATGCTGCGCCAGCCAGCTTTCGGCGGCGGCGGCGGATTTGAAACATAAATCAAGCATTGGCGCATCGGCCAAAGAGGCCGCAATGGCGGCGGTTTTCTCGGCCCCATAAAAATCCAGCCAATTTTCTTTGAGCCATTCGGGCAGGTTTAATAGCGGGTCGGGTGCGGGCAGCTTACCAGCCTCTTGGGCGCGCGCAATATTGCGCAGCACGGCATTAATCAGACCGCGATAGGGTTGTTCGCGCCGTCCTGTTGCCGAAACGGTTTCGTGCAAAGCGGCATGCGATGGCACATTCATGTAAATCAATTGCGCCGCGCCAATCGCCAATAAAGGCCGTGCCAAAGAACTGAGCGGTGGCATTTTTTTGACATGATGGCGCAGCAATTCGTCAATCTCGCCATAATGCCGAAGCGTAGCTTGCACAATCGCATCGGCCAAATTGCGGTCGCTATCGCGCAAATCAACCAGCTTGTCGCGCGCCTCATCCAGCGTCTTGCCGCGCTCAATGGCGGCCAGCATGGTGGCGGCGGCGCGGCGCGCACCGGTTTTGCCGCGGCCTTTTTGCGGGGGTTTTTTATCCTGCGAATTCATGTCGCGTTTACACCACCTTGCCGCGCGCACGGCAAGCCCCCATATAAAGAACATGACAAAAGACGAAACCCAAGACGCATCTTCTGAACAGCAAAAGAAAGCCGCGCAAGAACAGGCCCAAAAACAGGCCCAAGAACAGGCACTGGCCGAAGCCGCCGCGCGCCGCGCCGGTGTCAGAGCGGGCCCGCGCCCGAAAGAAAAGGGCGGCCAAGACGGCCCCGAGCCGACACGTTATGGCGATTGGGAAAAAGCCGGCATTGTTTCTGATTTTTAAGGCCTGATTTCCAAAAGCCGATTTTTAAGCTCGATTTCGTATTTCAACTGCAGGTTGCTAGAAGCCTCTATGCAATCGCGTTAACTTATTTTTGGCTCTAACTCAATATTGCTTAAGAACCGGCCCTCGGGTCGGGTCTTTCGCTAAATAAAATACCGCTCGCGGAAATAGGCGAGACTATCTTGAGCAATCGAGTTAGAGCGCGGCCCGACACTTGCGTCGGGTTGAGGCCGAAAGTTGAGGGAGTTTGAAAATGCGCGTTTTGAGTGTGATTTGTGTTTTATTTTTGTCGCCGCTGATGAGCGCCGCGCAGGCCAAAGAGGTTTTGGCCGGCCCGTTTGATTTTGAGCTGGTCGAAGTGATTGATGGCGATACGTTTCGCGCCAGAGTAAAAATTTGGCTGGGTCAAACCGTGACGGTGAAAGTGCGCTTAAAAGGGATTGATACACCGGAAATGCGGGGCAAATGCGCGGCAGAAAAAAAGCTGGCGCAACAGGCCAAAGCCTTTGCCGAAAAATGGCTCAAGGAAAACCAAACCCAGCTTGTGCGCGTGCATTACGGCACTTATGCCGGTCGCGTGTTGGCGACAGCGCAGATGAAAGATGGCGACAGCCTGTCCGCCGCGCTCTTGGCAGAAAATCTCGCCAAGCCTTATCGCGGACGAAAAGCCAAATGGTGCGCCTAAGCCGATATTAAATTAGTCGGCGCGGTTCTGCCTGTTCTCAATCAAATCATCAACCACCGCCGGGTCGGCCAAAGTTGAGGTATCGCCGAGATTGGAAAAATCATCTTCGGCAATTTTTCTCAAAATACGCCGCATGATTTTGCCCGAGCGCGTCTTGGGCAGGCCGGGGGCGAATTGAATGAGATCGGGCGAGGCAATCGGGCCAATCTCTTTTCTGACCCATTTGACCAGCTCGGCTTTCAACGCATCATCGCCCTCAAGACCGGCATTTAAGGTGACATAGCAATAAATGCCCTGCCCTTTAATATCATGCGGATAGCCGACCACGGCGGCTTCTGCCACTTGGCCATGCGCCACCAAGGCGCTTTCAACCTCTGCCGTGCCGAGGCGGTGACCGGAGATATTCAGCACATCATCGACGCGGCCGGTAATCCAATAATAGCCGTCTTCATCGCGCCGACAGCCATCGCCGGTGAAATAAGTGCCCGGATATTGGACAAAATAAGTCTCGATAAAGCGTTTATGGTCGCCATAGACCGAGCGCATTTGCCCGGGCCAGCTATCGGTAATGCATAAATTGCCTGAGGCCGCGCCCGTCAATTCCTTGCCATCGGCATCGACCAGCATCGGTTTGACGCCGAAAAATGGCCGTGTCGCCGAGCCCGGTTTCAGCGCCGTGGCGCCGGGCAGGGGCGTGATGAGAATACCGCCCGTCTCGGTTTGCCACCAAGTATCGACAATCGGGCTTTTGCCCTCGCCGACGACATTATAATACCACAGCCAGGCTTCCGGATTTATCGGTTCACCGACCGAGCCCAATAGGCGCAGGCTGTCGCGCTTGGTGGCTTTCACCGGCCCGTCGCCTTCGCGCATCAGGGCGCGCAAAGCGGTCGGCGCGGTGTAGAAAATATTGACTTGATGCTTGTCGCAAACCGCCCAAAAGCGCGAATTATCCGGATAATTCGGCACGCCCTCAAACATTAAGGTGGTCGCGCCATTGGCCAGCGGCCCATAGACAATATAAGAGTGACCGGTCACCCAGCCGACATCGGCCGTGCACCAATAAATATCGCCGTCTTTATAATCAAACACATATTCATGCGTCATTGAGGCGTACACCATATAGCCGCCGGTTGTGTGCAACACGCCTTTCGGCTTGCCGGTCGAGCCGGAGGTATAAAGAATGAAGAGCGGGTCTTCGGCGTTCATTTCTGCCGCCGGACAATCGGCATCGGTTTTTGCTTTTTCTGCGTGATACCAAACATCGCGCCCGTCTTGCATCGCCACGCCCGCGCCGGTGCGCTCAACAACAATCACGCTGGTGACATCGGGGCATTGGGCCAAAGCGGCATCGGTATTGGCTTTCAGCGGAATTTTTTTGCCGCCGCGCACGCCCTCATCGGCGGTGATGACGCAAGTGCTGTCGCAATCGAGAATACGTCCGGCCAAAGCATCGGGCGAAAAGCCGCCAAACACCACCGAGTGCACCGCGCCAATGCGCGCGCAAGCCAGCATGGCGTAACTGGCTTCGGGTATCATCGGCATATAAATCGTCACTCGGTCGCCTTTTTTAACGCCTTGCGCTTTCAGCACATTGGCGAAACGGCACACTTCATCGTGCAATTCTTGATAGGTGATTTTGGCGTCTTGGTCGGGCTCATCGCCCTCCCAAATAATTGCGGTCTGGTCGCCCTTATCGGCCAAATGGCGGTCAACGCAATTGACGCAAGCATTGAGCGTGCCGTCCTCATACCATTTAATCGACACATCATCTTTGCCGTAATGGGTGTTTTTGACTTTTGTATAGGGGCGCATCCAATCGAGGCGTTGGCCGTGTTCGGCCCAAAACGCATCAGGGTCGTCGAGGCTGGCTTGATACATTTCCTGATATTGCGCGTCATTCACCAGCGCATTATCGGCAATGGCTTTTGGCACGGCGAAAATTTGATCTTCGGACATTTGAGCTCCCCCTATCGCTTCTTATTTTGCCGGTAGAATATATCGAACCATGCGCCCGTGAACAAGGCGCGGCTTTCGCTTACCACGGCGATTATTTTTGAGGCGGGTTTTGAGGTGGGTTTTGAGGTGGGAGAATAATCACCCCATTTTCAATCCCGAGGTCGAGCGGATATAAATGCGCCCCCTTACACGGGCCGGCAAAACAAGCGCCGTCAAAATCAAATTGCGCCCCATGCGCCGAGCAAATAAGGCGTTCGCCATCGGCCGATAAAAAGCGGTCAGGAAACGTTTCAAGGGGCAGGCCCATATGCGGGCATTTATTGACAAAGCCGCGCAGCACGGCCTCACGCCCATTGCCCGTTAGCCAAATAATAATATCAAGCCGTTGGTTTTTATCGGCACCGGTCAGGGTAAAGCCGCGCGCGCCATTTTCGGGCATATCAGCCACGGCGCACACCATGCGGGTCTCGGCCGGCCACCAATCAGCTTGGGTATTGGCAGACGGGGTCGGGTTTTTATGTATAGGGGTTTTCGGCATTGGGGTTGAGCCCGGCCAGCTTGCAGACATATCGCCATTCTTTGGCCGTCACCGGCTGCACGGAAAGCCGCGAATTATTGACCAGCACCATATCCTCCAGCTTCGGGTCGGCTTTTATTTCGGCCAGAGTGACATGATGGGCGGCGGTTTCCAGCGCCACAATATCGACCATGCCAAAGCGGCCTTTGTCGTCCGTATGGTCGGGGTAATGTTCTTTAATCACTTCCACCGTGCCCATAATGCGCTTTTCATTGACCGAGTGATAAAAGAAGCCCTTATCGCCCAGCTTCATGGTCTTCATATGTTTATTGGCCAGAAAATTTCTGACCCCGTCCCAATGCTCGCCCTTGCCTTTGCGGTCGAGCTGGTCTTGCCAGCCCCATGTATTGGGCTCGGATTTGAAAAGCCAATAAGCCATTGCGCGTCCTCCTTATGCGTTGGAGGCGGTCGAACTGGGGTCAGAAAGCCCGCCGATTAAATGTGACCAACGGCGAATTTCAACCTTGTCGAAAAGACCGGCCTTATTATAGGGGTCGCCCGCCACAAAGGCTTCGGCGACGCTGCGGTCTTGTGTGTCGAGGATCAGCATTGAGCCGGTCATGGTCTCGCCATCATCGCTCATAAACGGGCCGCCAAGCAGCATGCCGCCTTGCCCCAGCACATATTCAACATGCGCCGGACGGGTTTCGAGCCGCAGCGCGGCGCTATCGGGTTTATCAAAAGCCATAATCAAATACATTTCTGTCTCCTCACTCAGGGTTTATTTCTCGCGTGTAAACGGGCGCGCAAGCAAGCTCAAAATGGCCTCATCGACACGGCGCGCGCCGTTCACCACATCATCAACAGCACGGCAAATCGGCATATCAAGGCCGTGTTTGTCGGCCAAAGCACTCACCGCGCCGGCGCTCATCGCGCCTTCTGAAACCGAATTGCGCGCGCCCAAAACAGTGGCGGCATCAGCCCCTTCGCCCAGCGCGCGGCCCAATGAAAAATTGCGCGAGCTATCGCTGCCGCAGGTCAAAATCAGGTCGCCCAATCCGGACAGCCCGTTCAGCGTGTCGCTTTGTGCGCCCAAAGCGACGCCCAAACGCGACATTTCAACAAAGCCCCGCGCCGTTATGGCGGCGCGCGCGCTTTCGCCCAAGCCCTTGCCCATCACAATGCCGCAGGCAATGGCCAGCACATTCTTAATCGCCCCGCCAATTTCAGCACCGATAATATCATCGCTCAAATAGGGTCGAAAATGCGGCGCGCCAATATGGCTGGCCAGCCAATCGCCCCGCGCCGCATCGGCACACGCCAAGGTGACCGCCGTGGGTTGGCCGCGCGCCCCATCGGCGGCAAAGCTGGGGCCCGATAAAACCGCCAAGCGGTCGGCGCTGACATAGTCCAGCGCGACATCGGACATGAGCTTAAGGCTGTCGCGCTCAATGCCTTTGGCGCATAACACCAAAGCGGCTTTATCGTTTAGCGCGGCCAGCTCAGCCAGAACCGGACGGGCAAATTGCGCCGGCACAACCATTAAAATTATATCGGCTGCGGCCAAATCGGCCAGCCGGTCCGTGGCATGAATATTTTCCGGCAGGGGAATCTCGGGCAAAAACGCCGTGTTCTCATGCTGACGATTAATCGCTGTCATTGTTTCGGTCTCATTGGCCCAAAGCGTGACCCGCGCATGTTTATGCGCCAAGACGCAGGCCAAAGCCGTGCCCCAAGCACCGGCGCCCAGCACCGCGATTTGGGGGGTGTGATGAGGGTCAGTTTGGTCTTTGGACATGACGCAGATCTCCCGGCCCGGCTTGTCATAAGCCGTCTCAACATAGCCTATGCAACATAGCCTATGGTCTCACGATTAACCGCCTGTCGAGAAACTTGCAAGTCTCTTGCCGGTGAGAAGCGGCAAAAGCAGCATGTGGACAGTTGGGAATGGGTCAGTGAATAATTTATTGATTGTTCATTCTTTCGGGGGTAAAAGAACCTATGTCTGAGTCAGATACCACTCGCGAGAAAATCATTGTCGCGGCGCGCGAGCGTTTTAGCCATTATGGCTATCCCAAAACCACCATCGCAGAATTGGCGGAAGATTGCGCCATGTCGCCGGGTAATATTTATCGCTTTTTCAAAGGCAAGATTGATATTGCGGTAGAGATTGCGCGACGCGAAGCCTTAAGCGCGGTTGAGGTGATTGAGGCGGTGCTTGATTGTCCGCTGCGCTCATCGCGCCAACGCCTCGAAGAAGTGGTGTTTGCCGATTTGCGCTATACGTTTCATCTGCTGGAAAATCAGCCGAAAACGCTTGAGCTGGCACAAATTGTCGTATCGGATCGCCCGCAATTTCAAATTGAAAGCCTGCGCCGCGAGCGCCGCGTCTTTCAGCGCATTTTGCATGAAGGGCAAGCCTCGGGCGAGTTTATGGTCGATAATGTGCCGGCGACAACCATTGCGCTGCATGCCGCAACCACCAAATATCGTTATGCCCAGCTATTTACCAATCAAACATTGGCCGAGCTGGAGCGCGAATTGGCGCATGTGATGACCGTGATTATGCGCGGCCTGATGCCAACTAGTGAAGGCCATGCGGTGGCAGAGACGCAGATTCCGGACGAGACAACCGCGCTGTCTTTTGCCGCCAGTGCGGTGGCGGCGGCGGACACAGAAAACCGCAATGAAAATGAGATGAAAACCGGCACTGAAGAGGTTTCTTTGTAAAAAAATATCAAAAAAAACGTAATTTCATCGGCCCGTAACGGGCCATTTTTTTGGCCAAAATCCTAAAAACATAAATTAAACAATGGCTTATAGCGCCACAAAACTGTCGCAAAAAATATTGAATAAAATTCAATTTATTCATTGTTTTTTATTATCGAGCATGCTACATCATAGGCATAGCGCGGCGACAGGATTGTTTGTCCAACCACGTTATAGAAGATGAAACCGAAACGCAGTGAGACCAGAACCATGATGAAACGTATTTTCTCCCTGACATCGTTTGTAAGCGCTCCGGCCCTTGCATCAGCCCTTTTGGCTCTTTATGGCGTGGCACTTGTCACCCACACGGTCGCAGGAATTAGCATCGTCTAAGGAACCCTCCCTCCGATAGACGATGAGTAATCATAACCCTCCCATTATGATTACAAACGGCCTCCCTCCAGGCCAAAAACAGGCTCCGATGGTCCTCCCCCATCGGAGCCATTTTTTTAATCATTTTTTGAAGATTTATGTGGTGTCAGTCGGATAGCGGCCAGCGCGCGCGGGCCGGTGTCGCCATTGGCGCGGCGTCTATCTGTCCGGCGATGAACCGCTCGGCACCGGCGCGGGCTATCATCGCCGCATTATCCGTGCACAGGCCGGGCGGCGGCACAAATAGGGCAAAATTTTCGGCCTCAGCTGCCGCGCGCAGGGCGTCGCGCAAATATTGATTGGCGGCAACCCCACCGGCGACCACCAGATTAAGTCGGTCGGCAGATGACAGGCGGTGGCGAAATAGCTGCATGGCGCGGCGCGTTTGGGTGCTCAGGCAGTCGGCCACGGCGGCCTCAAATGAGGCGGCCAAATCGGCGACTTTGGCGTCGTCCAAAGGCGCGGCTTTTTCAGTGGCTTGGCGTAAAGCGGTTTTGAGACCGGAAAAGGAAAAATCACAATTTTTGGGCAAGCCGTTTTCATCGGCGCGATTATCGGCCAAAAGCGGGCGCGGCAGGGCATGGGCGGTGCGATTGCCTTGGCGCGCGCGCTGTTCTATTTCAGGCCCGCCCGGATAGCCGAGCGACATTAATTTGGCCGCCTTGTCATAAGCCTCGCCGACCGCATCATCGCGGGTTTGCCCCAATAGGGTGTAATCGCCCAGCCCGGTGACGGCCAATAATTGGCAATGCCCGCCCGAGACCAGCAACAGCAAATAGGGAAAGCCGACCGGCTCGGTCAGCCGTGCCGATAGCGCATGGCCCTCTAAATGATTGACGCCGATAAACGGTTTTTGCGCCGCCAGCGCCAAAGCTTTGCCGGTGGTCAGCCCGATCAGCACCCCGCCAATCAGCCCCGGCCCGGCAGTTGCGGCAATCGCGTCCATATCATGCAACGTCATATCGGCTTGGTTAAGCGCGGCAGCAATCAGGCTGTCGAGATGGCTCAAATGAGCGCGCGCCGCCAACTCGGGCACGACACCGCCATAGGGCGCATGGGTCTCAATCTGGCTTAAAATCTGATTGGCCAAAATCCGACCGGCCCCGCTCGGTGCACCGTTCTCGACCGGCACATCGACAATCGCGGCGGCGGTTTCGTCGCAGCTGGTTTCCAGCCCCAATACATATATAAGGTTTGCCGCCATCAGTTTCCTTGCTATGAGATGAGCCTAAGGAACGCCCGCATGTCATCTCTTTATATAATGTCTTAAGTTAGTGTCTTACTTATAGCCCTATATAAATGACTGGATATGCGGCGCAAGGTTTGTCGCGGCATTTGGGGCGGCGGGATAATGGGAACGGTTTTGGCGGCACAACAGATTATTATCGGCACACGCGCCTCGCCTCTGGCTTTGCGGCAAAGCGATATGGTGGCCGCGCAAATTTGCGCCATGCATGGGCTGGATGCGGCGGCTATTGAATTGCGCAAAATATCGACCAAAGGCGATCGCGCGCTTGACGGCAAATTGTCGGAATTGGGCGGTAAGGGTTTGTTTACGCAAGAGCTTGAAGCCGGATTATTGGACGGGTCGCTGAGCCTTGCCGTCCACAGTCTGAAAGATTTACCGACGCAAGACCCGGACGGCTTGGTGCTGGGGGCGATATTGCCGCGCGCCGATGCTGCCGATATGCTGGTGCCGCGCGATGGCGTTGTCGTCACTGATTTATCCGACTTGCCCGAAGGCGCGCATATCGGCACCGCCTCGCTGCGCCGCCAAGCTCAATTATGGCGCGCGCGCCCCGACCTAAAAATTTCTGTGTTACGCGGCAATGTCGGCACGAGGCTGGCCAAATTAGAGGCGCTTCATATGCACGCCACCTTGCTGGCCGCTGCCGGATTGGCGCGGCTTGACATGACCCCGACCGGCGCGCTGCGCCTCGATACGCAAACCATGCTGCCGGCTGCCGGACAGGGCGCCTTGGCGGTGCAATGTCGGGCGAATGATGACGCGATTTTGGCACTGCTCGCGCCACTGCATTGCGTCGATACGGCTCAATGCGTCACGGCTGAGCGGGCTTTTTTGAACGCGCTGGACGGCTCGTGCCGCACGCCGATTGCCGCTTTGGCTGAAATAAAAGACGACACTCTATATATGCACGGTCGCCTGCTGGCTGAAAATGGCAGCGATATGGTCGAGATAAGCGTCAGCGCGCCGCGCGCCACGCTTGCCGATGCCGCGCAGATGGGACGCGAGGCGGGCGCGGCGTTGCGCCGCCAAGCCCCGCATTTGGTCGCCGGATAATGCGCCTCTTGGTCACCCGACCGGCATTGGACGCCGTCGGCTTGGCTGATATTTTGGCCGCGCAGGGCCATGATGTTCTCATTTCGCCGATGATTGAGATAGAGCTCAACGCTGTCGCTTTGCCCAAGGCCGACGGGCATGGCGGGCTGGCCTTGACCAGCGCCAATGGCGCGCGCGCCTTGATGGCGCATTTGGCGCAATTGCCGCAACGCCAACGCGACCATGAGATGGCGCAATGGCAAGCGCGGCCGGCTTTTGCGGTTGGCCCGCAAACCGCGCTGGCTTTGCAAGCGGCGGGGTTTGGTGACATTCATCAGGCCGATGGCGCGTTGGCGGCATTGGTTGCGTTAATCGCGGCGCGGTATGAAGAAGATTTGCCGCTCTTGCATATTGCCGGTCGCGACCGCGCCGGAGATTTGGTCAGCGGGCTTGGCGAAAAAGACATTGCTTGCCATCGCGCGGTTTTATATCGCGCTGAGGCGGCGACGGATTTTACGCCCGCCGCGGCGGCGGCTTTGGGCGATGCGCAAGAACCGGTTGAGGGCGTGGTGATTTATTCGCAACGCTCGGCCGATATTTTTTGTGCGCTTTATGCGCGACTGGAACAGGCGGGCGCTTTTGGCATTGATGGTGGGGGTGATGGCAGAAGTGATGGTGGAAGTGATGGTTCACGCACTGAGAATAGGGCGCTGAGCCGCCCTAAAGCATTTTGCCTGTCCGAGATGATTGCCGCGACCATGCGCCAAGCCGGATTTGAGGCGGTCGCGCCGCCCGCGCCGGATAGCGATGCCCTTTTGGCCATGCTCCCTTTGTCTCGCGATTAATTGTCGGGCCCGTTTTTAGAGATGCGCGTTCAATTGCAAAAGGGCGCGAATAGAAGCATAATTTTTGGATGAGTGCAGACCCGAAGCAGCCGTCGGAAATTATTCCGCCGACGCCCAGCGATGGTAATGCCACCGTTTCTGCGACAGCGCATGCGGGGGCGCATTTACGAATGCCGCATTTTATTGACCAAGCCCGGGATTGGCGCTCTTTACTTAGGGCAGCGCTGACCGCCTCAGCCGGTGACGCGCGCCGCTTGGTCAATGGTTTGGTTTATCGACTGATCTTAACCTTATTGCTGGTCACCGCCATTGGGGTTACCGGCTTTGGGGTTTGGCAAGCGCGGCATATGCAATTGCCGCAATTTGGGAGTTTTTGGTACAGCATAAATCCTGATGACACATTACAAAAAATGATGGCACAAAAAGTGACGCCATCAGCTCCAGCGGATACGGCAGGTGACACCGATGCGGCGGGGTTTGAGCCAAGTGGTGATTTGGCGGCGCTCCAACGCCGCCTGGCGGTGCTGCAAGCCGAGGGCTCAGACGCCACGCGCTCGGAACCCGTATCTGAAGGCACCATTGAAGGAGCTGCGCCTGACGCGCAAATCGCCGCGCAATTGGCCGATGAACGCGCCGCGCATGACGATACCCGCGCTAAGCTGCTGGCAGTGCAAAATCAACTGGCGGCATTGACCTCAGCTCGGGCAGATGCCGAGGCGGTTGATAAAAATCTGGCGGCGCGGGCGGCATTGGGTGATTTGCTGCTGCGGCTCGACAATGGAGCGGCTTATGATGATGTGTTGGAGGGCGGGGCATTGGCCCGCGTCTTACGCCGCTCGGAAAAGGCCTTATTGGCGCTTTACGCTGATAGCGGAGTGCCGACCCGCGCGGCCTTATTGGCGCGGTTTGAAATTTGGATTGATAATCGTGTGGGCGCCCCCGACCCCAATACGACTGGCTCCGAGTTGACTGAATTTAATACGAGCGATGAAGGCACAGCGGCGATGGCGCGGCGCGGCTTTTACGCTACTTTGCTTGACTGGTTGCGCAAACATGCCGTCGGTTTGGTCGATGTGCGCGTCGCGCCCATGGCTATGGCGGGGCCAGATATTGAACGCATCGCCGCGGCGTTGGAACGCGGTCGCCATGATGAGGCGGCTTGGCGCATTGGCGCTTTATTGCGCCGCATGGATGGCGATGTAAGCTTGACCGATCCCAATCGCGCTGGTTTGCAACTTCTTTATGATGATGTCAGTGCCGCGGCTGAATTGTCGCCCATGCTGGCTGCCTTGCGCGATGATTACATGGCGGGGGTGCGGCCATGATACGTTTTATGCTCGTGCTCACGGCATTGCTGGCCTTGACCAGTCTCGCTGCGCTGATTGCCAATTTGCCGGGTACGGTGTCGGTTGCCTTGCCGGGTCATATTATCGACATGCCGCTGACGGTTTTATTGGGCTCGGTTCTGGCTCTTATATTGGGGGCGCTGGCAATATGGGTAAGCGCCCATTGGCTTTTGCATTTGCCGCTACAATTGCGTAGCGCTCGATTGGCGCGTCATCGCAAAGAGGGGGAGGCGGCGCTGGCAGGTGGGCTGATGGCGCTGGCGCGGGGTGATGCCCAGGCCGCAGATGCGGCGACAAAATTGGCGCGCCGAAAAATGCCCCATCAATCCTTACCGTTATTAATGGCGGCCCAAGCTGCTTTAATGGATGGACGCCGCGACGACGCCGCTGCTAATTATCAGGCCATGTTGGGCGACCGCCAGTCGCCGCAGCAAATATCACTGGGGCTGGAGGGGCTTTATCATTTGGCGCGGGCTGAAAATGATGCCGATGCGGCGGGCACTTATGCACTGCAAGTGCTGGAGGTTGATGCCAAATCAAGCTGGGCGTTGGAAGGCCTGATGACTTTGGCGGTGCAAATCGGCGATTGGCCGGCGGCTGAAAAATGGTTGCGCCGCTGGGGCCGGTCCGGTGTCGGACGCTCAGCGGTCAAACAAAGACGCGCTATATTGGCATTGGCAGAAGCGCAAAGCTTACTGGTAGAGGATAATCCTGCAACGCAAATTGAAGCGGTCAAAAAAGCTGAATACGCGGCAGCGCTTGACCCGAAACTCATTCCGGCGACGGCTTTGGCGGCGCAGCTTTTGGCGCGCGCCGGGAATATGCGCCGAGCGCGCAAAGTTTTGAAACAGGCTTGGCAAAAAGCCCCACATGCGATTTTGGCGCAAGCCTGGTTGGATTGCCATAGCGACCAACCCGCAGCCGGACGCATGCGAGCGGTTGGGCGTTTTATCGGCAAGCATCGTGCTCATGAGGAGGCGGCAATCTTGCGCGCGCGTATTGCAATGGCGGGGCGGCGGTTTCGTCAAGCGGCCAATTTATTAAGCCCGCTTGCTGAAGGCGCGGGCCAGTCGCGGCGGTTATGTTTGCTTATGGTCGAGATTGAGCTCGGTCTGGAGCGCGAGACACAGGCGCAGCTTTGGCGTGAAAAAGCACGCCGGGCTCCGGCTGAAGATGGCTGGCGTGGCGGTGGGCTCAGGCTCGATGAATGGCAGCCAATATGTCCCGTTACTGGCCGTCTAGGCGGTGTAAATTGGGGGCGCCCCGCCCCAGACGGTAAATTGCTCACAGCCTAGGAGCTGAATTTAAGCTGCCAAATGTTTGAAAAAGTTTGTGGTGCCGCTTGGGTGATTTGAACACCCGACCCCATCATTACGAATGATGTGCTCTACCAACTGAGCTAAAGCGGCCTTGAAAAAGCCATTTGTTTTTAATTATTAGTCTGGCCTATGTCCAGTTTTTTGGAATATGTATTTGCACTAATCTCAGCTTTAAAGTCATTGAGGGGCAAATGTTTTCATTGCGTTCTTTTTATTATCATTTTTTTAAATTTTTTTGTTGACGGATGCGAAATCTGAATTGCATGGTTAAAAGGTGAAAAAGGTTTTCTGGGAGAAGCGTATGGGAGTGCGTGATGGGAAGCCTTTATAGAGACGTTTGAGGAGGGCTCTATGTTTAAAGGAAAGATGCGTTTACTCGGGATGAGTGCGCTTGTGGGGGCGGGGCTAATAGCAGCCGGCCCAGCTTCAGCCGCCAATGTGCAGCTGGGGGGTTGGGATGTCCAAATTGATAATACTGTTTCGGCTGGGATGTCTTGGCTGACAAAGGACGTTGAGCAACAGTACCTGCCGTTGGTAAATGGCGGACCAGCGGACAACAGTGTTTACTTTAATGCTTCGGCGCCTACGACGGTCCCCGCTTGCGACACTAGTTACGGTGCTTATTGCCAAGAGGTGGCCACAATGGCCGTGCCTAACTTTGACGGCACTATCAATTCTGATGATGGTCGTTTGAACTTCGATCAAGGAGACGCCTATTCTGCGCCGCTTCGTTTGACAACTGAAATTGAGGCTAATAAGGGGGCCTTAAGGGCCTTCGCGCGCATCAATGCTTGGTATGACGTGGTTGCTATGGACAATGATTCGTACAACCGCGGCGGCTCACTGGATAGTGATGGTATTCAAAACGCGGGTACGAATATTGAGCTGTTGGACGCTTTCCTCAGCTATGACGGAGACTTGGGCGACATGCCGTTTACACTTCGCGCCGGCCGTCAAGTAATTAACTGGGGCGAGGCAACTTTTATCCCTGGTGGCAATTCCGCGTTCAACCCGATTGATGTGGCTGCTTTGCGTCGCCCTGGTGCGGAAATTAAAGAAGCTTTGCTTCCTGTTGAAGCGCTCTATGGTTCAATTGCTATTACGCAGGATTTATCTCTTGAAGCTTATGTGGGCGGCTGGGGCAAATATCGTCTGGAAGCCGGCGGCACGCCTATGGGCATCAGTGATAGCTTCACTGATGGCGTTTCAGGCGGGAACCCCAAAGACTTGTACTTTATTGGCGGTGGGCCTAGTTCGGGAGACAAGTTTGCATGCACTGGTGATACAGCCTTTGCTGGCAGCACCGAACCGCATCTGCAAGCTAGCCTCGCCGTAATTTCAGCCATTAAGGGTATTAGCGGCGCAGTTGCTTGCTCAACTGGCCATGATATCGCTACCCCATGGACTACAGGTAATGCCGAGGTAGAAAGATTTGCTGCTGGTGATACTAATGTTGTCAAGGGTCTTGAAGATAAAGATGGTAAGCAAAGTGTTGGCCTGGCGCTTCGTTATTACTCTGAGGCCCTTAACTCGACTGAATTCGCTCTTTATTACCAAAAGGGTGACAGTCGCTTGCCTTATATTAGTTACCAAACTGGGAAAGCCGACATCAAAGCCACGTCTACAACGACAAAGTCTTCTACTGTCGGACGCGGTGCCGGTGTAACCGGCTGCATGATGACTTTCGGAGCAACCCAAGGGTTTGTATCAAATTCGGATTATGCCACAACTATGGTGGATGATAGCAAAGGAATTTTGGCTGGGATCCAAGCAACAGCTGATACTCTTGCCGCCAATATTCCTGGATATACGCGACCGACATTACCCGCTAATTCAGTTGCTCTGTTGCAGGACACAACATGTATTTTGGCCCTTACCCAAGTGAACTCTGCTGTGACTCTGGGTTCAGACTTTGATGGCTTCGGCCAGCTTCATACTGGCGCTACAAATATTGGCGCGTCGGCTAATATTAGTTTGTTTGCTGAGTTCCCTGAGGTTGAAACCTACGGTGCTAGCTTTAACACAACAGTACTAGGTTGGGGCGTTCAGGGTGACTTTGCCTATCGTCCAGAAGTGCCGCTGCAACATGATACCGATGTTTTGACAATTGCTTCTTTGTTTAACAACTGTCTATTTGCAGGTGTTTCTGGCTTGGAAAATACGTATCTGTCAGGAAGCACTTACAATAAAGAATATGGTGGCATTGGTTGTACTGATGACGACAAATACCTTAAAGGGTATAGTACTGAGCATGATGCATTTACCTGGGACATTGGTACCACGGCGACATTTACCCGCTCGAACCCTGTTGTTTCATTCTTGCGATCGGACCTTGGTATCTTCTTAACTGAATTTCAAGGTGTAGAAGTTGACGGGATTGAGGATGATCGGTCAAATACTGGAGCAATTGGTGCTGCAGGCAACGCTCCGTTAAGCAACGTGTGCGTTGGGGGTTCTGACCTTCCTCTGAATGGTATCTTGTCTATCGATGACCGGACAGCAATGAATGCCGCTGATGCTACCGATAATAACCCAAAGGGGTATTGCCGTCCTACTGACAGCAGTTACGGTGTCGTTTTGATGGCCCAGCTTCAGTATAATAATGTGTTTGGCACTCCAATCGGTTTGAAGCCGCAAGTTGTGTTTTCTCACGGTCTTGATGGGTTCTCGCCTAGTCCAGTTGGTTTCTGGCGTGAGGACACTGGGAGTACAGCATTTAGCTTGACCGCAGACTATCTGGGTTCATTAAGTGCAAACATTTCCTATCGCACCTACCACGGTAAGATTGAGCGCACCAAAATGTTGGATCGCGATAATCTGTCTGTTAGTGTGACTTACGCATTTTAATCAGTGTCTTTAGGGGCGGTTGGCCGCCCCTAAATAATTTAATTTTGGATGGAGATGAAAAAATGAAAACCAAAATGTTAACTACGGCAGTGACACTGAGCCTTGCGGCAAGTGTTGCATATGCTGAAGTTCCAGCTAGTCAGACAGCCCGCTTGGGCGGCGATCTGACTCCTACTGGAGCTGAGAAGGCCGGTTCGCGATCAGGCGTTGATGCTTGGAGCGGCCGGGGAATCGATGGCTCTAACCTCTTGTCGGGCTGGGATGGTGGTGCGCTGCCAAACCCGTTTGCAGGTGACAAAGTCCTCTACACTGTTAACGCCTCAAATGCGGCGCAATATGATAGCCAATTAACTGTTGGTCAAAAGGCCATGTTGGCGACTTATCCAGACACTTATAAAATGAATGTCTATAAGTCTAATCGCTCATGCGTTTATCCTGACTTTGTCTACAAAGCTGCCAAGCGAAACACGTCGGTAGGTAAGCTCGTAGATGGCGGCAGCGGCATCTCAGAATCGATTATGGCGTCGCCATTCCCGATTCCTAGCAATGCCCTTGAAATCGTATGGAACCATACGCTTCGCTATCGTGGAGAGCGGGTTGCGCGTGACTTTAATTATGCGGCGCCAACTGTTGGCGGCGATTATGTTCTTACCTATACGCGTGATGAGGTTGTATTCCCGTATTCCAATGCCCAAAACCAGCGGGCTGAAGATTTGGACAATATTTCAATCTACTTTGTAGCTTACACTTCAGCGCCTGCGCGCCGCGCCGGTAATGTTGTGTTGGTGCACGAGACGTTGAACATGGCAAAAGAAGGCCGTAAGGCTTGGACATATAGTCCTGGTACACGTCGCGTGCGTCGTGCGCCAAACATTGCTTATGACAACCCAATTACCAATGGTGATGGCCTAGCGACATCTGATCAGTACGATGGTTATAATGGTGCACCTGACCGCTACGACTGGACGGTTGTTGGAAAGAAAGAAAAGCTTTCTATTCAAAACAATTATCAGGTTAACTTGACGCCTGCCGATTCGATGATTCAACCGGGTCACGCCAATCAAGATCCGGTGCGTTATGAAATGCGTCGTCAGTGGGTTGTTGAAGGTAATTTGAAAAATTCAGCTCGCCACATTTATGCAAAGCGTGTGCTTCGTATGGACGAGGACAGTGGTCAAATTACTGCCGGCGAAATGTATGATGGGCGTGGCGAATTATGGCGCATCCAAGAGGTTGGTCAAGCTCCGGATTACCGTCCGGAAGCCAGCACATGTTGGACAACTGGCGGGGAGTGGATTTATGATCTCCTAGCTGGTCGCTATCTCGTGCTCCAATTGAAATCAGGACGGCCGGCAAATGCTGTTACTGGTTTGGAGCGCTTGACGCCTGACTACTACACTCCCGCTAACGTTCGCCGTCTCGGCCGTTAATATTAAGAGTGTAAGAATTTGGGGCGGGCCTGTTTCAGGCCCGCCCTTTTTTATTGCATGACTGAAAACTTTATGGCCTTCTACACGTCAAACTTCAGGAGCTTACAATGGTTTTTTCTGACCAACTCAAGTCCTTTTCCGAACTTAATTGCTTTATATCTGGACTAATAAAAACAGGAATATCTTTGGGGTTATTAATGGCCACTGCGACCCTCCCAAGCGCTGCAGGTGTGCCGTTCGAACAAATTGCGCGCCTGCAAAAAGATTTAACCCCTTTGGGGTCGGAGCGCGGCGGCAATGCCGATGGCTCGATACCGGCTTGGACAGGCGGTCTGAGCAGCCCGCCTGCGGGTATTGGCTATGAAAAGGGCAAGCACCTTCCCGACCCGTTTGCGGCCGACAAACCGTTATTTCGGGTGAGTGGGGGTAACGCAGGCGATTATGATGCGTTTATCACTCGCGGCCAGAAGGCATTGATGGAGCGTCATGAAACGTATTTTATGGACATTTATCCATCGCGGCGTTCCTGTGCTCATCCTGAACATGTCTACAAGGCTGCCGTTCGAAACGCTGAGGTTGGAGAGTTGGTTTCGGATGGAAATGGGGTTGCAAATGCAATTATGGCGTCACCTTTTCCGATCCCCAATAATGGCCTCGAAATTGTATGGAACCACACTCTGCGGTATCGCGGCTATAAGCTTCAGCGAGAGTTCACTGCTATCCCTGTCAACCAGAACGGTGATTATTATGAAATCACAGTTCATGATGATGCTATCTTGCGATGGTCGGATCCGCAGAAAAACAATGCAGAAGAATTAGACAATATTTCGATTTTATACCTATTGCAAACTAAGGCCCCAGCTCGCTCGGCGGGCTATGTTGTGCTAGTACAAGAAAGTTTAAATATGTCTGTCGAGGCTAGGCGGGCATGGACATATAGTCCCGGGACACGCCGCGTAAGAAGGGCTCCGACTATTGCCTATGACAATCCTGGTACTAATAGTGACGGCATTACCACTTCTGACAGTTTTGGCGGTTTTAACGGTGCGCCGGATCGATTTAATTGGACGGTGCGGGGCCGCAGCGAAAAATTTATAGCCTATAATAATTTTCGCCGTGTATTGACGCCCTATTCTGAAGTGGTTGGGAAGAAACATATCAATCAAAATGTTATGCGTTATGAGAAGCACCGCGTATGGGAGGTTGAGGGTAATCTAAAAGATAATTTTCGTCATGTTTATGCTCGCAGAGTGTTTTATATAGATGAAGACACAAAGGGTATCGTTGCCACCGAGATTTACGATGGGCGCGGTGACCTATGGCGCGTCCAGGAACTAGGAGGCGGCGTGCAATATGAGTTGCCGCTTTGCGGTAACTCTGGCGATACGGTCTATGATTTGATGGTTGGACGCTATCTGATGCTCGGTTTAATTAATGAAGAAAAGCCAATTAACTTTGACGCTAATCATCTCGACGCCGATCGATATACACCGTCTAATATCCGACGCTTAGGGCGTTAGCGATTATTTCTCTTTAGCGCCGACAAACCCTCTGTTTCAACTTGCCCTTTGCTACTTGAGTTTTTATGTTATGAACTTAAAGAACGGGGTTTCCGTTTTGGGAGGATATAATGAAGAAATCAATCTTTTTAACTCGGCTTTCTGCCGTGATTAAGACGCTCGGCGTTCTTGCTTTGGTGTCCCTAAGCACGCCGGTTCTGGCTGAGGATGACGGTAATCACGAGGGAACCTTGACCCCTCATGAATATGCCATTCCCAGCAATAAGGCCTCGGAAGCTCTTATGCTCGATGTTGCCGTTGCTGGATCACGAATGGTCGCCGTGGGTGAGTTTGGCCACATTCTTTTGTCTGAAGACAGAGGAGAAAGCTGGACACAAGCTGCGTCTGTACCGACCCGCAACACCCTCGTTGGCGTTACCTTCATTGATAACCAAACGGGCTTTGCCGTTGGTCATGCTGCGACCATTTTAAAAACTATAGACGGGGGACAAAATTGGACCCTGCAAAACAACGAACGCAATGGCGAAACCCCGCTTTTTGCAGTTTATTTTGCCGATGCCCAAAATGGCATTGCAGTGGGCGGTTTTTCATACACATTTGAAACCTCAAATGGCGGTCAAACCTGGAGCCAGCGCACGCTGGTCGAAGACAGCTATGATGACTTTCACTTAAATGATTTATTCGCCGACGAAAAAGGCAATGTCTATATTCCGGCCGAGTTCGGCACTGTTTATAAGTCAGTTGATCGTGGCCGCAACTGGAAGGCCATTGAAACCGGCTATGACGGTTCATTCTGGGGTGGCCTCGGCCTCGAAAATGGCGATGTGCTAGTCTTCGGTATGCGCGGTAATGTTTGGCGCTCGTCAGATAACGGACAAAGCTGGAAGAAGGTTGAAACCGGCACTGACCAATCGGTTTCGGGCGGAACTCAATTAGAAGATGGACGTATTGTTCTAGCCGGTCTGTCGGGCACTGTTTTGCTCTCAAATAACGGCGGAAAAAGCTTCGATAATCAGCCCCGCCCAGACCGCCTCAGCTTTGCCACCGCGATTGGCAAATCCGGCGATGATATTATTTTGCTCGGCGCCCCAGGTATTAAAGAGCATAACTTGTCTGAGTAAGGCTAAGTCTCACAGGTTTACAGAAATTAAAGCGGCGCTCTCGGGCGTCGCTTTTTTTAGCTATAGCGCCGCATGGACGTCAATCCAGCAATCCGAAACGCAATAACTTCGCTCAAGGTCAATAATAAAAATAGCGTCCTTGAAGTTTTTGGCCGTATGGCTTTACCCCCCCCCTTGCAAAAAGCTGCCGCCACTCTACGATAATCGTCAAATCGGGGAGGGTTTTATGGACATGCCGCAACTGCCGGACTGCATCACGCTGACACGCGATAATGGCCTCGCCATTGTGACGCTCGACCGCGGCAGCTATGGCGGCGGCATGAATCCGCTTTCGGCTGAGGCGATGGCCGGGCTGCGCGATGTGGCGCGCTGGCTCAAGACCGATATTGAAACCCATTGCGTCATTCTTACCGGCGCGCGGGTTTTCTCCATTGGCGCTGACCTTAAAGACAAAAAAATGCACACGCACCATCTCGACGCGCTGACCCAACGCCAGCAGCTTCTGCTCGGTCCCGATATGTGCGCCGCATGGGAGGCGTTGGAACAAGTCACGATTTGCGCGATGGAGCGCTATGCCATTGGGGGCGCTTTGGCGCTGGCGGTTTCATGTGATTGGCGTGTCACCTCCGAAGATTGTGATATTCGCCTGCCGGAAGTGCCACTGGGAATTAATATGTCATGGCAGGCCAATCCCCGCATCACTGTGCTTATCGGACCGTCACGCGCCAAGCAATTGGTCATCCTGGGCGAGAATATTGGCGCAGAAATCGCCGCAGATTGGGGTTTGGTTGATCTGATCACGCCGCCGGGCGGCGCCTTTTCGGTAGCGACAGACCTGGCTCAGAAAGTGCTGGCGCTGCCGCCTTTGCCGGTCCGCATGAGCAAGCAGGCGATCAATGCGCAAGCCAATGCGCTCAATCATCTTTCATCATTCATGGACCGCGAGCAATATGCGTTGCTAACCGGTTCAGACGATAATAAGGCGGCGGTGCGCGCTGTCATGGGTAAATCAAAGAAATAAATAGGAGATATTTCATGCGGGTTCAGGGAAAAATGGCATTCATCACCGGCGCGGCTTCGGGCTTGGGCAAAGCTTCGGCCATGATGCTGGCACGTGAGGGCGCGAAAGTCGCGCTCAGTGACATAAACGAAGACGGCGTCAAAGCCGCTGCCGATGAGATTAACCAAAAATATCCCGGTCAGGCTGTCGCCTATCGCCTCGATGTCACCAATGAAGAAAACTGGAAAGCCGCATTGGAAGCTGCGCATGAGGATATGGGCGGGTTGAATGTTTTATTGAACAATGCCGGCATTGGCGGCGGCACTACTGTCGAGGACACTGATTTTGAAACCTGGAAGCGGGTCCATGCGGTTGATGTCGATAGCGTGTTTTTGGGCTGCAAATATGCTATCCCGCTCATGGTCGCCCACGCGCCCGGCTCAATTATCAATATTTCGTCAATTGCCGGTCTCATCGCCGGTCACAATATGGCGGCCTATAATTCAGCCAAAGCCGGGGTGTGGCTCTTGTCGAAATCCGTCGCCCTGCATTGCGCCAAGCGCGGCTATAAAATTCGTTCCAATTCTATTCATCCGACCTTTATCGACACGCCGATTTTGGACGGCATGGCCGACCAAATCGGCAAGGATGAGCTGGTCAAAAAACTGTCGCGCCAAGTGCCGCTGGGCGAAATTGGCGACCCCAGCGATGTGGCCCATGCGGTGCTGTATCTGGCCAGTGACGAAAGCAAATTTATGACCGGCGCCGAGTTGAAACTCGATGGCGGTATTTCCGCTATGTAAATTTAGGAGACTTTCATGCTGACACCGGCCGATGATTACCCGCTTCACCAAACGCCCGAGCCAATGGCTTATGCGGGCAGTGATCGCAATTTCTATGACCGGTTTTTCTTTAACGGCTATAGCGCCGATGGTTCGGTTTTCTTCGCTCTGGCGCTGGGAGTCTATCCGCAGCTCAATATTATGGATGCCAGTTTCTCACTGTCTTATGAGGGGCGGCAATATAATTTGCGCTGCTCAAAAGAAATGTTGGGCGACCGGTTGGCGCTCAGCATTGGCCCGCTCAGCATTGAGATTGTCAAACCGATGCAGGAGACCCGCATCACCATTGGCGATTATAAGGTGGCGGATAATCAAGGCGGCTTGACCGGGGAGCTTATTGCCACGGCGCGCCATCAGCCGATTGAAGAACCGCGTTTCACCCGTCGTCAGGGCACACGCCTCATGATGGATTTAACCCGCGCCACGCAGAATATTGACTGGCACGGCACGCTTGATTTACGCGGCCATAAAATCGACATCACCGGCTGCCGCGGCACGCGCGATAGAAGCTGGGGCATCAGACAGGTCGGTGCCGCCGACCCGCAAGCGCCTGTGCCACCGGCGCCGCAACAATTTTACTGGCTGTGGACGCCGTGCAATTTCGATGAGGCTGCCTTTTTCTGCCATACCAATGATGATGGTGCCGGTGAGGCTTGGAACCGCAAGGCGGTATTTGACGATTTTGCCACGGGCCGTCGGGTGGCGCTGAGCCGGATTGATTTCACCACAGATTATCATGACGGCACGCGGCGTGTTTCCGCTTTGACGCTTGAGGGTGAGGGGCTGCGCGCCAGCTTTACGCCCCTGGCCCGCCTATTTTATATGCAAGGGCTGGGCTATATTCATCCCGAATGGAATCACGGTACGCATCACGGTGCCTTGCGTGTCGGCTTTGATGAGATTGAGCTTGCCGCGGCAGAGGCCGCGTTGAAGCGAGGTCAAATGGAAAACCTCCATGTGCAAACATTGTCCGCGGTCAATTTGGAAGTTGACGGTGCCAGCCATCAAGGGCAGGGCGTGATTGAGCAGCTTTTCATCGGGCCGCATGCGCCAAGCGGCTTTCAAGACCTTGTCGATCGGATTATGACATGAGCTTTCGCGACCATCCTGCGCGCTTTGATAAGAGGTTTCTGGCCGGCCTGTTTGGACGACCGGCGACGGATTTGCAAGATTTTGCGTTTACCCCGGTCGGCACCGGCCAAGTGGGCGATAGCTATCGCTTGAGCTTGGATTGGGCTGCCAGCGAAAGCGAAAACAAAAACGAAAGTAAAAACGGAGCGCCGCTGCCCGTTTCTTTGGTGGCCAAATGTCCGGCTGCCGATACGGTGAGCCGCGACACGGCGCGCAACATGCATCTTTATGAAATTGAAACTCAATTTTACGCGCATTTTGGCGATAGCTGCGGCGCGCGCGTGCCGCATGTGTTTTTGTCCGATTATGATGCGGCCAGCGGCGATGGGCTTTTGCTCTTTGAGGATATGGCACCGGCTGTGCAAATCGCGCAAATGGATGGCTGCTCCGTGCCCCAACTTGAGGCGGTTTTGGATGAGGCGGCGCGGTTGCATAAAAGCCATTGGAATGATGCGCGCCTTGTTGAGCATATGTTTCTCACCTATGGCCATCAAGAAGAGCGTCGCGCTTTTATCGGCGGCTTAATGCCGGCGGTTTATCCTGAATGGCGCGCGCGCTATGAGGGACGGCTTGATAGGGATATTCTCGACATGGGGGCGGCACTGGTGGCGCGTTTTGCCGATTACATCGCGCCGCGCGATGGCCCGATGGTGCTGACGCATGGCGATATGCGGCTGGATAATATGTTGTTCTCTGACGCTGACGGCCGAACCATTTTGCTTGATTGGCAAACCGCAGCGGCAGGCCCGCCAATGGGTGACATTGCCTATTGCATTTCGACCAGCCTGGCGCAGGCCGATGCGCGCGCCGCAATGGAAAAGCAATTGGTCGCCGCCTATCACGCCAAATTGGGCGACAGTGTCGGCGCTTATGATTTTGACGCGGCCTGGGCAGATTATCGCCGCGCGTCTTTTGCCGGTTTTATTATGGCTGTCATTTCGGCCATGATTGTCGAACGCACAGAGCGTGGAGATGAAATGTTTGCCGTCATGGCCGAGCGCTCGGGCTGGCAGGCCTTGCATCTCGATGCATTAGCGTTAATTTAAGCCCCTATTTGCCCGCCAAAGGAGAGAGCAATGGCCTATCAATGTTTTGACGTTTCGCTTGCCGACGGCATTGCCCATATTGTGATGAACCGCCCCGAAGTGCGAAATAATATGAACCCGGCTTTTTGGGAAGAATTGCCGCAAATCGTGCGCGAAATTGACGCCGATGCGCAGGCGCGGGTCATTGTTATTTCTTCCACCGGCCCACATTTTTGCGGCGGGATTGATATTTCCATGTTCGGTTCGGACGCGCCCGATGACGCGGCCGCCAATCCGCATGGCAAACGCCAAAGAGGGCTGAAGTTTCTCGATACGGTGAAACGCATGCAGGATTCGCTGTCCGTGCTCGAGCAATGCCGCCTGCCGGTTTTGGTCGCCATTCAAGGCGGCTGCATTGGCGGCGGCGTCGATTTGGCCACTGCGGCGGATATGCGCTATGCAACGGCTGACGCTTTTGTCACGATTTATGAAACCAAGATTGGCATGACCGCAGATGTCGGCACATTTCCGCGTATCGTCAAGCTGATACCCGAGGGAATTGTGCGCGAGTTGGCCTATACCGGACGGCGCATGCCGGCCACGGAAGCGCTGAATGTCGGCTTGGTCAATCGCGTGTTTGACGATCATGAAGCTATGTTGGACGGGGTGATGGATGTAGCCCGTGAGATTGCCGCCAATGCGCCTTTGGCCGTGCATGGCTGCAAACGCGCCATCAGCTATGCGCGCGACCACAGCACACAAGACGGTCTCGATTGGATTGGTTTATGGAATGCGTCGAATTTACATCCGGCGGAAATTCAAGAAGCCATGCAGGCGCGGGCTGAAAAACGACCGGCCGATTTTGCCGATTTACCCAAACGCCGCGCCTAAAGTCAGCTTTGTGAGGTTAATCTTATGACGCTTTTCAACACGCCAATTTTAAGCCCGTTTCTGAAAATTATCGCTTGGGGGATTTTGCTTATTATCGGTTGGCGACCCGGGCCGACCATTCCCAAAGATATTCCAAAATGCGTTGTGGTGGTTGCCCCGCATACATCGAATTGGGATTTCGGGCTGTTTTTGCCATTGGTGTTTGCGCTCAATCTGCATGTTCGCGTGTTGATTAAGCACACTTTATTTATCGGGCCGGTTGGCTGGTTTTTGCGTTTTTGTGGAGGCATTCCGATTGATCGCCGCGCCGCGCGCGATTATGTCGGTCAAATGGCTCAGGAGTTTGAAAAAAATGAGGTGTTTCATCTGGTGGTCACGCCGGAGGCGACGCGCAGCCCGCGCACCCATTGGAAAACCGGGTTTTACCATATGGCGATGGCGGCCAATGTGCCGATTCTTTTGGCCGCGATTGATGTCGACAAAAAAGCCGTCGGCGTTGACCGCATTATGCACCCGTCGGGCGATTTGGACTCTGATATGGCCGAAATTTACGCATTTTTCGACAATGTGCGCGGAATCAAAGCGGGCAATTACGCCTCGCCCAATAAACCGGCACCCGATGATGGCTAGCGCGCAGGCGGCTAGCCCATTTTATAAAAGCATATTTTATTGCCATCGAGGTCGCGAATATAAGCGCCATAAAACATATTTGGCACGCGCTCGCCCGGGGAGCCCTCATCGGTTGCGCCCAGTTCCAGCGCTTTGGCGTGCATGGCATCAATCTTGGCATTATCGGCGCATTTAAGCGCCACCATCATGCCATTGCCGACGCTCGCGGCTTGCTTGTCATAAGGGCCGCCGACCACAACAAACGGGCCTTGCGGATTATCGCCAAAAAAATATAGGCGCTCATTATCAAATAATTCCCTCATACCCAATTCTGCCAATAGCGCACCGTAAAAAGTGCGCGCTTGTTCAATATTATTCGTTCCGATGGTTACATATCCAAGCATGGTTGCCTCCCAATTCAGTTGGCCAGAGAGTAACGCGCTTTGCCAAAAACGCAATTCCGCAGGCCAAGAAAAATTTGCCTTGCCGGTTGAGTTGCGGCACAATAATGCCAGCTTAAGGGAGATGATGATGTTGGACGACACAAAAGGCGACGGCCAAGAGCAAGCGGGTTTCCACGCCATGATTGATGGCACGCAGGACGATTATCAAAAAATCTCTGCGGCATTTGGTGAATTTTCGAAAACCCTGCCCGACCGCGTTATGGATCATTTGAAAATGCTGAAAGGCGATTTTGGCGGTTTTGCCGTTGACCGCTTTGAGCATAGTCTGCAAACCGCGACCCGCGCCCATAGAGATGGCCGCGATGAGGAATATGTGGTTTGCGCGCTCTTGCATGATATTGGCGATTTGCTGGGCACTTTTAATCATGCCGAGTTGGGCGCGACGATTTTGAAGCCGTTTATTTCAGAGCAGAATTATTTCATGCTGCAAAATCACGGCGTGTTTCAGGGCTATTATTTCTTCCACCATATCGGCCTTGATCGCGATGCGCGTGATGCTTTTCGCGACCATGAGCATTTTGAATATACCGCGCAATTCTGCCATCTTTATGACCAGTCGAGCTTTGACCCGAATTATGAGTCACTGCCATTGGAATTTTTCGAGCCGATGGTGCGAAAAGTAATGGAACGCCCCCGCGCATCAATTTATATGAAAGAAGACGGCGAAACGGCCATTTAGCAAGACGCTGAAGGGCGTGCCGTTTTCGGTAAGAGGGTTCTTATGGGTGCGGTGCTGACGCTGGTTTCCCAGCTGATTGAATTTTATATTTGGATTGTCATCGCCTCGGCGGTGCTGTCTTGGCTGGTCGCCTTTGATGTTATCAATATGCGCAATCGCTTCGTGTTTTTACTGGGCGATGCGCTCAACCGCATGACTGAGCCGGTCTATCGCCGTATTCGTTCCGTGTTGCCCGATATGGGCGGCATTGATTTGTCGCCCATTGTGGTGATTTTCGGCCTGATGTTTCTGCGCAATCTGATGTGGGAAATGCTTGGCCCCTCAGTCTATGGCGGGTAAATGACAGCACAAAAAATTGACGGCAAAGAGATTGCGGCGCAATTGCGTGGCCGCATCGGCAAGGCTGTGGCGGGGCTTCAAGAGGCGCATGGTAAAACCCCCGGTCTGGCAGTGGTGCTGGTCGGTGAGGACGCGGCTTCCGAGGTTTATGTCAAAAACAAAGGCATTGCGACCAAAGCGGCCGGCATGACGTCTTATGAGTTTCGCCTGCCCGCAGATACGCCCGAAGACGTGCTGCTCGACAAGGTGCGCGCATTGAACGCTGACCCGGCGGTGAACGGCATATTGGTACAATTTCCGGTGCCCGCGCAAATCTCGCAACAGCGCGTCATTGACACGATTGACCCGAGCAAAGATGTCGATGGTCTCAATCCGGCCCATGCCGGTCGGTTGGTCTCGGGGCTGCAGGCGCTGACGCCTTGCACGCCTTTGGGCAGCGTTATTCTCGCCAAAGAAACGTTGGGAGAGCTGAGCGGCAAACACGCTGTCATTATCGGTCGCTCCAATTTGGTCGGCAAGCCGGTGGCGCAATTATTGCTCAATGAAAATTGCACCGTCACGATGGCCCATTCGCGTACCGCCGACCTGCCCGCCATGTGTCGCCAAGCGGATATTCTGGTCGTTGCGGTCGGCATTGCTGAACTCGTCAAGGGCGATTGGGTGAAGCCCGGCGCATGTGTGATTGATGTCGGCATCAACCGCATAGATGCGCCCGAAAAGGGCCTCGATGATAAGGGGAGAGGTAAAACCCGTCTGGTCGGCGATGTCGATTTTGACGCTGCGTCTGAAATCGCCGCGCATATCACCCCTGTACCCGGGGGTGTCGGCCCGATGACCATTGCCTGTCTTCTCAAAAATACCCTGACCGCCTTTTGCCGCCAAAACGGCTTTGAGGAACCGGTGGTTTAGACCGCTTCGACTTACTTCTGCTTGCCCAGCAATTTGAGCCGCAGCGCATTGAGCTTGATAAACCCCTCTGCGTCGAACTGGTCATAGACCGCGTCTTCCTCAAACGTCACATGCGCTGCTGAATAGAGCGAATAAGGGCTTTTGCGGGACACGACGGAAACATTGCCCTTATACAGCCGCAGCACCACCTCGCCGGTGACATGCGACTGGCTGGCATCAATCGCCGCTTGCAGCATGGTGCGCTCGGGCGCAAACCAAAAGCCGTTGTAAATCAGCTCGGCATAGCGCGGCATTAACTCGTCTTTCAAATGCATCGCACCGCGATCAAGCGTGATGCTCTCAATGCCGCGATGGGCGGCAAGCAAAATCGTACCGCCCGGCGTTTCATAAACGCCGCGTGATTTCATGCCGACAAAACGGTTCTCAACCAAATCCAAACGGCCAATACCATTGGCCCCGCCCAATTCGTTTAATTTGCTCAGCAATGTTGCGGGCGACATTTTTTCGCCGTCAATCGACACCGCATCACCGGCCTCAAAACCAATCGTCACATCGGTCGGTTTGTCGGGCGCGTCTTGCGGCGAGACAGTGCGCTGATAAACAAATTCGGGGCAGGCTTGGCCCGGGTCTTCTAGCACTTTGCCCTCGCTGGATGTGTGCAGCAAATTGGCATCGACCGAAAACGGCGCTTCGCCGCGCTTGTCTTTGGGCACCGGAATTTGATTTTGTTCGGCATAGGCGATGAGTTTCTCGCGGCTTTGCAAATCCCATTCGCGCCAGGGCGCAATCACCTTAATCTCGGGATTGCAGGCATAATAGCCAAGCTCAAAGCGCACCTGGTCATTGCCCTTGCCGGTCGCGCCATGACATACCGCATCGGCACCGGTCTGGGCGGCAATCTCAACCTGCCTTTTGGCGATAAGAGGCCGCGCAATGGACGTGCCGAGCAAATAAACACCTTCATAAAGCGCATTGGCGCGAAACATCGGGAAGACATAATCGCGGACAAATTCCTCGCGCAGGTCTTCGATGAAGATCTCTTTAATGCCCAGCATTTCGGCTTTGGCCCGCGCCGGTTTCAGCTCTTCACCCTGACCCAAATCGGCGGTGAAGGTCACGACCTCGCAGGCATAGACATCCTGCAACCATTTCAAAATGATTGAGGTGTCCAAGCCGCCTGAATAGGCCAGCACAACTTTATTGATGTCGCTTTTCTCGACCATCGCTTTTCTCCATATCTTGCGTCTTTATAAGCCGAATGGCGAAAAAGGGAAGCATTTGGCGCAATGAAAATATTTTCATGTTTCAACCAGAGCGTGTGGTGAAATCTGCCAAACACGCATAACTATATGTTCGGGAGGCAATCACTGCCTTTCGGTGGCAACCGGGTGCTAGGCCTAATGTCGAGTATTTGCAATCGTAAACTAGCCGGACTTGTTGTTTGGATTATATGTTGCCCGATTGCCGCTTTTCTTTTCCGCCGCTTTAGCGGCCCAAATTACGGGTCGCCAATTCGGCCTTTTTCTTTTCCGCTGCCGATTGTTTGACGCTGGCTGATTTTAACTGGCCACACGCGGCCATAATATCGCGCCCGCGTGGGCGACGCACCGGGCTGGCATAACCGGCGCGATTGACAATATCGGCAAAGGTTTGCATGCGCGTCGCGTCTGAACATTCATAGGGCGCACCGGGCCAGGGGTTGAACGGAATGAGATTAATCTTGGCCGGAATACCGGCCAAAAGTTTGACCAAAGCCCGCGCATCGGCATCGCTGTCATTAACGCCTTTCAGCATCACATATTCAAAAGTAATGCGTTTGGCATTGGACAGGCCGGGCCAATTGCGACACGCCGCCAGCAAATCCTCAATCGGATATTTCTTATTGAGCGGCACCAATTCATCGCGCAGTTCATCGGTCACCGCATGCAGCGATATGGCCAGCATGACGCCGGTTTTCTCGCCCATATCGGCTATTTCCGGCACAACGCCCGAGGTGGATAGGGTGATGCGCCGCTTGGACAGGCTCAATCCGTCGCCATCGCTCATCACATTCAGCGCCGCGGCCACATTATCGCTATTATAAAGCGGCTCGCCCATGCCCATCATCACCACATTAGTGACTTTGCGAGTGCCGCTATTGGATTGTTCGTTTTGTCCCCAATCATCGAGGTCGTCGCGCGCCGCCACCATTTGGCCGGTAATTTCGGCGGCGCTTAAGTTGCGCACTAATTTTTGCGTGCCGGTATGGCAAAAGCGGCACGTCAAGGTGCAGCCAACTTGGCTGGAAACGCATAATGTCCCGCGTCCCATTTCGGGGATATATACTGTCTCGACCAATTGCCCGTCGGCCAAGCGAAACAAATATTTGCGCGTGCCGTCTGCCGATAGATGCGCCTCAGCCATGTCGAGGCGCTCAAGCGTATAGGCGGCGGCCAGCTTGTCGCGCAATTCTTTGGCGATATTCGTCATTTGGTCAAATTCGCGCACGCCATGGGCATAGAGCCAGCTCCAAATTTGGCTGACGCGCATGCGTAATTGTTTTTCGGCAACGCCAATATCGGCCAGCACTGCGCGCAAATCATCACGCGTCATACCGATAAGGCTAGGGGGACGTGTCTCGCTTGAATTTTCCATGCATACGGTTTTACGGGGCTGGGCAGGCCGCGTCCAGCGCCTTCATGGCAGCGGTGACGCCCTTCAGACTATAGCTGTCTGTGGTCAGCGTGCCGCGCGCCGATGTGCCCTTGAAAACCAGCTCATTGCCGCGCTTCATGGCGGTGACAAGGCGGGCTTGGTCGTCGAGTTTTTCAAGCCAAGCCCATTCATCAGCGCCGTTTTCAACCTGCACGCCGGTGAAGAAACCATATTCATCGCTGCCGACACGGGCAAACGGCTCAGAGGTTGCCGAAAACGGATAGCCTATACGCACCGAGATTTCATTGCGCACACCTTGTCCCGGCCGATGCGAGACAATTAAGAAAATATCGCCGCGCCGTGCCTTTGGGGGGGTGGAGCGTTTCGGCTCACCGACAATGAAACAGCTTTTCGCCTGTCCGCCATCATTGGCAAACAGCCGCCAATCGCCATATTCGCCGACAAGTCGGTCATTGGCATGGCTGACAGATAGGGTGCAAAGCCCCAGAATTCCGGCAAAAAGCATCTTTTTCAACATGAAGAGCAAGTTATGGTGATTTGCGCCAAGAGGCCAGCCCGCTTTTTCTTGCTTTTGCTGCGCCAATAGCCTCTACTGAAGAAAGCGCACGGAATATTGTGCGTGGTTAGAGAGGTCTTAAGACCATGTCAGCGAGTGGCCAGAACACCGGCTCCGCGCGAAACGAAGTAGAACGAGACCAAGTCGGTCAGCCAAACCATGCTGCCGCCATTGCGAAAACCGGAACCCAAGACACCAAAGCCGATTTCGCAGGTCTTATCGAAAAGATCGCCGAATCCCAAGATCGCGACGCTTTTGCGGCGTTATTTGCGCATTTTGCGCCACGCCTGAAAGGCTATTTATTGCGCTTGGGCGCCTCAGACGGCCAAGCCGAAGAGGTTTTGCAAGAAGCGCTGTTAACCGTCTGGCGCAAAGCACATTTATTTGACCGCAAAAAAGCCGCCGCTTCGACTTGGATTTTCACCATTGCGCGCAATCGGCGGATTGATATTTTGCGCAAAAAGAAATTCCCTGAAATCGATGCCGAAGACCCGAGCCTTGTGCCCGATGCGCCACGCCCGCCCGATGAAGAAGTGATTGAGGCGCGCGAAGGCGAGGCAGTGCGCTTGGCGCTTCAAAAATTGCCGGAAGAACAGCGCGAATTGGTGCGCTTGGCGTTTTATAATGGCTGGTCACATTCGAAAATTGCTGCCGATACCAATCTGCCTTTGGGCACGGTTAAATCGCGCTTGCGCTTGGCCTTTTCACGTCTGCGTAATGAGCTTGAAGGGCGGCTTTAAGCTGCCATCAAGCCGCCATCAACCGGCTCTTATTTCCTTTGTTTCCTTCATGTCTCTCATTTTCCGCTTCTCATTATGGGCGATGGGCTTATGATGCCTCCCATGAAAGCATGGGCGGGCGACTTGGTAAAAGCGCGCGCCAGGAAGAAAACCCCGCGCCGCGTTATCCAAGACGCTTGAAGCGGGCATTTATGAGGGAGATAAAAATGAAAGCTGTATTGTGCAAAGAGTTTGGGCCGCCTGAAAGCTTAGTGGTCGAAGATATTGCCTCACCCGAACCCGGCCCCGGTGAAGTGGTGTTGGAGGTGCATGCCGCGGCGGTCAATTTCCCTGATGTGCTCATCATTCAAAATAAATATCAATTCAAGCCGCCTTTGCCATTTGCACCGGGCGGCGAGGTTGCCGGTGTCGTATCGAAATTGGGCGATGGGGTGAAAAATCTCAAAATCGGTGACCGCGTTATCGGCTCATGCGGGCATGGCGGTTATGTCGAAGAAATTGCGCTTCATGAGGGGGCGTGTATTCCGGTGCCTGATGAAATGGATCTCGAAACCGCCTCGGCGCTGGTGCTGACCTATGGCACCTCGCATTATGGTCTGAAAGACCGCGCGCAGTTAAAAGCCGGTGAAACGCTTTTGGTTATGGGCGCGGCCGGCGGTGTCGGTCTGGCGGCGGTTGAATTGGGCAAAGCCATGGGCGCGCGCGTCATCGCCGCGGCCTCAACCCAAGACAAGCTCGATGTCTGTGTCGCGCATGGTGCCGATGAGACGATTCTGTATCCCTCCGGCAAGCTTGACCGCGACCAGCAAAAAGCCTTCTCTGAAGAGATTAAAGCGAAAAGCGGCGGCCAGGGTGCCGATGTGATTTATGACCCGGTCGGTGACGCTTATGCCGAACCTGCATTGCGGGCGATTAATTGGGAAGGGCGTTATTTGGTTATCGGTTTTGCCGCCGGTGATATTCCGGCCATTCCGCTCAATCTGGCCTTGCTGAAAAGCTGTCAAATTGTCGGCGTTTTTTGGGGTGCGTTCACGGCGCGTGAGCCGAAAGCCAATCAGGCCAATTTGCAAGAATTGATGGACATGTATAAGGCCGGCACAATCCGCCCGCATATTTCCGATAAATTCCCGCTCGAACAGGCCGCTGACGCGCTCAATAAAATGGCCAATCGTGAAGTTAAGGGTAAGGTTATTTTGACCACCGGTCGCAGCGAAGGCTGACCCCGCGTGGCTGAAACCCCTGCTGTACCGGCACGCCAGCCGGTCGATAATCGCCGCGCGGCTCTATGGCTTCTCGCTTCTGCGACCATGTTCACCTTTACCGGTGTGCTGGTGAAAACGCTGGGTCAGACCCTGCACCCGTTTGAAATTTCATTTTTTCGCGGGCTGGTCGCACTGGCGGTTATTCTGCCGATTTTCTCGCGCACGGGCGGTATTCGTGCCGGTATGCGGACGCAAATTCCGCTGCTGCAAATCACCCGTGGTGTGGTCGGCTCAGTGGCGATGTTTTTGGGGTTTTACGCCATTGTCGCCTTGCCATTGGCCGAGGCACAGGCCATCAGCTTTTCGCGCAATCTGTTTCTGGTGCCGCTCGCCGCTTTTATTTTATCAGAGGCGGTCGGCCCGCGCCGCGCCATTGCCGCATGTGTCGGCTTTGTCGGCGTGTTGATTATGCTGCGCCCCAATATGGGGGCAGGCGATGCCGGCATGTTGTTGAGCTTGGGCGCGGCGGCTGCTTTGGGGCATGCGTTTTTAGTCGCGCTGGCGACGGTTTTGGTCAATATCGCGTCGCGCTATGATGGCTCGGTGACGTTGATGTTTTATACCAACACGGTTTCAGTGACGCTGATTGCCATCCCAACCTTCTTTGTTTGGCAAACCCCGAATATGAGCGAGTTGATGATGCTGGTGGCGATGGGCATATTGGCGACCGCCTCGCATAATTGTTTCATTCGGGCTTTTGCGCTGGGCGAGGCCAGTGTGATTGCGCCGGTTGATTATTCGCGGCTTATTTTTGCCGCGCTGGCCGGGTTTGTGGTGTTCTCAACCGTGCCGGATATTTATACCATTACCGGCGCGCTGATTATTGTCGCCTCGAGCTTTTATATTTTGCGGCGCGAAGCGCAAAGCACCGATGCGCGCTATCCCCCCTCTCCTTAAACCCTCATCTTGGGCTGCGTGCCAATCAAGGCTTGCGCGGCGGCGGCGGACTGAATAGAGTTCCAGCCATATTTACGAACCTCATCTTTGGGAGAGAGATTATGAAACTCGATTCAAATATTACGGCCATTGTTACCGGCGGCGCGTCCGGTCTTGGCGAAGCGACTGTGCGCCTTTTGGCCGAAAGCGGCGTGAAATGCGGCATTTTCGACCTGAATGAAGAGCGCGGTGAAGCCGTTGCCAAAGACGTTGGCGGCGCTTTTGCCAAAGTCAATGTCACCTCTGATGAAGAGGTTGATGCAGGTTTTGCAAAAATCCGCGACGCGCTGGGTCAAGAACGTATCCTGGTTAATTGCGCTGGCACGGGCAATGCCGTGAAAACCGCATCGCGCAATAAAGAGACGGGTGACATTAGTCACTTCCCGCTCGATGCGTTTAATCTGATTATCCAAATTAATCTGGTCGGCACATTTCGCTGCATTGCCAAATCTGCTGCCGGCATGATGAGCCTTGACCCGCTGGCCTGTGGCGATCGCGGCGCCATCGTCAATACCGCATCGGTTGCGGCTGAAGATGGCCAAATCGGTCAGGCTTCTTACTCGGCGTCAAAAGCCGGTGTTGTCGGCATGACCTTGCCCATCGCGCGCGACTTGTCGCGTGAGGGTATTCGCGTCAATACGATTTTGCCGGGCATTTTCGACACGCCGCTTCTGGCCGGTGCGCCGGATAATGTGCGTCAGGCTTTGGGCGCTATGGTGCCTTATCCATCACGCCTCGGCATGCCGGAAGAATATGCCAAGCTGGCCAAAACCATGTGCGAAGTAAATTACTTTAATGGTGAAGATGTGCGTCTTGACGGCGCTATTCGCATGGCGCCCCGCTAGTGGAAAAAGCGCCCCGCTCAGATATCCATTTGATGCGAGGCAAGCAATTGACAGCCGGCGATCTTCCAAGATCCGTCCGGCTGTTTTTGCATCATATAGCGCGCTTTGTGACTGGTGCCGCGATCATCGACCAAATGCACATCCTGCAAGCGGATTTCCGGCACATCGGCGACGGCCCGCGCCGTGCCGGTAAAGCTGACACTTTGCGCCATATAAACCGGTCGATAATGCGCCCGCACCATCGCCATAAAGCGATTGGGCGCAACAAATTGGGCGCGCAAATCGGGCGAGGCAAAGCCGAAAGCGGCGAGGTCGTCATCGCGCTGAAACGCCTCAATTTGCGCGCCGATAATTGTTCGAATGGCTTGGTCGTGCAGCGCCATTGGCTGATGGCGGTTTTGCAATAGCGCCGTGGCAATGGCCAGCCCCGCAAGCAGCGCCAATACAGCAATATCGGCAAAACTGATGCGGGTCTGACGCATTATTTTCCGCGTCCCGCCGCGCCTGCGGTTTTATCCATAAAGCGCGCCAGCTCGACATCAAGCGCCGACAGCCCGCCCGCATCATGGGTGGTCAGCACCACATTGACGGTTTTATAGACATTGTCCCATTCCGGATGATGGTCCATTTTTTCGGCCTGCATGGCCACACGGCTCATCCAGCCAAACGCAGCGTTGAAATCGGCAAAGACGAAAGTCTTTTTTATCGCCTCGCGCCCGCGCAGTTTCGACCAGCCTTTGAGCTTAGCCATGGCGGCTTTTTTCTCACGCGGTGTTAATTTCTCAACCATGAAAAATCCTTATCGGCTTTGCCCTATGGCTTAAGGGCACAAATTGGGCGCGCGCAAATGCACTTTATCAATATCGGCCAAAATCTCATCTGTCAGGTCAATATCAACACTGGTCACGGCAAGTTTCAACTGTTCCATGCTGGTCGCCCCGATAATATTGGAGGTCACGAAATCGCGCGAGGTGACAAATTGATTGGCCAGTTGCGACGCATCAAGCCCGTATTTTTCGGCAATCGCCAAATAGCCGTCAATCGCCTCCTCGGCACCGTCAACTTCATAACGTTGCAGGCGGTCGAATAATTGTTTGCGCGAGCCTTCAGGTGTCGCCCCGCCTTGATATTTGCCGGTCAAATAACCTTGCGCCAAAGGCGAATAGGCCAGCAGGCCAACACCTTCGCGGTGGAAAATTTCAGAACTGCCAAGCTCATAAATCCGGTTCAGCAGATTATAAGCATTTTGCACGGACACCATGCGCGGCAGGCTGTTATCAATTTCTTGATATTGCAGAAATTTCATAATGCCCCAGGGCGTTTCATTGGACAGGCCGAAATGACGCACCTTGCCGGCTTTTTGAATATCGCCCAGCACACCCAGAATATCTTCAATGCGGTTTATTTCGCCGCCCATTTCCTTATGACCCAAGCCGCCAAAAATACGAATCGGGCGGTCGGGCCAATGCAATTGATAAAGGTCGATATAATCGGTTTGCAAACGCGCCAGAGTTTTATCAATGGCTTCGTGAATTTGCGCCGCGGTTTGCTCTGTGCCGCTGCCATCATCGCGAAGCCAATTCATGGGCGAACGACCGGCGACTTTCGAGGCCAGAATAATATCCTCGCGCTTGCCGGTTTTTTGAAACCATGTGCCGATAATTTCTTCTGTCTTGCCTTGTGTCTCGGCCATTGGCGGCACGGCATACATTTCTGCCGTGTCGAAAAAATTAATGCCCATTTCAACCGCATAGTCCATTTGCTCATGGCCTTCGGCCTCGGTGTTTTGCTGGCCCCATGTCATTGTGCCCAAGCAAATTGAACTGACCTCAATATCGGTATGTCCCAAGCGACGATATTCCATAATTTCCCTCTCCCTTAAGGTGTGGTGCGTGCCAGCAGCTTTTCGACTGTTGGCAAAATATTGTTGACGATGACCTCAATGCCCTGCGCATTGGGGTGAATACGGTCGCCTAAATTCAATTTCGGGTCGCCGGCCACACCGTCCAAGAAGAACGGATAAAACACCAAGCCATATTGTTTGGCAAGTTGCGGATAAAGCCGATTGAATTGCGCTTCATAAGGCGCGCCCAAATTGGGCGCAGCCAACATGCCGGCCAGCATGACTTCCAGCCCTTTGGCCTGCAGCGTCTCGATGATTTGGCGCAGATTTTTATCCGTCACATGGGGCGCAATGCCGCGTAACATATCATTGGCCCCAAGCTCGACAATCACGGCGTCGGTTTCAGGGCCGATAACCCAATCAAGGCGCGCCAGCCCACCGGCGCTGGTATCGCCGGACACGCCGCCATTATGAACCGTGACCTGATGCCCGCGTTCGGTGAGCGCGGCTTGCAATTGGGCGGTAAAGCCGTCGCGCGGCGCAAGGCCATAACCGGCGGTCAGGCTGTCGCCCAGCGCGACCAGATGGACGGGTTTTGTTTCGCCATAGGCAAATGACAGCGCGCTCATCCATAGGGCGATTAAAAGCGTAAACAAACCGAGTCTGGCGAAAAGTACCGGCAACGGATTTGACGCGGTTTCGCGTTCTATATAGGACAAACGGGCGTTTGTTTTATCAGCCATATAAAGGAAGACCATCGGCAATGCCATCTATTGTGATTGAGACCCAAGATTTGACCGTTACCCTGCCCAGTCGCGCCGGTGACGTCAATATACTTCGCGGCATTGATTTATCCGTCACCCGGGGCGAGACCGTCGGTCTTATCGGCCCGTCGGGGTCGGGCAAAACAACATTGCTTATGGTGCTGGCCGGTTTGGAGCCGCCGACAAGCGGTACTGTGGCCGTGGCCGCGCATGATTATGGCGCGATGAGCGAAGATGATTTGGCGCGCTTTCGGCGCACCCATATTGGCATTGTGTTTCAAAGCTTTCATCTTGTGCCGACCATGACGGCGCTTGAAAACACGGCTTTGCCGCTCGAATTGGCGGGCGAGAAAGATTGCCGCGCGCGAGCGGCTGCGATTTTGGCAGAAGTCGGTCTGGCTGACCGGCACGACCATTATCCGACGCAAATGTCCGGCGGCGAACAACAGCGCGTGGCGCTGGCGCGCGCCATGGTGGCTGACCCGCCGGTTTTATTTGCCGATGAGCCGACCGGCAATCTCGACCAATCGACCGGCGAGAGCATTATGCAACTCATTTTGAACCTCGCAAAAAACCGCAATGCGACCCTGTTTCTCATCACCCATGACGCCAATCTGGCAGAAAAATGCGACCGCACATTGACCATGCGCGACGGGGTGCTCGTCGCATGACCGGTCGGCGCAATACTGATGCGCCAAACCGCGGCGCTGAAAAGACCGGTAAAACCCCGCCCGCCAATTTGGGCTGGGGGCTGGCCATGCGCTTGGCGCAACGCGAAATGCGCGGCGATGGTGGTCGCGGGGCAAAGGGCGGTATTTTCGGCGGCGCGCTTTCCGGTTTCCGGATTTTTCTGCTGTGCCTGATTTTGGGGATTTTCACCATTTCCGGTGTCGGGTCACTATCGGCGGCGCTGGTCGCCGGTATGGTGGCGCAGGGTCAGACGATTTTGGGCGGCGATATTGATTTTCGTCTCATTCATCGCGCCGGTGACGACGCTGAAAAACGCTGGCTGGCGCAACAAGGCACATTATCTGAAATCGCCACCATGCGCGCGATGGTGCGGCTGATGGGTGATAGCGCCGATGAGGGCGCGGGGCGTGATGAAGCTATGCTGGTCGAGGCGAAAGCGGTTGACGCGATTTACCCGCTTTATGGGCGCGTTGTTTTGACCGATATGGTGGACGGGGTTAACGGCCTAGCGACCGCGCTGCAAAGCCGCAATAATATCTATGGGGCGATTGCCGAGCAGGGCTTGTTTGACCGCCTCGCCATTGTGCCGGGGGCGGTGGTGCAATTGGGCGAGATAAGATTGCGCTTAAATGGGGTGATTGCCGCTGAACCGGACCGCAATGCCGGTGGGTTTCCGCTGGCACCGCGTCTGATGGTCAGCCATGACACGCTGAAAGCCGCCGGTCTGTTGCGCCCGGGCGCGCTGATTAATTATCATTATCGGCTGCGCCTGCCGAAAGCGGCGGATAATGACGCGGCCAAAGAAATTACCCGCATCGCGCCCGATAAATTTCCATTGGCCGGTTGGCGTATTCGCGACCGCAGCGATGCCTCGCCCTCCATGCGCCGCTTCATTGAGCGGCTAGGCTTGTTTTTGACGCTTGTCGGCCTCACCGCTTTGGTGGTTGGCGGCGTCGGGGTCGGCAATGCGATTACCGCTTATTTACAAAGACGGCGCGAAACCATTGCGGTGTTGAAAGCACTTGGCGCATCGGGGCGATTTATCTTTCGCATTTATGCCGTGCAAATCAGCGCGCTTAGCTTGGTGGCTTTGGTGGTCGGGCTGGCTTTGGGCGCGGCAACACCGGGCGTGGTTAAATTTTTCTTCAATGCTTTGCTGCCGGTCGAGCTCGCCATTGGGCTTTATCCGGCACCGCTGATGGCGGCGGCGGGTTTCGGCTTATTATCGGCGGCGGCCTTTGCCCTATGGCCATTGGGGCAGGTTGAACTGACACCGGTCACGGCGCTATTTCGCGCGCAGGCGGCTGAGCGTTATCGCGCCCCGCCCTGGCCGTATATTACCGCAATCGCTGCTTGTTTTGTCGCTTTGGGCGGCTTGGCCATGTTGATTTCTGAACGCCGCGATGTCGCGCTTTGGTTCGCCATTGGCGTGGCTTTGGCTTATCTGGCCTTGCGCTTTGCCGCCGCCTTATTGGTCTGGCTGGTCAAACGGGTCGGGCGTCCCAAGCGGCCTGAATTGCGTTTGGCGCTGGCCAATATCACCCGCCCTCAAGCCCCGGTGCGCGCGGTTATGTTGTCCATCGGTTTATCGGTGACACTGCTCTCGGCCATTTCAATGGTTGATGGCAATATTAATGCGCAAATCAGTGGCGATTTGCCTGAGCGTGCGCCGAGTTTTTTCCTGCTCGATATTGGCCCGCAACAAATTGACAATGTGTTGGAACTGGCTGAGACGCAAGGCTCGGTGTCGATGATAGAAACCGCCGCCATGTTGCGCGGTCAGGTTTTGTCGCTCAAGGGCATTGCGGCGGCGGATTATAATCCGGCCCCCGAAGCGGCCTGGGTGTTGCGCGGCGATCGCGGACTGACCTATGCGGCCAGCCTGCCCGATGGCGGCGAGATTGTAGATGGCGCATGGTGGCCTGCAGATTATGACGGCCCGCCGCTTGTCTCTTTCTCGGCCGAGGAAGCCGGTGAATTGGGCTTGTCCGTGGGTGATATGATTGAGGTCAATGTCTTGGGCCGTCCGCTGAAAGCCGAGATTGCCAATTTGCGGTTTGTCGATTGGGCATCGGGCGGCATGAATTTCATCATGGTGTTTTCGCCCAATCCGTTAAAATATGCGCCGCATACTTATTTGGCCTCCCTGAGCCTTGACACAGAAGATGAGGCGGCGTTTGCCCGCACCATGGCGCGCGATTTTCCCAATGTCACCATGATACGGGTGAAAGAAGCCATCGCCACCATGCGCGGCGTGCTGAATAATCTGGGGCTGGGTATTCGCGCCATGAGCTTGGTCACCATGCTGGCGGGGATATTGGTATTGGCCGGGGCGATGGCCAGCGGTCATCGCGCACGGGTGTATGATGCGGTAGTGATGAAAGTGCTGGGCGCAACGCGCGGGCGTATCATGCTGGCTTTTGCCTTGGAATATGCGCTGATGGGGCTGGGCGCGGCCTTGATTGCCGCGGCCGCCGGCAGTTTGGCGGCTTATGGGCTGATTGTCGGTGCCATGCAGGCCGAATTTGTGTTTTTGCCCGCCACTTTGGCGATAACCGTGCTGGGCGCGGTGTTTTTGACCGTCACATTGGGGCTTTTGGGCACATATCAGGCTTTGGGCGCACCGGCGGCACCGGTTTTGCGCAGCGAATAGATAATTTTACGTCGAAACGCCTTGAAAAAGACAAGATTTGCGCCGATATTAGGGCTAACGCAATTTCGAGAGGAAATGAGAAATGGCTGAGAACTGGTCGAATAACCAAACCACCCAAGCTGGCGAAGCGCGCGCGCAAGCGGTTGATGAGGGTCTGCGTATCTATATGACCAAAGTCTATAATTACATGGGTCTGGGTCTGCTGGCGACGGCGCTGACCGCCTATATTGGCGCGGCCTCGGGTATTTATGTCGCTTTGGCACAAACGCCGCTGATTTGGCTGGTTGTTCTGGCGCCGCTGGGCATGGTGATTTATCTCTCCACCCGCTTGCATAAAATGAGCGCAAGTGCCGCCAAAACCACGTTCTGGATTTATGCCGCCATGACCGGCCTGTCGCTGTCTTATGTGCTTTTGGCGTTTACCGGCGTATCTGTGGTGCGTACTTTCCTTATTACCGCCGCTTCATTCGGCGCTTTATCGCTTTATGGCTATACCACCAAGCGCGATTTGAGCGGCATGGGTTCTTTCCTGTTTATGGGGCTTATCGGTATTATTCTGGCCTCTGTGGTGAATATTTTCATGCAAAGCCCGGCCATGCATTTTGCCATTTCGGTTATTGGTGTTTTGCTCTTTGCGGGTCTGACGGCCTATGACACACAAGACATTAAGCGGATTTATTATGCCGGTGACAGCCGTTCGATAGCTGAGAAAAAGGCCATTATGGGCGCGCTGCGTCTGTATCTGGACTTTATCAATATGTTCTTGTTCCTGCTGCAATTCTTGGGAAATCGCGACTAGATTAAGCCGCTTTTGGGCTTCACAATTTAAGCCCGACCCGTTTTCGCGAATGGGTCGGGTTTTTATTTTCTCTAATCAACAAGCTTGAGTGATGTGCGGTCGAAAAAGCGCATTAAGGCGGGCAGGTCGTGGCCGCGGCGCAAAACCCGCCCGTCCATCGCATGCAGCACATATTGGCCTTGCTTGCGACGCATGGCCGGAATTTTATCAATGCGAAAGAGCGGCACTTCGCTGGCGCGGCGAAAAATAGAAAACCGCGCCGCGTCGCGGCCATCATTAATCGCATAATCGCGCCATATACCGGCAGCCACCATGCGGCCATAGACATTGAGCAAATGACCCAGCTCGTCGCGCGTCCACATAATACGCTCGGGCGTGGCCTGGGCGGCGAGGCGTTCGCGCTCGAAAGCATTGCCGACAATGACCAGAGACTTGCGTGATTTGCTCATAATGCATGGTGCCGCTTTGGCTGGCTGATTGCAAGTTTTGGCTGCGCGAAACGACTTTTCCGCCTGCCCCGAAATTGCCCTAATTCGGTCTTTTTGTTGTCCCATTCATGGTGATGATGGAAGGTGCTTGAAGAGCCCCGCCCGACGCGCTGCCTTGTTCTCTCCTCCCATGACTGGCGCGTCGGGCATTTTTCTGCCAACCGGTTTACCGGCATAAAGCGGGCGCATATGAGGAGAGGTGACATGTCTGTTTTGGCGATAAATCAACCGCATCTGACAGGCGGACAAAAACACGCATTGCCAGCGCCGGTCGCTTCACCTAAATGTAGGGCTCACCCATTGGCTTGCGTCCCGCGCCAAGCGATTGGGCTTGCGTTAAAGGGCTGGGGGGCTCGTTGAGAATAATCACATGATTGAAGTCGATCATCTCGTCAAAAAATTTGGTGATTTCACCGCCGTTGCCGATCTTTCTTTTCGGGTTGAGCGCGGTCAAGTGATGGGTTTTTTGGGGCCGAATGGCGCGGGCAAATCCACCACCATGAAAATGATTACCGGTTTTTTACGCCCGAGTTCGGGCACGGCGCGCATTATGGGCCTAGATATTTGCGACGACATGTTGGCGGCGCAACGCCATTTTGGCTATCTGCCCGAAGGCGCCCCGGCTTGGCCAGATATGACACCGCGCGCGTTTTTGCAATTCATTACGCGTATTCGCGGTCTTGATAAGGCGGCTGCGCGCGCCGCTGAGGGGCGCGCCATTGAGATGACAGAATTACACGGCGTGTTGGACCAGCCGATTGATACGCTGTCCAAAGGCTATCGCCGCCGCGTCGGGCTGGCGCAAGCGATTGTGCATGACCCTGATGTGTTGGTGATGGATGAGCCGACCGACGGTCTTGACCCGAACCAGAAATTTCAAGTGCGCCGCGCCATTACCGATATGGCCGCCGATAAGGCGATTATTATTTCTACCCATATTTTAGAAGAAGTTGATGCGGTTTGCGCCGCTGCGATGATTATCGATCGCGGGCAAATTGTGGCCGAAGGCACGCCCTCTGAATTGGCAGCGCGCTCGCGTTATAGCGGCGCGGTGGCGTTGACTTTGGAAACCGAAAAACTATCCTCCGCGCAAGCCATATTGGCCCAAATCGCGCATGACAGCGCCGAAATTGTGACGCGGGGCGATGAAAGCACGCTGCATATTTTCGCCCAAAAGCGCAGTGAGCCGGGCGCCTTGCTGGCCGATTTGCGCGCCCGTGTCGGCGAGGCCGGTTTGGCGCCGCGCGCGCTGGCATTGGAAACCGGTCGCTTGGATGATGTGTTTGGTGCCCTGACCGGCAAAGCCCGTCCTGCGCCGCCAAATTTTTCAGCCGAGAAAGAGACCGCCTCATGATGCGCGCTTTGCTGGCCATTACCGCGCGCGAATTTGGCGGTTATTTTGCAACGCCGCTGGCGTTTGTTTTCATCATTGTGTTTTTGCTGGCCAATGGTTTGGCGACATTTTATTTGGGCGCTTATTTCTCAATGGGCCAAGCCGACCTGACCAGCTTTTTCATGTTCCACCCCTGGCTTTATTTGTTTTTCCTGCCGGCCATTTCCATGCGCCTTTGGGCGGAGGAGCGGCGCAATGGTTCGATTGAACTTTTGCTGACGCTGCCGGTGCCGCTCACCGCAGTGGTGATCGGCAAATATCTCGCGGCTTTGGCCTTTTCGGCTTTGGCGCTGGCGCTGACATTTCCAATTTGGCTGACCGTGAATTTTCTCGGTGACCCCGATAATGGCGTCATTCTCGCCTCTTATTTGGGCTCGCTCATGCTGGCCGGTGGCTATCTCGCCATTGGCTCATGCCTGTCGGCATTGACCCGCAATCAGGTTATCGCTTTTGTGATTTCCGTGGTGGCGTGTTTTTTATTCACGGTTTCGGGCGCTCCTCTGGTGTTGGAAATTTTCGATGGCTGGGCACCGCAAGCGCTGATTGAGACCTTGGCGACCTTTTCTTTATTGACGCATTTTCGCGCCATTACAGGTGGCGTGATTGATGCGCGCGACATCATGTTTTTCGCCTCGCTGATCGGCGTGTTTTTAACCGCGACCGTGATTGTCGTTGATATGAAAAAAGCGGAAGGGGCGTAAGACCATGCGCGCTGTGCTGAGCCTTCAATTTTTTGCTCGATTTGTCGCGCGGCTTTCCGGCGGCCTCTTGCGCCGCCCGCATGCGCTGGCGCTGATATTGCTCGGCGTGATTTTTGTCAGCCTTAATCTGTTTTCCAATTTGGCGCTCAGAAATGCCCGTCTTGATTTGACCGAGAACGGCTTGTTTACCCTCTCGCAAGGCACGCGCAATATTGTGGCGGCGCTTGATGAACCGATACGGCTTAAATTTTATTATTCGCAAGATATTGCCGCCAATCAGCCGGGCTTGCGGGTTGAGGCGCAGCGTGTGCGCGACATGCTGGAAGAAATCACCATGGCAGCCAATGGCATGGTGCAATTGGATATTATCGACCCTGAGCCGTTTTCCGAAGCCGAGGACCAAGCCGTCGCGCAAGGACTGGTGGCGCGTCCGGTGGCTGAGGGCGAGGTGGTTTATTTCGGCCTGGTCGGCACGAATTTGGTCGATAGCGTTGAGATTATTCCTTATTTCGCCACTGAGCGTCAGCAATATTTGGAATATGATTTGGCGCGCATGCTGCATAATTTGGGGCGGCCTGAAAAGCCGGTGCTGGGTATTATTTCCAATCTGCCGCTGGATACCGGCGCGGGCGGCATTATGGCGGCAATGCGCGGCCAGTCGCAGCCCTTCCTGATTTACGCTGAATTGGCTGACCGCTTTGAACTGGAATTTATCGTCGCCGATACGGTACGTATTCCGACCCGCATTGATGCTTTGCTGTTGGCGCATCCGCGCCCGTTAACCGATATTCAGGCTTATGCGATTGACCAATTTGTCATGCGCGGCGGTCGCGTGATTGCCTTTATTGACCCGCAATCCGAGGTCAGTCTGACCGCCGGGCCGAATGGCGAACCGCTGCGCGGCTATAGCGAACAATCCGATTTGCCGCTTTTGATGCGCCAATGGGGGCTTGCTATGGCGGGGGATATGATTATCGCCGACCGCAAACGCGCCCAGCGTGTTGCCGCCGGTCGCGATGCCCGCCGCGCGCTGACGGATTATATTCTTTGGATGGGTCTGGGCCCGTCTGAAATGAACGCTGATGACCCCATCACCGGCAATATTGACCGGCTGAATATCGGCACAGCCGGTGCCTTGCGCCCGATAGATGGCGCGACAACCAGCTTCACGCCATTGGTCACCTCCTCTGACGAAGCCGGGCTGATGACCCGCGATTATGTTTTAAGCGCACCAACCCCCGATGCATTGCAGCGTCGTTTTGCCATTGGCGAAGCACCCTTTACCATTGCCGCGCGTCTTTCCGGCCCGGTGGAAACGGCCTTTGCCGATGGCCCACCGGCGGCAGAAAACAGCAAGGGCGAGCGCGCCAAAGCCGCCGCGCATCAAACCGAAACGGGGGCGGCCAATATTGTTGTTTTCGCCGATAGCGATTTTTTTGATGACCGGTTTTGGGTGTCGGAGCAAAATTATTTAGGCCAGCGTTTTGGCGTGCCGATTGCGGATAATGGCAAGTTTCTGCTCAATGCAGTTGAAAATCTGATGGGGTCAAATGACTTAATCTCGCTGCGTGGTCGCGAAAAAGCGGCGCGGCCTTTCACGCGGATTGAGGATCTGCGCCGCGCGGCGGAAGCCGATTATCTGACGGAGCAGCAAAATTTGGTGGCGCGCATTGAAGCGGCGCAGGCCGAGCTTGACCGTTTGGAACAAAGCGGCGCGCAATTGGCCGAGGCCGATGAAGCGGCCAGTGCTTATCGCGCTGAATTATTATCGGCGCGCAAAGCCCTGCGGCGTGTGCAAGGCAATTTGCGCCGAGATATTGAAGCGCTGGAAGGGCGTCTGACCTGGGCCAATATCATCATCATGCCGGTGCTTATTTCGGGCTTTGCTTTGGTGCTGGCCTGGCGACAAAGACGCCAAAGACTGGCCACGCAAAAAGCCGGCGGCTTGATTATTGACGATGACATAGCGCAAAAAGGAGCGGCCTGATGGATATGCGTCGCTTGTTACGCCCGCTTGCTTTGGTCACGGCGGCCAGTCTGATTTTGGCGTTTACCGCGCTATTGGGCGAGCGCCGCGTCAATGCCGTGCCGCCGCCGCAAACCCTGTTGCCCGAATATGCCGCCAGTTTGGCGCGCGCGCAAAAATTGGAAGTCACTCATGGCACCGGCATTTCCGGCACACGCGGGCTGGTTATCAGCCGCGCGGCTGATGGCTGGGTGCTCGATGAGCGCTGGGGCTATCCGGCCAATGATGAATTGGTCAATGAGACATTATTGGCGCTAGCTGATTTGAAAGCGGTCGAGGCTCGCACCGCCAAAGCCGATTGGCATCGCGCTCTGGGGCTGGGTGTGCCTGAAACTCTGGGTGCTGCTGTGCGCTTTCGCGTGAGCGATGGCGCGGGCGTTGAAATGGCGTCCTTGCTATTGGGCAAAGAGCAGCAAAGCGAAGCCGAGGCCAAGCAGCAAGTGCAAAATTACGGGCCTGAATTGCGCCAGTTTTATGTGCGCCGCGCCGATAGCGACCAAACATGGTTAGCGCGCGGACGCTTGCCACGCAATCGCGAACCGGCGGCGTGGATTGACCCGTCTTTGGCGCGCCATGCGCCCGAAAAATTGCAACAGGTTCGCTTCGGCAAAGCCGAAGATAAGAGCGACGCCAAGTTTAAATTCATTCGCGTCGGCGAGGGCTGGTCATTGGCCGGCGCGCAAGATTGGCTGAGGCTTTTTGAAACCCTGCGCCCCGATGATGTGGGGCGCGCCGATGGCATTAATTTCGATACGGCGCGGCCATTTACGCTGAGCTATTCAGACGGCCTGTCCATCACTTATGAAAATGTCGGTGCAGCGACAGTTATTTGGAGCCGGATGAGCGCGCACGCGGCGGTTGATGCAGATGCTGAGGTGGTCGCTTTGGCGGCACAAATCAATGCGCGCTTTTCCGGTTGGGCTTTGCGCTTTACGGCGGAACGCTCGCCCATTTTGCTGCCCGCCAAAAGAGACCTCACCCGCTAAATTTGGTGTTCTTGCGGCGCGAGATAAGCGGCGCGCTAATTGACTTATGGCGAGCGACGCATTAAGTCAAAACCATCTAAAAACACAAGCGAGAAGCGAGCGACCCTATGAGCCTTTACGACGCTTATCTTGAGAATATTGAAACCCGCAAACAGCAGGGCTTGAGCCCGAAACCGATTGATGATGGCGATTTGCTGGCCGAAATTATCGCGCAGATTAAGCAAGCCGGTAATCCGCACCGCGCCGATTCGCTGACCTATTTCATCTATAATACGCTGCCCGGTACAACCAGTGCCGCCGTTGAAAAAGCGACATTTTTGAAAGAGATTATTCTGGGTCAAGCGCCGGTTGACGAGATCCCGCAAAGTTTCGCATTTGAGCTTTTATCGCATATGAAAGGCGGCCCATCGGTTGATGTGTTGCTGGATCTGGCGCTGGGCGATGACGCAGAGATTGCAGCGCAAGCGGCGGCTGTTTTGAAAACCCAAGTCTTTCTCTATGAGGCCGATACGGCGCGCTTGAAAGCGGCTTTTGAGGCCGGCCATGCGGTGGCCAGAGATATTCTCGAAAGCTATGCGGCGGCTGAGTTTTTCACCAAGCTGCCGGAGATTGACGAAGAGATTAAAGTCGTCACTTATATTGCCGCTGAGGGCGATATTTCGACCGATTTACTGTCCCCGGGCAATCAGGCCCATTCGCGCTCTGACCGCGAATTGCACGGCAAATGCATGATTTCGGAAAGCGCACAAAAAGAGATTGAAGCGCTGAAAATTCAGCACCCTGACAAACGCGTCATGCTCATCGCTGAAAAAGGCACAATGGGCGTCGGCTCATCGCGCATGTCGGGTGTCAATAATGTGGCACTATGGACCGGCACGCAAGCCAGCCCCTATGTGCCTTTCGTCAATATTGCACCGATTGTTGCCGGCACAAACGGCATTTCCCCGATTTTTCTGACCACGGTTGGCGTGACCGGTGGCATTGGGGTTGACCTTAAAAACTGGGTCAAAAAAATTGGCGACGATGGCAAACCGCTTTTGAATAATGATGGCAATGCGGTTTTGGAACAAAAATATTCCGTTGAAACCGGCACGGTGCTGACCATTAACAGCAAAACCGCCAAGCTTTATAGCGAAGATGGCAGCGAAGAATTGGTCGATATTGCCGATAGTTTCACGCCGCAAAAACTTGAATTTATGAAAGCCGGTGGCTCTTACGCCATTGTCTTTGGCAAAAAACTGCAAAGCTTTGCCTGCGAGACTTTGGGCGTTGAGCTGAAATCGGTTTTCGCCCCGTCGAAAGAGATTACCCGCGACGGCAAGGGTCTGACCGCGGTTGAAAAAATCTTTAACGCCAATGCGCTGGGCGTCGCCGCAGACAAGCCTTTGCATGCAGGCTCTGATGTGCGCGTGAAGGTCAATATTGTCGGCAGCCAAGACACAACCGGTCTGATGACGTCCCAAGAATTGGAAGCCATGGCGGCGACGGTTTTGTCGCCCACAGTTGACGGCGCTTACCAGTCGGGCTGTCACACCGCCTCGGTTTGGGACACTAAAGCGCAAGCCAATACGCCGCGCCTGATGGCCTTTATGAATAAGTTTGGCCTGATTACGGCGCGCGACCCGAAGGGCGATTATCACGCCATGACAGATGTCATTCACAAAGTGCTGAATGATATTACGGTTGATGATTGGGCGATTATTATCGGTGGCGACAGCCATACGCGCATGTCAAAAGGCGTCGCCTTTGGGGCCGATAGCGGCACAGTGGCGCTGGCATTGGCCACCGGTGAGGCGACCATGCCGATACCCGAAACAGTAAAAGTGACCTTTAAGGGTCAAATGGCCGATTATATGGATTTCCGCGATGTGGTTCACGCCACGCAAGCGCAAATGCTCGACCAGTTTGGCGATAATGTGTTTCAAGGCCGCGTCATTGAGGTGCATATCGGCACATTGCTGGCCGACCAAGCCTTTACCTTTACCGATTGGACAGCCGAGATGAAGGCGAAAGCCTCGATTTGCATTTCCAATGATGAGACGCTTATCGGCTCGCTGGAAATCGCCAAAGCGCGCATCCAAATTATGATTGATAAGGGCATGGATAATGCCGCGCGCATGTTGCAGGGTCTGATTGATATTGCCGATAAGCGCATTGGCGAGATTAAAACCGGCACCAAACCGGCGCTTAGCCCCGATGATAATGCCGATTATTTTGCCGAAGTGGTGGTCGATTTGGACGCCATTAATGAGCCGATGATTGCCGACCCTGATGTCGAAAATGCCGATATTTCCAAACGCTATACGCATGACACTATTCGGCCGATTTCATTTTACCGCGCCGAGAAAAAAGTCGATTTGGGCTTTATCGGCTCGTGCATGGTGCATAAGGGCGATATGAAAATTGTCGCGCAAATGTTCCGCAATTTGGAAAAAACCGAAGGCGGCGTTGATTTCAAAGCCCCGCTGGTGATTGCCCCGCCGACTTATAATATTGTTGATGAGCTGAAAGAAGAAGGCGATTGGGACATTTTGCAAAAATATTCAGGATTTGAATTTGATGATGATGCGCCCAAGCAAGAAGCGCGCACGGCCTATGAAAACACGCTTTATCTGGAACGGCCCGGCTGCAATTTATGCATGGGCAATCAAGAAAAAGCCGCCAAAGGCGACACGGTCATGGCCACCTCGACACGGCTGTTCAAAGGCCGTGTGGTGGAAGACAGCGACGATAAATCGGGCGAGTCGCTTTTGGCTTCAACGCCGGTCGTGGTGTTGTCGACCATTTTGGGCCGCACCCCGACATTAGATGAATATCAAGCGGCAGTGCAGGGCATTGATTTGACCAAATTTGCCCCACCGGCCTAATTCTCGTGCCATAATTCATTTCTATGGCCGAGACACAAAACCTTTTTTCCAATATGCAGCACAGCCGCGACGCGGTTTGTCGGGCTGATGGCTTGGCATGCGCGCGCGGTGCCATAACGGTTTTTGAGGGCGTCTCCTTCAGCCTCGCTGCTGGCCAAGCGCTTTGTTTGCGCGGCGCCAATGGCAGCGGCAAATCTTCCCTCTTGCGCCAGCTTGCCGGGCTTTTGCCCGCCGCCGCCGGAACCCTGACGCATCCCGACCCGGCCTATGGCACGCATTATTTGGGCCATGAAGATGGCTTGAAAGCCGTGCTGACAATTGCCGAGACACTGGCCTTTGACGCCGCTCTCGCAGGCTATAGGGCAGATAATGATGCATATGCCGATATTGCGGCGCGTCTCGGCTTGGCCGGATGCGATTGGCAATTTGTCGGTGATTTATCAGCCGGTCAAAAACGCCGCCTCACTTTGGCGCGCCTGATAATGGATCCGCGCCCGCTTTGGCTTTTGGATGAACCGATGACCGCGCTTGATGCGGCAGGCCGCGCGCTGGTCACCGATTTGGCAGAGGCGCATCTTGAAAGCGGCGGAATGATTATTGCCGCCAGCCATGAGACCCTTGATTTCGCCGATGCGGAAGTTTTATTGGGGCCGCGGCGATGAGCGGCTCGATGCGCATATTTGCCGCCATTTGCAGCCAGCATATGCATTTGTCTTGGCGCAGTGGTCAAACCATGCTGGCGGTCAGTTTTTTGTTTATCGCCATCACCTTATTGCCGTTTGGGCTGGGGCCTGAATTGAATTTGCTGCGTGCTTTGGCACCGGGCTTGCTCTGGGTGGTGCTGGCCATCAGCCTGTTGACCGGTTTGGAGCGATTGTTTCAGGCCGATTATGAGGATGGCACATTGGACCGTTTATTGCTTGTGCCATTGGCTTTCGAGGCCGTGGTGCTGGCCAAATTATTGGGGCATTATTTGGCGCTGGTGCTGCCGCTCATTCTCGCCGTGCCACTGGCCGGATTATTGCTGAATATTGAAGCGGCGCGCCTGCCGGTTTTATTGGCCGCCATGCTTTGCGGCTCACCTGCTTTGGTGCTGCTCGGCGGCATTGGTGCGAGCTTGGCTGTCAGCGTGCGACGCGGTGGTCTGTTGACCGTGCTTATCGCCATGCCGTTTTATGTGCCGGTATTGATTTTTGGCGCAGCCGCGGCGCGCGCCGGATTGGAAACCGGCGTGGCTGTGGGCCCCTATCTCGGTATTTTGGCCGCGTTAAGTGCGGCGTCATTATTGCTTGCGCCTTTTGCCATTGCTGCGGCCTTGCGCAGCGCCTTACGATAGAAAGATAGCGAATATGTTGAAAGCGCTTGAAAATATATCGGCTTTTTATGCCAACCCGACCCGCTTTATGGCACTGGCGAGACAGGTGCATCGGCCACTTTGGGCATTGGCCATTGGCGTCTTGGCCTATGGCTTGTATCGCGTCGCTTATGTGCCCGCCGATTACCAGCAGGGCGACAGCGTGCGCATTATGTTTGTGCATGTGCCGGCGGCGTGGATGTCGCTATTTGGCTATAGTTTCATCTTTATCGCCTCGGTGACGGCCTTGATATTCCGTCATCCGCTGGGTCATGTGGCGGCGCGCGCGGCAGCCCCGGTCGGGGCGGTATTCACCTTGCTGGCGCTCATCACCGGCAGTTTATGGGGGCAGCCCATGTGGGGCACATGGTGGGTGTGGGATGCGCGCCTGACGTCCGTCTTGGTGTTGTTTTTCATCTATCTCGGCTATATCGCGCTCTGGCAAGCGATTGACGAACCGACCCGCGCGGCACGTGCCGCATCTATTTTGGCGATTGTCGGTTTCATCAATGTGCCGATTGTTAAATTTTCCGTCGATTGGTGGAACACGTTACATCAACCGGCCAGCGTATCGCGGCTGGCGCGTCCGGCTTTGCATGCTGATTTCCTATATCCGCTGCTGATTATGGGGGCGGGGTTTCTCGTCTTGTTTTTGGCGCTGACGCTCACCCGCATGCAAATGGAAGTGTTGCGACAAAGACTGCGCGCCCGTGCGCGAAAAGGGGAGCCGCCGCATGTATGATATTTATATTTATGCCAGCTATGGGGTCACGGCTGTCTTATTGGGCGGATTGATTATCGTCAGCTTTCGGCAATTATCAAAAGCCCGCCGACAAGTTTTTGCGCTGGAAGCAGGTGAACTAAAGAAAGAAGACGCATGAGCCGGTTCGGGCGGTTTGCGCCGGCGCTGATTGGCGGGCTGCTTTTGGTGGTGTTTGCCATTGGCCTGACACTGGGCCCGCCGGATAAGCTCGACAGCGCGTATCAGAATAAACCGCTGCCCGCTTTTAGCCTGCCGCCGCTTTATGAGGACGGCGCGGGTTTGGCGCAAGCGCACTTGAAAAGCGGCGCGCCGGTTTTGCTGAATGTGTTTGCCAGTTGGTGTGCGCCATGTCGCGTCGAGCATCCCCAGCTCATGGCCTTGGCCGAGAAGAATATTCCGATTTATGCGGTGAATTACAAAGACACGCGCAATGCGGCAAAGCGGTTTCTCAATCGTTTGGGCAATCCCTATACCGCCATCGGTTTTGACGGGCGCGGTCGTGCGGCGCTTGATTTGGGCGTTTATGGCGTGCCGGAAACCTTTGTGATTGACGGGCAGGGCCGCGTCTTATTGCGCCATGTCGGGCCGCTCACGCCGGAAGATGTGCGCGCGGTGATTTTGCCCTATTTCAAGGATAGCCCGAAGGAGACGCAAAATGCAGTTTCGCGATAAATCGCGTGCCTATACGCAAGATATTTCATTTTCAAAAACCGTGCCGCATGACGACAGTTTCGAGCGTGATGTGTGCAATACATGCGGGCTGATTAATTACGTTAATCCGAAGCTCATCGCCGGTGTGGTGGCGACATGGCATGAGAATGGCCGGGATAAAATCCTCATGTGCAAGCGCGCGATTGAACCGCGCAAAGGGTTTTGGACGCTGCCCGCCGGTTTTATGGAACAGGGCGAGACCGTGGCCGAGGGCGCAGCGCGCGAGGCCAATGAAGAGGCCAATGCCGATGTTGAAACCGACGCGCTTATCGGCATTTATAATGTGGCGCGCATTGCCCAAGTGCAGATGTTTTATCGCGGGCGCTTGCGCACGCCCGATGTGTCGCCGGGCCCTGAAAGCGAAGAAGTTGCGCTGATGGCATGGGAGGATATTCCGTGGGACGCGCTGGCGTTTCCGGCGGTTTATTATGCGCTACAGCATTATTATGAGACCCGCGATAAAGAAAGTTTTGCGCCATTTTCTGAACCGGAAAATTGGGCCGACACGCCCGGTTTTGAGGCGTTGCGCGCGCGTTATGAAGCGGCGGATAAGAAGGATTAAGCCTTGCTCATCTGCCCGCATCATGGAAAACCGCCCACGCATACGCCGCGTCGTCAGGTGATGCGGTGAACGACAAAATCAGCACCGCCTTTGAGGCGCAAAAACACGCCTGCGATTTGCTCGGCTCGCCTTTGACGCGCGATGTGGTCGGCTTTTGCGCCGATAATTTTGCCGCCGGTGGCATTATCGCCAAGCTGGTGCGCGGCTGGCAGGGCGATCCGCTGAATGATAATGTGCCGTTAAAGCTGGCCGGTTTTGCCCATTATGGGGCTTTGACCCATGATGCGGCCTTACAGGGTTTTTATGAAAGTTGCGGCGGTATTTATGACGCGGCGAAGCGTGCCGATTTGGCCGTCGCGCTGGAGCAATTATTTTCACGCGAGGAAGCGGCGGCGCGACAATTTTTGCGCAGCACGCCGCAAACCAATGAGACGGGGCGCGCGGCCATGTTGCTTTTGGGGTTTTCCGAGATTACCAAACGTCTCGGCCTGCCTTTGCGTTTGCGCGAAATCGGGGCCAGCGCCGGATTAAACTTGTTTTTTGACCGCTTTCGCTATCGCTTCGCCACTGATGAGGGCGATATTTTATGGGGTGACAGCCGGAGCGAGCTGACCCTTGATGCGCGCTGGCACGGCGCGCCTCCGGCTTTGGCAGAAAAAATTGAAGTGGCCTCGCGGCGTGGCTGCGATTTATTTCCGGTCAATATTTCTGACGCTGATGAGCGGCTTAAACTGCAAAGCTGGGTTTGGGGTGATATGCCCTTGCGCCGCGCCCGACTTTTGGCGGCACTCAATATTGCCGATACGGCGCCGCCCGAAATTGACCGCGCCGATGCTGCCGGTTGGGTGGCGGCACAAATTATGCAGCGGCCCGAGGGGCAAGCGACCATATTATATCATTCGATTGTCTGGCCTTATCTCGGCGTGTCGCAACGCTTTGCGATTGAAAGCGCCTTTGCCCAAGCTGCCGAAAATATCCGCCCCGATGCGCCTTTGGTGTGGCTGAAAATGGATGGCCGCGAATTGGGCACCATCGCCCAATTATCCTATCGCATATGGACCGGCGAGAATGGGCCGGAGGGCGAGGAAGTGATTATCGGCCCGTGCCATCCGCATGGGGTGGATTTGGAAATTAACGCCGGTTTCAATCCCGTTTAAGGTCATTGAGCGCGCCGTGTTTTTTCAATAGCGGCATTTGCAGGGCCATGAAGGCAAAGGTCAGCGGCAAAATGCCGAAGACTTTGAAATTGACCCAAATATCGGTCGGATAATTGCGCCAAATAAATTCATTCAAGGCGGCGAGAAACAAAAAGAAATAAACCCAGCGGCGGGTCAGAACCAGCCAGCCGCGCGGTTCCATTGACAGGGCTTGGCCCAGCAAGAATTTCAAATAGCTTTTGCCGCGCAGCAGGCCAAAGCTCAAAACCCCGGCAAACAGTAAATAAACAATGGTCGGTTTTATTTTGATAAAGGTCTCGTCTTGTAGAAAAAGCGTCAAACTGCCAAAGACGAAAACAAAACCGCCCGATGCCAATGTCATATTATTCGGCTTGCCACCCCGCGCATAAGTCAATACCAGCGACACCACCAAAGCGGCCATAAAACCGGCTGTCGCAATCAGCAAGCCGTCTGTCTCTGCGCGGTCAAACCATTCAGCGCCGCGCGCATTGAGCACGAAAAAGACCAAAAGCGGTCCGAAATCTTCCAAAAATTTTGCCATTAGCCTGCCTCTTCTTCTAACCCGACCAAAGCACGGGCAAAGCCATTGGCGGAGAAAACTTGTAAATCATCGGCCTGTTCGCCGACGCCGATGAAATAAATCGGCAGGGCCAGTTTTTGAGCAATCGGCACCAGCCCACCGCCGCGCGCCGTGCCGTCCAGTTTGGTCATAATCAGGCCGGTGGTTTGCGCCGCGCCCAAAAACGCCTCGGCTTGGGCAATCGCATTTTGGCCGGTGGTGGCATCGAGTATCAGCAGGCTTTCATGCGGCGCGCTGGCGTCGAGTTTTTTGGCAACGCGGATAATTTTGCTCAGCTCCGCCATCAGATTATCATTGGACTGCAAGCGGCCTGCCGTGTCGATCATCAAGACATCGACCTTATCGGCTTGGGCTTGTTCAAGCGCCTGAAAAGCCAGACCGGCGGCATCGGCACCCGCCGCACCGGCAATCACCGGCACATTGGCGCGCGCGCCCCAAACCTGCAATTGCTCAGAAGCGGCAGCGCGAAATGTATCGCAAGCCGCCAGCATGACGGTTTTCCCCTCGGCCTGAAATTTTTTCGCCAGCTTGCCAATGGTTGTGGTTTTGCCCGCCCCATTAACACCGGCGAGCAAAATCACATGCGGTTGATGCGATGACACGCTAAAGGTGCTTTCGACGGGTTCCAAAAGCGCAGCGATTTCACCTGCCAAAGCGGCGCGCAGAGCGCCATCGTCGAGCTCGGCAAGGTCGCGGCGCGCGCGTAAATTATCGGTAATAATGGCGGCCGTGGCGACGCCCAAATCCGCCATAATCAGCGCATCTTCCAATTCGCCCAATGTTTCGGCTGACAGTTTTTTGCCGCCCATCAGGCCGGATAGGCTATTGCCCAAGGCCTCAGAGGAGCGTGACAGACCCGATTTCAAACGCGACCAAAGGCTCATTTGACGCCCCCCAAAAGCATCAGCCCATTATCGCCGTGAATGGTCACATCGACCAGCGTCCCGCTTTCATGGCTTTCATGGCTTGCATCGATTTGCACACGGGCAAAATTTTCAGCCCGCCCCTGACCGGGTTTTTCAATCAAGACCGACATGGTTTTGCCATGCTGTCGGCTCAGCCAGTTCTTTAATTGCGCCTGTGCGGCATCGCGCAACCGCGCCGCCCGCGCCTTCACCTCAGCGGGGTTAATTTGCGGCATGCGCGCCGCCGGTGTGCCCGGGCGCGGGGAAAACGGAAACACATGGACAAAGCTCAAATCGCAATCGGCAATCAGCGCCAGTGAGTTTTCAAACATTGCCTCGGTCTCGGTCGGAAAACCGGCAATAATATCGGCACCAAAAGCCATATCGGGTCGCGCGGTTTTCAGCTTTTGACAAAACGCCACGGCCTCGGCGCGGCTATGGCGGCGTTTCATGCGCTTCAAAATCATGTCGTCACCGGCTTGCAAAGACAGGTGCAAATGCGGCATCAGGCGCGGTTCGTGAATGACCATATCAAGCAGGGTCGGGTCAATTTCGACCGCATCAATAGAGGACAGCCGCAGGCGGGGCAGGCTCGGCACGCCGTCCAAAATGCCGCGCACCAAATGCCCCAAGCCCGATTGCGCTTTATCGCCGACACCAATATCGGGGCCATAAGAGGTAATATCGACGCCGGTCAGCACAATTTCCTGATGGCCGTCTTCCACCAGCGCCTGACAGCGCGCCACCACATTGGCGACCGGCACGGAACGCGAATTGCCGCGGCCATAAGGGATAATGCAAAATGTGCAGCGATGGTCGCAGCCGGTTTGGACTTGCACAAAAGCGCGCGCGCGACCGCTTTGCGGCGCAGGCGGCAGGGCGGTGGCTTGTGTTTGGTGCATAATATCGCCAATCGCCGAGCCGTCTTGGCGATAGCTGGTCGCGTGCAGTTTTTCTTCATTGCCCAAAACGCGGTCAACTTCCGGCATGGCGGTAAAGGTTTCGGCATCGGTCTGGGCGGCGCAGCCGGTGACAATCACCGATTGCCCGTCGCGTTTGGCTTTGCGCGCCGCTTGACGGGCTTGGCGCAGCGCTTCGCCGGTAACCGCACAGCCATTAATAATCGTGGTGTCTTTCAGCCCCGCCGCATTGGCCAAAGCCTCGACACTATCGCCTTCCAGCGCGTTAAGACGGCAGCCGAAATTTTCAACGCGCAAGCTCATAGGGTCACTGCCGCGTCAAAATCATGGGCAACGGGGCCGGTCATGAGAAGATGGGTGTCGGGTTGATAATCAATCATCAGCACATCAGTTGCATTATCATCTTGATTATAGGGCGGGCGCACCGTCACCGCACCGGGCGCGCAAAGCCCTTGCGCGATGGCCGCGACCGCCGTGGCGCAAGCGCCGGTGCCGCAGGCTTTGGTCAGGCCGACACCGCGTTCCCATGTATCGAGGCGGATAAGATTATCGCCTTGCAAGCTGGCAAAATTAATATTGGCGCGCTGGGGAAAAGCCGTATGGCGCTCTAGCTGAAAACCATATTGCGCCGCCAAACCGGCTGTGCCGGTTGCCACAAAAATAACACCATGCGGATTGCCGACATCGACCGGTAGCGCATCGGGCAAGTCTTGATGCAGGCTCATGGCCGCGCCGATTTTGGGCAGTGGCATGGCGACTTGAACGTTATGTGTGGCTGCCGCGTCATGACCATTGCTTTGGCTGTTGCAGGCCAGCGCACCGCCAAGCGTGTCAATCAGGCAGGCGCTGTGGCCCCGTTGCGCCATATAAGCGGCGACGGCGCGTGTGCCATTACCGCAAGCCTCAACCTCGCTGCCATCGGCATTGAAAATTTGCATAAAAATATCGCCGCCGTTTTTGGGCGGATGAATGACTAAAAGCTGGTCGCAGCCTTTGGTCGTGTCATTATCGCGCGCTGCCAAATCGCGCACATTATCGGGCGATAAGGCCAGGTCCCGATCGCGCGCGTCAATAATGACGAAATCATTGCCCAAGCCGTTCATCTTGCTAAAGGCGATGGTGGTTGTCATATTCATTGTGCCTATATAGGCGTTTCAGCCGCCAAACGCCATATGGCTTTGCGTGTTGCTTGACTTATCGCGCTTGCCTGCCTATTTTGCCGCCACTTCTACATAGAAGCACTTTTTGAATTGGTTTCAGTCCCCGAAACATATGGGCGGGACGAAATCGCCACCCGTCAGCAAGTTTTGCCCGCGGGTGCATTTTTGGTTGAAGGCTTTTAGGCAGCATGTTTGACACGCTGAGTGAAAATCTGGGTTCTATTTTTGACCGCTTGACGCGGCGCGGTGCGCTGTCTGAAGCGCAGGTCGAAGAAGCGCTGGGCGAAATTCGAAAAGCTCTGTTGGAAGCAGATGTTGCCCTGCCGGTCGTGCGCAGCTTTATCGATCAAGTGCGGCCGCTTGCGGTCGGCAGCAATGTGCTGAAATCGGTAACGCCCGGCCAACAAGTCATTAAAATCGTCAATGATGCGCTGATTGACATGCTGGGCGCGCCCGCGCCGCTTAAATTTGATGCCGTGCCGCCCGTGGTGATGATGATGGTCGGCCTGCAAGGGTCGGGTAAAACCACCTCCACCGGCAAGCTGGCGAAATTTATTACCGAGACTGAAAAGCGCAAAGTGCTGATGGCGTCGCTGGATACACAACGCCCCGCCGCCATGCAGCAATTGGCGGTTTTGGGCGAACAGACCGGTATTCAGACCCTGCCCATTGTCGATGGGCAAGCGCCGGTTGATATCGCCAAGCGCGCCGTGCAAGCGGGTAAGCTGGGCGGGTTTGATGTGGTCATGCTCGATACGGCAGGCCGCACCAATGCCGATGGAGCGCTGATGGCGGAAATGGCGGCGATTGAAAAAGCTGCCGCGCCGACAGAAACGCTTTTGGTTGCCGATAGTCTGACCGGTCAAGAGGCCGTCAATATTGCTGCGCAATTTGCCGCCCGCGTGACGCTGAGCGGTATTTTGCTGACCCGCGCCGATGGCGATGGTCGCGGCGGCGCGGCGCTCTCCATGCGTTATGTCACCGGTGTGCCGATTAAGTTTCTGGGCGTCGGTGAGGCGATTGACAAGCTTGAACTATTTGACCCGCAGCGTCTCGCCAATCGCATTTTGGGCATGGGTGATGTCGTCGGTCTGGTTGAAAAAGCCGCCGAGACAATGGATGCGGAAAAAGCCGAAAAAATTGCGGCGCGCATGAAAAAAGGCCAGTTCACGCTGGACGATATGGCCGCGCAGTTAAAACAAATGCAAGCCATGGGCGGCATGAGCGGCGTGTTGGGCATGCTGCCGAGCTCTTTATTGGGCGGCGGTAAGATGAAAAAGCAATTGGCCGCGTTGAATATGGATGAGCGCGAGCTGCTGCGCCAAGCAGCGATTGTGTCCTCCATGACGCGCGGGGAACGCGATAATCCGAAATTGATGAATGCCAGCCGCAAACGCCGCGTCGCCGGTGGCTCGGGCACATCTGTGCAAGACGTCAATAAAGTGCTGAAAATGCACCGCCAAATGGCCGATATGATGAAGAAAATGGGCAAGGGCGGCCTCGCCAATATGATGGGCGGCCTTACCGGAAGTATGGGCGGCAATATGGGTGCCAATATGGAAGGCGGTTCGATGCCGCAAATGCCCTCACTTGACCCGAATAATTTGCCCGATCTCTCAAAACTAGGCGGCGATGCGCCGGCTGATTTTTTGAAGGGTTTGGGTCTGCCGAATAGTGGACCGAAAAAGAAATAGGTCCTGACTGAATGCTGTTTTTTGAAAGGAAATTGAAATGGCTTTGAAAATTCGTATGTCGCGTGGCGGCTCGAAAAAACGTCCCTTTTACCGCATTGTGGTGGCCGATAGCCGGATGCCGCGTGATGGTCGCTATATTGAAAAGCTGGGCACTTATAACCCGCTATTGTCGAAAGATGGCGGCGAGCGTGTGAAGCTCGACACCGACCGGGCCAAGCATTGGCTCGACCAGGGTGCCAAGCCGTCTGATCGCGTTTCTCGTTTTCTCGACGATGCCGGCCTTTGGAAGCGCGAAGCGCGCAATAATCCTGAAAAAGCCAAGCCGGGTCTGAAAGCGCAAGAACGTCTCGAAGCGCAAAAAGAGGCTGAGGAAGAAGCCAAGCGCGCCGCTGAAGAAGCCGCCGCTGTTGAAGAAGCCCCTGCCGAAGAAGCACCTGCTGAAGAGGCTGCTGCTGAAGAAGCCCCTGCCGAAGAGGTTGCTGCTGAAGAGGCTCCTGCTGAAGAAGCCCCTGCCGAAGAAGCCCCTGTTGAAGAAGCCCCTGCCGAAGAAGCACCTGCCGAAGAAGCTGCTGCCGAAGAGGCTCCTGCCGAAGAAGCTCCTGCTGAAGAGGCTCCTGCTGAAGAGGCTCCTGCTGAAGAGGCTCCTGCTGAAGAGGCTCCTGCTGAAGAGGCTCCTGCGGAAGAGGCTCCTGCTGAAGAAGCCCCTGCCGAAGAAGCCCCTGCTGAAGAGGCTGCCGAAGAGGAAGCTTCTGAGGAAGACAAGGCCGAGTAAATGGCGACGCGGCCTGAGCGCATGGCGGTTGTGGCTCCTGAGGGCTATGTCTGCTTATGCGTTATCGGGCCGCCGCATGGCGTGCGCGGGGCGGTAAAGGCGAAATGTTTCGCTGAGAATATTGCCGACCTCGCCGCCTATGGCCCGCTCAGTAATGGGCAAGGCCAAGACTTCAAAATCACCTCGGCAAAGCCCGATAAAATCGGCGCAAGGCTGACGCTGGAGGGCGTGAACAGCCGCGAAGCGGCAGAAGCCCTGCGCGGCACGGCGTTGTTTTTGGCGCGCGAAAAACTGCCCCGATTGACCGATGATGATGATTTTTACCATGCCGACCTTATCGGCTTGCGCGTGCAAGACGCGGCGGGCGCGCCGCTGGGCACGGTTTCCGGCGTGCATAATTTCGGGGCCGGTGATTTGCTGGAAGTGGCACTGGATGTGGAGACGATGTTTTATCCGTTCACCAAAACCATTGTGCCGCAGATTGATATTGCCGCCGGATATTTGACCCTTGTGCCGCCCAAAGAAGATGAGGCGCGGCCTCCCGAACAAACTACTCAACAGGCCGCTCAACAGGCCGCCAAAAAAAACGGGAAGACAAATAAGTGAGCTTCGCCGCGCATATCATCACCGCCTATCCCGACATGTTTCCCGGGCCCTTAGGCGAAAGCCTGCAAGGCCGCGCTTTGGCCGATGGCCTATGGCGCATGACAATGCATGATTTGCGCGATTTCGGTGTCGGCAAGCATCAAAATATCGACGACACGCCGGCCGGTGGTGGGCCCGGCATGGTATTGCGCGCCGATGTGGCGGCCGCCGCGGTTGACCATGTCACGGCGCAAAACCCGCTACCGGTCATTTTGCCCAGCCCGCGTGGTGTCCCTTTCACCCAATCTTTGGCGCAGGAATGGGCCAAGGGCGACGGGCTGATTTTTATCTGCAACCGCTTTGAAGGGGTCGATGAGCGCTTTATCGCGGCGCGTCAACCGCTGGAGGTCTCATTGGGTGATTATGTGCTGGGCGGCGGCGAAATAGCCGCCATGGTGATGCTGGAAGCCGTATTGCGACTGGTGCCGGGGGTGATGGGCAAGCTCGAAAGCGGCGCTGATGAGAGCTTTTCACCGGCCAATGACGGGCTGTTGGAATATCCGCAATATACAAGGCCGCAAAGTTTTGAAGGCCTCGATATCCCCGATGTGGTGACCGGCGGTGACCATAAGAAATTGGCCGCATGGCGGCGCGCTCAGGCCGAGGCCTTGACGCAAAACCGCCGAGCTGATTTATGGGCCGATTTTCTAAAGCGGAAAAAGTGATAAAGCGGCGATTTTACGCGCAAAAAAGGGTGACAAGCCTGTCTGCCCGTGCTAAATCGCCCCAACTCGTGCCGAAAGGCGTGACTTTGTTTACCGAAATTCGCCATAGCCCCTCATGGGCGGCGCCCTTAAAGGGATCAGACTGATGAATGTGATTGAAGAGATTGAACGCGAGCACATGGCCGAACTGACGGCTGAGAAATCCGTGCCTGATTTTCAACCGGGCGATACGGTGAAGGTCAATGTGAAGGTGATTGAAGGCACGCGCGAACGTATTCAGGCGTTTGAAGGCGTGTGCATTGCCCGCGCCGGTGGCGGTCTCAATGAAAACTTCACCGTGCGCAAAATTTCTTACGGCGAAGGCGTCGAGCGCGTTTTCCCGATTTATTCGCCTTTGGTTGACAGCATTGAGCTGATGCGCCGTGGCCGCGTGCGCCGCGCCAAGCTGTATTATTTGCGTGGCTTGACCGGTAAGGCAGCGCGTATTGTTGAGCGTCGCTTGAAGACCACAAAAGCTGACGCCAAGGCGGACGCGACACCAAATAAAATTATTGAGCAGGAAGCGGCTCAAGAAGAGACAGGCGCCGAAAGCGAAGCTTAAGCGCCCTCTTCAAAAAGCCCCCCAGCCAATCAAATATCAGGGGCCGGCATCAACCCGCCGCCTCATGAAACAGAGGCAAGCAAAGGCAGAATGATGACCGGAACAACTCTTTACGATAAAATTTGGGATGCCCATTTGGTGGCGGCAGATGCGGACGGCAATTCGCTTTTATATATTGACCGCCATTTAGTGCATGAAGTGACCAGCCCGCAAGCCTTTGAAGGTCTGCGTATGGCGGGGCGAAGCCCGCGCGCGCCGCATAAAACACTGGCCGTGGCCGACCATAATATTCCGACCACCAATCGCGCCGGTGGCTTGGCCGCCATTGATGACCCGGAAAGCAAGCTGCAAATCGAGACGCTGGAAAATAACTGCGCCGAATTTGGCATTGATTATTTGCCGATGGACGATATTCGCCAGGGCATTGTGCATGTCGCCGGTCCCGAACAGGGTTTCACCCTGCCGGGTCTGACCATTGTATGCGGCGATAGCCACACCTCGACACATGGCGCCTTTGGCGCTTTGGCGCATGGCATTGGCACCTCAGAAGTTGAGCATGTGCTCGCCACGCAAACGCTGATACAGGGCAAGGCGAAAAACTTCCGCATTAATGTGGTCGGCGACGCGCCGGCCCATGTCACGGCAAAGGATATTGCCCTGGCCATTATTGGTGAGATTGGCACAGCCGGTGGCACCGGCTATGTGCTGGAATATGCCGGTGAAGCGATTGAGGCTTTGTCGATGGAAGGGCGCATGACCTTGTGCAATATGTCCATTGAGGCGGGTGCGCGCGCCGGATTGGTCGCGCCCGATGCCAAGACATTTGAGTTTTTGAAAGACCGCCCGCGCGCCCCCAAAGGCGCGGATTGGGAAGCTGCCGTGGCTTATTGGCAGACGCTGAAATCTGATGAGGGAGCGGTGTTTGACAAAGAGATTACCATTAACGCCGCTGACCTGCCGCCGCTGGTAACTTGGGGCACCAGCCCGCAAGACGTGATTGCGGTGGACGGCCATGTGCCCGACCCGTCGGCGATTGCTGATGAAGGCCGCCGCAAAGCGACCGAGCGCGCGCTTGATTATATGGGGCTGAGCGCCGGCACACCCATGCAAGAAGTAGCGATTGACCGGGTGTTTATCGGCTCGTGCACCAATAGTCGGATTGAAGATTTGCGCGCCGCCGCCGCGATTGCCAAAACCGGCAAAGTCGCCGCCAGCGTCAACGCCATGGTCGTGCCGGGCTCAGGCTTGGTGAAACAACAAGCCGAGGAAGAAGGCTTGGATAAAATTTTCATCGCTGCCGGTTTTGATTGGCGCGAGCCGGGGTGCTCCATGTGTTTGGCGATGAATGCCGATAAGCTGGCCCCGGGTGAGCGTTGTGCGTCAACCTCGAACCGAAATTTTGAAGGCCGTCAGGGCCGCGGCGGGCGCACCCATTTAGTGTCGCCGGAAATGGCGGCGGCGGCTGCTTTGGCCGGTCATTTTGTTGATATTCGCGACCTGAAAGCGGAGGGCTGATCCATGGAAAAATTCGATAAACTCACCGGCATTGCCGCGCCGCTCGATATTATCAATGTCGATACGGATATGATTATCCCGAAGCAGTTTTTGAAAACCATTCAGCGTTCGGGGCTGGGTAAAAACCTGTTTGACGAAATGCGCTATACGCCGGAAGGCGATGAGATTGCCGATTTTGTGCTCAATCAACCGGCCTATCGCGCGGCGCAAATTTTGGTGGCCGGCGATAATTTCGGCTGTGGCTCAAGCCGCGAACACGCGCCCTGGGCCTTGCTGGATTTTGGTATTTGCTGCGTTATCGCGCCAAGTTTTGCTGATATTTTTTATAATAATTGCTTCAAAAATGGCATTTTGCCGATTGTGCTGCCGCAAGAAGATGTCGATAAATTAATGGATGATGCCAAGCGCGGTGCCAATGCGACTGTCAGCATTGATTTGGAAAGCCAGACGATTAAAGGCCCTGATGGCGGCGAGATTTCATTCGAGGTCGATGCGTTTAGAAAACAATGCCTGCTCGAAGGTCTCGATGATATCGGTCTGACCTTGCAAAAAGCCGCCGCCATTGATGATTACGAAGCCCGGCTTGACGCGCAGGCGTGGCGCTAAGCCGGACGCTGTGACAGTAAACAGAAGGTAAAAAATGGAAAAGATTCTTATCCTGCCGGGCGATGGTATCGGCCCTGAAGTAATGGGCGAAGTGCGCCGCATCATTGATTGGTTCGGCACATATCGCGGCTTTCAGGTGACGCTCGATGAAGACCTTGTCGGCGGCTGCGCCTATGACGCGCATGGCGCGGCGATTTCTGACGCCGCCATGCAAAAAGCCCATGACGCCGATGCGGTTTTGCTGGGCGCGGTGGGCGGCCCGAAATGGGATAATGTCGCCTATGAAGCGCGCCCCGAAGCCGGGCTGTTGCGCTTGCGGGCGGATTTGGAATTATTTGCCAATTTGCGTCCGGCCATTTGCTTTGCCGCTTTGGCCGATGCCTCATCGCTCAAGCGCGATTTGGTTGAAGGCTTGGATATTATGATTGTCCGCGAGCTGACCGGCGGGGTTTATTTTGGCGAGCCGCGCGGCATTGAAGATCTCGGTAATGGTCAACGTCGCGGTGTGAATACGCAAGTTTATGAGACTTATGAGATTGAGCGCATTGCCCGCGTCGCCGGTGACTTGGCGATGAAGCGCGGCAAAAAACTCGCCTCATCTGAAAAACGCAATGTGATGGAAAGCGGCCTGTTGTGGCATGAAGACGTCACCCGCGTAATTGGCGCAGAATTTCCTGAAATTGAATTGGAACATGTGCTGGCCGATAATTGCGCCATGCAGCTTGTGCGCAATCCCAAACAATATGATGTGTTGGTCACGGATAATTTATTTGGCGATATTCTCTCAGATATTGCCGCCATGTTGACCGGCTCATTGGGCATGTTGCCGTCGGCCTCATTGGGTGCACCCGATGCTGCCAGCGGTCGCGCCAAAGCGCTTTACGAACCGGTGCATGGCTCTGCGCCTGATATTGCGGGGCAAGAAAAAGCCAATCCGATTGCCTCCATTATGAGTTTTGCGATGGCGCTGCGCTATACATTTGACCGTGGGGAAGATGCGGATTTATTGGAAAATGCGGTCACGGCCGTGCTCGATAAGGGCGTGCGCACCGGCGATATTATGCAAGCCGATATGCAATTGGTCGGCACAAGCGGCATGGGCGATGCGGTATTGGCCGCGCTCGCTGAATTGGGGGCGTAAGATAATGGCTTATGTAATCGCAGTCGTTGGCGCGACCGGTAATGTCGGGCGCGAAATGCTGAATATTTTGGACGAGCGCAAATTCCCCATTGCGCGGCTTGATGCTTTGGCGTCGCGGCGCAGTCAGGGGCGCGAGGTGAGTTTCGGCGACAAGACGCTGAAATGCCAAGCGCTTGAGCATTATGATTTCAACAAAGCCGATATTGCGCTATTTGCCTGCGGCTCCGGCCCGACCAAAGAATATGCGCCCAAAGCGGCGAAAGCCGGTTGCGTGGTGATTGATAATTCATCGCTTTACCGCATGGAAGAAGACGTGCCGTTGATTGTGCCGGAAGTAAACCCGCAAGATATTGCCGGTTATACAAAGCGCCATATCATCGCCAATCCAAATTGCTCAACCGCGCAGCTTGTTGTCGCGCTCAAGCCGCTGCATGATTTGGCGCGCATTAAACGCGCCGTGGTGGCGACTTACCAATCTGTTTCGGGTGCGGGCAATGCGGCGATGGACGAATTATTTACCCAAACGCGGGGCATTTTCGTCAATGATGAGATGAAGCGCGAAAACTTTACCAAGCAGATTGCCTTTAACGTCATTCCGCATATTGATGTGTTTATGAAAGATGGCGCGACCAAAGAAGAATGGAAAATGGTCGTCGAGACGCAAAAAATGCTTGACCCTGATATTGCCATGAGCACGACTTGCGTGCGCGTGCCGGTTTTTGTCGGCCATTCTGAAGCCGTGCATATTGAGTTTGAAAGCGCGGTGTCGCTGGAAGATGCGCGCGCCGCTTTGGAAGCCGCGCCGGGCGTTTTGGTTGTCGATCGCCGCGAAGATGAGGGCTATGTCACACCGGTTGAATGTGTCGGTGAATTTGAAACCTTTGTCTCGCGCTTGCGCGTCGATGACAGTGTCGAGCACGGCCTTGCCCTGTGGGTGGTGTCGGATAATTTGCGCAAAGGCGCAGCGCTAAACGCTGTGCAAATTGCCGAATTGCTGGTCGAAAAACATCTGACGCAAAGCCGCATCAAGCAGGACTGAAATTAAGCGTCTAAATATTCAGCTTATCTTGAATGGCGGCGGCAGCCATTTGCACCGGCCCATGTGGCAGGCTTTTGGTTTCCATATTGGTCGCCGCCATTTGTCCCAAAGTCGCGCAGGCTATGCCCAGCGCTTTCGGGTCATCATTCAGATGAAGCGCCAAATAAAGCGCGCCAAAAAAATCGCCCATGCCATAGGGCGCTTCGGGAGCTTTGGCGGTTTCACAGCGCAAAATATTCGCACCAATGCTCAATGTGGCAATGCGCCCCGCCGGTGCCGGCGCAGAGGTGACAACCATATGGGCAATGCCCAAATCGCGCGCCGCATCGATAATCTCGACCTCATCGGCAAAACCGTCACGGCCTGACAGCATTTGTAATTCAAACAGATTGGGTGTCGCCATATCGGCCAAAGGCAAAAGCCGGTCGCGCAGCCCGTGCATCACATTTTCGGGCAGATAAAGTTTCTCACGGTCGCCGCAAATCGGGTCGCAGCAATAAAAAACATCGCGTTTCACGGCTTTGATACCGGCGATAATTTGCGCCGCCGCATCAATATGGGCCGGGCTTGGCAAATAGCCGGTCAGCACGGCCGCGCAATTATCAAGCGCGCCTGCGGCCAGCAACCAATCGGCGATCTCAATCATGCGTTCGGGTTCAACCGGCCCGCCCGCCGGTGCGCCCTGTTCGGGGAAAGCCGCCGGATGGGCAGATAATAAAGTTGTCGGCAGGGTAATGGTCTCAAACCCCATTGCCCGCAATGCCGGCATGGTGGCTTTTAAGCCGACCAAACCGCTAACCACTTGGCTTGATATGATAAAGACGCTACGCCTGCCTTTGGACATGCTTATTGCTCCCACACAACTGAGCGTTAAACTGTCTATGATATTAGGTGGAGATTCTTGCAAATGACATCTGAAAAAACCGAGATGAAAATAAGGCCGCGGCGATCGGCGCTTTATATGCCGGGGGCCAATCGGCGGGCTTTGGAAAAAGCCAGAACCCTGTCGGCTGATTGCTTAATTCTGGATTTGGAAGATGCCGTCGCGCCCGACGTCAAAACCGAGGCGCGGGCGCAAATTTGCACCATGCTGGGTGACGGCGGTTATGGCGCGCGCGAAATTGTGGTGCGCATTAATGCGCTCGATACGATTTGGGGTGACGCGGATATGGCCGCGCTTGGCGAGCTGCCTGCGGCGGTGCGCCCCGATGCCATATTGGCGCCCAAAGTTTCAACCCCACAAGAAATAGACGCGCTGAGCGCGCATCTACCGCCCGACACGGCTTTGTGGATTATGGTCGAAACGCCTGAGGCGATTTTTAATATTGAAAAACTGGCGGCGCGGGCGACAGATTCGCCGCTTTCTTGTTTGGTGATGGGCACGAATGATTTGGCCAAAGAATTGCGCGCCGCTTTGGTGCCGGGTCGCGCACCCTTGCTGAGCGCGTTGTCGATGGCAATGCTGGCGGCGCGGCAATATGGGCTGAGCATTTTGGACGGCGTGTTTAACGATATTGCCGATGCGGCAGGTTTTGCTGCGGAATGCCGCCAGGGCGCGGATATGGGGTTTGACGGCAAAACGCTTATTCATCCCAGCCAGCTTGCCGCATGTAATGAGATATTTGCGCCATCGGAAGAAGACGTGGCGCAGGCACGCGATGTGGTGGCGGCGTTTGCCGCGCCTGAAAATGCCGGTCAGGGCGTATTAAAGGTAAACGGCAAAATGACGGAACTCTTGCATCGCGATATTGCCGTGCGGCTGATTGCCATTGCCGATGCAATTGCTGATGCAGGCAAAGATATTGTGACGAAAGATTAAGCCCCTTATGTTGATTTTATGAGTGAAACGCCACATCAAACCGGTCGCTATTTCGAGCATTTCACGCTTGGCGACGTGATTGAGCATGCCGTGCCGCGCACGCTGGGCCAGGGCGATGCGTCTTTATATCAAGCGCTTTATGGCGCGCGTAATCCGCTATTTTGCGCCCAGCCTTTTGCCGCCGCATTGGGGCTGGCCGATATGCCATTGGATAATTGGCTGGTGTTTCATATTGTTTTCGGCAAATCCGTGCCCGATATTTCGCGTCATGCCGTGGCCAATTTGGGCTATGCGCAGGGCCGGTTTTTGGCTCCCGTCTATGCCGGTGACACGCTCAGCGCGGCCTCTCACATTATTGGCTTGCGGCAAAATAAAAGCGGCGAAAGCGGCTTGGTGATGGTCGAAACCACCGGCACCAATCAACGCGGCGAGGCCGTGCTGAGCTATACGCGCTGGGTGATGGTCAAAAAACAACATCGCCAAGCGGCCTCATCTGACGCTGTGCCTGACCCTGTCTGGCCGCAACCGGCACCGGTGATTGCGGCAGATGCGCTCCCCCTGCCGCAGGCCGATTTCAGCGCATGGGATATTAAAGCGACAGGCAGTCCGCTTTTGTTTGATGATTATGAGACGGGTATGAAAATTGCGCATGGCGATGGCACAACGCTGGAGGAGAGCGAGCATATGCTGGCGACGCGGCTTTATCAAAATAACGCCGCCGTGCATTTTGACGCGCATTTACAAAGCCAAAGCCGCTTCGGCAAAAGGCTGATTTATGGCGGCCATATGATATCGCATGCCGCCGCAATGGCGTTTAACGGACTGGCCAATTTGGCTGGCTATGCAGCGCTGAATGGAGGCACGCATGTCGCGCCGTGTTTTGCCGGTGACACTTTATATGGCTGGTCTGAGGTTTTGGAAAAGGCCGCTTTGCCCGGGCGCGACGATGTCGGCGCGCTGCGCTTGCGTCATGTTTTGGTGAAAAACCAAACCCCGCAAGAGGGTCAATTTGCGCTCAAAAAAGATGTTGATGCAGCCAAACAAGACTACGCCGATAATGTCGTGCTCGACCTTGATGTTTGGGCTTATATGGCGCGTCGCCGGAACGCTTGAGACTGAAATTGAGACGCGATTTTGGCTGCCGGAGGCGGCATCATATGGCGGTGTTTCGTGCGACTGCCTGTCGCGTCTTCTGTTTTTCCACTCGCCTGCATTTTGTGTATAGTCAAAAGCCGAAATGAGGAGCTTAGGGCATGTCCGAACACAGCAAGCCGGAACTTAAGGCGCGGCCTTTATCGCCACATATCCAGATTTATCGCTGGACACTGACCATGATGTTGTCGATTTTGCATCGGGCGACCGGCGTTGCGCTTTATGCAGGCACAGCGCTTTTGGCTTGGTGGTTATTGGCCGCTGCATCGGGCCCCGATGCTTATGCCACGGTGCAGGCCGTGTCCTCGGCTTGGTATGGGCGCTTGGTTTTATTCGGCTATACATGGGCTTTGTTTCACCACATGTTTGGCGGTATTCGCCATTTCATTTGGGATACCGGGCGCGGTTTTGACCTCAAACATGTTGAAATTTTGGCCCGCATCACGGCTTTCACGCCGCCCGTTTTGACGCTTGGCGTCTGGTTTGCGGCTTATCTTTATCTGGGAGCTTTCTAATGGCTGATATGCGCACACCTTTATCGCGCGCGCGCGGTCTCGGCTCGGCCAAAAAAGGCACTGAGCATTTCTGGATGCAGCGCGTCACCGCGCTGGCCAATATCCCGCTGATGATGTTTCTCGTCGGCGCGCTGGTTTTCCATGCGGGCAGCGATTACACCACCATGACCGGCTTTTTGGGCAACCCATTTGTCGGTGTGTTGATGCTGCTGCTGATTTTTTCAGCCTGTTATCATATGCGGCTGGGGCTGCAAGTGGTGATTGAAGATTATATTCACGGCGAAGCGACCAAATTGCTGGCGCTGATTGCCAATCAGTTTTTCACCCTGACCATTGCCGTCGCATGCGCGCTGGCAGTCGCCAAGCTGGTTATCGGCTAGCGGTCAGCAGAGGAGATAAAAATGAGTTCTCATGCGTTTACCGATCATCAATTTGACGTTGTCGTTGTCGGCGCCGGTGGGTCCGGATTGCGGGCGGCTTTAGGCTGCGCCGAGCGCGGTCTGAAAACGGCGTGTATTTCCAAAGTCTTTCCAACCCGCTCGCATACGGTTGCGGCACAAGGCGGTATTTCTGCCGCGCTTGGCAATATGGGCGATGATGATTGGCGGTGGCATATGTATGACACGGTCAAAGGCTCTGACTGGCTGGGCGACCAAGATGCGATTGAATATTTATGTCGCAATGCGCCTGAAGCGGTTTACGAGCTGGAGCATTTCGGCGTGCCGTTTTCGCGCACGGAAGAAGGCAAGATTTATCAACGCCCGTTTGGCGGCATGACAACGAATTTCGGTGAAGGCATTGCCCAGCGCACTTGCGCCGCTGCCGACCGCACGGGGCATGCTATTTTGCACACGCTTTATGGCCAATCCTTGCGCCATGAAACGGAATTTTTTATTGAATATTTTGCCCTCGATCTGATGATGGAAGATGAGCGTTGCGTCGGTGTCACGGCGCTGGATATGTCAACCGGCGAGTTGCACCGCTTTCAAGCCAAGCAAGTCATTCTGGCGACCGGCGGTTATGGTCGCGCTTATTTCTCTGCGACCTCAGCCCATACATGCACAGGCGATGGCTCGGCGATGGTTATTCGCGCCGGTCTGCCCTTGCAGGATATGGAATTTGTGCAGTTTCACCCGACCGGCATTTATGGCGCGGGTTGCCTGATTACTGAAGGGTCGCGCGGCGAGGGCGGTATTCTTATCAATTCCGAGGGCGAACGCTTTATGGAGCGTTATGCGCCAAGTGCCAAAGACTTGGCCTCACGCGATGTGGTATCGCGTTCGATGACGATTGAAATTCGCGAAGGCCGCGGTGTCGGCCCGAATAATGACCATATTTATCTGCATCTCGACCATTTGGACCCTGATGTGCTGGCCGAGCGCCTGCCGGGGATTTCCGAAAGCGCGCGCATTTTCGCCGGTGTCGATGTCACCAAAGAGCCGATACCGGTCTTGCCGACAGTGCATTATAATATGGGCGGTATCCCGACAAATTATCATGGCGAAGTGTTGAACCCCAGCGCCGACCAGCCCGAGCGCACCGTGCCCGGTCTGATGGCTATTGGCGAAGCGGCTTGTGTGTCGGTTCACGGCGCCAATCGTCTGGGCTCCAATTCGCTGATTGACCTTGTTGTGTTCGGGCGCGCTTCGGCCATTCGCACGGCAGAGATTGTTGACCCCAATGCAGGCTTTGCGCCTTTGGCGGCCAATGCCGGTGATAATGCGATTGAGCGTCTTGAGCGTTTCCGCAATGCCAATGGCTCGACCCCGACGGCTGAATTGCGCCTCGAAATGCAAAAAGCCATGCAAGAAAATTGCGCGGTTTTCCGCACCGGTGATGTGCTCGAAGAGGGCTGTCAGCGCATGCAAAATGTGGTTAAGGGCATGGATGATATCGGCATTGCCGACCGCTCAATGATTTGGAATTCCGACCTGATTGAGACGTTGGAATTTGACAATCTCATTGTGCAAGCGATTGCTACAGTGGAAGGGGCCAATGCGCGCAAAGAAAGCCGTGGCGGCCATGCGCGCGAGGATTTCCCGGAGCGCGATGACGAAAACTGGATGAAGCACACGCTGGCCTATGTCGATGCCAAAGGCAAAGCGACCATTGATTATCGTGGCGTGCATAACTTCACCCTGACCAATGAGGTCAGCTATATTGAGCCTAAGGCTCGGGTTTACTAGGGGGCGTAAATGGTTGAGATTGCTTTACCGGCCAATTCAAAAATCGGCAAAGGGGTGGCTCATCCGGCGCCTGAGGAAGCCAAACAGCCGCGCACGTTGAAAATCTATCGGTGGAATCCCGATGATGCCGAAAACCCGCGTGTCGATAGCTATACGATTGATGCCGATGATTGCGGGCCAATGGTGTTGGACGCGCTGATTAAAGTCAAAAATGAAATTGACTCGACCCTGACCTTCCGCCGCTCGTGCCGCGAGGGTATTTGTGGCTCCTGCGCGATGAATATTGACGGGCAAAACACGCTGGCTTGCACGAAGGGCATTGATGAAATTAAGGGCGATATCGCCATTTATCCGCTGCCGCATATGCCGGTGATTAAGGATTTGGTGCCCGATTTGAGCAGCCTTTACGCGCAATATCAGGCGATTGAGCCCTGGCTCAAAACCGATACGCCGCAGCCGCAAAATGAATGGCAGCAAAGCCGCGAAGACCGCGAGCAATTGGACGGCCTGTATGAGTGCATTTTATGCGCTTGCTGTTCGACCTCATGCCCCAGCTATTGGTGGAATTCCGATAAATATTTGGGCCCCGCCGTACTGTTGCAAGCCTATCGCTGGTTGGCTGATAGCCGCGACGAAAAAACCGGCGAACGTCTCGATGATTTGGAAGACCCGTTCCGCGTTTATCGCTGCCACACGATTATGAATTGCGCCAAAGCCTGCCCGAAAGGCTTGTCACCGGCCAAAGCGATTACCGAGATTAAAAAAATGATGGTGGCGCGGGAAGTTTAACTCGCGCCTACTTGACCATATGCGCCTCCTTGCCTAGCCTTTTTTACAAAGTTAGGGGAGCCGGCCATTATGGACATGCAGTTAAAGCCTGAAGACGAAGCGTTTCGCCAAGAGGTGCGCGCCTTTCTCGATGAGCATCTCGACGCGGAATTGCGCGAAGCCGGTGAAAAAACCAGCGGCATTTCATCGGCCCATGCACCGTTGATGCGCTGGCATAAAATCCTGCATGCCAAAGGCTGGGTCGCGCCCGGTTGGCCGCAAGAATTTGGCGGCACGGGCTGGAGCGATATGCAGCGTTATATTTGGCAATCGGAATGTGCGCGCGTCAATACGCCCAAACTGTACCCAATGGGGCTGGGCATGATTGGCCCGACGCTGATTGCGTGTGGCACCAAACAACAGCAGGAATATTATTTGCCGCGGCTTTTGTCGGGCGCGCATATTTGGTGTCAGGGCTATTCAGAACCGGGCTCCGGCTCAGATTTGGCCAGCCTGCAATGCGCGGCTGTGCGCGACGGCGATGATTACATTATTAATGGCTCGAAAATCTGGACCTCTTACGCCCAGCACGCCAATCATATTTTTTGTTTGGTACGCACCGATAAAACCACCAAGCCGCAAGCCGGGATTAGTTTTCTGCTGATTGAAATGAACAGTCCCGGCATTTCGGTTGAGCCGATTATCACGCTGGCGCAAGACCATGAGGTCAATCAGGTGTTTTTCGATAATGTGCGTGTGCCGGTCGCCAATCGCGTGGGTGCCGAAAATGATGGCTGGAGCGTCGCCAAAACCCTGCTGACATTTGAACGCAGTTCGGCTTATGCGGCGCGGCTCAAGCTGATGCTGGGCAATCTGGAACCATTGGTCGCCGATAGCGGCGATGCGGCTTTGGCGCAACGTCACGCCGCTTTGTCGATTCGGGTCGCTGCCGTTGAGATGACCGAGTTTCGCGTGCAGGCCGCTTTGGCCGATGGCCGCCCCAATAGTTCCGGCTCCTCGCAGTTGAAAATTATGGGCACGGAGGCGCAACAAGATATTGACCGCTTGGCGGTCGATGCGCTGGGCGCGCGCGCCGCCGTGTGGCAACCCGAACGCCGCGAAATGGGGGCCAATGTCGCAGCGATTGGGCCGGAAGCGACGCAGGGCATTTTGGCGGATTTTCTGAATAATCGCGCCGCCAGTATTTATGGCGGGTCGAATGAGGTGCAGCGCAATATTCTTGCCAAAATGGCGCTGGGGCTTTAACCCCTCTGCCATGTCCCAGCAAAAGACTCATCCGACAAAAATGGCCGCCGCTTATCAAAAGCTGATTGCCGATGGCCAGATAGAGGCCGATGCGGCACAAGGCGCGGCAGTGGCGGCGTTGGAGCGGCTTTATCTGGCGCTGCAAAAATATCAAAGCGGCGGTTGGCTGCAAAAAATCGGCTTAAAGAAAAATACCGCGCCGCAGGGGCTTTATATTTATGGCGCGGTCGGGCGCGGTAAATCCATGCTGATGGATTTATTCTTCGCGCTCGCGCCGATTGCCAAAAAACGCCGCGTGCATTTCCATGCCTTTATGCAGGAAACCCATGCGCGTATTCATGAGTTTCGCCAAGCCAATCCGAAAGCCGGTGACCCGATGCCCGCCGTCGCCCAAGCGATTGCCGATGAGGTGACGCTTTTATGTTTTGATGAATTGCAGGTCAAAGACATTGCCGATGCCTCCATATTGGGGCGCTTATTCGCGCTCCTGCTCGAGGCGGGTATTGTCGTGGTGGCGACCTCCAATCGCCATCCCGATGAGCTTTATAAGGGCGGGCTTAACCGGCACCGGTTTTTGCCATTTATCGAATTTTTGAAACAACGCCATGACGTGCACGAGCTGGCGGCGGAGCGGGATTTTCGTCTGGCGCGTTTGACTGCCGCGCCGGTGTGGTTCACCCCATGCGGCCCGCCGGCGCGTAAAAATTTGGACGAGCGTTTCGACACGCTGACCCAAGGGGTCGCCGTCGCGCCGGTGACGTTGGCGTTGAAAGGGCGCAGCCTAAATGTGCCGCGCGCCGCCGGTGGGGTGGCGCGTATGGGGTTTGACGCATTATGCGTCGAGGCGCGCGGGGCGGGTGATTATTTGGTGCTGGCCGGGCGGTTTCACACACTGGTGCTGGATAATGTGCCGCTTTTGGAACCGCAAAAGAAAAATGAGGCGGTGCGTTTTGTCACGCTGATTGACGCGCTTTATGAGGCGAAGGTGAAACTCATCGCCTCGGCTGATGGGCTGCCGCAAAAGCTTTATCCGAGCGGTGATGAGGCGTTTGAATTTGAGCGCACCGTGTCGCGTTTGATGGAGATGCAGTCGCGCGATTATCTCGCCTTACCGCATATTTCAGGCCCGATAGATGAAGCGGCCAATGAAGCGACGGGTGAGATGAAGGGTGAGGCTTAAGCGCGGCGGCACTTGCAAGTGAGGGGTAAATCCGCTAGGGACAGGCCATCTCATTCTCAAGGAGGACGCATAAATGGCGCGCAATAAAATAGCCCTTATCGGTGGTGGTCAAATCGGTGGCACGCTGGCTCATCTGGCCGGTCTTAAAGAACTTGGTGATGTCGTTATTTTCGACATTGTTGACGGTATCCCGCAAGGCAAGGCTCTGGACCTGATGCAAAGCGCGCCGGTCAGCCATTTCGATGCCAATCTCAAAGGCACGAAATCTTACGCAGCCATTAAAGGCGCCGATGTGGTGATTGTCACCGCCGGTGTGCCGCGCAAGCCCGGCATGAGCCGCGATGATTTGATCGAGATTAATTTGAAAGTCATGCAGCAAGTCGGTGAAGGCATTAAAAAATATGCCCCGAAAGCATTTGTCATCTGCATCACCAACCCGCTTGATGCGATGGTTTGGGCGTTGCAGAAATTCTCAGCTCTGCCGAAAAATAAAGTGGTCGGCATGGCCGGTGTGCTGGATAGCGCCCGCTTCCGCACATTCCTCGCTGAAGAGTTTAACGTGTCGGTGAAAGACGTCACCGCTTTTGTGCTAGGCGGGCATGGCGATACAATGGTGCCGTCGGTTCGTTATTCAACAGTTGCCGGTATTCCACTGCCGGATTTGGTGAAAATGAAATGGACGACGCAGAAGAAAATCGACGAGATTGTTCAGCGCACACGCGATGGCGGTGCTGAGATTGTCGGTCTGCTGAAAACCGGCTCGGCGTTTTATGCGCCCGCCGCTTCGGCCATTGAAATGGCTGAAGCCTATTTGAAAGACCAAAAACGCGTATTGCCCTGCGCCGCGCATTTGAGCGGTCAATATGGCCAAAAAGACATTTATGTCGGTGTGCCGGTGGTGATTGGCGAAAAAGGCGTCGAGCGCGTGGTCGAGATTAAACTTGATGCCAAAGAAAAAACCATGTTCACCAAATCGGTGAAGGCGGTGAAAGGCCTGCTCGATGCGTGCAAGAAAATCGATCCGAAGCTGAAAAAATAAATCACGCTTCAGCCGTTCAAATATTTTAGGGGCGCGGGCAACCGCGCCCCTTTTTTTGCGTCATAAGAATTGACAGGCCAAGTGCCAATATATAGGGTTTTGAGACTACCCAAGAACAACTCCAAATTTGAGGGGGGAGAGATGATGTTAAAAAAGATAAAAACTGCGGCCCGCTATGCCGCTATCGTCTTCGTGCTTTTGGGTCTTGCCGGCTATGCGCTCATCATGAACCATAGCGGCGTGCAGGATCGGCTGGTAAAACGCGCTTTAACGGCGCAATTGGGCAGCGTGGTCGATGATTTTGGCGGCGATAAAATTGATGTTGTGTTTTGCGGCACAGCCTCGCCGATGGGCGGTGCAGGCCCGCGCGGTGCGGCGCAATCTTGCGTTGCCGTTTTCGCCGGTGATAAATTTTTTCTCGTCGATACCGGCGCGCGCTCAGCCGATAAGGCAATCGCTTTGGGCTTGCCGATGCAACGCCTTAGCGCAGTTCTGCTGACGCATTTTCACTCTGACCATATTGCCGCTTTGGGCGAGGTGCATCTGAATAGCTGGGTGCGCGGTCGGCCTGAAAAGCTGCGCGTTTATGGCGGCCCGGGCATTGAACAAGTCGTCAATGGTTTCAATCTCGCCTATGGGCTGGATTATCGCTATCGCACCGACCATCATGGCGAGGCTTATACGCCGAGCAAAAATGCCGGTCTGGTGGCGCAGCCGATTATCGCTGACAGTGTGATTTATGATGAAGATAGCTTGAAAATCACTGCCATTACCGTGTCTCACCCGCCGATTGAACCGGCTTTGGCGTTTCGTTTTGACTATGCGGGGCGCTCTGTGCTGATCAGCGGCGACACGGTGAAGGACGATAATCTGATTGAGGCAGCGCGCAATGTCGATGTGCTTATTCATGAGGTTTTGCAGCCTGATTTGGTCAAGACGCTCATCGCAGCATTGGCCGAAAACGGCCAGCCCAAATTAGCAAAAATTATCGACGACACGCTGGATTATCATACCACGCCGGTCGAGGCGGCCGAGGCGGCCAATCTGGCCAATGCGGATTTGCTGGTTTTTTATCATTATGCGCCAATGCCCCAAAATGCGGTGATGGATAGAATTTATATGCGCGGCGTCGCTGAGCTGCGCCCTGAGGGCGTATTGGCGGCGTTGGAAGGCACAAGAGTGACGTTACCGAGCCAAGGCGACAGCATCATAATTGCCGATTAGCATGTTTTTTATTGAGGCGGCGGCTGGCTTAGGCTATTTTCCCGCATCTTAATTGGAAACCTTCACATCTCTCATCGGTAAGGGGCAGTCGTCATGAATATTCACGAATATCAAGCCAAGCAGGTTTTGGGCAGTTTCGGTGTCCCGGTGCCGCGCGGCCATGTTGCCTTTACGGCTGATGAAGCGGTTAAAGCAGCCGAAGAATTGGGCGGGCCCGTTTGGGTTGTGAAGTCGCAAATCCATGCCGGTGGACGCGGCAAAGGCGGCGGCGTCACTGTGGTGAAATCCATTGATGAGGTGCGCGCTGAAGCGACCCGCATGTTGGGCATGACCTTGGTCACCCACCAAACCGGCCCTGAGGGCAAAGAGGTGGGCCGTATCTATGTCGAAGAAGGGTCTGATATTGCTCGCGAACTTTATCTCTCGGCGCTGGTTGACCGCGCCACCTCGCGGGTCTCTTTCATCGCCTCAACCGAAGGCGGTATGGATATTGAAGAGGTTGCGGAAAAAACCCCTGAGAAAATCATCACGGTGAGCGTTGACCCAGCCGGTGGCATTTCCGGCCATCATGCCCGCCAAATCGCTTTCGCTTTGGGGCTTGAAGGCGCGCAGGTCAAACAAGCCAATGCGCTGATTGCCAATCTGTATAAAGCCTTTGTCGAAAAAGATATGTCGCTGCTCGAAATTAACCCGCTAGTGGTTACCGGCGCGGGTGATTTAATTTGCCTCGATGCGAAAGTGAATTTCGATTCCAATGCGCTGTATCGGCAAAAAGATATTGTCGAATTGCGCGATTTGGCGGAAGAAGATCCGGCTGAGATTGAAGCGTCTAAATATGACCTGTCCTATATCAAGCTCGATGGCAAAATCGGCTGCATGGTCAATGGCGCCGGTCTGGCAATGGCGACCATGGATATTATTAAGCTTTATGGTTCCGAGCCTGCCAATTTCCTTGATGTCGGCGGCGGGGCGACCAAAGAGAAAGTAACTGAAGCGTTCAAAATCATTTTGTCAGACGATTCTGTGGAAGGCATTTTGGTCAATATTTTCGGCGGCATTATGCGCTGCGATATTATCGCTGAAGGCGTTGTCGCGGCGGCCAAAGAATTAAGCCTCGAAGTGCCTTTGGTGGTGCGCCTTGAGGGCACAAATGTTGATGAGGGCAAAGAGATTATGGCCAATTCGGGCCTGCCGATTATTGCCGCTGATGATTTAAATGATGCAGCCGAGAAAATCGTCGCTGCTGTGAAGGAGGCTGCATAATGTCGGTTCTGGTCAATAAGGACACAAAAGTAATCTGTCAGGGCTTTACCGGCTCGCAAGGCACATTCCATTCCGAGCAAGCAATTGCCTATGGCACGAAAATGGTTGGCGGCGTGACCCCGGGTCGCGGCGGCGCAACCCATCTCGACCTGCCGGTATTTGATACAGTTGCCGAGGCTGTCGACAAAACCGGCGCAACGGCATCGGCCATTTATGTGCCGCCGCCCTTTGCTGCCGATGCGATTTTGGAAGCCATTGAGGCGGGTATTGAATTGGCCGTGTGTATCACTGAAGGGATTCCGGTCAGCGATATGATTAGGGTCAAACGCGCCCTTGACGGCTCGAACACGCGTCTAGTCGGCCCGAATTGCCCGGGCGTCATCACCCCTGATGAGTGCAAAATCGGTATTATGCCCGGCCATATTCACCGCCGCGGCTCGGTCGGTATTGTTTCGCGTTCAGGCACATTGACTTATGAAGCCGTGGCACAAACCACGGCTGCCGGTCTTGGCCAATCAACTTGTATCGGTATTGGCGGCGATCCGGTCAATGGCACGAATTTCATTGATTGCTTGGATTTATTCCTCGGCGATGATGAAACGACAAGCATTATCATGATCGGTGAAATTGGCGGCTCGGCAGAAGAAGAAGCGGCTGAGTTTTTGAAAGCATCAAAAGTCAAAAAACCAATGGTCGGCTTTATCGCCGGTGTCACCGCGCCTCCGGGGCGTCGCATGGGCCATGCCGGTGCGATTATTGCCGGTGGCAAGGGCGGGGCTGACGATAAAATGGAAGCCATGCGCTCGGCCGGTATCACGGTCTCGCCATCGCCGGCCTCTTTGGGCACGACTTTGGTTGAGGTCTTGAAAAACTAGCCCTTAAGGCGCGGCTTATCATTGCCTCAAGGCCATAAAGGGTTTAGTGTTTCAAACAGTGGCGACGGGCGTGATTGATGCCTGAGCGGCGTTAAAAATGGATAGGCAAATGCCGGATAAAAATTCGCAGGCCAATACCTCTTCAAATAGCCCTCAAGGGTCGGCTCAATCGCATTTTGATGGAGCCAATGCGCTATATCTCGAGCAGCAATATGCCCGCTATAAAGACGGTGATGCCTCGCTTGATGCCGGTTGGCGGCATTATTTTGCAGCGCTTGATGGTGACGGGCTTGATGATGTCGGCCCGCATCGCCCCAGTTGGCAGCGCGAGGATTGGCCGCCCAAAATAAATGGCGATATGACGGCTGTGTTGGACGGCAATTGGCCCGAGGCGACGCTGGACGATATGCCCGCGCCGCAAGCGCTGGCCGGAAAAATTGAAGCGCGTCTCAATCCCCAAAATGGCGCGCAAGATATTGAAGCCGTGCGCGCCGCCACATTGGACAGTATTCGCGCCATTATGATGATACGCGCCTATCGTTTTCGTGGTCATTTGGCGGCAAACCTTGACCCGCTGGGCATTGAACCGCCCGGCTCGCATCCCGAATTGGACCCGAAATCATACGGTTTTACCGAAGCCGATTATGACCGGCCGATTTTCATTGATTATGTGCTGGGGCTGGAAACCGCCACAGTGCATGAAATGCTGGATATTCTGCACCGCACTTATTGCGGCACAGTGGCGCTTGAATTTATGCATATTTCAGACCCGGAAGAAAAAGCCTGGCTGCAGGAACGCATTGAAGGCCCCGATAAGGAAGTGGCGTTTACCGATATGGGTAAGCAAGCGATTTTCCAAAAACTGGTTGAGGCGGAAGGCCTCGAGCAATTTATCGATGTCAAATATACCGGCACGAAACGGTTTGGGCTTGATGGCGGCGAGGCGATGATACCGGCGCTTGAGCAAGTGATTAAGCGCGGCGGTAATTTGGGCGTGCAAGAGATTGTCCTCGGCATGCCGCATCGCGGGCGGTTAAATGTGCTGACCAATGTGATGGGCAAACCCTTTGAAGCGCTGTTTCACGAATTTAAGGGCGGCTCGGCGCAACCCGATGATATTGAAGGCTCGGGCGATGTGAAATATCACCTCGGCGCCTCATCAGACCGCGCTTTTGACGGCAATAAAGTGCATTTGTCTTTATCCCCCAATCCATCGCATTTGGAAGCCGTGGACCCGGTGGTGCTGGGCAAGGCGCGCGCCAAGCAAGACCAATTCAAAGAAACCCCGCGCGCCATGGCTGATCGCGGCACAGTGATACCGCTCTTGCTGCATGGCGATGCGGCTTTTGCCGGACAGGGCATTGTCGCTGAATGTCTCGGCCTGTCGGGTCTTATCGGTCATAAATCGGGCGGCTCGATTCATTTCATCGTTAATAATCAAATCGGCTTTACCACCAATCCGCGCTTTTCGCGCTCCTCGCCTTATCCATCTGATGTGGCGAAAATGGTTGAAGCGCCGATTTTTCACGTCAATGGCGATGACCCTGAGGCGGTGGTGTTTGCCGCCAAAGTTGCCACTGAATTTCGGCAGAAATTTTTGAAACCTGTTGTCATCGATATGTTCTGCTATCGCCGCTATGGTCATAATGAGGGCGATGAACCGGCCTTTACCCAGCCGACCATGTATAAAAAAATTAAAGCGCACCCCTCAGTGGTTGAAAAATACGGCCAACGTCTAATCGATGAGGGACTGTTGCCTGCCGATGGTCTGGTGGCGGCGCGCGCGGCCTATCGCGCCCAATTGGATACGGCTTTTGAGGCGGCCAATAATTTCAAACCCGATAAGGCCGATTGGCTGGACGGCAAATGGTCGGGGCTGGAACGCAAAAGCGCAGAATTCGTGCGCGGCGATACCGGTGTCGCGCCCGCATTATTGCGCGAAATTGGTGCCGGGCTGAGCCGTGTGCCGGAGGGTTTTAATCTGCATCGCGCGCTGACGCGCCAACTTAAAGCCAAAGAGAAAATGTTTGAAACCGGCAATGGTTTTGATTGGGCGACGGCTGAGGCGCTGGCCTTTGGCTCGCTTTTACTGGAGGGCTATCCGGTGCGCCTGTCGGGCCAGGATAGCGAACGCGGCACATTCTCGCAGCGTCATTCATCTTGGATTGACCAAGAAACCGAGCGCCGTTTCAAGCCGCTCAAATATATTCGCGAAGACCAAGCATTGTTTGAAGTGATTAATTCCATGCTGTCTGAAAATGCCGTGCTGGGTTTTGAGTATGGCTATTCGCTGGCTGAGCCGAACACATTAGTGCTTTGGGAAGCGCAATTTGGTGACTTTGCCAATGGCGCGCAAGTGGTGGTTGACCAGTTTATTTCATCGGGCGAAAATAAATGGCTGCGCATGTCGGGTCTGGTTATGCTGCTGCCGCATGGTTATGAGGGGCAAGGCCCTGAACATAGCTCGGCGCGGCTTGAGCGTTATTTGCAACTTTGCGCCGAAGAAAATATGCAGGTCGCCAATTGCACGACACCGGCCAGCTATTTCCATATTCTGCGCCGTCAACAAAAACGCAATTTCAGGAAGCCGCTTATTTTGATGACGCCGAAATCTTTACTGCGCCATAAAAAATGCGTCTCCCATCTCAATGATATGGCGACCGGCTCGTCTTTTCACCGCGTTTTATGGGATGGCCGCGATGAGCGCACGCCGAATAAAATCGACAACACAGGCAAGTTGAAACCGGCCAAAGATATTCGCCGCGTCGTGTTGTGCTCGGGCAAGGTCTATTTCGACCTGTTGGAAAAATGCGAAGCGGAAAATATTGATGATGTTTATTTGATGCGTCTCGAACAGCTTTATCCGGTGCCGCATGGGCCATTGCTGGCAGAGCTGGAACCGATGGCGCATGCCGAAATGGTGTGGTGCCAAGAAGAGCCGCGCAATATGGGGGCGTGGAGTTTTATCGAACCCGAATTGGAAGATGTGTTGACGACCCTGGGCGCAAAATATAAACGCGTGACTTATGCGGGTCGGCGCGCTTCGGCCTCGACCGCCAGCGGTTTGATGAGCCGCCATATGGAACAAAGAGACGCTTTGCTGAATGCCGCGCTGAAAGATGCGATAGAATGAAAAGCGAAATGACCAACCCCTCAAAACGCGGCGCGCCAGCCGCCATGGAGACGCATAATGTCCAGTGAAATTCGGGTGCCCACATTGGGCGAGTCCGTCACCGAAGCGACGATTGCACAATGGTATAAAAAGCCGGGTGATGCGGTCGCGATTGACGAACCGCTTTGCGAATTGGAAACCGATAAAGTAACCATTGAAGTGCCGGCACAAAGCGCAGGCGTTTTGGCTGAGGTAACGGTCGCTGAAGGGGAGACGGTTGAGGTCGGCGCATTGCTGGGCTCGATTGGCGAAGGCACCGGTAAAGAAAATGCCATAGAAAATACCGCGCCGCCGGCGGAAACCGCGCCTGCCGCAAGCGCCGAACCGACGCCTGCTGCGCCTCCTGCTGCTGCGCCTGAGCTTGCGCCGATTGGCGATGCCAGTGCCTTATCGCCTGCCGTGCGTCGCGTTGTTGAGGAGCATGGGCTCGACCCCGCCCAAATTACCGGCACCGGCAAGGATGGTCGCTTAACCAAGCAAGATGCAATGGCGGCGGCTTCTGCGCCTGCGCCTTCTGCGCCTGTCGCAACTGCCGCGCCCGTCAATCAATCTGTCAATCAGTCGGGCACGCAAATGGGCGTGCGCGAGGAGCGGGTTAAAATGACCCGTCTCAGAAAAACCATCGCGGCGCGCCTCAAAGAAAGCCAAAACACGGCGGCGCAATTAACCACATTTAACGAGGTTGATATGGGCGCGCTAATGCAATTGCGGCGCGACTATAAGGATTTATTCGAACAAAAATACGGGGCGCGACTTGGCTTTATGAGCTTTTTTGCCCGCGCTTGTGTGACGGCGTTGCGTGAAATTCCCGCCGTCAATGCCGAGATTGCCGATGATGAAATCATCTATAAAAACTTCATCAATATGGGCGTTGCCGTCGGCACAGAGAAAGGGCTGGTCGTGCCGGTCATTCGCGATCTGCAAGATATGGGGCTGGCCGATATTGAATTGGCTGTCGCCGAAATGGGCCGCAAGGCGCGCGACGGCAAATTATCGCTTGAGGATTTGCAAGGCGGCACTTTCACCATGTCAAATGGCGGGGTTTACGGCTCCTTGATGAGCACGCCGATTTTGAACATGCCGCAATCAGGTATTTTGGGCATGCATAAAATTCAAGACCGGCCGGTTGTCGTTAATGGCGAGGTGGCGGTGCGCCCGATGATGTATTTGGCGCTGTCTTATGACCACCGCATTGTTGATGGCAAAGAAGCGGTGACGTTTTTGGTGCGCGTTAAAGAATGTTTGGAAAACCCAGAGCGCATGCTGCTGGATATTTAGACCCGGATTGAGGCAAAAATGAGCGACGATAATAATTTTGATTTGGTGGTTATTGGGGCCGGACCGGGGGGCTATGTATGCGCCATTCGGGCGGCGCAACTGGGCTTGAAAGTCGCCTGTATTGACAAGCGTGGCGCGCCGGGCGGCACATGTTTGAATGTCGGCTGTATCCCCTCAAAAGCGCTGTTACACGCGTCCGAGGTTTATGCCGAAGCGGCCCATGCCGCAGATATGGGTATTCAATTCGGCTCGGTGAAGCTCGATCTTGAAAAAATGATGGCCTATAAAACCAATGGCGTGAACGGCAATACTGATGGCGTGCGCTTTTTATTCAAAAAGAACAAAGTCGAGGAAATTGAAGGCGCGGCCAAATTAACCGCGCCCGGCCAGATTGAGGTCGCCTTGCTGGCCGGTGGCACGCGCCATTTGACGGCCAAAAATATCGTTATCGCAACCGGTTCTGAGGTGACGCCTTTGCCCGGCATTGAGGTTGACGAGACGCGCATTGTTTCCTCCACCGGTGCTTTGTCGCTGAAAAAAGTGCCGAAACATTTGGCGATTATCGGTGCCGGTATCATCGGGCTGGAGCTTGGCTCGGTATGGAAACGGCTCGGCGCTGAGGTCACGGTGATTGAATTTCTCGACCGCATCACGCCCGGCATGGATGCCGATATGGCGAAAAATTTTCAACGGGTTTTGAAAAAGCAGGGCATTAAATTCATGCTCGGCAAAAAAGTAACATCAGCCAAAGCGCTGAAGAATTCGGTCAAGCTCACGCTCGCGCCCGCGACCGGCGAGGGCGATGAAGAAACACTGACGGCTGACCATGCGCTGCTGGCCATTGGTCGGCGGCCGCATACGCAAGGCTTGGGGCTGGAAGCCATTGGCGTTGCGCTTGACGGCATGGGTCGGGTTGAAACCGACACGCATTTCAAAACCAATATTGATGGCGTTTACGCCATTGGCGATGTCATTGCCGGACCGATGCTGGCGCATAAGGCGGAAGATGAGGGCGTCGCGCTGGCCGAGCATTTGGCGGGCAAACCGGCACATGTGAATTATGATGTCATTCCCTCTGTCGTTTATACCGCGCCGGAAGTGGCTTGGGTCGGGCGCTCGGAAGAAGAACTGAAAGAAGCCGGTATTGATTATAAGGTCGGCAAATTTCCGTTCACCGCCAATGGTCGAGCGAAAGTGAATGGCACGACAGATGGCTTTGTAAAAATTCTGGCCGATGCGCGCAGCGATAAGGTTTTGGGTGTGCATATTTTGGGCGCGCAAGCCGGTGATATGATTGCTGAGGCGGCGGTGGCGATGGAGTTTTCTGCCAGCGCTGAGGATATTGCCCGCACTTGTCATGCCCATCCGACGCTGACGGAAGCGGTGAAGGAAGCGGCGCTGGCGGTTGATGACCGCGCGCTTCATATGTAGCGATTTACCGGCGTTTATGCGCCTTATCATAAACCGCCAGCAAGGCGGCTTCATCGACTTGTGTATAAATTTGCGTTGAGCTGAGTTGCGCATGGCCCAGCAATTCCTGAATCGTGCGCAGGTCGCCCCCACCCGATAAAAGATGGCTGGCAAAGCTGTGCCGCAGGGCATGCGGCGTCACATTATCGGGCAGACCGATGGCGCGGCGCAAACCCGCCAACATGGATTGCGCTTGGCGCGCCGCCAATGGGCCGCCGCGCGCGCCGCGAAAAATTTTATCGGCATGGCGCAACCCGAAAGGCTGTGCCGCCAGATAATCATTCAGCGCGTGGACGACCAACGGCAACAGGGGCACATCACGCTGTTTGCCGCCCTTGCCGGTGACACGCAGCATGTCATTGGCGGTTTCAATATCCTCGCGGGTCAATGACAACGCCTCGGAAATCCGCAAACCCGTGCCGTATAAAAGCGTCAGCAAAGCCGCATCGCGCCGCCCCAGCCAATCCAGCCGCGCCGTGTCGAGCGCGCATTGAATGAGCCGTGCCACATCATTTTCCCCCACCGGTCGCGGCAGTCCGGCGCGGGTCTTCGCCCCGCTGAGCGCGCTAAAGGCCGGGCTGACTGCGATGTCGCGGGATTGCAGATAATCAGTGAAATGGCGCAAAGCCGATAAGGCGCGATTGAGCGAGCGCGGGCTGACCCCGTCAGCGCGGCGCGCCGCCATAAAGGCGCGCAAATCGCGCACATGCAGTGCGGCAAAATCCGCGCCGCCGGCTTCATGCCCCAAATGAGCGCTCAGAAAATCGACAAAGGCGGTTGCATCGCGGCAATAGGCGGAAATCGTGTGTGCGCTCAAGCGCAATTGGTCGCGCATCACGACCTGCCAATCATCTAACAGCGCGGCGGCACCGGGCGCTTTTGCCTGTTGGGCTTTTGTCATGCGCCGCGCCTTATGAGAGCTTCCCCATCACGCATTATTATCACGCAATAGATTGGCCGGATTTCTGCCAATCGGCGAGAAACGCCTCCAGCCCTTTATCGGTCAGCGGATGGTTGATGAGGCTTTTCAAAACCTCCGGCGGCAAGGTGGCGACATCGGCACCGATAAGCGCCGAGGCGCGCATATGTTCGGGACTGCGCACAGAGGCAACCAGAATTTCTGTATCAAGCTCGGGATAATTGTCATAAATCTGGCGAATCTCACCAATCAGACCCATGCCATCGGCACCAATATCATCGAGCCGCCCGACAAAGGGGGAGATGAAAGCGGCACCGGCTTTGGCGGCCAGCAAGGCTTGATTGGCCGAAAAGCACAAGGTCACATTGACCATTTTACCCTTATCGGCGAGCGCGCGTGTGGCTTTCAACCCGTCCCATGTCAGCGGCACTTTAATGCAAACATTATCGGCAATGGCCAGCAGCTCATCGGCTTCTTTCAGCATGGCATCGGCTTCCAATGCGGTCACTTCGGCCGATACGGGGCCGGGCACCAAGTCGCAAATTTCTGCCACCAGCTCTTTGAAGTCGCGCCCCGATTTGGCGACCAGTGACGGATTGGTGGTCACGCCATCGACCATGCCGGTTGCGGCCAAATCGGCTATGGCAGATGTGTCTGCGCTATCGACGAAAAATTTCATGAGCTTCTCCTGTCAAGAATGGCTTATTTGTTTGGTAACCGTTTCGTGCAGCTTGCACCAGCCCATAACTTCGCGCAAGCCGTCTTGAAATTAAGCGGCGCATGACCGACAGTGCAGCCATGCACACTGTTTCCGTCTTGATTCCTTTGGCGCTGCCGGGCCCATATGACTATTCTGTGCCGCCGCATATGAGCGTTGCGCCGGGGGCGATTGTGCGCGTGCCTTTGGGGCCGCGTGAAATATATGGCGTTGTGTGGGGCGACGCGGAAGGCGCGGCACCGCCGCATAAAATCAAACCGATAAGCGCGCTTTGTGATGTGCCAGCTTTGGCTGAAGAATTGCGCCAATTTGTTGATTGGGTCGCCAATTATGTGATGTCGCCGCCCGGGGCCGTCTTGCGCCAAGTCATGCGCGTGCCGGCGGCTTTTGCGCCGCCCAAGCCGCTTGTGGTCTATGCGGCAGGCGCGACGCGGCCGGAAAAAATAACCCCGGCGCGGCAGAAAGTTTTTGACGCTTCGGTTGCGCGCGGGGCGATGACATCGGCTGAGCTGGCGCGGGTTGCCGGGGTGAGCGGCTCGGTGGTTAAGACGCTGATAAAGGATGGGCATTTAACGGCGCATGAATTGCCCGGCGATATCACTTTCGACACGCCCGATGCGGCGCATCATCAAACCAGCTTGTCTGCCGAGCAGGGTGAGGTCGCATCGGCTTTGCGCGCGGCCGTGCAGGCCGGTGATTTTTCCCCTCATTTGCTCGATGGCGTTACCGGTGCGGGCAAGACGGAAGTTTATTTCGAGGCGATTGCGCAAGCATTGGAGATGGGCAAAAAGGCTTTGGTGCTGTTGCCCGAAATTTCTTTGACGACACAATTTCTCGACCGGTTTGAGGCGCGCTTTGGCTGTGCACCGGCGCTTTGGCATTCGGGTCTCAGTCCGGCAGAGCGGCGGCGCACTTGGCGCGAATTGGCCGAAAACCGTATTTCGGTTTTGGTCGGGGCGCGCTCGGCTTTGTTTTTACCGTGGCGCGATTTGGGTGTGATTATTGTTGATGAAGAACATGATGGCGGCTTTAAGCAAGAAGATGGGGTGATTTACAATGCCCGCGATATGGCCGTGGTGCGCGCGCAATTGGCGGCCTGTGCGGTGGTTTTATCAACGGCGACACCGTCTTTGGAGACTTATGTCAATGCGCGGGACGGGCGATATCAAGCCCATCGCCTGACGGCGCGTCACGGCGCGGCGCAATTGCCGGAGATTGAACTGGTCGATATGCGCGCCCATCAGCCGCCGCGCGGGGCATGGCTGGTGCCGCAAATGGTTGCGCGTGTTGGCGCGGCGATTGAGCGGGGCGAGCAAGCATTATTGTTTTTGAACCGCCGCGGCTATGCGCCGCTGACCTTGTGCCGCGCTTGCGGGCATCGCTATGCCTGCCCCGATTGCGACGCTTGGATGGTCGAGCATCGGTTCAGAAAACAATTGCAATGTCATCATTGCGGCCATGTCGAAGCCGTGCCCGATAGCTGTCAGAGTTGCGGCGAAACCGACAAGCTGGCGGCATGCGGCCCCGGGGTGGAACGCATTACCGAAGAAATTATCGGTCACTTTCCCGATGCGCGCACCGTGATTCTATCGTCTGATATGGGCGGGGTGGCGGCCATGCGTGACGCGATAGAGCGCATCAGCGCCGGTGAGGCCGATATTATTGTCGGCACGCAAATTGTTGCTAAGGGGCATCATTTTCCGCAATTGAGTTTTGTCGGTGTGGTTGATGCCGATTTGGGGTTGGGCAATGGCGATTTGCGCGCCGCCGAGCGCACGTATCAATTATTGAGCCAAGTGGCCGGTCGCTCGGGCCGCAGCGTTGATGTGGCAGGCTTTGCCATGTTGCAAAGCCATATGCCCGAACATCCGGTTTTGCAGGCTTTGGCTTCGGGCGATCGCGACGGCTTTTTTGAGCGCGAGATAATGGCCCGCGAAATGGCAAAAATGCCGCCTTTCGGGCGTCTTGCGGCGTTGATTGTATCAGCCACCAGCCCCGATGAAGGCATGGCTTTTGTGCGTCAGTTGGCGGCAAAAATTCCGGCCCTTAAAGGCGTACAGGTTTTGGGCCCGGCACCGGCCCCGATTGCGCGGATTCGTAATCGCTATCGCTATCGGTTTTTATTAAAGGCCGACAGACACGCCCCTTTGCAGGGTTTTATCGGGGATTGGTTACGCCATGCCAAACCGCGTGGGTCGGTTCGTCTTTCGGTAGATATTGACCCATATAATTTCCTCTAACTGTGACCATTTGAACCGCCTGTAAATAACCCGAAAACATGTATTGCAAGCGCCTTTTGGTCATGATAGTGAACATGCCAGAAATGGCGAAAAGACGTGTTTTTCGCTCAAATTTTTGCTCGCGCGGTGTGTGTCGTAAAGTGGCTGTTCTGCTGATATACCGCCCAACAATGGGATAAATCCTTTGTCTGCTGAAGAAAGTGTGATTGGAGGACTGGCCGGACGCTATGCGGTGGCCATGTTTGAATTGGCGCAAGAAATGGGCGAGGCCGACCAAAATAAGCTGGCCGATGACCTGGCGGCGCTGAAAATCCTGATTGACGCCACGCAAGACCTTCAAAAATTGCTGAAAAGCCCGGTTATCAATGCCGAGGAACAAGCAGCAGCGTTGGACGCCGTATTGGCCAAAGCCGGCGCGCATCAATTGGTGCGCAATTTTGCCGCTTTGGTGGTCGCCAAACGCCGCGCTTTTGCCTTAGCCGATATGGCAGCACAATATGGCGCATTGGTCGCCGGAGCGCGCAATGAGATTGTCGCGCGGGTCACATCGGCGCGCGATTTAAGCGCCGGTCAAATCGATGCGCTGAAAGCCGAGCTTGAAAAAGCAGCCGGTCAAAACGTCATTGTGAAAAACGAAACCGATGCCGCGCTATTGGGCGGCATGGTGGTTAAATTGGGCAGCCAGATGATTGATGGCTCGCTTAGAACAAAATTGAATTCTCTGAAAACCGCTCTCAATCAAGGCTGAAGCGGCTCGAAAAAGGTGAGGCCAGACTGATGGATATTAAAGCATCTGAAATTTCTTCCATTCTTAAGGAACAGATCAAAGGGTTCGACCAGAAATCGGAAGTTTCCGAAATCGGTCAGGTTCTCTCGGTCGGTGACGGGATTGCCCGCATTTACGGCCTTGATAATGTGCAAGCCGGTGAAATGGTTGAGTTTCCGGGCGGTATTCGCGGCATGGCGCTGAACCTTGAAGAAGATAATGTCGGCGTCGTGGTGTTCGGCTCTGACCGCGATATTCGCGAAGGTGATACGGTTAAACGAACCGGCGATATTGTGTCTGTGCCGGTCGGCAAGGGCCTATTGGGGCGCGTTGTTGACCCGCTGGGCAATCCGCTGGACGGCAAAGGCCCGATTGAAGCCGAAGCCAATATGAAAGTTGATGTGAAAGCGCCGGGCATTATTCCGCGTAAATCAGTGCACGAGCCGATGCAAACCGGTCTGAAAGCGGTTGATGCGCTTATTCCGGTCGGTCGCGGCCAGCGCGAATTGGTGATTGGTGACCGCCAAACCGGTAAAACCGCCATCGCCATTGACGCGATTTTGAACCAGAAAGCGATTAATGAAGGCGATGATGAAAGCGCGAAACTCTATTGCGTTTATGTCGCCATTGGCCAGAAACGCTCGACCGTGGCGCAAATCGTCAAGACGCTGGAAGAAAATGATGCGATGAAATATTCCATCGTTGTTGCCGCCACCGCGTCGGAAGCCGCGCCGCTGCAATTCTTGGCACCGTTTACCGGTTGCACCATGGCGGAATATTTCCGCGATAATGGCATGCATGCGCTCATCACTTATGATGATTTGTCCAAACAAGCCGTGGCTTATCGTCAAATGTCACTTTTGCTGCGTCGCCCGCCGGGCCGCGAAGCCTATCCGGGTGATGTATTCTTCTTGCACTCACGCTTGCTTGAGCGCGCTGCCAAGCTGAATGATGATTTCGGTGCCGGTTCCATGACCGCCTTGCCGATTATTGAAACCCAGGCCAATGACGTGTCGGCTTATATTCCGACCAATGTGATTTCCATTACTGACGGTCAGATTTTCCTTGAAACCGATTTGTTCTATCAAGGTATTCGCCCGGCGGTGAATGTCGGCCTGTCGGTGTCACGGGTTGGCTCATCAGCGCAAATTAAGGCGATGAAACAAGTCGCCGGTAAAATTAAGGGTGAGTTGGCGCAATATCGCGAAATGGCGGCCTTTGCCCAGTTCGGTTCAGACCTCGACGCCTCGACCCAGCAATTGCTGCGCCGTGGTGAGCGTCTGACGGAATTGCTCAAACAAGCGCAATTCTCGCCGCTGAAAGTGGAAGAGCAAGTCGTGGTGATTTATGCCGGTGTGAACGGCTATCTCGATGCGCTGGACGTGTCGCAGGTCAGCGCTTTTGAGCAAGGTTTGCTTGAAAAAGTGCATGGCAGCCACAGCGAAATTCTTGACGCCGTGCGCGCCGAGAAAGAATTGTCAAAAACCACGGAAGCGGCCTTGAAAAAGGTCGTTGACGAATATGCGGCGAGCTTCGCTTAAGCGTTAGCGTTAATAGTTTAGGGACAGCCAAATGGCATCTTTGAAAGAGCTTCGTAATCGCATCGCCAGCGTACAGGCGACGCAAAAGATTACCCGCGCCATGCAAATGGTGGCGGCCTCTAAATTGCGTCGGGCGCAAGAAGCCGCTGAAGCGGCGCGTCCCTATGCCGACCGCATGGGCGCTGTTTTGGGCAATTTGGCATCGGGCATTACCGATGCCGAAAGCGCGCCGAAATTGCTCGCCGGAACGGGCAGCGATAAGCGTCATTTGCTGATTGTGGCCACGGCTGAACGCGGTCTGTGCGGCGGCTTTAACTCATCTATTGCGCGGCTGGCGCGCGAAGATGCCAAAAAGCTGATAAGCGACGGCAAACAAGTTGAGATTTTATGCGTCGGCCGCAAAGGCTATGATGTGCTGAAACGCTATTTCACAACCGAATTGCGCGAGCCGATTTCCTATCAGGGGCTCAAAAGCATAGGCTATGACCAAGCGCAAGAAGTTGCCGAGCGTGTGCTCAGTGATTTTGACGCTGACGGTTTTGATATTTGCACTTTGTATTATTCGCGCTTTCAAAATGTTATCAGCCAAATCCCGACGGGGGCGCAAATCATTCCGGCCAGTTTCGACGCTGCCGAAGCACCTGAGCTTGGCGGTGCGGCCTATGATTATGAGCCGGAAGAGAATGAAATTCTCGACGCGCTTTTGCCGCGCAATATCGCCGTGCAAATTTTGCGGGCTTTATTGGAAAACGCCGCCAGTGAACAGGGCGCGCGCATGAGCGCGATGGATAATGCCACGCGCAATGCCGGTGAAATGATTGACAGTCTGAGCATCACTTATAACCGATCGCGTCAGGCGCAAATTACCAAAGAATTGATTGAAATTATCTCAGGCGCCGAAGCGCTTTAGGGATAGGAAAAGGACGAGGACAAGATTATGGCAGAGCAGAAATCAGCAGGAACGGGCAAGATTAGCCAAGTTATCGGCGCTGTTGTTGACGTGCAGTTTGACGGCGAATTGCCGGAAATTCTGAACGCGCTGGAAACGCAGAATGGCGATATTCGCTTGGTTCTCGAAGTCGCGCAGCATTTGGGAGAGCGCACAGTGCGCACCATTGCGATGGACTCCAGTGAAGGCTTGGTTCGCGGACAAGAAGTGACCGATACGGGCGCGCCGATTTCGGTGCCGGTCGGTGAGGCGACTTTGGGTCGTATCATTAATGTCATCGGCGAGCCGGTTGATGAAGCCGGTCCGGTTGAGGCCAAAGACAAACGCGCCATTCACCAAGAAGCGCCGGAATTTGTTGAGCAATCAACCGAAGCCGAGCTGCTGGTGACCGGCATTAAGGTTGTTGACCTGCTCGCGCCTTACGCCAAAGGCGGCAAGATTGGCCTGTTTGGCGGTGCCGGTGTGGGCAAAACAGTTCTGATTATGGAGCTTATCAATAATGTGGCGAAAGCGCATGGCGGCTATTCCGTATTTGCCGGTGTGGGCGAACGCACACGCGAAGGTAATGACCTGTATTGGGAAATGATTGAATCCGGCGTGAATGTCGAAAAAGGCGGTGCCGGTTCAAAATGTGCGCTGGTTTACGGCCAAATGAATGAACCGCCCGGCGCGCGCGCCCGTGTCGCCCTGACCGGTCTGACGGTTGCTGAAAACTTCCGCGATGAAGGCCAAGATGTGTTGTTCTTCGTTGATAATATTTTCCGCTTCACGCAAGCCGGTTCAGAAGTATCCGCGCTTTTGGGGCGTATCCCGTCAGCCGTGGGCTATCAGCCGACATTGGCAACCGATATGGGCGCGTTGCAAGAGCGTATTACAACCACAACCAAAGGGTCGATTACCTCAGTGCAGGCGATTTATGTGCCGGCTGATGACTTGACCGATCCGGCACCGGCTGCCTCATTTGCCCATTTGGACGCAACGACGGTTCTGTCGCGTGCCATTTCGGAAAAAGGCATTTATCCGGCTGTGGATCCGCTCGATTCGACCAGCCGTATTCTGGAGCCGCGCGTTGTTGGTGACGAGCATTACCAAGTGGCGCGTGAAGTTCAGGAAATCCTGCAAAAATATAAATCACTGCAGGATATTATCGCCATTTTGGGCATGGATGAATTGTCGGAAGAAGACAAATTAGTGGTGAACCGCGCGCGTAAAATCGAGCGCTTCTTGTCACAGCCTTTCCATGTCGCTGAAATCTTTACCGGCTCGCCGGGTATTTTGGTTGATTTGGCCGACACGATTAAAGGCTTTAAGGGCCTGTGTGCGGGCGATTATGATGATTTGCCGGAAGCGGCTTTCTATATGGTCGGCACGATTGAAGATGCCATCGCCAAAGCTGAGAGCATGGCTGCGGAAGCGGCCTAAGGATAGGGGCTGCGGAAGCGGCATAAGGAATTGAAACATGGCTGATAAGCTGAAATTTGATTTGGTCAGTCCCGAGCGTTTGGTGCTTTCCGCCGATGTCGATGCGGTGCAGGTGCCCGGCGCCGAGGGCGATTTTGGCGTTCTGCCCAAACATGCGCCGTTTATGGCGATGTTGCGTGCCGGAACGCTGAGCGTTGAAAATGACGGAAAGACCCAGCATTTTGAGCTTGATGGCGGTTTTGTCGATGTCACACCGGAAGGCGTGACCGTATTGGCCGAGAGCATTGGCGAATAGCCGGATTGCGGCTTTCGCGCTTTTTCAATTTCATGACGATAAAACGCGCCCTAACCGGCGCGTTTTTTTATGGCCTAGTCAAATATCACGGTTTTTGTGCCATTGATAAAGACCCGCCGCTCGGCATAAAGCGACACGGCGCGCGCCAAAGTGCGCCGCTCCGTATCGCGGCCAACATCCACCAAATCGGCCACGCTCATATCATGGCGCACCGGCTCAGTGCCTTGCGCGATAATCGGCCCCTCATCAAGTTCTGCGGTGACGAAATGCGCCGTCGCGCCGATGATTTTCACCCCGCGCTTATGGGCTTGGCTATAGGGTTCGGCACCCTTGAAGCTGGGCAGAAAGCTGTGATGAATATTGATAATGCGCCCTTCATGGCGGGCGACAAATTGCGGTGTCAAAATTTGCATATAACGCGCCAGCACAATCAGGTCGATTTGGGCCTCATCAATCAGCGCATTGAGGCGGGCTTCATTATCGGCCTTATCTTGTTTTTGCCCCAAGCCATGATAAGCCAGCCCCGCGCCCTCGGCCCAATGGCGGCCGGTTTCATGATTGGAGGCGATGGCGGCAATATCCATATTAATGGAGCCGCTTTGTTGGCGATAAATCAAATCAATCAGGCAATGGTCAAATTTCGACAGCAGAATAAGCATGCGTTGTTTTTTATCCGCCTCATGAATCGCCAGATGCATGTCAAAGCCAGCGGCGAGCGGGTTGAGCTCGGCGCTTAATCTGTCTTTGGCTGCAGCGCCTTCGCAGGCCACGCGCATGAAAAACTGCCCGCTTTCCAAATCGCTATATTGCTGGCTTTCGGTAATGTTAAAACCGTTTTCAGCCAGCACATGCGACAGGGCGGCGACAATGCCGGGGCGGTCGGGGCAGGATAGGGTGATGATGAAGCGAGAACTCATTTATCTTCCATATAATCAAAACTGTCACCGATTTTGGCCAGCAAATGCGCCAGCGCCGTCAGTGGCGGGGATTGGCGGGTGCCGCAGCCCGGTAGGGCCAATAAATCGGCATCAGGGTCGGGGTCAAAGAAATAGGCAATGGCATGGCGCGTGTGGTCGGTGCGATTGACGACGCGATGCACGGTTGACGCATAACGCCCGCCGGTCCAATGCTGCATCATATCGCCGATATTCACCACCAGATGGTCGGGCAGGAGCGGCACTTCTTGCCACGCGCCTTGAGCGGTTTGAATTTCCAGACCCGGCGCGTCATGCTGAAACAAAAGCGTCAAACAGCCAAAATCCGTATGCGGGCCGGCGGACAATAAAGCGGCGTCATTTGCCGCGTCAAAAGGCGGGTAGCGCAAGGGCCCCAAAGTGGCCATCGGCTCTTTCAGCCAGCGGTCAAAATACGTGGCTTCAAGCGCCAGCGACAGGGCAAAGGCTTGCATAAGCTGGCGCGACAGCGCTTCGCAATCGGCATAAAGCGTCTGCATAATGGCGCGAAAGCCGACAATATTGCCGGTTTCGGCGGGCCATTGATTGGGGCCATGCAAGGGCATGCCGGCTTTGACGCGGGCATGGTCGGGCGGCAGGTCGCGGCCTATCTTCAGCCCTTCTTTGACATCGCCTTGTGGCTGGCCGATTTTATCGAGCACTTCGACGCCACGCCCGAACCAGCCGCGATGGCATGCCGAGCGGTCAATCGCAATGGCGGCTTTATCGCTTTCGGGCAGATCGAAAAAATTTTGCGCCATGTCGAAAGCGGCATTGATATGGGCTGGCGCGATGCCGTGATTGGCCAGCGCGAAAAACCCGTCCTTGCGACACGCCGCGCCGATCGCCTGCGCGATGCGCGCGCGCGTATCTTTTGTGCCGGTTTGAAACCCGGCAAAATCAATAAGGGGGAGGGGCGTTTGCATCTTGGCTTAGGCCGACGTCGGCGGGTGCGCGGCGAGATGAGCAAAGCGCGCGGCCAATTGCTGATAAATCGGTTTTTTGAAGGCAATCACGTCCTCGACGCAGGCCTCTAAACTGCGCCAAGCCCAGTCGTCAAATTCAATTTGTTCATGCGCGGCAAGGTCAATTTCGTCATCACTGCCGGTGAATTGCATGGCGAACCATTTTTGCTTTTGGCCGCGAAACCGGCCTTTCAGCGCCGTGCCGATAAGGTTTTCAGGCAAATCATAACGCAACCAATCGGGTAATTCATAAATCAGCTTGGCCGAGCGAATACCGGTTTCCTCAGCCAATTCGCGAAACGCCGCGTTTTGCGGGGCTTCACCGGCATCAATCCCGCCTTGCGGCAATTGCCAGAGGGGTGCATCGGCGGGCAGATTATTGGGCCGTCGCTTGCCGCAAAAAACCTTGCCCGCGCCATTAAACAACGCAATACCGGCACATGGACGCCAGCTTAATTGGTGCGCCAGATGGTCGGGCGGAAAATCGGGAACATCATAGGCGGTCATGCACGGGCCTTTGTTAAGAATTGGGCGCGTTTTTGGCGCTGGCGGTTTCACGCAAACCAATCAGTAATTGAATGGCGTCTTGTAATTGCTTGTCGTCTTCGGGTTTGGGCGGAATAAACGCAATCGGGGTTTTGCGCTTTTGCTCTTTGCTGTCGCTCGGCGCGCCACCATTGAACGAGCCGTCAATATCTTTGCCGTCCAATGCGCCGCGCAAATCAGCCTCGCGGCGACCTTCACGGCCTTGCAATTCTTCGGGCAATTCCTGTTCGGCGATAATATCGGGGGTAATGCCCTTGGCTTGAATGGAGCGGCCTGATGGCGTGAAATAACGCGCCGTGGTCATGCGCAGCGCGCCCTCATTGCCGAGCGGCATAATGGATTGCACCGAGCCTTTGCCGAAACTTTGCGTTCCCATAATCACCGCACGGTGATGGTCTTGCAGCGCACCGGCAACAATTTCCGAGGCTGAGGCCGAGCCGCCATTAATCATTACGACAATCGGCAGGCCGCGTGCCATGTCGCCGCGTCGCGCCGAAAAGCGTGAACTGTCATCTTCATTGCGCCCGCGCGTCGAAACAATTTCGCCGCGATCCAACATGGTGTCGGACACCGAAATGGCTTCGCGCAGCAACCCGCCCGGATTATTGCGCAAGTCGATAATATAACCGGCGATATTTTTGCTGCCGATTTCCGCCGGTAGGCTGTTAAATGCTTTTTTCAAATTCTTCGTGGTCTGCGAGTTAAAGGTCGTTAGACGAATATAGGCGATGTTTTTATCCGGCCCTTCAACCCGTGTGCGCACGGCGCGAATACGGATTGTGTCGCGGATAATGACAATTTCCAGCGGTTCTTTTTCGCCCTCGCGCAATACGGTTAAGGTAATCGGCTTGCCTTTTTCGCCACGCATCAGCTCAACTGCTTCCGATAGGGTGAGGCCCAAAACCGGCTTGCCATCAAGCTCGGAAATCAAATCATTGGGACGCATATCGGCGCGGCTGGCGGGGGTGTCATCAATCGGCGCAATGACTTTCACCAAGCCGTTTTCCATGGTCACCTCAATGCCCAGCCCGCCGAATTCGCCTTTGGTTTCGACCTGCATATCCTCAAAGTTTTTCGGCGGCAAATAGGCCGAATGGGGGTCGAGCGATGCCATCATGCCCGACAGCGCCGCCTCGATAAGCTCCTTGTCGGAGGGCGCATCAACATAATTGCGGCGCACTTGTTCCAGCACATCGCCAAATAGCGTCAATTGATTATAAAGCTCGCTCTCGTCGAGGCGTTTTTCACTAAGCGCCGGGCCACCGGCCATGATGAGGGGCAGCGATAAAACCAATGCCCAAATGACATGACGCCGTTTGCCTGTCATGGCTGCTGAAATGACCATATTCTTATCCTCTCGCCTGCCCGTTTAACCCGTTTTCACCGCATGTTTGAGCCAGGGTGATGGGTCAATCGGCCGACCTTCAAATCTCAGTTCCATATATAGCTGACTGCGACCGGAAGTCGAAGACCCCAAATGGTGATTTTCATGCGATTGTGTGCCTGGGAGAACACCCATTGGTTCGCCGGCCAGAATTTCTTGGCCGACATAAACCCCGCTATCGGCCAGCCCGGCCAAAATCATCTGAAACCCATCGGCCAATGAGATGATAACAATGTCGCCATATTGACGAAACGGCCCGCTATATAATACGAGCCCGTCATAGGGCGCATTAATTTGCGCGCCCGGACGACCGGCAATCGAGACGCCTTGTTGGGTGACGCCATTTTCATTGCGCTGCCCGAAACCGGCCACTACTTGACCGCTCACCGGCAAGGGCAAAAGCCCGCGCGCTTTGCCAAAAGCACTGCCTTTGAAGCTGCCGGCGCTGCGGGTTTCAAGGCGGCGGGTCAAATCGCGCAAATCGCGCGCCTCGGCCACCAGCCGCGCAATCGCCGCCGCCTCGCGCGCCGCGGCACGGCGAATTTTTTTCTCTGCTGCGGCTTTATCGCCCAGCGCTTTATCCAAATCGGCACGCGCCGTGGCGGCATCTTGTTCGGCGGTAATCAGCGCCTCTGATTGACGGTCCATGCGCGCGCGCAAAGCCGCCAATTCAGTCAGTCGGTCGCGCAATTCATCGGCGCGCTCTTGCATGCCGGGCACGACAGCCGCCATCACCACCGCCCCTTGCACGGCGGATAAGGCGTCCTCGGCATGCACGGCAAACGCCGGTGCGGGTTGTTTTTGCATGGCTTGCAAACCGGCCAGCAGGCGCGCCAAAGCGGCGCGGTCATTTTGCAGCGCCTCATCAAATTGATTTTCCGTCACCGCCAATTCAGCCAGCCGGTCTTCCAACCGATCGCGCTCGGCATCGATATTTTGCAAGTCACGCGCCAGCGCAATGGTGCGGCGTTGCAAGGCTTTTTGTTGTTGTTTCAGCCGCGCCGCCGTGGCTTTCAGCTCGGCTTCGCGATTTTTACGGCTCTCAATTTCTTCATTCAGCGCGTCGAGTTTTTGTAAATCACTGCTGCGGGGCGCATTTTCTTGCGCCAAAGCTGCCGTGCTGAGAAGCATCATTAAAAGGGTCAGAGCATGTTTCATGTCAGTCCCGATGATAGGGATGTGCGGTTAAAATGGAAATGGCGCGCCATAATTGTTCAGCCAGCATGACACGCGCCAACATATGCGGCCAAGTCATTTTGCCCAAAGAAAGCGTGATATCGGCGCGCGCCTTCATATCGCTTGGAAAGCCGTCAGCCGGACCGATGACAAATAGCGCATCGCCACGATTTGTATCGCGCCAATGGCTGATATTCTCAGCCATTTGGCGGCTCGTCCAACCGGCTCCTCCTTCATCGAGGAAAATAGAGAACCCCTTATGCGCGTCCAGCGCCGCATGCAGTTTGGCGGGCGCATCATGATGGTCTTTAATCTCGGTAAGCTGCAACCCGTCAAGGCCAATGGTGCGGCCGCTTTTGGCGATGCGCGTGGCATAATCGTCATAAAGCGGCGCCGCCGCCGTGCCACGCATTTGCCCGACAGCCAAGAGGCTTAGGCGCATCGGCTTTACGCGGTTAGGCCAGCCGAATGTGTTTCGGCATCGGGATTATAGGCAGTGGTTTCGGCTTCAGTGGCCCACATTTTTTCAATGCCGTAAAATTCGCGCACTTCCTCGCGGAAAATATGCACGACCACATCACCGGCATCGACCAAGACCCAATCGCCGGTCTTTTGACCTTCAGTGCGGATATTCTTCTCGCCATTTTCTTTCAGCTTGCGCAAAAGATGGTCGGCCAGCGCGCCGACATGACGTTTTGACCGGCCCGTGGCCACGACCATATGGTCGGCCAAAGCCGATTTCCCGCTCAAATTTATGGTGACGATATTCTGCGCCAGATCATCATCAAGACTGGTCAGAACCATTTGGTGAAGCGCGCCTTCTTCGATATCGGGGCGTTTCGTTTTTGCCTGCGGCTGCTTGTCAGTCAGAGCGTATCCTCACTTTGCTTGACATGATTGGTGTGGCAATTATCTGCCACAAATTTAGATTAGCCCATATTGACGGGGCAATTCAATCGCCGTTTTTCGGGTCTTTTTGTCGGCTGTTTTTGGCCAATGATTTCGTGCCTTTGCCGCCTTTTTTTGTGGCGTCTCGCAAGCGCGAGGAGGCGAGCGATGAGCGCGCGCCGTCCAAAACAAGCCAGGCCGGGGCTTGGTAAAGCGGCAATTGCGCCGCCGCCGCAGCGGGTAAGCGCGCCCAGTCAAATGCGCGCGCTGCGGGCGATAGGGCGGCCTTATGGGCAAAGCCCGGGCGCGGATAAACCGCCATCGGAATCTCAGCCATCATATCTTGCCAATTTTTCCAGCGATGCATTTGCGCCAAATTATCGGCCCCAATAAGCCAGATAAAATCAACATGGGGGTAAGCGGCCTTTAAGGCGCGCACCGTATCAATGGCAAATCGCGTATTCAGCTGCGCCTCTTCATCTGTCACGATAAAGCGGCGCGCTTCGGGTAACGCACCGACCATGCGCTGCACATGAGCAAGGCGCGTTTGCAACGGCTCGGGCTGATGGTTTTTCAGGGGGTTTTGCGGGCTGACCAGCCACCATACATAATCGACCCCCAGCGCGCGCAAGGCCGCTTTGGCAACCAAAGCATGGCCCTGATGCGGCGGGTCAAAACTGCCACCAAACAGCGCCACTTTGGCACCGGCAAAAAACTTGGGCGGGGCGGGGGCGCGCATCGGCTATTTGGGGCGCGTTTGGCCGCTGCCACGCACGGCATATTTGAAACTGGTCAATTGTTCCAGCCCAACCGGCCCGCGCGCATGAAAACGTCCGGTGGCAATGCCAATTTCGGCGCCCATGCCAAATTCGCCGCCATCGGCAAATTGGGTTGAGGCATTATGCATCACAATGGCGCTGTCCACGCGGTTTAAGAAATCCGCCGCCGCGTCATCATTGGCGGTGATAATGGCTTCGGTATGGCCTGAGCCATATTGGGTAATATGCGCGATCGCCTCGTCTAGGCCGGTGACGGTTTTCACCGCAATCACCGCGTCGAGATATTCCTCATACCAATCATCTTCCGTGGCCGCGCTGACGCGGCTATCGGCTTGCTGGGCGGCGTCATCGCCCCGCACGGCGCAGCCTGCTTCCAATAAGGCGGTGATGAGCGGCGCCAAATGCGTGTCGGCGCAAGCCGCATCAACCAGCAGCGTTTCAGCCGCTCCGCAAATGCCGGTGCGGCGCATTTTGGCGTTGAGCAAAACCGCGCACGCCATGTCCAAATCGGCGGCGGCATGCACATAAATATGGCACACGCCGTCAAGATGCGCGAAAACCGGCACCCGCGCCTCGTCTTGCACGCGCCCGACCAAACCCTTGCCGCCGCGCGGCACGATAATATCAATATTGCCGTCCAGCCCGGCCAGCATCATGCCGACCGCAGCGCGGTCAGGCGTATCGACAATTTGCACGCAATTTTCGTCCAGACCGGCGGTTTTCAAAGCGCGGGCAAAGCAGCCATGAATAAGCCGCGCCGAGTTTTGAATTTCTGATGAGCCGCGCAAAATAACGGCATTGCCCGATTTTAAGCACAAAGCGGCGGCATCAGCCGTCACATTGGGGCGGCTTTCATAAATCACCCCAATCACCCCCAAGGGCACCCGCACACGGGTGATGTCGAGCCCGCTCTCCACCTGCCAGTGCGCGATGGATTGGCCGACCGGATCATCAAGTTTGATAATGGCTTCCAGCGCCTGTGCAATGCTTTCGAGACGCGCTTCATCGAGCATGATGCGGTCAAGCCGCGCCGCCCCGACATTTTGCGCTTCGGCCAGTTTCATATCCTGTTGATTGGCGGCGATAATATTGGCGGCATCGGCGCGCAATTCATTGGCGGCTTCTTGCAAGGCCGTGTTTTTAGCATCGGTCGGGGCGATGGCCAATTGGCGTCCGGCGCGGCGCGCTTTCACCCCAAGCTCTGCCATCATGGCGGCCAAACCCTCATCACTTTGTCGCGCTTCACTCATTTGCTATCCTGCCTTATTGTCCCTTTTCGCTTTGCGCGGCGTGCAACACCATATCGTCGCGATGCACCATTTCATCGCGTCCGCGATAGCCCAGCGTGTCATGCACGGCGTCGCTCGATAAGCCAACCATACGCTTTGCTTCTTCGCTTGCATAGGCAGATAGGCCGCGGCCGATTTCTTGCCCGTCAGCGTCCAAAAGCGCGACGCAATCTCCGCGCTCAAACTGGCCGTCCAAACCGGTCAATCCGACCGGTAAAAGCGATTTACCGGCACGCAGAGCCGCCACCGCCCCGGCATCGAGATGCAAAGAGCCGCCGGGCTGCAAGCCTCCGGCAATCCAAGCGGCACGCGCGCTATGGGGATTATCATGCGCCATGAAAACGGTTGAGCGCGCGCCTTTGGCGAGCGCGCTGAGCGGGGCATTGTCGCGCCCGCTGGCCAGCACCATATGACAGCCCGCCCGTTGGGCTATTTCAGCCGCCTGTAATTTTGTCACCATGCCGCCCGAGCCGTGACTGGAGCCCGTGCCGCCTGCCATCGCCTCAATATGGGCATCAATATGGCTGACATGGTCGATAAAATTGGCGTCTTTATGCTGTGTCGGGTCGGCATCATATAGCCCGTCAATATCCGACAATAAGATAAGGCAATCAGCCGACACCATCGCTGCCACCCGCGCCGCCAAGCGGTCATTATCGCCATAGCGCAATTCTTGTGTGGCGACCGTGTCATTTTCATTAATGACCGGCACCGCGCCATGCGCCATTAACGTGGTCAGGGTTTGGCGCGCATTCAAATAGCGACGGCGTTGTTCAGTATCCTCTGCCGTCAGCAAAATCTGCGCCGCCGCCAAGCCCTGTTCGGCCAGCGCCGCGCGCCAGCCTTGCGCCAGTTCAATTTGACCGGCTGCGGCGGCGGCTTGGCTCTGCTCAAGGCTCATCTGGTCGCGGGTCAGGCCGGTGCGGGCAAAGCCAAGCGCGGCATAGCCCAGCGACACCGCGCCCGATGTCACGATGATGAGCTTTTTACCGGCGGCGTGATAGCCGGCCAAATCGGTAGCCATGGCGGCCAGCCATTGATGGTTGAGCGCCTCGTTTTTGAGCAGCAAAGACGAGCCGATTTTGACCACTAATGTTTGCGCGTTTTCAATCTCAGGGCGCATCTTATTGCTCCTGCAAAGGATGCCAAGCGTCGGACGCATCAGCGCTCTCAGCGTTTTGAGTTTTTTGGGCGCGCGCATCATCGCTTGGCTCCTCAGCCTGCCCGTCAATCTGAATCGCCAGCGCGTCAAACAGCATTTGCAAGCCATCGCCGCTCACCGCCGATATGGCCATAATTTGACTGTCGCTCTCACCCGCGACCTCAGCCGCCAGCGCTGCGTGCACGGCCTCAAGCCGGTCGGGCAATAGCGCGTCGGTTTTGGTCAGGGCGATTAATTCGGTTTTGGCCGCCAGCCCCTCATCATAAGCCGCCAGCTCGGTGCGAATGGTGCGATAGGCCGCCAGCACATCATCTTGCGTCGCATCAATCAGATGCAGCAAGGCGGCGCAGCGTTCCACATGGCCCAAAAACCGATGACCGAGACCGGCGCCGTCTGCCGCGCCGGCAATCAGACCGGGAATATCGGCCATTACAAATTCGCGTCCTGCCTCTTGCCCGCCTTTTCTATCGGGCGGCCCGACCACTCCCAAATTCGGGTGCAAAGTGGTGAAAGGATAATCGGCAATTTTCGGTTTGGCGCGGCTCATGGAGGCGAGCAGGGTCGATTTTCCGGCATTGGGCAGGCCGATAAGACCGATATCAGCAATCAGTTTAAGGCGCAGCCAAATCCACGCATCGCGGCCTTCTTGGCCGGGATTGGCATGGCGGGGCGATTGATTGACCGGCCCTTTGAAGCGCGCATTGCCAAACCCGCCATTGCCGCCTTTGGCGAGAACCGTGCGTTGGCCAATCGCGGTTAAATCGGCCAGCAGGGTCTCATTATCCTCGGCGAAAATTTGGGTGCCGACCGGCACGGAGAGAATTCTATCGGGCCCGTCAGCGCCCGAGCGATTGCGCCCCATGCCATGCACGCCGATACCGGCTTTGAAGTGCTGGCGATAGCGATAATCAATAAGCGTGTTCAGCCCATCGACACATTCGACAATCACATCGCCGCCGCGACCGCCATCGCCGCCGTCAGGGCCGCCAAATTCAATATATTTCTCGCGCCGAAACGACACGCAGCCCGCCCCGCCATCGCCGGAGCGAATATAAACCTTCGCTTGGTCGAGAAATTTCATTGTCTCATCCTCTGGCTTCAAATTAGCGGCATTTGCCGCAAAACAAAAAGCCCTCAAAACAAAAAAGGAGATGACGTTCCGGTCATCTCCCTTAATTCATATGACCGCCTTTTCGGGCAATCATCTTAACATGCATGCGCCCGTTATTCTGCCGCTTCGGCCAATGGGGCAACCGAGACGACTGTGCGCCCGCCACGGCTTTGTGAGAATTGCACATTGCCTTCAATAATGGCGAAAATCGTATGGTCTTTGCCAATGCCGACATTATCGCCCGGGTGCCATTTGGTACCGCGCTGGCGAATGATGATGTTGCCCGGAATCACGTGCTCGCCGCCAAATTTTTTGACGCCAAGACGACGACCGGCACTATCGCGACCGTTACGGGATGAACCGCCTGCCTTTTTATGAGCCATTTATCTTACTCCTCTGCAGCGTCGTCTGCTGCGTCAGCTTTGGGGGCGGCCTTTTTGGCAGCCGCTTTAGCTGAAATACCGGTAATCTTCAGCACGGTTTCGTGCTGGCGATGCCCTTTATTGCGGTGGTAGTTTTTGCGACGCTTAAACTTGATGACGCTGATTTTATCGGCGCGCGCTTGCTCCAGCACTTCGGCTGTTACACTGGCACCGGCAACCATGGGTTCACCGATTTTCGGCTCTTTACCGGCTTCGCCCAGCATCAGAACCTCGTCAAATTTCACCTTATCACCGGCTTTGCCATCGAGCTTTTCAATGGCGATAATATCGTCTTTGGCGACGCGATACTGTTTGCCGCCGGTGCGAATTACTGCGTACATCGGTTTGTCCACCTTCGTAAAAATCTATGCCGCGCGCGCCAAAACCAGCCCTGATCGGCAATTAAGCGGCGAATATACGCAAGCAAACGCGCAAGTCAAGTCACAAAAGCCAAGTCACAAAAGCCGGACATGCCGCTTTGAAGAGCGTGCCTGCCACCGGCTTTTAAGCCCGGTTTCAGTCTTAATAATACAATATAGAATGTAGATAATAATAATTACCATTGAAAACTTGTTAATTATACGATACAGAGAGGCAGTTTTGATACAAGGCCCGAGAAAACCATGCCCAGCCTGACCCATTTACAGCAATTAGAAGCCGAGAGCATTGAAATCATGCGCGAAGTGGTCGCGCAAGCCGAAAATCCGGTCATGCTCTATTCGGTCGGTAAAGACAGCGCCGCCATGCTGCATGTTGCCAAAAAGGCGTTTTTCCCGTCGCCGCCGCCTTTTCCTTTGCTGCATGTTGATACGACTTGGAAATTCCAAGAAATGTACAAATTGCGCGAAAAAGCCGCCAAAGAGGCCGGTATGGAGCTGATTGTTTATAAAAACCCAGAGGCCGAAGCGCAGGGCATTAACCCGTTTGACCACGGGCCGTTGCATACGGATATGTGGAAAACCGAGGGGCTGAAGCAAGCGTTGGATAAATATGGCTTTGACGCCGCTTTTGGCGGGGCGCGCCGCGATGAAGAAAAATCGCGCGCCAAAGAGCGGGTGTTTTCATTTCGCAGCGAAAACCATCAATGGGACCCGAAAAACCAGCGTCCGGAAATTTGGTCGCTTTATAACGCCCGTAAAGCGCAAGGCGAGAGCATTCGCGTTTTCCCCATGTCGAACTGGACCGAGCTTGATATTTGGCAATATATCCGGCTGGAGAATATTGAAATTGTGCCGCTTTATTTTGCCGCCCCGCGCCCGACTGTTGAGCGCGATGGGTTGTTGCTGATGGTCGATGATGAGCGCTTTCCCCTCAATGAAGGCGAAGAGCCGGTAATGCGCTCCGTGCGGTTTCGCACTTTGGGCTGCTATCCGCTGACCGGCGCCGTGGAAAGCGAAGCCGCGAGCTTGAACGAGGTTATTCAGGAAATGCTGCTGACCACCACCTCGGAACGGCAAGGCCGCGCCATTGACCATGATGCCAGCGCCTCAATGGAAAAGAAAAAACAGCAGGGTTATTTCTAATGGTTGACGCACAAAGCTATCAGGCCGAAGCGCTTATCGGCCAAGACATTGAAGCCTATTTGGCGGCGCATGAAGAAAAGACCATGCTGCGTTTCATCACCTGCGGCAGTGTCGATGACGGCAAGTCAACGCTGATCGGGCGCTTGCTCTATGACAGCAAAATGATTTTCGACGACCAGCTCAGCGCCCTAAAAGCGGCGTCCAAAAAATCCGGCACGCAGGGCGAGGCGATTGATTTCGCCCTTTTGGTTGACGGGTTGGCGGCTGAGCGCGAGCAGGGCATTACCATTGATGTGGCCTATCGCTTTTTCGCCACTGAAAAACGCAAATTCATTGTCGCCGATACGCCGGGCCATGAGCAATATACCCGCAATATGGTGACCGGCGCGTCAACCGCCGATTTGGCAGTGCTGCTGGTTGATGCCCGTCAGGGCATTTTAACCCAAACCCGCCGCCATGCGTATCTGGTTCATTTGCTGGGCATTAAGCATATTGTGCTGGCGGTCAATAAAATGGATTTGGTCGATTTCGACCAAATGCGCTTTGACGAGATTGTCGCTGACTTCACTCATTTCGCGGCAACGCTTGAAATGACTCCGCCTTTGGCAATTCCGATTTCGGGGCTGGCCGGGGATAATATCACCGAGAAAAGCGCCAACACCCCATGGTATGCGGGGCCTGCTTTGCTGCCGCATTTGGAGACAGTGGAATTGGCTGAGGACGCAGCGCAGCAAGCGCCTTTCGCCATGCCGGTGCAATGGGTCAATCGCCCGAATCTGGATTTTCGCGGCTTTTCAGGTCGCCTCGCCGGTGGCACGGTAAAGCCCGGCGATAAAGTGCGTATCGTGCCATCGGGTAAAACCAGCACCATCGCCTCGATTGTCACCATGGCGGCTGATGCCAGCCAATGCGATTTAGCCGAAGCCGTTGCCGGCCAATCAGTGACGCTGACCCTAAAAGACGAAATTGACTGCTCGCGCGGCGATGTGATTGCCGCTGCCGATAATCCACCGCTTGCCGCCGACCGGTTTGAAGCCAGTCTGGTGTGGATGGATGAAACCGAGACGATGCCCGGGCGCGCTTATGAATTACGCATCGGCACACAGGCCGTATCGGCGCGTATTCAAGCCCCGAAATATGCGGTCAATGTCAATAATATGGAACATTTGGCCGCCGCCAGTTTGGGGCTGAATGAAATCGGTGTCGTTGAATTGGCAACCGACCGGCCGGTGGTGTTTGCGCCTTTTGCCGACAGTCAAAAGCTTGGCAGTTTTGTGCTGATTGATAAGCTGACCAATGCCACAGTGGCCGCCGGCATGCTGCATTTCTCTTTACGCCGCGCCCATAATATTCATTGGCAAGCCGTTGATGTGGACCGCGCCGCCCATGCCGCGCTCAAGGGTCAGCAACCGAAAATTCTTTGGTTCACCGGTCTTTCCGGTTCGGGCAAATCGACCATTGCCAATGCGCTGGAGAAAAAACTCCACGCCAATGGCAAACATACATTCCTGCTTGATGGCGATAATGTGCGCCACGGCCTGAACAAGGATTTGGGCTTTACCGATGCCGATCGCATTGAAAATATCCGCCGCATTGGCGAGGTTGCCAAGCTGATGACCGATGCCGGTCTGATTGTGTTGACCGCCTTTATCTCACCTTTCCGCGCCGAGCGCGATATGGTGCGCGCGCTGGTGCCTGCGGGTGATTTCATTGAAGTGCATGTGGATACGCCGCTGGATGTGGCGGAGCGCCGCGACGTAAAGGGGCTGTATAAAAAAGCCCGCGCCGGCACATTGAAAAACTTTACCGGTATTGATAGCCCCTATGAGCCGCCCGAAACGCCTGAGATTGTCGTCAATACGACCGAGCTTAGCGCCGATGAAGCGGCTGATGTCATTATCGCCTATCTCGATAAACACTGAACCGGCTTGTCGCCCGCGCAGATGATTAATCATGCGGGGTGAAAATAACCCGCCCGACAATTTCGCGTTTGGCCATCATGGCAAAGCCGTCGCGCCAATCGGCCAGTGGAATTTCGGCATGCACATGCGGGCTGATTTTACCCTCTGCCGCCAATTGCCAAATCGCGTCTTGGTTTTCCAAGCCTTTTTCGCGATTGCGGCGGCCATATTCACCGGCGCGCACGCCGACCACTGAAAAGCCCTTTATCAAGGGCATATTGACGCCGATTTGAGGAATCCGTCCGGCGGCAAAACCGATAACCAAAAGCCGTCCGTCCCAGCCAATGCAGCGCACGCTTTCATCAAACACATCGCCCCCGACCGGATCGTAAATCACATCGGCCCCGCCGCCGGTCAGTTCTTTCACTGTCTCGCGAAACCCGTCATTTACATTCAGCACGGCTTCGGGGCTGAAGGCCGCATCAATGATTTTCAGCTTGGCGTCAGATGAGGTCGTGGCGATAATTTTGGCGCCCAGATATTTTCCCAAATCAACCGCGGCCAGCCCGACGCCGCCGCTCGCGCCATGCACCAGCAGCCATTCATCTTTTTGCAATAGCCCGCGCCGCACCAGCCCGACATAGGCGGTGAGGTAAGCCGAGCCGGTGGCGGCAGCTTTCGCGAAATCGAGATTGTCGGGAATTTTGCGCAAGCGGTCTGCTGGCATAATCATATATTCGGCAAATGTGCCAAGCCCGCCGCATATCACCCGATCGCCAAGCAACCAGCCGTCAATATCAGCGCCCAATTCGGCAATCTCACCGGCGCCTTCCATGCCCGGCGAAAACGGCACGGGCGGCTTTAACTGATAGCCGCCATGGGTCATTAAAAAATCGGGATACCCCAATGTCGCGGCGCGGATTTTAACCAATACCTCGCCCGGCCCGGGTGTTGGCGTGGCCATGTCTTCCAGCGCCACACCGGCCAAATCGGCCAATAACGCATTTACTCTCAAAGCCTTCATCGGCTTTACTCCTTTTTGTCTCGGGCCGCTTGCAGGGCCTCGAAAAAGCTTCGCGTATCGTGTTTTTGCCAATCCGCTGAGGCGCTGGTTTGAGCATCGAAAGCGGCGATTATTTCATCATTGCGCTCTTCGGCCAAATGACGTGCCGCATAATGCGGGAAAATATAAAATGAGCCCTTCTTAATCTCGGCCAATGTATGCGCGCCAACGGTCTCAACCGCATAAGGAAAAAAATCCCCATCCATCGGAAAGCTCGGGCGCGGCAGTTTCGGCCCGCCGAATTTTGCTTGCCGCCTGGTGCCCGAATTGCCGATATCGGTTTGCGTCCAACCGGGACAAAGCAGCGACACGCTAATATGCGCGGGCAATTCCATACGCAACATGCCGGTATAGCCAAGCACGGCGGCCTTTGATGCATTATAACCGGCCATACGCGGCATCGGCCAACCGATAGAATTTTCCGACGCCGTATTGCAAATATGCGCTTCGTTATCTTGGTCTTTGAAGCGGCGCAAAAATTCCATGCACATATTCCAATTGCCGAAAAAATTGACCTCAAAAATCCAACGCAAATCGGCATCATCCATTTTGGGCGACGAGACAAGACCGGCCCCGACACCGGCATTATTGAACAATAAATCGACATGGCCGAACTCGGCCCAGGCCGCATCGGCGAGCTCTTTAATATCGGTTTCTTGGGTGACATCGCATTTACGGCCAATAGCGCTGACGCCCATGGCCGCGATTTCTGCGGCGGCTGCATCGCAGGCCTCTTGGTCAAGATCGGCAATAACGACATGGCATTTTTCAGCCGCCAGTGCTTTGGCAATATCGAAACCAATGCCGTTCACACCGCCGCTAATGACGGCAACCTTATCGGTAAAATCTTGCATGGGGCGCTCCTGATTGTTCGCAAAAAACGGACGATCGGTAAAGCTTAGGAAAAGGCCGTCTCCGGCGCAAGGCGCACGGGGGTCGCTGGCGACCCCCTTCGGTAAGGGGCAATGCAGGCTAAGGTTCACTGCGTTCACCAAGCCTTTATAGCCAAGGCGACCGCGCCTTTATAGCGCGTCTCAGTGAGTTTACGTTGCAAACTCACTTCGCTTGCGCAAGGCGGGCGGGGGCCGCTAAAGCGACCGCGCCCTTATAGCTTGGCGGAGAGAGAGGGATTGGGTAAAAGGGCTTGGCTGTTTACGGCCTTAGCCCGCCTTCCCCCAGCGCCGCCAGCGTTAGCTGGCAAGTCGGCGAACCGGAAAAAATAATGGCGGAGAGAGAGGGATTCGAACCCTCGGTACGCTTGCGCGCACAACGGTTTTCGAGACCGCCCCGTTCAACCACTCCGGCACCTCTCCGTCTTATGGCGATAGCCACGTCGTTTGTATAAAGCCTGCTTCGTGACTTGCAACAAAAACTCATCAGCATGGTGCCAAATTTGGGGTTTGACCCTGCCTGTGTCGGCGCAGTGTTCTTGCGTTGGGAAACGGGCTGTGTCACGCTTTGGGGTGCGACACGTTAAGATGACGAAGGGAATAAATAATGGGTTTTTGGTATTTAATGGCAGCCGCGGCGCTTGCCACATTGGGGGCCGGGTTTCACGGCATTTTTGGCCGACGCTTATATCTTGGTGAAATCCGCAAAGGGGGATTGCCGGAAAGCACCGTGACGCTGAGCACAGTGTCTTGGGATATGTTTACCGTTTTACTGCTGGTCTCGGCTCTGACATTGGTCAATGTCGCCTATAATCCGTCTAATGCGTTAATGGTGCATCCGGTGGTGATGATGAACTTAATGGGCGCGGCTTTGTTTATCGGTCTGGGCTTTGCCGGTCATAAAATGCTCATTCGGCTGCCCGGGGCTTATTTAATGGGCGCGACGGGCGGCTTGGCGCTGTTGGGTCTTTAATGCCGCTATTAAGGTCACGGCTAAAGGCTTGCCCGATGCTTGCTGTGACGTATAATCATGACGCACGCGTCATTTTTTGAGGATTTGCCATGGAATCGCTGTCAGAAACAATTCAGCCGGAAGACAATAGCTATCGGCCGCCGCACATGAAATATGAGACCCCTGCGGGTTTTGACCTGATGGATATTATGGCCTTTGCGGCGCATGGCCAGCCATATGAATATTTTCACACTTTACGCGAAAAAGCGCCGGTCGCGTGGTGGCAGCCGCCCGCCGACACCGATATTGCCGGCTTTTGGTCGCTGTCGCGCTATGAAGATGTCAAAAAATGCGACCTCGATGCCAAGACGTTTTCGTCCGGCACGGGCGGTATTTTAATGGGCTATAGCGCGCGCCAGCAGGGGCCGAAACGCCTTAGCGGCGCGGCGCTGAACTCAATGATTAATATGGACCAGCCCTTTCATATTCCGCTGCGAATGGCGCATCGGCCCTTTTTCACGCCCGATTATATTGCGCATTTGCAAGCCCGGGTTGAAGGCGAGGTAGATCGCCTGCTGGATAATCTGGAAGCGATTGCCAAAAAGAATGACGGCAAGGTCGATATGGTGACCAATTTTTCTGAATGGCTGCCCATGTATACATTATGCGAAATGCTGGGCATTGATGAAAAAGACCGCCATAAAATTGTGCGTTGGATGCATTATTTGGAGAACGCGCAATATATCATTTCAAATCCCAATGCTAAAATCAGCCCGATTTTCATTATGAAATTCCTCTGGAATATCCGCCAAATGTTCAATTACGGCCAAAAGGTTTTGCAAGACCGCCGCAAAAACCCGCGCGATGATTTATTGACGGTGATTGCCACCACTGAGGTTGACGGCGAACCGATGGACCAGTCTTATCTCGACGGCTCATGGCTGCTGATTATTTTCGCCGGCAATGACACGACGCGCAATTCTTTGTCGGGCACAATGCGGCTATTGACGCAATTTAAAGACCAAAAGCAAATGCTATTGGATGACCCCAATCTGGTGCCCTCTATGGTGCCGGAAGCCTTGCGTCTGGTCTCGCCGGTCATGTATATGCGCCGCACGGCTTTGGCCGAGGCCACGTTTTCCGGTCAGCAAATTCTGCCCGGTGAGAAAGTCGTCATGTATTACGGCGCAGCCAACCGCGACCCTGATGTGTTTCACGACCCCGATAAAATGGATATGCACCGCAATAATGTGCAAGACCATTTGGCATTCGGCACCGGCCCGCATGTATGTCTCGGCCAACGCATTGCCAATATGCAGCTTGAGACCGCTTATCGGCGTATTCTTGACCGTTTCCCGAATGTGGAATGGACCGGCAAGCAGAGCCATGCGCCGAATAATTTCGTCAATGCCATTTCGCATTTGGAAGTCGATTTGGGCATAAATTAATGCGGTTTAAGCTCCCTCCTTTGGCCAAAAAATGGATGGTGCGGAGCGCGCTTATTTTACTGTTGCCGGTGGCAGGAGTGCTGCTCAGCATCATTTATGTGACAGGTAAAATCGCCTTTTACGAACAGGCCGATAATGCCGCGCGCATGGCCTCAAAAGCGGCTTATCTGAAATCCATTAGCGGGCCCGCCCCAACCAATGCACCCGATTTGGTGGTGATTTTATTCGATGATTTGGGTTATGGCGATGTCGGTTTTACCGGCAATCGCCTGATTAAAACCCCGCATATGGACGCGTTGGCGGCCAATGGCATGGTGTTGGAAAATTACTACGCGCCCGCGCCGGTCTGTTCGCCCTCGCGTGCTGCTATGTTGACCGGTCGCATGGCCCCGCGCGCCGGACTGACGGTTGTGCCGTTTCCGTCCGGCTCGCCGCTCGACCGGCTTAATCGGTTTTTCAATAATCCGGTGCGCTTGCCGCGTGAAGAAATCCTCATTGCCGATGTGTTGCAAGCCGGTGGCTTTCACACGGCGATGGTCGGCAAATGGCATATGGGCGACCATGATAAATCCGTGCCGACCGAGTTCGGCTTCGATAAATTTTTCGGCACTTATTATTCCAATGATATGAACCCCTTCACGCTGGTCAGCGGTCGGGCGGGGCAGGGCGAAACCATTACCCATCAAGCGCCGGTTGACCAAACCACGCTCAATCCGCTTTATGCGGAAAAAGCCGAACGCTTTATCGCGGACGCGCCAAAGGACAAGCCGCTATTTTTATATCTCGCGCATAATTTTCCCCATGTGCCGTTTTACGCCGCGCCGCATGAGGCCGGCCGTTCTGAAGCCGGTCTGTATGGCGATGTGGTGCAGGGTCTCGACGATACGGTGGGCCGCATTGTCGCCGCCTTGAAAGAACGCGGGCGGTTCGACAATACGCTGATTATCATCACCAGCGATAATGGCCCGTGGTGGGAAGGGCGCGGCATTGGCCGGGGCCGTAAAGGTGTCAGTTTTGAGGGCGGCGTGCATGTGCCGTTTATCGCCCATTGGCCAAAAGCCATTCGACCGGGCGCCTCTGATGCGCTGGCCATGGGCACGGATTTATTGCCGACCCTATTGGAGGAGTTGCAATTGCCCGCGCCGCAAGACCGCCTATTGGACGGCAAATCCATCGCCGCCACTTTGCGCGGCGGCGACAGCCCACATGCGGTTTTATATTATTATGCCGCCGGCACATTAATGGCGGTGCGCGACAAGCGGCATAAATATCGCGCCCGCAAGCCGGTGGTCTATCCCACTGACCCGGTATCGCTTCCGATTTGGCAGGGGCAAGGCCCGTGGCTGTTTGACCTGCAGGCTGACGCGCAAGAGGCCTATGACATCTCCATGCGCAAACCGGCCATTGCGGCTGAGCTCAAAGCTGTCATGGACGCCAAAAATGCTGAAATGGCCGCCAATCCGCGCGGCTGGAAATAAGCGCGCGCTTTGGGGCGTCAAAGGGCGCGACTTGAGAAATCTTTGGCCATTCATGCGCCCGTAAAAGATCGAAAATGTCGCATTATCGCGCCGCAAAGTAATAAAAAGTCTTTTTATGACAACGCTAGACATTTACCTTTTCACAAGGCGCTATTTCTACAATAATAATGACGAAGGTTGAGATAGCGGAAGAAGACAAAGAGGCAGCAATGGCAGCAGTAAAAAAAACCAAAACCCCCAAACCCTCGCCCAAGCCAACAAAGAGCGGGCTATCAGATGACAAGCTGATTTCAATCTGGGCCGATATGGCGCGTATTCGTCGGTTTGAGGAGCGCTGTGGCCAAGTTTATGCAATGGGCCAAATTGGCGGCTTTTGCCATCTCTATATCGGCCAAGAGGCCGTGGTGGTAGGCTTGCAAGCGTTGACGCAAGCCGGTGACCAGACCATTACCGGTTATCGCGACCATGCCCATATGCTGGCTTGCGGCATGGAACCGGGGCGCGTCATGGCTGAACTGACCGGTCGCATGGACGGCTATTCCAAAGGCAAGGGCGGCTCCATGCATATGTTCTCGGTCGAGAAAAACTTTTATGGCGGGCATGGCATTGTCGGGGCGCAAGTGCCGCTGGGCACCGGTCTGGCTTTCGCCAATAAATATCGCGGCAATGACAATGTTGCCTTTATCTATTTCGGCGATGGCGCTGCCAATCAGGGGCAGGTTTATGAAAGCTTTAATATGGCCAAGCTGTGGAACCTGCCATGTCTCTATATTATTGAAAATAATCGCTATGCCATGGGCACATCGATTGAGCGCGCCTCATCGCAAACCGATTTATCGCAGCGCGGTGTGAGCTTTGATATTCCGGGCGCGCAAGTCGATGGCATGGATGTCGAGGCGGTCTACGCGGCCGGGCAAAAAGCCGTGAAACATGTGCGCGCGGGTAACGGCCCGTTTATTCTCGAAATGCTGACCTATCGCTATCGCGGCCATTCCATGTCCGATCCAGCGAAATATCGAAAGCGCGATGAAGTAGATAAAGTGCGCGAGGAAACCGACCCGATTAAGGTTTTGGAAGGCCGCTTATTGGCACGCGGTTTGGTTGACGAAGCGACGATTAAGACGCGGCGTGACGCGATTAAGGAAGAGGTGGAAGTGGCGGTCGATTTCGCGCTGTCGGCAGATTTGCCGCCCGATAGCGACTTAATGACCGATATTCTAGCGGCCCCGTCTGAGGCCGGAGGAGACCATCATGGCCGTTAAAATTCTGATGCCGGCGCTGTCACCGACGATGGAGAGCGGTAAAATCGCGCAATGGCTGGTCGAAGAAAATGAAACCGTCGCATCGGGCGATATTCTGGCCGAGATTGAAACCGATAAGGCGATTGTTGAATTGGAAGCCATTGATGATGGGGTGGTCAGCAAGATTTTATTTGAAGCCGGTCCCGACCAAATCAAGGTGAACCAGCCGATTGCGGTTTTGCTGTTGGATGGCGAGGATGCCAGCGCGGCGACAGCGCTGATGCAGCAAGATGACGCGCAAGCGCCGCAAGATGCGCCGCAAGATGAACCACAAGACGCACCGCAACATGCCGACCCAGTCACGCCGGTTGACGCTCAACCGGTTGCAACCCAAGTCGCGGCGGAACTGACCCTGCCTGCCGACACAACATATCGCGAGATTGCCATGCGCGAAGCCTTGCGCGATGCGTTGGCCGAAGAAATGCGCCGCGATGACGATGTCTTTATCATGGGCGAAGAAGTGGCGGAATATGAGGGCGCCTATAAAGTCACGCAAGGCCTGCTTGATGAATTTGGCGGCCAGCGGGTGATTGATACGCCGATTACCGAACACGCGATTGCCGGGCTTGGCACCGGCGCGGCGTTTTCCGGTCTCAAGCCGGTGGTCGAATTTATGACCTTTAATTTTGCCATGCAGGCGATTGACCAAATCGTCAATAGCGCGGCCAAGACGCGCTATATGTCGGGCGGGCAAATTTCCTGCCCGATTGTTTTTCGCGGGCCCAATGGCGTGGCCAGCCGCGTGGCCGCGCAGCATAGCCAAGACTATTCGAGCTGGTATGCCCATGTGCCCGGCCTGATTGTGCTGAGCCCGGCCAATGCGTCGGAAGCCAAGGGCTTGTTGAAAGCCGCCATTCGCGACCCCAATCCGGTGGTGTTTTTGGAACATGAATTGCTCTATGGCGAAACCGGCCAAGTGCCCGATTATGATGATTATGTTCTGCCCATTGGTCGCGCGCGCATTGTGCGCAGCGGCGCTGATGTCACTTTGGTCGCCTATGCGCGTGGCGTGGCAATGGCGCTTGAGGCGGCGAACGCTTTGAGCAATATCGGCTTGGAGGCTGAGGTGATTGACTTGCGTAGCCTGCGCCCGCTCGATGTCGATACGGTGATTGCGTCGGTTGAAAAGACCAATCGCATGGTGACGATTGAAGAGGGCTGGCCGATTTGTTCGATTGGCTCGGAATTGGCGGCGCAAGTGCAACGCCATGCTTTTGACGCGCTGGACGCGCCGATTGAGGCGGTTAATGGCGCTGATGTGCCGATGCCCTACGCCGAAAATCTGGAGCGTTTGGCCTTGCCGCAAGTCGCGCAAATTATTGCTGCGGCCAAGCGTGCCGCCTATTTCCGCGATGCGACGGCGTAACGGCAATGAGCGATAACCGCATCACCGCATCACCTTTGGCGCGCCATTTGGCGCAGCAAAGCGGCATTGAACTGGCGCAAATTACCGGCAGCGGCCCAAATGGGCGGATTATCAAGCGCGATATTGAGGCAGTACGCGACGGCACAGTCACATTGGCGCGGCCTTCTGCATCACAGGTTGCAACGGGGGCTGCATCTTCTGGTGCCCCGGCTGACGCCGCAACAGGGCAAATGCATAGCGGCATCATGCCGGCGCTGCCCGATGCGCGGGCCTATTATACGCCAGGCGCTTATGACGAACTTCCATTGGATATGATGCGCGGCGCGATTGCGACGCGGCTCACCCAGTCCATGCAGCAAATCCCGCATTTTTATCTGACCCGAAGCCTGGCCCTTGATGCGCTGATGGATTATCGCGCGCGGGTGAATTTGGCTTTGGCTGAGCAGGGTGAAAAAATCTCGCTCAATGACCTTATTGTGCGCGCTTGCGCTTTGGCATTAATGGATGTGCCGGAGGTCAATGTGTCTTTTGCCGGTGACGCTATTTTGCGCCATCATCACGCCGATATTGGCGTCGCCGTGGCGCTGCCCGAAGGTCTCATCACGCCGATTGTGACGCGCTGCGATGAGAAATCCATTCGCGCCATTGGCGCAGAGATTAAAGATTTGGCGGCACGCGCCGCCGAGAAGCGGTTAAAGCCGTCTGAATATGAAGGCGGCAGTTTTTCCGTGTCCAATTTGGGCATGTTTGGCATTGACCAATTCACTGCTGTCATCAATCCGCCGCAAGCCGCTATTTTGGCGGTTGGCGGGCCGGTGCAAAAGCTGCATTTGATTGATGGTGACACTGTGGCGCAAACGCAAATGCGGGTGACATTATCATGCGACCACCGCGCCATAGACGGCGCTATCGGCGCGCAATTTTTGGCGACGCTGGCTGAATATATTGAGCAGCCGCTGCTGCTATCACTTTAGCCGTAAGCGTTAAAGCCGTGCGCCAAGCCCTGGCTGGTCATTTGCACCAAGCGTTGGCATTGCCGCAAATCAGCCAAAATACGTTGCGGCTCGTCTGTTCTGCCCGCCTTTTCGGCGCGGCCCGATTTGGCATTCCCGCTTTCGCTGGGGCGATAAGTGGTGGTTAAAATATCAATGACATGGGCCAGATCGAAATTGCAAATGCGCTCCATAATCTCATCGCGGGTCGCGCCGGGGGGCGCATTGACCGGCAGGGCGGCGCAGACAAATTGCGTGTGCATTAAAATCGCCAGCCGAATCCCGTGAAACAGGATTTGGTTTTGCGTCGCGCCGTCGGTCTCGCCCGATAAGCCCAGACTGACATCGCTTTTTTCGCCATGCATAATGCCGGCCAATAAATCGCCATCGGCGCGCAGACGATATAATAATTGGCGCAATTTCGGATTGGCATTGCGCTGATAAAGCTGGTGCGCGACGACGCGATATTGCCAACGTGTCGGCTGATTGCCTTGCGCGATGGAGCGCGAAATCCAAAAATTCGGATCTTGAAAATCGCCATAGGCCGCCAGAATTTGCAAATGCGTATTGCTCCAACTGCTCAGCACCATATCCATAATGGTGCGCCCGCGCGGGGCATGGCGGAAAATCATATTAAAGCGGTTCGGGTCAATCCGACCGGCGCGCCCAATGCCGAAAATCACATTGGTCGGTATCGCCAATTGCTGCAAAATCGCATTATGCGGAATGGCGCGAATGCGCCGCGGTGTAAATGTTGACTGCGCCAATGGCCCGCTGGCTTGGCGAATTTCGGGGCGCGAGCCTGACGGAATGAGGAAGTTGCGCGCAAAGCCCGACAGCATGTAGCGATAATCATCATCATGATACAGGCTGTCCTGCTGGTTGATGACTTCATTGTAAAAGTCCCAAACAAAATCGGCATCAGCATAAAACTCATCATCAGCCGCCATTTCGCTCGGCTGAAAACGCGCACATATGAGTTGCAGCAATGACGCCTCGCCCAACCGGTCATTGCCAAACCATAAAAAGCCGTCACCGCCTTGAAAGCTAAACTCGTGGGTGAGGGCGATATTTTGTCGGCGGAAACGCTCAAACACCCAGGGGCTCATAATATAATCCATGCGTTGGGTCAGCGTGCCCGGATGGCCGCCGCGCCCAATGGACTCGCCATGCGTGTTGAAAATCAGTGCGCGCATATCGGTCAGGCCGGATTCGGAGATGGCGGTGGCGAGATGCGATTGCAGCCGCTCGACCGCCAACACCGCCGCAATTTGTCCCATAAAGCGACCGGCATCGGAAAAGCCGGTTTGCACGGCAACCACGCCGCGCCGTTTGACATGGGCGCGATAGGCCGGTTGCTCGAGCATTTGCGCGACCACGCGACCACCATTTCTGAGCGCGTGCGGGGTCTCAAATAAAGGTGAAATATCCAATTGCGCGGCCACGCCATAGTAGCGCGCCAGTGCCAGCGCGCTCAGCACAATACTGGCTTGGTCGCTTTCAGCGATGAGAAAGCGTATCGGCATATCTCGGTCAATGCTGTTGAGAATTTGCGCCGCCAAAATGAGCTGCCGGTCCACTGTGCCGTCTTGCGCATCAAGCATGGCAAAATCCGATTTAATCGGTTTCACCCGCTCGGCGAATTTTGAGACGCGGCGCAAAAATGTGCGCGAGTTTAAGCGGTCATCGCCGGTCACCGATATATGGGCGCCAATGGCCGTCAAGACTTGCTGGGCATTGACCCGCAAATGCAGGCGCGCCGACCCCATGCCACAACGCATAATATGCGCTTTCAGCACCAAACAGGCTTGCTTGGTTTTGCTGTCATCGGCCTGTTTGATGGCGGCGTTGAGATATTTCAGCGCCGGAACGGTATCGAGCCAACGACCGGCTTGCGGCATGGTCAGGATTTTCGCCGCCGCTGCAAGATTATCGGCTTGGCTCAAATCTTGCGCGAACGCGTCTTTCTCGTCTTGGGCAATGCGCAAAGCGGTTTGCGTCGCCGCGATGAAATCTAAAAGCCCTTTTGGCGCGGCTTTACCCTCAGCGGCAATGGCTTGCGCAATCTCTAAATAATCAGCCAGTTTTCCGGCTTTTTCGCTGAGCTTCAGGCGAATCGTATCGGTCCATTGAATGTCGCGCCGCCCGTCCAAATCATAGCCGACCCAACTGGCGACCGTGATTAATTGCGGCGTCAATTTCGTCCATTGGGTCGGAAAGCTCTTGGCGGCTTGTTTGATGATGGCCGCATTGGCGTCATCAATCACCCGATGCATGGTGCGGATACAGTTTTGCGCCTCATCATGCTCATCGCTGAGGCGCGGCGGCTCGTTGCGAATAATGCCATCAGCCGTCAGCTTGCGTGGTGCTTTGGCACCGCTGGCGGCTGCCAAAACATGCGCGCGCATGGCGTCGGTCATGGCGAATGTCGGATGCGCTGTGGCAACCAGCCCAATGGCTTCGCTTTCTGCCCATTTACGAAAGGCCGAAAATCCGGCTTTGGCTTTTTGCCGGATAATTTTATTGAATTGGCGTCGCCAGCTTTCAATCTCGCCCAGTCCGGCGCGGTCGGTCAAACGCTTGCCGCGATCGCGTGCCGCGGTTTGGCATAAATCGGCCAGAATGTTTTCCATTTCCGCCAGGCTCAATCGTCCTGCCGCCAATTCATCAGATAAACGATAGGCCAATAATTTGGCCGGATTGGTATGCGGGTCGTGCGCCCGCAACGGCAAATATTGCATCAATTGCCGTTTAAGGGCTGCGGCATTGTTAAGGGCTTGGCTCATGTTTTTTCCTTAAGCCTGAATTTGTCTTTCTGCATAAGCGCCCAGCTTGTTCCAATCACCGGCGGCGAGCGCGTCAGCGTCAATCATCCAGCTTCCGCCAATGCCCACCACATTGGGCAATGCCAAATAGTCTTGCATATTTTCGCGATGAATACCGCCGGTCGGCATGAAAGAAATATCGGCCAAAGGTGCCGACATGGCTTTCAGCATGGCCGTGCCGCCATTGGCACTGGCGGGAAAAAATTTCTGAATTTTATAGCCTTGCTCATAAGCCGCCAGCGCTTCGCTGGGTGTCGCAATACCGGGGAAAACCGGCATGGTGGCTTGCTTGAACAGCTCAAAAAGGGTCGGGCCGGTGCCCGGCGAGACCAAAAAATCACTGCCGGCTGCGCAGGCGGCGTCAAATTGTGCGGCACCGGTAATCGTGCCTGCGCCAATATGCAAATCCGGGCAGGCCTTGCGCATGGCGGCAATCGCCGTGGCGGCATGGGCTGTGCGAAAGGTTACTTCCAATGCGCTAAACCCGACCTTGCCCAATGTCTCGGCCAGCGGCACGGCTTGTTCGGGAGTATTGATGGTCAATACCGGAACAACGGGACAGGCAAATAAATCGGGGTTCTCGCTCATTTTATTTCTCATTGTGTAAATAATGCGCCGCCGCGCCAACCAGCGGGGCAAGCGGGTTAACCAAAAGGCGAATAGGAATGTTTTGTAGATAATTGCCTTCCGGCCAGACCGAGGCGAAGCGGCCAATGGTTTCTTCTTCGCGCATGAAGTTGAGCAAATGACGCGCCACGCCACCGGCGACAACAATGCCGCCCAATGAGCCCCCGACCAGCGCCATATTGGCCAAGCTCGAGACAATTGCATCGGCGCGTATTTGGCAAATATCGCGGCACAAAGCGTCGCCGCTCTCGGCCCGTTCGATAATTTCTTGCGGCCCGAAATCAGGCGCGGCGCAGCCATGCAATTCGGCCATCGCCTTGGTCAGTTCTTCCAAATGCGCGCCGCCGCAAATCCGCTCGACCGAAATCGCCTGCGTGTGTTGGCTCAGAATACGCATTATCTCGCGGTCCAATTCATTGCGCGGCACGAAAAGACTGTGGCCACCCTCGGCGGCAATGGTCTGCCAGCCGCCATCGGCTTGCGGCACAAGCAAGCATGAGCCGAAACCTGTGCCCGGTCCGGCGACTAAAATCGGTGCTTTCTCAGCGGTGCGTCCGGGCTTAAGGTTGATGTAGCTGTCATCGCCAATATGGGTCACTGAATAGGCCATGGCGGTGAAGTCATTCATCAGACAGACTTCATCTAGCTGACAGCTTTGAGCAATTTGCGTGGCATTGAGCTGCCATGTGCGATTGGTGAATTGCACCTCGCCATTATTAATCGGCCCGGCGACAGCCAGCACCGCCAATGACGGACGCATGCCGATGCGGTCGACAAATTCATTCATCGTATCGTCAAAACGATCAAATTGATGGGCATTGAATTTCTCGAAATCGGAAATCACAATGCCGTGATCATCTGTCGTGCGGGCAATGGCAAAACGCGCATTAGTCCCCCCAATATCACCCACTAGAAACATTTACCCCTCCTCAGGCGCCACAAGTGACGCCCCTGTTTCTGCCGAACCGACGCCGGTTCTTAATGTGTTGAACAAATTGCGTCCCAAGCCCGGGCCGTCATTAGACAGGGGCGCGGTCGCAATCTGGCGTTGTGTCAAATCTGCGGCGCAGCTTAAAACGCCGCTCTCGCTATCAAGGCGTATTAAATCGCCATCGTGTAATTGCGCCAAAGGCCCGCCATGCGCGGCTTCCGGCGTTACGTGAATGGCGGCGGGCACTTTGCCCGACGCGCCCGACATGCGCCCATCTGTTACCAATGCCACCTTAAAACCGCGGTCTTGCAAGACGGATAAGGCCGGCGTCAGCTTGTGCAATTCCGGCATGCCATTGGCGGCCGGACCTTGAAAGCGCAGCACAATAATCGCATCGCCGTCCAATTGACCCGCTTCAAACGCTTCTTGCACTGCATTTTGATCGTGAAAAATCCGCGCCGGTGCTTCAATGATGCGGTGCGCTGGCTGCACGGCAGAGACTTTGATGATGGCGCGCCCCAAATTGCCGTCAACCAAACGAATACCGCCTTCGGCGTCAAACGGGGTGGCGCAATCGGCCAGAATTTCGCGATCGCCGCTTTGCGTCGCGCCATCGCGCCAGATAAGCGCGCCGTCTTCCAACACCGGTTCTTGGCGATAGGCGCTGAGGCCGTGGCCGACAATCGTGCGAACATCGTCGTGCAATAAGCCATTATCCAATAGGGTGCCGATAACAAAGCCAATGCCACCGGCGGCATGAAAATGGTTCACATCGGCTTGGCCATTGGGATAAATCCGCGTCAGCAACGGCACGATTTTCGACAATTCATCGAAATCCTGCCAATCAATGATAATGCCTGCGGCGCGCGCAATGGCGGGCAAATGCAATGTGTGATTGGTTGAGCCACCGGTCGCCAATAGGCCGACCATGGCGTTGACAATGGCTTTTTCGTCAATGATATCGGCCAGTGCCGTGGCGTCGTCGCCATAAGATGAAATCGCCGCTGCGCGCTGGGTGGCGGCGACAGTCAGTGCATCGCGTAAGGGCGTATCGGGCGGAATAAAAGCGGCCCCCGGCATATGCAAGCCCATAAATTCCATCAACATTTGGTTGGAATTGGCGGTGCCGTAAAATGTGCATGTGCCGGCGCCGTGATAGCTGTCGCATTCGGCCTGCAACAGCGTCTCGCGACTGGCTTTGCCCTCGGCATAGAGCTGGCGAATCCGTGCTTTCTCGCTATTGGGCAGGCCCGATGCCATCGGCCCGGACGGCACAAAAATCGCCGGTAAATGCCCGAATTGCAAAGCACCGATAAGCAGACCCGGCACGATTTTGTCGCAAATGCCCAAATAAAGCGCCGCATCAAAACTATTATGCGACAGCGCAATGGCCGCGCTCATCGTGATGACATCGCGCGAAAATAACGACAATTCCATGCCCGGCTGGCCTTGCGTCACCCCATCACACATGGCCGGCACGCCGCCGGCAAATTGTGCCGTGGCTGTGCAGTCGCGCGCCGCGTCGCGAATAATATCGGGATAACGATGATAGGGCTGGTGGGCCGACAACATATCATTATAGGCGCTGATAATGGCGATATTCGGCCATTCGCCGCCCAACATGGATTGCTTGTCATGCACCGGACAGGCCGCGAACGCATGGGCTTTATTGCCTGCCGACAGGCTGTCGCGGCCTTTCGGCGCGTCGCGTGCGGCGGCAACATCATCTAAATATTGCTGGCGCGTGGCCGCCGAGCGCGCCGCAATGCGCGATGTAATGCGTTCAAGTTCCGCGTGCATTAGCCGTCTCCCTGCAAAGCAAAAATCTGCAGGCGCGGCCCCAATATAGCCGCCGCGCGACCGATTGGGCTGTCATTGGCCGGCGCGGCCAGACAGGCGCGCAGCAGGTCAATTTTGCTGTCGCCTTTAATGATGAGATAGGCTTTGCCGCTCAACCCCAACATGCTGCCGGTAATCGTCATGCGCTGAAGATAAGCGCCGGTGACCGGCGTTTGCGGCGCGTCAAGGCCGCCGACTAGAAGCGGGGCATCGGCGCGGCTGACAATTTCATATTCCGCCGCTTCGCAAAACCATGACGCCGTATGCTTATCCGGCCCCATGCCCAAAACGCTGAGCGCCGGTTTCGGCAGGCGGCGATATTGCCGGTCGAGTTCGACCTCGGCCTGATGCGGGGTCAGCGCGCCGTTCTTCATCGGCAAGAAATCGGCTTGCGCGGCGCGACCGGCCATCAGGCTGCGTTTCACCAAAGCGGTATTGGAGCCGGCATCATCTTCATCAACCCAACGCTCATCAACCAGCGCGATATGAATGTCGCCCCAATTCATCTCTTCTTGTCCCAAAGCGGTATAAAAATCGCAGGGCGAAGAACCGCCTGACAACAGCAGGCTGCAAGGGCCGGCAGCCGACAGCACGGCGCGCGCATCTGCTACCAATGCCGCCGTCATGGCTTGATTGCTATTAAACAGGGCAATGTTTTGCGCCGCTTGGGTCATTCCGCGCTCACCCCATCCCACCAAGCGCGGCCGTCGCGGTCGAGCAATAGCGATGCCTGCAACGGCCCATCTGTGCCGGCGGCATAATATTCCAATTTTTGACCGGCTTGGTCCCATGCCGATAATAATTCATCAGTCCATGCCCAAGCCGCCCGCACTTCTTCTTGTCCCATAAACAAAGCCAAATTACCGCGCACCACATCCATCAGCAGACGCTCATAAGCGTCGGGATATTTGACCGCAGAAAAGCTACGTGCATATGACAAATCAAGCGGTATCGAGCGCAGGCTCATATGGCCGGGGCCTGGCTCTTTTACTTGCATATAAAGCTGCATGCCCTCATCGGGTTGCAGGCGCAGCACCAATCGATTGGGTTGATTGCCGCCCTCGCCGAATAAATTATGCGGTGTCGATTTGAATTGGATAACAATTTCCGAGCGGCGTTCGGCCATGCGCTTGCCGGTGCGTAAATAAAACGGCACGCCGGCCCAACGCCAATTGGCAATCTCGGTTTTAATCGCCGCATAGGTTTCGGTGCGGCTGTTTTTCAAATTATCGGGCAGGGCGTCCAAATAACCCGGCACGCGATTTTCATCGACATGACCGGCATTATATTGCGCGCGCACGGTTTGCTCACCAATATTCTCGGCCTCAAAGCCTTTCAGCGCGCGCAAGACTTTGATTTTCTCGCCGCGCACATTTTCAGCGTCCAGACTATTGGGCGGCTCCATCGCAATCAGGCAAAGCAATTGCAGCAAATGGTTTTGCACAATATCGCGCACCGCGCCGGCGCTGTCATAATAGGCATCGCGGCCCTCAACACCCAAGCTCTCAGCCACGGTGATTTGAATATGGTCGATAGAGCGGTTCGACCAAAGCGGTTCAAACAGCATATTGGCGAAGCGCAGAATTAGCAGGTTTTGCACCGTCTCTTTGCCGAGATAATGGTCCATGCGGAAAATATTGCGCTCTTCAAAAACCGCGCCGACCCCTGTGTTGATCTCATCAGCGCTTTGCAAATCCGAGCCAATGGGTTTTTCCAAAACCACCCGCGCCGCATCATGGCGCAGACCGGCATCGCGCAAGGCTTCGCAAATCGGCACATAAAGATGCGGCGCAACGGCGAGGTAAAAAATGCGGGGGCGGCCATCTGTGGCCAGTTCCTTTTCGACCGCCTTCCAATCGGCATTGGCGTCGGTGGCGTCGATTTCGTAATAGCACAGCAATTTGGCGAAGCGTTGCCATTGGGCTTCGGGAAATTCCTCAGCGACACCCGGGGCGCAGCTATCATGCACCATGTCCAAAAAGGCGGCGTCTTCCATCGCGCCGCGCGCCACGCCGATAATCCGGCATGAGTCGTCAATCTGTCCGTCGCAATAGCGGTGAAATAATGCCGGCAAAAGCTTTTGCCGCGATAAGTCACCAGTGACACCAAAGATAATGATGTCAAATGGCTCGACGGGCACGAATTCTGCCACGACAGTCTCCTTCACCAAAATTGAGTGACAAATTAACGCTATGATGACAGCGTTGTCAAACAAGATAAAATATTAGTTGAGCCGCGCCGATGGGGCGTGGCCCCGCGGTCACACTATTTGCTTAGGGGCAACTATCGCGCACAATAATTTGCGTCGCAAACTCAAATTGAGACGCTTTCAAGCGATCTGAATGTATCCAATCAATGAGTTTTTGCGTTGAAAGATGCGCCATATCATCTATCGGCTGTGCCAGCGAGGTAATGGTCGGCCACATTGAGCGCGCGAAAGGGCTGTCATCAAAGCCGACAACGCTCAGCTCTTCGGGCACTTTTTTACCGGCGCGCAAGGCGGCGACAATCGTGCCAACGGCCATTTCATCATTGGCGGCGAAAATACCCGTCACATTGGGGGCTTTTTTGGTCAGTTTTTCAAAAGCCCTAAAGCCCGATTGCATGGAAAAATCACCGGCCAAGCGCAGCACGCTTTTCTTGGGGATATCCGAGGCTGCAATGGCTTCCCAAAAACCGGCTTCGCGCTCCAGACTGGCGGCGTGACTGTCCAAGCCGCTGATAAAGGCCAGTTGTTTATGGCCGCGCTCGATGAGGAAATCGGTAATGCTGCGTCCGGCATCTCTCTCATTGATAAATACATTAATGCCGTCTTTTTTCTTTTTGCCCGGCGAGATAAGCGCATAGGGAATACCGCGCTTTTTTATTTCGCGTATCACGGAATTATCATCACTGACGGGCGGCGATAAAATCACCCCATCGACTTCATAGCGCAGCAAATATTCCAATAGGGCATGGCGATAAGAGCCCTTTTTGGGTTCCAATTTTTCAGCCACGGCATAATAGCCTTGCTCCGAACAGGCGCGGCGCATGCCATCATAAATTTCCGATAAATAATCCGTATTCGGATTATCGTGAAAATGCGAGATGACGAAACTGCGTTTGCTGGCCAATTGACGCGCCGAGATATTCGGGCGGTAGCCCAAATCGCGCGCCACACCCAAAACCAAATCGCGTTTTTGTTGGCGCACATTGGGGGAATTATTAAACACACGCGAAACCGTTTTTATGGAAACGCCGGCATGTTCGGCGATGTCCTCAATCGTATATTTTTTATTTATCGTCATTTTCGAAAAATTCCTCCCCTATCATTAGCCAATGTTCGCGCTATCGCAAGCACCAAGCCGGGCATGCGATAGCGCGCGCGGCCCCCTAAACCAACTGTTGATTATCGGGGGCAGCTGCGGCTTGTCGCGGGCGTTGCGCGATTGGCGACCAGTTCGATACGGGTCAGGCTGAGGCGCATCGCCCCGTTTGTTTCCAGCAAAACCGGTGCATTGACCGCGCCGGCGTTCAACCCTTTTTGGGTGAAGCAACTTAGCGGCACGGCGAGCTTTCGCCATTTGCCGGTGCCTCCGGCTTTCAGCATTTGCGTGATGTCGAGCTGAGCGCCGCAATTATCGCCGCAGCCCATCGCCAGCAATACGGCGGCAGTGGGTTTTTCATCGAGCCGGAAATGCATCACCAAATCCAGCGCAGCGGCTTTGCCCAATGCGGTCAGGTCAATCTGACGATGCGTTTGCAGGCTAATGAGGCCGCGCCCATCGCCGCGCCAGCTTATTTGGCGAGCATCTTCTTGGGCGCGATAATCAATCCCGCGCGAGGTCAACACCTTACCCAGACTGGCCGATAGGAAAGGCTTGGACGGGGTTTTCCAATTGGAACTGTCGCCCATGAAAAAGCCGAAAGGCGCTTGCGTTTCGCCGCGCGCCATCAATACGCCGTCGAAATTTCCATTTGGCGCGCTGATGCCCGCATCCTCGGAGAGCGATGCCGTTTTAACCGCATCGCCATATCCCAAACCGAAGCCGAACGGGAATTGAACGCCGCTTGTGCTGGATTTATCAATCGGTTCGCCGCGCCCGTCAGATGGCCAGCTAAAGGATAATTTGCCGGTCACATCATAAACGGCTTGGCCATTGGCATCGGCCGCCAACACGTCGGCAATGCCGCCGCCTTGCGTGCCAGGCAACCAACCGACAATAAAGGCGTCGGAGCGGTTAATATGCGGATTGACCCAAAGCGGGCGACCGGTCAGAAAAACCGACACGACCGGCAGGCCTTTATTTTGCAAGGCGGTCAGCTCGGCCAATGCCGGGCCATCGTCAAATTCAAATACCACATCGCTCATATCGCCTTTGAATTCGGCATAGGGCGTTTCGCCAAACACATAAATCACCAGATCGGGTGTGCCGCGTAATTGCGCGGCTGTGGCGGCGAAGCTGATTTTACCACCGGCTTTGGTGATGGCGGTTTCCAGCCCGTCATAAATTGTCTCGCCGGTTTCAAACTCATCATTGGCATTATCATCGCCCTGCCAAGACAGCGTCCAGCCGCCGGTTTGTTGGCTCATGGAGCGTGCCGCCGCGCCGACTACGGCAATATGTCCGCGTGGGTCAAACGGCAAAAGGCCGTCATTATTTTTTAACATGACCAGAGATTTGCGAACCGCTTGGCGGCCAACTTCTTGGTGTTCGGCTTGGCCCAAAGCGGCGCGGTTCACGGCGGCGCGTTTGGAGGGCAGACCGGCGTCAAACAGACCGGCACGAATTTTAACCGTCAAAATACGCGTCACCGCCTCATCGAGGCGCGCCATTGGTACAGTGCCGTTTTTAACTTGCGCCAGCAGCGTCTCATAAATGCCTTTCCAGCTATCGGGGGCCATATACATATCGACACCCGCCAGCAGCGCGTCGGGGCAATCGGTTGCGGTGCAGCCCGGAATTTCGCCATGCCCGTTCCAATCGCCAATCACGAAGCCGTCAAAGCCCATATCGTCGCGCAGCAAATCAGTCAGCAGACCTTTGGCGCCGTGCATTTTCTCGCCATTCACACTCGAGAAAGAGGCCATAACGGTTTGCACTTCATTGTCTATGGCGGCGTGATAGGGGTAGGCGTGAACTTTTTTAATGTCGCCCAGCGTGCCGATTGTGTCGCCCTTATCAATGCCGAATTGCGTGCCGCCATCGCCGACAAAATGCTTGGCCGTGGCCAGCACGCGCTTATCGCCCAGAAAATCATCTTGGTCGGGCGTGCCTTGCAGGCCTTGCAAAATCGCCTCGCCCAATACGGATACTAATTTTTGGTCTTCCGAATAGCTTTCATAAGCGCGCCCCCATCTATCGTCGCGCGCGACCGCCAGAGTCGGCGCAAAAACCCAATCCAGTCCGGTGGCTTTGACTTCATGCGCTGTCACCTTGCCAATGCGGCGCAGCAAATCGGCGTCACCGGTGGCGCCCAAGCCCGAATTGTGAGGGAAGATAACTGCCATTTGTAAATTATTATGACCGTGAACGGCATCAGTGCCCCACAGCAAAGGAATACCCAAACCGCCATCTGAGGTATCGGTTGAGGCCAGCCAATAGGCGTCAGCCGCATCAATCCATGCTTGCCAGCTTGCCGTTTTGCCGCCGCCCGGGGCAGAATTGCCGCCGTTCAAAACCGAACCGAGATTATAGTTTTTTGCATCTTCCGGCGTGACTGTTGAAATATCACCCTGAATCACTTGGCCGATTTTTTCTTCCAAAGTCATTTGTGCCAAAATGGCCTCGGCTTGTTTTTGTGCTTTATCGGCCGGGGCACAGCCCAGCAGAAAAAGCCCGGCAAGCGCGCCGATGAGGCCGGATTTATAAACCGCATGTGACAGATTGCGCGTCGGTTTCAAACTGATATTTTTCATTTTCTTGCCCCCCAAAGTGCAGGCGGCCAAATGCCGCTAAAAGAAAATACGCAAAAGATGACAGCGATGTCAATTGAGCGACCATCGGCCCTCAAGCGGCGGCGTTTTTGATGCATATTTTACCGGGCGCGCGCGCCTTGTTTTGGGCGTGGCAAGCGGGCGGGCTGGATAATTTTTTGAGATTTCTCGGCCATAACTCGGCCATAAGCGGGTTTTTGAGCTGCGCCCACCCCTCCAAATGATTGATATAAAATGGCTTATCGAGATTGTGTGAAAAAAATGACAACGCAAGACTTTTTTAATTGACAGCGATGGACATTTTTTTGTTTACTTTACGCTACCTGAATTGGGAGATTTGGGGACCGCTGCGAAATTTGGGTGGCGGAGTCAATTGTTAGGGAGTTGTGAAAACATGCGTACCATGTACAAGGCGTCATTGCGGCGCAAAATGATTACCAGCGTCTCGGCGACTGTTATGGCTGCTTTAACGGCAACCGCGACGGCGCAAGAGGCTGAAGAAGTGACGGATGAGGTTGTTGTAACCGGTATTCGTCAAGCTTTGGAAAGTTCACTCGATGTTAAGCGCAATGCCAAAGGCATTGTCGATTCCATCTCGGCTGAAGACATGGGTAAATTCCCTGATTCAAACCTGGCTGAATCTCTGCAACGAATCACTGGGGTTTCAATTGATCGCGATCAAACCTCAGGCGAAGGTAAAACGGTTACTGTTCGTGGGTTTGGGGCAGATTATAACCTTGTTACTCTCAACGGGCGGAGTATGCCGACTTCTACCCTTGGCAACTTTGCTGGTGCACCTAGCTCGCGGTCCTATGATTTTGGTAATCTAGCTCCAGAAGCAGTTTCGCGCGTCGACATCTACAAGACTTCCAAGGGAAGCATTGCATCTGGTGGTATGGGTTCAACAATCGATATTAGAACAACAAGGCCGCTTGACATGCCGGGCTTTAATGCCTCAATCGGCATGAAATCAATCGATGATGAATCTCATGATGGATCCGAAAATAAGGAAGTTTCGGCGATACTGTACAACACTTGGTTCGACGACCGAATTGGTGTGGCGCTAACCGCGATACGGTCTGATCTGAGCCACACAGTTGGTTCTTTCAGGCATCAATGGAGCGCTTTTGAGGCTTTCGGCGATCATTCGACCCCAGGTAATGATGAGGAAGAAATTACCAATCATTTCGACAATACTCCTTACAGCGCTGGTTCTTACGGGGATATGGTAAACAACGAAGGAGGATTGAATGGTCAAGGCCTCCCCGATGATACTCTTATGTCCGTGTTGAATGGCAATACCGGTTATCACATTGATGAATTAGAACAAGAGCGAAATAACTATCAGCTAACCTTCCAGGCGCGACCCTTAGATGGTTTAACGGTTACCTTGGATACTACTAAATCAGAACTGGAGCATGAGGTTACCTCAAATAGCATTGGTATTTCTTATGTGGATGCAGCGGCGTCGCGTTTTGGTTTGGTAACAACATTTGGGCCAGGTAACCCCGCCACGCCTCTGACTCTAGAATTTTTAAACCCTACTGGCGGCTATGACGCAGGCTGCAATTACGACGCAGGCGTAGGTCGCTGTTTGGAGGGGATTGATGGCGTATCAAATACGGTTGGTTATCAAAATAATGTTACCGAAGTTGAGACGATGGGTATAAATATCGAGTGGGATGTGAATGAACGTCTCTCTTTGGCCTTTGATTTCCATGATTCCTCTTCGGAGTCGTCACCGATGAGCCCATATGGTTCCAATGCTTACATTGGTTCAGATAGTCTGGCCCACCAATTCACTCAAATTGATTACACTACTGAGATACCAGTAATTACGCTGGGCAATTATAACGCTGGTTTGGCTGGAATTGGTGGTGATAATCCGATTAGTCCCAGTACCCGCTTTCTTACGGGGGCGGGAAATGTTCGGTCGTTGATGGTCAATGATATTGAACAGGCTCAGGTTAATGGTTCTTACGATCTTTCGGGCTCGGATTTGAGTTCGTTTGCCGATGTGGTTAAATTCGGTTTATCAAAAACCGAGAATTCGGTGCGAATGGCTTTCGGAGAAAACCAAGCCCCTAATTGGAATGGTGTAATTGCGAATAATTTTGACGCTTGGCCTTACTTCGCTGGGGACACGGCCGTTGAATTGTTCGACAATGTTGTTCCATTGCAACCGTTTTTCTCGGGATTAGAGGGGGCGGATCAGATTTTTGGTTCGATTATTATGCCTTCCTATGATCAGTGGTTTGGCGCTTATCAAATGGCAACAAATCTTCAAATGAACAAACACTATGCGGACAGCGCTGCGTATAAGCCGTCTCTTATTTGTGGAACGAATACAGTAGCTGGTTGCGCCAGCATCCCCTACACGACCGACCGAACCATCAAAGAAGAGACGTCGGCTCTTTATGCTGAATTTAGCAAAGATTTAAATCTCTTCGACCGAGATGCCTCTGTTGTCTTCGGACTGCGTTATGAGAATACCGACGTCACTTCGTTGAATTTAGTGACTGAATACGGCAGCATGTCGACCAACGGGGATAAAACAAATGCCATTCCTTCGGGAGGTAGTATTGTTTCCTCAACAGAGGGCGGCTACAATTATCTCCTGCCTTCGGTTGATTTTGACATTGATATTCTTGACGACGTCAAGCTCCGTGCCTCGTACAGCCAGACAATTGCTCGTCAGACATATGACCAACTAGCTGGGGGCCAAACCATAAACCCGCTATTAGGAAATGTTAAACAAACCCCTGGCGGATTTACCGGCGGTGGTAACGAGGGAAATCCAAACCTTAAACCATTTGAAGCAGACAATTACGACGTATCAGCTGAGTGGTATTATGGTGACGTTAGCTATCTGAGCGTCGGGTATTTTGCGAAAGAGGCTTCAAACTGGGTTGGTACGGCCAATAAGTACATCCCAGTCCAGGGGCTAATTCACCCGACATTTAACGAGGAAGCAATTTTTAATATCGCATACCCTTCAGCATCTGATCGTACGGAAACGATTGACGGCTTCGAGCTTGCTATCCAGCATGACTTTAGCGATTACAATCCTTTTCCGCTGGATCTAACTGGTTTTGGTTTTATCGTAAACGCTACGTTTGTTGACAGTGACGCTTCCTATGATGATGCGGTTGCCAACTCGGAAGCGGACAATCAATTCGCTGTTATCGGTATTAGTGATAGTCGAAATGTGATCGCTTATTATGAACGTTTTGGACTTTCTGCTCGTGTCGCGTACAACTGGCGTGATCGGTTCTTGAACTTTTCGGGATCTTCCTCGGGTTATACCGGCAAATACGAACAGGTAGATGCAAACCTGACCTATGCAATTCCAGGAACGAACTTGGCCATTTCATACGATGGAATCAATCTTAACGAGGCAGGGCGTGAAACCTTTGAGCGGAACAATCCCGCATATAAAACATGGGTTAGTGCTGGCCACGCAAAACACATGGTTGGATTGCGTTGGAAATATTAAGGCTTAAATCTTCTCCCGATTTATAGCCATAAAGGGGCGGGGCTTTTATGACCGTTAGGTCAAATGGGCTCCGCCCCTAAAATTTGCGGTGTCATAATCACCAAGGGGAGCCCGTTTTTTCCAGCTTGTTCTTGCAGCCCAAACCAAAAGTGTTCTTCACAGGTGCAGTACGATGAACCCAATTCAACTTTTCTTTATTTCATTATTCGCTATTTCGCTAAGTAAACCGGCCCAGTCGGAAACACTGCCACAGCCAGATTCGAATAATTGGAAATTAGTTTGGTCAGATGAATTTGACGGCGACACATTGGACTTAACCAAATGGTCGTATGAAGATGATTGCTGGGGCGGCGGCAATGAAGAGCGCCAATGCTACACGAATGAGCTCAAAAATGTTGCAGTACTGGAAGGCCATTTGGTGATTTCTGCGCGAAAAGAAAAAACCCGGGGATTCGCTAATACGCGCGCTGCTAGAGACGGTGAAGTGCCGCTTGCGGGGGGCACGAAGCGCTATCAAAGGGTCAAACGGCCGTTTTCGTCGGGCCGCATTGTGACGCGCAATAAGGGTGATTGGAAATATGGCCGTATTGAAGCGCGCATGAAATTACCGACCGGGCAGGGCATGTGGCCAGCCTTTTGGATGTTGCCGACCGATTATGCTTATGGCGGTTGGGCGGCGTCCGGAGAAATTGATATTATGGAAGCCATTAATTTGGGCATGACCTGCGAGACCTGTGATGGCGGTCGGGAAGACCGCGTCTATGGAACGCTGCATTATGGCGGGCGCTGGCCGAAGAATGAATATTCGGGCAACAGTATGCATTTGCCTGCGCCGGTGGACGGGTTTCATACTTATCGAGTCGATTGGAGCGCTGGGCGCATGGATTGGTATGTCAATGATGTGCATTTTTCAACCAAGACGCATGACCAATGGCACACGAAAAATGTCAAAGGCGAGCCGGGTTTTGACGCGCCATTCGACCAGCCCTTCCATGTTATTTTGAACCTCGCCGTTGGCGGTAAATGGCCTGAAGGCGAAAATAATGTCGGCTATTTTGCTTCTGACTTTCCAAAATATATGATGGTCGATTATGTGCGTGTCTATCAATGCGCTGCCGACCCGCAAACCGGTGAAGCCTGCGCGGCGACAAGCGACGCAAAAAAATAGACGCTTGATAATCATTTATATTTGCGCCAGTATTTAGACAAATGACAACGCTGTCACATTTTTCTCCAAATGTGCCGGAACAGGGGGAGGAGAGACCATGCTTTCATCACTGGATTTAACCGTTATCGGGCTTTATGCCTTTATTTTGCTGAGTGTAGCACTTTATGTGTCAACGCGGAAAAGTACGGCAGATATGTCGAGCGAGGATTATTTTCTGGCCGGCAAATCATTGCCCTGGTGGGCCATTGGCGCGTCGCTGATTGCCGCCAATATTTCAGCCGAACAAATCATCGGACAGTCGGGACAAGGTTTTGTGGTCGGCCTCGCCATTGCGGCCTATGAGTGGCAAGCGGCGATTGTGCTGATTATTGTCGCCAAATATTTCCTGCCCATTTTTCTGGAAAAGAAGATTTACACTATGCCGCAATTCCTCGAATTGCGCTTTGGCCCGACGATTAAATCCATGATGGCCGTGTTTTGGGTGGTGCTTTACACCGCAGTTAATTTGACTGCCGTTTTATGGCTGGGTGGCCTCGCCTTGAGTGCGCTGACCGGCTGGAATGTTATTGCCGCCATGACGGGGTTGGCCGCTTTTGCCGTTATTTACTCGCTTTATGGCGGGCTGAAAGCCGTGGCACTGACCGACATTATTCAAGTGGTGGTGCTAATCGCCGGTGGCTTTGCGATTACCGGTATTGTGCTGTCTATGGTTGGTGACGGTGCCGGCATTTTTGCCGGATTGGGCACGCTGATGGGTGAAATTCCCGGCCATTTCAAAATGATATTGTCGCCTGATAATCCGAGCTATAATAATCTGCCCGGTATTTGGACGCTTTTGGGCGGCCTCTGGGTGCTGCATTTTTCATATTGGGGCTTTAATCAATATATCATTCAGCGCGCGCTGGGGGCTGAAAGCCTCGCCGAAGCGCAAAAAGGCTTGGCATTTGCGGCGGCGCTGAAATTGCTGATACCGGTGATTGTGGTGATACCGGGCATTGCCGCGCTGTATTTGGCGCGCGAAGGGCAATTGGATATGGCGCGCTTGGCCGCCAGTCCTGACTCGACTTATGGCATTTTAATGGGTCTGGTGCCCGAAGGCCTGCGCGGTTTGGTGTTTGCTGCCTTGATTGCCGCGATTGTGTCGTCACTGGCATCCATGATGAATTCCATATCGACGATTTTCACCATGGATATTTATCGCGATATGATTGCGCCTGACCGCTCTGAAGCGCATTACGTGAGGGTCGGTCGCACGACCTCAGCCATTGCCGTCATCATTGCGGTTATTCTGGCCCGCCCCTTTCTGGGCGGCATGGAAAGCGCGTTTCAAGCCATTCAAGAATATACCGGCTTTATTGCGCCGGGCATTGTCTCGGTGTTTTTGCTGGGCATGTTCTGGAAAGGCTGTAACGCCCAAGGTGCCTTTGCCATGTTGATTATTTCCGTGCTTGCCAATATTGCGCTGAAATTCATCACCCCGGATTTGGCTTTTGTCATTCGCATTTGGATTGTCTTCCTGGCCTGTTTGGTGGTTGGCTATGTCGCCTCGACAATGGCCAAAGCCGAAAGGGAACGGGCGATTGAATTGAGTGGCATGAATTTTGTGACGACACGTGGCTTCAACCGCTCGGCGAGCGCATTGGTGCTTATTCTGGTCGGCATTTACGCTTATTTCTGGTAGGCGGAAAACCGTTAAGGGCGCAGTAAAGGCGCGATAAAGGCTATGTTGAAAAAACTGATTTTATCGAGCTCGGTCTTTGCTGCTCTGGCTGTTGCTGGGCCGGGCGTCACGCCTGCCACGGCGCAAAACCCTTATACTGCCAACAATAGCGCTCTCAATAATGTGCCACTATGGGGCGGTGTGCAGGTTCAGGCCCTCGATGTTTCGGATAATTTTCAAAGCATTGATGTCGCTGTGCCGCTGCCGCACTTGCCCTATCTCCCGCAATTCAGCTATCACCATCACGCTTATGAAACCGAGACGCGCTTCAACCGAGCCGGACATAGCGGCGGTGCGCGTACATTGCAGGCGCATTTGCCGTTTGGCTTAACGCTGGAAGCCGGACACCGCATTGACCGCTATGGCCGTCATGAAAATGAATTTGTTGGGCTGACCTTTCGCTTTTCGCAATTGCGCCGACATCATGAGCGCATCGCGGCCTATAAGGGCAGTCCGCAACCGGGGCCGATTTATGATGACCGCGCTCCCGACGGGACATTGGGTGAGGCCAATAAAAGAACCCACTTTTGGCAGGTTGCCGGTTCGGTCGCGCTGGTCGCGGTGCTGGCTGGCGGCGGCGGCAGCAGCGCTTCATCAGGTGGTTCGGGCGGTTCGTCGCCTCAATCTTCGCGCGATAGTGGCCGCACCGGCGGCACAAATGGCGATTGGGAATTGGTTTGGCAAGACGAGTTTACCGGCACCGATCTGGACACGAGTAAATGGAATACGGTCGATAGCTATGGCCGTAATGAGTGTTTTGGCGGCGGCAATAATGAGGCGCAGTGCTATACCAGCAACCCCGAAAATATCGCCGTTGACGGCGGCAATCTGGTGTTGACGGCACTACCGGCCAACGTCCTGCAAGAACAAGGCCGCACCTTTACATCGGGTCGCGTGCAATCAAAAGGCAAGGGTGATTTCAAATATGGGCGCTTTGAGGCGCGTATCCAATTCCCCGAAGCCGATGGTGCCTTTCCGGCATTTTGGATGCTGCCGACCGATAATATTTATGATTTTTGGCCGCGCTCGGGTGAAATTGATATTGTTGAAAACGCCAATGGCGACGCCAAAATAAGCGGTGCCATTCACTATAAAGACCCCGGAAATGCAGGCCGAACAACCCATATTTATCAATTTGGGGCAAATACATCGGTAACGGCAACGGATTGGAACACTTATGCCGTTGAGTGGCATCAAGATGAGATAAGGTGGTTCTTAAATGGACAGCCCTATTTTTCGCGCCAGCGACAGAGTTGGAATAATGGGCTTTATCCCGTTGATCCGATATCCGACCATGCGCCTTTCGATCAGGATTTCCATTTGATTCTCAATCTGGCGCTGAAAGACGACGCGCTGGGGTCGGGCGTGAATATCAATCCCGCTCTTTATACCGGCGGCCAAGAAATGCACGTTGACTATGTTAAGGTTTACGCGTGCAGTGCCGGCCCAAATTTCTGCCAGCACGAATAGGCTAAACCTTTTTATAAACCTCTGCCCCGCCGACCCGAAACTCGGTGGATTTTTTATCCATGCCGGCTTGTTTCATATCGGCCAGCGCGTCTTCGGGTTTCATATTCAGCTTGGCGGCATAGTCGCGCACATCTTGGGTGATTTTCATCGAGCAGAAATGTGGCCCGCACATGGAGCAGAAATGCGCAACTTTCATTGATTGCTTGGGCAGGGTTTCATCGTGATACATGCGCGCCGTATCGGGGTCGAGCGACAGGTTGAACTGGTCGTCCCAACGAAACTCAAAGCGCGCTTTAGACAGCGCATTGTCACGAATTTGAGCGCCCGGATGGCCTTTGGCGAGGTCGGCGGCATGGGCCGCCAGCTTATAAGTGATAATACCGGTTTTCACATCGTCTTTATTGGGCAGGCCGAGATGCTCTTTTGGCGTCACATAACACAGCATGGCGGTGCCATACCAACCGATTTGCGCCGCGCCAATGGCCGAGGTGATATGGTCATAGCCGGGCGCAATATCAGTGGTCAGCGGCCCCAAAGTGTAAAACGGCGCTTCGTCGCACCAGTCGAGCTGCTTGTCCATATTCTCTTTAATGAGCTGCATCGGCACATGGCCGGGCCCTTCAATCATTACCTGCACATCATGTTGCCAAGCGATTTGCGTGAGATCCCCAAGCGCTTTCAACTCGCCCAATTGTGCCGCATCATTGGCATCATAAATCGATCCGGGGCGCAGGCCATCTCCCAAAGAAAACGAGACATCATAGGATTTCATAATCTCACAAATCTCTTCGAAATTGGTATAGAGAAAGCTCTCTTTGTGATGCGCCAAGCACCATTTCGCCATAATCGAGCCACCGCGCGAGACAATGCCGGTCATTCGCTCCGCCGTTAGCGGCACATATTCCAACAGCACACCGGCGTGAATTGTGAAATAATCAACGCCTTGTTCGGCCTGTTCAATCAGCGTGTCGCGAAACATTTCCCAAGTTAGTTCCTCGGCCTTGCCATCGACTTTTTCCAACGCTTGATAAATCGGTACTGTGCCGATGGGCACCGGCGCATTGCGTAAAATCCATTCGCGCGTCTCGTGAATATGCTTGCCGGTGGAGAGATCCATAATCGTATCGGCGCCCCAGCGAATACCCCATGACATTTTATCCACCTCTTCACCAATCGATGAGGTGACCGCGCTATTGCCGATATTGCCGTTTACTTTAACCAGAAAATTGCGGCCGATAATCATCGGCTCGGTTTCGGGGTGATTGATATTGGCCGGAATAATGGCGCGCCCGCAGGCGACTTCATCGCGCACAAACTCGGGCGTGATCTCGCCGACCAATTTTGCGCCAAAGGCTTCGCCGCCATGTTGGCGCGTCAACACATCGGCCATGCGCTTGCCTTTATCGCCGCTCGTCGCCAGGCTTTCCATATAGGCATGGCGATTTTGGTTTTCGCGAATGGCGATATATTCCATCTCCGGCGTCACAATGCCTTGCCGCGCATAATGCATTTGGCTGACATTTTTGCCCGGCTTGGCGCGGCGCGGTTGGCGCGTCAGGTTAAAGCGCAAGGCAGCGAGCTTGGCATCATCGAGCCGCGCCTGCCCATAGGCCGAGCTTGGCCCGTCCAATAATTCAGTGTCGGCGCGCTCTTCAATCCAAGATTGGCGCAAAGCGGGCAGGCCGTCTCGAATATCAATCTTCACCTGCTTGTCGGTATAGGGGCCGGATGTGTCATAGACGTAAACCGGCGGGTTTTCTTCTTCAATCTGCCCCGATTGCGCCATATCGGTCGGCGTCGGGCTTTGGGTGATTTTGCGCATCGGCACTCGTATATCAGCCCGTGAGCCGGTGACATAAACCTTTTCGCTCATCGGCAGCGGCGCGATGGAGGCATCATCAAGCTTGGCATCGGCGCGGGAAAAACCGGTTTTTTTATCGGCTTTTGCGGCCTGTGATTCGATTTGTGACTCGGGTGACGTCTCTGGTGGTGACATAAGTGCCTCTTTCTCTAAAACCGTAGGAGAACAGGCATTATGCCGACACTCCCTGCGGCGGCATTATCCGTAAACAGGTTCAAAGGGTATGCTCTCACCGGTTGAATTTTCAAACGCCGGACCCCTGTGTAGTCTTGACCTTAGATTTGACGCTGCGCCGGCGCAAGCGCAATGGAGCAAAGCGCTCAAAAAACCCGTGTGTTTTGTGCAAAAAGGCTTGAAAGGCGGAATTTTTAATGGTTACAATTCATGACGCATGCGTCATTTTTAGGCCATGCCCGATATTGAGCCAAGCATGGCGCTGATTTTTACGTGGGAGAACGAGATGAGCGAAGCGATTAAAGAAGAAACCGTGCCCGGGCATGATTATGCCTATAACACGCCGCTAGAGGATTTGGATGTTTCCAATCCGCATCTCTGGCCGTCGCAAGAAATGTGGCCGGTCTTTGAGCGTATGCGCGATGAAGACCCGCTGCATTATTGTGCCGATGGCTGGACCTCAGAGGGACGCTCTGAAAAAGATGAGCCGATTGGCCCTTATTGGTCGGTCACCCGCTATGACGATATTATGGCGATTGATACTGACCATAAGCGTTTCTCATCAGAGCCGGCCATTGTGCTGCCTAATCCGGCAGAAGATTTTGTCCTGCCCATGTTCATTGCCATGGACCAGCCCAAACATGATGTGCAGCGCAAAACCGTTGCCCCGATTGTTTCGCCCATGAGCTTGGCTGAAATGTCAACGCTGATTCGAGAGCGAACCTCAAATCTGCTGGACACGCTGCCCATTAATGAGGAGTTTGATTGGGTCGATACGGTGTCGATTGAGCTGACTACCATGATGCTCGCCACATTATTCGACTTCCCGTTTGAAGACCGCCGCAAGCTGACCCGTTGGTCTGACGTCGCGACAGCCGGTCCGGAAACCGGCCTTGTCGAAAGCGAAGACCAACGCCGAGCCGAATTGATGGAATGTGTTGAATATTTCATGGGGCTTTGGCAGCAGCGCGTTGGTAAAGACGGTCACGACCTCATCACCATGCTGGCCAATGGCGAAGAAACCAAAGATATGGATACGATGGAGTATCTTGGCAATCTGATTTTGTTGATTGTCGGCGGTAATGACACGACGCGGAATTCCATGTCGGCGTCGATTTACGGCTCCAATCTGTTCCCCGCTGAATGGGAAAAAGTGCGCGCCAATCGCGAGCTTATTCCAAATGCCGTGGCCGAAATTATTCGCTGGCAAACACCTTTGGCCTATATGCGTCGTACGGCACTTGAAGATGTCGAGATGCACGGCAAGACCATCAAGAAAGGCGACAAAGTTGCCATGTGGTATGTGTCGGGCAATCGCGATGAGCGTAAATTTGAAAATCCCAATGCCCTGATTTTTGATCGCCCGAATGCGCGCAATCATATTTCATTCGGCTTTGGTATTCACCGTTGCTTCGGCAACCGTCTGGCCGAATTGCAATTGCAAATTCTGTGGGACGAAATGCTCAAGCGCTTCTCGAAAGTGGAAGTGGTTGGCGAGCCGAGCCGGAATATTTCGAGTTTCGTCAAAGGCTACACCAAAATGAACGTCATCTGCCGCGATTAGGCGGGCGCGTTTATGTTAAATGATTGTAGCGGAAAAACCGCGCTGGTTACCGGTGCGGCAGGCGGAATTGGGCGCTCTTGCGCGCAAAAACTGGCTGAAGCGGGCGCCAGCCTGATTGTCACTGATATTGATGAGGCGGGGATTGAAAAAACCGTCTCGCTCATCACCGAGGCCGGCGGCACTGCGCGGGCTCTGGCGCAAGACGTCACCCAAGAAGATGTGTGGGCGGATATTGTTGGCGATATTAAAGCCCATGAGGGCGCGCTGAATGTGCTGGTGAATAATGCCGGCATTGCCATTGGTGCTTCGATTATCGATATGTCATTAGAGGATTGGCATCGCCAAACCGCGATTAATCTCGATGGCGTTTTTCTCGGCTGTAAACACGCTATTCCGCTGATGGCGGAAAGCGGGTCGGGCTCGATCATCAATATCTCATCAATTGCGGGCTTGCGCGGCGCGGCGGGGCTTGCGGGCTATTGCGCCACCAAGGGCGGGGTGCGGTTATTCTCAAAATCCGTGGCTGCCGAATGTGCGGCGGCTGATATGCCGATACGCTGCAATAGCGTGCATCCGGGCATTATTGATACGGATATTTGGGGGCGCGAAATCGCCGGTATTGCCGCCAATAATCCTGAGATGATGGCACCGGGCGGCAATCGCATTGATATTAATTTGGTGGCCGCAGGCGTGCCCGGCGGCAAGCCTGGTCACCCTGATGATATTGCCAATGGCGTCGTCTATCTGGCCTCCGATGCGTCATCGTATGTCAACGGCTCTGAGCTGGTCATTGATTACGCTTTAACGGCGCGATAGTCTGACGACAGTTTTTCACTGTGATGGATTTTGTGATGTCTGTTGACGGCATTTTTCCGGCCATGCCGGATAATATTTACCTGATTGATAAGGGCAAACCGGCCTGTCTCATTCGCGCTTTAACGCCTGCCATGCTGGCCGATTGGAAACACGGCCTGGCGGGCCCGCATTTGGCGTGGATGGAAACGGCGCATTTCACAGCCGCTGCCGGTGAGGTTTTATTGCTGCCCGATAGCGCCGGTGGCTTGGAGGGCGTCCTGCTGGGGCTGGGCAAAACCCCCGACCCGATGGCGCTGGCCGCGTTGCCCAAAAAATTACCGGCCGGGGCTTATCGCCTCGATAAAGCCGCGCCGCAAGCCGTGGCCGATATGGCGGCTTTGGCTTGGGCGTTGGGCTGTTATCGTTTCGACCTTTATAAGAAAACCAAACATGAGGGTGACTGGCCGCGCCTCGTGCTTGATAAAGACCAAGATCGCGGACGCATTGACCGGCTCAATCGGGCGGTTTATTCCGCGCGTCATCTCATTAATACACCGGCCGCCGACATGGGGCCTGCTGCCTTGGAAGCCGTGCTGCAGCGTCTTGCAAAGGCCCATAAAGCCAAGTTCAGTGTTATTAGCGGCGATGATTTGCTGGCGCAAAATTATCCGATGATTCACGCAGTTGGGCGCGCCGCGCAAGAAGCCCCGCGTTTTCTCGATTTAGTTTGGGGCGATGAGGCCGCGCCGAAGCTGACGCTTATCGGCAAGGGTGTTTGCTTTGATACGGGCGGTCTTAATTTGAAGCCCGGAAATTATATGGATTTGATGAAGAAGGATATGGGCGGCGCGGCGTTGGCGATTGCGCTGGCCGATGCGGTGATGGATGCGCAACTGCCGGTGCGCTTGCGCCTGATGATTGGCGCGGTTGAAAACGCCATTGGCCCTGATGCGTTTCGCCCGGGCGATGTGCTTGAAAGCCGCAAAGGGCTGAGTGTTGAAATTGGCAATACCGATGCCGAAGGCCGTTTAGTGCTGGCGGATATGCTGGCCGAGGGCGATAGCGAGAGCCCCGATATGATGGTCGATTTCGCCACGTTGACCGGCGCAGCCCGCGTCGCCATGGGGCCTGAAGTCACGCCGTTTTATACCCATAGTGACACGCTTGCCGCAGGGCTGAGCGCCGCCGCGGCGCAAGCCCATGACCCGCTTTGGCGCATGCCGCTTTGGGCCGGTTATGATGGCTGGCTCGACAGTTCGATTGCCGATGTCAGCCACATATCTTCCTCGCCAATGGGCGGCTCCATCACGGCAGCCTTATTTCTAGCTCGCTTTGTCGAGGCCTGCCCCGATTGGGTGCATTTCGACACTTATGCGTGGAACGCGAAATCCCGCATTGGTCGCCCGGTCGGCGGCGAGGCGCAAGCCATTCGCGCGGTCTATGATTATTTGGAAGACCGTTTCGGCGGGCGCTGACATGCCATCGCAAAAACCACACCCGCGCCTTAATCCGTGGCGTGATGATTTGGCCGCCGCTCATTTGCGCGGCGAAGTGGACTCGCCAAAATTTGTCGAAGGGGTGGTGAAGCAAGTCAGCTCGCCGGTCGCGACGCTGCGGCGCAGTCCGGCAGATGGGGCCATGCAAGACAGCCAATTGCTTTATGGCGAGACATTTCGGATTTTTGAGACCAAAAACGGCTGGGCTTGGGGGCAGGCCGAGGCCGATGATTATGTCGGCTATGTGCCGGAAAATGCGTTTGCCGCGCCGCAAGACGTGACCCATAGGCTGGCCGCCCAGCGCAGTTTCATTTATCGCGACCGCGATATTAAAAGCCGTCCTTTAATGGCCATTTCATTTGGTGCGCGGCTGAGCGTGGTCGGGCAAGAAGACGGTTTCGCGGAATTGGCGCATGGCGGTTTTCTCTATGCCCCGCATATGGCGGCGCTTGATGATTATGAGCCGGACCCGATTGCGGTGGCGCGCCGCTTTATCGGTGCGCCATATTTTTGGGGTGGGCGCGAGGCGACCGGTCTTGATTGCTCGGCATTGGTGCAGGCCGCTTTGGTGGCTTGTGGTTTTGCGTGCCCGCGCGATAGCGACATGCAGCAAGCGGCTTTGGGGCAGATAACCGATAAACCGGCATATGGCGATCTGGTTTTCTGGAAGGGTCATGTCGGCTTTATGGCGGGTGATAATGTGCTGCTGCACGCCAATGCCCATCATATGGCGGTGGCCGAAGAGCCGTTTGATGAAGCTTGTGCGCGTATTCAAGCCGCCGGTGGCGGCGCGGTGACGGCGATAAAGCGGCTTTGAAATTCAGCTTTAAGGATTAGCCATCAAGCGCGGCGGCGAGCAGCTCTTGCGTATAGGCTTCGCGCGGTTTGGTGAAGATTTGCTCGGCCGCGCCTTCTTCGACGCACACCCCGTCTTGCATCACCATGACGCGATGCGACAGCGCGCGCACCACTTTCAGGTCATGGCTGATGAACAAATAGGTCAGCCCTTTCTCGGCCTGCAAGCGGCGCAACAGAGCGATAATTTGCGCCTGCACCGAGCGGTCAAGCGCGCTGGTCGGCTCGTCCAAAACGATAAATTCCGGTGATAAAATAAGCGCCCGAGCAATCGCGATACGCTGTCTTTGGCCGCCCGAAAATTCATGCGGATAACGCGCCGCCATGGCCGGCTCAAGCTCGACCTCGCGCATAATATCGTGCAGCCGCGTCTCAATCTCTGCCGCGCTTAATTGCGGCTCATGGAGCCGCAGGCCCTCGGTGATAATATCCCCGACACTCATGCGTGGACTGAGCGCACCAAACGGGTCTTGGAAAACAATCTGCATATGCCGCCGCAAGGCGCGGCGCGCTTTGCGCGAGACACCGATAATATCCTTGCCCTTAAAGCGGGCTTGGCCCTCAGCGCGTTGCAGACCCAAAAGCGCGCGCCCCAATGTGGTTTTACCCGAGCCGCTTTCCCCGACAATGCCGAGCGTTTCGCCGCGATTGACGGTGAAGCTGATATCGGTGACCGCCTTCACATGCGCGTTTGTGCGCCGCAATAGGCCGGATTTTATCGGAAACCAAATGCGTAAATCATCGGCTTCAATCAGCGGCTCGGCTTTGCCCAACTTGGGCGGCGTGCCGCTTGGCTCGGCATTGATAAGCTGTTTGGTATAATCATGCTGCGGCGCGTCAAAAATTTGCGCCACCGTCCCGTCTTCGACAATATCGCCCTCTTGCATGACATAAATCCGGTCGGCCATTTTTTTGACAACGGAAAGGTCGTGAGTAATCAGCAAAACCGACATGCCATATTCGTCCTGCAATTCTTTCAGCAGGTCGAGAATTTGTTTTTGAATGGTGACATCAAGCGCCGTGGTCGGCTCATCGGCAATCAATAAATCGGGCTGATTGGCCAGCGCCATGGCAATCATCACACGCTGTCTTTGCCCGCCCGATAATTCATGCGGCAGAGCGCTCATGCGTTTTTCAGCATTGGGAATACCGACACGCGCCAGCAGGCGCAGGGTTTCTTCGCGCGCTTCGGCGCGGCGCAAGCCCTGATGGGTTTCGATAATTTCCGAGATTTGTTTTTCAATGGAATGAAGCGGATTGAGCGATGACATCGGCTCTTGAAAAATCATTGATATGCGATTGCCGCGCACTGAGCGCATGACGCGCTCGGGTTGCGCCATCAGGTCAACATCGTCAAAAAAAACTGCGCCGCTATCGTGAAAAGCGGTCGGATAGGGCAGCAGGCGCAAAATTGAAAGCGCGCTGACCGATTTCCCCGAGCCGCTTTCGCCGACCAAGCCGACGGTCTCGCCATGACCGATGCGGAAGGAGATATTATTGACGGCAGCCGATTTTTGGCCGTCACTGATAAAACCGACTGAAAGATTTTCTATGTTCAAAAGCGCTGTCATAGGCCGCCTCACATCATCGTCTTGCGCGGGTCAAAGGCGTCGCGCACGGCCTCGCCGATAAAAATCAGCAGCGACAGCATAATGGCAATGGTGAAAAAGCCCGACAAGCCGAGCCAGGGCGCTTGCAAATTGGCTTTGCCTTGCGCCAGTAATTCGCCCAATGAGGGCGAACCGGGCGGCAGGCCGAAGCCCAAAAAGTCGAGCGAGGTGAGGGTGGTGATGGAGGCGTTCAGGATAAATGGCATGAAGGTCAGCGTCGCGACCATGGCATTGGGCAATAAATGGCGGCGCATAATGGTGGTGTTGGCGACACCCAAAGCGCGCGCCGCCTCGACATATTCAAAATTACGCGCGCGTAAAAATTCGGCGCGCACCACGCCGACCAGCGCGACCCATGAGAATAAAAGCAAAATGCCGAGCAATATCCAAAAGCCCGGCTCAATGACCGCGGCAATGATAATCAGCAGATAAAGCGACGGCACGGAAGTCCATATTTCGATGAAACGCTGCATCGCCAAATCGGTCCAGCCGCCGAAATAGCCCTGCACAGCTCCCGCCGCAATGCCGATAATTGACGAGGCGATGGTGAGGGCGAGACCGAATAAGACTGAAATGCGAAAGCCATAAATCAATCGCGCCAGCACATCGCGCCCCTGATCGTCTGTGCCGAGCCAGTTTTCGGCACTGGGCGGGGCGGGGGCAGGCCGGTCGAGATTTAGATTGATGGTGTCATAGCTGTAGCGCAATGGCGGCCAGATGATAAACCCGTCCTTGTCGTTTTTTTCGCCCTCGATTAAGGCAACCACAAACGGGTCGCGATAATCGGCTTCCGTGGCGAAATCGCCGCCAAATTCGGTTTCCGCATAAGTCGCGAAGACCGGCATATAAAATGCCCCCTCATGGCGAATGAGCAGCGGTTTATCATTGGCCAGAAACTCGGCAAAAAGGGTGACAAAAAATAAAATGGCAAACAGCCAGAGCGATACCAGCCCGCGCCGATTGGCTTTGAAATTGCGCCACCGCCGCTGGCTGAGTGGCGACAAGGTTTTAAGCCAAGCGCGCATCAGCCCTGACCCCGCGCTTCAAAATCAATGCGCGGGTCAACCCACATATAAGTCAGGTCAGATACCAGCGTGACAACAAGACCGATAAGCCCGAAAATATAAAGCGACCCAAACACCACCGGATAATCGCGATTAATGATGCTTTCATAGGCCAATAGCCCCAAGCCATCGAGTGAGAAAATCGTTTCAATCAGCAGCGAGCCGGTGAAAAACGCGCCGATAAAGGCACCGGGAAAACCGGCAATCACAATCAACATGGCGTTGCGAAACACATGGCCGTAAAGCACGCGGGTTTCGTTCAATCCTTTGGCGCGGGCGGTGACGACATATTGTTTGCGTATCTCATCAAGAAAAGCGTTTTTGGTCAGCAATGAGGTGGTCGCAAAACCGGCAATCGTCATCGCCAAAACCGGCAGGGTGATGTGCCAGAGATAATCAGCAATTTGGCCAAGCGTGCTGAGCTCGTCAAAATTATCCGAGGTCAGGCCGCGCAAAGGAAACCAATCGAGATAAGAGCCACCGGCAAATAAGACGATGAGCATGACGGCAAAAAGAAACCCCGGAATGGCATAGCCGACAATAATAATGGCCGAGGTCCACACATCAAAGCGCGAGCCGTCGCGCCGCGCTTTGGCAATGCCGAGGGGAATGGAAATCAGATAGGTCAGCAGCGTCGTCCAAAGCCCCAAAGTGATGGAGACGGGCAGTTTTTCGACAATCAGATCGGTGACCGGAATATCGCGATAATAGCTTTCGCCAAAATCGAAACGGGCATAATCGCCAATCATTTTCATGAAACGCTCATGCACCGGCTTGTCGAAACCGAACTGGGCTTCCAGCTCGGCAATAAATTCAGGGTCGAGGCCTTGCGCGCCGCGATATTTTGAATTGACCGAGGCTTGGGCGGCGATATTGCCTCCCGTTGCGCCGCCATCTTGTGTGCTGGTAAAGCGCGAGGTGGCGCTGACATCATGGCCTTGTAATTGGGCAATCACCCGTTCCACAGGCCCGCCCGGGGCAAATTGCACAATGGCAAAACTAATCGCCATAATGCCGAAAATGGTCGGCACCATCAGCAATAAGCGGCGAAGAATATAAACGGCCATATTATTATTTTTCCTTCCACCAAATCGACGGGAAGCCGAGCCCATGCTTGGGCATATTAGCGGGACGGGCAAGGCCTTGCCAATAGGCAAGACGCTCATGCGGGGCATGCCATTGCGGCATCACATAATGATTGGAAATCAGCACGCGGTCGAGGGCGCGGGTCGCGCTCACCAATTCAGCGCGCGATTTGGCAAAAATAAGCTTTTCAATCAGCGCATCAACCGCTTCATCTTTAATGCCGATATAATTGCGTCCGCCCGGCCGGTCGGCGGCGGCAGACGACCAATAATCGCGCTGCTCATTGCCCGGCGATAAAGATTGGCCGAAGCTCATCACCACCGCATCATAATCATAATTGGTCACGCGGTTTTGATATTGCGTCGGGTCAATCGTGCGCAATTTGGCTTCAATGCCCAGCTTGGCGAGGTTTTTAATATAGGGCGCGACAATGCGCTCAAAAGCGGGTTGCACCAGCAAAAACTCAATGGTGAACACGTCACCATTTTTGGTCAGCTTGCCGTCCTCAATGTACCAACCGGCTTTTTGAAACAAGGCACGGGCTTTTCTTAAATGGGCGCGGATATTGCCGCTGGCATCGGTCACCGGATTTTCAAAAAGCGGCGCGAAGGTTTTGCTCGGCAGCTTGTCGCGCAATGGCGCAAGCAATTCTAACTCAGCCGGTGAGGGCGCGCCGCTGGCGGCCAATTCGGAGCCCTGAAAAAACGAACCGGTGCGGGCATATTGGCCGTAAAACAGGTTCTTTTTTGTCCATTCAAAATCATAGGCCCAGTTCAATGCTTCGCGCACATGGATATTGTCGAAACGCGCGCGGCGCAGATTAAACACAAAGCCCTGCATGCCGGCCGAGTTTTCCAGCGTCACGGTTTCCTTGACCATTGCGCCGCTTTTGACGGCAGGCGTGTCATAGCCGGTGGCCCAAATACGCGAGGAGAACTCGCTGCGATAATCAACTTCTTGGGCTTTCAGCGCCTCAAAAGCCACTGTGTCATCGCCGAAATAAATATATTTAATGCGCTCAATATTATGTTTGCCAATGCTGACATTCAAATTCTTGGCCCAATAATCATCGCGGCGTTGATAGGTGATGGCGCGCCCCGGCTCCATGTCGGCAATTTTATACGCGCCCGAAACCGGCGGAATTTCCAAAGTCGTATCGGCCAGCGATCGGCCTTTCGCGTTCCAATAGGCTTTTTTCAAAACCGGTAATTGACCCAAAATCATCGGCAATTCGCGATTGCCGGTCTGGCCGAAGCGGAAGGTTATGTGTTGCGCATCGGCGCTGTCATAGCCCACCACATCGGCATAATAAGCGCGATAAAACGGATGGGCTTTTTTCAGCGCGGTAAGCGAAAAGGCGACATCATCGGCGGTGATGGGCGTGCCGTCAGAAAAGCGCGCCTGCTTGTTCAGCCGAAAACTGACCGAGCTGAAATCATCGGCATAGGTCACCGCCTCGGCAATCAATCCATATCCGGCGCTGGCTTCGTTCAGTGATGCCGTCATTAGCGTGTCATGTATCAGCCCCAAGCCGATGACCGTATTGCCCTTAATGGTAAATTGGTTGAGATTGTCAAAAGAGCCAATGGCGGCAATTCGCAGCGTGCCGCCTTTCGGCGCGTCTTTATTGACATAAGGAAAATGCGCAAACCCTTTGGGCAAATCGGGCGCGCCAAACAAAGACAAGCCATGCTGCCAGTCGGCCGCTTTTAACGGGGACATCAGCAAAAACGGTAAAAGCAGAGCGGATAAAAACCGGTATTTCATAAACACTCCCGGGTCATGTCCCGATTGGTAATTGGGCCAGTTGGCAATTGGGGTAAAGCATGGAAGCAAAAATAAAGGCCGCGCACAAGATGACTTGTCGCGGCCTTTTTATTGGGGCGGACAGGCTTATTTCAGGCTGTCGAGATAGGCAATAATATTGGCGCGGTCTTTGGCTTTGCGCAAACCGGCAAAAGCCATATTCGTACCGGCTGCATATTTTTTCGGATTTTCCAAAAAGCCGTTCAGCGCCTCATAATCCCAAGCGCCACCCAGACCGGCCAAAGCGCCGGAATAGGTAAAGCCATTATGTTGCCCAATCGTGCGGTCAACCACGCCATAAAGCGCCGGGCCGATTTTATTGCCGCCGCCTGCCTCAAAACTGTGACAGGACACGCATTTTTTGGCGACTTTAACACCCTTTTCAATCGAGGCTGTGGCCAGCATATCGGCGATGGGCACGACCTCTTCGACCACCGCCGCAACGGCAACCGCGCCTTCTTCCACCACGCCTTCAACCACATAGGCTTGCGGGTCGGCAGGCTCAGGGTCGAACATGACGGCACCGAGATTCTGCACACCTAAATAAACCAGCAAGGTGAACAAGACAGCACCGGCGATTTTATTAAGTTCAAAACTGTCCATTATTTCCCCCAAAGATGCGAAAGGACATAAATATGAGGCCGCAAGGCGACCTTGAATTTGGCCGCACCTTACGCAATTTCCGGCATCAACCCTATTAATTCCGCTTGCGGCCTAGCGTCGCACAGATTAGGAAAAGAACCAGTGAGTCGCAACTCACCCCGAACTCTATCGATTTGGCGGAGCAAACAGCACATGAAGGGTCAAAACCCGATAATCCTAATTCCGGCACGCCTGGCGTCAACGCGCCTGCCCAATAAGCCATTGGCGCAAATCTGCGGTCTGCCGATGATTGTGCAAGTGTTGAAACGCGCCCAAGAGGCGGATTGTGGCCGCGTTGTGGTCGCCGCTGCCGAGGCTGAAATCGCCGATGCCGTTGAAAGCGCAGGTGGCGAAGCCATATTGACGGACCCCGATTTACCCTCCGGCTCTGACCGTATTCACGCCGCCTTACAAGCGGTCGATACAGATGGGCGACATGAAGCGATTATCAATCTGCAAGGCGATTTGCCGACGCTTGAGCCGCATTTGGTCAAAGCCTGTTTGACCGCGCTGGCCGGGGCAGATATGTCAACTTTAGTGGCTGAAATTACCAATGAAGCCGAGCGCGATAATCCGAATGTGGTGAAAGCCGTGCTCAGCCCGCGCGAGGCGCATATCGGAAAAGCTCTTTATTTCACCCGCGCCACAGCCCCGTCGGGCGATGGCCCGCTTTATCACCATATCGGCATTTACGGCTATACACGCGCCGCGCTTGATAAATTCGTCGCACTGCCGCCATCGCCGCTCGAGCAGCGCGAAAGGCTGGAGCAATTGCGCGCGCTGGAAGCCGGTTTCACCATTCACGCGGCGATTGTCGATACGGTGCCGGTGGGTGTTGATACGCCGGCAGACTTGGCGCATGCTGAAGCGGTGTTAACAGAGCAAAACAAATGAGTAAAATAGCTTTTCAAGGGGAATTGGGCGCCAATAGCCATATTGCATGTGTCGATTGTTATCCCGACATGGAGGCCATGCCCTGCGCCAGTTTCGACGATGCCTTTGCCGCTTTGCGCGACGGCACGGCGGCGCTGGCCATGATGCCGGTTGAAAATACCGTGGCCGGTCGCGTTGCCGATATTCATCGGCTTTTGCCCGGTTCCAAACTTTATATTATTGGCGAGCATTTCATGCGCGTGAACCATTGCCTTTTGGCCTTGCCCGATGCTGAGGAAGCCGCACTGACCCATGTGCACAGCCATGAAATGGCATTGGGTCAATGCCGCAATCTCATCAATGAATTGGGTTTGACGGCGCATGTCGCCGCCGATACGGCAGGCAGTGCGCGCGATTTGGCGGCAGCGAAAACGCCCGGCCATGCAGCCATTGCCTCCAAGCTGGCGGCGGATATTTATGGCCTGAAAATCTTGCGCGAAAATATTGAAGACAGCGCCAGCAACACGACGCGCTTTCTCATCATGTCGGCCACCCCCGATGATGCCGAGCCTGACGAAGCCGATGTCATGACCAGCTTTATCTTTCGCGTGCGCAATGTGCCCGCCGCGCTATATAAGGCGCTGGGCGGGTTTGCCACCAATAAAGTCAATATGACCAAACTTGAGAGCTATCAGCCCAACGGCTTTTTGGCGACGCAATTTTATGCCGATATTGAAGGGCATCCGGAAAGTGAACCGGTGCGTCAAGCGCTGGAGGAGCTGAGTTTTTACTGCTCGCAAATGGATATTCTCGGCGTCTATAAAGCCGCGCCGGAACGCGCCGCTTTGAAAGAGAGCGATGCTTAACGTGACCTATTTGCCGTCGGCAAAGGCTTGCATGAGCTGATGCGCAATCGCCATTTTGGGCGGCACGCCTAACGGGCCATTGCCTTGCATGGACGAAATGACATCGGCGCGGCTGACCCAGCGCGCTTCTTCCAATTCAATTTCATCGACCGTGACATCAAGCGAACTGGCCTCGGCCATGCAGCCAATCATTAAGGAGGCAGGAAAAGGCCAGGGCTGCGAGCCCAAATAAGTGACGCTGTTAATTTCCAGACCAGCTTCTTCTTGCAATTCGCGCGCCACGGCTTCTTCCAGAGTTTCGCCCGGTTCCATAAATCCGGCCAGCGCGCTCAACATGCCGTCGGGCCAACCGCGTTGGCGACCGAGCAGGCATTTATCTTCATAAGTGGCCAGCATAATGACCACCGGGTCGGTGCGCGGAAAATGTTCGGCACCGCAATTGCCGCAAATGCGTTTATAGCCGCCCTCCAACATATCGGTCGGGGAACCGCATTGGGCGCAAAATGGATGGCGCAAATGCCAATCCAGCATGCCCTTGGCTTGTGCCAAAATGGCCAATTCCGTGCGCGGCATATCACCGGCGGCGGAAAGCGCGCGCAAATCTTCAAACATCCCCATGCCCTTAAACGGCCCGATATCCTCGGGACTGCTCATATGGCTGACATCGGCGGCAAAGAGCGGTTTGCCGCGTCGATTGAGGCCGAGAAACACAATCGCCATATCAGCGCGCCATGCCTCGCCAAAAGCGGCTTTGGGCAAATAGCCGACATCGCGCCCGTCGCCCGGCTGAATTTCCGGCAAGACCAGCGGCTGCAAATTCCATAGCGGCACAATCAGTGCCGTCTCGGCGGCCAATTGCGCGGCCAGCCAGTCAGCATTGGCGCGCTGATGACCGGCGCGGTCGAGCGGATTATTGGCGAACATGATGGGGTTTTCGGCCAAAGCCATAAGGTCTCTCCTGTCAAACTGGCAAGAGATTGCCACCGCAATCTATCCCCGTCAATCAGTGGCAAAATAGCTGTATCTGTCGCCCGCCTCTGCTATAAGAAAGGGGAGAGATTGGCGGCAGACGCATCCCTCGCCAACCGGGTCAGATCCGGAAGGAAGCAGCCCTAACGAGTTCGGTGCGGGTTGCCTGTCCAGTCTCTCACCTCTCATGTCGCGGACTGAACCGTTAAGGTGTCCCGAGGCGATAATGATGATTGTTACGGTAGCTTTGGGGCGATGATGACAGAAAATAACGAAGACAATATTGCTCCTGAGGACGCGCTGGCGGATAGCGAAGATGCGTCTCTTGACCAAGTTGAAGAGACCGCTGAGGCACCTGAATTTTCCGATGATGCCCCGGGCTTTGACATGCTGGCCGATGCCGATGCGGATAATGGCACTGATAACAAGACGGGCAATAATGGCGCGTCTGATGGCAGCTATAAGGTGCTGGCGCGCAAATATCGGCCTCGTAATTTTGACGACCTCATCGGCCAAGAGGCGATGGTGCAAACCCTGACCAATGCGTTTGACAGCGGACGCATCGCGCATGGCTTTATGCTGACCGGTGTGCGCGGGGTCGGCAAAACCACCACGGCGCGGATTTTGGCACGCGCCCTGAATTATCAAACCGAGACCATGAACACGCCCAGCATGGCGCTGGCTGAGGACGGCGCACATTGCGCCGCCATTATGGACGGCACCCATGTTGATGTGATTGAGATGGACGCCGCCTCGCGCACCGGCATTGGCGATATTCGCGAGATTATCGATAATGTGCGCTATACGCCCAGCGCGGCGCGCTTCAAAGTCTATATTATTGACGAGGTGCATATGCTCTCTAAAGCGGCTTTCAACGGCTTGTTGAAGACGCTGGAAGAGCCGCCCGAACATGTGAAGTTTATTTTCGCGACGACGGAAATTCGCCAAGTGCCGGTAACAGTGCTGTCGCGCTGCCAACGTTTTGACCTGCGCCGCTTGACGCTTGACGATACGCAAACCCTGCTGAGCCGCACATGTGCATCGGAAAATGTGTCACTGCCTGAAGAAGCGTTGAAGCTGATTGCGCGCGCGGCTGACGGCTCGGCGCGTGATGCGCTGTCTTTGCTCGACCGCGCTTTGGCGCATATCGACCCTGACGGGTCGGGCGGGGTTGATGAGGCAACCATGCGCGGCTTGTTGGGGCTGGCCGATAGGGGTCGAATTTTTGACCTGTTTGACTTGGTGATGGCCGGACAAGTGAGTGATGCGCTGGCCGAATTTGAAGCGCAATATGTCATGGGCGCTGACCCGGCGGTGATTTTGGCCGATATGGCCGAGCTGACGCATTGGCTGACAAGATTGAAATTTGTGCCTGCCGCGCAAGAGGATATCGCCTTTTCGGCGCAATTGCGCACACGCGGTGTGGCGGCTGCCGAGAAGCTTTCAACGCGTATTTTATCGCGCGTCTGGCAAGTCTTATTGGCCGGAAATGACGAAGTGGCGCGCGCCGGTAATGCTCGTGCGGCGGCAGAAATGGTGCTGATAAGGCTGGCGCATTTGGCTGATATGCCATCGCCCGAAGAATTGATTAAGCAATATGATGCCGCGCCGAAAGCACCGGCTGCTGCTTCGACTTCTTCAAATGGGCCGGTTGCGGGCGCGCAAGGCTCATCTGCTCAAAGCTCGGGGGACAGCAGCGCATCGGGGCCGGTTGCCGCGCTTTCCTCGGGTTCTGGATCGACAGCACCGGCCGTGATGGCGCAAACGCAAAACGCGCCGGTATTGCAAAATTTTCAGGCCGTGGTCGATATGGTCGCGCAAAAACGCGATATCGGCCTCAAACACGCGCTCGAAAACGGCGTGCATCTGGTGGCGTTTGAAGCCGCTGCCGGAGACCGCGCCGGTCGCATTGAGTTACGCCTGGCTGAGGGGCAAGATAATGTGGCGCAGGAATTAACCCGCAAATTACGTGATTGGACCGGCCAAAGCTGGGTCGTCTCTTTATCGAAAGAGCAGGGTGCGGCGACGATTGGCGCGGTGAAGCAAAGTGCTGCCGACCGACGCGAGGAAGCGGCATTGCAAGACCCGTTCGTCAAATCGGCATTGGCGGCTTTCCCGACAGCCGAGATTGTCTCCATCAGTGATTTTGAGGCCGGACTGGCTTCCGATAATGGCGAAGCCCCATTAGATGACGGCGAAACCCAAGACGCGGATGCCGACGCTTAATGGCCGGCGCGGAGATTGAAAATCTGGTGAAGCTGTTGGCGCGCCTGCCCGGGCTTGGGCCGCGATCGGCGCGGCGCGCCGTATTGCAAATGATGCGGCGGCGTGAAACCCTGCTCGACCCGCTCAGCGAAGCCTTGCGCGTGGCGCAGGATAAAATCGTCACTTGCGATATTTGCGGCAATATTGATACCACCTCGCCTTGCATAATTTGTGCCGACCCGCGCCGCGACAGCGCGGTGTTATGTGTGGTTGAAGATGTCGGTGACCTATGGGCGTTGGAACGCGCCCAAGCGTTGAAGGGCCGTTATCATGTTTTGGGCGGCACGCTGTCAGCGCTGGACGGGATTGGCCCTGACGAATTGAATCTGGCTGGGCTGAAACAGCGCTGCGCCGATGGCACGATAAAAGAGATTATTCTGGCCACCAATGCCACGGTTGAGGGGCAAACCACGGCGCATGTGATTACCGATATGCTGGCCGATAGCGGCCTGAGCATTACCCGTTTGGCGCATGGCGTGCCGGTGGGCGGCGAATTGGATTATCTCGATGACGGCACGCTTTTGGCCGCCATGAAGTCAAGACGGTGAAGCGCGGCTATTAATCGCGCTCGCCTGCCAATAAATCGGGCGCATCTGCTTCTTGCGGGGTTTCAACTTCCAATGAAGTGATTTTTTCGCCACGGGAACTGATTTTCCGACTCGATGTTTCAATCTGTTCAATGTCTTTTCCGGCCAGGTCGAAATGCCCCCGCAATTTGGCGATGCGTTCATCAATGCGGGTCACATCGACCAGCAGGCTCTCAACTTCTTTTTGAATAAGCCCGGCTTGTTGGCGCATTTTTACATCACGCATAATGGCGCGCACCGTGTTGAGGGTCAGCGACATGGTGTTGGGTGATACCGGATAAACCCGCAGACCGCGACATTTATCGACCACATCGGGTAGGCGCAAATGCAGTTCAGAAAATATGCTCTCCGAAGGCAAGAACATCAGCGCGGCATCAGCCGTTTCACCGGAAATAATATATTTTGACGCAATATCTTGGGCGTGTTTAAGCGTGTCGTTTTTCATTTGAGTCAAGGCGGCGCGGGTTTGGGCATCGTCTTCAGCCATGCGCAATTTCTGAAACGCTTCGAGCGGAAATTTGCTGTCCACCACCACCGGCCCAGGCGGATTGGGCAGGCGAATGAGGCAGTCGGCGCGCTTGCCATTCGATAGGCTGTGCTGAAACGCATAGGCGCTTTCAGGCAGCCCGTCAGTGACAATATCGTTGAGTTGCGCTTCGCCAAAAGCCCCGCGGGCTTGTTTATTGTCGAGAATATGCTGCAATTCGACCACTTGGCTCGACAGGGCGGTGATTTCTTGCTGCGCCTTGTCGATGAGCGACAGGCGCTCGCCCAAATCGCCCAATGATTTAGCCGTCTTCTCGCGCGTGGCGGTCAAATTCTCAGCCATATTTTTGCTCACCTGACCCAATTGTTCGGTCATGGTGCGGGCCAATTCGCCCTGCGTGCGCTGCTGGTTCTCGGCCAATTGTCCCAAGCGCCCGGCAAGCTGGCCTTGTTCGGCGCGCATGGCGTCAATTTGCGCCAGCATTTGCGCGCGCAGCCCGGTATCGCCCGTATCGCGGCGCAATAACGCGGCGATGCGGACACCGGCCCCCAAACCGGCCAAAACCGCCAAAATTATCCAAAGCCAATCCATGACGCGCATATTGCGCCGATTCGCATGAAGCGCTCTCTATCTCGCGCCATCTTGACGGTGAGGCGCGCAAGGCGTATCTCAAATGCATGACAATACGACCGATTATCGAAGTGCCTGACCCGCGATTAAAAACCATTTCCGAGCCGGTGGCCGAAGTGAGCGACGCGACGCGCGCGCTGATGGATGACATGCTCGAGACCATGTATCACGCCAATGGCATCGGCCTTGCCGCCATTCAAGTCGGGGTGGCTGAGCGCATTATCGTGATGGATATTTCACCCTCTTATCGCGAAGATGATGCAGCCGAAGCCGAAACGGAAGTAGAGTCGGAAGTTGAAGCTGAAGACGATAAGGATGATGAAGAAGCCGCCGAGGCGAGACGCTGGCGCGATTTATTGAAAGATGAAAAGCCCCGCTTTTTCGTCAATCCTGAGATTATCTGGACGGCTGACGAGACGCGCAATTATCAAGAGGGCTGTCTTTCTGTGCCGGGGTTTTACGATGATGTTGAACGCCCCGCCCAATGCACACTCCGCTTTCTTGATTATGATGGCGCGCCGCAAGAAATTGACTGTGACGGCTTGTTGGCGACCTGTATTCAGCACGAAATGGATCATTTGAACGGCATTGTTTTTCTCGACCATTTATCGCGGCTGAAACGCCAAATGGTGATTAAGAAGCTGCAAAAAGCCGAACGCGAAAAGGCCGACCAGGCCGCCCAAGCCTGACTGTCGCCGAGTAACGCGCATGGCTCAATCAATCGTCTTTATGGGAACCCCGGATTTTGCCGTGCCCGCTTTTGACGCGCTGCGCGCGGCGAAAAATGATGATTATAATATTGTCGCGGTTTACACCCGCCCGCCGGCCAAAAAGGGACGCGGCATGCAAGTCACCAAATCGCCCGTGCATCAAGCCGCCGACGCGGCGGGCATTGAGGTGTTTACCCCGACCAGCCTTAAGGATGATGACGAATTGGCGCGCTTTCAGGCGCTGCAACCCGACCTCGCCGTGGTGGTGGCCTATGGCATGATTTTGCCGCAAGACTGGCTCGATACGCCGCGGCGCGGCTGTTGGAATATTCATGCCTCATTATTGCCGCGTTGGCGTGGCGCGGCTCCCATACAGCGCGCCATTATGGCCGGCGATGCCGAGACCGGTGTCGCCATTATGCAAATGGCGGCGGGGCTTGATACCGGACCGGTGCTGCTCGAAAAACGCACCGCCATTGCGGCCGATGATACGGCGCAAAGCCTGCACGATAAGCTCGCGCGATTGGGCGGCGAAGCGATTGGCGCGGCATTGGCGGCAGATGATTTGTCACCGCATCCGCAGCCCGAGGCAGGCGTGACCTATGCGGAGAAAATCGACAAAGCCGAGGCCCGAATTGATTTCAACCGACCGGCCACAGATTTGGACGCGCATATTCGCGGCCTGTCGCCTTTCCCCGGTGCGTGGTTTGAGGCCAATGGCAAACGGGTGAAAATATTGGCGGCCAAACCGGTAGCGGCTGACGGCGATGCGGCGACTGTTTCCGAAAGCGGTTTGATTTATTGCGGCATCGGGGCGTTGCAGCTTGTCACTGTGCAACCGGCCGGCAAAGCGGCCATGAGCGGCGCAGATTTCTTGCGCGGGCGCGGTCTTGTGGCGGGGCAGAAACTGGACACATGATGCGCTATCGCCTGACCATAGAATATGACGGCACGCCGTTTTGCGGCTGGCAAAGCCAGCGTGAGGGCGGGGCGGTGCAAGACGCGCTTAGCGCGGCGATTATCGGTTTTTGCGGCGAGACAGCGACCGCCTTTGGGGCGGGGCGCACCGATACCGGCGTGCATGCGCGCGGACAAGTGGCGCATCTCGACCTTGAAAGCTCGCCGACGCCCGACAAATTAATGGCCGGTCTCAATTATCACTTAAAGCCGCAACCCGTCGCCGTGGTCGCGGCGGCTTATGCCCAACAGGCGTTTGATGCGCGTTTTTCAGCCCTTGCGCGGCGTTATCAATATCGCATTTTGGCGCGCCGCGCCGTGCCTGCTTTGGATCGCGAACGGGTTTGGTTTGTGCCGCAAAAATTGGCGCTCGCGCCGATGCAAGAAGCTGCCGCGCATTTTATCGGCAAACATGATTTTACGACTTTTCGCTCGGTGCAGTGCCAAGCCAAATCGCCGGTCAAGACCCTGTCAGATTTGAGCCTTACCGGTTCGGGTGATGAGATTATCATCACCGCGGCGGCGCCGTCTTTTTTGCATAATCAGGTGCGCTCGCTGGCCGGTGCGCTGAAACATGTCGGTGAAGGCAAATGGTCGCCGGACCAGGCGCGCGCCGCGCTGACTGCTGCCGACCGCGCCCAATGTCCGCCCGTGGCGCCGGCCTGTGGCCTGACCCTGATGCAAGTGGATTATCCGGCTGATATTTTGGCCGCACCGGAGGGCCGTTCTTAAATCCGCTTTAGGCGAAATAGCCATCCAAAAGTTTCTCATAAATTTTGGCAAGCTGGCGAATATCATCGACCGGCACATGCTCATCGACCTTATGCATGGTCTTGCCGACCAAACCGAATTCGACAACGCGGGTGACATCTTTAATGAAGCGCGCATCGGAGGTGCCGCCCGACGTGGATAGCACCGGCGCGCGACCGGTTACTTCTTCAACCGCCGCGCTCAGTGTTTCAACAAACGGGCCGGGCGCGGTCAAAAAGCAATCGCCCGTATGAAACAGATCAAGCTCATAATGCGCGCCATCTGTCATTGTGGCGACAGCTTCATCAAGTCGGGTCTTAATCCATGCGCTGATTTTGTCTGCGTCCCAATGGTCATTATAGCGAATGTTAAACCGGCCGGTCGCGTCGGCGGGAATGACATTGGTCGCCTCATTGCCGACATCAATGCTGGTAATTTCCAAATTTGACGGCTGAAAATGTTCCGAGCCATCGTCAAGTTTTCCGGTGGCCAAATGGCCCATAAGCGCCACAAGCTGCGGCACCGGATTTTCGGCCAAATGAGGATAGGCGACATGGCCTTGTGTGCCAATGACACGCACCACACCATTTACCGAGCCGCGCCGACCGATTTTTATCATATCGCCCAGCACATCAGGATTGGTCGGTTCGCCAACCAGACAATCATCAATAATTTCGCCTTGCGTGTCCAGCCAGCCAAGCATTTTGCGCGTGCCGTTAATGCTGGGGCCTTCTTCATCGCCGGTGATGAGAAAAGAAATCGAGCCGCCGATTTTCTCATGGGTGGCGCGATATGCGGCGACAGCGGCGGCAAAGGCGGCAATCGAGCCTTTCATATCAGCCGCGCCGCGTCCCCAAAGGGCTTGTTCGCGAATTTCACCGGCAAACGGGTCGTCCTGCCAATCATCGGCATTGCCGACAGGCACGACATCAGTGTGACCGGCAAAGCAAATATGCGGGCCTTCGCTGCCCAATCGTGCATAAAGATTATCAACCGCTTCCGTGCCGTCTTCCTCAAAGGGCAGGCGCGTGCAAGTAAAACCGAGGCCCGTCAGCGTTTCCTGCAACAGGTCGAGCGCACCCGCTTCGGCAGGGGTTACCGAAGGGCAGCGAATAAGTTGCGCTGCAAGTTCTACCGGGTCGATGGTCTGGCTCATCTGCTCATCCTAATCGCGCAACAGCTCATTGACCGAGGTTTTTTTGCGGGTCTGCGCGTCAACGGTTTTGACGATAACGGCGCAGGCCAAATTCGGCCGGCCATCTTCTGACGGCAATGTGCCCGGCACCACGACAGCATAGGGCGGCACTTCACCGCGATAAATCTGCCCACTGGCGCGATCGACAATTTTGGTTGAGCCGGAAATAAACACGCCCATAGACAAGACCGCGCCCTCGCGCACAATCACGCCCTCGGCGACTTCTGAGCGCGCGCCGATAAAGCAATCATCTTCGATAATTACCGGCCCGGCTTGCAGCGGTTCCAACACGCCGCCAATACCGGCACCGCCTGAAATGTGAACATTTTTACCGATTTGCGCGCAAGAGCCGACCGTCGCCCATGTATCCACCATTGTGCCGCTATCGACATAGGCGCCCAGATTGACAAAGCTCGGCATCAGCACAACGCCCGGCGCAATATAGGCAGAGCGGCGCACAATGCAGTTCGGCACGGCGCGGAAACCGGCGGCGGAAAATTCATCAGCACCCCAGCCGTCAAATTTCGACGGCACTTTATCCCACCAGCTTGTACCCTGCGGGCCGCCCGATTGCGGGGTCATATCATTGAGACGGAAAGATAAAAGCACGGCTTTTTTCAGCCATTGATTGACCTGCCAATCGCCGCCCTCAGCGGCTTTTTCGGCAACGCGCAATGCGCCGCTATCCAATGCGTCCAGCGCGCCATTGACGGCATCGCGCACATCGCCCTGTGTCTCGGCAGAGACGGCGGCAATATCGTCAAAAGCGGCGTCAATCACTTGTTGCATGGTTTGAGTATCCATCTCTTCAATCCTTTATTCGTCATTTATGCGTCATGCGCTGCGGAGCCTTATGTGAGCGGAAACTAGCAGCCCCGTGCGGCCAGTCAAGAATTAGCCCACAAGTGCGGCTAAAAAACCCGATAAATCATTGGTCCTATGGTGAATATGCGCCTCTTCATGGCCGCGATAAGCGCTTGGCATATTCATCGCCTCAAGCGTGTCTTGGCCGGTCTCCTCAACCAAAACCGTTGTCATGCCAAGCTGATGCGCCGGTGTCAGATTGCGCGCCATATCCTCGAAAAAAGCCGTTTTTTCAGGGGTCAAGCCAAAGCGCGACAGCATGGCCGGATAAATTTCGGGATTGGGTTTGGGGCTATAATCACCCGCCACAATATCGAAAATATCCTCAAAATGCGCCGCCACGCCAAGCTGGGTCATCACCCGCTCGGCATGCTCAACCGTGCCATTGGTGAAAATGAATTTTGGCCCGGGCAGGGCGGCAATGGCGTCTGATAATTGCGGGTCAGGGGGCAGAACCGAGACATCAATATCATGCACAAAATCCAAAAACGGGCCGGGCGGCATTCCATGTTTATTCATCAAACCGGCCAGCGTCGTGCCATATTCACCCAGAAATTGCTTTTGCAAACGAAACGCCTCGTCTTTTTCGACGCTCAGCGCCTCGCCAATAAAGGCGGTCATGCGCTTGTCGATTTGGGCAAATAAATTTCGACTGGCCGGATAAAGCGTATTATCGAGGTCAAAAACCCAGCCGTTAATATCGGCAAATGACTGCATAATTACTCCAGATTTATCGTCCAACGGCGCGCCGCGCCGGTGTCGATTTTCTTGAACCCATGCGTATCATAGCCGCGCGCCAGACAATTTTCTTCGCCATCAATGGCAAAGCGCGTCGGCTTGGTGCATAACACGCGCTCGCCGCCCCAAATTTTGGCGCGGCCTGCTTCACGCAGCAAACGGCCTTCATCATTCACCGCTTCGGCATAGTAAAAATAAAAACGGTCAATCAGACTTTCATTGATAACTTGCGTACATTCACCCGCCGGCACCCGCAACCAGCCGCGACTGTGAAAGCGGTCATTGCGTAATTGGGCGGTCGCCGCCCAAATTAAATGCGTCGTGCGATTGCATAAGGTCAGACCGCGCTCACCGGCGTCGCTTTGCACGGTATTAATCAGCTTGCCCAGCAAGGCCTCGCCTTTGGGATTGCCTTTCACGCTATAGCGCAATTTATAAGCGGCCTCGGCCTCGCGTGTGCGTTCGCCGTCAAAGCCGTCAATCGGGCCAATCTCATATTGCAAATCCGACAGCAAGCGTTGCAAACCCGCGGTGCGGGCGCGGCGACGCCCGTAATTGCTCTTCTCGGTAAAATCGACGACACGACGTCCCGAGCTTCCCGCGACAATGGCGAAATCAGCTTCAATCAGGCCCCGGCGGCGGCAATCGCGGCGACCCTCAACCGAAAAACTGCGATTTTCTGGGGCTACACAAAAACGCTCGCTGCCGTCAAATACCAGCCCCTCGCCGGCATGGGCTTCGTCTGATTTGGCATAAACATAAGCCTGCGCGTCGTCGGGCATATCGGCCAAAGCGTTTTCGCACGCGCCCGGCAAAAGTTCGATCCAGCCCTCGGTTTTGCTGGCCACGCCTTGACGGGCGGCGGCGGCAACTTGCAGCACATAAGATGTTTCATTGCACAATCGCATTTCCGCTTTGGCGGCTTGCGGGGCAAGGCTCGTAACAAAGGCGAGTATCAGGCCGGTGAGAAGAAGGGGGGTCGCGCGGCGCATCGGCTTACTCAATCAACGTGCCGGCACCCAGCTCGGTAAATAATTCCAACAAAATGGCATGTTGTACCCGTCCGTCCAAAATGGCGGAAGCGGTGACACCATTTTTAACCGCATCAATGGCCGTCTCGAGTTTCGGAATCATGCCGCCCTGCGCCGTGCCGTTTTTAATCAGCCGTGCCGCTTGGGCTTTGCTCAGCCGCTCTATCAGCTTGCCTTTTTTATCCCGCACCCCGTTAACATCGGTCAGCATCAATAAACGCTCAGCATCAAGTGCGGCGGCAATCGCTCCGGCTGCCGTATCGGCATTCACATTTAATGTCTGGCCATTGGCTGATGTGGCAATCGGAGCAATCACCGGAATAATATCCGAGGCCAGCATGACATCTAAAATATCCGTATTGACTTGGGTCGGCGTGCCGACAAAACCCAAATTGACCGCTTTTTCTATATTTGAGGTCGGGTTTTTGGTTTTGCTGCGGGTCTTTTTGGCGACCAATAAATCCCCATCCTTGCCCGACAAGCCAACGGCTGTGCCGCCTGCCGCGTTGAGCGCGGTGACAATTTTTTTGTTAATCGCACCGGCCAGCACCATTTCGACCACTTCAATGGTCTGTGCATCAGTGACCCGCAAGCCGTTTTTGAAACTGCTTTTAATCCCCAACCGCTCCAGCATGGCGGCAATTTGTGGCCCGCCACCATGCACAATCACCGGATTGATACCGGCTTGTTTCAATAGCACGACATCATGGGCAAATTGCTTGGCCAGCGTGTCATCGCCCATTGCGTGACCGCCATATTTCACGACGACCGTCTTTTTGTCATAAAGCTGCATGAAGGGCAGGGCTTCGGTCAGCACATGCGCTTTTGCCAGCCAATCCGTCGGATTGGCTGTTTTGCTTTTTGTCGCTTTTTTGGCGACTGATTTTGCTTTACCTGCCATGCAAACTCCAATTTCACTCAGGCCTTATATCCCAATTCGGACAAATCAACCAGACTTGCAATGGCGGCGCGTATGAGCGCAATGCCGTCGCCTTTTTCGCTCGACGTCGCGATAATCTCAGGATGCGCGGCGGGGCGTTTTTCCAGCGCTTTCTGCGTCACCTCAAGCACGGTTTGAAGCGCATTTTTTTTCAGCTTATCGGTCTTGGTAAGCACAATTTGATAAGACACGGCGGCGACATCCAAATCATCGAGCATGGCAAGGTCGTTTTTTTTCAGCCCGTGTCGGCTGTCAACCAGCACAAAGACACGGCGTAAATTTGGCCGCCCGCGCAAATAATCATTGAGCAATATATTCCACGCGGCGATTTTGCTTTTGCTCTCGCGGGCATAGCCATAGCCGGGCAAGTCAACCAGCCAAGCCGCACCATCATTGCGCTGTGGTGCCAGCATGAAAAAATTCAGCTCCTGCGTCCGCCCGGGTGTATTGGAGGTGCGCGCCAAACCCTTTGTGCCGGTCACCGCATTAATCAGCGATGACTTGCCGACATTGGAGCGTCCGGCAAAGGCAATCTCAAGCCGGTCGGCATCGGGCAGGGCGTCAAGCGCTACGACACCGAGCCGAAACGCCGTGCCTTGCGCCAGCAACCAGCGTCCGGCCTCAATCAGGGCGTCTGTCTTATTGGTCTGATCCGTCATTTGATCCGCCTTTTTGGGCAGATTTGCGCCCAAAGCCGAGATTGGCAAGAAGCTCAATCTCAACGCCATGTCGGCGCATAATATAGCCCTGCTGCAAGAGCGATAGGAAATTGTTCCAGGCCCAGTAAATCACCAGACCGGCAGGGAAACCGGCAAGAATAAAGGTGAAGAAAATCGGTAAGATTTGGAACATGCGCGCCTGGATCGGGTCGGGCGGCGGCGGGTTCATTTGCATTTGCACAAACATGGTAATGCCCATAATCAGCGGCCAAATACCGATGAGCAGGAAGCTCGGCACATCATAAGGCAATAGACCAAACAGATTGAACAGCGAGGTCGGGTCGGGGGCTGACAGGTCTTGCACCCAGCCGAAAAACGGTTGGTGACGCATATCAATGGTCACAAACAGCACTTTATAGATTGAGAAGAAAACCGGAATTTGTACCAAAATCGGCAGACAGCCGGCCAGCGGATTGAGCTTTTCTTCGCGGTAAATTTTCATCAATTCCTGCTGCTGCGCTTGCCGGTCGTCTTTATACATTTCGCGAATTTGCACCATGCGCGGTTGCAGCTTCTTCATTTTCGCCATCGTCTCATAAGAGCGATTGGCGAGCGGGAAAAAGGCCAGCTTAATCAAAATCGTAACCAGTAAAATCGCGACACCATAATTGCCCAACAGGCTGTAAAACAGCGCCAGCGCGGTAAACATCGGCTTGGTCAGGAAGTAAAACCAGCCCCAATCAATCAACAGGTCAAAGCGCGTCACGCCGTCATCGGCATAATTATCAATCAGGTCAACGCGTTTGGCACCGGCAAAAAATCGGCTGGTGCTGCTCAGGCTTTGGCCAGGGGCCAATGTTTCGCCGGCGAGCAGAAAATCACTTCGATAAATCGGCGCATTGGCGCCATTTGTGCGTCCGGTAAAGCGTCCGGTGAAAGCGGCTTCTTGCGGCGGCACAAGCGCGGCGGCCCAGTATTTATCGGTCATACCAAGCCAGCCGCCAGTGGCGGTTTTCTTGACTGGCCCGTCGCTCAGCAAGTCGTCATAGTCAACTTCATTCAGGCCTTCTTCACCGAAAAAGCCAATGGGCCCTTCATGCAGAATAAATAAATCAGTGAGCTGAGGCGTGCCGGTGCGGGTAATTTGCCCAAACGGATAAAGCGTCACAGCGGCGTCAGATTTATTTTGCGCGCGTTGCGTGATGGTGAACATGAAGTTTTCATCAACGCTAATCTCTTGCGTCATGACAATGCCTTCGCGCGTCACATGGCGCAGTGTCACCGGCGTGTTTGGCGTCAAAGTGCTGCCCGCGGTTTGTTCCCAAATGGTTTGTTCATCGGGCAGGGTAATCGGACTGTTTGGCGCGGCGACAAAACCATGATGCGCCTGCCAATGGCCTTTTTGGCCCTCGCTTTGTAATAAAACTTGCCGTGGCGCGTCTTCATCGGCATTGGCGCCATAGGCTTTCAAAACCAAATCATCAAAACGCGCACCCATCAGGGCAATCGAGCCGGTCAGTTGCGGGGTTTCGACGCTCAAACGCGGGGCTGCGGCAAAACCGGCAGGCACTGCGGCACTGGCCACTTGCGGCGCGCCGTTTTCGGCTTGCGGGGCAATCTCGGCAGCCAAATCATTAGCCAAATCATTTTGCGGCGCATCTTGCACCGGCGATACGGCAGAGCCGGAACCATTGTCCTGTAGTGCGGCTTCGGCTTGTTGACGCAAGCGTTCTTCTTCAAGACGCGGCTCGGTGACGAAAAACTGCCAGCCCAATAAAACGGCGAGGCTCAAAACAATAGCCACTAGAAAATTATTTTGATCATTCATCTCGCGCGTCCTCATTGGGTCCATTTGGCTTGGCCGAGTCGGTCGACTCAGGGGTGTCATTGTGCAGCGCCTTAAGGGCGGAGCGTAAATCATTTTTCAGCATTTGCCACGGGCGCGGCGCGGTATGAACCCGCCCAATCATCACATAATCGAAGCCGGCGCGTCCTTCCAGTGGTAAAATTTCCTGCGCTGCGGCGCGGAGCCGACGCCGCGCACGATTTCGGGCAACCGCATTGCCGATTTTCTTGCTGGCGGTGAGGCCAAAACGCACCGGTGTTGATGAGGGTTCGTCTTTATCGCGCGCGCGGGCTTGCACCACCATGCCGCGACGCACTTGCTTTTGTGCCTTCGCGGCAGCCAGAAACAAGCGCCGAACACGCAAGCTGGATAGCGCGTGACGGGCTTCGTTCATCAGTTTTTCTTAAAACCGTCTTAGGCAGACAGGGTTTTGCGACCGCGTGCGCGGCGACGTGCCAACACCAAACGACCATTTTTCGTGGCCATGCGGGAGCGGAAACCGTGGCGGCGTTTGCGCACCAGATTGCTTGGTTGAAAAGTTCTTTTCACGTGACCCACTCCTTAACAAACAGAAAAATAAAGTTTTCTGAAAGAGTCCTTGTATATCTGGGGGGGATTTAGCTAAAAAACGATGCAAAGTCAATCACATTGGGCAATAAGACTGTAGAAAGACGCGTAACGCCGAATCGGCCCTTAAACAGGGTCGCTGGCGGACAGCAAAATTTGGCTAAACAATTCAGCCAATAACACAATTCAGCCAATAACAGAGCCAACAACGGAGCCAAACAATGAATAGGGGAGCTATCAGATGAGCGACAATAATAAGGATGTAGGTAATGCGGCGACAAGTTTAGGTAAAAGACTGGCCCTTATCGGGGCTTTCGCCGCGTTGATAGCGGTTTTTTTCGCCTATGATTTGGACGCGCTCATCAGCTATCAAGGGCTGGCTGAAAACGAGGCGGCGTTAAAACGCGCGGTCGCTGATAATCGGCTGGTCACCATATTGGCTTATATGGCGGTTTATATCACCGCCGTGGCGTTTTCCTTGCCAGGGGCTTTATGGCTAAGCCTGGCCGGTGGCTTGATGTTCGGCACATGGGCCGGCGGTCTAATTATTATTTTCGCCGCCACAATCGGCGCGAGCGGTTTATTTGTTGCGGCGCGTTATATTGTCGGCGACGCATTGCGGGCGCGGGCCGGGTCAAAATGGGGGCCGTCTTTGCAAAAATTTGAGGCCGCGTTTAATCGCGACGCTTGGTCTTACATGCTGATTTTGCGGCTGCTTCCGATATTTCCGTTTTTCATTGTCAATTTGGGCGCGGCATTGGTCGGTGTGCGCTTTCCGGTTTTCTTGCTGACGACTTTTTTCGGCATCATGCCCGGCACTTTTGTCTTTGCTTCTATCGGCAATGGTATATCAGTGCTGTTGCAAGCCGGTCAGCAACCCGATTTAAGCGTGATGACCGACCCGCAAATTCTGGGCCCGCTTGTGGCTCTGGCATTATTGTCGTTGGCGCCGGTTTTATGGCGCAAATTTAACGGCGCGAAAGAAGATAATTCTTAAGAGAGAGATTATGGCTGAACATATTAAAACCGATATTTGCGTGATTGGCGGTGGCTCAGGCGGGCTGTCTGTGGCAGCGGGCGCGGCTCAAATGGGTGCCCAAACCGTGCTGGTCGAGGGCCATAAAATGGGCGGCGATTGCCTGAATTATGGCTGTGTGCCATCGAAAGCCCTGCTGGCGGCGGCCGAGCGCGCGCATATTGGGGCCTCCAATAAGCCTTTTGGGGTTGCGGCCACGCGCCCGAAAGTCGATTTCGCCGCGGTTATGGCGCATGTGCGCGAAACCATTGAGGCGATTGAGCCGGTAGATAGTGTTGAGCGTTTTAGCGGGCTGGGCGTGAGGGTGATTGAAGAAACCGGCAAATTCATCGATCGCAAAACCCTGAAAGCCGGTAAAATGACAATTACGGCAAAGCGTTTTGTCATCGCCACCGGTTCAGTTGCCGCTGTGCCGAATATTCGCGGCCTTAAATCCGTGCCCTATCTCACCAATGAGACGATTTTCACCCTGACCCGCCAGCCCAAGCATTTGCTGATTATTGGCGGCGGGCCGATTGGCGCAGAAATGGCGCAAGCCTTTTGCCGCCTCGGCAGCGCGGTGACGGTTTTGGAAGCCGATAAGGTGTTGGGGCGTGAAGACCAAGAACTCAGCGCGCATGTCAAAAGCCAGCTTATCGCAGATGGCGTGATGCTGGTCGAGGGCGCGCGCATTGCGGCGGTCAGCCATAAGGGCACAAAGACCACTGTTAAATTAAAAAATGGCGAAGAGATTTCAGGCGATGCGCTGCTGGTGGCTGCCGGTCGCGCGCCGAATTTGGCGGCGCTTAATTTGGCCAAAGCCGGTGTCGCTGTCAGCGATGAGGGCCAGCCTCATATCAAGGTCGATAAGCGGTTGCGCAGCAGCAATAAGAAGATTTTCGCCATTGGGGATGTGAATGGCGGCCCGCAATTCACCCATGCGGCGGGCTATCAGGCCGGTTTGGTCATTCGCAATATTTTATTCTTCCTGCCGGCCAAAGTGAATTTCGCTGCCTTGCCGCGCGTGACCTATACCAATCCCGAATTGGCGTCGGTCGGTTTAAGCGAGAGCGCGGCGCGGGAAAAATTTGCCGCAATTAAAGTGTTGCGCTGGCCTTTTGAAGAAAATGATCGGGCGCGCGCTGAGCGCGATATGCGGGGGATGGTGAAAGTGATAACGACCCGCAATGGCCGTATTTTGGGCGCGTCAATTGTCGGCAAAGGTGCCGGTGACTTGCTGGCACCCTGGACAATGGCATTGGCACAGGGTTTGCCAATCTCGGCAATGGCCGGGGTCATTGCGCCCTATCCGACACGCGGCGAAGCGTCCAAGCGCGCGGCCGGTGATTATTACACGCCGACCTTATTCGGGCCGCGCACGCGCAAAGTCGTTGGACTTTTATCCTTGTTACGCCGTTAACCTTGTTCCAAATTACCTTGACTCACCAAACCCCGGTCGCGCGGCGCGATGATACGGTTGATGATTACGCGGTGCTTGGCTTGACCGATGAAAGCACCGACGCTAGCGTCGCCTCATGGGCACAATCAGCCTTTGGCGCTATCAGCCATCGGTGTTATGCCATTAGCAAGGGAAAGCCATATGCGGCCCGGTCCGTTAAACCTCATTACCGATATTGCCGGCATAAAAGTCGGTCACGCTGTTAACGAAAACCTGCGCAGCGGTGTCAGTGTAATTGTGCCGGATAAGCCGGCGGTGATTGCCGCCAGCAGTTTGGGTGGTGGACCGGGGACGCGCGAAACCGACGCGCTCAAACCCGAAACATTGGTCAGTGAGGCGGATGCCGTAGTCTTGGCGGGCGGTTCAGTTTACGGGCTCGATGCTGCATCGGGCGTGACGGCGGCAATGGGGTCTGAGGGGCGCGGCTTCCCGACCGGTGCGCCCAAACCCTCACCGATTGTGCCGGCAGCGATTTTATTCGACATGGCCAATGGCGGCGATAAGGATTGGGGCGACACGCCGCCTTATCATGCTCTGGGGCGCGCGGCTTATGAGTTGCGCCAATCAAGTTTCACGCTGGGCAATCAAGGCGCGGGCTATGGCGCGCAAGCCGGACAGCTTAAAGGCGGTTTGGGCAGTGCCTCGGTTTGGCATAATGGCGGCGTTAAAGTTGGCGCGCTGGTGGCGGTCAATCCGCTGGGCTCCGTGGTCGATGAAAAGGGGCGCTTTTGGGCGCAGCCCTATGCGCTGGCTGATGCCGGCGCGGCGGAGTTTGGCTTGCCCGCCTTAATTGGCGAGATACCCAATGCGACGGCGCATCCTTTGGCCGCCAGCAAATTGGCCGCCGCGATGGGTAATACCAGCATTGGCGTGGTTGCGGTGGCGGTAGATTTGACGGTTGCCGAAGCGACACGCTTAGCGATTATGGCGCAGGACGGATTGGCGCGCGCAATTCGTCCAGTGCATACGCCATTTGATGGCGATACGATTTTTGTGCTGGCGACGGGGACGGAAAAGTTGGCCGATGCCGATGAGGCCCGCCCACTTGCTTTGGCGGAATTGGGGGCGCTGGCGGCAGATTGTGTGACCCGCGCTGTGGCACGCGGCGTGTTCGAAGCACAATGTTTAGGCACTGCGCAAAGCTATCGTGCCTGTTTTGGCGGCTGAGCGAACTCTAAAAACCTGGCTTTTCACAATCACTGCTTGCAATCGGCAAGGCCAGCCAGTAAAACGCAGACCGAAGCACCGGTAGCTCAGCTGGATAGAGTACTTGACTACGAATCAAGGGGTCGGGAGTTCGAATCTTCCCCGGTGCGCCATTTTCTCTCTCTATCTTGAGACATTGTCTCTACCGAAAGACTTGCTGTCTTTATCGGGGCAGTGTTAGCGTCTGCCCCTATTGGGGGAGATGCAAATGTCGATTTGGAATAATATGGATTGGGTGCTGCCCTTGCGCACGCCGTTTTTGAACAGTTTTTTCGAACTGGTGACGCTGGGCGGCTATCCGCTTTTTTTGATATTGTTTTTATGCTTTGGCTATTTTGCTTTAGGCGCGCAACGGTTTTTCCATACGGCGATATTGCTGATGGCGGCCGGATTGCTGAACAGTTGGCTGAAAGATATCGGCCAAGATGCGCGCCCTAATATGGCCTATGCGCTGGATGGGCGCGTCGGCGACAGCTATGGCTGGCCGAGCGGGCATATGCAAATCGCGGTCGTGCTCTGGGGCTATCTGGCCTATTCGCTGCGCCAAATTTGGGCTTATGGAGCGGCGGCGGTGATTATCGCTTTAATGGGTTTCTCGCGGCTTTATTTGGGCGTGCATGATATGGGCGATGTGACGGCGGGGTTTGTTTTCGGCGCGTTGTGTCTGGCAGCTTATATTGCCGCGCTGGAAAACCAGCGCAGCCGCGCTTTATTCTCATCGCTTTCCTTACGCTATGCGGCGGGCGGTTTGATTGCCACGCATCTTATTTATGTCGCCATTTATCCGGCGCATATTGGCCATGAAGCGCCGTTTTGGTTTATGGGCGCGATGACCGGCTGGCTGGTGGCGCATTATGCGCGCGCCCAAAGCCCGGTTATTTTGCCGGGGCCTTTGCCGGTGCAGATGCTGCTCGCCGGTGCGATGACCGGTCTTTCTTTTGTATCCATGATGGTGCTGACCCGCCTGCCGCGCGCCTTAGGGGTTGAGCATGGCGTTTTGCAATATGGCTTTGGTCTGGTCTTCGGCCTTGTGGTTATTTTTGTCCTGCCTTTTGGGTTGGCGTTTTTGACCGCACAAGCCACGCGGTTTCAAAACCGGTGAGGTGAGGATTGCCCTCTTGCCAAGCGGCAAATGCGCTTATAGCCTTTTGAAAATAGGAAAGGCCAAAAGCCATGATGGATCGAAGGTCGCTTCTGGCCGCAATGGGAGCAAGCGCGCTAATGCCTGCACAAGCCAAACAAACCGGCGCATCGGACAGCGTTAACGGCTGGCAGAATTGGTCGAAATCTCTGCCGCCGCAAAAAGCACAAATTCTGGTGCCTGATGATGCCGCCGCTTTGGCCACAATTATTCGTCAAACCGATGGCGGCGTGCGGCCCGTCGGCTCGGGGCATAGCTGGACCGGCCTCGTGCCCTGTGATGGTGCCATTGTAAAGCTTGATAAATTTAACGCTGTCGGCGAGATTGACCCCGCGACGCAAACCGCTTGGCTGGGGGCAGGGGCAAGGCTGAAGGATTTGTCGCCGCAGCTGGCCGAGCAGGGTCTGGCGTTTCGCAATCTTGGCGATATTGATGTGCAAAGTCTGGCCGGTGCGACCAGCACGGCAACGCATGGCACCGGACGCGCCCTGCCATGTTTGGCGGCTGAAATTCGCGGCTTGCGTATGATTACCGGTGCCGGTGAGCCGATGGAAATCAGCGCGCGAGAAAATGCTGAACTGTTACCCGCCGCGCAAGTGGCGTTGGGTGCGCTGGGCATATTGACCGAAATTCAAATGCAATTAATTGACCGCCATAAGCTGCATCGCCGCGTCTGGTTTACCCCTTATGAAAAATTGCAGGCTGATGCGCAGCAGCTATTTGCCGATAATCGCAATTTCGAATTTTTCTATTTGCCGTTTTCCGGCCAAGCCATGTGCATTGCCCATAATATCACCGAAGCCGAAGACACGCCGCGCACGCATGATGAAAGCGATGATGCGGTGATGCAATTAAAGGCTTTGCGCGACTGGCTGGGCTGGTTTCCTTATTTGCGCAAAAAATTACTCGCCGCCGCCATTGCCGCCGCGCCCGAAGAAGATGTGATTGGCGAAAGCTGGCAGCTTCTCTCCAGCGCGCGCAATGTGCATTTCAATGAGATGGAGTTTCATCTGCCGGTGCATGAGGGGCTTGATGCGCTGGAAGAAGTGCGGGCCCATATTGAGAAAAATCGTGCGGGCGTATTCTTTCCTTTTGAGTGCCGCATGGTCGCGCCCGATACGGCTTGGCTGTCGCCGTTTAATGACGGGCCGCGCATGTCGATTGCCGTGCATACCCATGCGCCCGATGAATATGAATTTTTGTTCACTGAAATTGAGCCGATATTTCGCCGCCGCGGCGGGCGTCCGCATTGGGGCAAGCTCAATCGCTTTGACGCAAAAGATATGCGCGCCGTTTATCCGCAATTTGAGGCATTTGCCAAATTACGCGCGACACTCGATCCGGCGGGTCGTTTGCTCAATCCCTATTTGCGCGACTTATTTGGGGCGGCGTAATGCGCGCAGCTTATTTTACCAAATTGCAAAAAGCCCTGGCGGCGGCTGATTTGGCTGAGCCGGTTTTGCTTTTGGACCGCCAAAGGCTGGATAAAAACATCAAACAGCTTAAGCGCATGCTGCCCAAAAATATGGCCTATCGCATTGTTGCCAAATCGCTGCCCTCAGCGCCCTTGCTGAAGCATATTGCAGATAAAGCCGACACGAACCGCTTGATGAGTTTCAATCGGGTGATGAGCGAACAGATTTTGGCGGCCATGCCAAAGGCTGACCAACTATTGGGCAAGCCCCTGCCGGTTGCGGCGGCGGCGGCGCTGTTTGATGGGCTGGCGGCGGTGAAGGGCAAGCAAGCGGCGCGGCAAATGCAATGGCTGGTCGATACGCCGACACGGCTCAAAGAATATGAGGCGCTTGCCGCCAAGCTGAAATTGAAGCTGCGGGTCAATCTGGAAATTGATGTCGGCCTGCATCGGGGCGGCATGATGCCCGGCCCTGATTTAGAGGCGGCGTTGGCGCGATTGGCCAAGTCGAAAAACCTCAGCCTTGCGGGCTATTTGGGCTATGAACCGCATCTCAGCAAAATCCCCAATATTGGTGGTTGGCGGCGGCGTGCCAAACAGGGTGCGGCGCAAGCCTATGGCGCGGCGCTGGCGCAAGGTCGGGCGCATTTCACCGCCGCCCATATTGAGGGCATGGTGCGCAATATGGCGGGCAGCCCGACTTTCGGTCTTTACCAAGACACGGCGCTGGCCAATGAATTGGCGGCCGGGTCGGCGCTGGTCAAGCCCAGTGATTTTGACATGCCAATGTTGAAGGATTTTGAGCCTGCCGCTTTTATCGCGACACCGGCTTTGAAAGTGTCGCAAGAAGTGCGCCTGCCGGCGCTGGAATATGCCAGTAAAATGCTCGGTAAGCCGAAAACCGGCACCGGTATTTTTATCCATGGCGGCTATTGGATGGCTGATGCGGTTTGGCCGAAAGGGCTGAAGACGAGCGGGCTTTTTGGTCGTTCCTCCAATCAAGAGTTTTTGCTGGGGCCGAAAAACCTGCCCCTTAAACCCGATGCGTTCGTGCTTTTGCGTCCCACACAAAGCGAGGCGATTTTTCTGCAGTTTCCGAAAATTGCCGTTTTTGACGGGCGTCGCATTTGCGATATTTGGCAACCCTTACCCGTCTCAGCCTAAAGGAGAGGGCATATGAAAATCTATCCCCCATTAATGGTTCTTGTCGGTATTCTCGCGCAATTGCTCATCGGCTATGTCGCGCCGGTGCGACCGATTTTGAACGAAACTTGGCAATACATCGGCGTCGGCTTAATGCTATTCGGCTTTGCCGTTATTTTGCTGGTCGCGCGCGGTTTTCGTACAAACGAAACGACAATTATTCCTGACGGCCAACCCTCGACGCTGATGGAAAACGGTCTGTTTGCCTATTCGCGCAATCCGATTTATCTCGGCATGGCGATTTTTCTGCTCGGCTCGGCTTTGGCGGTCGGCCATATCTGGGCGCTCGCCATTTTGCCGGTTTTTGTCTTGCTGGTGCAGCAAATCTGGATTGTGAAAGAAGAAGAAACTCTGGAAGCTGAATTTGGGCAAATTTATCGCAACTATAAAATGCGGGTGCGGCGCTGGCTGTAATCGTGGTGCAGGCGCAGGCTCTGGCGGCACGATATTTTATTCTTTGACTGTGCACATTGCGGCCCTAAGTCTGCCTCATGCGCTATTTTTTGATTCTTTTGATGTTTCTCACCGCGTCTGTCGCCAGTGAACCGGCGCGAGCAGAAACGGCCTATGATTTTTCTCTACCCAACATTACCGGCGGTGAGTTAAATCTCGCCGACTATCGGGGCAAGGCCGTGCTGCTGGTTAATACGGCAAGTTTTTGCGGATTTACCAAGCAATATGATGGGCTGCAGGCTTTATGGGACAGCTATCGCGCGCGCGGGCTGATTGTGCTGGGCGTGCCGAGCAATGATTTTGGGTCGCAAGAACCGGGCGCGAAAGCCGAAATTAAGGAATTTTGCGAGGTCAATTTCGCCATTAATTTTCCGATGAGCGATAAGGTTGCGGTCAAAGGCCAAGCGGCGCATCCGCTTTATAAATGGCTGGAACAAGAAACCGGTAAAACGCCGAAATGGAATTTTCACAAATTTCTCATCGGCACGGATGGCCGCGCCGTGCGCGATTTTTCATCGCTCACCAAGCCGCAATCGAAAAAACTTATTCGCGCGGTTGAGGCGGCTTTGCCGCAAGGCTGAACGCTTCTTAGGGGCGACCGTCATAGAGAAAAGCGTTTTTCTTCGCCTTATTCCAATATTTGAAAAAGCGGCGTAAGTCGGGCGGGCTGTCCATTTGCACAAAAGGCGCATCGGCAATGGCGCTGAGTTTCACCTCAGCGCGCAAGTTTTGCATCATCGCTTTCAGCGCCGGATTGGGGGTCTTGCCGGTGACAATCTCATCGACACCCCATTGGCTATGTAAATCTCTCAGCGTCTCAATCGTGTCGCCGACATAAATATCAACCGGCAATTCGCACAGGCTTTCATAAATAAATACCCGCCGCTTTAGGCCGTAATGCATGGCCGTCATATAAGGATCGTCCCAAATAAAAACCGGCCTTGCCGTGTCGGCCGATGCGGCCTCAGTGAAGAGACGATGCGTCGCGCGCAGGCAATCCTCATGTAGCCAGATAAGTTGGGTCATCACAGCGCCGCCATATGAGGAAATAATGTCAGCGCCAAGTCATCATAGCTACCGCCAAAACATTTATTGGTGTGGAAATCGCACGGCGCCTGCATACCGGCGAATTTTTGTAAATTCTCCAAATTGAAAAAATACGGCTTATTGGCAAATGTGCTGGCCACCCATTGAAATGAAAAATTATTGGAGGCTGGATCGCCGTCGAGCAAATGGCCAAGAAAAAACCGAGCACCGGCCTGCCATTTAACGCGCCGCCAATGCACAATATAGGCGGCGAGATACATGCGCGCGTGATTGTGCAAATAGCCGCTGGTCTTGAGCTCATGGATAAAATGGTTCATCGCCGCGCTGTCGGTTTCACCCGCCGTAATATCTTGCGGCAAAGTGTCGGCATAATCTGAGGCCGCAAAACCCGTCTTATAGGGCTCAATATCGTGCCATAGCCAATCGGGATTTTGCGCATAAATGCGTTGCCAAAAATCGCGCCAGCCCAGTTCTTGAATAAATTTTTCAATGGCCTTGCCATCGCCCAATTCCAGAGCCTGATTGCGCAGCTCATTCAGGCTGACAATCGCATGGCGAACATAGGGAGAAAGCCGCGTCACCGCGCCATCGAGATAATTGCGGCTATGGCCGTAAGCGGTCGGGTCAATCGCCGCCAGTAGCGCCTCGGCAGCGGCGCGACCGCCGCGTGTTTCGCTGACGGCATCATCACTCACGCCGGGCGACAAGGCCTTGACATGCGCCACCAAAGCCGCGCGGTCGGGGAATTGCGTCGGTTGTTTTTGCATGTTGTTGAGTTAGCGTGCGGCGCGATGAAATCCAGTCGCTGCGAATGTTTCGCCATGCGACATAATTCCTGCTATAGCGGGGACCTATGCCGAGGGGTCGCTCATGTTAATCGCGCTGTTTGTCGTCGCGCCGGTTATTGCCGTCATTGCGCTGGGCTATTGCGCGGCGTGGCGCGGCGTGTTCAGCGAAGACAATGTGGCGACGCTTAATCGCTTTGTCTTCACGCTGGCCGCACCGGCGCTGTTGTTTCGCAATGTCGCGCTGACCGATTTTCCCGACGACCTCTCCATCGGCCTATGGGTGTCCTACTATGCGCCCATGCTGGCGATTATGGCGTTAGGATTTTTCATCGGGCGGTTGTTTTTTCCGGCGCGCGGACCGGCTGAATATGTGCTGCTGGGTTTTGGGGCGTGTTTTTCCAATACGGTGATGCTCGGTATTCCGATTATCCTGACCGCCTTCGGCCCGGGCGCAGGTCTGCCGCTGTTTCTCATATTGGCGTTTCACGGATTGCTGGTCTTTACCGCGGCGCTGACCTGTTTGGAGGCTGCGACCAATCCGCAAATGCGCTTAAAAGATATGCCGCCCAAGCTGGCTCATGCGATGCGCGACCAAGCTGTGGTGATGGCGCTGGCAGCCGGGGTTGTCTGGAATTTCACCGGTCTTGGATTGGCGGCGCCGATTGACCGGTTTTTGGAATTGGTCGGTGCGGCGGCCATTCCGGTTGCGCTCATCGCGGTTGGCGGGCGTTTGGCCTTTATCGCGGTCGGCAATAATTTGCCGGTCGCTCTATTTGTCGGCGTCTTCAAACTCGCCCTAATGCCGGTGGGGGTTTATCTGACGGCGCATTATCTGTTCGGCTTGCCGCCGCTTTTTGTAGCCACCATCACGCTTCTATCAGCCATGCCATCGGGCGTATTTACGGCGGTTTTTGCGGCGCAATATAAGGTGGCCGAAGCTGAAGCCTCGAGCATGATTGTCGTGACAACCGTCTTATCGGCATTCACCATTTCGCTTTGGCTAACTTTTTTCAGCGATTTACTGGTGGTGGCAAGCTAGTTTCTGTATGTCGGTGATAGAAAACTCTCTGCTGCTTGGGCATTTTTATGATGATGGGCAATTCAAACCCCTTCCGCTTTGTATTTCTAAAGAATTATTGACGGGGTTGATGTCTCGATATCAATTTACACACTGTTGCATTATTGAATAAAAAAGGGCGCTCCGAAGAACACCCTTTAAAATCCAAGACCAATTGGCCGGCTTGTGATCTTATTTACCCTGCCAATTCGGCGCGCGTTTTTCAGCAAATGCTGTTGCGCCTTCGCGGGCATCTTCTGAGGCAAAGACCGGGTTCATAATATCTTGTTGGCGCGCCCAAATCTCATCATGCGGCCAGCTTTTATATTCACGCATGATTTTTTTGGAGGCCGCGGTTGCCAGCGGGCCATTAATGGCGATGCGCGCGGCTAATTCTTTGGCCCCATCCAATGCTTTGCCTTCATCGGTCAGCCCATTGACCAGCCCGCATTCATACATGCGTTCGGCTGTGTAATGGTCGCCTGTCATGACCATTTCCATGGCGATGCGCTCGGGGATTTGCTGCGGTAAGCGGAACACGCCACCGGCACCGGCGACGAGAGATCTCTTAACTTCCGGTAGGCCGAATTTTGTGGTGCGCGAGGCGACAACCATATCGCAGGCCAGCACCAGCTCAAAACCACCAGCGAGCGCGTAACCCTCGGTTGCGGCAATAAGCGGTTTGGCCGGCGAATAGTGACTGATCCCACCAAAGCCACGGTCTTTTACCGATGGCGATTCACCCTTCAAAAAGCCTTTCAGATCCATGCCGGAGCAAAAAGTACCGCCATTGCCGGTCAGCACGGCGACGCGGATATCGGCATTGGCCTCAAACTCGTCAATGGCCGCTGAAATGCCTTCGGCCATAGCTTTGTTCATGGCGTTTTTGGCTTCCGGCCGGTTCATGGTGATGGTCATCACGCCTTCGCTGACGTCGACCAGTACTTCTCGTGTATCACTCATTTTTGTCTCCTAGAGATGATGAATATGGCCAGTATTGAACAGTTTGCCTGCCAGCGTGTCAATCTCGCATAGTGCTTGCATGGCGGACCCATAGTGTTTTCGCTTTATCTCGTGGCTTGAGAAATCATCGCACTTTGCATATCCTAAATAAAATTATGACCTTCAAAATAGGGGTTTGATGATGAGCGATAAATATGAGGCGGCGCACGCAGACGGTGGGCCAACAGATTTTGCCAGTTTCTTTCCATATTATTTGCGCGAGCATGCTCACCCTTTGTGCCGCAGCCTGCATTATCTCGGTACGACATTGGTGATTGCATTGGCGGCCTACGCGCTCGGCACCGGACATTTGGTTTATTTATGGGCACTGCCGGTGGTCGGTTATTTCTTCGCATGGGTTGGGCATTTTTTCATTGAGAAAAACAAGCCCGCGACCTTTACTTACCCGCTTTGGTCTTTAATTGGTGACTTCAAGATGTATTTTTTGTTCATCACCGGACGTATTGGACCGGCTCTCGACGCCGCCGGTGCGCGCAAACGCTAATTATTAGCCTATAAAATAGGCAATATCATAAAAATATTATAAATGCCTAAAATATAGGCGTTTTATCAGTCTGAAAATGTGCCTTTTGGGGCGCCTTTTCTATTTGAATGCCGCCCCCTGGTTTGTCTTGAGGTTTGGCACGAATCTTGCATACACTTCGTAGGCGTAAGTCTAAAAGGAGAATGATTATGCAAAAATTTACGAAAACAACCCGTACTCTGGCAGCTCTGCTGGTTTCGGGTACAGCTTTGACCGGTGTAGCATCGGCAGCTGAAATTACTGGTAATGTCGGTGCAACAACCGATTATATATGGCGCGGTAACGTGCAAGGCAGTGGGGGCGCAAGCTTGTCAGGTGGCATCGATATCGATTTCGGTAATGGCCTGGCGGCCGGTACCTGGGTTGGCACCTTGGGCGACTCGGACACGAGCGCTAATTACGAGCAAGACTTGTATGTCAGCTATTCAACCGAGATTGCCGGTTATCCGCTGGAAGTCGGATACATCTCATACATGTATCCCGGCGTCGCCGACTCTGCCGATGACTTTGAAGATTTCTATGTCAGCACCAGCGTTGCCGGCATCGGTATAAGCTATTACATGCTGGTTTCTGCTGAAAGTGCCACAATGGATGCCGACGAAGGTACCTATTTATCCGTCGATTATGATTATGAACTTGATGACGGTTGGACGATGTCATTGCATTACGGAATGGAATCTTTTGATAACTCAGAAGATGACGAAGATACGTCGATCTCTCTGTCAAAAGGCGACATGACTTTCACAGTCTCAGGTGATGAGGGCGACGACACACGCGCCATCGTTAGCTGGGGCGCAAGCTTCTAAGCTTGATTAAAACAAGGTTCCTCCCATGAAACTTATCCTTGCGATAATCAAGCCCTTCAAACTGGATGCCGTTCGCGAAGCGTTAACCGCAGCAGGTATTGAAGGCATGACGGCGACCGAAGCCAAAGGCTTCGGTCGTCAAAAAGGTCAAACCGAAATCTATCGTGGTGCTGAATATGAGATCAATTTCTTGCCGAAAATGCGGCTTGAAGTTGTTGTCGATGACACGCAAGTGGAGGCCGCTTGTGCCGCCATTCGCGAAGCCGCCAATACGGATAAAATCGGTGATGGCAAAATTTTCGTAGTCGGTGTCGATGAAGCCATCCGTATTCGGACCGGTGAAAACGGCTCTGCTGCACTGTAAAGGAATCCACCAATGTTGAAAAATACTCTCAAAATTTTGGGACTGGGTTCGGCTTTGTCTTTGGCAGCCGGTCCGGCCCTCGCTGAAGTTAGCCCAGAAACAGCTTATGTGTTCAACACATTCCTGTTCCTAGTCTGCGGTTTCTTGGTCATGTTCATGGCCGCCGGTTTTACTATGCTCGAAAGTGGCATGGTAAGGTCGAAAAATGCTGCAACCATTTGTGTGAAAAATATCTCATTGTTCTCAATCGCCGGTCTGATGTACTGGCTGGTTGGTTATAATCTGATGTATGGCATTGAAGAAGGCGGCTATATTGGCGAACTCTTCTCTGTTTGGTCTGCTGATGACAGTGCCATTGCAGGCGAAGCACCTGATTTCTCAGGCGGCTATGCGTCGGGCTCTGACTGGTATTTCCAAATGGTCTTCTGTGCCACAACGGCTTCCATCGTATCGGGCACAATTGCCGAGCGCATGAAGCTGTGGCCATTCCTTATCTTCACGCTGTTTCTGACCGGATTTATTTATCCAATCGTCGGCAGCTGGGAATGGGGCACAGGCTGGCTCGACGCCATGGGCTTTTCTGACTTTGCCGGTTCGACGCTGGTACACTCAACCGGTGGTTGGGCCGCTCTAGCCGGTGCCGTTATTTTGGGCGCGCGCGCTGGTAAATACGGCCCCAATGGCGAAGTCAACCCGATACCGGGTTCAAGCATGCCTTTGGCAACATTGGGCACATTTATTCTGTGGCTTGGTTGGTTCGGCTTTAATGGCGGTTCGCAACTGGCTCTGGGTTCAGGTGCTGATGCAGCAGCCATCTCAAACATTTTCATCAACACCAATATGGCCGCTGCGGCCGGTGTAGTGGCCGCAATGGTGGCGTCAAATCTGCTTTATGGCAAAATTGACCTGACCATGTGCTTGAACGGTGCGATTGGTGGACTGGTGTCCATTACAGCTGAGCCTCTGACTCCGTCTATTCCGGCAGCAGCCTTTATCGGTGCTGTTGGCGGCGTGCTGGTTGTCTTGGCGGTGCCGCTGCTCGACAAGTTTAAAGTCGATGATGTTGTGGGTGCCATTCCGGCTCACCTCGTCTGCGGTATTTGGGGCACGCTGATTGTGCCGCTGACCAATAGCGATGCGACCTACTCAGTGCAGGCCATCGGTGTCGTCTCTGTCGGTATCTTCACGCTGGTTGCCAGTGGCATTATCTGGTCGATACTGAAAGCGTCGATGGGTATTCGCGTCGATGAAGACGGTGAAATGCTGGGTCTCGATAAAGAAGAGCTGGGCATTGAAGCCTATCCCGAGTTCTCGCGCACTTGATATCCCCTAGTGAGCGTGACCCCCGGCAGAGCAATCTGCCGGGGGTTTTTTTTGGTCAATATCAGCCGGGCAGTTTGCCGAATTGGGCAATGCCATCGGCAATGACATGGAAATCATGTTTCTCATCTGTGTAAATGGCGACATCGGGGCCGGCAAAATCGGCCGGATTATCGAGCGAGCCGATTTTCAGCAATACGGCACCGGGTGCGCCGGGCACCAAGCGCGTCGCTAAAGGTGTGCCGCAATCGCCGCAAAAATCGCGGGTCACGGCCCCTTCAATATCATCGCGCTTATAGCTTGAGGGCGTGCCTTGTGTATATTCAAAGCCCGCCTCGGCCACGCCCATTGTCAGGTTGGCTGCGCCGCCGGTGATATAAGTGCATTCGCGGCAATGGCATTGCAGTTTCATCACTGCATCGCCCTCGGCCCGGTATTTAATTTTGCCGCAATAGCAGCTTCCGGTAAATGACATGATGTTCCTCCCTAGTTCTTAACCCAGAAAGCCTGCCATATTACGGGCCATCATTAAAGGAAACTTCGTCAACGATTTCGCTGGCACGGCGGCGCAAATTGGCAATGGTTGAGAGCGATAATCTGTCGGGGGTGAACGCGCCCCAGCTTTGCACCCGCGCCGAGGCCGCAATATCGGCGCTTATCGGATATTCAAAATTAACCTCGGCATAGGTTTTTTGCGCCGTTTCAGAAACCAAAAATTCCATCAGCTTTTGGGCATTGGCCCGATTGGGCGCATATTCGGCCATCGCCATGCCCGATATATTCATATGCGCGCCGCCGCGCGGCATATCGGGAAACACCACCCGCACCGATTTCGCCCAATCTTGTTGTTCGGGCTTTTTTTCATTGGTCTGCATTTTGCCCATATAATAAGTATTGCCGATGGCGATATCACACGCGCCGCCATAAACCTTCCGCACTTGCGCGCGGTCATTGCCCGACGGCTTGCCGGCCAAATTGGCCTTCAATCCGCTCAGCCAATTTTTGAAACCTGCTTCGCCCATATGGTCGATGAGGGCGGCGAACAGGGCAATATTATAAGGGTGCTGGCCCGAGCGCAGGCAAACGCGACCGCGATATTCCGGCTTGGCCAAATCGGCAAAAGACAAATCCGTTGCCGCGACCCGCGCCCGCGATACATAAGCCACGCGCGCGCGCCAGGTGAGGCCGAACCATTTATCATCAGCGCTGCGCGCCCGCTTCGGCACATGTTTGGTCAAAATCGCTGAGGTGACCGGCTGGGCGACGGCTTGGGCGGCCTGTAAGCGACCAATATCAACCGTCAAAATAACATCGGCAGGCGAGCGTTTGCCCTCAGTTTTGACGCGCTCGATAAGGCCTTTTTTGGCGAAGATGACTTTGACTTTAATGCCGGTCGCGGCGGTGAATTGCTCAAATAGCGGTTCGACCAAAAACGGCTGGCGATAGGAATAGACATTGACGCGCTGGGTGAGTTGTTCGTTTTCTTGCGCCACGCTTGCGTCTTGCGCCGCTGTTGTGGTGGCGGCATGGCTGATAATAAAAGCGGTCAGAGGAAGAGAAAAAAACGCCGTTAAGGCAAAAACACGAAAGCGCATGGGGCATCCTGCAAATGCGAATGATTATCATTTGCGTTCTACACCTCAATATGGCGCGTGTCAACCGCTCATCATCTTCCGGTCGTAAGCGGCCAATCGGGCGGGCGGCGCTTGTTTTCGTGATGCGCTTTAATCTTGATCGCGGGTCAAATCCATCATTGGCAGCAATCGCAAATAGCTGGCCGGAAACAGCCGCCGCACCCAATCGACCACATAAGCGTCGGGGCCAATGAGAATCCGTGCTTTGTTTTTTCTAATGCCCTTCATAATCACTTTGGCCGCGCCATCGGGCTGCGTCATGGTAAATTGGGCAAACCGTTCAATCGCCTCATCGCGCTCAGCCTTGGCCTCCGGCCCTTGCTGCAGGCGGGCATGGCGCACAATATTTGTGTTAATGCCGCCCGGGTGAATGGTTGAAACGCCAATATCCGTGCCGCGCATTTCGTGGCGCAAGGCTTCGGTAAAGCCCAATACGGCAAATTTGGCGGCGTTATAAGCGCTTTGGGTCGGCACGCCAATCAGGCCGAAAATCGACGAAACATTGGCGACATGACCGCTGCCTTTGGCCATGAAATGCGGCAGAAAGGCTTGCGTGCCATTGACCACGC